>ERZ1643251.61-NODE-61-length-192923-cov-11.115105_pt1 | contig 192923 bp, 155 predicted proteins | sample MGYA00579261_ERZ1643251 | MGnify/ENA primary metagenome ERZ1643251 (study PRJEB29033, sample SAMEA4952267) | chicken gut metagenome | biome: Broiler Chicken; feature: Gastrointestinal Tract; material: Caecum | place: Ireland | collected 2018 | study: Broiler... | reverse complement strand
CGGCCAATACGATACCTTTCATAGGATGATTAAGTAAAAACGGTTACTGTGTCCGGACAACCTGCGCAGGACCTCGGACACAAACCAATCCGGTCCGGACGGGCGAGTCCGCACGGCATGCTATTCCGGATCGGTCGCGTCAGGAGCTGAGTAAACAGGACCGCCTTTCGTTTTCATGGAGCGGACGGACGGGTCCTCCCCTTTAAATAATATGTCTCGTTTTGACGGATAACTGCAGGTAAAACCAGCCGTGCGGTCTAAGCGGACGACCCGACCGGATGTGCTTCGGCAGATATTTTCTCGATGTAAGCCTCGGGCACTTCGGCCGTCGCGACGGCCGCGAAGCCTTCGATCCGGACGACGACCCGGTTCTTGGACCGGTAGCGGATGTATTCGCCCTCGATCCCGGCGAACATACCGGAGGTGATCCGGACCATGTCGCCCCGTTCCAGCTCTTCCGTACTGGGGTCGATCAGCAGAACGTCTTCGAACTTGCCTTCGGTCAGCGCGATGAAGTCGTCCATCTGCTTGTCAGGAACGATCAGAGGCATTTGGGTCGTCTTGTCGTACATGCACTTGGCCGGGATCAGCTTGGCCGTCTTGATTTTCTGAAGCCACGCCGGCGAGATTCGCACGAAGATCAGGTTATGGACGGCGGGCTTCCGACGGATTCTGCGCCGTCCGGACTCCGTCGTCTCCTCGTAGTGCATCGGAATGAAACTGCGGATACGCATTCGGTTGAGTTGCAACTGTATCTGCAATTCCCTGTGAAAGGAGGTTTGGAGTACGTACCAGAACCTGTTCGCATTGCTCATCGGAATCTCGTCGTTTTCGAACCGTCTGCCGGCCGGAAGGTTGTCCGGCGCTTTGGAACTGGATTGCGCCGGATACGGACCGGCGCCTCTAATATTTTATGTTGAGATAAGGATACAAACCACCCCTTTCGCATATTTAATGCGTTTATATTCAGGTGTTTGTATGGGTTGGCATTTTGCCGTTTCCGTCGCGGATTCTTGCCTTTTCACTGCGAGGAAATCCTCGTTACGGATTAGGACTACAAAGATATAGCCTTTTTTGAGAATGCCAAAAATATGCCATGCGGTTCGAACGGAATGATTACAAAATCGATAGCCGGACAGCGGAAGCCGGTCCGAAAACTTTCGATCGACGGACCGGGAGCTTTTGCCAGAGCCGCCCGTACAGAAGCCGTCGCGCCGTCGGTAAAAGCCGGACAGGAAATAGTCCGGGACTGGTCGGGCGAGCTATGGAAATGATCGGTCGGGCCGGGACTCTCCGGATAAAGCGGCATTTTTTCCGGCCTGTCGCACGTTTTTTTTGCCGGCACGGAAAAAAGATGTATATTTGCCGCACAATCCCTTTACAAGACGAGTATAACATACCTTCCGGACGTATGCCCCGAGCGGGCCGTGCGCGATGGAAGAGTTCTTATTGTCTTAAGCGGAACGGTTTAAAAATGAGAAAAATGATTCGCCAGCGATTGTCTGATATTCGAACATCGTGAGTTTCGGATAGTTAAGCATCGGAAAAACAACAAGCTGAAGAAGGGCAGGTCCCCCGTGACGGGTGTGCTGTGCCCGGCGGTTCTTTGACATGTTGTTGTTTTTCCGGGCCGGAGCCTCCGGGGCCGGCCCGTTCCCATTCGATGTTTAACTTACAATCCATTCGAAACGAAAATGAATCATTTGATCGAAACCGAAGGCAGAGTCTATCTGCTGGCGGCTTCTGCCGCAGGCGGCCGTGTGGCCGTGTACGGGCAAACCCTTTTCGAGGTCTGCCGTTTTCACGAACTTTCTCTGCGACGTATCCGCTCGGTCGAGGCGAAGGCCCTCGAGCGAGGTCGCTATGCCCTCTTCATGCTGAGCCAAATCGAAAATTTCGACTCCCGCGATCGCCTTTGGGCGCTTGGGCGGATCATTTTGCTGTGCGACAGCGCGATCGATACGTTCGAAAGCATGGAGAACAGGGAAAGATCGCTCTATCGGGCGCAGGTCGCGGCCTGCCGGACGTGCCGCCTTCGGGCGGCCGAGCTGCTGCCGCCGTGTCGCCGGCCGTGAAGCAAATTAGAACAATACCCCACTCTGAGTGCGGCGATTAGCGAAGTATTTTCTATATTTGTAGCGTCTCTTCGGAGACTACATACGGATGATGAAAGTGTCTTAGCTTTTATCCTTGTTAGGAAATCTGGTAAATTTCAACGAGTCAAGGATGGCAATCGCACTCATCGCTTGTTCGGTCATGTATTTGCAAATACATACTGGCAAGTGTGGGGTATTGTTTATTTGACTCGGGGTTTGCCAGAGCCTCCTAACGGATAAGCAAAAAACTCCACACTTTCTTTGTTTAATCCAACCGGCCTACGGGAGTTTGCGGCCACAGTTTATTTTAATGATCGTTCCGGTACGATCCGCGGGCGCCGCCTGTCGCTTTTCTGTCCGGCGCATGTCCCCCCTTCTCCTATTTTACGTGCCGGATCGTCTTATGAATTTTTAAACCCAATCTTACTATGATGAGCAAAACATGGCTAATCGCGGCAGCCTGGCTGCTGACGAGCGTCGCCGCTTCGGCTCAGGAACCCGAGGCATGGCGGCCCAAGTATGTCAACCTGAGCTTCGTTTCGCAGAAACTGGATTTCGGCGAGGGCGAGAAGCTCAAATCCCGTTTCGGCGCAGCGTTCACTACCGGACGCAGCTACTACCTGCACAAGAAGCCCGTCGCAGGAATGATTCGCTTCGGCATCGACGCTACGTGGATCGACCTGAGCTATGCCAACTACTCCCGCGAGGAGACTTACGACGACGGTTACGGAACCGAAATCGAGAAACTGACCGCTCACCAGGCCGAGATCGGCATGCAGGTCGGGCCGTCCGTGACCGTTCGTCCGCTGCGCAAGCTGCAGGCGCATCTCTATTTTCGTTTTGCGCCTTCTTTCGCAGGACTTTACGACGGAGACGCTTTCCGGGGCAACTACGCCTCCTTTTTCGTAACGGGGTTGAGCGTCTCTTACGGCGTGATAGGTCTGGGCATCGAGAAGCGCTGGGGCAAATGCCGCTACAAAGAGTTCGGCGGCGGCGAAGACGAGTACGGCGACTACGGATATGCCGAGGAGCCTTACGATACGCCCAAGCTCAAGACCTCGGGACTGAGGGCCTACGTGAATTTCAGGTTCTGACGAGCCGATTACCGTAACAAATTCTAACCGTTTAAAAATCGAGTCGTATGAAAAATGTGCACGTTCTCCGGCATGAAAAGGAGAAGAACTACTACACTTTCATGATGGTGGTCAGCGTCATCGTCTGGCTGTTCTGCCTCGTCGGCGTTCTGGCCGCTCTCGTATTCTGCCTGCCGCTGATTCTGATCGGTCTGTTCGTTTCGTGGCTTTCGAGCCAGTATTTCAAGGCCGTCGTGTTCGGCAACAGCATTCAAGTCAATGAAAAGCAGTTTCCCGAGATCGACCGGATCGTCAAGGATTTTTCCCGGGAGCTCGGATTGAGCCGGGTTCCCTTGGTGTTCGTCGAGAACGGCAATGGTTCGGTCAATGCCTTCGCTGTCAAGATGCTGTCGAAGAAATACGTCATTCTCAAGTCCGATCTGGTCGATCTGATGCTCCGGCACGGCCGCACGGACGAGCTGGCGATGATCATAGGCCACGAGCTGGCGCACCATGCGGCGGGACATACGGCCTTCTTCCGCAATCTGGCGATTCTTCCCGGGCGGATCATTCCGTTTCTGGGCGCGGCTTACGGTCGGGCCTGCGAATTGACGGCCGACCGGATCGGATATGCGCTCGTCGGTGACGGCCGGGCCGCGCAGAACAGCCTGATTGCCGTGGCCTTGGGATGCCAGAGTCTGGCCGATCGGATCGACATCGAGCGGTTTGCCGAGCAGGAGCGCGAGATTCCCGGGCTGATGGGTTTCGTGCACAAGATTTTCTCGTCTCATCCGCGCATGACGCGCCGCGTGATCGAGATCAGCGAATTCGATAAAAGACAATCCAAATAAAACGACGAAATGAAAAAACTGTTGATTGTTTTGCTGTCGGCCTGCACGTGGTGGGCCTGCGATAAGGGGGACGACGGAGCCCCGTCGAGTATCGTCCTGACCGGAGGCTCCGGCGATCAGACCATTTACGCCGACGAGACCTCCGTGAACGGCGGACAGGGCATTGCGTTCGAGGCGGCCGAGGCATGGTATGCCGAGGTGTCCGAGGTACAGGCCAAGGCCTCCTCGGGCGAGGTCGACTGGCTGACCCTGAGCGCCTACGAGGGTGGCGCGGGCCAGTACACCTTACAGATCACGCTCCGGGCCAACGAGACGGGTTCCGACCGCGCGGCCGAAATCCGTATCGTCTGCGGCGAGGACGAAATCGTGATCGTCGTGCGGCAGAAGGCGCAGACGAAAGACAACCAGTCCGTCGTCGTGTTCGAGGACGAGGCGTTCCGGCAGTTCTGCGTCGAGCATTTCGATGCGGACCGGAACGGCATGATAACGGACGGCGAGGTCTCCTCCGTGGATTCGCTGTCGGTTCCCTCGATGGAGATCGTTTCGCTGAAAGGCATCGAGGCGTTCGCTTCGTTACGGAAGCTCTATTGCTACGACAACAAGATCGAGGCGTTGGATTTGAGCGCCAACGGGGAACTGACCGTCTTGGGATGCCACTATAACGATTTGGAGGAACTGAGTCTCTCCGCCAATACGAAACTGACCTCGCTGAACTGCAATCACAACAGGATTTCCAAACTGGACCTTTCCGCCCTGACCGAGCTGAGAGAGTTGCATGTACAGTACAACGAGCTCGGCGAGCTCGATCTGTCCGGGAATCCGCGCCTCGGAATCCTGCAATGCATGGAGAACTGGCTGACCGAGCTCGACATAACGAAATGCCCGGACCTGACCATGCTGTGGGCCGATCCGATGCCGACGCTGGAGACTCTGTATTGGACTCAGGCCCAGGCCGACAACATGTTCGCGCTGATTTTCGTTCCCGAAAGTACGGAGAAGGTCGTTCGGGAATAGGGCCGGAAGCCGCGCGGAAGTAGCGGGCGCAGAAAGAAACGGGACCGGACGGGAGCGTTGTTGCTCCGGCGGCCGGACTCGCCGGTCGCGCGAAGCGTTCGCCCGGCTGCGGGATAGATATGTCAGGGAGCGTCGCCCGAAAAGGCGACGCTCCCTGACCTTTGTTTTCATATTTTATCGACGATTATGGAACGAAATGAATCGGGCGGGGAAATTCTTCGGAGGATGTTTTCCCGAAAACAGATGAAAAACGCCGTACGGCTTGTCGCCGTGTACGCTCGGCTGTCTGCCGAGCGGCCGTCCTGCCTGCCGAGGCTGGCCCGGTCCCGGCTGGATTTGGCCCGGATGTTCCGGGACCGCTGGGGCGACGGTCGCCGGACCGAGCGGATGCTATTCGGAGCGCTCGAGGCGTACGACCGCTGCGCCGGTTCCGAACGGACGAGTATCGCCCGGATCGGGGTGCTGAAAGAGCTTGATGCCCTGTACAGCCGGACCGGTCGTCTGGAACGTTGCGAGCGGATGCGGCTTCGCATACTGGAGGCGTACCGGGCTTTGGCCCGCAGGTATTGGCTGATTTATGCTGAGGACGTATCGGTCGCCCAGTGGAGGCTGGGCAACCTGTATGTCGACATGGAACGTTTCGGCGAGGCGGAACGCATGTACTCGGCGGCGCTGGAAACGCGCGCGGAGTTCGACGGCGAGGACGAACACCGGTATCGGCCCGGAACGGCTCAGTGTCTCAGGAGTCTCGGCCGGCTATACGAGTTTTGCCTTCACGACTATCCCGCTGCCGAAACGTGCTACCGGAAATCGGTCGAAGTGCTGCGTGCGCTGTGCGCGGACAGACATGAGCGGCGTAACCATATCCGTTCTCTGTCGGTATCGCTCCGCTCGCTGGCGGAATTGTACGGGAAAATCGGCAGAACGGTCGCGGCGAACGGGAGTCGCGCCGAGGCGGACCGCTTTCGGATGGAGGCCGGAGACGAAGGCCGGAAGCTTGCCGGTGCGGGGACGGGCAGCGGGTGAAGCGTGGCTATGACAGACCGGGCCGGGATCGGTCTGTTGCTCGATTTCCGATCCAACAGGCTGATTCTGCCATCGTAACGTTTGATTTTTGTGCGCGAATGATTACTGTTGCCGTATGAATCCGACCGATCGGAAGATGGATTCGGCCCGATTGCGGGACGGATGCGAGAAAACACGAGAGAATTATGGATAGGGAAATAAGCTGGATCGGAACGCGAGGATGCGCAGAGTTGCCGTTTCCGGAAAGCGGAAAGGCTTTCGGAAAGCTGCGGAACCTGATGAATTCGTTCAATCTGTTTGCCCGTCGCGACGAGATTTTCCGCGATGCGGCGCCGGTCCGAGAGGAGACGGCGGTCACGCCTTCTTCCGCGAGCCGGCCGACGCTTTCCTCCGGCGAAAACCCCCAGGATAAAGAGCGGAACGTTTTCGGAGAAGGCCTGCGGATCGATGGCGACGTGTCGTCGGACACGGATATCGTGATTCGGGGCATAGTTCACGGGAACATCGTATGCCGGGGAGACATCGAGCTGAGCGGTTCCGTTCAGGGCGATATCGAGGGCCGGAACGTCCGCATCGTCGGCGGCCGGATCGAAGGGAATGTCGTCTGCTCGGAGGCTTTGACGGTCGAGCGCAGTTCGGTGGTCGGCAATCTCACGGCGCAGCGGGCTCAGATCGACAACAAGGTCGAAGGAAACATTACGGTGCACGGGACGCTGGCTCTGTTGCGCGAGGCCGATGTCCGGGGCGACATTGTCGCCGGCGCGCTGAGTATCGAGGAGGGCGCCGTGCTTACGGGCAAGGTTTCGGTATCCCCGGGTGGCGCTTCGTCCGATCCGGCCGGCCGGAAACGGCCGGGAACGGTTCCGGATGCCGTTCACGCAGCTCCGATGCAGGAGCCGGTCGCTGCCGAGGCCGGCCCGAAATCCGTTTCGGCCTCGATTTCCGGCGTGACAGAGCGGCCGAACCTCGGACGGGAGCTGTTTCCGCAATCTGAGCCGGTCGGGGCCGTTGCGGCCGTCACGAGGGACGACGACCAGCCGGAGGCGGCCGACTCGCCGGTCATCGTTGTAATCGGAGTGATCGGCATTCTGCTGTGGGGATTCCTGCTGCTGCGGAACTCGCTGGCCGATTTGTTGCAATGGTAGGGCCGGCTTGCGGAGCCTGCCCGTAGTTTCGCCCGGTACCGTATGCGCAAGTCGCCGGCTTGTCTCGGACCTGAGCGCGGGTTTTAGCCTCGGATGCCGTTTCCTCGGTCGAGCGCCGGATTTTTTGGGGTGTCGCTGACTGTCTGCTGCGTGCAAGCTCGGCGGCGGCGTATGCTTCTTTCGTTTTCCCGGAAACGTACGGCGGATTTCCCGTCCGCGCAGATCGGGTCTTCGATCAAAAACGGCCGCAGGCATCGGAAGCCGCGGCGATTTTTTTATCTTTGCGTCGACCGGCGCACGCAGCCGCCGGCCGGAATCCAAAACGACGGCTTTATGAAAAGATACGTTTTGATCGCCCTGACAGGGATTGCCTGTCTGAGGCCGACGACCGCGCCCGCGCAGTCGGAACTGCAAGATCCATCGCAAACCGCCCGGCAACGGGAAATGCCGGGCAGCCGGCTGCGCAGCTACGACAGCCGCGAGCTGGCCTTGCGCGAGGACGATGCGCACTCGCTTTACATACAGCAGCTCGACGGGGAGTGGAAAGTCAAGACTTACGCGTCGCCCGTCGAGCTGGATTCGACCGTTGCGATGCCCTCGGTCGACGTGTCGCAATGGGCTGTCACACGCGTGCCCGAGCAACGGAGCAACGGGGCCTGGGCGGCGGTCTACCGCACCGACTTCAAGCTGCCGTTCAAATGGATCGACCGGGAGGTGTTCGTTCGGCTCGACGCCGTGAGCCGCGCCTACTACGTTTATGTGAACGGCCGGCCGGCCGGCTATTTCGCCGATTCGAAAACGCCCGCCTATTTCGACGTGACGCGGTATTGCGTCGACGGACGCAATACGCTCTGCGTCGTGGCATATGCGAATCCCGTTTCGACGGCGCTCGAGAACCAGAATTCCGAGCAGGGTACCCGGATCGCAGGCAGCGTCACCGTGACGGCTCAGCCCAAAGTTCGCATCCGCGACTGGGTCGTCGATACCCGCTGGGCGCCGGACGGAAACGGTCTGTTCAGCTTCGGGGCGGTCGTCAAATCGCATCTGCTGAATCCGAAGCGGGTCACCGTCTATTACGAGCTGATCGCTCCCGACAGCACGGTCGTCTCGCACGGAAAGCGCGACGCGCGGTTCGAGCTGAGGGCCGAGGACACGGTCCGCTTTTTCGCGAATCTGCCCGACATCCGATCGTGGAGCCACGAAAGTCCGAAGCTGTATACCGTCGCGCTGAAGTTGCAGCACGAGGGGAGGTTCACCGAATATACGAAAGTGCGGGTCGGATTCCGGGACGTGTCTTTCGACAGCACCGGCCTTCGGATCAACGGCCGTCCGGTCGAATTGCGCGCGGTCGACTACGAGTGTCCGTCCGACGAACAGGCGATCAGGCGCGATTTCGTTCGCTTCCGGCAACAGGGGATCAACTGCGTGCGTGTCGCGCTCTATCCGCAAAGCGACCGTTTTTACGAATTGGCCGACAGTTACGGAATCTACGTCTGCGACCGTGCCAATATCGATTCGCACCTGAGCGGCTTTTCTCTCGAGAAAGGCGGTTCGCCCGCCAACGATCCTGCGTGGGAGAGGGCTTATACGGACCGGGTGATGAATATGTACCGCACGTCGCAGAATCACCCTTCGGTCGTCATGTTCTCGCTCGGGAAACAGGGAGGACAGGGCTATGCGGCTTACGAGGCCTACCTGAAGCTCAAGGCGGCCGAGAAGGACCGTCCGGTGATCTACGAGGGCGCCGGGGCCGAGTGGAACACCGACCTCGTGGTCGGACGGCCCGACGGGCGCAATGCGTCGGACCGACGCTTTTCGCTGACGTTCGCGAGTCCCGGGAGCTACGAGGGCCGCACGGCGCCGGAAAACGCCACGTCGATCGCGCCGGGTTCGGCGCCGGGGGATGTGACGATCCATAACGGATTCCGGGTCGCCAACCTGAAAAATTTCCGGGTCGGCTACCAGATCGTGGCCGGAGCGAAGCGTGTCGTCGCCGAGGGAATCTGTTCGGCCGACATTCCCCCTCGGGAAACGGCGACCGTCCGCGTGCCGCTCGACGGCGTGAAGCCGGGGAAATACCGGATAAAGATCACCGTATCCCGCTGCGACGAGCCCGATCTGGCGCCGCAGGGCGAAATCCTCGCCGAAGCTTTCGTGCCGTTGATCGTTCCGAAAGCGCCCAAGCAGTAGTCTTGCGTGTTACGGGAACGGCGAAAGCGGAGCCTTTCGGGCGGCTGTCGCTGACAGTCACGAGAGAGCCGGGATGGCTGTCCGAAAATTTTTAAAATACCTTTTGCCGGAGATCGCTCCGACGGAGCGGAATCGTAAAAAACAGACTCATGAGATTGCCCTTTCTTTCTCTGTCGTTCGGGTTTTGAAATCGGAATTGCGCTCTCCCGGGCGGGCGTCCCGACCGGAGGCGACAGGGAAAGAGGCATGGTCCCGGTATCTGTCCGCTACGGACGGAAAGGCAGAGAGGCGATCGGTCCGGCCGTCCGGATCGCGTTCGTCCGGTTTCGAGACCATAAAGTCTTTGCCGTGCGCCGGAGAAACGCATCCGTGACAAGGTCCGTGCGCCGGGGCATGCGGAGGCTTCTTTCGGACGATCATTTCAGACGATCAGCCTCGAAAGCCGTTTGGCGATCAGCGTGCGTTCCTGATTCAGTACGGCGATCTGATGCGTCAGCGCGGCCAGTTCGTCTTCGGGCAGCGACGGATCGGCCAGCTTCGCGCGAAGCTCCGCGATGATTTCGTCGATCACCTTCGACTTGTACAGAATGACGGCGCGCGGAACGGCCACCGGCAGTCGCTGCTGCTCGCTCTCGACGACGATGTCGAATTTTTGCCACAACCGGCTGACCGCATAGTTGTCGTCGCCTGTCAGCAAGTCGACCACTGCGGAGCATACGTCGGGATCGGTATGGTTGATCAGGGCGTGCGTTTCGACCGGCTCGCCCGTCGCGCGCATCCGTTTGTACTCGTCGTATATCTTGCGGTAGGCCGGGTTTTTCATCCGGATGCCGTTCTTGTCCAGGTCGGCGATGATGACTTCGGCCACGTTCAGTTCGACGACCTGCTTGCCTTCGACATACTCGAAGTTCTGTTCGCCGTACTTGACCAGGTATTTTACCAGCTCGCGCTCCAGTTCGTCGATGCCGCTGCCGGCCTCGACCGTAGTCGGCAGAGAATCGGGCCCTTCGCTGCGGTGACGGATCAGCTCCTGACGGCGGACGAACTCCTTTGCCTCGCCTCCGGCCGAACGCTCGAGCCTGCGAAGCGCGATCTCGCGCAGAAGCACCTGCTCGTCAATCTCCATCTGGCGCGAGCACTCGCGCGTGTAGACCGAGCGCGTGATCGCATCGGGAATCACCGAGATGCTCTGCACGATGTCGGTCACGAGCGCTGCCTTGCGCAGCGGGTCGTTGCCCGCATCGGACATCAGCAGTCTCGTTTTGAACGAGATGAAGTCCTCTTCGTGCTTCAGGATGAATTCCTGCAGCTCCGTCGCATTGCGCTTGCGCGCGAACGAATCGGGGTCGTCCCCGTCGGGCAGCAGCACGACGCGGACGTTCAGTCCCTCGCGCAGCAGCATGTCGATCCCGCGCAGCGACGCCTTGATGCCGGCGCTGTCGCCGTCGTAGATCACCGTCACGTTCCGCGTGAAGCGGCCGATCAGCCGGATCTGCCCTTCGGTCAGCGACGTGCCCGAGGACGCGACGACGTTCTCGACGCCCGACTGGTGCATCTGGATCACGTCGGTATATCCCTCGACCAGAATGCAGCAGTCCTGCTGCACGATGGCCCGTTTGGCGTGATAAAGTCCGTAGAGGACGTCGCTCTTGTGGTAGATCTCCGACTCGGGCGAGTTGAGGTATTTGGCGACTTTCTTGTCGGTGCGCATCGTCCGGCCGCCGAAGGCGGTCACGCGGCCGCCGATGCTGTGGATCGGGAACATTACGCGGCCGCAGAAGCGGTCGTAATAGCCGCCCGTCTCGCGCTTGATCGTCAGGCCGGTGCCGACGAGGAACTGCTCCTTGTAGCCGTCGGCGAGCGCCTGCCGAGTGAACGCGTCGCCCGCGGCCGGGCAGTAGCCGAGTCCGAACTTGCGGATCGTCGCGTCCGAGAATCCGCGCTCGCGGAAATAGGCGATCCCGACACTGCGGCCCTCCGGCGTGTCGTGCAGCGAGCGGACGAAGTAGTCGGCCGCGTAGCTCGATACGACCATCATGCTCTCGCGGTCGTCGTTCCGGCGCTGCTCTTCGGGCGTTTGTTCGCGCTCGGCCACTTCGATGCCGTATTTCTTCGCGACGTACTTCAGCGCCTCGGGGTAGGTCATGTTCTCGTGCTCCATCACGAACGTGACGGCGTTGCCGCCCTTGCCGCAGCCGAAACACTTGAACAGTCCTTTCGACGGCGACACGACGAACGAGGGGGTCTTCTCGTTGTGGAACGGGCAGCATGCCTGATAGTTGACCCCCTTTTTCTTCAGCGTGACGAAGTCGCCGATCACCTCGACGATGTCGGCTGCCGAATAGATGCGGTCTACGGTCGCTTTGTCGATCATTTCTGTTCAGGGAATAAGCGGTATCAAAGATACGATTTTTTTCGGCCGCTTAATGCGTCCGGTCTGCGCCGCCCGTCGGCCGGATGCCGGGCTTCCCTTTATCCTGTTCAGGACCAGAGTGAAAAAAACGGCGGTTTTCCGGACCGGCCGGCATTCGGCGGAATTTTCGCCGGGGGCTTATTACCGAGGTTGCGGAGGCGGCTGTGAAAGCGGCGGCTACCCGATCACGCCGAGATGCTCGAGCAGGATGCGGGTTCCTATCGCGATCAGAATCAGGCCGCCGAACACCTCGGCCTTTGCGCCGAGCCGGGACGAAGCCTTGCGTCCGATGCCGATTCCCGCCGCCGAGATAACGAGCGCCGACAGGCCGATGATCAGCGCCGCGGCCAGTACGTTTCCGAGCTGGCAGCCGGCGAACAGCCGGACCTGAACCAGCCCGATCGTGAAGCCCGTGATCAGCGCGTCGATACTCAGCGCGATGCCCAGCAGCAGCGTATTGCGCAGCGAGAGCAGGTCGCTGCCCGACACGGAGTCGCCTCGTGCCGACAACCCTTCCTGAATCATCTTGCCCCCGATGAACAGCAGCAACCCGAACGCGATCCAGTGGTCGTAGTCGGCGATCAGCCGGCTGACCGTCTCGCCCATGAACCAGCCGATCACGATCATCAGGAAGTGAAAAAGGCCGATCACGACCAGAAAGCGCACCTTCTGTCTGTGCGTCGTGCGGTCGGCCAGCAGCCCCAGCGTCAGCGAAACGGCGAACGTATCAAGGCTCAGGGCTATCCCGAGCAACAGTATGGCGAGCAGGTTCATCGGGGCAAAAAATTTGCACAAAAATACGAGGAATTATTCGTTTTCGGCGTCCCTTCCTATTAATAACGTAAATTTCTAACTTTGCGACATGGATTTCAAACTGGTTTCGGAGTACAAGCCGACCGGCGACCAGCCCGAGGCGATCGCGCAGCTCGTCGACGCGCTGCGCAGCGGCTGCAAGCACAACACGCTGCTCGGGGTCACCGGTTCGGGCAAGACGTTCACGATGGCCAACGTGATCGCGGCGCTGAACAAACCGACGCTGATCATGAGCCACAACAAGACGCTGGCGGCCCAACTGTACGGCGAATTCAAGAATTTCTTCCCCGAGAACGCCGTCGAGTATTTCGTCTCCTACTACGACTATTACCAGCCCGAGGCCTATATTCCGTCGACCGACACGTTTATCGAGAAAGACCTGTCGATCAACGACGAAATCGAAAAAATGCGCCTCAGCACGAGCTCGGCTCTGCTCAGCGGGCGCAACGATATCATCGTCGTGTCGAGCGTGTCGTGCATCTACGGTATCGGGAACCCCGAGGATTTCCACGCCACGTCCGTCGAACTCCGGCTGGGAGACGTGATCAGCCGCAACAAGCTGTTGTACGGCCTCGTGGACGCGCTCTACACGCGCAGCGAGGCCGATTTCAAGCCCGGTACGTTCCGCGTGAACGGCGATACGGTAGACATCTACGTCGCCTACGGGGACAAGTGCTACCGGGTGATTTTCTTCGACAACGAAATCGAAATGATCTGCTCGATCGACCCGCATACGGGCCAGCGTCTCGAGGAGCTCGATCGCGTGATCGTCTATCCGGCCAACCTGTTCGTCACGACGCGCGAGCGCACGGAGCAGGCGATCCGGCAGATTCAGCTCGATCTGGGCACCCAGATCGAGTATTTCGAGTCGCTCGGCAAGCCGACCGAGGCGCGGCGGCTGAAGCAGCGCGTCGAGTACGATCTGGAAATGATCAAGGAGTTGGGCTACTGCCCCGGCATCGAAAACTATTCGCGCTATTTCGACGGCCGCGCGCCCGGCAGCCGGCCGTTCTGCCTGATCGACTATTTCCCGAAGGACTATTTGCTGATCGTCGACGAGAGCCATGTGACGATTCCGCAAATCCGGGGCATGTTCGGCGGCGACAGCTCGCGCAAGCACAATCTGGTCGATTACGGTTATCGGCTGCCGGCTGCCATCGATAACAGGCCGCTGAAATTCAACGAATTCGAATCGCTCGAAAACGAGGTGATCTATGTCAGCGCGACGCCGGCCGACTACGAGCTGATCAAGTCGGAGGGTTCCGTCGTCGAGCAGTTCATCCGGCCGACGGGGCTGGTCGACCCGCCGATCGAGGTACGGCCGACGCTGAACCAGATCGACGACCTGGTCGAGGAGATCGAGGTCCGGGCCGAGGCCGACGAGCGCGTGCTCGTCACGACGCTCACCAAGCGTATGGCCGAGGAGCTGTATAAGTACTTCGACCGGATGGGCATCCGCTGCCGCTACATCCACTCGGATGTCGACACGCTCGAGCGGGTACAGATACTCGATGACCTGCGCGGCGGACTGTTCGACGTGCTGATCGGCGTGAACCTGCTGCGCGAGGGACTCGACCTGCCCGAGGTATCGCTCGTGGCGATCATGGATGCAGACAAGGAAGGCTTTTTGCGTAGCGCCCGCTCGCTGACCCAGACGGCCGGCCGGGCCGCGCGCAACGTCGGCGGCCGCGTGATCATGTACGCCGATCGGATCACCGATTCGATGCGGCTGGCGATTCAGGATGCGAACCGCCGGCGCGAGAAGCAGATCCGATACAACAACCTGCACGGTATCGTGCCGCGTCAGGCGATCAAGAGCGGCCGGGCGATCCTCTCGGGCGACGAATTGCGGCACGGTTCCGCACGCTACGATCTGCCCGGCGCGAAGACCGGCTGCGCGGCCGACCCGGTGGCTGCCTATATGACCGACCGCGACATCGAGTCGGCGATCAAGATCGCCCGCGCGGCGATGGAGAGCGCGGCCCGGGAACTGGACTTCACGGCCGCGGCCGCTTACCGCGACCAGATGTACGCGCTGCAGGAAAAACAAAAAAGCATGCAGAAAAAATGACGCTGACCCGAACGCTGACCCGAACGCTGACCCGAACGCTGACCCGACTGATCGATCTGCTCTATGTCAAGCCGCTGCGCCGGATCGTTCCCCCGCAAACGTTCCGCTACGCCGCCTGCGGAGGCCTGAACATGGCTCTCGACCTGTCGCTGTACTTCTTGCTGTACAACTTCGTGCTCGATAAGAGAGTCGTCCATATCGACGGTATCGTGGCGATTTCGCCCTATATTGCGGCTTTTCTGATCGTTTTTCCGATCACGTTCCTGATCGGATTCTGGATGAACCGCCACATCGCGTTCCACAGCTCGCCTCTGCGCGGTCGGGTGCAACTGTTTCGCTATCTGCTCAGCGTGTGCGGCTCGATCCTGCTCAATTATGCCTGCCTGAAGCTGTTCGTCGAGGTCTGCGGCTTCTATCCGACGCCGTCGAAAGCAGTCACGACGGCCGTTACAATCGTGTACAGCTATGTGATGCAGAAATACTTCTCGTTTCGGGGATGTACGGACCGGTAGCGGATACAGGCCGTTGTCCGGAACGTGAGGCATGGCGTTCGTGCGTTCGTTTTTCTGCGGATAGGTCCGGTTTCCGCGATGTTCCGGTTTGAGCGCTCCGGAGAGGGCGGTCCGTTTGTCGGACCGGGCGGGAGCGGGGATGCGATCGTCTGCGAGGTTCTCGACCTCGCTTCGGGAGGCCGAACCGATTATTTAGAACCCTATTCCATTGAAAAATTGTGAGAAGCCGTGCGGACCGTCGCGGCCAAACCAACGCGTAGGACGGTACGACGCGACCTGGGCAACGCAGTATGCCGGAATACTCCCCGCCGATCCGCGAGTACGCCCTGACCGGATCGCGTGCGGAACGCCGGCAGGATCGTAGCCGCTGTTTTATCGGACGCGCAGTTTTTCCTTGATTTGCAGTATTTTCGTCGGCTTGATGCCGTTCAGGGCGCACAGCTTCGATACGGTGGTCGAATGCTGGCGGGCGATCTTGGAAAGCGTGTCGCCCTTTTTCACGTAGTAGTATTGACGGGAAGATGCGTCGGACGAAGCGTTCGCGGAAACTTTCGGCGTGTCGTCGCTGTTTTCTTCGCCGGGCAGGAAGCCGGTCGCCCGCTCCGTCGAGATCCGGATTTTGCCGCCCCGGTTGTAGCAATAGATCGTCCGGTCGAGACGCAGGCTGCGGTTGTCGGGATCGACGAACAGCGTCGGGTTGAACGGCTCGCTCGCTATGCGGACCTCGAAATGGACATGCTCGGTCGTCGCCCGGCCGGTCCGGCCGGCCAGAGCGATCGGATCGCCCGCCTCGACCGCGTCGTTGACCCGCACGAGGTTTTTCGAGTTGTGGGCGTACACGGTCTCGATGCCGTTGTAGTGGCGGATCAGGACCAGATTGCCGTAGCCGCTGTAGTATTTCGACATCCGGACGACGCCCGGAAGCGCGGCCCGGACCGTATCGTTCGGCACCGCCTTGATGTCGATGCCGGTGTGCATGCGGCTTCCCCGATACCCGAAAGGCGAGATGAGCTTGCCCGGATACGGGTAGCAGAACTCGTTCTCGTGCTCGCCGAGCGGCAGGACCAGCTCGCCCGACGAGGGGAACGGATTGTTGTATTTCAGCGGAATGCGCACGTTGGCGCTTTCGAGGTCGCCGAAAGTCATTTCGGGACGGTTTTTGTCCGGAAACACCGGGAGCAGGACCGGCGCGGCGTCGGCATGCTTTTCGCCGAGCTCGTCTATGTCGCCGATCGGCTGCGACTCATCGGGACAGCTTTCGGGCGCATGGCTTTCGATACGCGCGGGCGTTTCCTTCGTAACTTTCCGCTTTTTACGCTCGCTGCCCGAGAGCATCGGTTTGACGGATGAGCAGCCCGGCAGCATGAGGGCCGACAAAAGAAGAACGGATATGGCTCGCAGCGGAAGTCTGGTCATGGGTTCAGGGTTAACCGGCGATAAAAATAGGGATTTTTCGCGACAAAACCGCACGACCGGCTTCCCGGCCGCTCGTAGGCCGGGAAGATTTCCGGAGGGGCCGTGCGCGAAAAATATTTGTGAAATAAAACTTATCTTTGTAATCGATTTATTCTGAAACGTAAACGAAACGAAAACGCAATACGCCATGGATACTGAAAGAACGCGCTGCCTGATCGTCGGAAGCGGTCCGGCGGGCTATACGGCGGCCATATACGCCGCCCGGGCGAATCTCGCTCCGGTGCTTTACGAGGGTATGGAACCCGGCGGTCAGCTGACCACGACGACCAAGATCGAGAATTTTCCGGGGTTTCCCGACGGAATACTGGGGGCCGAGTTGATGGAAGCCATGAAGAAGCAGGCGCAGCAACTCGGGGTGGATATCCGTTTCGGCATAGCGACGGGCGTCGATTTCTCGTCGAGCCCCCGCAAGGTGACGATCGACGGACGGAAAATCGTCGAGACCGACGCCGTGATTATCGCCACGGGGGCTCAGGCCAAGTACCTCGGCCTCGAGTCCGAAACCCTGTTCAAGGGACAGGGCGTTTCGGCCTGCGCGACCTGCGACGGCTTTTTCTATCGGAATCAGGACGTGATCGTCGTCGGCGGCGGCGACTCGGCCTGCGAGGAAGCCACTTATCTGGCCTCCATATGCAACAAGGTTTACATGGTGGTCCGGAAAGATCATCTGCGTGCGTCGAAAGCCATGCAGCGGCGGGTGATGGAAACGCCCAACATCGAGATCAAGTTCGGGTACAATACCGTCCAGGTGCTCGGCGACCAGAACGGGGTGACCGGCGCGCTTGTCCGCCACAGCGGCGGCGAGGAGCTGGTGATCGATGCGACCGGATTCTTTCTGGCGATCGGGCACACGCCGAACACGGCTGTTTTCAAAGGCGCGCTGGAGTTGGACGCGGAGGGCTACATACGGACCGAGCCCGGCACGAGCCGCACGAGCGTGCCGGGAGTATTCGCCGCCGGCGACGTGCAGGACCCGCACTACCGGCAGGCGATTACGGCGGCCGGGTCGGGTTGTATGGCCGCGCTCGACTGCGAGCACTATCTGCTGGGGCTGTAATCGGGGGAGTTGTGATCGATCTGCAAGCTCTTTTTCGCATAGGAGACGACTCCGCGTTCGAACGTGCGGCGCTCGACGTGTTCCGTTTTCAGGCCGAGCGCTGCGAACCGTACCGGGAGTATCTCCGGCTGATCGGGATTCGTCCCGAGCGGGTCGAGACGACGCGTGAGATTCCGTTCCTCCCGATCGAGCTGTTCAAAACCCGGCGGATTTACTGTTCCGACAACGAGCCCCAGCAGGTGTTCACGAGCAGCAGCACGACCGGGCAGACGCCCGCCAAGCACTATGTGGCCGATCTGAGCATATACGAGCGGGCCTTCACGCTCGCTTTCGAGCGCTTTTACGGATCGGTCGACCGTATGGCGATATTCGCTCTGTTGCCGAGTTATCTGGAGCGCGAAGGTTCGTCGCTGATCTATATGGCCGACCGGCTGATCCGGCAGGGCGGAGGCGGATTCTATCTGCACGACCACGATGCGCTGTTGCGCGACCTGCATGCGCACCGGGGACCGAAAATCCTGCTCGGCGTCAGCTATGCGCTGTGGGATTTGGCCGACCGGAAGCCCGGTCCGCTGCCCGGAACGATCGTCATGGAGACCGGCGGCATGAAGGGGCGCCGGCGCGAAATGCCCCGCGAGGAGTTCCACAGGATGCTCTGTGCGGCGTTTTCGGTGCCGAGCATCCATTCGGAGTACGGAATGGCCGAGCTGATGTCGCAGGCTTATTCTCAAGGCGACGGGCTGTTCCGGACGCCGCCTTGGATGCGCGTTCTGACCCGCGACCTGAACGATCCGTTCGCATGGGCCGGCAGCGGTCGCAGCGGTGGAATCAACGTGATTGATCTGGCCAACGTTTACTCGTGCAGTTTCCTGCAGACGCAGGATTTCGGTAAGGCATACGACGACGGGACGTTCCGAATCGAGGGCCGTATCACCGGCAGCGAAATACGGGGATGCAATCTGCTCGTGCAGTGAAAGGCGACGGCTGCGCGCATGCAGATGGGCTCGGCTTTCGTCTCGGAGCGTGGCGACGGGACCTGCATACGATGCGACTTGGCCGAAACGCGCTGCCCCGATCGATCAATCCCGTATTTTCGGACCGTTAGTCCGGAAGCGGGCGAAAGGTTTGTCCTGCGGAAATTTCCGAGAAAAAGGGACGGCGGCCGGTCGTAGCTTCTGAATCGGACGGAGCGGAAAATGCCGGTCCGGGGGCGTAGGGTCTCCGTGATTCGGAGATGTCGGGAAGATGTCGGACGGGTCTGAGGGGGACTGCATGGCTTTCCCGTTTTCTGCGCTGCCGTCGGATACGACCGTATGCGGTGAGGATATTCGTCCGTCCGTGACGAAGCGGCGTGTTGCGGTCCGCGGCCGAGAGGACCGTTCGGTGCTGTTTCCGAAACCATGTATTCCGTTCCGGGGATTCCGCGATCTTCCGAAGTTTCTGTGCCGGGCAGGGTTTCTGTGTCCGGTTCCGGCGGATAACCGAACCGCCTTTTCTTCCTTTTCCCGGACTGCCGCATTTGCCGTTTTCGGACGATTTTGCTGCCGGTCCGCGGCAGCGGATCGGACCTTTACTCCGTCTTTTTCCCTTCGTCTATCAGTCCTTCGAACCGGTCCGCTATCCGGCGAATGTCGTATTGCGACAGATCGATTCCTTTCACTTGGGCCGAGTAGTCGCCCGACAGCGCGGCACGGAAGCCTTCCGGATCGAACGTCCGCTCGTTGAACGACAGAATCGGCCGGCCGCTCATCGCGTAGTCGATCAGTTTGCTCGGCGTCGCGTTCGAGGTCGCATTGTCGAAATTGACGACGAAGTCGGCTTGCGACAATCGCTCGATCAGCTTCTCGCGGGGCAGCGGATCGTGCAGCGCGATCTCTCCCGTGACGCGGCCTTGCGCTTCGCGGATCATTTCGCGGAAGCAGGGATCGAGATAGTTGACGTACAGGTCGAACCGGAAATCCGTATCGAGCGTCGCGAGAAAGTCGAAAAAGAACTTCGGGTCGCGGATGCGCTCGTAGAAGCGGCCGGCATAGGCGAATACGGGCTTCGCATGGGGCGTATACGGAAGTCTGCGGACGGTGCTCAGGTCGAATCCCTGCGGAATGATCCGGACCCGGTCGCGGTCGATGTAGGGCGTATAGCACGGCAGCGCCTTTTCGACCGGAATCGTGAAATAGTCGAATTGCCGCGCCCATCGCTTCAGATAGAGAAAGTAGGCGGGAAACACGGTGCGCGCCACGTCGCCCCGGAACGGCGGATCGCTGAACTCGGCGATCGTCACGGCCGACCGCAGCGCCGCGTTGCGCCGCATCGCGCGGGACACGGCCAGATGGACCGCTGCGGGATAGGAGATCGACAGCACCGCATCGAACGGACCGCTCAGTTCCGACAAACGCTCGCATAGGTCGGGATCGTACTTGGCCCGCAACTCGTGACAGTAGAAATAGAGCACGGCGCGCTGCGCGAATTTCGGCAGCAGGCTGCGGATTTTCCGGTTGCGTCGTGCCGTCGGCGTGCCTTTCTCCGGTTCGAGCCGGCTGGACGAGTAGACGATTTGTAGTCCGTCGCCCGTCAGCGGATTGCGGCGGTAGGTCTCGCGGTTAGGCAGCAACAATGTCACCCGGTGACCGCGCCGGACGAGTTCCCGGACCAGCTCGGTCGTGCGGAACGCGCGGGGCGACAGTTCGGGATAGCAGGCGTTCGAGACGATCAGTATGTGTTTTCGGTCGGACATGGCATGATGGGTTTGACTGTTTGGCAATCGGATTCCGGGCGGGACGTCCGACCCGCTCCGAGATTCCGGACGCTTTTCCGCTCCCGTGCGTTCCGTTTTCCGGGGCGCGTCGTGCGGAACGGATCGCTGTTTCGGTGCCGACCGATTGCGAAATCTTCGGCTCCTGGATCGGGAACATATCGCACGGAGGCCGTCCTATCGTTCCGGTTCCGTGCGTCCGCGTGAGAGAAAGGATCCGAGAATCGGCGGAGCATCGTGCGTTTTCGTATGTATTCTTTTCTTTTTTCGTACGTTTGTGCGGGGAGATAAGACCGTCCGAAACGGAAATCATCCGGATTCGCTTGCATGGGGACTCGGCCGTGTCGGTCTCCGTCTCCGGCTCGCTTCGGATATTTTCACTCCTCTCTCCCCGGTCGTGCGGCCGGCAATCCGGATCATGCGTCCCGCTCGGCCGGCGGCATTCCCCGCAACAGTCCCTGCGTGATGTTTCGCCGCATCCGGATCAGGTAGCGTCCTTTGATCGCCTGTCCCCGCAGCGCATACCCGGTAGCCAGCGCGAGCGTGCCTCCCCATTTGACCGCTTCGGCGAGCAGCCGCCGGCGGAAAGCGGATTTCCCCTCTCCGAGCGTTCGTATCCGCTCGCTGACGCCGATCATCCGCGTCAGCCGCTCGAAATACTCTTCCGACAGCTTCGATGCGGGCGTGATATGACGGATCGCGGCCCCGGGCACGAAGTAATAGCGTATGCCCTGCGAGCGCATACGCATGAAAAAGTCCTTTTCCTCGCCGCCGAGCGGATTGGAGCCCGAGCGGCCGAGCGCCGTGTTGAAGTTTCCGTAGCGTTCGAACAGCCTTCGCCGGAAACCCGAGTTGCCCACGCCCGGGTAGCGGCTTCCGCGAAACGGTCTGACGCGGTCGCCCATATCCATGGCGCCGGTGATCATTTTCTCTATGTAGTGCGAGTACCAGCGGGGCAGCGGAGCCTCGTACACCGGGACGACCGCCCCGCCGGCCGCGTCGCAGTCCGGTCGGGACCGGAAAAAGTCGCGGTAGCTTTTAGCGAAGTCCGGTACGGCTTCCTCGTCGTCGTCGATAAAAACGATGCACTCTCCCTTTGCCTCGGCGACTCCCCGGTTGCGGGCGTAGGAGATGCCTTGGACGGGCTCGGCGACCATGCGTAGCCTGAGCTCGGGATGCTGTCGGGCGAAGCCGGCGAAGACCGCCGGCGTGTCGTCCGTCGAGTTGTTGTTCACGACGAGAATCTCGAACTCCTGTGCCGGCAGCGTCTGCCCGGCGAGACTTTCGAGCGTCCGCAACAGGTAGGCCGAGCGATTGAAAGTGGCTATGACGATCGAGAGCGGAATCATATTCGGGGATTTTGAGACGCTTTCCTCCTCGCCCGGGCCATACGGGTCGTCGGACGAGGCAAAGGAATATCTATCCGATGCAAAACTACGAAAAAAAGCGAATCGTCCGACCGGGGAAGACGTGGTTGTGGTCATAGTCCGCTTCCCCTCGCGTCGGCTCGCTTCCGGGGACGTGTGCCGAATCCGGGACCGACGGCATGTTGTCGGATGCGTCCGATGGGCGGCGTGCGCTCCCGGAGCTTCCCGTACGAATCCGGACTCCGGGCGCTATCGGTTCTTCTGATGGCGGCTTGTTGCATCCTCGGGGCGTTGCGGGACGGTTCGCATGAACCGGCGGTGGATTGTAAGGCGCGACACGGCCGCTTCAGAGAAAAAGAAAGACTTTTCGTTTCGGCCCGAAACGATGCCCGTACTCCGGACGATTCCTGTCCGGCTGTCCGGCTGTCCGGCTGTCCGGCGGATGCAGCGAACGGTCTCTTTTATGGAATTCCGCTTCGGGGGATACGGTCCGATTTTGCCGAACCGTCCGGCGAAAGACGGCCCTGGTATGCGAAAGACGGATGCTCGGGCTTCCCCCTGCTTTCGTTCGTCGTCTTTTCGGTCCGGTTATAGCCCGGCGATGAAGTCCCGCATGGCCCGCTCGTGCGCGTCGATGCTTTGCAAGAGCCGGAACTGAGCCTTCGACCGCTGCCAGTTGTGGTCCGGGTGTCTGATCTTGTAGTATCGGTCGCCGTCCAGATAATCCGTCAGGAATCGCACGGTCTGCATGTAGGTCAGCATCTGCGCTCCGAAGGTCAGCGTCTCGCGTTCGACGTCCGTCAGGAACGAGGCCGCGCTTTCGAGATAACCCTTCGAGAAGGAGCGGAAAATTTCCATGTCGACGCCGACCCGATCCAGTTCGGGGTCGTCCTCGGCTCCGGTATTAGCGCCTGTGCGGATGAAGTCCCCGAAGTCCGAAAGCACGTAGCCCGGCATCGTCGTATCGAGGTCGATCACGCAGAGCGGACGGTCCCGCTCGTCGAAAAGCAGGTTGTTGACCTTCGTGTCGCAGTGCGTGACGCGCTTCGGAAGCCGGCCTTCGCGGTGGAGCCGTTCGGCGAGACACATCTCGTCGCTGCGGCCGAGCAGCTCGTCCGCCATCCAGCGCACTTTCCCGAGACGCCCCGCTTCGTCGCGGGCTACGGCATCGCGCAGGCCCCCGATCCGGAACTCGATGTTGTGGAAGTCCGGGATCGTCTCGCCCAGCGCTCCGTCCTCCATGTCCGACAGCATGGCCTGAAACTCGCCGAATGCCCGGCCGGTAAGCAGGGCCAGCGGGGCGCTGATCGTCTCGTGGGTGACCGAGCCGGCAATGAACAGCGTCATTCTCCAGTAATTTTCGCCGTCGAAATGGTAGAGCCTCCCGTCGCGAGCCGGTACGATGCGCAGCACGCGCCGGTCGAGGTCGTCCGCCCCGGCGGCGGCCAGCTTGCGGCGGATATGCGAAGTGACGCGCTCGATGTTGCGCTGCAACAGTTCGACGTCTTTAAAAACGTGATGGTTGATTCGCTGCAGGATGTAATCGGGCGTCTCGTCCGAGACCGTCATGACCCGATAGGTGTCGTTGATCCATCCGTTTCCTACGGCCCGCAGATCCGCTACGGTCCCCGCCGTATCGAAACGGCCGATGATTTCTCTGATTCTTTCCGTCTGCATTCGGTTTCTCTCGTGTTCGTTGGAGTCGCTCGGCGCGTCTCGCATTCTGTCGGTTTCTGTCCTGCCTGTCTATTTTACCGCGTGGGAGAAGCCTTTGACCTTGTCCCATGCGCCCCGGGTGAAATCGGGCACGAGGACCGGCATCCCGCCGTGTTCGGCCGATGCTTCGGTCAGCTCGACGAGCGACGACCACTCGGCCGCGTCGTATACGTCCATGTCGAGGGGCAGTCCGTTGCGCAGGCAGTAGATCAGCCTATAGTCCATGATGAAGTCCATTCCTCCGTGGCCGCCCACCTGCCGCGCCTTTTCGCCGATCTCCCGCGTGATAGGATGCTCGTAGACGGACAGCAAGCTGTCGCGTTGCCGTTCCGGCAGCGGAGCGTGCGCATTCGGATCGAGCGCGATCGTTTCGACGGGATATTTCTGCGCGAAGCCTTTCGTGCCGCTGATCGTGTGCAGTCGGTTGTACGGCCGGGGACTCGTCACGTCGTGCTGGATCAGGATCGTCTTGCCCCGGGCGGTGCGGATCAAGGTCGTATTCATGTCGCCGAGCCGGTAGTCGCGCTGCGCCCACTGAGAGTCGGGGCCGAACTTCTCGCGGGCGGCGAGCGTCAGGCCGCGCTGGGCCGTCGACAGCGAAACGAGGCGCTCCATGCGGTCGCCCCGGTGTATGCCAAGAATCTGGCAGACAGGGCCGAGTCCGTGCGTCGGATAGGGATTTCCCGTGTGCCGCGTGTTGTAGTCGAGTCTCCACATGCCCTGATAACCCGTGCGGTCGGCCGTATCCAGATTCAGCGAGCGCAGGTCGTGGATATAGGCTCCCTCGACGTGCATCACTTCGCCGAACAGCCCTCGGGAGGCCATGTTCAGCGTCGCCATCTCGAAAAAGTCGTAACAGCAGTTCTCGAGCATCATGCAGTGGCGGCGCGTGCGTTCGGCGGCGTCGACGAGCTGCCAGCACTCATCGATCGTCATGGCTGCCGGAACCTCGAGCGCGACATGCTTGCCGCGTTCCATCGCATAGACGGCGATCGGCGTGTGCAGTTCCCACGGCGTACAGTTGTATATCAGATCGACGTCGTCGCGCTCGCACACCTTTTTCCAGTCCTGCTCGCCGGTGTATGCGGCCGCCTCGGGCAATCCGGCTCCGGCCAGTATCCGTTGCGCCCGCTCGACGGTCCAAGGACGTATGTCGCACAGCGCGACGACCTGAACGCCCTCCAGATGCGTGAAGCGCTCGACGGCCATCGAGCCCCGCATGCCGAGCCCGACGAATGCCACGCGCACGGTCGGAATCGGATCGCAGCGCAACTGCAGCACGTCCGTCTGTCCTTTCTCGCGGCGGGGCTCGGCGAACACGAGCGTGCCGTTCTTGATCTTGGGAGCCTTGCCGTCGCTCCGGGCGGGCAGGGCGATGGCCCAGCACGTCAACAGGACGGCCAGCCAGCATTTGATTCGGTTTTCCATGAATGCGGAGAATTAGAATAAGCAAATATAGCAAAAGAACCCGATTTTGCCGTATCCGGTCCCGCCGCATGCCGCATTTTTGCCGGGAACAGGGCTCCGGGAAATGACGGTGGATTATGGCGCATGAAAAAGAGGAATGCCGGCAGGCGGGAATAAATGCCTATCTTTGTTGGTACGGAGCATGGCGCGAGCCTTGCGGGCCGGGAAAAGAAAAGACGAACCGATTAAACTCTGAGAAAATGAATTTTCTGACGGAAGAGAAACTGACGATCGTCGGCGCAGCCGGCATGATCGGATCGAACATGGTCCAGACGGCTATCATGATGGGCCTGACACCGAACATCTGCGCATACGATCCCTACGCTCCCGCGCTGGAAGGCGTGGCCGAGGAGATGTTCCACTGCGGATTCGAGGGCGTGAATCTGACCTATACGAGCGATATAGCCGAGGCGCTCGGGGGCGCCCGCTACGTCGTGTCGTCGGGCGGAGCGGCCCGTAAGGCCGGCATGACGCGCGAAGATCTGCTCAAGGGCAACGCCGCGATCGCCGCCCAATTCGGCAAGGACCTACGGACTTATTGCCCCGACGTAAGGCATGTGGTGGTTATCTTCAATCCGGCCGACATCACGGGGCTCATCACGCTGCTCTACTCGGGTCTCGAACCGAGTCAGGTGACGACGCTGGCCGGCCTCGACAGTACCCGTCTCCGCTCCGAGCTGGCGAAGCATTTCCGAATCTCGCCCGACCGGGTCGAGGGCTGCCGGACCTATGGAGGGCACGGCGAGCAGATGGCCGTGTTCGCTTCGACGGCTACCGTCGACGGCAAGCCGCTCGCGAAGCTGATCGGAACGCCCGAACTGACCGGCGGACAGTGGGACGACATCCGTCAGCGGGTGATTCAGGGAGGCAAGCGTATTATCGAACTGCGCGGCCGCTCGTCGTTCCAGAGCCCGGCCTACTTGTCGATCGAGATGATCCGGGCCGCTATGGGCGGCGAGCCGTTCCGCTGGCCGGCCGGAGTCTATGTCGACGACGACCGCTTCCGGCATATCGTCATGGCCATGGAGACCGTGATCGACCGTACGGGCGCTCATTACAGGGAGCCGGACGGCACGCCGGAGGAGATCGCGTCGCTCGAGGAGAGCTACCGCCATTTGGCCAAGCTGCGCGACGAGGTGATCGCCATGGGAGTGATTCCTCCGATTGCCGAATGGGCAGGGCTCAACCCGAATATGCGATAGGCACGGTTTCGCCTCCGTGAGTGGGGCGAGGGGGCGGTAGGAATTTGTCGTCCCTTGCTTTCGCCGTCTCCCCTTGTCTCGAGCATGGTTGCTGCTCGGAAAGGCGGCGGCCGGACCGAAGGCGGCCGGCTTGCGGGCGAGGATTCCGGGCCGGAGGGCGGCTCGGTCTCCGTCTTCGCTCTCGGGCGACCGGCGGTTACGCCGGGACTGACGACAAACCGGAATTCTCCGCTCCGTCGGCCGAGGCGGATAGGAAGTACGGCAGCGGAAAAATCCGCCGTGACCGGAGACGGAGTGTTTTATGCTCCAAAGGCTGTCCGGACAGTCTGATAATCGAAAAATCGCCCCTGCCGAGGTAATTGCCGGCAGGGGCGATTTCTGTTTCCGGGGACCGGTCGGACAGTCCCTTGTCGTTCATTGCATAATGGAATAGGCCGGGACTTAACGGCCGGACTCTTGCTCTTTCCCTTTGCCGAACGCTTCGTCCACTTCCTTCTTTTTTTGCTCGTGGTCCTTTTTCGTGTATCCCTTCACTTCGTCGACGAGATGGTCGACTTCATCGCGGAAATTCTGCTCGCACGGAGTGCATGTGTTGTTCTTTTCCATAACCGTTTGCTTTTGATGTTTACGGAACACGACAGCAAAATGCGTACAATTCCGTTCCTCGAGCGGAATCTTTTTCGTTCGCGGCCTGTCCGGACGGATCGCTGCTCCTGCGCGAGCCGGCGTCGTTCCGTGATTTCTTGTCGTATGCTTTGTCCCGTGTCCGCATGGCGACACCCGCCTTATCGGAATGGCTTTCGCGAACGGGGCGTGTCACGAGGGCCGGTCCGGAGTTATGGATTCTGAGCATGACGGACGCGATAATCGGCCTTGACGGAGCGGTTCGCACGACTCGACGGTTTATGTCGGGGGGCGGGGCGAGGAAGCCGTCCTCCGTATTTATTGGAAAAATGGAGCGAAGAGAGCATCCGTATACGAAAAAGCTATGCATGCCTGCCGGCAGTCGGTCAGGCATGCGGCATAGGGCCTGATATCGGAAAAGGCGGACGATCCTTTCGGACCGTCCGCCTGAGTAGCGGGGGGAGGACTCGAACCTCCGACCTTTGGGTTATGAGCCCAACGAGCTGCCAACTGCTCCACCCCGCGGTATCGTGACGCAAAGGTAATCAAAAAATCGGCAATACAAAAATATTTTTCCGGAATGCCGGAGAGTTTCCGTTCCTCGACGGTGCGTTCGGATTGGGGACGATTTGATAAACAGACGGATAGAATCCTTTCTGTGCGCAGGCACATTCCTGTTTTCGGCGATTGGGGCGACTGCTTGGAGAAAAGCCGTTCGATGAGAGATTCGGCCGTATCCCGTCCGATTTCTCCTCTCCTCCGTTGCTGTCGAGGAAAATCAGGACCGGAGGAATCCGAGCCGTTGCGTCTTACAGCGCCTTCGCCACGATTTCCGACAGGTCGTAGACCGGGAGCGATCCGCCCCGGGCGATGGCTTTCTTGCAGAGCGGGCAGGCCGTCACGACGGCTTCGGCCCCGGTGGCGGCCAGCGATGCGGCGACGCTCTCGCCGATGCGGCGCTGGCCGTCGTCGTCGATGGCCAGATTGGCGACGCTCGAACCGCAGCAAAGCGCGTTTTCGCGCGTTTCCTCGGGCTCAGTCAGCCGGCCGATCCGGCCGATCACTCCGCGCGGCGCGTCGTAGACGCCGCAACCCCGGCCCAGTTCGCAGGGATCGTGGTAGGTATAGACCGTTCCGCCGGTTTGCGGCTTCAGTCGTCCGGCGGCGATCAGTCGTTCGATGTACTCCGAGTGGTGCAATACCTCGATGCCCGGCAGGTCGTAGTCTTCCCTGAATACGCGCAGGCAGATCGGGCAGGAGGTGACGAGCGTCGTGATGCCGTGCTTGCGGAACAGTTCCCGGTTACTTTCCATCATGACCCGTGCGGCGTCGATCTCGCCGGATAGCTTCAGCGGCCGGCCGCAACAGACGCCCCCGTCCTTGTCGGCCCACCAGACCGGCTCGCCGGCCGCCTCGAAGATACGCTCCATCGCGTGCAGAATCTTAGGCGTCAGCAGCGTCATGCAGCCGGCGAAATAGCCTACGCGGCCTTCGCCTTGCGAGCGGTCGACCCCCTGCGCGTAGCCGTAGCGGTTGTTTCCGACCGGAACCGCGCGCTGCTGTCGGCTGTTGAGCCGTAGCGTGTTCTGCTCGATGCCGACCGGACAGGCCCGCTCGCATCGTCCGCACATCAGACAGTTGTCGGCGACGGCGTCCGTCAGCCTTCCGTAGCGTCGGTCACGCAGGAAATAGACCGCCTGCACTCCGTGAATGCCGGCCCGCTGAAGCTGACAGGGGTCGATACAGATTCCGCAGCGGGAGCAGGCGTCGGTCTGGAAACGGTCGTAGCTCGACGGCCGCTCGCCGCTCCGGAGTCCGGCATTGCGCAGGAAGATCAGCGGAATCTCGGTGAATATGTGCATGTAGCGCGAGAACGGCAGCGCGACGAAGAAAACGCCCAGCGCGATTGAGTAGAGCCACCAGCAAGGTAGCTCGCCCGCCCGCAGCAGGCTGTCGGGAAGCACGGCGGCCAGCAGCTCGCCGGTCGTATGGGTCAGAAAGCTGCCGCACCCGGTGCCCGGCGGGATCAGGTGATGCTCCTCGCCGAGCGCCCATACGATGCCGCCGAAACGCCACACGACGGCACTCGTCATGCTTTCGGCCAGCAGGCGGGCCGGGAAGATCAGCCACAGCGCCGACAGCGCGATGCGGTCGCCGAGTACGTGCTTCGTCGTGCGTCGCATGCCCATCGCCCGCGAGCGGATACGCTTGAACCAGGCAAGGCCCACGCCGACGAGTATCAGCAGCAGCAGCGCGTCCTTGATCAGCGAGAAGTTGAAGTTATGCTCGAAAATCGGGTGAACGTAGTACGAGAAGAAGATGTCGACGTACAGCGGCACGTTCTCTCCCTTGAAATAGACGAGCGTCTCGGTCCATCCGACGACGATCAGCAGGAACCAGCCCAGCGCGAAGCTCGTGTGCATGTATCCCAGCAGCTTGTTGCGCCGCCAGATTTTGCGGTGCAGCAACGACTCGCTCGCGATCTCGCCCAGCGAGCGCAGCGTGGCGCGCGTCGGAAGCGACCGGAAAAACATGCGCCGTTGCGCGGGTTCGAGTTTCACGAACCACAGGATGTATTTGTACAGCAGGGCGACCAGCAGAAACAGGGCTCCCAGCCAGAATGGCAATACGAACAGTCTGAAATGTTCCATCGTTTCGATCTTCCTCGTCGGCGCTTGCGGACGCCGGCGTTGCGTTTGCCGGATTTTTCCCGGACGAATATTTTCTGTTTTACAACGGTCCTTCTTACGAGTCTTCCGCCTGAGGAGAGCCTGTTCCGGCTGCGGTCGGCGGCACATCGGTCACTGCGGTATCCGCGACAGGACGGCTTGTTCCGGTTCGGGGCCGTCCGTACGGTCGGAAAGACCGCTTCGGTCGCTCCTGCGGCGTTTGTCTCATCGAGGCCTACTGTCCGGCCAGCTCCTTCTTCAGCGTCTGGACCAGTTGCCGGATATTGATGCCTCGGGGACATACCAGACGGCACTTGCCGCATAGCATGCACTTGTCCAGCTCGGCGCGAACGCCCTGGTATTCGCCTCGGCGGACGAGCGTCTGAAGCTTGCGCACGTTGAACTTCACGAGCGCTCCGGCCGTACAGGTTGCCGTACAGTTGCCGCATGCGATGCACGTCTGCAGCTCGGGATGTTCCCTCAGCAGGCGCTTCGAGTATCCCATGTCGTTTTTGTCGAGATCGACGGCTCGCGGCCGGCTGATCGTAAACCCCCATTCCATCGCGTCACTCTTTGATCGCCCGGGCCGCTTCGCGAGCCGCCACCACGGCTTCGTTGATCGATTCGCCGATATTCTTCGGAGCGGTGACGGTACCGGCGTAGAAAATCCGCTCGGACCCGGAGCGGACGTTGCCCGCGAACTGGTCCAGCGGCTTGACGAAACCGCTCGGATAGAGCGCGACGCCGCAACAGCGGCTCAGGCTCATGTTGCTCGCGCCCGCTTTCATGCCGACGATCAGCACGAGCATATCGACGGTCATGCGCAGCGGGAGCCCGATCAGCGTGTCTTCGGCCTTGATCTGCACGCGGCCGTCGATCGTCTGGCTCGCCTCCGATATGCGGCCCCGGACGAAATGGATGTTGTACTGCTGTTGCGCCTGACGGTAGAGCTCCTCGTAACCGGGGCCGAACATGCGCATGTCCATATAGAAGCTGTATACTTCGGCGTCGGGTATTTCCTGCTTCACCTCGATCGCCTGCTTGACGCCCGTGATGCAGCACACGCGCGAGCAGTGGCGCTGGTTGACCTTCTCGTCGCGCGATCCTACGCAGTGCAGGAAGGCGACCGTCGAGGGCCGTCGCCCGTCCCGGGTCCGGATGCCCGTTCCTTCGCGGAACATCCGTTCCAGATCGACCGTCGTATAGACGTTGTCGTACAGGCCGTAACCGTATTCCTCTTTCATCTCGGCGGGAAACAGGTCGAAGCCCGACGCGACGATCACCGCGTCGGCGTCGAGCCGCGTCCGGTCGTCGAGCACGACGCCCCGGCCCTCGTCCTCGATCGACAGCACGCTCCGCGAAGTGAGCACTTCGGCTCCGGAAGCGCTCACGCGCTCGCGCATCGGCTCGAGCACCTCGCGGGCTGGGGTCATGGTCGGAAACAGCCGGTCCCAGCGGTTCAGCTTGCCTCCGAGCCGCTCCTCCTTCTCGACGATCACCGAGGCGATGCCCATTTCGGAGAGCGTCACGGCCGCCTGCATGCCGGCGATACCTCCTCCGATGATAACCACTCTCTTGTTTTCCATAGGATTACAGTATAGGTTTCGAATAGCAGCCGATCGCCGAGTCGGCCGGTTTGCCGATGTATTTTCCGTTCTTGCCGAGATACTTGGCCGCCGGGTCGTACTCGATCCCCATCTTGTCGAGCAGCGGCTCGACGGCGACCTGATGCATCTGCATGCCGAGCTGCCACGGATCGTATCCGAGCACCAGCCCTGCCAGCTCCTCGTAGGTGAGCACCGGAATGCCCCGGCCCTGCTGGCCGTAGAACGTGCCTTCCATTTCGGAGATCGTGTATTGCCAGCGGTCGAGGAACATCGCGCAGCCCGGACAGTTCGCTACGATGAAGTCGGGCTTGTACGGAGCCATCGATTCGAATTTCTTTTTCGAGTTGGCTACCGAGTATCCCCGATTGGCCATGACCAGGTAGTTGCGGAAGCCGAAGCCGCAGCAATGCCGCCGTTCCGGATAGTCGACCACTTCGCCGCCCCACGACTCGATCATGCCGGCCAGCACGTAGGGGAACTCCGATCCGCCGACGCCGGCTTTCGGAAAAATCTTCGCGTAGTGACAGCCGATGTGCTCGACTCCGCGCAGCGGCCGGCCCGTCTCGGCGTCGATCAGCCGGTATTTCGCCTGAGAGGCGATCTGTTCGCGGTGGTGGAAGATCACGTCGGAGGTGTGCGCCAGATTTTTCGGCTTGCGGAACTCGCGGCCGGTCGCCTTGTAAAGGTATTCGCGGGCTTTCTCTTCCTGCTCGGGAAAGTCGTGCCACAGCTCGAGCGCCTCGCAGTAGATGCCGAACGAGGTGATGCACGACGAGGTGAAGTTTTCGTATCCGGCTTCGGTCATCAGCGAGAACTGGCGCGCCACGACCGTCATGATCGTCTCGAGCGGCACGATGTCGGAATGATAGCCGATCCCGGTGCACGAGGTGTGCTTCGGGTCTTCGTATACGTCGCGCCCGAGGTCGTTGCGCAGGATGTTCAGGAACGCCGCCTCGGATCCGGGGAAGAAGTTCTGCCGGATGCAACTGCGAGCGTAGAAATAGTTGTCGTCGGCGATATCCTTCTGATATTCTTTCCAAGCTTTTTTCATCGAATCGGTCTTTGTCTTTGTTTCATTCCGGACCGTTGCCTTACGGTCCGAGGGGGAGGCTTTGTCCGCTCGCGCAGGCTTTCTATTTTCCGCCGTGCTCTCCGCTGTTGGCGGTGAATACGGATCGGAAATAGGCGTCGTCGGCTCCCTCGAAGCCCATCTCGCGCGCTTTCTCGTCGGAGCGCCGCTCGATATTCTCGAAGAAAGCCGAGCCGCCGGTTTCGCGGAATATGCTGTGCAGCTCCTCCATGCTTTGCTCGTCGATCTTGCGGCAGGCCCCGGGGCCGGTTTGGCCGTAATTGTCGCCGAAACGCTCGAAGACGTCCTTCGCGTGGTCGTATACCCACTTCCATACGGGCCCTTGCTCGGGGTGCAGGTCCGGATCGACGAACTCGGGCCTCACGCAATAGCCCGAACTCAGGATGTTCTGCCCGATCGTCCGCTTCAGCGCGAACTGCTGCCGTCCCTTCTCCGAGTCGGTGAAGAAGCCGAGCCGCTGCGACAGCGAGCGGAGCGACTGGATCACGTAAGCCGGCGTATTGCCGCGCGGACAGCGGGGGCGGCACGACATGCACTCGCCGCAGTACCAGATCGTGTCGCTGCGGAGCAGTTTCTCGATCGCATCGTCGTCGCGCGTCTGGACCGTATTGACGATCTGGCGCGGATCGTAGCAGTAGAACTCCGCCGCAGGACAGACGCCCGTGCAGATGCCGCAGTTCATGCAGGCCGTCAGACCCTCCTGCATGCGAACGTCTTCCATCAACATATCGAAATATTTCCCCATCTTCGGCCTCGGTAATTCATACGGTTTAAAGCGTAACAAATTTACAGCCAATCGATAGGACAAAGCTGAGTGCATAGACCTATTTTGGGTAGGTATAAATACGTATTTTCCTGCGTGCGGCATAGCGGATGGGCGTTGCCGGTTTTTATCGTGTGTTGATTTGTAGCGACTTGCCGTTTTTTTGACATATGGTCTTGTCTTCGTGCGGTACGGCATGGGCCGAGGGCGTTCCGGCCGGTACGGACAGGAGAGCCGGATAATGTCGGCGGCAGATCGTCGCTCCATGGAAAGAATTATGCGGAATATTTTTACGCGGAACGGCAAAGGAAAATGGACCGGAAAATCGGTCTCCCGTTCCTACGGAAAAAGGGCGGAATCTCGCAGCAACGTTTCGGCGGTATGTTTTTCGTCAGAGAATGCGGCGGCTGAACGCATCGTCGCGCAGGGTCGTCGTACGGAAGTCGATGCCGCCGAGCAGGACGGCTCCCGGCCGCTTGCCCGGAACGAAGCTCCCTGCCCACGAGTCGATGCCGAGGGCCTCGGCTCCTCCCAGCGTTGCCCAGCGCAGGGCCTCGTCGAGCGGTACGCTGCGGAGCATCTTCAGCTCCTCGACGATCGACAGCGTTTCGTTCGACGACAGGCTGTCGGTCCCCAAAGCGATTCGAACCCCTGCGCGCCGCAGGGTCTCGACCGGAGGCCGGGCTCCCTCGATATAGTCGTTCGACCGGGGGCACAGCACCCAGCTCAGCCGGTCGCCGAACCGCTCGGCGAGCGACTCGATCTCTTGCTGCGAGGCGAACGTGCCGTGCACCAGCAGCAGCGGCCTGTCCGGCGGCACCGAGTCGAGAATCCGCCTTGCGGGCGAGCCGTATCCGGCGAAATCGATCGTTACGCGCTCGCGGAGGTTGCGCTCGTGCAGAGGTCCCCGGGCCCGATACAACTCCGCTTCGGAGCGGCTTTCCATAAAATGGACCGACAACCTGTGGCTTTCGGCGGCGACGGCCCGGAACGGAGCGTCCTGAAGCGAGTAGGTGGAATGGGGCGTCAGGCTGCCTTCGAGTCCGGAGCCGGTGCACTCGCGGAGCACGGTTCGCATCGGTGTGAAATCCTGCGCTCGCAGTCCGAAGCACTCGACGAAGTTATGGTAGTGGACGGGGCTTTTCCGCTTCAGCGGAAAAGTCGAGGTGCCGTTGCAGATGTCGCCGACGGCCGTCACGCCGTCGCGGAACATCCGGCAGTCCCAGTAGGCGGCCGCGGCCGCCCGTTCCTCGGGAGAGGTCTTCCCCCGCTCCGACGCGATCGCGTCGGCGAACGCGGCCAGTCCGCCGCCCCGCGCGATCCGGCCTTTCAGATAGCTCAGTTCCAAATGGCAGTGCGCGTTGACGAAGCCCGGAACCAGGGCTCCGTTATAGAACTCCACGTTCTGCTGCGCATCGATCCGGTCCGTCCGCTCGATGCGCAGCAGGCGTCCCTCAGCGTCGAACGAGAGTATCCCGTCCTGCAGCCAGCCCTGAGGAGTCAGGATCAAGTGCGCCGATAGTTTCCTCGCCGTTTCCATGATCGTAGAGCGTTTCGTTTTGCAGCAGAAGCCCGAACGTCCGGGCATCGAATCCGAGCGCCTCGAGCCGGACCGAGTCGTAGCTTTCTTTGCGGGGCGGATAGTAGACGACTTGCAGCGAGTCGATCCGCAACGAGACGGTTTTTCGTTCTTTGTCCTTGCCACTGAGCTTGGCCAGAATGATGTGGAGTTCCGTGATCTTCGGGTCGTCCAGGCTGATCTCGACCGTTTCGCGCTTGCGGGTTCCCTTGGGATAGCGGCGATAGTGGAAATTGCTCCGCCGACCTGCCGAATCGACCGTGTGCTGGGCGTATTGTACGGAACCGTTCCGGTCCGACGAGTCGAGCAACGCGGAGAACTCCACCCGGTAGCGTCCCGGACGGACGGGCAGAGCGATGTCGGGATGCTCCAGATCGCCGGTCCGTACGACGCGGCGCGAAGAGTCTTCGTAGACCGTCTGCCGGTATCGCTCGTCGATTCGCCGGTCGATCGTGTCGAGCAGCGCGACTCTTTTCTGCAGCAGAGAGTCTTCGCGCGCGAGGGATGCGGTCACCTCGTCGATGATGTCGGTGAAGCGGACGCTCTTGCGCTTAGAGAGGTTTCTGACCGTGTAGTTGAAATCTTCCGGCTCGTAGCCGTATTTCTCGAAAATCGGGGTATAGATGTCGACGCTGTCGGTCATCGGAATGCCGCTGAGCAGCGACTCGCGGAAGGCGTTCGACAGGAAAATGTCGCGCGTAATGGCCACGAGTTCGTCGTCCGGAATGTTGCGCGAGCGGTTGCACGCGCACGACGCGAGCGCCAGAATCAGAATCAGCAGACGTCTTGTCATACGTTCTCCTCCATTTTAATTTCTCGCCGGGGAATCATCGTGCGGACCGTCAGCGACGAGATCAGATAGCTCATCACGACGAACGTGAGCGTGATCCAAACCAGATCGGCGGCGTGCACTTCGACCGGATAGGCATCCAGCAGGAAAGTCTGCCCGGAAAGCTTCAGCCATCCGAAATGCTGCTGCCCGAGCGCCAATGCCAGTCCGAGCACCAGTCCTCCTGCCGCACCGAGCAGATAGACCATCATGCCTTCCGAGACGAAGATCTTTCTCAGCAGCGGTACGTCGGCGCCGAGTGTCATCAGCGTGCGCATGTCCTTGCGCTTGTCTATGATCAGCATGGCGAGCGAGCCGATCAGCGAGAACGAGGCGACGAGGAGCACCAGCAGGATGATGAAATAAATGCCCCATTTCTCGTAGGTCATGATCCGGTAGAACGACTCTTTCTGCTCGTAGCGCGTCAGCACGCGGAAATCGTCGCCCAGACGCTCCGCGACGGCTTCCTTCACCCGGGCGGCGGAGGCTCCTTCCGCGAGGCGGACGGCCGCTGCCGAGGCCCGGCCGGAATAGTCGAACAGCCGTTGCGCGAAATCGAGCGGGACGAACACGTACTCTCCGTCGATCTCGGCCTCGAGCGCGAACACGCCCGAAGGAAAAACCGGTTGCTGCCGGTAAAAGCTGTACGGCAGCAGCGGCGACACTCGTCCCCGGCGCGGTACGTAAACGGTGATCGGACTGCTGAGCCCGGTGCGCACGCCGAGCGCCGAGGCGACGCCCTGCCCGACGAACGCCTCGGGCATGTCGCCGAAGCGGAGCCTGTACTGTCCCTCGACCGTCATGCTGTCGACCGGTACGACTTCGGCGTAGAGCGAGTCGACGCCGCGGATCATGCCGAAAAACTGATGCCCCCGGTATTCCAGCAGCGCGTTCCCGTCCAGCGAATAGGATACCTCGCGCACTCCGTCGATGCGGAGCAGCTCGTCGCGCGGCACCGAATCGGTCGCGAAGACCTGACCTCGCGCGGGCATGATCGCCAGATCGGGGTCGAAACTGCGGTACATCGTTTTGATCAATCCCTCGAAGCCGTTGAACACCGAGAGCAGGACCACCATAGCTATTACCGGAACGGCGACCGAGAAGGCGCTGACTCCGGAAATGATGTTGATGACCGAGTGCGATTTCCTCGAGAAAAGATACCGACGGGCGAAAAACAGCGGAAGACGGGGCATATCGTCGGGGAAGTTATTCTTTCAGCAGCTTGTCGATCGTGCTGATATATTCGAGCGAGTCGTCGACACGGAAGACCAGTTCGGGCACATGCCTCAGCTGATGCTTGACTCTCGTGCCGAGCGCCTTGCGCACGAGCCAGTTGTTCTTTTCGAGCGACTCCATGACGGCCGCATGCTTCTCGAACGGGAAGACGCTCAGGTACACCTTGGCCAGTTCCAGATCGGGACTCATCCGCACGAGCGTTACCGATACCATGGCTCCGCACAGCAGCGAGGCCGCTTCCTTGGAGAATATGTCGCCGATATCCCGCTGAATTTGGCGCGCGACTTTCTGCTGCCGCGTCGATTCTGTTTCATTGCTCATTTCAGGTCTGTTTTTATCGTGATTTTTCTGCTCCGGAATCGGCCGCTCCGACCGGAGGAAGGGGCGCGAGAGAAACGCTGTCGGCCGGGACGGAAACTGCCGCTGGAAGCGTATCCGTCGCCTGCGGGTCCGTTTCCCGCTCGAGCCTTTTTCGAGCCCGCCGCTCGGCGGCCTCCTGCATACGCCGGGCGACGCCCTTGCTCGGCGCCGAGCGTATGCCTCCCTTGCCCAGACGGTAGTATACCGCCAGCGACAGGTTGATATTGTCCAAGGGCGAGTGGTTCGGATTGCCGGTATATTTGGTTCCGTTGCGCAGCACGTCCGAGTAACCGAGGTAATAGCGGGCCTCGAATGCCGCTTCGAACCGCCCGAACAGCACGCTGAATCCTCCCCCTCCGCACAGGCCGTATCCCCACCGGGGGTCCCGCGTCAGCATCATCGGATAGTCGCCCTGCTCGAAAATGCCGTTTTTCTTCGATTGCCAGTAATATTTGGAGCCGGTGGCATAGGAGAGATAAACGCCCAGATTCAGATACACCCTCGCGTGGCGCTGAAAGACGTAGATGTGCGGCTGCCACATGAACGGCAGTTCGAACGTGTTGATCGTCCGATGGTAGCTCGTATCGCCGCCGCGCACCTCGTCGTACATGAATCCCCGTTGCATGTACTCGAGATCGACCTGTATGGCGCCCACGTACTTCTGCTCGGTGTAGAACTTGTAGGAGAGCCCGCCCGAGTAGAGCCCCCAATGGATGCCCGTCTCACGCACCGGCTGGAAGCGCACCGAGCCGCCTCCCCAGCCGCCCCGCACGCCGATATAGTGCTGCGCCTGCAACCTGCCGCTCCACAGAGCGGCGGCAAACGCCAGTATGATCCCTAATGCCCGCATATTCGCCTAACGTTCAGTCGCGTCGTTTTGTTGCCCGTCTCATCGGCGGATCATTCCTCCCGTGCCTCCGAGACCTCCGGTATTGCCGTAGCCGTTGTAGTTGTTGCTGTTATTTCTGTTGCCGCCTGCGGCGGAGGAGTGGCGGCCGTTCTTCTCCTGCTCCGCCCGTTTCTTGGCTATCTCGCGCAGGCGCGCCTGTTCGTCGCGGCGTATCTTTTCCTGCATCCGTTCCATCGTGATCGGGCCGAACAGCTCGTTCATGTCGACGTCGTACTCGAGATCCCAGTTTTCCTTGGTCACGATCTCTTCGGTGCCGGACTTGTCGACGAAGTACTCGACCCGCTCGGGCTGCCGCCTTTCGAATACGGAACCCGTATCCCATTTCCCGTTTCCGTTCAGGTCCTCGATGAACCGGAGCTTGATCGTTCCGACGTCCACGTAGCGGATCGTGTGGGTCCCGCTGCGGACGTGGGGAATCTCCTTCTGCACCCGGCCGTCGCGCAGCACCTCGATGACGTATTCGCTCTGCGGCGTTTTGCCCTTCACGTTGAGGATCAGCGTGCCGTACTTTTCGGGCGACTCGATCGTGAACTCCGAACGCAGCGTGTCGTTGCTCTCGCGGTTCGTGTTGGCGAACGTTCCGGCCGGAATCGTCAGACGGTATTTCTCTCCCGCCACCCATGGCGCGCTGAGCGTCCACGAGCGCAGTTTGGCGGTGTCCTGCACGAAGGAGACTTTCACCGGCTCGGAGCTTTCTCCCTCGCCCAGACGCTGCAGGTCGATGGCTGCGCTGTCGACCTGGGTCAGCGGATAGTCGAAGTCGAAGACGATGTTCTTCTCCGGGTTCAGCGTCGTGCCGCCGGCTACCTTCACCTTGAACGGGTTGGGTTCGGGCGCGTCGTCTTTCTTCTCTTTCTCTTTTTCTTTCTTGGCAGGTCTCCGCCATGCGATCGCCAGATCCTGTCCTGCGGATTGCAGCACTCCGGTGCTGTCGTGCTTGCGGTAGACGAGCCGTCCCCTCAGCGTATCGGGCATTTCCTCCTCGATCGCATCGAACCACAGCGTCATCGTATCGCGCCGGGGAGTCACGTACTCGGTGAGTATCTTCGACGGATCGAACCCTTCGAAAACCAGCGTGTCGATCTGCGGGAACGGGGCGGAGAACATGAGCGTCACCCGGTTGCTTTGCGGCCGGCTGGCTCCGGTGTATGTCTGGCGCTTGGACGGGATTTCCTTGAACAGGCGCATCATCAGTTGCGGGTCGGCCTGCATGTAGCGCCGCGAGGTGTCGTACCATATGTCGAACGCGGGCTCGCGCAGCGGATTGAACACCGTGTCGAGGAAAGCCACGCGGTCGACGCCCGGCTCGTAGCGCATGTTATTGTTGTTGTCTTCGAGCGCGTAGATGCGGTAGTCCGTCGGCTTCAGGTTCTCGGCGATGAAAATGCCGTTGGGATAGGATCGGGCCACGCTCAACGGTTTGCTGTTGACTATCGTCGAGTCGTAGGCGGGAATCGAGTCGGCCTTCGCGTCGAAAAACAGCAGGAAGACTTTCCCGAGCGTGTCGCCCTTCTGGGCGTCGACCGTATAGCCCGACATCAGCAGCGAGTCGATCTTGCCGCCGGTCGAGAAGACGTAGCGCAGTCCGACGTAGGGGTTGCCCTCGTTGTTATCGACGACGCTGCTGCCGAAATCGAGCGCGTAGGTGCGGTTCGAGTCGAGGTCCTCCTTCAGATCGATCTGGACGCTCCGCCCGCGAATCGAGAGCACGGGCTTCTGTTCCATGAAAGGCGAGGTGAAAAACTCCTTTTGCTGATCCTCCAGCTGGACGTATTCGTCGAACTCGATCAGAATCCGCTTGTCCTTGAAATGAGTCGTTCCGAATGCCGGCGTCATGGTCACTACTTTCGGCGGCAGCGAGTCGCGCGGGCCTCCCTGCGGCGCCGCCTGCCGCGCGCAACGGCACAGCGTGGCCAGCAGCACGACGGCCAGTATGCCGCATCGGGCGAGCGTCTTATGGATTCTGATTTCGTTCGAGCTCATTTCTTCAAGCCAATTGCCTGCAAAGGTAGCGATTTTTCGATAGTTTTCACGGAGCCTTCCGGGCATGCGGTCCGGACGCTTCCGCCCGCGTTTGTTGCCGCCGTTTCTTCGGAACGTGCCGTCTTCCCTGTTCCGGGCCGGGCCGCATGTCCGGCCGAGAGCTCTCTGCGAAGCTGCCGGACCGTTCGTCCCAGCACGGGATGTACGAGATCGGGCAATATCTCCTCCAGCGGGGCGAGCACGAAATCGCGCCGCTCGAGAAGCGGGTGCGGAATCGTGAGCCGCTCGCTGCGGATGACCCGGTCTTCGTAGAACAGCATGTCGATGTCCATCGTCCGCGAGCGGTAGCCCGTATCCGGCGTTCGCACCCGTCCCAGCATCCTCTCGATACGCTGGCATTCGTCGAGTACCCGCTCGGGCGACAATGGGGTTTCGATCGCAAGCACCTGGTTCAGGAATCGTTCGTCGGCCTCGAATCCCCATGGTTCCGACTCTCTGAGCGACGAGCGGAGAACGATCCGTCCCACCGTTTCGGCGAGCAGCCGTTCCGCTTCGGCGAGATTCTCGGCGACCGGACCGAGGTTCGCGCCCGTTATCAGCACCACGCGCGCCATTACAGTCGGTTTATCAGTTTGCTCACCGTGAGCGCGAAGTGGGGAAAAACGATTCTCGGGTTGCCGTTCTGGGCGATCTGCCGCATCGTCCGCTCCATTTCGGCCACCAGCGGCTCGATGTTGCGGTTGTTCACGTAAGGCGCAAATTTCTTGCAAAACTGTTCTTCGCGGCCGAACAGATAGCAAATGGGTTCCATGCCGGCCGTCAGCATGTAGCTGTCGCGCAGCAGGCGGACCGAGTTCTCGATCAGTCGCTTCTGTTCCTCGCGGCCCATCGAGGCGACCGTCTCGGCCCATTCGAGCAGTTCCAGATGCCGGTCCTCGTAGCTCAGCCGCATCAGTTTCACGAACAGGTCGAACAGTTCGTCGTTTTCGCTCGCGTGCCGCAGGCAGCGCAGCGCTTCGAGCAAGTCGCCCCGCGACAGCCGGGCCGCGCGGAAAGCGTCGGCCTCGGGCATTCCCTTGCGAGCCGTCAGATAGCGCGTCAGGCTGGTTTCGTCGATCGACGGAACCGTTACGCACTGCGTGCGCGAGACGATCGTCGGCAGCAGTTGTTCGGGCGAAGCGCTCAACAGCAGGAACAGCGTCTTGTCCCACGGCTCCTCGAGTATTTTGAGCAGCTTGTTGGCCGCTTGCGTGTTCATTCGCTCGGCCAGCCAGACGACGACGATCTTGTATTCCGACTCGAACGATTTGAACGACAGTTTGCGGATGATTTCGTCGGCTTCCTGCGTACTGATATTGCCCTGCTTGTTGTCGATCTCGATGGCCGAGTACCACGACTGTTCGTCGAAATAGCCGCCCGTATCGGTCACGATTTTCCTCCATTGCGGCAGGAAACGGTCGCTCAGCGGCTTTTCGCCCGAGCGTCCCTTGGGCGTGTTGACCGGAAAAACGAAGTGCAGGTCGGGATGCGCCAGTTGCGCGATCTGCCGGCACGACGGGCACTCGCCGCACGAGTCGCCTTCCCGACGGTTCGTGCAATGTATGTACTGAGCGTAAGCGATCGCCAGCGGCAGCGGTCCGTATCCTTCCTGCCCGGAAAAGAGCTGCGCGTGGCTGACCCGTCCGGTGTCGACGCCCCGGACAAGCCGCTCGATGGTCGGCCTTTGGCCTATGATGTCTTTGAATTGCAAAGCGATCTTTTAAGAGAATCTACAAATATACGGATTTATACGATCTCTTGAAATGAGGTGATTTCACAAAAGAAATAACTGTAAAATAAAATCGCACGGCGTTCCGTGTGAAATTATGAAAATATGTAATACATTGGCAAAAAAATAAGTATGTCTGTCCTGATGTTTTTGTTGTCTGTGGTGGTAAAATTGGAGAACGACGAATAAAATCTTATTTTTTATTTTGCAGGTCTTTTTACTGATATCTTGTGAAAAACCAATTTCCGTCCCAGTGCCTGTAATAACATCGGGCGATCCATCGGTTAAAGCGGAACCAGCCGGTCAGCATTATCTGGACGTTCTTGATACGTTGTACTATACTCCCGGAACAACTCGGGCCAGGTTGGATATTTCAACGGACTTGTATTGGGATGTCACCGATATGAACTATGGATTGGATTGGGAAAATCTGAGCGTAAGTATTCAGAACATTACCGGGTACGGTGATAAGACGATCGAACTGATCTTGCACGGGAACCCGGATTCCCGAAACCGATTGGATTCTCTTTTGATATCAGGCTACGAGACCGTAGACGGAGCCGACGCCGTCGTTTCGAAGAAAATCCTCGTCGTTCGGACGAAACAGGCCTTGGCCCCACCGGCTGACGGGTTGTCATGGGAGCATAAGGAGTTTAATTGTTTGGGATACGGTTACGATGTCACTCAGGAATACATGTCTCCGGAATTCGAATTGAATCAGATTGTGGACGTCTCCGAGATAAATCGTCGCTATCCTGACAGAATTCATGTCAATAATTCTCCTTTTGCGGAAAACAAAATGATTGTCGGCGAGACCGGTGCCGATTATTGCAAAAAGATTACCTCGTCCGTTCGCCTTGGAGGATTGGCTCTATTCGGTGGAACGCTGAACAATAAGTTCGGTTCCGATTATTCCTATTCGGCCAAATACGGATTCGGAAGCTATGACATGAATATATGTCTGAGTCGGGTCGAGATCAATTTTCCACCCGATTCACTGAAAAGATATTTGTCCGATGCTTTCAGAGCCGATGTCAACAACGCCGATCCGGAATATATCATACAAAAGTACGGTACCCATGTTCTTACGAATATTTATCTGGGAGGGAGGCTGCAAATCATGTATCGCTCTTTTGCCAGCTCTTTTAAGAGAACAACCATCATTGAGGCCGGTATGGGATTCAGTATTCAGAAAATCTTCAGTCAAAATATCGGATCGACCACGGAAGAGACCCTTGCAAGTCAAAATAAAGAACAAGTCATTGCATATAAGACGATCGGGGGCGATGTAACACGATCTTTGTTCGGCAAAATCGATTTGGGATCGTCAGATCCGGTGACAGTGGACATAAGTAATTGGCAAGCGAGCTGTAATTTAGATAATGCGGTATTGACCGATGTTTACCCGGGTTCGTTGGTGCCTATCTATGAGGTTGTTGAAAATCCCAAACGCCGGGCTGATTTGAAAATAGCTGTTGAGCGATACTTGAACGATCACGCTTTCCGAAGCCTCGGATACAAAACACCTGTCTACAGATATCATTCGGGCGACAATAGGCATTTTCTCACTCCGGACGAAACGGAGATTGTAAACGGCACTTACGATTATTGGCTGGAGAGTCCCCCCGTCCGATTTTATATCTATTCTTCGACAGCTCAACCGTCCGGGACGGTTCCCTTGTACCGGTATTTATCCACCGAGACCTATACTCCGCGATATTTCTATACGGTGGATAAGGACGAATTATCGTATGGACAGTACGGTTTTTATATGGATAAGATGATCGGATACGTTTTCAGTCCCGATAACGTTCCATCCGATCCCAAGGCAGTTCCTCTTTACAAATGCGCTACATGGAGCGGAGATGTTGCCAGACGCTACTTCTATACGACCGATAGCGACGAAATCGCTTCGGCTCGCCGGAACGGATTTTATGAGGAAGGGATTGCCTGCTACGTTTTTCCGAGAGGCGAATAGTCTGTCACCCTCGTCCGGTCGATCCCATGCCGCCCTCGCCTCGGGCCGTTTCGCCGAGCGTCTCGACGCTTTCCCATTCGGCGCGCTCGAAGCGGGCGACGACCAGTTGGGCGATCCGTTCGCCGGGCTTGATCTCGAACGGTTCGTCGGACAGATTGACCAGAATCGCCTTGATCTCGCCCCGGTAGTCGGGATCGATCGTGCCCGGAGAGTTCACGAGCGAGATGCCGTGTCGGGCGGCCAGACCGCTGCGCGGGCGTACCTGAATCTCGTATCCGTCCGGAATCTCGACGTAAAGTCCGGTCGGTACCAGCGTCCGTTCCAGCGGGCCCAGCACGATGCTTTCGCGGATGTCGGCCCGCACGTCCATGCCGGCGGCTCCGGCGGTTTCATACTGCGGCAAGGCGTATGCCGAGCGATTGATGACTTTGATTTTCATGGCTTTTTTCATTTGCGGAAAACGCGAAAGCGCATCCTCGGGCGAAGTCGGCGTTCGGTGCCGCCGCCCCGGTCCGGGCGAGAAAGTTCGGTCGGACGCGGCGCATGAGCGTGGCGCGACCCGCGCGGTTCGGTTTTCTTCGGGTTCTCCTTGTTATCTTATCGAACGGTTCGGTTTATGTTTGTCACAAGTATCGCGTTCCGTTTTTCGGACAGTGCGGTTTGCGGTCTAACGCTTGACGATCGAGCGAAGCAACCCTTTTAGGTCGATCCGCTCGCGGTGTACGGCAAGCCACCCGAAGGCTGCGAGCAACAGCAGGTTGGCGGCGTAGTGCGCCGCAGGGCTCAGACGGACCGTCAGCAGCGACAGGGCGTAGATCGCGCCGCCCGCCAGAAAGTACGATCCGATCCGGGGCAGGTCGTAGGGCGTCGGGCAGTGCTTCCGGTTCAGATAGTAGCTGACGGCGACCATGGCCGTCTCGCAGCCCAGACGGGCCAGAGCGGCGCCCGGATAGCCGAGCGCCGGGGTCAGCGCCAGATTCAGTCCGACCGTGAACACGAGTCCCGTGCCGGTGATCCAGATCGCATATTGCGTCTGTCCGCTCTGTTTGTACCAGAACGACAGGTTCAGCCAGATGCCGGAGAACATGTTCGCGAGCAGAATGATCGGCAGCACGCGGATGCCTTGCCGGAAATCGCGGCCCATCAGCAATCCGAACAAATCCACGAACAGCATGATCGTCAGGAAGATGCCGACGGACACGATGATGAAGTACTTGAGCGCCTCGGCATTGCTCCGGCGGAAGTCTTCCTGCCGGAAGGCCGACAGGAAGTACGGCTCGGCCGCGTAGCGGTACATCTGCGTGAACAGCATCAGCACGACGCCCAGCTTCGCGACGGCTCCGTAGATACCGAGCGCATCCATCGAGCTCTCGGGCGGCAGCAGATACTTGATCATCTGCCGGTCGATGAACTCGTTGGCCGTTCCGGCGATCCCGCTGATAAGCAGGGGCAGCGAATAGAGCATGACCGCGCGCAACAGCTTGGGCCGTATGCGCGGCCGTGCGCCGCGACAGCTGGGATACAGGCCGATCCATACGACCGCGCTGCCCAATAGGTTGGCCACCAGTACGTAACCTGCGCCGAATGCCGGGTCGTACATACCTGCGTCCGCTCCTCGGCTTGCCAGAGCGGGGAGCGCCGAATAGAAAAAGACGGTAAGCGCCAGATTGACGGCGACCGACAGCAGTCTCAGCGCGACGAAACGTTTCGCGCGTCCTTGCTGCCGCAGTCGGGCGAACGGGATGGCCGTCGCGGCGTCGAGCGCGATGATGGCCGCCGTGAGCCGGATGTACGACGGATGCTCTGCATAGTCCATGATCCGGGCCAGCGCAGGGGTAAAAAGCAGGGCTGCGGCGAAAAACAGCAGCGCGAACAGCGAGACGGCGCCCCATGTCGTCTCGAACACTTCCTTGCGTTCCCGCTCGGTGGCGGCTTTTCCGGCGAAGCGGAAGTAGCCCGTCTCGAGTCCCATGGTCAGCACGACCAGCGCGAACGGGATCAGCGCGTAGAGGTCGGTCACCACGCCGTACTCCCCGGTCGTCATCAGGCGGGTCAGGTAGGGAAAGAGCAGGTAGTTCAGAAACCGGGGCACGATCGTTCCGACGCCGTAGATCGCGGTCTGCCCGGCCAGTTGCTTCAGCATACTCGGGTCGTTTGAAGGCAAAAATAGGCAAATAATCCGCTCCGCCGACTCCCCGGGTCAAAAAAGCGCTGTGCGGACATAGAAAGGCGGACTTGGGCTCTCGGGGCCATTTCTTGGTTCTTGGCCGGAAGCCGCAGACCGGCCACGCGTATCGGGCTTAGCGAATGCGCTTCGGAGAAATAGAGTGCGCCGGCCGAAGCGAAGATTCGGCCGACGAGCCGGAGGCGACGACCCGAACGATCCGATCGGGCGCTGCGACCCGCGAACGGAATTTTCCGGCGGAACCGGGACACGACCGAATACCCGCTTCCGTCCGTCCGTTTCCCGGCGCGGGGCGGATATGCAAATCGAACCCGTGTCCATGCCTCATACGGTCATGGACACGGGTTCCGGTTTGCCGTTCTGTCGCTACGGAAAGCCGAAATTTACCGCTCGATGTTCTCGAGTACTTTCCGTACTTCCTCGATGAAGCGGTCGGCATCGGCTCCGCCGACGATCCGTCCGACTTCCTCTCCGTCGGAATCCAGAATCAGAAAGGTCGGATAGGCCTTGACGGAGTATCGTTTCGCTACGTCGACCCCCTCGCCCTTTTCGGCGTCGAACTTGGCGTTGACGAACGTCTTGTTGAAAAACTCGCCTACCTTTTGCTGGGGAAATATCTGCTTGGCCATGATCTGGCACGGCCCGCACCATGTCGCGTATACGTCGACGAACAGATACTTGTCCTGCTCGTCCGCGAGGGCGAGCAGCTCCTTGAGCGTTCCTTTCTCGAAAACGGTTCCCTGGTTCTTTTGTGCGAAAGCGGTTGCCGCGAACAATACGAGCAGCGCGGCCGTCATCCATTTTTTCATGGTATCGTTTTTTTATTATCGGGTTCGGTTCGTTCGGGTGCAATTGTCGTTCCACAACGAGCGTCGGACGATGTTTCGTGCGGTTCGCTTCCGCTCGCTTCCGGGCTTTCCTTTCGTCCGGCCGGAGAACCGTTCCCTTGCCGGAGGGTGGAGAGCAGGCCGCAGGCCGCCTGAATGTCCTCGCCCCGCGAGGCGCGGATCGTCGTCGTGATGCCTCGCCGCGACAACTCATCGCGCAGACGGACCATCGTCGGCTCGTCGGCTCCCTCGAACGGAGCGTCGGGAATCGCGTGGAAGCGGATCAGGTTGATCCGGCAGCGGAGCCCTGCGAGCAGCCGCGTCAGCGCGGCGACGTGCGCCGGCGTATCGTTGACTCCGCGAAAGACGATGTACTCGAAGCTGATTCGGCGCTGATGCGCGAAGTCGTTCCGCCGCAGCTCGGCGACCACCTGCTCGATCGGATAGCGGCGCTCGGCGGGCATCATGGCCGCGCGCTCGGCGGGGATCGGGTCGTGCAGGCTGACGGCCAGATGCACCCGGGTCCGTCGCAGCAGCTCCCGCATGGCGGGAATCACGCCGATCGTCGACACGGTGATCCGCGTCGGGCTCCAGCCGTATCCCCAGTCGGAGGTCAGCGCCTCGATCGATCGGATGACCTGCTCCGCGTTATCGAGCGGCTCGCCCATGCCCATGTAGACGACGTTGGTCAGCCGGTCGCTTTCGGGAATCGAGCGGATCTGATTCAGTATCTCCCCTGCGGTCAGGTGGTGCGCGAAACCCTGCCGCGCGGTCATGCAAAAGCGGCAGCCCATCCGGCAACCCGACTGCGACGAGACGCAGAGCGTCGCCCGGTCGCCGTCGGGGATGTAGGCCGACTCGATGAAGCGGCCCTGCAGAGTCGGGAAAAGGTATTTTTTCGTGCCGTCGGCCGATCGCTGCACGTCGGCGAAGGGGATCGTGCCCAGCTCGTATTTCCCGGCGAGCTTCTCCCTGTTTTTCAGCGAGAGGTCCGTCATCCCGCCGATCGAATCGGCTCCCTTGCGATAAAGCCACGAGGCGATCTGCCGCGCGGCGAACCGGGGCATCCCGTTCTCGGCGGCGATCCGCTCCAGTTCGTCGAGCGTGAGGCCGAACAGCCACGGCTTGTCGGTCGGTATGGCGGAATTTTCCATCGATCTTCTATCCGTTCGTGGTTCTCTGGCGTATTCCTGCGGGCGGATATCCCGGCAAGGCCGCGCGGCGAATCGCGTTCCGTTCGTTCCCGCAGGGGGGATTCCGCCTCTGCGATAGTCCGGATTCGCCGGCTCGGAACGGGAAAGTCGCTACGCTTCGCGGGGAAAGTCTGCCCGCCGTACGGGAATGCCTCGCCTTCGTATGCAAAACAGGCTGTCCCCGAATCGAAACAGCCTGTCCTGATGCGTCGTGGAGAATACGAGATTCGAACTCGTGACCTCTTGCATGCCATGCAAGCGCTCTAGCCAGCTGAGCTAATCCCCCCTTCATGCGCAGGCAAAAGTAAAAAGTTTTCGGCAGATTCCAAAAAAAATGCCGGAAAATCGCCGCGCGGTCGCTCCGCGGCGCGGCGATTCCGGAGTAAATCCGGGCCTTTTGTTTCATTCCTCGGTATTTCTTCGTAAATTTGTGGTATATTGTGTGCTGTATGCGCCCTTGCGGGACGCGTGGCCGCGACGGGACGATGCGGCGGAAGCACGCTTTCGGGCTTTATTTTTGGAAAGATTCATGGGAGAAACGATCGATACGGCGCCGGAGCAGCGTCGGGCCGTTCTGGTGGCCGTCGTCCGCGAGCGGCAGGACGAGCGCCAGGCGAACGAATACCTCGACGAACTGGAATTTCTGGCCGAGACGGCCGGCATACGTAGCGTCAAGCGGTTCACGCAGCGGTTGGCCGCCCCTTCGGCCAAGACTTTCATAGGCGAGGGCAAGCTCGCCGAGATCGCGGCCTTCGTCGAGGAGAACGAGATACGCTACGTGATCTTCGACGACGAGCTTTCGCCTTCGCAGCTTCGCAATCTGGACAAGGTGTTCAAGAACAAGATCTACGACCGCACGAGCCTGATTCTGGACATATTCGTCCAGCGGGCGACGACGGCTTATGCGAAGGCGCAGGTCGAGCTCGCGCAGTGCCAGTATCTGCTGCCCCGGCTCGCGGGCATGTGGACGCACCTCGAGCGGCAGCGGGGCGGCACGGGAACGCGCGGCGGGGCCGGCGAGCGCGAGATCGAGACCGACCGCCGCGTAATCCGCAACCGCATCAGTCGTCTCAAGGAGCAGTTGTCGAAGATCGACCGCCAGATGGCCGTTCAGCGCGGCAACCGCGGCTCGCTCGTGCGCGTCGCGCTGGTAGGCTATACGAATGTCGGCAAGTCGACGCTGATGAATCTCATAGCGAAAAGCGAGGTTTTCGCCGAGAACAAGCTCTTCGCGACGCTCGACACGACGGTCCGCAAGGTCGTTCTGGAGAATCTGCCCTTTCTGCTGTCGGACACCGTCGGCTTCATCCGCAAGCTGCCCCATCAGCTCGTCGAGTCGTTCAAGTCGACGCTCGACGAGGTGCGCGAGGCCGACTTGCTGCTGCATGTGGTCGACATTTCGCATCCGAGCTTCGAGGAGCAGATCGCCGTCGTGAAACAGACGCTGCAGGAGATAGGCGCCGGCGACAAGCCCGTGTTTCTGATATTCAACAAGATCGACGCCTATACCTACGTCCGTAAGGACGAGGACGACCTGACGCCGTCCACGCGCGAGAACCTTTCGCTCGACGATCTGAAGAAAAGCTGGATCGCACGGGCCAATACGCCCTGTATCTTCCTGTCGGCCCGCGAGCGGACGAATATCGACAAGTTCCGGCGCGATTTGTACGGCATGGTGCGCGAGATACACGCCGGGCGCTATCCGTTCAACAATTTCTTGTATTGACCGAACCGAAACTTACAGAAGCAGACTATGATGATAAGAATACTGGACCGGGAGAACGACACCCTGCTGAACAAGTTTATCGCCCAAATGCGCGATGTCGGCGTGCAGGGCGACAGCATGCGGTTCCGCCGCAATCTGGAACGCGCGGGCGAGGTAATGGCCTACGAGATCAGCAAGACGCTGCACTATTCGGTGCGTACGGTCGAGACGCCGCTGGGCGAGGCGGAAGTCGCGCTGCCGGACGATCAGATCGTCATCGCGACGATCCTGCGTGCCGGTCTGCCCTTTCATCAGGGCTTCCTGAACTATTTCGACGACGCGCAGAACGCGTTCGTTTCGGCCTATCGAAAGTACGGCAAAGACGGCAGCTTCCGTATTCATGTCGAGTATATCTCGACGTGCGAGCTGTCGGGCAAAACGCTGCTGCTGGTCGATCCGATGCTGGCCACCGGCGCGTCGCTGGCGCTGACCTTTCAGGCGCTTGTCGAGAAGGCGGGCCGTCCGCGCCGGACGATTCTCGCCGCCGCGATCGCCAGCGAGGAAGGTCTCGAGTATGCGAAAAAGCACTTTTCGGCTCAGGATACGTCGATCTGGTGCGGCACGGTCGACTCGGAGCTGACGGTCAAGTCGTACATCGTACCCGGGCTGGGCGACGCGGGCGATCTGGCCTACGGCGACAAAATGTAAGCGTTCGGCGCGGTTCGCCGCTTTGGCCGCCCGGGCGCATTCCGTCCGGACGTCGGTCGCCCGCATAATCCCGAAAGGAAAATGGAGAATCCCGAACTGGAACTGGCCCGCCGTTTCGTCGAACGGACGGCAACCAGCGTATTTCTGACCGGCAAGGCCGGCACGGGCAAGACGACTTTCCTGCGCGAGCTGCGCGCGCGCAGTCCGAAGCGGATGATCGTTCTGGCGCCGACCGGCGTAGCCGCGATCAATGCCGGCGGCGTGACGATCCATTCGTTCTTCCAGCTCGCGTTCGCCCCCTACGTTCCGGAGTCGGAACGGGGGATCGCGCCGGGCCGGCCGCGGGAAGCGGTGCGCTTCAGCCGGCAGAAGATCGCTATTATCAAGAGCATCGACCTGCTTGTGATCGACGAGATCAGCATGGTGCGCGCCGACGTGCTCGACGCCGTGAGCGACGTGCTGCGCCGCTTCCGCGACCGCCGCAAACCGTTCGGCGGAGTGCAGCTGCTGCTGATCGGCGACGTGCAGCAGCTGGCTCCGGTCGTGCGCGACGAGGAGTGGGCGCTGCTGCGGACATTTTACGACTCTCCTTTTTTCTTCGACTCGAAGGCGCTGAAGCAAACCGATTACGTCGGTATCGAGCTGCAGCGCGTCTACCGCCAGAGCGACGGCCGCTTCGTCGAGCTGCTGAACCGCGTGCGCGACGGCCGGGTCGACCGCAACGTGCTCGACGAGCTGAACCGCCGCTATGTCCCCGGCTTCCGTCCCGGGGACGACGAGGGCTACATCACGCTCACGTCGCACAACCATACGGCCGACGCGATCAACGAGCGGCGGCTTGCCGAACTCGACGCTCCTTCGCACACGTTCGAGGCCGAAATCGAGGGGGCCTTTCCCGAATATCTTTATCCGACGCATCCGTCCCTCATGCTGAAGAAAGGGGCTCAGGTCATGTTCGTCAAGAACGATCCGTCGCCCGAGAAGCGCTATTACAACGGGCGGATCGGCACGGTCACGGCTTTGGACGAAAATCGGGTCGAGGTGCTTCCCCGGGGCGAGAGCGTCCCGATCGCCGTCGAACCGGCCGAGTGGACGAATGCGAAATACGTGATCGACCCCGACTCGAAAGAGATTTCCGAACGGATCGAAGGACGGTTCGTGCAGTATCCGCTGCGGACGGCCTGGGCGATTACGATCCACAAAAGTCAGGGTCTTACTTTCGACCGGGCCGTGATCGATGCCGCCGCGTCGTTTTCGCACGGGCAGGTCTATGTCGCGCTGAGCCGGTGTCGCAGTCTGGACGGGCTCGTGCTCAGTTCGCCGCTCGACGAGCGCTGCATCGTCGGCGATCCGACCGTGCAAGGGTTCTGCGAGCGGGTGTCGTCCGAACGACCCGACGGGACGGAACTTGAGCGGCGGAGCAGGGCTTATTACCGCGACTTGCTGCTCGAACTGTTCGACTTCGACTCGCTCGGCGCGTCGCTCCGCCGGCTCGGGGATTTCGTCGCCGAGCATTTCGGCAAGCTCTATCCGAAGCTGGCCCTCCAGTGGCAGCAGGGGACCGCCGAGTTCGGCGCGTCCGTGACGGATGTCGCCCGGCGATTCCGTTTGCAGCTCGAGAGCCTGCTTCGCAGCGACGAAAGCGAACGGCTGCGCGAGCGCGTCGTGAAGGGCGCGGCCTATTTCGCCGAACAATGCGGGCGAGTCGTCGCCCCGCTGATCGAGGCCAGCTATGTCGAAACCGACAGCAAGGAAACGCGCAAGGCGCTCGCCGGCCTGCTCGATCTTTCCGGCGAGCGGTTGCGTGTCAAGACGGCCACGTTGGAGGCGGCCTCCGGCGGTTTCGACGTGTTCCGGCATTTGGAAGCGCGGGCTCGGGTGGCGGCCGAAGGCGCGGCGGCACGGACGAAGAAAGAGACGAAGGCTACGGCCGGAGAAGACGTGCTGCATCCCGAGCTGTTCGAGCGGCTGAGGCTGTGGAGACGCGAACAAGCCGCCGAGGCGGGCGTGCCGGCCTATGTGGTGATGAGCCAGCAGGCGCTGCTCGGCATTGCGAATCTGTTGCCCGGGTCGAGTGCCGAGCTCGGACGTATCAAGGGCGTGGGTCCCAAATTGGTCGAACGCTACGGGGAACAGGTTCTTTCGATCGTCGCTCTTTATCGGGCCGAGCGTGGCGACGACCTCGATTTCGAGGCCCGGCGCCAGGCCTCTGAGGCCTCCGACCGGAAGAGCCCGCGTACTGAGAGCGGAGCCGAGAAAGAGCGTCGGACTGGCGGGCGGACTTCCAAAACGCGAGAGGATACCCGGCTCGCTACCCTGAGGCTGCTGGAGGAGGGTTTGGACGTGCCGGCAATCGCCCGCGAGCGCGGACTCCGGCCGATGACCGTTACCCGGCATATCGCCGATCTGATCGGGCAAGGCGTGCTCCGCGTGGAGCGCTTCTTGCCCTCCGACAAAATCGAGACGATCGCACGATACCTCGGCGACCACCCCGGCGAAACGCTGACCCGGGTTTGCGAGGCGCTCGGCGGCGACGTTTCGTTCCGCGATGTCCTTTACGTACGCAGCTCGCTGTCGTGCGACAGCGATACGGCGGACGGATAAAGCCGACCGGACCCTGCGAGGCGATTTCCCGTACTCTCTCCGCTCTTGTCCGGCCGATAGCCGTACCTGTTGTGACCTGTTCCTGGTTCTGAATCTCAGAAATAGCCGTGTCGGGACATGCTTCGGAAATCGTCTCCGGCACAACCGTTTTGACATGCAGCCGCTCGGCGAAGAAATCCGGTCGGCCGACACGGTTTCGGCCGTCGCACGGTCCCGCGCTTCCAAATGCCGGAACACGTCGAAACCGCCGGAAGTCCTTTCCGACGGCCGTTTTGATATGTGCCCTTCCTACGTTGCCTGCCTCGAACTGCAAAACGAAAATCTGCCCGCGCTGTCCGGACGGGACAGATAACTCTTTCGGGTAAAACGAAGCATCGGCTCGTTGCCGGTGCAATCGGCCGGCGTTCCTTATTGTTTTCGTCCCGATCCTTACGTTTCTGTCCCAAATGAGGAAGTCGCTGGGGACTTTTGTCTGAATCGTCGCTCGACGCGTTCAGGTCGTCGGGGGGACGGAGTTTCGGCAGATAACGGAAAGCGGATTACCCGGAAGGTTCCGGATTCTCTCGCGGGGATGAAATCCGCCTCTTTTCTGGCCGCGGCGGTTTCTTCGCCCGTCGGCCTTGTGCCTGCCCGTCGCCGTCGGGCTATTTCTGCCGTGAAGAACGGCGCTGTCCGGAGGAGCGGCGCGACCGGTAACCGTCCGGTCCCGAACGGAGACGGAAGCGAGGGGCAGGTTTCCCCTTCCGTGTTTTTTTTCTGCTCCGATCGTATTACCTTTGCCCGGTAAAACCGTCACGATGAACTGCAACTACGATAAAGAGGAGCGTTTCGACTCGGACACTCTCCGGGCGCTCGGCGAGCACTATGAGGCTATTCTGAAACTGCTCGGGGAGGATCCCGCGCGCGAGGGACTGCTCAAGACGCCCGAGCGGGTCGCCAAGGCCATGTGCTTTCTGACCAAGGGTTACGACGAGGATCCGCGCGAAATCCTGCTCTCGGCCAAGTTCAAGGAAGAGTACCGCCAGATGGTGATCGTCAAGGACATCGAGCTTTACTCGCTTTGCGAGCACCACATGCTGCCTTTTTACGGCAAGGCTCATGTGGCCTATATCCCGAACGGTTATATCACCGGGCTGTCGAAGATCGCGCGCGTCGTCGAGGCCTATGCCCGCCGGTTGCAGGTGCAGGAGCGGCTGACCGTGCAGATCCGCGATTGCATTCAGAAGGCGCTCAACCCGCTCGGCGTGGCCGTCGTCATCGAGGCGAGCCATATGTGCATGCAGATGCGCGGTGTCGAGAAGCAGAGTTCGAGTACGACGACCTCGGCTTTTACCGGCGCCTTTCTCACTCAGATGCAGACCCGGGAAGAATTCATCCATCTGATCAAGTCCTGATTTCCCGTTCCGCCGTTTCACGATGATCGTTTCCCCGGCATGTCCTGCGGAGGCCGGAGAGAACGTGCCCATACGATAAAAATTTCATCGGTATCCGTCCTGCCCTGTCGGAATCTTGATTCGGCCGGGGACGGTCGCGATGGGCGTGGAATGAGGGGAATACCGGTTGCAGGCTCGACGCAAAACCCGCCCGGACGGGCAGAACCGGACGCATTTCGCGTGTCCGGGGCGAATGCCTTGTCGATCGTATGTTCGGTGGCTCGACAGGGCGATGAGAAAACGCCGGGATTCCGCCGTGTGCGCTGGCTTCGGGATGTGAACCGGTTAAAGGTTTGATAATTAATTGTATTTTTTTATAAAAATAGAAGAATATATTTTTATAAAATAAATCTGTGCGGCACGGACGATTGTTTCGTTAGTTCGTTGTTGCGTAGCGATTGATATTGTATGGCGATCTCGGAACGTCGCATCGGGTTCGAACCGGTTCGTTTTGCCGATGACCGGTCCGGGAACCGACCGGCATGGTCGTCCGCTTCCCGACTCGCATCGTAAAAAGGGGGCTGTTCGGATTCGGATCGGAGATAATAAAGAACGGACGACATCCTGCCGATGCCGTCCGTCGTCGGACGATTCGTTCTAAAAAGGGCCCGGACGAGGGATCGCAGGGTCCCGGTGAGGTCGCCTGCCATCCACCAGTGAATAAGAAAAACATAACAAAATCATATGCACGAAACATACTAAGATAGAATGATAGCTATCTTACCCTCGTCCGGGCGCCTGCTTGTAAACGATCCAAGTTTCGTGCCGTAACGCCCTCCCGGCTTCTTTGCGGAACGGGGTATCCGTTCGCCGCGACGGAACGGCCTGCCGCCCAAGCCGATTTTTGTTCTGCCATTTTTGTTCGTTGCGATCCGACGGTTGTCCGACGGCTCTGTTTTTGCCGGTCGGTTGAGAATCTCTGTTCGTGCCGGTACGCAGGCGGGTACGATGTCCGGCAGTTTTCCGTTCTCCGGTTTTCGGAGTAAGGGGTGTTTGCGAGGGGAAGAACCGGAAGTGTGAGTCGGTTGCTTCGGAAACTCGAGTACGGAGCCGTCCTTTTCAAGGACTATCCGCGAGCCTGACACGCCGACGGAACGGATGCCCGCCCGGGCAGCAGGCGGTCCTTCCGCGTGGACGACGAGGATCGTTCCCCCGAGCTTTCGTACCCTGCGGATTTCGGCCTTCGAATTTCTGTGCCGGCGTTCCGGAGCCGGGACCGGAAGCTGCGATGCGACGGAATTCGCGGATTTCCGAAAACTCCAGTTCCCTGAACTCCGGGGCCGTACGAGGGCCTGGCTTGTCCGTGCGTCCGCTTCGCCTCCGGCATTCCGCACGATTGCGTGGCGCTTGCCGGTGCGTGTTCGTTTTCCCGACGAAAAAAGCCGCCAGAGAAAAATCCGGCGGCTTTTCGGTAAAGCGGAACTCTGGCCCGCTGCCTATTGCATGCGACCGGCTTATACGGTCATGATCTCTTTCTCCTTGCCGGCGAGCAGCTCGTCCACTTTTTTCGAGTACTTGTCGGTCAGTTTCTGTACGGACTCTTCTCCGTCCTTGGCCATATCCTCGGGCATACCGTCTTTCTGGGCCTTTTTGAACGACTCGACCGCGTCGCGTCGCACGGCGCGCATGCCGACCCGGGCTGTCTCGGCGTCGGCGCGGATCTGCTTGACCAGTTCCTTACGCCTCTCCTCGGTCAGAGGAGGAATGTTCAGCCGGATATGCTCGCCGTTGTTGGATGGCGTCAGGCCGATGTTGGCAACCAGAATGGCTTTCTCGATCGGCGCGATCATATTCTTCTCCCACGGCTGTACGAGCACGGTCCGGGCGTCGGGCACCGTCACGCTCGCTACCTGAGAGACCGGAGTCGGCGTTCCGTAATAGTCCACCGTGATTCCGTTGAGCAGGTTCGTGCTTGCGCGGCCGGCCCGTACGGAAGCCAGATCGTCGATCAGATGGGCCACGATCTTGTCCATTTTGACTTGCGCGGCGTCCAGAATTTCTTTAGGCTCTGTCATATCGTTTGTCGTTTTGTTTTGCATCAGTTCCGCACGACGGTGCCGATCTGCTCGCCGTCGATTACCTTGCGCAGGTTGCCCGGCGTATCCATGTCGAAGACGACGATCGGCAGATCGTTCTGCTTGCACATCGTGAAGGCCGTCAGGTCCATCACTTTCAGCTGGCGGCGGTAAACCTCGTCGAAAGTGATCTGCGAAAATTTCTCCGCCGTCGGGTCCTTCTCCGGATCGGCCGTGTAGATTCCGTCCACGCGCGTTCCCTTGAGCAGCACCTCGGCCTCGATTTCGACGCCGCGCAGCGCCGATGCCGTATCGGTCGTGAAATAGGGATTGCCGGTCCCTCCGGCGACGATCACGATCCGCCCTTCTTCCATCAGTTCCAGCGCTTTGGCCTTTGAATAAAGCTCGCCGACGGGCTCCATCCGGATCGACGTGAGCACTTGGGCCTTGGCTCCGGCGCTCTCCAGAGCGCCCTGCAAGGCCAGCGAGTTGATGACCGTGGCCAACATGCCCATCTGGTCGCCCTTCACTCGGTCGAATCCCCGGCCGACTCCGGTCAGACCCCGGAAAATGTTACCGCCGCCGATCACGATTCCGATCTGCACGCCCTCGGCCGCGATCGCGGCGATCTGTTCGGCGTAGCTGCCGAGCACTTCCGTGGAAAGTCCGTACTTCTGGGTTCCCATCAGCGATTCGCCGCTGAGTTTCAGTAATATTCTTTTATATATCGGCATGGCCTGCTTTGTCATTCGTATGATGTTTCGTCCGTCGGGGGCACGGCATGCGGTATCCGTTTTCGCTACGGCTCCGTCGCGCCGGCTTGCATCCGGCCGGGCTACTCTTCGTTTTTCATCAGTTGCATCAGCTCGTCGAGCTTCGGCGTCAGAATAATTTCGGTACGTCGGTTCTTCGCGCGGGCCTCGGACGTCTTGGCCGGATCGACCGGAAGCGATTCGCCCCGCCCGGCGGCTATGATGCGGCTCGGCGCGATCTGCTTGTTCTCCAGCAGCAGGCGTACGACGGTCGTCGCCCGTTTGGCGCTCAGGTCGAGGTTGTCCTTCAGCTGCCCGTTCGAGCGGTAAGGCACGTCGTCGGTATGGCCTTCGACCATGACGTTGATATCGGGATTCTGCGCCAGAACTTCCGACAGATCGCGCACCGCGCGGGCGCCGTTCGGGTCGATCTCGAAGCTGCCCGAGCGGAACAGCAGCTTGTCATCCATCGACACGTACACGTTTCCGTTCCGGATCGAAATGGAAAGTCCCTTGCCCTCGAAGCCGGTCAGCGCGTCGGTCACCTTGCGGCGGATCGCGTCGATCGCCTCCTCGCGGCTGCGGAGCATGCCTTCCAACTCGGCTACGCGGCGCGAGCGATCGCTGAGCGCCATTTCCTTGTCCTCCAGCTCGCGCAGCATGCGGGCCGACTCGGCCGATCCGTCGTCGAGCAGCTGCTTGTAGCGTCGGCGGTAGTCGTTCAACTCGCCCGACAGACGGACCGTGTCGGCTACCAGACGCGCCTTTTCGGCGGCCAGTTTCTCGTTCTGTCCGATCATGTCGTCCAACCGGTTTCTGGAAGCGGCGAGCTCACCCTCGAGGCGGAGCGCCTCGGCCTTCATCGAATTGAACTTCTTGTTCGACACGCACGACGATGCGAGCAGAACAACCAGCACGGCAACAATCAGCTTTTTCATATTCATGCGTCGTTTTAGCGCGGCGGCTCCCGATTTTCAGACGAGAGCGGCCCTGCAGGCCTATTTTGCCACGAAGATACAAAACTATTTACAATGTGCAAGGCGGCTCTTTCGATAAATCGCCTGCCCGCCGGTACGGAAACGCTCGCAGGGAGAGACTCCAGAGAATCGATTGTGCGACTAAATTACTATCTTTGTCAGTCAATTCGGATCTCGCCATGACAGCTTCGCCGTACAAATATCTTTATCAGGTCGATTCGCCCCGGGACCTTCGACGGCTCTCGCCGGACGAGTTGCGGGCCTACTGCGGCGAGCTGCGGCATTTCATCATCGAGCAGCTTTCGGCCAATCCGGGGCATTTGGGGTCGAGTCTGGGAGTCGTCGAGCTGGCCGCCGCGCTGCACTACGTCTTCGACACGCCGAACGACAAGCTGATCTGGGACGTGGGCCATCAGGCTTATGCCCACAAGATCATCACGGGTCGGCGCGACCGGTTCCTGACGAATCGCAAGCTGAACGGGTTGAGCGGTTTCCCGAGCATGAGCGAAAGCGAGTACGACGCGTTCGGCACGGGACACGCCTCGACTTCGATCTCCGCCGCGCTGGGCATGGCCGCCGCGTCGGCTCTGAGGGGCGAGAAGCGCGAGGTGATCGCCGTGATCGGCGACGGCGCGCTGACCGGAGGACTGGCTTTCGAGGGACTCAACAACGCCGGAGCCGCGAACACCGACCTGCTCGTGATCCTGAACGACAACCGCATGGCGATCGATCCGAACGTCGGGGCGCTGAAGGAGTATCTGCTCAGCATCTCGACGTCGAAGCGTTATAATAAAGTTAAGAACCGCACGTGGACCCATTTGGAGCGGATGCCCCGACTTCGGGGGCTGATCCAGAAGGTGGGCGGAGCGCTGAAGCAGGGTTTCTTACAGCAAAGCAACCTGTTCGAGAGTCTGCACTTCCGTTATTTCGGGCCCGTCGACGGGCACGACGTAGTCCAGCTGACCCGCGTGCTGGGCGATCTGAAGGAGATACCCGGGCCGAAGCTGTTGCATGTGCTGACGGTCAAGGGCAAGGGCTACCGGCCGGCCGAAGAGCACCAGCGGATATGGCATGCGCCGGGCATGTTCAATCCCGAGACCGGGGAGCGGATGCAGCATGCCGAGAGCGGCCGTCCCCCGCTCTATCAGGATGTTTTCGGCGAGACGATTCTGGAGCTCGCGCGGGTCGACGACCGTATCGTCGGCATTACGCCCGCGATGCCTACCGGATGCTCGCTGAATCGGATGATGGCCGAGATGCCGGAGCGTTGCTTCGACGTCGGCATAGCCGAGGGACATGCCGTCACGTTCTCGGCCGGGCTGGCTGCGGCCGGCATGATCCCGTTCTGCAATATCTATTCGTCGTTCATGCAGCGGGCCTACGATAACGTAATCCACGACGTGGCGCTCCAGCATCTGAACGTCGTGATGTGCCTCGACCGGGCAGGGCTGGTCGGCGAAGACGGACCGACGCATCACGGAGTGTTCGACATTGCCTGCATGCGCTCGATTCCGAACCTGACGATCGCCTCGCCGATGAACGAGATCGAGTTGCGGAACCTGATGTACACGGCCTCGCTGGGACGAGGACCGTTCGTGATCCGCTATCCGAAGGGCGAGGGCGTCACGCCGCAATGGCGGCAGCCGTTCGAGGAGGTACCGCTCGGGCGCAGCCGGTTGCTATGCGACGGCTCGGACGTGGCCGTGCTGACGTTCGGTCCGGTCGGAAACGCGGCGGCGGCGGCCATACGCCGCGCCGCGGCCGAAGGCGTGTCGGCCGCCCACATCGACCTGCGTTTCGCCAAGCCGTTGGACACGGACCGTCTGCATGCGACGGGACGGAAATTCCGTCGCATCGTCACGGTCGAGGACGGCGCGATAGCCGGGGGCGTCGGATCGGCCGTGCTCGAGTTCATGAACCGCAACGGCTATGCGCCCGAGATCGACATGCTCGGCGTGTCCGATCGTTTCGTCCGTCAGGGAACCCAGTCGCAGCTCCGCGCAATTTGCGGCATCGACGAGCGAAGCATCTACGAGGCGATTATGAAAAGCAAACAGCAATAAACGAGAGACCTATGGAATACGACTTCAGGGAAATTGAGAAGAAATGGCAGAAACGCTGGGCCGAGCACGGAACCTACCGGGTGAAGGAAGACCCCTCGCGCCCGAAATACTACGTGCTGGACATGTTCCCCTATCCGTCGGGGGCGGGTCTGCACGTCGGACATCCGCTCGGCTACATCGCTTCGGACATCTATACGCGCTACAAGCGGCTGAAGGGTTTCAACGTGCTGCACCCGATGGGATACGATGCCTTCGGGCTGCCGGCCGAGCAGTACGCGATCCAGACGGGCCAGCATCCGGCCGTCACGACCGAGCGCAACATCGCGCGTTACCGCGAACAGCTCGACAAGATCGGTTTCAGTTTCGACTGGGATCGCGAGGTGCGTACTTGCGACCCGAAATATTACCATTGGACGCAATGGGCCTTTCTGAAAATGTTCGGCAGCTACTATAGCTACGACGAGAACCGGGCCATGCCGATCGAGCGGCTCGTCGAGGCGTTCGACCGATCGGGAACCGAGGGACTGAACGTGGCGTGCACCAAGGAGCTTTCGTTCACGGCTGCCCGGTGGAAAGCGATGGACGAGGCCGAGCGCGAGGGCGTGTTGCAGAACTACCGTCTCGCATTCCGCGCCGACACGCTCGTGAACTGGTGTCCCGAACTGGGAACCGTGCTCGCGAACGACGAGGTGAAGGACGGCCTGTCGGTGCGGGGCGGCTATCCGGTCGTGCAGAAGCGGATGAAGCAGTGGCTGCTGCGCGTGACGGCTTATGCCCAGCGGATGCTCGACGGGCTCGACACCCTCGAATGGAGCGACTCGCTCAAGGAGATCCAGCGCAACTGGATCGGGCGCAGCGAGGGCGCGCAGATATTCTTCGGACTGAAGGGCTTCGACGAGAAGCTCGAGGTGTTCACGACGCGGGCCGATACGATTTTCGGGGCCACTTTCATGGTGCTCGCCCCGGAGCACGCGCTGGTCGGTAAGATCGCCGCGCCGGAGCAGCGCGAGGCGGTCGAGCGCTATATCGAGGAGACGAAAAAACGCTCCGAGCGCGAGCGCATGGCCGACACGAAGCGCGTGAGCGGACAGTTCACCGGAGCCTATGCGATCAATCCGTTCAACGGGACGGAGATACCGATCTATATCAGCGACTACGTGCTGGCGGGCTATGGCACGGGGGCTATCATGGCCGTTCCGGCGCACGACAGCCGCGACTACGCTTTCGCAAAGCATTTCGACCTGCCGATCATTCCGGTCGTCGAGGGGGGCGACCTTTCGGTCGCGTCGTACGATGCCAAAGCGGGCCGAATGATCAACTCCGATTTCCTGACCGGTATGGACGTGAAGGAGGCCATACCGGCGATGATCGCCGAGGTCGAGCGCCGGGGCTTCGGCAGCCGCCGGGTCAACTATCGCCTTCGCGACGCGATTTTCAGCCGCCAGCGGTACTGGGGCGAACCGTTCCCGATTTACTACAAGGACGACATCGCCCGTCCGCTCGCCGAGGACAGTCTGCCGCTCGAGCTTCCCCCGATCGAGAATTTCGGCCCGACAGCCGAGGGCGAGCCGCCGCTGGCGCGCGTCGAAGGGTGGCAGACGCCCGAAGGGTATCCGTACGAGCTGAGCACGATGCCCGGTTTCGCCGGATCGTCGGCCTACTACCTGCGCTATATGGACCCGCACAACGACCGCGAGCTCGTCTCGAAACGGGCGAACGAATACTGGCGCAGCGTCGACCTGTACGTCGGAGGGATCGAGCATGCGACGGGACACCTGATGTACTCGCGCTTCTGGAACATGTTCCTGTACGATCTGGGCTATGTCTGCGAGCCGGAGCCGTTCCGCAAGCTCGTCAATCAGGGCATGATCCAAGGCCGGTCGAACTTCGTCTACCGTGTCAAAGGAACGAACCGTTTCGTCTCGCTGGGCCTCAAGGACCGCTACGACACGCAGGAGATTCACGTCGACGTCAACATGGTCCGGGGCGACGTGCTCGATCTGGAGGCGTTCCGCCGCTGGAGGCCCGAGTACGCCGACGCCGAGTTCGAGCTCGAGGACGGCAAGTACGTTTGCGGCTGGGCTATCGAGAAGATGTCGAAGTCGATGTACAACGTCGTGAATCCCGACCAGATCGTCCGCGACTTCGGAGCCGACACGCTGCGCATGTACGAAATGTTCCTCGGACCGCTCGAGCAGAGCAAGCCGTGGGACACGAACGGCATCGACGGCGTGCACAAGTTCCTGCGCCGCTTTTGGCGGATGTTTTTCGACCGCGACGGCCGTCCGGTCGTGACCGACGGCGAGCCGACGGCCGACGAGCTGAAAGCGCTGCACAAGACGATCAAGAAAGTGACCGAGGATATCGAGAATTTCTCGTTCAACACTTCGGTCAGCGCTTTTATGATCTGTCAGAACGAACTCGGCGCGCTGAAGTGCACGAAGCGGGCCGTACTGGAGCCGCTGGCGGTGCTGATCGCTCCGTTCGCTCCGCACATCTCCGAGGAGATATGGGAGAAGCTCGGACACGAAGATTCCGTTTTCGACGCGCGTTTCCCGGAGTACGACGAGCGCTGCCTGATCGAGCAGAGCGTCGAATACCCCGTGTCGTTCAACGGTAAGGTCCGCTTCAAGAAAAGCCTGCCCGCCGCGTTGTCGCCGGCCGAGGTCGAGGCGGCCGTGCTGGCCGACCCGGCCGTCGGCAAATATACCGAAGGCCGGACTCCGAAGAAAGTGATCGTCGTTCCGGGCAAGATCGTCAACATCGTGCTCTGACGGAGACGCTTGTCTGTCGCGCTTGCAGATATGTTTTGACAAGGTTCTCCGGAACGTTTGTCCTCCCTTGCGATTTCACCCCGACCAAAGGCAAACTGGCCGGGGCGATTTCTGTTTTCGGTCGATTGTCCTGCATTTCTCAGAACGATCGGTTTTCTGATTTCCGGGTCTAAGCCGGACAGCGGCGGTCCCGTGTGAGACGGCGAAACGGTCTTGTCGTGCCGGCGTATATCCGTTTCAGCGCGATACGGACGTCGGGACCCGTTGGCTGTCAGGGATACGCCGGTTTTTGCGGTGAGTCCGATCGGGTGCCGATGCCAAGGACCGGATCGACGATGACCGTTTTCATCTCATAAGCTTTTCTGCACGGATCTTCCGATAGGATCGGTATATCCAAAGTAAGAAACGTTCGTCGATTTTTCGGTTATGTCGGGCTGTCATGCGTTTTTTCAATGGTTTGCCGTTTGAGATCCGTCCATACTCCCGGTTGCCGGTCGGGCTTTTCGTCCCGTTTTTATCGTTCGGCACTTTCGGTTTCTCCCGGTTACGGGCCGGTCCGGGACGAAGCGCGTTACGTTCTTTCGGGCGGGCGGGGGCCCGCGGGATACCCGTCTGTGTGTCGGTTCTCTGTTGTATTCATAAAAAAGATACCTGCGGAAAACTCCGCAGGTATCTTTTAACCTCGCGCGTGCTTGCGCAGGAATCGGTCTCGGTTCTATTTCACCTCTTTTCTTATTTCGTCGAATGCGGCGAAAGGCACTTCCATCAGCTTCATTTGAGGTTGCTCGTAGCTTTCGTAGCTGTGGGCTTCTGCGGCCGGCGTCACGTCGAAATGAACCTTTTCGCAGGAAATCCGTTCGAGCAGGCTGCCCGGTTTCTTAAGCGTGAATTCGGAATGGCGGCCGGGCATGCGGAGCCCCTGGTTCAGTACCGTATTGCCGTCGGCCTTACGGGTCAGCGTCATTTCCGACGTGCCTATGAAGGCAAGACTGACTCTGCTGGAAGAGACCAGATAGCCGGCTCCCATGAAGTAATCAGCCCCTTCGTAAACGGCGGTCTTTACCTTGATCGTGTTGAAATCGTCGCTTACCTCGACGGGGAACGGCTCGAAGACGACCTGCTCGTTGATGCCCATCAGATAGAACGTACCTTGCTGCGCCCAGTCGAACAGGTTGCGTTCGGTATCGCACAGCACGGTCACCTCGTCGCCTTCGGCGATCTGGAGGAACCATTTGGGACCGTAGGCCTCATTGGCGACGGATTGCGGGAAGTTGTTGGCTACCAATTCTTCCGGTCCGTAATAGTTGAAGTCGGCGAGTCCCAGACAAACGAGCAGATTGTGCTTGCGATATTCTTCGGCTGTCGCCTCGTTGACACCGGCGGCGATCGTCACGTCGAACGTGTAGGTCGAATCCTGATTCTGGCTGCCCAGTCCGTTTATCGTTGCCGACCATTCGCCCGGGAGCTTGTCGAACAGTTGCGATTCTACGCGCGGAATCTCTTGAGTCGAAGCGCTCAGGACCTCCACCTTCGAGTATTCGCCGTTGAGCGCCTGAACGATCAGCGTATAGGAGGTGCCGGAAGAGAGTCCGCTATAACTGAACGGCAACCCGTTCTCGCCGTTGGCCAAATCGGTATAGTTGTCGGGCAGCGTATCGCCGGCGAGCGTTACGATTTCTTCGTCCGATAATCCCAGTTCGTTGCGGATTTCGGTTATTTCGGCGGTCGAGGCGGTTACGTATTTGATCATGTCCGCATCGGTCGTCTTGATATTGAAGAAAATCGTGTTGTACGGATTGCGTCCCTGTCCGTCGTCCTTAAGCTCGTAATCGAGCGCGACGGTAGGCATCGCCGACTGCTTCGTCGTGAAATTTTTCTGGAACAGGTCCGTGAAGTTCCGGTCGTCGTCGATTCCGACGGCATACACGGTGTAGTCGACGGTCGGTTTCTTGCCGCTGACGGAGGTGCTGATCGTGTGTTCGAACGGTTGGCTGCCGGCCATCAGGACGCGCTTCCATGCTTCCTTTCCGTACTTCTCGATGTACTGATTGACTACGGCCGTTTCTTCGATACCGATATAATAGCGGTTCAGAATGGCGCCCGGCACGCAGCGGATCGTTACGCCGGACGAAGTGATCCGGGAGAGCTCGACGGTTATTTCGGCGGCCGAAACGGAATTTTCTGCTGTCTCGAACGTCAGGGTATCGAGAGCGCTCGTCAGGTTGCCTTCCGCATCGCAGTCGGCCTTCACCAGCAGATATTCCGTAGCCGGGAATACTTGTGTCAGGTTTTTGTGAACATCCTTTTCGCCATCGGTCAGGGTATAGGTCTTCTCGCCCCGGTCGACCGAGCCGAGCTGTTTCAGCATGGCGGTCTTGATCCGTTCGGCCTCCGAAGCGCTCTCGCCCTCGATCTGATAGTCCCAGTAGGCTTTCGGAATGGCCAGATGATAATACCGGCTGTCCGACGTCGGCTTGATATGGTACGAAATGACGGACTGCGTGGCATCGATTATATTGAGCACGCCGTCGTATGCCCCCGTCTTGATCTCGACGGAGACGACGTTTCCGATCTGATCGCCCATTTTGGCTGCTGCGGCCACGACATATACGGTCGTATCTTTCAGGTTCTTCACTTCGACAAGCGATTCCTTGTCGAGAGTCAGGGCCGTGCCGTTGGCAAGGATATTTTCGGCCGAGGGAATCAGCATGCCCTTTTCCACGCAGACGTATGCGGCCGCGTCGGCATACTCGGGCGTTACCGTAAAGGAAATGCTGCTGGCGGTCGTCGCGCCCGGCGCGATCTTGACGGCAGGCATTTCGGGACCCGACGTGTCGTCGTCCTTGCAGCCCGTCGCACAGAAAAGCAGAGCGGCGACGAACAGGTTAGCCAAATAGCGTAAATTAAATTTCATAAAAGCAATGTTTAATAATTCGTAAATCTTCTTTTGCGCGGCAATATACGCTTTTTTTTGTTATTCTGCGAATGAGGAGGTTATGCCCGTTTTTTTTGAAATCGTCACTTCGTAATCGTTTCGGCTCGTATAAGGTATGTTTTGTAAGTAGTGTGATCGGTTTTTTGACAACATGTTACCGAAAAGGGCGAATACGGTAACAGGAGCGGATTTTGCAGGGCGTGTCTCGAATTGGCCCGGTACCGTCGGGCCTGCGCGTTGGAATGCCGTTTGTCCGTTTCGCGGAATCGGTATGCGCTCTATCGGGAGCGATGCGGTAGGAGCGATTCTTTTTGCGTTTCGCGCTGTTCGGACCGAAGGACCGCTTTTCGTCCGAACGGCGAGCTGCTTTCCGGCGGGTAATGCGGACGACTCTCCTTATGTGAGGACGGGCGGTCCGATGAAGCGGAAGAGGGGCGTTGCGGAGCCTTTTCATTATGTGGCCGAGCGCAGTTTGACAGGGGGTATGGGAGCAGGACCGGTCGTCGGATGCTTGTCCCTCGGTCCGTGGCCGAAACCCGGTCGCTCGTATTGCATATTCGGAATAATTGCGCTAATTTTGCCGTGTCGCTACGGTTCCGTAGCTCAGTTGGATAGAGCAACAGCCTTCTAAGCTGTGGGTCGCGCGTTCGAACCGCGCCGGAATCACCGGGCTCGAAACGTCCTTTGGCCAGTGCCGGAGGACGTTTCGTTTTGTCTCGGAAGCGGTGGCCGTCTTCTCCTCCGTTGGTTGGGACATTTCTTAAGTGCATGTATCTCCGTACCGTTGCTTCTTGTCCGGTCCGACTGGTTTCCGTTTGGCCGTCCGCTTGTTTGGGCGGTCCGCCATTTACCGGAGACGATCGTCCGGGGCGGGGAATACGCGGATTCGCTTGCCCGATGTGCCGTCTGCCATTCCTCCGACCGAACCGCTCAATAAATCCGGCGGATTATTCCCGTTTTAAAATAAAAAATGCTACATTTGTAGCAATTGGAAAGTAAATAAAACGCTCAAATGCCTGATTACCATGATGAGGTAACGCGACATAGAAAACCCGACTGGCTGAAGATCAAGCTCCACCGGAGCGAAGAGTTCGGCGAGGTCGCCCGCATCGTCCGGGAGCACGGGCTCCATACGATTTGCAGCAGCGGCCGTTGCCCGAACCAGGCCGAGTGCTGGAGTCGGCGCACGGCTACTTTCATGATCTTGGGCGACATATGTACTCGCTCGTGCAAGTTCTGCGCGACAGCTACGGGGAAGCCGTTACCGCCCGATCCGGACGAGCCGCGGAAGCTCGCCCGTTCCATATCGCTTATGGGACTGAAACACTGCGTGGTCACGTCGGTGGACCGCGATGACCTGCCCGACGGCGGAGCCGCCTTGTGGGCCGAGTCCGTGCGCGCGGTGCGGGAATTGAATCCCGATACGACGATCGAGCTGCTGATTCCCGACTTCGACGCGCGCGAGGAGCTGATCGACCTGGTCGCCGACGCGCGTCCGGACATTCTCGGGCACAACATCGAGACGGTGCGGAGGCTGACGCCTCAGGTGCGCTCGCGCGCCCGATACGAAGTGAGTCTGCGGACGCTCGCTCACATAGCCCGCCGGGGGCTGACGGGCAAGAGCGGCCTGATGGTCGGCCTCGGCGAAACCGACAGCGAGGTGCTCGAAGCCGTGGACGATCTGGTCGAGGCAGGCGTGCGGATTCTGACGATCGGACAGTATCTCCGGCCGTCGCTGCGCCATTTGCCGGTGGCCGAATACGTAACCCCCGAGAAATTCGCTTGGTATAAGGAGCAGGCCCTTGCGCGGGGACTGCGCTACGTGGAGAGCGGACCTATGGTCCGCTCGTCCTATATGGCCGAGAAGGCCATGAGAAGCTGTCGTACCCCAAAATAAACGGATCGTGGAAAACGTTACTTACAGGTATGTCGGGCAAGCGGAGTACGGAGCCGTGTGGGAGATGCAGAAGCGCTTGTTCGACGAGTTGCTCGAGGCGAAAAAGGCAGGTATTGGGGCCGGGCAGACGCTGCTGATGGTGGAACATCCGCATGTCTACACGCTCGGCAAGAGCGGTCACGAGTCCAATATGCTCGTAAGCGACGAATTCCTGCGCTCGATCGGGGCGAGCTACTTCCATACCGACCGGGGCGGGGACATCACCTATCACGGATACGGTCAGTTGGTCGGCTATCCGATTCTGGACCTCGAGCGTCTCGGACTGAGCCTCAAGGAGTATGTCTGGACTGTCGAGGAGTGCGTGATACGGACCGTGGCCGAGTACGGTATCGAGGCCGGGCGGCTCGACGGGGCGACCGGCGTCTGGATCGAGGGCGACACGCCGCGCGCGCGCAAGATCTGCGCTATCGGGGTCAAGGCTTCGCGCTATGTGACGATGCACGGGTTCGCGCTGAACGTGACGACCGATCTGCGCTATTTCTCGTACATCAATCCTTGCGGCTTCGTCGACAAGGGGGTTACCTCGGTCGAGAAAGAGACGGGAGCCCGGCCGTCGTTGGAAGAGGTGGCGCGTCGCTTCGCCGCGCATTTCGGCGAGCTTGCCGGCTGCCGGGTGAGCTATTAGCCCGGCCCGAGCCGGACATGCGGCCGGACGATTTGGAAAATAAGACGTTAAAATAAATAAAGGTTATGTCAGCAGAAAAAAGATGGGTGATCAAGCCCCAAGGGGATCCTGCGAAGGTAGAGAATCTCTCTGCCGCGCTGGGTATTCCTCCGGTGCTTGCCAACCTACTTGTTCAGCGCGGCATCGAAACACACGAGGAAGCATGGCAGTTCTTTAATCCGAAACTGGAGAACCTGCATGACCCGTTCCTGATGAAGGATATGGACCGGGCCGTGCGCAGAGTCGACGAGGCGGTACGCCGCGGCGAGCCGGTCATGGTCTACGGAGATTACGACGTGGACGGCACGACGGCGGTGGCGCTCGTCTATTCGTTCCTGCGACGGCAGGGCCACCCTTCGCTGCTGTTCTACATCCCCGACCGCTATACCGAAGGGTACGGCGTGTCGATCAAGGCGATAGACTATGCGCAGCGCAAGGGGGTCAAGCTGATCATCGCGCTCGATTGCGGGATCAAGGCGACGGAAAAGGTGGCTTATGCCAAGTCCAAGGGAATCGACTTTATCGTCTGCGATCATCATCTGCCCGGAGATACCATTCCCGACGCGGTGGCCGTGCTCGATCCCAAGCGGGTCGATTGCGGGTATCCGTTCAAGGAACTTTCCGGCTGCGGAGTGGGGTTCAAGATGTTGCAGGGGTACTGTCAGTACAAGGGTTTGCCTTTCTCGGAAGTGGAGTGCCTGCTTGATCTGGTGGTTGTCAGCATCGCGTCGGACATCGTCCCTCTGGTCGGGGAGAACAGGATTCTGGCCCATTACGGCCTCAAGCGGCTGAACGAGAAGCCCGGCAAGGGACTTCTGTCGATCATCAAGATCTGCGGGCTCGACAAGCACCAGATCACGATCGACGACATCGTATTCAAGATCGGGCCTCGCATCAACGCCGCAGGGCGCATGGAGGTCGACTCCGACGACGAGAACGCCGCCCCGTCCGGCGGGCATTCGGCCGTCTATCTGATGGTCGCGCGCGACGAGGAGGTAGCCTCCGAATACGGCGCTTTCATCGATACGTGCAATCAGGACCGCAAGAACATCGACCGTTCGATCACGCAGCAGGCGCACGAGCTGATCGAGCGCAATCCGGAGATGAAGGCCCGCAAGAGCACCGTGATCTACAATCCGAAATGGATGAAAGGCATCGTCGGGATCGTCGCGTCGCGCCTGATCGAGACCTATTACCGTCCGACCGTCGTGCTGACGATGAGCAACGGTTTCGTGACGGGATCGGCGCGGAGCGTGCCGGGGTTCGATCTCTATCAAGCCGTCGAGTCGTGCTCGGACCTGCTGGAGAATTTCGGAGGTCACATTTATGCGGCCGGGCTCACGATGCGGCCGGAGAACGTGGACGAGTTCACGCGCCGCTTCAACGAATACGTCGAACGGCACATCGATCCCCAGATGCTGATTCCGCAGGTCGAGATCGACTCCGAGCTGCTGTTCAGCGATATCACGCCGCAGTTCCGCTCGACGCTGAACCGCTTCCAGCCGTTCGGCCCGGGCAACAACTCGCCGGTGTTCGTCACGCGCGGCGTCAGCAATCGCGGCGACGCCCGGCTGGTGGGAGCCGAGCGGGAGCATCTGAAAATGGACCTGATTCAGGGACAGAAGCCCAATACGCTGATTCCGGCCATCGCTTTCCAGCAGCCGGCCTTGTACGAGCATGTCCGCTCGGGCCGGGGAATCGACGTCTGCTATACGGTCGTCGAGAATCACTATCGGGGGACGGTTACGCCGCAGTTGCGTATCAAGGATATCAAAAAGTCGGGGCCGAAATAACGCGTCGAAACCGGTTCCGTCGAGAAAGCCGGCTCATCAGAGCCGGCTTTTTTCGTTTCGGAAAGTCCGGGAAAGTTTCATTTTCGGTTCATTTGGGAAGGATAAACATTAAAAAAGCAAGGAAAAACAATTTTTTTTACACGCTTTCGCCCGATGGATGATGCAAGTCGGCGAGCAACCAGGCCGGGATGATGCCAATTCGTTGCAAATTAGTTCGTTAAATAAAAAGAGCTTGTCCTCCTGTTCCCTGTGGCGCTTTTTGGGCTGCCTTGCAATAATTTGATAATCAGCGGTGTGTTTTTGTAAATATGCCCTCCGGAAAATCTTTGTCCTCTTGCAATGAGCTGAAATCTCCGTTATGTTTGTTTCAAAAGGAATGACGATCGAATGAAATGTACAAACCTGAAGCGAAAAATGCCAAGTTATAAATTATAAAAGCAAACAATCAAATATTATTCCCCTCCCAACAAATTAGCACGGGAGCGATGCAACCGCCTATCGCATCGCTCCCGATTCTTTTACTGCCGGTACGCTCCGGCGCTTCCTGTCCTGGCACGGCGGAGGAAATATCCGCGCGTGCGATGTCCTATCGGTTCCGAATGGCCGGACCGGCCAGCCCTTCTGCGGCTGCGGCGCGGTAGAGCCGGTCCATGGCCCGTTCGATTACCCGGCGGGGAGAGGCGATGTTGAAACGCATCCAGCCGCGTCCCTGCTCGCCGAACATCGATCCCTCGTTGACACCGAGTCCTGCCCGGTCGATCAGCAGGCGGTACGTCTGCTCGTGGGTCATGGGCCATTCCCGAAAATCGAGCCACATCAGGTAGGTGCCTTCGGGCCGGACCGCACGAACGGAAGGCATGCGGTCGCGCAAAAAGTCGAGCACGTAGTTCACGTTTCCGTCCAGATAGTCGATCAGTTGCTCGAGCCACTCGTCGCACCGACTGTAAGCCGCTTCCAGCGCAACGGCTCCGAATATGTTGCCCTGATCGGCATGCAGCTTGGCCAGCTCGGTCTGCAGACGCCGGCGGAGCGAGTCGTCCGGCACGATGACGACCGACGTAGAGAGTCCGGCCATGTTGAATGTCTTGCTCGGCGCGATGAACGTGACCGTCCGGCGCGCGAACCGCTCGTCGAGCGCGGCGATATGCAGATGCCGGTGCGGGTCGTATATCAGGTCGGAATGGATTTCGTCGGAGAGGATCAGTACGTCGTGCTTCACGCACAGTTCGCCGATGCGCGTCAGTTCTTCCCGGGTGAAGACGCGCCCGGTCGGATTGTGCGGATTCGACATCAGCAACGCTTTCGCTCCGGACAACTGGCGGTCCAGATCGTCGAAGTCGACGACGAACCGTCCGTCCGCCGCTTGTATCAGCGGATTTTCGAGAACGCGCCGTCCGTTGAGACGGGTCTGCCGCGCGAACGGATGATACACCGGCGGCTGGATTACGACTCCGTCTCCTTCCGATGTGAATGCCCTGAGCGCGAAAACGATCCCCGATACGACCCCCGGCGTGAAGTCGAGCCACTCGCGGCGCAGCTTCCAGCCTCCGTGCCGTTCGACCCAGCCGATGATGGCGTTCCAATAGGCGTCCGACCGGTAGGAATAGCCTAGAACGGGATGTTCCGCCCGCTTGCGTATCGCTTCCGTGACCTCGGGCGGTGCGGCGAAGTCCATATCGGCGACCCAGAGCGGAATGACGTCGTCCCGGCCGAAAATCTCGTCCCGCAGGTCGAATTTTTCGCAAGAAGTGCCTTCCCGGCGTATTTCCTCGTCAAAATTGTATTTCATATGCAATCAAATAGATTGCAAATATATGGCAAATTGTAAAAAATAAGCCATACCTTTGAACCGATTTGCAGACCGTGCGCCGGCGGCGGAAAAGCCTCGGCGCAGGTACTCGAGTAAACTTAGCGCATACCGATCCATGAGCACATTCGATCCGAAAAAAAAGAAGGATTTCGCCGGCGAAGACCGCCGCGGCGACCGCTTCGGAAACTACTCCCGTCGCGACGATTCGAGAAGTTTCGACCATGACGGGGACCCGTCGCCTTTCGTTAAGGACAAGCGTCCGCGAATCAGCCGACCCGCGCGGGACGTAAGATCCGGTTCCGACGGTCCGTTCGGCGACGGCGGGAAGCGGCACTCTTTCAATCCGAACTTCACGAAGGACAACCGCCGGCGCGACGAGTTCCCCCGGGAAAAATCCTATCGTCGGTTCGACCGCGGGGAACGGTCGTGGAATCGGGAAGATGAGCCCAAGGAACGCTCCTACAATCGGTATGAACGGGACGACCGGCCGAGGGGGGGGCGCAAACCGTCCGATGCCGACTCCCGTTCTTTCCCGCACGGCGACCGTCCGCAGACCGCGGCGAAGTCATGGAACCGGGACAATCGTCGCGGCAAGGAAGACCGGTATCCGTCCCGGGACGGATACCGCGATACGCGTGGCGACAAGCGCTACGGACCGAAAAAGCAGGGAGCAGGACATTCGCATCGTGACGGCCGGACGAGCAGCTACCCGAGATTCGACGCTCCGAAGCCGGCGGGGGCGATTCGTCTGAACCGTTTTATCGCCAACTCGGGTATCTGCTCGCGCCGCGAGGCCGACGACCTGATTACGGCCGGTCTGGTGGCTGTCAACGGACAGATCGTGACCGAACTGGGATCGAAAGTCAATCCGGACGACGAGGTGCGTTTCAACGGGTCGGTCATTAAAGGGGAGAAAAAAGTCTATATCGTGATGAACAAACCCAAGGGCTTCGTCACCTCGCTCGACGACCCGCATGCCGACAAGACCGTCATGGATTTGCTGAAAGGTGCTGTCGCCGAGCGGGTCTATCCGGTCGGACGGCTCGACAAGAACAGCGTGGGCGTGCTGCTCATCACCAATGACGGCGAGTTGACCCGCAAGCTGACGCACCCGAGCTACAATAAGCAGAAAGTCTATCAGGTGACTCTCGACAAGCCGCTGGCACAGGCCGATATGACCAAGATAGCCGAGGGAATCACGCTCGAAGACGGGGAGATTCATGCCGATGAGATCAGCTATGTCAGCGAAAACCGCAAGGAAGTGGGCATCGAGATACATTCCGGCCGCAACCGGATCGTGCGCCGTATTTTCGAGTCGCTCGGCTACTCGGTCCAGAAGCTCGACCGGGTCTATTTCGCCGGACTGACGAAGAAGAAACTCAAGCGCGGCGGCTGGCGCTTCCTTTCGCCGATGGAAGTGAGCCGGCTTAAGAGCGGGGAATACGAATAGAGCGGGCGGCCTTGTTCTGTTCGGACGGAGAAAAGCGGACTTTTGCGGAAAAATATTGCATAAATAAAATTTTCGACTTATCTTTGCACTCGCATTCAGCAATGGTTCTCTAGCTCAGTTGGTAGAGCACGACACTCTTAATGTTGGGGTCGTGGGTTCGAGCCCCACGGGGACCACTTCAAGGCGACTGGTAATCAAGCGATTATCGGTCGCCTTTGTTTTGTGCCCATGCCGAAGGATCGGGAATCATCCTGCCTCAGAAGGCATTTTGAGGGCCCTGTGTGTTACATAATGTGTTACATAGAATCACTCGAAACGACAATCTGCGTATTCATGCAAAATTATGAATATCAGAGTTGTGCAGAAAGGCGACATCGTTTATAAAAACGGGTGTTCGCCTTTGTTCATTCGGTTTACCCACGAACGTAAGAGTAAGTTTGTCAGCTTGGGGATTTCCGTACTTCCCGATCATTGGGACAAGCAACAGCAAATGATTCGGCAATCATGCCCCGAATCCGCTATTTTACAGCAACGAATCGAAGCTGTTCTTCGAGAGTACGAACGGAAAATACGGAAATTGGAAATTCTTGAGATTCCCGTTACGCTGGAAACCCTGTTCGAATCGAAAGGCAGAAGGATTAAATGCACCGTTTCGGATTGTTTCGAACGTGAGATCGCCCGTCTCGAATCGCTCGGTAAATACAATTCGGCCTCGAAGGTCAAAACCGTATTTTCTCTGATCGGTCAATTCCGCAACGCCGATATACGGTTGGAAGAGATTGATTTGGTGTATCTGAACGATCTTGAACTGTTCCTGCGTAAACGAGGCAACAAGGATAACAGTATCGCCACCAAATTCAGCGTGTTCAAGGCGATTTACAACAAGGCGCTGGCGGAAGAACTCTTTGCGCCGAAAGTCAATCCGTTCGTAAAGTTCAAAGTAGGTCGGCTTTGGACGGCTACTCGTAAAAGGGCCATTACCAAAGAGGAACTGCGACGGATCATAGATTTCGGACTGCCCGAATCGGCATCGCCTTATTTGATTCTGGCAAGGGATATATTTCTGTTTACCTACTTTACAGCAGGAATCAATATCGGAGATATAGCCCGATTGGAGTACCGCAACATCCGTAACGGGCGTATCTACTACACACGTCGCAAAACGGGCAAAAATATCAGTTGCCAGTTAATGCCTCTCGCTTCTGCAATCATCGCCAAATACAGCAGGCCCGACCATTCGGAAACCGATTATATCTTTCCGATTCTTAATAAGGCTATGCACATGACCGATTTGCAACAGTACAACAGACTTCATAAAGTTACGGCCAAAATCAATCGGGAGTTGGGCGAGTTGGCAAAATTAGCAGGTATCGAAACGCATCTGACCACCTACGTTGCGAGACACACGTATGCGACCGTACTCAAGCGTTCAGGAGTGAACATTGCGATCATCTCTGAATCCCTCGGTCATTCCGACCTTGCCACAACTCAAATCTATCTGGATTCGTTCGAGAACTCGCAGATCGACGAAGCGATGAAGCACTTGCTATGAATAAGAAAAAGGGGGGTACTCGTCACGGCGAGCATCCCCCTTTTTTGTTTTTAAGCAGAGTATTAAGCCGCTTCGTTCGACTCCTTTTCGGGCGACGGCATGGAGAAGGCGACGGGCTCCGCATCCTCTATCTGCGATCGTACCGCGATCAGTCCCTTAATCTTCGTCTGGTCGTACAGCGGTTTTTCGAACATTCTGATTCGTTCTCCGATTACCTGCTCGACTCCGTAGCGCATGACCTTGTTGACGACGCCGCTACCCTCGAACACGATGTGCTGGGCCACGTGTGCGGGATTCAGTCGCAGGGCTCGACAATACTCGTTGAAGTCGATCAGGTTCGTCAGCCGTTTCGCTTCGGTGAGCAGATCGTACCAGACCCGTTGCGGATCGGCATACACTCCGTTGGCCACCTCCTGAATACAGGCGATCTTGGTGTCGAGATTTTGGGTAACGATCAACTGGCGGGCGAACATGCGGCGGGCGCGAGTCATCACGGCAAAAATATTCGAACGTTTCATCTTGGGATTAATCCCTCCTTGGGGGATAGCTTAAATTCATCCTGACCGTTCATGCCATTGAAGCGGCAGTATCTTCGGGTCTTTCCCTTCGACACGGCAAAGATGAGGCGAAAGCGAAGCTATATCCGAGAGTAAAAAAGTCGGCAAATTACTCCCCCCTTCTGTCAAACGTAGATTTTGGAAGTATAGCAACGTCTGTAACCTTTGTATTGCTGGATAATCCCCTTGATCGAGGAATCGTCCACGACAAAGGCGGTGTTTTTGGTGAATTTGCAGAAATAAAGCAGGCGGGAGATCAACAACAGTTTGTTGTAAGATACGGGATCGGTGGTATCTCTCGTATATCTGGCCCGTTTTTCAGGCAGATTCAGCACCTCGAACAGCGTTTTGAATTTTTGGGTCATATAGTACATCTGCAAGGTCGGCGGGAGCTGAATATCATATCCCTTTTCCATATAGGGGAATACCCCCAGCTTTAAGAACTCGTCTTTCTCTATCCTCTTGATTTCCTCGTCCAGACGTTTGCGGATTGTATACAGCATCCAAGGAGTGGATATTTCCAGACGATTCTTTTTTCTCAACTCCCTGTCGTCCGATATGTAAATGTATGCATTGGGGTGTTCATCGATGTAATCTCTGGTTTCGATAAGCAGCTCGTAATAGTTTTTGCTACGGTCCGCCACATTGGTCGTGTGGTCGATCGTCATATCGTAGATAAAGAGCAACACAAACCAAAACTTCTCGACATCCATCCCATACCCTTTAATAGTGCCGATAATATCCGTATTGTCGCAAAAAGCCTCCCACGTAAACGGCGGATCGATAACATTCTGTCGCAGTCTGCTGAGAAAGATGTTTATCCATGTACCCAAAAAGCCGCAATCATTTTCGTCGATTTCGACATCGATCCTATACGCGAGTTCTAGCGCATACTCCATTCTCGGATCATTCATGTTTGTGGGAAGGCCGCATTCCATCTTAATAATATCCGTCACTCAAATTTAGTCCAAAATAGCGACAATATCAAACTGAACAACAGGACGGTGTTTGCTGTATTTTGTTCTGTTTGATACCTGAAACAAGGTTTCCGATACAATTCGGAACAATGAACGCATGATTCCAGTTCTGAAATTACCTGAAAACAACGATTCAGGTTATAAACAGAACAATAACCCCTGTATTCGGGTGTATTCCATCATGGGAAACCGAGTTTCATCCTGTTATATGTACCTATCGACCGCATATCGTTCTGTAATCGCATCCCGAATCCCAGTAAACCGACGCCGACTCCATACGAACACGTCTCCGTCTGACCGTCAACCATGCCGATACGCGCCGATTTCCATTCCTTGAATGCCTCGCACACCCGATCCCAGTGCATCTAAAGGCGGTATGCACACATCCTGCCCGTAAACGCCCGAATCCCATAAAAACAGATCTTCGCTTTGTTTATCTCCCAGATAATCCGTATCTTTGATAAGCGTTCGAAAAATGGAAACCGCCCGTTTCCGAGTCCGACGATCCGCAGGGGGAAGCCGAGAAGCGTTCCCCTTTCTTGTGCGCTCGACCGACAGATTTTTTGAGTAAGAAAATCCAGTCCCTTTAATAGAGAGAGTTGCCCACTCAATTTTCATAGATGAAATCGGAGATAGCATTTAGTTGCTCGTATTTAAAAATCAATTCGAAATGGAAAGTAAAATCGTTAAGGCTCCGACAGGAATAGAATACTTAGGAGCCATAGACCCCAAGACAGGTAAACCCTGAATGACAGAGATACCCGCCAACTGCGTATTGTCGAAAGGCATCACGGGTTGCGGGGCAACCACATTAGGCATTGAGCAGAAAGGCCACACCCTGATCGCCATGCCGTTTACAGGCTTGATAGATAACAAAACGGCCCAATATCGCGATACGTTGTTAGGCATATACGGCAGAGGCGGCAAAGAATATGAAATCGAGCAATACTTAAAGAGCCACGATACCGTAAAGATAGCGACCACTTTCGATTCATTGCGGAAAGTTGCCGATACCCTCGCCCGTTACGGTTTCGATGCTTATAAAGACGCTCATTTGCTCGTGGACGAATGACACGTACTGTTCAACGCATACGATTACCGATACGAAGGAGTGCGAAAGCTGTTGGATACCGCCCCGCACTTCGACAAGGTAACGTATATCTCAGCGACTCCCATCGAGCGCAAATATTATCTGGAAGAACTGAAACGCTTACCCGAATATCGGATCGAATGACCTCATGCAAAGCCCGTCAATATCCGTTCTCACAAGGTAGACAAACCGCTCGCTTACATGGCGGGAATATGCAGAAACAGGATTGCAAGCGGCGGAGAATGCAATTATCACATTTTCCTTAACAGCGTGGAGGATATAGCGAGCATAATCCGCACGGCCGAGCTAACCCCAGAGAATACGCGGGTAATCTGTTCCCAAAACGAGGAAACGCTCCGTAAGAATCTCGGCAAGTTGCCCGAGGGTTTCGGAATCTCCAAAGCATTGGACGAACTCAAAACCATCAGCTTCTACACCTCGACCTGTTTCGAGGGGCAGGATATTATCGACCCGAACGGTCGGAGTTTCATTGTGAGCAATGCTCAGAAAGATCATACGCTGCTCGACATTGCGACCACCTTTTTTCAGATATGCGGACGCATCCGCAAATCGAATTACAACGATGAGATCGTATATTTCTATTCCACCACCCGCTATACGGACGTAAGCCTCGAAGAATTTGAACGGGCCACATACAAGACGCTCGCCGAAGCGGAGGAAATAGCACGCTCCTTGAACGGCTTGCCCGACCGCTTCAAAGCCAAATTGATAAGGCAACTTCCCTATATGAACGAGCCCTATATTCAGGTTGCGGGGAACGAATTGAAGATAGACCGAAATATGGCGAATTTCGATATAGTCAACTATAAAGTCGTGAACGGCATCTATTCATCCAAATACAACGTCATTCAGGAGCTGGAGAAAGGCGGTGCGACGGTTACGAACGACGAGGATTATACCGCGCCTCAGAGCATACGGCTACTGTCCCAAAGGAGAGTGAGTTTCGATAAACTGTTCGAAACGTATTGCGCCATTAAGGACGAGCCAGTCGGCTATTCGCTCGTTCCCGATTACAGGCTGGAGATAATCGAGGGCATCAATCCGCTCGTTAAAAATTCCTACGACATACTCGGACGGGACGAGGTGCGGCGAATGAAATATCATCAATCCAATATCAGGCGTGAGATCATCAAGCGTATGAGCAGGGCAAAGGATTATCGGATTGTGGAACTCATCCATGAAACGCTCCCCCTGCAAAAAGCCATACCCGTTGCCAGAATCAAATCGGAATTGCAGGAGATATACGATGAGTTGGGGATACCCCGCAAGGCGAAAGCTACCGACTTAAACAACTGATACGAGACCAAGCCCACGACCAAACGAATCGACGGGAAGAATACGGCCTGTATCATGATCGTGAGGGATAAATTTGTCAGGGTAAGATAAAATAACCGCTCGGAATTTGCATTTGTACCAATTATTGGTAACTTTGAGCAAACATCGGGTATTATGAGAAGAAATACATCGGTCTCTCTGGGAAGCTACTTCGAGGCTTTCGTAGAGAACAAGATCACACAGGGACGGTACAAAAACGCCAGCGAGGTGATTCGGGCGGGTTTGCGGTTGTTGGAGGAAGAAGAGCATCGGATCGCCGTATTGAAAAATGCGATTCAGGAGGGTTTGGACAGCGGCGTGGCGGTGGATTTCGATCCGACGGAGCATCTGGCATCCTTAAAGGCGGCACGGAACAATGGCTAAGTATCGTTTTACCCGTAAGGCCGTAGAGGATTTATCGGACATTTGGCATTATACGCTCGAAACATGGTCGCAGAAGCAGGCCGACCGTTATTACCGCATGTTGATCGAATGTTGTCGGAATATTGCGGAGCATCCTTTGGCAGGACGGCATTACGCCGAGGTGGCCGAGGGAGTGTACGGATTGCGGGCGGGTAAACACATCGTCTTTTACAGGATCGCCGCTCCGAATGAAATCGAAGTAATCCGAATCTTGCACGGCAGTATGGATTTGAAAACCCGAGTCGGAGAATAGCGGTCTTATAAGAAGAGCTCCCATAACATACCGCTCGGACAGACATCGACAGGGGGTCTTAAAACAACCCCCTCGTCAATGTTTGTCCTTCTCGCCGATATGAATATAACATATCTTCCATGCGGTAACGTACTCCTGTTTTATCCCCCTCCCCATATCCAGATGGGAAACCGAGCAGTCGGGCCTTAGACCGATTATCTAACCTGCCGCAAAAATCGGCAGACCGAAGCCTAAGACAGAGAAAAATTCTTACGGCAGGAGAATCCCTCTTGCCGTATTTTTATTTCGGCTGTTCCCGCAAGGATCGGCTGTCTCGTTTATTAACCCTTTAAAGATTTAAGTTATGCAGTTAAGACAATCGCAACGCAGGGAAGCCAAAATGCGGCTGGCCCTGCAAGGCGCATCGGGATCGGGTAAAACCTACTCGTCGCTGCTGATCGCCTACGGGATGACGGGCGACTGGAGCAAAGTGGCCGTAATCGACTCGGAGAACGGATCGGCAGACCTCTACGCCCATCTGGGAGATTATCGGGTACTCACGCTGGAGAACTACGCTCCCGAAACCTACGTCGAAGCTATCGGCATCTGCGAACAGGCTGGAGCCGAAGTCATCATCATCGACAGCATCTCCCACTGCTGGGACTACCTGCTGGATTTCCATGCCAACTTACAAGGCAACTCCTTTGCCAACTGGGCGAAGGTCACGCCGCGCCAGAATGCCTTTATCCAACGTATCCTCTCTTCGTCCTGCCATGTGATCTGCACGATGCGGAGCAAGCAGGATTACGTGCTCTCGGACAAGAACGGCAAGATGGTTCCCGAAAAGGTGGGACTCAAAGCCGTACAGCGCGACAACGTGGATTACGAGTTTACCGCCGTACTCGACATGGCGATGAATCACAAGGCCGTCGCCAGCAAGGACCGCACGGGACTGTTTACGGGACATCCCGAATTTCCGATCTCTCCCCGCGTAGGACAGGCGATCCTGCAATGGTGCAACCAAACGATCAACAACCCTCAATCCCATTCGAACCATGAACGCACAAACAGCGCAGTCGCGGCCTGCTGAAAGCTACGACCTGTTCGACGGATTCATCCGATACGGAACGGAAACCCCGACTGTCCCGATAACCGAATCCCAAGCCCGCAACATTCCCCTGCTGGGTACGAATCCCTCTCCTTCTTCCCGTCACTTTATCGAGTCGAATACGAAATCCGTCGGCCTGGCCCATCTGAAACAGGATTGCGTGGTCCCCGTCTTCAGCAAGGACAACGAGGTGACGGTTTCTCATCAGAACTTTATCGAGACGGTATGGAGCGCGGCGCATAAGCAGTTCCCCTGCGAGGTGATCGACCAGCCCGAAATACGGGTATCTCATATCGTCAAGGGGAGGATTCCCGAAGCGATCCACAAACCCGTCGGCCAACTGCTCGAATCGGACAAGACGATCTACTACGAGCGGATGATGTTCTGTTTCGAGATACCGTCCGTTTACGAGGAGATCGAGGGAAACCGCCTGAATCTTTCCGTCGGAGGCGTAAGGGCCTATAACCACGAAAACCTGTACTCGAAAAAAACGGCGGAGAAGTTCAGGGTCTTTATCGGATTCAAGAATCTGGTCTGCTGTAACCTTTGCGTCTCGACGGACGGATATCAGAGCGAACTGCGAGCCATGAGCGTGCGGGATTTGTTCGATGCGACCTTGCGTTTGTTTCTGTCTTACGATGCCGAACGCCATGTAAAGCGGATGTCGGCCATGCGGGAACAATACCTGACCGAACGCCAGTTCGCCCAACTGATCGGAAAGACGCGGCTGTATCAGTATCTGCCTCAAACGGAACGGAAAGGGCTTCCCGCAATGGAGTTTACCGACAGCCACATCAATGCGGTGGCGAAGGCGTACTATTGCGATGAACATTTTTCCAGAGGGAACGATTCCGCTATCGACCTGTGGAGGGTGTACAATCTGTTTACGGGAGCCAACAAGTCGAGCTATATCGACACGTTTCTGGACCGTTCGCTGAATGCGACCCGACTGATCGAGGGTATCGGCAAAGCCATCGAGGGAGACGCCCGATACGGGTGGTTTATCGAATAGATGAAAAAAGAATCGCTCTCGTGGATCGTCCGCGGGAGCGATCTTTTTTCAGAAATCAAGCCATACGGGAAAGTCGCTTCGAAAGTCGCCTTTATCGGATCATATGCTTTCATGTAAAGTGGGACAGAGTTTGACAGGGGGTCTTAATATAGACCCTTTTAAAATCTTTGTCCCGATCGACCCGAAATCAGAAAATCGGATTTACGGGAATCAAGAACGGATTGCGGGTTTCTCTACCCTGTAAATCGGAAAGAACGATCCATATAAGAGAGAAAAGCGACGTTTACATACAAACGGACAGACTTTGTAAAGGGGACTCGAATAATCCCCTTTACAAAAGTTTGTCCTTATCCGAAGGCTGTCAACTCAACGCCAATGAGTGATCCGATATATGCAGTTTGGCATCTACATCGAGCGCTTTGAATACTTTGAGAATCGTGGCGATTGTCAGATTCTTTCCGTTTTCTATACGGGAAATCTGCGCTTTTTTGACTCCGATCAGGTTGCCCAAATCTTCTTGGGTCAGGTTGCGTTTTTCCCGAATTTCCCGAATCGTTTGTCTGACCAAAAACAGTTCGATGGAAAGATCGTACGCTTCTCGTTGTGCAGTACCTTTAACGCCGACTAAAGTGTCGATAACCTCATTATGTGTATATATCCTTTTTTGTGCCATAGCTATGCCTGTTCGACAAAGATATGGTTTCCATATATGTAAACAAATTTCTGATTTTATATGTTCTGTTTTTCTTTATATGGCATATAAAGACGCACGTATTCCCTAAGACGGATTCTCGACATCCATACTTGTTTTATATGTTCTTGGGTAGCTATTAGGGTAGCTTTTGGGTAAATAATCCGTATGACCTAATTTTTATTGGAGGTATAAAATAAGAATTTCGATAAAAGCGTCATACCCCATAAACAGCTTCCAAATCGGCGTACGGCCCATATTTATATGCTACGGGAAGATTCATATAAGCCGTAATACCCGAATATGGAAATAACATAATTGGGAATCAATATCGTTTTTCCGAAAAGAATATTGCAACTTTGTGATTCACAATACCCCACAGAGTGTTGTTTGTGCCGAACATTTTATATCTTTGTGTCGTTGGGCAACCAACGGACATATTTTGATGAAAGTGTTTCGCTTTTATCCTTAGTGGAAAATCTGACAGTTTTCAAGAAACGGGGATAACGACAACACTCATTGCTTGTATGGTTATATATCGTTCTGATATATACGACAAGTGTGGGGTATTGTTTCCGTTTATTCGTTTCGGGTTTTGTCAGAACCTTCCACTAAATAAACGAACAACTCCACACTTTCTTTTTTTTAATCCCGCCATATAGGAGTTGAATGGCGAAATAGCAGCCGTTATTACAAGGTTGTAATGTATTTCATACGCTCCATGCAGGAAGTTGATACATTAAACGCACACTTTCATACAATTAGAATGGATTTGTTTTCACCCTAAAATGGGATTATATACTTTTAATAACTAAAAACGATTGAGATGACTGTAAAAAAACGCACTGATGCTGATCTTAAGCACCTTATGCATAATTGTTTTATGTACATGCTAAATGCTAATCTGCTAAAGTCACAAGACACATTGTTTTTATCCCTAAAATCACTGATGTTCACACTTGAACAAACAGAGGGATTATCTCGTGAAGAACAAATAAAATGTTTGACTTATTTTTTTTGTGATTATAACAAAGGGTGTACTCCTCCGATGACAAATTCACAAATTAAAGATATCGTTATACCCGCTATTTTTTCATATAGAAAGGTTGACATATCACTATCTATTAGCATATTAAGTGCCGTGTTGTAAGAAGAAAAAGATGATATTGTAATTACCCTAATAATTTTATGATATATGTTATGTACCCATTGTCATACTAACAATCCTAACAATGCAAATTATTGTTATTCATGTGGTAAATCTTTAATGCAATTAGGATTGCGTCCTGTTGCTTGCAATGGGAAGTGGGGTTATGTAAATGAGAATGGGGACTTGATAATCCCATACAAATTTGATCAAGCAGGAGAATTTAATGATGGGATAGCTTCAGTTACAATGATAGAAGATAATATGTATTACGAGGATTATATAAATGAAGAAGGTGAACAAATCTTTGGATGGCATAATATTGCAGAAGGTGAAGACCTTGGAGCATATAGTGAAGGTTTGATTTATTTAGGAAATTGGTATTGGTGTGATTATTATAACTATTGTGATAAATACGGTAACATTATACTTAACGGTAATTATAGTTCTGCAACGAATTTCAAAAATGGTCTTGCTTTAGTCAGTTTTGATCGATCTCTTTGTGACGATCGTTTTTGTGCACAAAAATGGGCCTTTATAGATAAGACAGGAAATGTCGTTAAAAAATTAGATTATACACTGATTGATAGCTTTTCAAATGGATTAGCCAAAGTAAATAAAGGAGCTAGTTTCATTGATGTGGGAGAAAATATAGCATCAGGTTGGGCAGGAGGATTATTTGGATATATCAATGAAAAAGGCGAAGAAATAATCCCTCCACAATACACAAATGCTACAGAATTCAGTGAAGGATATGCTGCTGTAAAGACTGAATTGGAAGTGTGGATTTTTATAGATACAACAGGACGCAGAATGTCCAAAAGAGTTTATGAATCAATCAAATGTAACTCTGTCTACGGATTCCGTAACGGTTATGCCCCAGTATGTAATTATAACAAATGGGGGTATATTGATATATTCGGGATAGAATATATTCCGATCCAATTTGAAGAAGTTACACATTTTAATGATTCAGGACTAGCTACTGTTATGTTAAATGGCATGTGGGGCTTGATAGATTGTGCTGGTAATACTATTGTTGATTTCAAATATTCCGAGATAAAATATTGTCCAATACAAAATATTTACATTTTAAGTACTAATAACCAAAAAGGTATTATTTCCTTTGATGAGTGGCAATCTATTGATGTAATGGATGTTGTATTTTATGATGATTTAGATTTAGCTCAACCCGATAATGAAGATAGCATGCTATGGATAAAGAATAAAGGAAAATGGGGACTGACAACCCTTTCAAAAAAGGAGATACTTCCTTGTTTGTACGATAAATACTCCTTATTTTCAGATGGTTATGCATGGGTTTGCCTGAATCAAAAATGGGGAACGATAGATATACATGGCAATAATATTATTCCTTTTAAATATTCTGGGTCTGGGCGGCCTCAACCATTTCGAAATGGTATCGCATCCTTTTTTCATTTCGATCCTTTCAAACATGTATTAATAGACTACAGGGGAAATGAAATAGATTTTTGTTTTAACGAAATAGCTTCTGAAATATTCAAGATCAAACAAAATGATCGACCTCTTTATTTGTTTTTTGACACAGAAACAACAGGTGTTCCTAAAGATTATAAAGCTCCTATTGCTGACTTAAATAATTGGCCAAGGTTAGTTCAGTTAGCTTGGATTTTATGTGATGAAAATGGAAAACAGTTAGCTAGTTATAATCAGATAATAAAGCCTGATGGGTTTAATATTCCTACAGACGCATCGAATGTACATAAGATTACAACGGATATAGCTATTGCTCAAGGAGTGGATCTTTCCGAGGCGCTAAAACAGTTTGTAGAAGTTACTCAATTAGCCAATATTATAATTGGTCATAATGTCGGTTTTGACATTAAGATATTAGGGGCTGAATTATTACGCATCCATAGTGATTTTCAAATTATGAACAAACCATCAATGTGTACGATGTTAAGCAGTGTGAACTATTGTGCGATTCCAAATAATCAGAATTGGGGAGAAAAATATAAATGGCCTAAACTGCAAGAATTGCACAAAAAATTATTTGGATATGAATTTGATGATGCTCATGATGCGATGGCAGATATACAAGCGACTCAAAAATGCTTTTTTGAAATGATAAAAAGAAAAATTATATATCATCCAAAAAAATAAATGAATTTTATAAAATCATTGCAATCGTAAACGACCTATATTTCCCATTTTACTGTTGAGAGTCTTAATCCGAATGGAAACCAGTCTGGTATAAATACATTGTGTGTTTATATCTCCATTTTGAACAACTTTTAAACAACATGAAGTTGCATAAAAACAAATAAAAATTCACAAAAATAAATTTTCAATCATGTTACCATTAGCTCGAATAGGTGAAACACTTGGTGAAGATATTGCGAATTATTTCATCATTCTTGGTCTTATGTTATTCGCAATGTTTGTTTATGCGTTATTCTCTAAGAAAGATGAGAAATAACATCAATTAAAGCTCATATACACTCTTAATTTTAATAAATTTTGTTTTTCGTTCTGTTTGTTTTATAGGTGAATATGGGCATTTTTTTGACACGGAACAAATTTTTTAACATTTAAAAATACTTACTATGTTACCTTTAAGTGTAATTTCTTTACAAGGTGTCATCCTTATCATGATCGCGATCGTTGCGGTTATCTGGGCTTGGAACTTCTTTGAAGGTGATACGAAAAAATAATTGATAGGGAGGGGAATTCTTTTATTAGTTGATTGAAAATAGAAAATCTAAAAACTGATTTATGAAAGCTCAAGAACTATTTAGACGTTTATATCGCACATTGACCTCTATCGTGCTATTTTTGATATTGTTAAATTCTTGGTCTCCTGCGTTTAGGGACGTTTATAGCCGAACATTCTATTATTTTAACATCGGAGTTTGCGGTGTAATTCTGACCCTTTCCGTAGCAGTCTATTGTTTTTCGATGAGTCGCAAGCAGGGAGGAATTAAATGGAAATGGTGCGTGGGTTCTATTCCAATTCTATTGTTGCTTCTTAGACTTGGAGGGGTGAAAATTCTGATCGCCATAGCACGTAACAATCACGAATTCATCAATATCCATATTCTGGATTACATATTCTTTGCAGCGTTAATGCTCTATACGGCAATTATTACATTTTTTTCAAAAACCCAATGGAATTATAAGGATGTCTTACAGAATCAAACAGAAACAGATACCCGTATTTTCAAATGGCTGTTTGTAGGAGCCCAGATTGCTTTATGGTTTTGCTTTATATTAATCCTACCCACCTTTGTCAATGATTGGCTCTCATGGTGGCCAACGGAAAGCTGGGTTAATGATGCCATAAACTCGATGAACAGCGAATTTGAGCAATATGGGCTTTGACATATGCAAATGACGACTCTTAGATCAGACTTCTATTAATTAAGGGACAGACTTTAACGAAGGGTCTCTAAATAAGCCCTTCGCTAAAGTTTGTCCCACCTCTTAAGGCGCATCTGTCGTTTACGAACGAACATACAATCAAGAGCGATGAGAAAGTATATCATCATATCGACCAGCAACGATCTTGTGCGTATCGCACAGGACAAGGTGGTCTATATCTCGTCCGACGGGAACTATTCTACGCTGATCCAGTCGGATGGAGATGCACGGTTGATAACTTTCCAGTTGGGACAAGTCGAGAGGCTGATAGCGGATCAGTTAGGCTCGGATGGCAATGCGTTTATCCGTATCGGGAAATGCCTGATCGTAAACCGCAATTATATCTACTATATCAACGTCAGCAAACAGCAACTGATTCTGTCGGACAACAACAATTCCAAGCTGACCGTCTCGGCCTCCAAAGAAGCGCTGAAGCAGTTGAAGGAGTTGTTGGAACGGGAAAAATAGAGAGAAATTTATGAAAGAGCATAAGGATATTAGGGAAGACGAAATTCGGGTCATCGGCGGCGATTGTCCCGCTCCGTCCAAACCGCCTCGGCGGAAATGGCCGATTGCGGTCCTTTGTGCCGTTGTGGGAGTGTGCGTATTGCTTTTGCTGTTCCCTACTCCGCAGGACAGCGAGCCGCAGTCCTATTTCGAGGAGGAAGATATTCCGTCCGTCGTCGTGAAATCCCAGCAGACCGATTCTTTGTCGGATAAGTCGGAGGACAAAGGTTATATCGAGATATTGGAAGAGACGGTCAACGACGTACCGATGTTCGTCTACGTTCCCCACCACGCCCGTATGACGCTCGAATTGGGCATGCCCGACAAGGAGGATTCGACCATCGTGTTCGTCGCACAGGCGGCAGACATCAGGCGGGACAATAAAAAGATTTTGGGCGATTTCGTTCTGAAAGGCGAAAAACTTTCCTACGGCAAGGCCAAAGCAGGTTTCTGCGCCGTTATAGACGACGTGATTACGATCGGAGTGGATGAAGATACGCCGCTGTTACAAAAAGCGATCGACCGAGGCGGTTACTTTTTCAGACAATATCCGCTGGTGCAGAACGGTCAATTGATCGAGAACAATCCGAAGAACAAGGCGATCCGCAGGGCAATTGGAATAAGACAGGGTCAGGTGGTGATGATCGAGAGCCGCAGTACGGAGTCGTTTCATGACTTTACGCAGGCTTTGGTAGATATAGGAATCAGCCAAGCGATTTATCTGGTCGGCAGCACGGCTTACGGCTGGTGCATAGACCCGTCGGGAAACCGAGTGGAGTTCGGAGTGGAAAATCCGCGCAATACACCGCCGAATACCAGTTATATCGTTTGGCGAAGTAAGTAATCGGAAGCTTTTTTCATTTCATACATTCCAGATTCGATTTCGTACAGCAAAGGGTAAATCCCGATGTTGTGCGATTTTTTATAGTGATCTTTGATATAAACAAATCACTAATTACTAATCTGTTGAATGCAATGAAAAATTTATTGCCTTTATTTGTTGTCATGGCTCTATTCGGGTGTGGAAATAAACCAGTAAAGCCAGCGTGGAGCGCAGGGGAAAATAGACACCCTGCTTATTATATCTATCTCGATCCAAACGATACCATAGAGACAGTTGAGCAAGTAAAGGACAACAGTAAATCATTAAATGATATTCGTTTTGGCGACTGGACGGAGGAAGACTGGCGCGACAACGACTATTTTCGTGCGTTGCGTAAATACCTTGATGCCTGTTGCCAAGGGAAAATTGTTGATAAAAATTTGGAGCCATATAAATCTGTACTGAAAGGGCGATTTGTAATATTCAATGCAGAGCCATGTATTTCTGGAGGCATGTTTGTCTCGATTATCTTTTTAGAGGCTCCAAATAAAATTTTCGATGTCGTGATATATAGTAATGTGGATGAAGATACGGAGGTCGTTGTTGATTATCAAGTACTAGGGATAGCACCCAAAGAAGACGAAGAATCAGGATTGACGAAAAGCGACATTCTCTCTATAATCAAGGAACATCCAGAGCACCAATTGTGGTAAAAGATACCGCAAAAAGAGCTACATCGGAAAATGGGTTAATCTCAGACCCTTTTGTAATGCTTGTCCCTTTCGGCACTTTTGAGAAAACAGAGCCATTATGAGAATAGCATCTAATCATATCGTTACGCTCCAACCGAATGAGATATTCGTATTCGGGAGTAATTTGGCGGGTCGACACGCAGGAGGCGCTGCCTATTTAGCCTATAAAAGATTCGGGGCAATCTGGGGTCAAGGCGTAGGATTGCAGGGACAGAGCTATGCCATCCCGACTATGCAGGGAGGAGTAGAAACGATCAAACCCTATGTGGACGAGTTTATCGAATTTGCCGAACAGCATCCGTCTAAGACTTTCCTTGTTACCGAGATCGGTTGCGGGATAGCAGGGTTTACGGTCGGTGAGATTGCGCCGCTGTTCGAGCAAGCGAAAGAGGTGGAGAATATTTATCTGCCCCAAAGATTCTGGGAAGTATTGAGAGAATAATCAGAGCGGTGGACAGACTTTTCAAAGGAGATCAGGGAAAGCCCCTTTGAACAAGTTTGTCCTAAAAACGATATTAGACGGAATATGCAATATTATCAGATGAAAAAATTGATATACTTATTGACCGCATTGATATTATTCGGTTGCGGCAGACGACAAGCCGCTGTGCAGGTTGTCGTTGCAATAGATTCGGCGGATTCCGTCGCAATAAAGACAATCACATCTCGTTGTGAAGCCAACTCCATTTATCACTGGAAGACAACATTCAATCCGACGGAATCGGAATGGGCATTTATCCGAGAACACGATGTTAAACGACTCTATTTACGTTTTTTCGATGTGGCATTGGATAACCATTGGTTAGAAGAACAACTTGCACCGATTCCGATTGCGACTACTGTTTTTAGCCAGATTCCGTCTGAAGATATGGAAACCATTCCTGTCGTATACATTACGCTCGATGCCATGCGTGATATGAAAGGACAAGAAGCAGAGTATGCCGATAAAATTGTCACCCGTGTTTTAGCGATGACAAAACGCCATAAAATACGAAACGTGTACGAAATTCAACTTGATTGCGATTGGACAGGAACGACACGAGAAAGTTATTTCAAGCTGTGTCAGGCCGCCAGAGATTCACTACATAAACAAGGTATTGCATTGAGTGTCACTGTTCGATTGCATCAACTGAACGAGACCCTTTATCCTCCTGTCGATAGAGGCGTACTGATGCTTTATAATACGGGAGGTCTGAAAAATACCGAAACGGTGAATTCTATTTTGGATAGCCGAAATGTAGAGTCGTATCTCAAAAAAACAATAACGTATGGTATCCCGCTGGACTACGCATATCCGACGTTTGCATGGGGCGTATGGTTTTCCGATGGAAAATTCAGAGCCATACTTCATAATACGAATTTTTCCGATGAGGAATTTTATCAGTGGCAAAGTAAAAACATGTATAAAGTTATCAAAAATCATTACTTGGAATCACATGCGCTTAATATGGGAGATATTATCCGCTTGGAGAATTCCGATTACGAAGAAGTACTTAAAGTAAAAAAACGAGTCGAAAGTAAATTACAAGGGTATTCCGTTATTCTTTATCATTTGGACTCCGCCAACCTTTCACAATATACTTACAATGAAATCAAAAATATTTACGATCATTTTTAATCTCGTTTTGATCGGCATGGTGTGGCCGATCAATGAAATACGCGCTTGTGGGCTGGGGCCGTCTTATACCCCTAAACATTACTATGCGTTTCGTGTTTATGACGACAGCGAATTATTCAACTATGATATGTTCGACCGACGTAAAGAGAAAAGCGAAGCGATTCGCAATTGTGAATTGTGGCAGAAAATCACTTCGGAAGTTATCCCATTGGAAGATATCTATCAGGTGGTTTATAAATATTCATACGAAACGATTCTGAACGTGTCTCGTCTTATCGAGTCCCCGCATACAAACCCAAGGGTAGGAAATCAATTTGTGAACTATTTGATACAATACGAATGCAAGGAGATTGCGGAGTTTCTGGTACTGGCTAAATTATGCGAAAAAATACGTTGGGAACAAAATTCCCCGTGGTATTACCCTGTCGAAGACGACGGCGTGAATACGACCCTAAGGGATATTGCACGTCAGGCAATGGCCTATAAAGGAACGATGTTGAAAGACCGCTACGCGTTACAAGCTATTCGGGCTTTATTTGCCTCATCTCTATACGAAAGGTGCATTAATTTTTGGAATGACAATCATGAAGCTATTCCAGACGGTCTGATAAAAGAGATGATACAACCATACATCGCTGGAGCCTATTGCCGCACAGGATCAGTCGAGCAGGCCATGCAGATTTATGCTAAGTGCGGAGATGTGCATTCCTTGCTTTATTGTATGAATAAACAGGGGCAAAATCTTAATGAAATAGAACAAATAGAGTTGATATATACATATTGTCCGAATTCATCCGCCATAGCTTCAATCATTCAACGCCTTATTTGTAAGGCGGAAAGACTCGCAGAAAATCCCCAGCAAGATGAATATACACTTCAGATTCAAAGCCAATGTTCCCGTCTTTATGAATTTGCGTTGCAGGCAGGCAAAAAAGAAACAGATCGAGCCATGTGGTATTATACGGCGGCCTATATTGCAGAATTGAATGGTAACACCCAAGAAGCATCAGACATTTTGAAGCAGGCGGAGGCGGCGCATGGCTCCCGTTTTATTTCAGAATCCATTCAAATTTTGCGTATTTATCTCGATGCAAAATTATTGCGATATAACTCGGTTTATGAACAAAAGCTGTTCGGGCAGTTGCAATGGCTTGACAATAAGATAAAACATGATATTAATGACCGAATTGAAAGATTGACAGCCAATGAAGGTCTACATCTAATGTACTCGAATATAAGTTATTATTATTGGAACGACATGCTGCGCAAAATTGTCTTTTCAGTACTTGTGCCTCGGTATATGGAGCATGGAAATAATATACGGGCGATTCAATTAGCAAATATGGCTGATAACAGATTGCTAAACTTAATAAATAAGCATGAAAGCAGGACAATGACAGAATATAGAGCAAGTACCGAGTGGAATCACTACGACTATTGCAATGCCTATTTCCATTTACTCGATACGATCGGTCTCGATCAGGTCATTGCTTATAGGGAATGTGTCATACATCCTCGTTCGGCATTTGATCGCTTTCTCAATGAACGGGGATATATCGGTATGGATTATCTTGGTGATATAATCGGCACACAGTGTTTACGCGAAATGCGATACGAAGAAGCTGTTAAATACTTCGAGCTGGTGTCATCTTCTTTCCAATACACACTCAATACATATAAAGACAAATGCATGTGGCGAGACCCGTTCGACGCTTCGTCGCCGATTTACGATAATTCCGATTATAAATATAATTTCGCACGGGAAATGCTTTCATTAGAACAGGCCGTGCGTCGAACATCCGATCCTAACCGCAAGGCACAAATGATGATTCGATATGCTACGGGTATCGGAAACTCGATAGATAAATGTTGGGCATTGACACAGTATTATCAAGGTGATTCTTGGGAAAAAGATTGGAAGCAAAGCAGTCTGTGGTCTCGTGCAAACAGGAAAAGTAAGGCGCTTGTCCAAAAAGCGTTAAGCATGTTTACAGATAAAGAGAGTGCTGCATATAGTTACTGGCTTTTGGGTAATAACAAAAAAGTCATTATGGATTATCCTGAAACGAAAACAGCAGAATTGATAAAAACTCAATGCGATAATTGGAGAGATTATCAAACAAAGTAAAGGCTATGGTATTGTGGACAGACTTGTGCAAGGGGGTATCTGTTTAGACCCCCAGCACAAGTTTGTCCTTTTTATTCCGATAACTCGGCGACACTATTGTACATCCTGTAAAACTACCTCTCCCCAAAATCCGTCGCTCCGAATTTATCGAATTTCATTTGATTTAATCGCCTGATTTTATTGTCTTTATAGTGATAACAAGTTATTAACCGACTAAATTTTGTACAAAATGAAAGAGAAAAAGACAACATCCCCCGTCCATTGACAGATCGGAACGTGCGAGGGGTTTAAATTGATGAGAACGAAAATCCATTATTCGGACAAAGAACGGTATGAGGTCTATATGGTAAAACCCGACAGCAGGGAGAAACCGATTTCGTTCCTGTTTATGCTACCCGATTTTGCCGATGCGAGTAAGGATATACGGATCGGATTTGCGAACAAGGGAAAGACCGATCCCCGAATCCGAATCGAATGATCGCTGGATAAGATAGACAATTCGGTCGGATTCAGTATGGATTCGCGACTCGATTCTAAAGGCGGTTTATCGGTCGATCTGTTCTACTGCTTTTTGAGTCACGACCAGATACTACTGAATTTCTGAGTCAAGGACGGAAGTTACTATATTCGGAGATTGCCGTTAGGAGATTTTAAGGAGACGTATTTGAAATTATTAGAATAGGATTTGCCTCGACTTGGTAACAGGTCGGGGCTTTCTTTTTGAGGCGCTTTTTCCTAAGACAAGTAAAAAATAGCCAAAATAACTTAATTGTCTAATCAGCAGATAGTTTTAATGTGATACGTGTTGTACATAGTGTGTTACATAACGGGGAAAGGCGGCTAAATAGCTTGAATAATCTTTACCGCAATGGTTCTATAGCTCAGTTGGTTGCGTCGAAAGGCGAAGCCTTTTGAGGCTTTGGGAGCACGACACTCTTAATGTTGGGGTCGTGGGTTCGAGCCCCACGGGGACCACTTCAAGGCGACTGGTAATCAAGCGATTATCGGTCGCCTTTGTTTTGTGCCCATGCCGAAGGATCGGGAATCATCCTGTCTAAACGGGCAATTTTCGGGACTTTTGTTTTACCAAATGTTTTACCACAAACGAGGTGAAACGATCAGGCGTTCGACATTCTGCGAATAGCTTAAAGCAATGAAAATCAACATGCAAGTTATTTGCCGCAAAGATCGTGTCACGAAAGATCGCAGGGCTCCCGTCTTCATCCGTTTTACCAAAAATCGCAAGGTCCGTTATATCAGTACGGGAGTTGCAGTCCGTATTGATGATTGGGATTTTGAAAATCAGTGTATTAGGTCGGATTCGCCTGAAATGCAGTCCATCCAGTTTCAAATCGACAGCAAAGTAGAGGATTACCGTCGCAGGATGAGGCGTCTCGAAGCGTTGGAAGTAGAAGTTACGCTGGATAATCTGCTCGAAACGAACGGACGTAAATTCAATTGTACGGTAGGTGAATATCTTCGACAAACGATCCGACGGCTTAAGGAGTCAGGCAAATATGGTTCCGCCTCCAAACATCAGTCTCTGTTGACCAGATTGTCGCAGTTTCGTTCGCCGAATATCCGTTTTGAAGAGATCGAGTTCGCTTATTTGCAGGATTTCGAATTTTTCTTGTGTAAAGCAGGGAATACGGACAATAGCATTGCAACAAAATTCAGCGTGTTTCACGCCGATTTACAACAAGGCGCTGGCGGAAGAACTCTTTGCGCCGAAAGTCAATCCGTTCGTAAAGTTCAAAACAGGTCGGCTTTGGACGGCCACTCGTAAAAGGGCCATTACCAAAGAGGAACTGCGACGGATCATAGGCTACTCCGGGTTGTTCGAATCGGCATCGTCGCTTTACTGTGGGAATCCTATCGGGAAATGTAGCCCGAGAGTAACCCGATAGCCTATCTCCTGCGTGTGCCGCAAAGCGGGTAAAAGCAGCCGCCGGTCAATGCCTGTCGCTTCTGCGATTGTTGCCAAGCGCTGAGCCCGGCTTTTTCTGTTCGCGGCCGAGAGGCTGCGGATAAGGTCGCGCGAGACTGCTTTTCATTGCTTTTTCCCTCAGCGGCCTAAAAAGAAAAAATCCTCACATATCATTGATACATAAGGAACTTTCTGTCTTTTGCGGCCTCTTTGTCGAGGCCTCGAGGGTGGAAGATGGGGCTCGAACCCACGACCTTCGGAACCACAATCCGACGCTCTAACCAACTGAGCTACATCCACCGTATGGAGTTTGCGTCTTTTCAGACAGCGTGCAAATTTAATACACTTTTTGTTTAATGCAAAATTTTCGGCGGCTTCGGCTGAAAAAAGACCGTACATGGGAGAAACGGTAACGGATTGACGACGGCGAGCAGGCTGGCGGCCCGTTCTTGAGCCGAAAGGACGTTTCGTTCCCGGGAGCTTGGCCGGGAACGGTCCGGAGCACCGCCTTTTTCAGAAGGACTGGCGGGGCATTCGGCCGATACATCGGAGTGGAGCCGCGCAGAAATAAAAAAGCGCGGCTAACAAACGCATGGCTCAATCGCCACAAAAGCGATTAGCCTCATCTCGATATTCCTTGCCGGAAGGTTTGTCCGTATGCAGGACCGGTTTTGCAAAAATACCGGTTGCGGCGAGCCGTCCGTTTCTTGCCGGTCGGTATCGGTCATCGTGCCGCCCGTCCCTGTCGTCGGCATGACGGAATCTATGTCTCTGACCGGCTTTTACAGCAGGCGATTCTCGGCGAAGTAGCGCCACAGGGGCGCGGCGTGAAGCGCTTGCTTGATCCGGTTGCCGAGCAGCAGGTCGCGCACCTGTTCCGGCGTCAGCAGATGAACCGTCAGATCCTCCGTCGATTCGAGATGCTGTTCCGAAATCCGCTCGACGTCCGTCGCTACGAAGCAGTGCGTCAGGTTTGTCTGCGTCGACGGATTGGCCGACACGACCATCAGCTCGCTCCATTGTCCTCCGCCGAATCCTGTCTCCTCCAGCAGTTCCCGGCGGGCCGCCGCCTCGGGCGTCGCGTCCTGAGGATCGCGCACGCCGGCGCACAGCTCGAAGCAAGTCCGGTCGAGCCCCCGCCGGTACTGACGCACGAAAACGAATTCTCCCGTGCATGTGCGGGCGATCGTATTGACCCAATCGGGGTATTCCAACACGTAATATTCGGGAATCTCGCTTCCTCCGGGCAGGCCGATCCGCTCGCGTCGCACCGTCAGCCATGGGCGTCGGAACAGGTACTCGCTTCGGAGCACCTTCCATTTTCGTTCTTCCTTGTCGTTTTCCATATGTTCGGTCATTGATGTTGTCCGGACGGGGAGAGCGTCCTCTTCCATCGTTCCCGCTCGCCCGGACGTCCGCAGGAAAGAGCCCTGTCGTGGTCATAGCCCGGAAAGCTCCTGTACGAACCGTGCGCCCGGCGAGCCATTCGGGAACAAGAATAATCAAAAATAGCGGTTCGTCCAAACGGTCCGGCATACCCGGCCGATTCCGTCTTCGTCTGTCCGATCGCGTGAGGGTTTCGGTCGGACGCACGACATGGGAAAATTCCGGTAAAGAAACCCTGTCCCGTTTGTCTGACGGGAGACAGGAAGCATCGGGCGCGGCTTCTCCGTATTGTTAGCCGGAGCGGTTTCCGACGCGCCGATTCCGATCGGTCCGGGTTTCCTGAAAAATGACGCGCCGGGCCTCGGCAATCGCTCTGCGGAGCATATTCCCGGACCGTGTCCGGCACAGCTCGCCGGAGGGGAAGCCGAAAAACGGGCGGCCGGCACGTTATTCTATTTATTTGGCGTATATTTGCACCGATTTATGATTTGTCACTTGTATCGGGCAATTCGCCGTTCCGGCGCCGAAGACCTCGGCTTTTACACGTCGGTCATATTCGAACACCAATCCATTCACACATGACTCAAACAGAAGAATTCAGCGCCCTCGGGCTGACCGACCGGACGCTCGAGGCGATTCGCTCGAAAGGCTTCGAGACCCCGTCGCCCATACAGAGGCTGACGATTCCCGCGCTGCTCGACACCGAAAAGACGAACGACATCATCGCGCAGGCCCAGACCGGGACCGGCAAGACCGCCGCGTTCGGCCTGCCGATTCTCGAACGGCTCCGTCCGCTCAAGGGCGCGACTCAGGCCCTGATCCTGGTTCCTACGCGCGAGCTGGCGCTGCAAGTGACCGAAGAACTGCTGTCGCTGAACGGCCGCAGCAAGCTGTCGATCTCGGCCATCTACGGCGGCGCTTCGATGAGCGAGCAGCTCCGCAGACTGTCCAAGGGCGTCGACGTGGTCGTCGGAACGCCGGGCCGGATACTCGACCACTTGCACCGGGGAACGCTTGACATCCGGGAACTCCAGTACCTGATCCTCGACGAGGCCGACGAAATGCTGAACATGGGCTTCATCGAGGATATCGAGGAAATCCTCTCCCATGCGAACGACCGGCGACGCATTCTGCTCTTTTCGGCCACGATGCCCGAACGGATCATCTCGCTGTCGAAAAAGTACATGCGCGACAGCGAACTGCTCCGGGTTCCCTCGCAGGAGATGACGACCGAGCTGACCGACCAGATTTATTTCGAAGTGCGCGACAGCGACAAGTTCGACGCGCTGACGCGCATCATCGACACGGAACCCGAGTTTTACGGCATCGTTTTCAGCCGCACCAAGGTGGGCGTCGACGAGCTGGTGAACCGGTTGACCGAAAGAGGGTACGCGGCCGAGGGGCTGCACGGCGACGTTTCGCAGGGACAGAGGGAGAAAATCCTCCGCAAGTTCAAGAAAAAGCTGGCCAATATTCTGGTGGCTACCGACGTGGCGGCGCGCGGGATCGACATCAACAACCTGACCCACGTAATCAACTACTCGTTGCCGCAGGACACCGAGTCGTACGTCCATCGGATCGGCCGGACCGGCCGCGCGGGCAATACGGGAACCGCGGTCACGTTCATTTCGCCCGCCGAATTCCGCCAGTTCGGCTACCTCAGGCGCGACATCAAGGCGCAGATCAAAAAGGAGAGCCTGCCCTCCGCTCAGGACGTGATCGAGATCAAGAAGACGAGGATCAAGGACGATCTGGCGGAAATCATCGAGAACGGATCGTACGAAAAGTACCGGGAAATGGCCGCCGAGATGCTTTCCGGTCTTGCGCCCGAAGTCGCGCTGGCTTCGCTGCTGCAACTGGCTTTCGATAACGAGCTCGACGAGAGCCGCTATCCCGAGATCCGCTCGATCAACGTCGACCGGAAGGGCACCGCCCGGCTGTTTCTGGCGGTCGGCAGGGCGGACGGATACGATGCCCGCAAGCTGGCCGAGCTTCTGCGGCGCGAGTGCGGGCTGCCCGACGGCAAGATCGGCGATCTGCGGGTGCTGGAGAGCTATTCGTTCGTATCGGTTCCGTTCTCGGAGGCCCGCGAGGCGATCCGCAGGCTGAACGACATTCACCGGGGCGGACGGCCGATCGCCCGGTTGGCCAAGGAAAGCGCGCCGCAGAAAGATTTTCGGCACGATCGGCCTGCCGGAAACAAAGGCGCGGGCCGGAATACGGGCGGCCGCCGCGAAGTCCGTCCTGCCGGGAAAACGGAACGGACAGCCTCTCGTGGCAGGAAAGAGCCGTCCGTCGAGTCTATCGAATGGGACGCGATCAGCTGGTGCACGGGCGCCGTCGCCAAAAAAGGAAGCGGCTGGGGCGGCAAGAGCGGGTTCGACCGGCGAGCGATCTCGAAGAAGCGAACGAAGCGCTGATAGCCGGCCCGTGCGCGCGCCGAGTGACAAACTGGCACGGGAACTGACATGAAATCGCCTTATTTGTCAGTTTTTTCAGCCGAAAGTGTGACAAATTTCCTTTGGCATATTATATGCAGATTTTCCCGCCGTGCCCGGCGGAAGGCCGGGGATGCGCGAAACAAGCGAACCAAATATCAATCACTTAAAAACGTATAAAGCTATGAACGTTAAACCGTTAGCAGACAGAGTTCTGATCGAGCCCAATCCGGCCGAAGAGAAGACGGCCGGAGGATTGTTCATCCCCGATACGGCCAAGGAGAAACCGCTGGCCGGCAAGGTGATCGCCGCAGGCCCCGGTACGAACGACGTGAAAATGGAAGTCAAGGTGGGCGACCAAGTACTGTACGGCAAGTACGCCGGCACGGAGATCACGATCGACGGCAAGGACTACCTGATCATGAAGCAGGGCGATATCCTCGCCATTATCTAATGGGCCCGGGAGTCAATCCCCCGACTATCGAACCGAACGTCTAATTCTTAAACGAAAACAATCATGGCAAAAGAGATCAAATACAATACCGAAGCCCGCGAGTTGCTCAAGGAAGGCGTCGACGCGCTGGCTAACGCAGTGAAGGTCACCCTCGGCCCGAAAGGCCGCAACGTCGTTATCGACAAGAAGTTCGGTGCGCCGCAAGTGACCAAGGACGGTGTAACCGTAGCCAAGGAGATCGAGCTGGAAGACCCGATCGCCAATATGGGCGCCCAGATGGTCAAGGAAGTGGCCTCGAAGACGGCCGACGACGCCGGAGACGGTACGACGACCGCTACGGTGCTGGCACAGGCTATCGTGGGCGTAGGCGTTAAGAACGTGACTGCCGGCGCAAACCCGATGGACCTGAAGCGCGGCATCGACAAGGCCGTAGCCGTCGTCGTGGAGAATCTGCGTAAGCAGAGTCAGGAAGTCGGCGGCGACATCAACAAGATCGAGCAGGTCGGCACGATCTCGGCCAACAACGACAACGCGATCGGTAAGCTGATCGCCGAGGCGATGGGCAAAGTCAACAAGGAAGGCGTCATCACCGTCGAGGAGGCTAAGGGAACCGAGACGCATGTGGACGTGGTCGAGGGCATGCAGTTCGACCGGGGATACATATCGCCCTACTTCATGACCGATTCCGAGAAAATGGAGGCCGTCATGGAGAAGCCGTTGATCCTGATCACGGACAAGAAGGTTTCGACGATGAAAGAAATCATGGGCGTGTTGGAACCCGCCGCACAGAACGGTCGCGCGTTGGTGATCATCGCCGAGGATGTCGACGGAGAGGCGCTGGCCGCTCTGGTCGTGAACAAGCTGCGCGGCACGCTGAAGATCGCGGCCGTCAAGGCTCCGGGCTTCGGCGACCGCCGCAAGGAGATGCTCGAGGATATCGCCATTCTGACGGGTGGTACGGTTATCTCGGAAGAGAAGGGTATCCGTCTGGATCAGGCTACGCTCGACATGCTGGGCTCGGCCGAGAAGGTGATCGTCAACAAGGAAAACACGACCATCGTGAACGGCACGGGCGACAAGAAAGCCATTGCCGACCGCGTCGCTCAGATCCGCAAGCAGATGGAAATCTCGACGTCGGACTATGACAAGGAGAAGCTGGCCGAGCGTCTGGCCAAGCTCGCGGGCGGCGTAGCCGTGCTGTACGTCGGCGCAGCCAGCGAGGTGGAAATGAAAGAGAAGAAAGACCGCGTGGACGACGCGCTGGCCGCAACGCGCGCTGCCGTTGAGGAAGGTATCATCCCGGGCGGCGGCGTAGCCTACATCCGTGCCGTGGAGGCCCTCGAAAAGCTCAAAGGCGAAAACGAGGATGAGACGACCGGCATTCAGATCGTCAAGCGCGCGATCGAGGAGCCGTTGCGCCAGATCGTATCGAACGCCGGCGGCGAGGGCTCGGTCGTAGTGGCCAATGTCAAGAACGGCAAGGGCGCTTACGGCTATAACGCTCGCGCGGACAAGTACGAGGATATGTTCAAGGCCGGTATCATCGACCCGACGAAGGTGGCCCGCGTGGCGCTGGAGAATGCCGCCTCGATCGCCGCGATGTTCCTGACCACCGAGTGCGTGCTGGTCAACAAGAAGGAAGCCGAGGCTCCTGCAGCCATGCCGCAGGGCATGGGCGGAATGGGCGGCATGATGTAGTTCGCCCGGAACGAAACGGTGTTTTTTAAAAAGCGCGGCCGGAAACGGCCGCGCTTTTTTTTTGTGCCGTGTCTTCTGTCGGGGGCCGGACGTCGGACCGACGCGTGGCATGGCCGGCTGGCGTTACGTTTTGCCGGTGACCCGGTCGTTCGCTGCTTTTGTACTTTCGGTTATACGTCTTACTGTGCCGGACCTCGGGTTTTTGATACTTTCGGTTTTCCTGCATGAAATCCTTCCGGCTTGAGGTAAGAGTCTGATCAGATATTATGACTGCAAGCCGAGACCGGGGGATATAAGAACTCCGGTCGCGAACGTGCTCGGTACGTGGGAGTATGGAACCGCTTTCGAACTCATGGGGCTCGGTTATAATATGTGGTAAAAGCCCGGAAGTATTCCTTCCCGCACTTCCTGCCTGACCGTTTGCATCGGATAGCGAAGACGGATTTTGCTCGGCAGTTGTCGGACCGGTATTTCGACGGTTGATTCTCGGCAAGCGTCGCGTCTGAAACGGGACCGGTCTCCGTGGCGGCGCTTCTTCGGTCGGCCGCAGAGAAAGGCATCGCTTCCTTTCGATCTCCGATTGCTCGACGCTCCGGCTCTCTTTACACCCGCAAGCCGTAAACGCGGCCGGATCGTCCGACGGAATCGCCTTGCGGCTGTTTCGATAAAAATGGTTACCTTTGGGGCCGTAAACCAAACTGCAAGAAACTATGCACGCATTCGTATTCCCGGGTCAGGGCGCCCAGTTCGTCGGAATGGGCAAGGACCTTTACGACAACGTTCCGCTGGCCAAGGAGCTGTTCGATCGGGCCAACGAAATCTTGGGATTTCCGATCACGGATATCATGTTCGCCGGTACGGACGAGCAACTCAAGCAGACGAAAGTGACCCAGCCGGCCATTTTCCTGCATTCGGTCATTTTGGCCCGCTCGCTCGGCGACGCGTTCAAGCCCGACATGGCCGCCGGTCACTCGCTGGGCGAGTTCAGCGCGCTGGTAGCCGCCGGAGCGCTCGGCTTCGAGGACGGGCTGAAGCTCGTGTCGAAACGCGCTATGGCGATGCAGAAAGCCTGCGAGCAGAATCCCTCGACGATGGCCGCGATCATCGCGCTGCCGGACGAAAAGGTCGAGGAGATCTGCGCGTCGGTCGACGGCGTGGTCGTTCCGGCCAATTACAACTGCCCGGGCCAGCTCGTCATTTCGGGCACGAACGAGGCGATCGACGAGGCCTGCGCCAAGCTGACCGCTGCGGGAGCCAAGCGGGCGCTGAAGCTGAACGTCGGCGGTGCATTTCACTCTCCGCTGATGGAGCCGGCCCGCGTCGAACTGGAAGCCGCCATCGCGGCCGCGCCTTTCGCGAAGCCGGTTTGTCCCGTATACCAGAACGTGGATGCGAAGCCCCACACCGATCCGGCCGAGATCCGCGCGAACCTGATCGCCCAACTGACCTCGCCGGTACGTTGGACGCAGATCGTTCAGAACATGCTTGCCGACGGAGCCACGTCGTTCACCGAACTCGGTCCGGGCAGCGTGCTGCAAGGGCTGATCAAGAAAGTGGACCGCTCGGCCGTTTGCGAGTCGAAGCAGTCGCTGTAATTCCTGATCGTTGATTGACAGGCGGTTCCCTTTGCAGGGACCGCTTTTTTTATGGCGTTCCGGAGCCGTGGAGTGAATTAAATTGCAAATATTTATCAATATTCTTAATAAATCTGAAAATTTTTTAGTTATTTTGCACGTTATAAAGATCGAGCGGAGAGGAAGACGCCGCGGGCCCGCGTATCGGCTTAGGCAACCGATTCATGCGGAAGGACGGATTCGGAGACGGGAGCGCGCCTTTGCAGGGCGCGTATTGCGGGTGTCGTCGGGCTTTTTTTGCGAAGATCGGAGATAGTTAAATAATTTCGTTTTCGGGAGGGGGAACGATTGAAAAAATGTAGTATCTTTATCATCATGCCGCAAGAAAACCTTGCGTTTCTTCGCGTGCGCCAAAAACGGACACAAATTGGCTTCATACAAAAAACATCACTCACCCATGATTTCATTACAGGAATTTTTCAACAGGCCCGAGCATGCTCAGGCTAAAGGCATTGTTCAGAAGAACAACATCATCAAGCGTAATATTATCGCTCATATGGCCATCGCCGGCGATTCGACGCTCGCCGATCTGGCCAAGAAGCTGCACATCAGCATTCCGACGGTCACCAAGCTGGTCGAGGAGCTGCTCGCCGAGAACATTATCGCCGACCGGGGCAAGATCGAGACCAGCGGCGGTCGCCGGCCCAACGTCTACGGCCTGACCAACTCGGCGATCTATTTCGCGGGAATCGAGGTCAGCCGCGACCAGATCGTGCTGGTCATAACGGACCTTCAGAACAATATCATCCAGTCGGAACGTAAGAGCGATTTCGCGCTCGACGATACGGACGAGTGCCTCGAAACCATTTGCTCGACGATCGAGAATTTCCTCGCCGGCAGCGGCATCGACCGCACCAAGCTGCTGGGTATCGGCGTTTGCATGGCCGGCCGCGTCAATCCGAAAACGGGGCGAAGCTACAAATATTTCACTCATAAGGAACAGTCGCTGAGCGAAATCATGGAAAAACGCTTCGGACACCGCGTGCTGATCGAGAACGATACCCGCGCGCGCTGCTACGGAGAGTACGTCAAGGGATGCACCGGTCAGGAAAAGAACATCATTTACCTGAACCTGGGCCGAGGCGTGGCCATCGGCATCATCATCGACGGCAAACTCTACTACGGCCGCTCGGGATTTGCCGGAGAGTTCGGCCATACGCCCTATTTCGATAACGAGATCATCTGCGACTGCGGCAAGAAAGGCTGTCTCGAGACGGAAGTGTCGGGCATCGCGATCGAGAACAAGATGATGAACCAGATCCGCAACGGACGCACGACGATTCTGATGGATAAGTTCCAGAAACAGCACAAGATTCATATCAACGACATCATCGGCGCCGCGAGAAACGACGATACGCTGTCGATCGAGCTGATCGAGGAGGCCGGCGAGAAGATCGGCAAGAGCATCGCTTTTCTGATCAACATCTTCAATCCGGAGCAGGTCATCATCGGAGGCAGTCTGGCCAATGCGGGCGACTATCTGATGCTGCCGCTCAAGTCGGCGGTCAACAAGTATTCGTTGCGGCTCGTGTATAACGACACGTTGTTCCGCGCGACGACGCTCGACGACAGCATCGGCTCGCTGGGCGCCGCGATGCTGATCCGCAACCAGATCATATCACTTTAAACTCGGAGATCCGCGCTATGACCAACCCGATGGAAAACGAGCTGATCCGGCTCCGCGCGCTGGAACCCGACGACGTGCAGGTTCTCTACAAATGGGAGAACGATACGGAAGTCTGGAAGGTCAGCAATACGATCGTCCCGTTCTCGAAATACATGCTGTTGCAGTTCATTGCGAACCAGCAGCGCGACATTTTCGAGACGCGACAGCTGCGCCTGATCATCGAATCGAAGCAGAGCGGGAAGCCCGTCGGCGCGATCGACCTGTTCGACCTCGATCCGTACAACTGCCGCGCGGGAGTCGGAATCCTGATCTATGACAAGCGCGATCAAGGGCAGGGATACGCTTCCCAAGCGCTGTCGTCCCTGATCCGGTACGGCTTTCAGGTGCTGGGACTCAATCAGCTCTACTGCGATATTCCTTCGCATAACATCCGCAGTTTGGCGCTGTTCAAAAGCAAGGGATTCACGGTCGTCGGACTGAAAAAGGAATGGACGAGAACCACGTCGGACTGGCAGGACGAGTATATGCTCCAACTGCTAAATCCCCAAAAATGGGGATAAATCGGGCAGGCCTTCCACGACCGCATAGCGTCCGGTAGAACGATCGAGGCTGCTGCAGCAATGCAGCAGCCCGTTCGTTATCAGCACATAGGGGGCCGTCACGACGCTGTTGTACCGCACGGCCTGAGCGAACACTTCGCGACCGAGCGGCACGTCCGGCGCCTTGCATTCGGCCAGCAGGCACGGCCGGCCGTCGCGGCCCGTCACGACCACGTCGGCGCGCTGGGCCGTGCCCGACAATGCGACGGGATACTCCTGCGAGACATTTCCGGGCGGCACGCCGCCCCGCTCGACCAGCAAGCGGATCAGATGCTGCCGGACCCACTCCTCGGGCGTCAGCACGAGCCATCGGCGACGAACGGCGTCCCATATCTTGGGCGGATTTTCCGTTAGCCGCATCCGGAATACGAATCGGGGGAAATTAAGTTGCGTCAGCGCGCTCATCTATTCCAAAAAATTCCTATCTTGTCTCAAATTTTCGCTTCCGGACAAAGGACTTCTAATGCACTCTTTTTCTGCCGGAAAGCAAAGATAAGCAAGTTTCGTGGAGAAGCAAAATATCATAACGAATCATAAAGAACAGATGGGAAACAACGCGAAAAGCAAGAAAGAAGAGGCCCTTCTCTACCATTCGGAAGGGCGGCCGGGCAAGATCGAGGTCGTCCCGACCAAACCGTACAGCACCCAGAAGGACCTTTCGCTGGCCTACTCTCCGGGCGTGGCCGAGCCTTGTCTCGCCATACAGGAGAATCCCGACGACGCCTACAAGTATACGGCCAAGGGCAACCTGGTGGCAGTCATTTCGAACGGTACGGCCGTGCTCGGACTGGGCGACATAGGGGCGATGGCCGGCAAGCCGGTTATGGAAGGCAAGGGGCTTTTGTTCAAAACGTTCGCCGACATCGACGTATTCGACATCGAGGTGAATACGAAAAATACGGAGCAGTTCATCGAGACGGTCAAGAATATTTCGGTCACCTTCGGCGGCATCAACCTCGAGGACATCAAGGCTCCCGAATGTTTCGAGATCGAGGAGCGCCTGAAAGAGGAGCTCCCGATCCCGGTCATGCACGACGACCAGCACGGCACGGCGATCATCTCGTCCGCCGCGCTGCTCAATGCGCTCGAGATCACCGGCAAGAAGATCGACCGCGTACAGGTGGTCGTCAACGGGGCCGGAGCGGCCGCCGTCTCGTGCGCCAAGCTTTATATGGCGCTGGGCGTCCGCCCCGAAAATCTGGTCATGTGCGACAGCAAGGGCGTCATTACGACCCGCCGGACGAATCTCAGCGCCGCCAAGGCGCAATTCGCGACCGACCGCGACATCGCCACGCTGGCCGAAGCGCTCCGGGGCGCCGACGTATTCCTCGGCCTGTCGGTAGCCGACGTGCTGACGCAGGAAATGGTGCGCAGCATGGCCGCCAATCCGGTCGTGTTCGCGCTGGCGAATCCCAATCCCGAAATCTCGTACGACAACGCGATGGCTGCCCGCGAGGACATCATTTTCGCGACGGGCCGTTCCGACTATCCGAACCAGGTCAACAACGTGCTCGGATTCCCCTATATCTTCCGGGGGGCTTTGGACGTGCGGGCGACGAAGATCAACGAGGAGATGAAAATCGCCGCCGTGCTCGCGCTCGCCAAGCTGGCCAAAGAGCCTGTTCCCGACATCGTGGCCGCCGCATACAACGACAATGACATCACTTTCGGTCGCGAGTACCTGATTCCCAAGGCGCTCGATCCGAGGCTGATCTCCTGTATCTCGGCCGCCGTCGCGAAAGCGGCCATCGAGTCGGGAGTCGCCCGCAAGGAGATCACCGACTGGAAAGCCTACATGGCCGAGCTCGAGAGCCGCATGGGCCGGGACGACAAGCTGATGCGGGCCATCCGCTCGAAAGTGGTGACGGCTGCGCCGCGCCGCATCGCCTTCAGCGAGGGAGAGCGTCTGTCGACGATCAAGGCCGCCGTGCATCTGGCCAACGAGAACATCGCCATGCCGCTGCTCGTGGGCAGCCGGTCCAAGATCAACGCGCTGCTCCGCGAGAATCATCTGACGCTCGATCCCCGGTGCATCGTCGATTTCCAGAGCGACGAGCAGGAGGCGCGCCGTAACCGCTATGCGACGCTTCTCTACAACAAGGTCAGCCGCAAGGGTGTCCGCATGAGCGAGGCGATCGAGTACATGATGCAGCGCGACTGGTTCACGCTGATGATGGTCGACGCCGGCGATGCCGATACGTCGATTCTCGGTTATACGCATCGCTATACCGATGCGCTGAAGCCTGTCCGACAGATTTTCACGACGAACAGCAATACGACGCTGGCTACGATGGAAATCGTGACGACCAAGCGCGGACCGATGTTCTTCGCCGACACGGCAGTCAATCCGAGTCCTACGGTCGAGGATCTGGTCAACACGGCGCTGATGGCCGCGCAGACCGTACGCAACTTCGGTATCGAACCGGTGATCGGGATGCTCTCGCACTCCAATTTCGGAACGGATACCGAGCCGCTGGCCGTCAAGATCGCCAAGGCGGTCGAAATCCTGCATTTCCAGTATCCCGACCTGCTCGTCGACGGCGAGATGAAAGCCGACATCGCGCTCAACAAGCAGGCCCGCAACGAGTTCTATCCGTTCAACAAGCTGGGCGACCGCGAAATCAACGTGCTGATTTTCCCGAACCTGTCGTCGGCCAACATTTCGTACAAGATGATGGAGATTCTCGGCGGGGCCGAGATCAACGGCCCGATCCTGATGGGACTCAACCGCTCGTGCGTTCACCTGATTCCGGAAGTGGCTTCGACGCGCGCGATCCGCAACCTGAGCGTGATCGCCGCGGCCGAAACGATTCCGTCGAAATAGAGGAACGGCGCCGCTTCCGGCCGGTAACGGGAAACGGGTTTCCGGGGAAATTAGGACAAGTTCGGCCGCAAACGGCGAGGACCCGTCATACGGACGGGTCCTCGCTGTCTGTTCGGTATGTCCGTTGCTAATTCGGGAGCCTCGTCCGTAAAGGGGCGGAATATTGCGGAATTTCGGGGAAGAAGCGGGCCGCTTGCCCGGGCTGCCGCGAGGAGGCGGCGACATCCGGTTTCGGTTCCGTCCCGGTCTCGTCTCGGCGCGCCGGACTTCTTCGGGAGGCCGGACAGGGGGGCGAGTCGTTATGGACCGGGCAATTCTTCTCCGTTCGGTGCGACGTATGGCGCTATTACCGGCCGCCGGCGCCATTTTTTCCTGTTCGGGGTGCGGCCCGGTACGGCCGGGACTTCGCCGGTCGATTGGAAACGGGGCACGCACGAAGGGACCGGGCAAGTTCGATCTGTTCCGCTTGAATAATATTCCGTCCGGTCGGAAAAACGGAACCGGTCGTCGGGACGAGACTCGGTTTTGAAAGTCCCGATCAGGCTACGGCGCAAAAAGTGAAGGCGGAAGGATCGTTGCCGAGGACAGCGACGGAGTATGCGGAGACCGGGCCGATCCTTTCGAGGCGTCGTGCGGATGGAACCGGCACGTTTTGCAAAATGCGCCGGACTTGTGTCCGCCTCGGTTGGTCGTATGATTTGCATATTCGGGCAATGGGAGAGCCTCGGTCGCAACGCCGGCGCCAACGCCGACCTGACCGACGATCCCGCGCGGATCAAATGGAGAGAGTTCTACGAGCTGCCCCAGTACGGCATGGTCGGAGCGTTCGAGGGAGCCTACATGTACGCCCGAGGCATCTGGCGTCCCGAGACGAACAGTTGCATGAACAACAACGTCTCGTATTTCAATGCGCCGAACCGAAAGAAAATCGTCGAGCGCATCATGGAACTGAGCGGCCGATCGTTCGACATGAACGACTTCCTCGCCAAGGATGCGGTCAACCTGTCGACCTCGGCCCGAAGCCGACACGAGCCCCGGCAGCCGAGCAGTTCGTGTCTTTCGTCCCGACTGCATTTATCGGGGGGGATTCCTCCGTAGCTGCCTGACGATCGGAGCATGTTGCCGGGGGAAGTGCCTTTTTTCGGATATTTTACGGACTGCTGGCGTCCTGTCGGGCCGATCCCTTGGGCGCAGCCGGTGGAGACGGACGATGCGCGGGCGTAAATTCGGCCGGACAAGCCGCCGTGATGAACATGCGGACGTTCGGACAGTCCGTCCGTATCGGGACCGGCGGGAGGTCACGGGCGGGATGCTTCGTCCGCCGGCACGAGCAGGTCGCGCAACCGCATCCATCCGTCCAGTTTCTTATCGAACGCGACGGCATGGGCGGGGCTGGTCGAAGGCAGGATCAGCGGACCGTATTCCGAGGCGAGCGGGCCGAAGTGTTTCCTGTACAGTCGTGCGGCGCCCTGTCCGTTGAAAGCGATCGCGCGGATCGAGGGATAGCTGCGCAGCAGTTCGTCTATGCGGTTCGGCTTCTCGTGGCAGATGTTGCTGTCGAGGCTTCCTTCCCGCTCGCACTCTCCGCAGACATCCCACAGCGCGATGCCCGCGTCGAGCAGCATGGCTTTCCGCAACGCGTAGTCTTCGGGCAGTTCCCGGTCGCACAGCCGTGCCATGATCGGCCAGAATGCGTTGCGCGGGTGACCGTAATACTGTCTTTTTGCGAGCGACATCGCGCCCGGCATCGTGCCCAGCACGAGCACGCGGCTGTGCTTGTCGGCGATCGGTCCGAAACTTTGCAGTTTTAGGCTCATTCGGTTCGGTTTCGTGTGATGCGGGAAAACGGGCCGGCCGCTCCGTCGCGCTGCGGTTGCCGTCGGATGCGCTTTCCCCCGGTATGGACGGGGCCGTTCGAGTCCCGTTTCCTGTGCGGCCGGCGATTATCATGCGAATATAGCGATTTTCGGAGAAATGTCGCAGCCGTGCCGGCGCGATGGACCGAGAGGTGCAGGAGTTGCCCGGCGAGTTCGGATCGGCCGGCCGATCTTGCGTCATCTGCTACGGCCGTGCCGTTCCCTGCTTCCATGTACGCAGTCGCTCAATTGGGGAATCTGGCCGTCGTCAGTGACAGGCTTTCTGAAATGCGACGCGTATGTCCGTTGCGGAGACATACGCGTCGCGTCTTGTTTTACGGGGGGAATGCCTTGCCTTGCCTATCGCCGGGGAGCGCCCACGGTAAGTACGGGCGGAGCAAAAGGCACGAACAGCTCGCCTGCCCGGGGCTCGCGCAGCCGGCTCCGGGCCGAGGTCGACAGATTGATCGCATCCTTGGCGAGGAAGTCGTTCATATCGAACGATCGGCCGCTCAGTTCCATGATGCGCTCGACGATTTTCTTTCGGCTCGGCGCGTTGAAGTACGAGACGTTGTTGTTCATGCAACTGTTCGTCTCGGGACGCCAGATGCCTCGGGCGTACATGTAGGCTCCCTCGAACGCTCCGACCATGCCGTACTGGGGCAGCTCGTAGAACTCCCTCCATTTGATCCGCGCGGGATCGTCGGTCAGGTCGGCGTTGGCGTTGTGGCCGAAACCCTCCCATTGTCTGAACGAAGCGATCATCTCATCGGGAAGCGCCGTCGAATAGTAGATATACTCGTCTATCAGCTTGCCGAAACCGTGTCCGCCCGCCTCATGCTGCACGACTCCCCTGTAGTCGCTGGGCGGTTCGTTCTCGATCATCGGGCAGATGGCGATCGAAGAGCCGTCACCCCACGACCAGGTCGTTCCTCCGTAATCGGGGCAGTTGGCGATCATGACGACGAGCGTCTGTTTGACGTCCTTGATCGGGGCGGCCTGAGCGTATTCGAACGTCGGTTCTTCGTCGACCTCCATACCGCTGCTGTTTCCGACGTCGGTGTAGGCGACCGAGAACTTGGTGTCGAGCGTTTCGCCCTTATGGTCGAGCGAACCCGAAATGCCCCGGTCGTTCGATACGGCGCAGACGATATAGACATTGAAATAGTTTCTGTAAGTCCGGTAGGGCTCGACGTCGAAAAAGTAATCGACGGCCTTGCGCAGGCTGGTTTCGTAGTAGCCGTTCTGGGTCGCCATGTCGTCGATCGTGAACCCGTCGCCCATGAACACCAGATCGACGTTGCCCTCGGTGGCCTGCTGCACGGTGATGACTTCCTTGTCCCGGTAGAAATCGGCGATTCCCGACTGGACGATCGTCAGCGTGTCGCGCAACGGGGAATCGGAATTCGTGCTTTGGACGATGACGAGCGCCGTGCGAGGCAGTTTCGACTCGTTGCGGCCGATCTGGAAGCGCAGTTCCTCGGTCGAAGCGGCTTTCGACTCGATGCGGGAAACCCATGCCGGTTCCTGCTGCTCGATTTCGATCCGGTACTCCGTGTTGCTCTGGAGCTCGGATGAGATCACATCGGCCGTATAGTCGTGCTCGATCCGGCGGGGATCCCATTTCAGCACGTTTTGCTGGAGCTGCTCGACGGTAACCGTGTCGAGCCCTGCGCCCGTTTTGTCGACGATGGCGATCCGGCCGCTTCGGGACGAGGACGAGGTGTTGGGACGGACCGTTACTCCGATGCGGTACGAGCTCTCTCCCTCCTCGGGCTGCTCGACCGAAAGCCAGTTCCGGTACTCGATCAGCACTTTGGCTCCGTACTGGTCGCAGTCGAGACTGCCGTCGAACAGAATATCGAAGGAGAGGCCCTCGGCGGGTATGTCCTGGTAAACTTTCTGTGCGAGCGAGACCGTGCCTTTCTCGCCTTGCGTGAACGTGACGGTTTCGGTCAGGCCTCCGGCACGGATCGTCAGCACGGCGGTGCGGCTGCGGGTATCCGGATTGGCTTCGGCCGTCACCGTGACGGTGGCCGGGCCGGCTCCTCCGCTCTCGGGCGATACGCGGCACCACTCCCCGGGCGTCGCGGAGGCGATTTCGGCACTCCATGTCGTGTTGGTGGTGAAAGTGACCGACTCCGATCCTCCGCCGGTCGCAAGTGTCTTCTCCGTTCCGCCGGAAAGCGTCAGTTCGGGAGCCGGTCCGTCGTCCTGCTTGTCGCATCCGGCCAGCCATGCGGCGGTAAAGGCTAAAAAGAGTAGAAGCGCGCGTTTCATAAAGATTGTCGGTTTGATTAGAGATTGTTGCGTTCTTTTGGCATAAAAATACGACATATTTATCGATTTTCCGCCTCGTTTTTCCTTTGCGGGTGCATTCTGCCGCGGAAACGGGTTTCTGTTCCGCGACCGTCCGGGGGGCAGAAAGCTCAGAAGTCGTTCCCGTCCGCTCCTCCCGCGGCTTGTCCGATCCGGTCCGCTACGCGCTGCATCAGCCACTTGGGCGTGGAGGTCGCTCCGCATATTCCCACCGAACGGCAGCCCTCGAACCACTCGGGCCGCAGCTCGCTCTCGTCCTCGACCGTATAGCTGCGGGGATTGCTTTGCAGGCAGGTCTGATAGAGCACCTTGCCGTTCGAACTTTTTCTGCCGCAGACGAAAACGATGGCGTCGAATCGCCGGGCGAACTGCTGCAAATGCGGGTTGCGGTTGGAGACTTGGCGGCAGATCGTGTCGTGTACGACGACGCGCGACGGATTGGCGGCCCGCTCCAGCATGCTCCGGCGGATCTGCTCGAACAGCGCGAGGCTCTGGGTCGTTTGCGAAAGCAGGCAGATCGGGCGCGAGAAGTCGACGCTTTGCAGATCGTCCGGGGTCTCGACGACGATGGCGTCGCCGTCCACCTGACCGGTCAGCCCTACGACTTCGGCATGTCCCCGCTTGCCGAGGATGACGACCTGTCCTCCGCAGGCCTTCATCTCCTCATGGGCGCTTTTGACGAGCTTCTGCAGCCGGGCGACCACCGGACAGGTAGCGTCGATCAGGCGGATGCCGTGCCTGCGTGCGAAATCGTAGGTCGAGGGCGGCTCGCCGTGAGCCCGGATCAGCACCGTGCGGCCGCTCATGCCGCGCAGTTCGTCGTGCGAAATCGTTTCGAGGCCCAGCTTCTCGAGCCGCTGTACTTCCACGCGGTTGTGCACGATGTCGCCGAGCGAGCAGACCCGCCCCAGCTCCGAAAGCGACTGCTCGGCTTTCGTGATCGCCTTGACCACGCCGAAGCAGAATCCTGATTTTTCGTCTATTTCGATGTGCATGTCGCTTGAGAACGTGATTCGACGTATGGCCGTATCCACTCCATCTGCTCCTCGGGCGTCATGCGGCTGTTGTCGAGCACGACGGCGTCGGGAGCCTGACGCAGCGGGCTGATCGCGCGCGTCTGGTCGGCGAGGTCCCGCTCGCGGATGTTCCGCTCGATCTCTTCGAGCGATACTTTTTCTCCTTTGGCCGTCAGTTCGCGGTAGCGGCGCATGGCGCGGACGGCCGGATCGGCCGTCATGAAGATTTTCAGCTCGGCGTCCGGAAAAACGACCGTCCCGATGTCGCGGCCGTCCATGACGATTCCCTTGTCGCGTCCCATTTGCTGCTGAAGGCCCACGAGACGCTCGCGCACGGCGCCGATCTGGCTCACGCGGCTGACGGCCTCGCTGACCTCGAGGCTCCGGATCGGCCCCTCGACGTTCTCGCCGTCGAGGTAAATGTCGCTGGCTTCCCGCGCGGGGTTGAAGACGAACGATATGCCGATGCGGGGCAGCATCCGCTCGAGCGCCTCCGCGTCGACCACGCCTCCGTGAATGGCGCCGTGCCGGATACCGTACAACGTGACGGCGCGGTACATCGCTCCGGTATCGATGAAGACGTACCCCAGTGCCGAGGCGATCTTCTTGGCGAACGTGCTTTTGCCGCAGGACGAGAATCCGTCGACGGCGATGACGATTTTTTTGTCAGGGGAGCATTTCATGGACTACGGGCGTATGAAAGAAAATGGACAATATGGCGGCGGCTCCCAGCACGACGATCACGCTGCCCGAGATGCGGTTCATCCACAGCAGGTGGCGCGGCCGGAACTTGCGCCGCAGGAAGCTGACGCCGAAAGTCAGCGTGAACCACCACAGCGAGGCTCCGCATAGCACGCCGAGGATCATCGACATGCCTCCGCCGAGCGGAATGCCCTCGTGGCTGATTCCCAGCGCGGCGAAAAGCGCGACGAAGATCAGGATATAGGCCGGGTTGGTCAGCGTGAGGAAGAAGACCGACAGGTAGTCGCCCCACAGGTTGTGTCCCTTGCCCGCGCGGTTGCGGCGGATCTGTACGACCGGGTTCTTCAGGAAGATCGTCACGCCGACGATCACGACCGAGATGCCTCCGAGCGCCTTGATGATCGCCATGTTGTTCTCGATGAACGACATCACGACCGTCAGCGAGAACAGCGCGACGGTGGCGAACATCGAGTCGGCCGTCGCGGCGCCGAGCCCCGACACGAAGCCCGAGCGGTGGCTCTTGCTCAGCGTGCGCTGAATGCAGAGCAGTCCGATCGGTCCGAGCGGAACGGAGGCCACGAGGCCGATGAGGATTCCTTGGGTATAAACGTCAAACCACATGCGGTGAACCTTGGGGCGGGAATTTCCCGCGAGTCCGTTGAAAATGTCCGACAAAATTAGCAATATTTTGCCTTATCGGAAGCATTCGGCGGGAAATGCGCCGAAAGCCCGCCGCGACCGGGATGCGGAGCAGGGCATTCGGCGCGGACCGTTCCGGAACGTCGGCGCGTTGTCGTCGTAGGACCGGTTTCTTTCGTGCTCGCGGGAAAAGCCGGGCGGGCGCTGTTCCCGATGTTGCACAGGCGAGGATTTCTGTTTGCGGACTTTCGAACATGGGGATGCGGCATATGGATAAATCTGCTCGGGAGGGTACGAGGGAGCCGAAGCGATTCGGAGGACTCCGGTCCGGATGATTGGCCGTCTTGAGTGTTCGACACGGACCTGACGGGGCCGAGCGGAATTTTTTGCCGCAAAATGGGGGCGTATCGGCCGTTCGGAGCGATAATCGTTTATCTTTGCGTATCGTTCGACTCTTCGGAAATATGCTTAAAAGAATACTCTATACGTTGCTGAGCGTGCTGCTGCTCTCGTTGCCTTGGCTCGGGGGAAGCGCGTTGACGCTGTTCGTGGCTTTCGTGCCGCTGTTGTGGGTCGAGCACTCGCTTGCGGGGCAGACCGGCCGGAGGGGAAAGCCTCGCCGATTCTGGCCCTACGTCGTCTCGGCCTTCGTGCTGTGGTGGCTGGCGACGGTCTGGTGGGTGGGCTATGCGGCCGTGATCGGCGTGGTGGCGGCTACGGTCGTCGGCGCCACGCAGATGTCGGTCGTGTTTCTGGTCTATCATGCGGTACTCCGGCGCGCGCGCCGGGCGCTGGCCTGTACGGTGCTTGTGAGCGGCTGGATCGCCTATGAGACGTTGTTTATCAACGGCGAGATTTCGTTCCCTTGGCTGGTGCTCGGCAATGCCTTCGCACAGGATGTCCGGCTCGTGCAGTGGTACGAGTGGACGGGCGCGCTCGGCGGATCGCTTTGGGTACTCGTGACGAACCTGCTCGTGTTCGAGGCGATCAGACGTCCCCGAGGCTGGCGCGGCTGGGCGGCTCCGGCGCTGGCTTTCGTCGTGCCGGCGGCCGTCTCGCTGACGATGTACGCTACCTATTGCGAGCCGGAGCGCACGGTCCGGGTGACGGTCGTGCAGCCCAATATCGATCCCTATTACGAGAAGTTCGTCCTGAAACAGGCCGAACAGCGCGGAATTCTGCTCTCGCTGATGGCTCAGGCCCCCGAGGACGTCGATTTCATCGTCGCGCCGGAGACGGCCATCGACGAGGACTTCTGGGAGAAATCGATCGGCCGGGCGCCGGCGATCGCGCAGTTCCGCGACTTCGTGCGCGAGCGCTATCCGTCGGCCCTCGTCGTGACGGGCGCCAATACGCTCAGACGTTATCCTTCGGAACGGGAAGCCTCGCCGACCGCCCGCTGCAACCGCGACAGCACGCTGTGGTACGACATTTTCAACAGCGCGCTGGGGATCGACTCGTCGGAGCGGATCGGCATTCATCACAAGGCGAAGCTCGTGATCGGGGCCGAAATGACGCCCTATTACTCGGCTCTGAAAAAGCTCAAATTCCTGACGGTGGATCTCGGCGGCATTTCGGGACAGCTCGGCATGGACTCGGTCCGCCGGGTCTTCGCGTCGCCCCGGGGCGTCTGGGGCGGGCCCGCGATCTGTTACGAGGCGATTTACGGGGAGTACTTTACCGAGTTCGTCCGGCGCGGGGCCGAGCTGATGTTCGTCATATCGAACGACGGCTGGTGGGACGATACGCCGGGCTACCGCTACCTGTTCGCCTACTCCCGCCTGCGGGCGATCGAGAACCGGCGCAGCATCGCCCGCAGCGCCAACACGGGCCGCTCGGGGTTCATCGACCAGCGGGGCGACGTGAGCGAGACGCTCGGTTGGGACGAGCGCGGCGCGCTGACCGCCGAGCTGAGCCTGAACGACCGGCTGACTTTCTACACACGCTACGGCGACGTGATCGGCCGTCTGGCGGGTTACGTCTTCGTGCTGAGTCTGCTCTATTTCATGGCTTACCGCGTGCGGCGGCGAAGCCATCTGGTCGAGTAGCGGCGTTCCGGTCCCGTTCTGCTTTCCCGTGAGACGGATCGCGGCAAGCGGCCGGGGTGGCGTTTCCCGTTTGCGGGGCGTTTCTCGTGTTTCGTCCGAATCGGCCGGGAGCAGGTCGGCCTCCGGTTTTTCCCGTTCCGGCGCTTGCCTTAGTCTGAGGCGGCCGAATGTTCTGCCCTTGCTCTGCGTCGGATAAAGAGGACGCTGTCCGCGAACGCGGTTCTTCCGGTACGAGCCGCATGGCGTCCGATTCGGGCTCCGGACGGCAAGAATACGTCCGTTTCCTCGCCGGCTTCCGTCTTATCTCTTTTCGTTTTGCAGAGCGGAAAAAAGCGTATCTTTGGACCCAAATGCCGAAATAGGATGGACTACCGTCAGACACTGGATTTTCTCTATTGCTCGCTGCCTGTGTTTCAGGACGTCGGCGGCAGCGCCTACAAAGCGGGGCTCGACCGCATCGTCGCGCTGGAAGAGGCTTCGGGCGTTCCGCACCGCCGCTTCCGCAGCGTGCATGTGGCCGGGACCAACGGCAAGGGCTCCGTGTCGCATCTGATCGCCTCGGCGCTGTCGGCAGCCGGATACCGGACCGGTCTGTTCACGTCGCCCCATCTGAAAGATTTCCGCGAGCGCATGCGTGTCGACGGGGAGACGATCTCCGAGCGGGAGGTCGTCGAGTACGTCGAGCGGAACCGGGAGACGATCGGGCGCGTGCAGCCGTCGTTTTTCGAAATCACGACGGCTATGGCGTTCGACCATTTCGCGCGCCGGGAAGTCGACGTGGCCGTCGTCGAGGTCGGCATGGGCGGCCGGCTCGACTCGACGAACGTGATCCGTCCGCTGCTCAGCGTGATAACGAACATCGGCTACGATCACACGCAGTTTTTGGGCGATACGCTCGGGCGGATCGCCGGCGAGAAGGCCGGGATCATCAAGGAAGATACTCCGGTCGTCGTAGGCGAGAGTCAGGTGGAGACGAAGCTCGTTTTCATCGAGCGCGCCAAGGCGTTGCGCGCGCCGATCCTGTTCGCCGACCAGACGTACCGGGTGACGGACCAGCGGTTTCTGCCCGACTCGCAGCGGCTCGGGATCGAGAGCCTGCTCGACGGCAACCGCTTCGAGGTCGAGTGCGACCTGCAGGGAATCTACCAGCGCCTGAACGTGCCGACGGCCCTGACCGCGCTCGACGTGCTGAACGGTTCGGGCGGACTGCGCATCGCGCCGCAGGACGTGCGGCGGGGATTCGCCTCGGCCGCGCGCGCGACGGGGCTCCGTGGACGTTGGGAACGGCTGGGCGAGCGGCCGTTTGTCGTCTGCGATACGGGACACAACGAGTCGGGCATCGCCGAGGTGGCCGCCCAGATCGCGCGCCAGACATACCGGAAGCTCTATATGGTCGTCGGCTTCGTCGAGGACAAGGACCTTTCGCGCGTGCTGCCGCTGCTTCCCCGGCAGGCGCACTACGTCTTCACGAAGGCCGGGATCCGCCGCGCGCTCGACGAGCGCGAGCTCGCGCGCCGGGCCGCCGGTTACGGATTGCAGGGCGAGTGCGTCCCGACCGTGAACGAGGCGCTCGCGCGGGCCCGGGAGCTTGCCGGACCGGACGATATGATTTTCATCGGGGGAAGCACCTATGTCGTGGCCGAGGTGTTGTAGATCGGTAAGGAGAGGCGTTTTTAAAACAAGAGGAAACGGCAGCGCGGATTACCCGCAAACGGCGATTGATTGGTCGAGGCCGGCTTCCCTTGCAGGTATTCTCCCGGAGTCGGGAAAGCGGCCCGAACACACGGAGACGAGGCTCGAAAAGGATTTCGCTGCGGAATCGCAGTCGCTTCCCGGATATTCGGTCGTCGGGCCGTTCGCTATGAAAATAACCGATTTTCGAGATATGTCCGGAAAAATTTCATTCGTCCAAGCAGGATTGATGGCCTGCTGTATAGCGGTGGCCGTGCAATGTCACGCACCGAAAGTAGTTCTTTACGACTACGGTACGGGGCAGAAAGAGACGATCGATCGTGGGAATCATCGAGCATGAGACCGGGAATCCCGATCTCAAAAGATTATTGAAAGAATTCGACGATACGTATGACGATTCTACCGAAGTTCGGGGAGAGGGGCTTAATCTGTCGTGCGACATATATTCCGATTCCATATGCTACACGATCGTTTATAAAATGAATATAAGTCATACAGGGCCCACGATCGTATGCGAACCGGTCAACGGGAAAGAAGTTACGATGACGGTACGGGATCTTTGGAACGATATTCGTTTGTTGCCCGCCCGCTCCAACGAATTGCTGAAAGACTCGAATCCGGAAGAGTGTAGGGAGCGACTTTTGATCGGAATGGCAAGTTGCTGCGGGTCAAGCGTTAAATCGGGGATTTCGGCCGGCGCCGGTCGGAACGGCGGACATTCCGGCACGAAGTCGGGACCGGCCGGCCGTGTCCTGACCGGTGTTATGTCGTGTCCGGTATGGCCGGATGGGGTGGCCGACATGCAGCGGACCGGAATCGGCCGGCGCCTGAAAGCGCCGGGGACTTTATGCCGAGAGCTGCCGGTTTGCGGTGCGAGGCGATATCCGGCGGACCGCCGCGCTCGCTTTCGGTCTGCACGTTGGTGCGGCGCTGATTCTCCGGGTCGTTTCGTCGATTGGTTTTCCGACCGACCGGTTTGCATGGCCCGACCGGGCGGCACATCGTGCCGCAACGGTGCGTTTCGGTTGCAGGGCGTGCGCCTCGCGGTTTCCGGGTAAACCGGTTACGGTACGGGGTCGTATCCGCTGCCTCCCCAAGGGTGGCAGCGCAGCAGCCGCCGAATGCCGAGGTAGGAGCCTTTCAGCAGGCCGTGCCGGCGGAGCGCCTCGGCGAAGTATTGCGAGCAGGTGGGCGTGAAGCGGCAGCTGGGCGGCGTGAACGGCGAGATGCCATGGCGGTAGACCCAGATCAGCAGCATAGGCGGTGCGATCAGTATCTGCCGCAGAATGCGGGCGTATCGGCTGCGTCGTTCGTTCATGGGCCGGACTCGTGATATGGTTCGGCGGGACGGTTCCCGCTGTTTTCGCTATGGGACCGGAGGCTCCGGCATCGTCCGCCATTCCGGCCGAGCTCGGCCGGAACAAATCCCGGCAGGACGTTCGGATGCGGCTCAGGCCTGCTCGCGGAGTATCCGGATAATTTTCTTTACGGCGTTTTCGATCTGCGGGTACCCGGCCACGTCTCCCGACGCATAGAGCAGTCCCAGCGCGCACGGGCCGGACAGAGTCCCTGACAGCGACTGTTTGTTCAGACGATAGGCTTCACGCATGCGTCGCTTGAGCAGGTTACGCTCGACAGCGCGTTTATGGTGACGCTTGGGCACAGAGATCAGTACGGACAAGGAACGGTCTTTCCCGGCAACGGACTCCTCTGCCGAGTCGTCGAGCAGAACATAGCGTACCGGATAGACGAAACCGCCCTTTCCCTGCTCGAAAAGCCGGGCGATCCGTTTTTTCGACTTCAGTCGTTCGCGGCGGGGAAAGCTTCTGTCCGGTGCAGGGGGCATGGTGTCGGAGGATCGGGCGGTTCGACCGGATTATTTCTTCGCCGTCGTTCCGGCCGCTGCGCTTTTGCGTACGGCGGAAGGGCTCTTTTTCGTCGTGACGGCTGCCTTGGGCGCCGGGGCCTTGGCGGCCACCGGCTTCGTCTTGCGTCCTTTGAGCGCCTGCGACTGGATGAATGCCAGATCGGGCGACTGCTCCTCGAGCGTAACGGGGGGAACCTCCTCGCCCGAGTCGAGCTTATGGATGTACAGATCGATCGCCTTGGTCATCGACGGAACCTCGGGAGTCGGGGCCATGACGCTGACTGTCAGTCCCTCCCCGACGGCTGCCTTGGCCGTGCCGTGCCCGAACGTGGCGATTCGCGGCGATCCGTTCGGACGCGGGAAAGCCCCGAGCAACGAAGTGATTTCCGACGGACTGTAGAAAACCAGCAGGTCGTAGTCGGCTATGTCGACGTCGCTCAGGTCGGCGCTGACCGTCCGGGCGAGGATTACCTTATCGAACCGGAGCTTCATTTTCTCGAGCGCCATCGGCAGCTCGGGTTTGTGGGGTTCGGAAAGCGTGAGCAGGAATTTCTCGTCCTTGTGCTTGGCGATCAGCTCGACGAGCGCCGAGAACGTTCCGTCTGCGAAAAATATCTTCCGCTTGCGGTATACGATGTATTTCTGCAGGTACAGCGCGACGGCCTCCGTGTTGCAGAAATATTTCATTCCCTCGGGAATCGTGATGCGCGCTTGCTCGCAGATCCGGAAAAAGTTGTCGATCGTCGTCCGGCTCGTGAAAATGACCGCGCTGTGCTCCAATATCTCTACCCGCTGACTGCGGAACTCTTTCAGGGTGACTCCCTCTAGCTTGATGAACGGGTGGAACCGGACATCGACGCGGTGTTTGAGTACGAGTTCGTGATAGGGCGATTTTTCGGCGACGGCCGGAGCCGGCTGCGATACTAAGATTTTCTTGACCTTCAATTTCTTACACTCCTTATGGTTAGACCGCTCCGTCCGTGCGGAGGCAGACGTGATTCTGCGGATGTCGCTCCCCCGAGCGCGTCTGCGGCTTGCCGCGATGCGGTCAGCGGCCTCTCAGAACGGCCAGCACGAAAAAGCTTACCGGGAAAAATTCGACGGTGCAAAGGTACAAAATCCATTGCATAATTGAAACATCCCTTTTGACAAAGAAACGATAACTTTTTGTCAGATACGTCAGATACAGGATTGCCGAGACCGCCGCGACTCCGATCAGCGCGGCGCGCGCCTCCTCGGCCGGAACGAGCGCGACGACGAGAAAAAGCGGTGTCAGCAGCGTGTAGGCGAAAGCCGAGAAAATCCGATTCATAAAGCGGTGCTCGGCCAGAAACGCCTCGTTTCGCGTGACCAGTCCGACGATTCGCACGATCAGGCAGCGATAGCCGACGATCAGCGCGACGGCTGCGGCGACGGCTGCGACTGCGGTGTCCGCCGTCAGGGGCAGCAGAGTGTAAAGTCCGTACAGGTCGCCGTAGCGGACGGCGAGTCCGCTGACCAGCAGGATGCCCCACAGCGACGAAAGGGTCAGGAATTGTCGGAAGAACAGCGTCTGCTCGGCGAATGCCTTTTCGATCGAAAGTTGCATCGTGACGACCTTGAACGCTTCGGCCAGACTGCTTCGGTAGCTGTGCAGCAAATAGCAGAAGATCGCCAGCACGCCCAACGTCACGGCCTCGTAGGCATAGCTCTGCCCCGGCGTATCGGCGCTTGCCGGACGGGCCGCGATACCGTCCGGCGGGACGAGCGCCACGCTGCTTTCGGGGCCGAACAGCTCGGCCCCGTTCGGGATTCCGGTGTCCTCCGGAGGACCCGGTCGCGGCGAAAGGCTGTCCCGGATGAACGGATATGGCGTTTCCATCGGCTCGGTCGGGCGTTAGGTGTAGATTTTTTTCAGCGCGACGCGGATCGTCGTGCCTTTGTCGATCTCGGAGTCGAGCACGTAGATCCGGCCGCCGTGGTAGCCTTCGATGATTCGTTTGCTGAGCGACAGTCCGAGGCCCCAGCCCCGCGTTTTGGTCGTAAAACCGGGGTCGAAAATCCGCTTGAAGTTGCCTTTGGCGATTCCCTTCCCCGTGTCTTTCACATCGATGTAGACCCAGTTCGCGTCGTCGGACAGCCGTACGTCGATCGTTCCCTTGCCTTGCAGCGCGTCCATCGCGTTTTTCAGCAGGTTTTCGATCACCCACTCGAACAGCGCCTCGTTGACCATGGCTTTCTGTCGGGCCATGGCCAGTCCGTTGTAGGTCAGCGTGACGTTTTTCGGCACGCGGGTGCGGAAATAGATTACGCTGCTGCCCACGATCTCGTTGATCACGCCCTCGCTCAGCGGCGTCGCCGCGCCGATTTTCGAGAAACGGTCGACCACTTTCGTCAGCCGGATGATATCCTTGTTCATCTCCTCGACGGCCGTCTGGTCGATGGGCTGCGTGCGCAGGTACTCGATCCAGCCCAGCAGCGACGAGGTGGGCGTCCCGAGCTGATGGGCCGTCTCCTTGGCCAGCCCGATCCAAACGCGGTTCTGCTCGTCCTGCTTGCTCGAGCGGAACGTGATGTAGCCGAAGGTGACGAACACGACGATGATCATCAGCTGGATGTAGGGAAAATAGACCAGCGTCTTGAGCAGCCGCGACTCGTCGTAGAAAATGTAGAACGTCTCGTTGTTCATCGTGGTGACCTGAATGAAGGAATTGGCCGCGGCCATTTCCTCGATCTTCTTGCGTCTCAGGTTCGGGTGGTTGAGGATGTGGTCGGGTATCAGGTGCGAGCTGGCTATGTTCATCTGCCCGTCGACGATGATGAACGGGATGTTGCTTTTCGAGTTGATCAGCGCCGAGAGCAGCGGGCTGCTCGGATTGACGCCCAGGTCGCGGAACGCGGCCGACCAGATGGCCACCTCGTTCTGCTCCTTCTCTCGAAGCTGGCGCGCCATGTCGTTGGTGAACAGCAGCGACGAGATGCCGATTACCAGACCGAGCACGATGATCAGCACGCGGTTGCGGAACGAGAAGAGGGGATATGCGAGTCCTTTTTTCATGGGCGGGGCTTATTTGCGCTCGGTGTCCTGTTGCGAGAGTATCCGGCGGTAGCGGGCCGTGTCGGCGAGCAGCTCGACGGCGGCCCGCACCTCCCGGTCGCGCAGAGCCGAGTGGCGTGCCACGCCGGCATAATAGTGGTAGCGCATGACGATTTCGCTCTCGAGCAACTTGCGGATATCCTCCCTGAATGCCTGCAAATCGGCGTTCTTGTCGTCCTTGAGTTTGCGCTCGATCGCTTCGAGCTCGCCGGAGATACGGTCCAGATACTTTTCGCGTTCGGCTTGGCGGCGCAACTCGTCGACCGTCCGCTGCGTCTGCGACTCGACCTCGACGTCCTTGTCCTGCATGAACTCGACGAACCGGTCGTACTCGTCGTCCGGCAGCGTGAACCGGTCGACGTCCACTCCTTCGCGGTGGCGCCTGAAATAGTCGTTCGCGAAATCCTCCAGATACCCCTTGCCGTAAAGAACCGTCGTGAAACGGCTGACATACTGCGGTTCGATGCGCACGTCGGGCATCACGCCTCCCCCGTCGTACACCTTCCTGCCGCCGGAGGTCCGGAACTCCCGGATCAGCGAGTCGGGTACGGTTCCGACGCTGCCGTCGTCGTTGCGGTGGGCGTAGTCGAGCGCCTGAATGCACCGTCCGCTGGGAATGTAGTACTTGGCCGTAGTGACTTTCAGAAAGGCATTGTAGCCGAGCGGGCGGGTCGATTGCACGAGTCCCTTGCCGAAGGTCCGCTGGCCGAGCAGTACGGCGCGGTCCAGATCTTGCAGCGCCCCCGAGACGATCTCGGCAGCCGAGGCCGACTGGCTGTTGACCAGCACGACGACGGGCATCCGCGTGTCGATCGGGTCGGTCTGCGTCGTGAACGTCTCGTCGAGTTCGCCGATACGGCCTTTCATCGACACGACTTCGGTCCCTTTGGGAACCAGCAGGGAGAGAATCTTGACGGCCTCCTGCAGTATGCCTCCGCCGTTGCCTCTCAGGTCGATGATCAGCGACGTGGCGCCTTGCTTCTTGAGCTCGACGAGCGCGCGGCGCATGTCGAGGCTGCACTCTTCCGTGAAATCGTCGTGCAGGACGTATCCGACCCCGTCGGCAATCATGCCGTAATAGGGAATGCCCGATATCTTGATGCGCTCGCGCCGTAGCGTGACGTCGGCCTGCTCTCCGGTGAGCAGCTTCTCGACCTTGAGCCGCAGCGCGGTGCCGGGCGAACCCTTGAGCATCGAGCTGACTTCCGACACGTCGAGGCCCCGGATGCTCCGGCCGTCCACCTCGAGCAGCTTGTCTCCGATGACCAGCCCCGCCTTGTCGGCGGGAAATCCCTCGTAGGGCTGCGCGATCGCGATCCAGTCGCCGCTCTGGCGCACGAGGGCGCCGATTCCTCCGTATTTGCCGGTGGTGAGTATCTCGAACTCCTCCATCTCGTCCTCGGGTATCAGGACGGTGTACGGGTCGAGATTCGAGGTCATTCCGGCGGCCGCGTCCCGAAGCATTTCGTCCGTGTCGACCGAATCGACGTAAAACGCGCTCACGTCGCGGAACATGTTGAACAGAATCTGTATGTTGCGCCCGAGCGCGAAATCGGGCTTCGATGCGGCCGTGAACGCTCCCGCCGCGACCAGCGTCGCGGCGGCGATCAGTGCGTAGCGGACGGATTTCGTTATCTTTTTCATGTTTTTCGGTTGCTTGACGACGTATAACGCGAAAAGTCGCCTGCGGCGTATGTCCGGAACCGGATTCGGGCGGCTTTCCTACTGCTCGAGGAAAGACTTCAGGCGGAACTCCGCCCGCACGACTTCCTTGCGGATGCCGTCAAGCGTGATCGATTCGCCGTCGGCCGTCACGGCGATGCGGTCTTCCCACAGCAGCAGGGCCCGCTTCAACGGCGACGAGGCTCGGAAAATCATTGTCCCCTCGCTCTCGGCGACAAGCGAGTAGCCGCTCGTATGCAGCGTTTGCAGAATCCGTTCCCGATCGGCCTTCAGATCGGCCCGGACGCTTCGCCGCGTGAAGCCGAAGCGAGGGTAAAGCAGGGCCAGCACGACGATCGTCGCGATCATCAGCATGCCCCGCGACGAACCGAACAGCTCGTGCAGCGCTTCGCCCGCTCCGACGCGCGAGGTTCCCGTCGAGATCATCAGCGCGAAGACCAGCGTGAAGAGCAACGCGAGCCAGATCAGGTATTTGACTGCGCGAACGATATGAGTTTTCATGTCCATGTAGTTTCCGTCTTGTCGTTTTGCGGCCGTTCAGCCTTCGCAGGCTGCGCCTCTGTCGCTCGCGCGCGGAGGCTTAGCATGCAAAGATAACCGTTTTTCGGGAAAAGACCATCTTTTCCGCCGGCCGGTCGTGCGGAACGCACTCCTTGACGGACTCTTGCGCAGGCATCGCGGCGCCGGCTCTTCGCTGCTGTCGCGGCATTTCGTTTTCGGACCATCCTGCGGCAGGAACCGTGCCGAGGACGGGCTCGTCCCGTTCGGGCGGTCCGCCTTCGGTCGAGGGGAACGTTCAGGCGTTCCGGGCCGTTTCGCTCCTCGGCCTGCGGCATTCGATCAGCTCGGCGTTCCGATCCGATCCGCACACGAGCAGGTCCATGGCGACGTCGTGCGCTTCGTGGGGTATACGCTCCTGCATTTGGTAGTCGAAACAGACGCCCGCTTTCAAAAGACCCGGCTCGTGAAGCAGCCGGTCGTAGAAGCCCTTGCCGTGCCCGAGCCGGTTTCCTTGCCGGTCGAAGGCTACGCCCGGAACGACGATCAGTTCCATGTCGCCGGGACCGGCCGTTTCGCCCGTGACCGGTTCTTGCACCCCGAAGCGGGCTTCCCGCAGGTCGTTCCGGTCGGTGAACCGCTTCAGGATCAATCCGTCGCCCTGCATGACTGGCAGATAGATCCGTTTGGACCGGCTCCAGCGCTCGACCAGATCGTGCGTGAAAACCTCGCCCGGCAGCGACCAGTACAACGCGACGCTCGCGGCCCGCTCGAATGCGTCGAGCCGTTCGAGTCTCCGAAGGATCGCCTCGGACGATTGCCGTCTCCATCGTTCGTTCCGTAACTCGGCTTGCCGCCGGATTTCGCTGCGGATCGTATTTTTTTCGTTCATCATATCGGGCCGATTAACGGAATCGAAAGATAGGCCAATTTTCTGAAAAATTAAGGCGAAATGACGCAGATTCCCTCGCAAAAGATTGTTATTTAAAAAACAATGGGATAACTTTGTGCTCTGTTTTCCGGACTTCGGGCGCTGAAGTGCAGGGACCAATCTTGTGAGTAACCAAAATATCTAAACTTAAACTTTTATGGGCAATCTGTTAACATCTACCATCGGGAGGAAACTGATTATGAGTGTCTCGGGTCTTTTCCTCGTGCTGTTTCTGTTGTTCCACATGTCGATGAACCTGGCGGCCGTCTTCTCGACGGAGGCTTACAACGCGATCTGCGAGTTTCTGGGTGCCAACTGGTACGCGCTCGCCGGCACGCTGATCCTGGCCGCCGGCGTGGTCGTGCATCTGGTCTATGCGACGGTGCTGACCCTTCACAACCGCAGCTCGCGGGGCAGCCAGCGCTACGCCATGACGGCCGAGCCCGAAGGGGTTACGTGGGCTTCGCGGAACATGTACGTGCTCGGGATCATCATCGTGCTCGGACTGCTGCTGCACCTTTACAACTTCTGGTACAACATGCAGTTCGCCGAGATCATCGGCAACCACGAGCTCGGTCCCTTCCCGCCCGCCGACGGCGCGGCCTACATCGCGGCGCTGTTCAGCAGCCCGGTCTACTGCATCATCTACCTCGTTTGGTTCGCCGCCATATGGTTTCACCTGACGCACGGATTCTGGAGCGCTTTCCATACGATCGGCTGGGATAACCAGACGTGGCTTCCGCGGCTCAAGCGTATCGCCAACGTCGTAGCCACGATCGTGTTCCTTTGCTTCGCGCTCGTCGTGATCGTGTTCTATCTGCGCAGCCTCGGCGTCTGCGGCGGATCGTGCGCCGGCTTCTAAGTATGTATCCATTTTTTGACGGACTGAAAAACAATAAAGAGACGAAATCATGATTAAGTTAGAATCGAAAGCTCCTCAGGGGCCGTTGGCCGAAAAATGGAGCAAGCATAAGGCGGAGATCAAGGTGGTCAGCCCCGCCAACAAGAGAAAACTCGACATCATCGTCATAGGCACCGGCCTGGGCGGCGCTTCGGCCGCCGCTTCGCTCGGCGAGCTGGGATACAACGTCAAGGTATTCTGCATCAGCGATTCGCCGCGTCGCGCGCATAGCATCGCGGCTCAGGGCGGTATCAATGCGGCCAAGAACTACCAGAACGACAACGACTCGGTATTCCGCCTGTTCTACGATACGATCAAGGGCGGCGACTACCGGGCCCGCGAGGCGAACGTATACCGTCTGGCCGAGGTGTCGAACTCGATCATCGACCAGTGCGTCGCTCAGGGCGTTCCGTTCGCCCGCGAGTACGGCGGACTGCTTGCGAACCGTTCGTTCGGCGGTGCGCAGGTATCGCGTACGTTCTATGCCCGGGGTCAGACCGGACAGCAGTTGCTGCTGGGCGCCTATGCCGCGTTGAACCGTCAGATCGCCGCCGGAACCGTCAAGAGCTATCCCCGCCACGAGATGCTCGAGCTGGTCATGGTCGACGGCAAGGCCCGGGGTATCATCACGCGCAATCTGGTGACGGGCGAGATCGAGCGTTTCGGCGCCCATGCGGTCGTCATGGCTACGGGCGGATACGGCAACGTCTTCTTCCTGTCGACCAACGCGATGAACTCGAACGGCTCGGCCGCATGGCAGTGCTATAAGAAAGGCGCCGTATTCGCAAACCCGTGCTTCACGCAGATCCACCCGACCTGTATTCCGGTGCACGGTACGCAGCAGTCGAAGCTGACGCTGATGTCCGAGTCGCTGAGAAACGACGGCCGTATCTGGGTTCCCAAGAAGAAGGAGGATGTCGAAAAGCTGCGCGCGAAAAAGATCAAGCCTTCGCAGATTCCCGAGGAAGACCGCGATTACTATCTGGAGCGCCGTTATCCGGCTTTCGGCAATCTGGTGCCTCGCGACGTGGCGTCGCGCGCCGCCAAAGAGCGCTGCGACGCGGGCTTCGGCGTGAACGAGACCGGTCTGGCCGTGTTCCTCGACTTCTCGACCGCGATCGCGCGTCTGGGCGAGCAGACGATCCGCGAACGCTACGGCAACCTGTTCCAGATGTACGAGAAGATCACCGACGTGAATCCCTACAAAGAGCCGATGCAGATCTTTCCGGCCGTGCACTACACGATGGGTGGCATCTGGGTCGACTACAACCTGATGACGACGATCCCCGGCCTGTATGCCATCGGCGAGGCCAACTTCTCCGATCACGGAGCCAACCGTTTGGGCGCCTCGGCGCTGATGCAGGGTTTGGCCGACGGCTATTTCGTGCTTCCGTACACGATCGGCGATTATCTCTCTCATGAAATCCAGTCCCCGAAAGTGAAGACCGACACGCCCGAGTTCGACGAGGCCGAGAAGAGCGTCCGCGATCGGATCGCGAAGCTGCTGTCGATTCAGGGCAAGGATACCGTCGACGAACTGCACAAGAAGCTCGGTCACATCATGTGGGAAAACGTCGGTATGGCCCGTACGAAGGAGAGCCTCGAGAAGGCGATCGTCGAGATTCAGGCGCTTCGCAAGGAGTTTTGGGCCAACGTCCGTGTTCCGGGTTCCGACAAGGAGTTCAATCAGGAGCTCGAGAAGGCGCTCCGGCTGGCCGACTTCCTCGAACTGGGCGAGCTGATGGCCCGCGACGGTCTGAACCGCAACGAGTCGTGCGGCGGTCACTTCCGGGTCGAGATGCAGACTCCCGAGGGCGAGGCCAAGCGCGACGACGAGAATTACCTCTACGTGGCCGGCTGGGAATATGCCGGGGACGACAAGGAGCCCGTTCTGGTCAAGGAACCGCTCGTGTTCGAGGCCGTGCATCTGGCTCAGCGCAACTACAAGGACTAATCTGCGCCGTATCATCGAATGAGTTAATCGCTAAACAAGAAAGACCATGAATTTGAAATTGAAAATATGGCGTCAGAAAAACGCCCATTCTCAGGGAAAGTTCGTCGATTATACGGTCGAGAACATTTCTCCCGACACTTCGTTCCTCGAAATGCTGGATATCCTGAACAACGACCTGATCCACAAGGGAGAGGAGCCCGTCGTGTTCGACCATGACTGCCGCGAGGGCATCTGCGGCATGTGCTCGCTGCACATCAACGGCCACGCGCACGGGCCCGACGAGGACATCACGACCTGCCAGCTGCACATGCGCAAGTTCCACGACGGCGAGACGATCACCATCGAGCCGTGGCGCTCGCGCGCGTTCCCGGTTATCAAGGACCTGGCCGTCGACCGCAGCGCGTTCGACAAGATTCTGCAGGCCGGCGGTTTCGTCTCGGTCGGAACCGGCGGAGTGCCCGACGCGAATACGATTCCGATTCCGAAGCCCGATGCCGACGAGAGCATGGATGCGGCCGCGTGCATCGGATGCGGCGCCTGCGTGGCTACCTGCAAGAACGGATCGGCCATGCTGTTCGTCGCAGCTCGCGTGTCGTCGCTCGCTAAGCTGCCGCAGGGCCGTGTCGAGGGCGCGCGTCGTGCGAAGGCGATGGTGGCCAAGATGGACGAGCTGGGCTTCGGCGCCTGCACGAACACCGGCGCCTGCGAGGCCGAGTGCCCGAAAGGCATCTCGATCGCCCACATCGCCCGGCTCAACCGTGAGTTCCTGTCGGCCAAGCTGAAGGACTAACGCTTTCCCGATCGTTCGGCGGTCCGGAACGGAAAGGGCCGTCCGACGGTCCGGTTTTACGATTTCACCCCTGTCGGAACAATCTCCGGCAGGGGTGATTTCTGTTTTTGAGGGAGGGAACTGCCGAACGGTTCTCTTGTCGGAAGCATCGGGTTCCTACCCGCTGTGTTCCGGATGACCTTTTGTGCGTTTTCCCTAAGAAAAAGCGGAAACGACGGGCGCTCCGTTCCCAAACGATGAATCCGATCGGACCATTTGTCATTTCCGTCGTATGGAGCCGCGGTAGGCGGGGCGGTCCGTCGAGGACCGGCTGCCGTTGCGCCGCCGAGTCGTGCCGGGATGCGAGTCGTTGCTTCGGACGGGGCGGGGCATGCGTGTTCAGCCGTCGCGGCAGCCGGGGTTCTCCTTGTCCGGTGTTTCCCTGCCGCGATGGCGACACGCCGGTCGAGGCGGAAAAGGTCCGTCGGCCGGTGGTAAATTTCCTGATTTCCCGTTTCCTGACCGTTTGCCAAAGCTGAAAACGCGTTCAGCAGGATCGACGCTGTATTTCTATGTGTTTTGTATTTGCGTGGGAAAGAGTGTGCATCGGCTTGTTTCATGCTGTCGGCCGAACTGTCCCGATTCGCTGCTCGCTTTCCCAAGGTCCGTTCGTATGGCGTTTCCTGAATGCTTTTATGGGGAAGTGGCATGGAACGAGAAAGAGGAGAATAATGGTCAAAATGGGAAGCGGCCCGTGTAGTTCAAAGGATAAAACCTAAGTCTCCTAAGCATTTTATGCCAAGCGATACGCGACAAAGCGGGATAAATATTGACACAGGTTTGTCATCCGATGGATAGAGCGATGGTTTTCCGAATCGGCGATTCGGAAATCGCGTGCAGTCTGTTCGTCCGGGGAAAAGGCGGACAGAAGGGGAATCTGCGGAGCCGTAGGAAAGCCCGGCTTGTCGTGACGTTCTTGCAGCCGGTCTGTTCCGTCGTTCGGGAAAATCGCGCGGCGGCCGGGTCCGTGCCGTTATTTGCGTGGGGCCGGAGCGAGGGACCGGACGCCGGGGAGGATCGGATACCGGGGACCGGTGCGGACGGCGCGGCTATTCTCCGGTGCTTTCCCGTCCTGCGACATAGTTCCGCCAGCGTTCGACGACCGAGCGCATGTCGTCGGGCATCTCGCTCTCGAAATGTACGTTCTCCCCGGTCGTCGGATGGACGAAGCCGAGGCTGCGGGCATGCAGGCCGTGACGGGGCATCAGGCGGAAGCAGTTCTCGACGAACTGCCGGTATTTCGAAAAGGTCGTTCCTTTCAGTATCCGGTCGCCGCCGTATCGCTCGTCGTTGAACAGCGGGTGTCCGATATACTCCATGTGGACGCGGATCTGGTGCGTGCGCCCCGTTTCGAGGCGGCACTCGACGAGGTTCACGTAGCCGAGCCGCTCGAGCACGCGGTAGTGCGTGACGGCATGCTTGCCCGATTCGCCGTCGGGAAATACGGCCATCTTCATTCGGTCGCGCAGGCTGCGGCCGATGTTTCCGGTCACGGTGCCTTCGTCGGACTCCATGTTGCCCCATACCAGCGCGTGGTAGACCCGGTCGATCGAATGGTCGAAAAACTGCTTGGCCAGCCGGGCGTGCGCCCGCTCGTTCTTCGCGATGACCAGAATGCCCGACGTGTTCTTGTCGATGCGGTGGACGAGCCCGGCTCGCATGTCCCCGCTCTGAAACAGCGGCAGATCCTTGAGGTGGTACGTGAGCGCGTTGACGAGCGTTCCCGTGTAGTTGCCGTGCCCCGGATGCACGACCATGCCGGCCGGCTTGTTGACGATGATCAGCTCGTCGTCCTCGTAGCGGATGTCGAGCGGAATGTTCTCGGGGACGATTTCCAGTTCGCGCAACGGGTACGGCATTACGATCGAGATGCGGTCGAGCGGCTTGACCTTGTAACTCGACTTGACGGGAGTGCCGCCGACCAGGATGTTCCCCGCGTCGGCTGCGGCCTGAATACGGTTGCGCGAGACGCCCTCCATCCGGTTGGTCAGGAATTTGTCGATCCGCAGCATGCCCTGACCCTTGTCGACGGTCACGCTGAAGTGCTCGTACATTTCGTCCTGAGAGTCGGTCTCGCCGATCTCTTCCGGCATCGAAAGGTCGTCCAGTTCCTCCTCGCTCATGGAAAAATTATTCGGCGTTGTTGAATGCGGCTTCTTCCAAACTGTCGGCCAGCGCCTTGGCTGCGGTTCGCGCGTCGCGGTCCGATTGTTTGTGTCCCTTGGCCAACTGCTCCTCGTCGAGCGTGAGCCAGATGCGCACCTGCGTGCCGAGGGCCTGCCGGCTTCCCGTGGCGGGACTCTGCTTGTATACCTTGGCCTCGTGTTCGTTCAGCGCATCGATGCCGTCGCCGGTCGTAATCTTGCCGATGTTGAATCCGGCTTCCCACAGCCGGTTCTTCGCTTCGCGGGCCGAGAAACCGACCAGCTTGGGAACCTGAGGCGCGGCCGCGTCGGGGGCCCTGCCGACGATCAACGTGACGCCCGATCCGATTTCGGCCTGCATCCGGCTCGACGGACCGACCACCTTGCCGCCGCAGCGCTCCTCGAGCACGTAGTTCGTGGCGATGTCGTCGCGGTAGATCAGCTCCTTGATGCCGAGCCCGGCTATGTCGAGGTTGTTCTTCGCCTGACGCAGCGAGAAGCCGGTCACGTAGGGCACGTCGACCATTTTCTGGCGGAACGAGTTGATCGTGACGAAAATATGACGCCCGGACTTTACCTTTTCGCCGGGGGCCGGCGTCTGTTCGAGAATGACTCCTCCCGGATAGGCCGGCACGTAAAGCGAGTCGTTGATCTCGATTTTCAGCGATGCCTCTTTGCCTGCGTGCGCGGCTTCCTCGACGGTCATGTGGCTGAAGTCGGGTACGACCCGTACCTGTCCGTGCCGCGTGAACAGATTCAGCAACAGGTTGACGACGAAGACGAAGACGATGATCGCGCAGGCGGCCAGCACCAGATTGCGCGCGATGACGCTGGAGTTGATGCGCCGGGCAAGTTTTAGCAGAGGGTTCATGTCTGAAAACGATCGGGGTCGTGATACGGTATTTTTTTGTCGCGGGGACGCAGGACCGTTCCGCCTGCGTCCGTTGTCGGAGGCCGTGCTCCGACGGGGCGTTCTGTTCTTAGGTTCCATCGTTTCGTTCAGATCGGTCCGGAGCGTGCGGGCAACCGGTTTGCGGCAGGAACTTCGCCGTTTCTCCGGGAGCCTGCCGCAGTTCGGCGTAAATATACTATATTTTTTCGGATATGCCGTCCCGGAACTCCGGGTTCATCGCGGCTGCGACCGGCGGGATACCGGCGACCGTGCCCGGCAGTCGTCGGGTCAATCGGTCGTTCTCCGGACCGGGCGGTAGAACGTGTCGCGCTCGACCGGCTCGTAGCCTGCCGAGCGTATCGTCCGCTCCATCTCGGCGGTCGTCATGGTCGGGGACTGGTCCTCGGCCCCGGCCATCGAGTAGATTTTCGTGCTGTCGTCGATCGTGCCGTCCATATCGTCGGCTCCGAAAGCGAGCGCGATCTGGGCGGTCGTCTTGCCGAACATCGGCCAGTAGGCCTTGATGTGCGGAAAATTGTCGAGATAGATGCGCGCCAGAGCCGTCATCCTCATGTCTTCGACAACGCTGACTTCGCCGATTCCGGACATCGAATTGTTGCGGCTGCGGTACTTGAGCGGAATGAAGGCGTTGAATCCGCCCGTTTCGTCCTGCAGCGAGCGCAGCCGGTCGAGGTGGTCGATGCGGTCTTCCCAGCTCTCGATGTGCCCGTACAGGATCGTCGCGTTGGTCGGGATACCGATCCGGTGCGCCTCGCGGTGCATCGAGAGCCACTCGTCGGCCGTGCCTTTCTCGGGGCAGATGCGCGAGCGGATAGGCTCGGCGAAGATTTCGGCTCCTCCGCCCGGAATCGCTTCCATGCCCGATTGCTTGAGCAGCAGCAGTCCGTCGCGGGGAGCGAGGCCCGCCTGACGGATCATGTACGCGAGCTCGATCGCCGTGAACGCCTTGACCGACGCCTGAGGCATGATGCGTTTGATCTTCCGGATCAGGTCGGCGTAATAATAAAGGTCGTTGCGCGGATGCACGCCCCCGACGATATGCACTTCGGTCGCGCCGCTGTCGCGGTGTGCCTCGACTTGGGAGAGTATTTTCCGCTCGTCGTAATCCCAAGCCTCGGGCGAGCCGGCCGGCCGGCGATACGAGCAGAAGCGGCAGTTGAACACGCAGACGTTCGTCGGCTCGATATGAAAATTCCGGTTATAATATACTTCTTTGCCGCTTTTGCGTTCCTTGACGCGCACGGCCAGCAGCCCCAGCAGGGCCAGCGGGGCTTGCTCCGCGAGCGCGAGCGCTTCGTCCGGCGTGATACGTCGTCCTGCGTCGATTTCGGCGGCGATTCCTTTCAGCGGGTCGGTCAAGTCGAACATGAGTCGGGTTTCGGGACAGAGAAAAGGCTGCCCGGATGAGCAGCCCTCGCATTCGTTGCGGCCGGAGACTATTTCCAGCGGGTATCGTCGGATACGGTCAGTCTCTTGCGGCCTTTCGCGCGGCGGGCGGCAAGCACTTTGCGGCCGTTGGCGGTCGACATTCTTTCACGGAAGCCGTGCTTGTTGATCTTCTTTCTCTGTGAAGGTTGAAAAGTCCTTTTCATCGCGGTTATGATTTATATATTTATTTCCCGTAAAGTCGTTCGTTTTCCCTGCCGCCCGCGCCCGAAAATGCGAGCGACGGGGCCGTAGGCACGGCGGAGTGCAAAGGTAAAAACATTTTTGTTTATAAAAAAACTTTTCCGCGATTTTTCGCAGGACACTTCCCGCACAGTTTCAGCACGGTAGCTCATCGGCCGAAATAGACGACCTTTTTGGTCTCGAAAAATTCCCCGTCGAAGAAATCGGCGATTTCGTATGTTCTGTACGGCTTGCCGGCGGCTTGCAGCTCGTCTCTCAAGTCGCCTCCCTTCAGGTACAGGATGCCGTTGGGCAGCGTGCCGGCCGCCTCGCCGCGGTCGATCTTGTCCCATACCCAGCCGATGAACGTCTTCATTTCGGTGACGGCCCGGCTGACGACGAAATCGAAGCGGCCGCCGACCTGCTCGGCCCGGCCGTGTACGGTACGGACGTTGTTCAGGCCCGTAGCGCGGATCACCTCGTCGACGACGCGTATTTTCTTGCCGATCGAGTCGACCAGCGTGAACCGCGCCTCCGGGAAGAGTATGGCCAGCGGGATGCCGGGGAAGCCCCCGCCGCAGCCTACGTCCATCACGCGCGCGCCGGGACGCAGCGCGCAGACTTTCGCGATGGCGAGCGAGTGCAGCACATGGTGCGGGTAGAGCCGATCGATGTCCTTGCGCGAGATGACGTTGATGCGTTCGTTCCATGTCCGGTACGCCTCGTCGAGCACGGCGAAGCGCTCGCGCTGCGCGGCGGTCAGGTCGGGAAAATATCGGAGCAGGGTTTCCATGTCGGTTTTGTTTTAGAGGCGCGCCTCCGGTCCTGGCCCGCGCTTCGGCGCGGCGGCTGCGGGAGAGCCCGGCGCAGGAGCGGCTATTTGTCCCGCGAGAGAACGAAGTCGGCGAACAGGCGCAGCGAACGCAGTACGTCCGAATCGGGGTATCCTTCCAAAAAGGCGAGCGCCTTGTCGCGGTACTCGGCCATGCACTGCCGGGCGTGGTCCAACCCGCCCCCCCGCTCGACTGCGCGGCACAGGTATTCGACATGGTCCGGGCTGTTGCGCACGTCGCTTAGCTTGGCGAGCAGCAGGTCGCGTTCGGCCGGCGTGCTTTGCTCGAGCACGTAGAGCAACGGCAGCGTGATCTTGCGCTCGCGCATGTCGCCGCCGGTGGGCTTGCCGGTCACTTCCATAGGCGAATAATCCAGTATGTCGTCTTTGATCTGAAAGGCGACGCCCAGGTTGTTGCCGAACTCGCGCATCCGGTTTACGTGCTCTTCGTCCGCACCGACCGAGATCGCCCCGGTGGCTCCGCAGGCGCCGAGCAGCGCGGCGGTTTTCTTATAGATGATGTCGTAGTAGATTTCGCGCGTCATCGCCAGTTTCTCGGTCTGCTCGGTCTGGATCAGCTCTCCCTCGCTCACCTCGTGGATCGAACGCGTGACCTCGGTCAGCATGTCCCAGCCCTTGTTTTGCAGGCAGACGTGATAGGTGCGCGCGAAAATGTAGTCGCCGATCAGAACGGCCGTCCGGGCGTGCCACAGCGCGTTGACGGACGGCTTGCCGCGTCGGACGTAAGCCTCGTCGACGACGTCGTCATGGATCAGCGAGGCCGTATGGATCATCTCGACCAGCGACGCGCCCATGTAGCTCCGCTGGCCGATCTCGCCGTGCAGGGCGGCCGACAGCAGCACGAGCAGCGGGCGGAGCTGCTTGCCCCGGTTGCCGAGGATGTAGTCGCTGATCGAGCCGACATAGGCGTTGTCGCTATGCAGGATCGACGCGATGTACCGCTCGTAGCTGCGTATCCGGTCGGCTATGGGGGCCTGGATTTGTTCCAGCGTGATCTTCGGTGCGTTTTCCATGACATGCAAATATCTGAGATTTTTTTGAAACGGCCAACTTTGCCGCGCTTTTTGAGAGGCTTCCGCCGGGCCGGCGGCGACAGAAAGTTCCGCGGTTTCGCAGGTCCGGAGGCGAGTCGGTGCTGACCGTCCGGGAGCCGTTGTCGGCTCGGTAGCCGGATTGCGATGCGAATTGCGCTCACGATCAATGCATTGTGTGCGGCGACGTGTCGGAGTGAAGCAAGCCGAACACCTTTCCGGAATTGATTAAATGTTGATAACTGCGCAGCCGCAGCGTCGGAAAAACCGAAAAAATGTGCTAAACTTGCAGGATTAACATGGGAAAATCTGCGCCGATATGGCCTCTGCGATCTACTATCTGCTTCTGTCGCTCTTCACGGTGATCTGTTTCGTCCCGTTCGCCGTTCTTTTTGCGCTGACCGTTTTTTTCGATAAGGAACGGGTGGCGCTGCATTGGGCGTCGCGCGTCTGGTCGTACGGGATCTTCCGGTTGTGCCCGCTATGGAAGCTGCGGGTCGAAGGCCGGGAGAAGATCGATCGGAGCCGTCCGTGGGTCATCGTGACGAATCATCAGTCGATGCTCGACATTCCGCTGATGTACGTGCTGCCGCTCAACTTCAAGTGGGTGTCGAAAAAAGAGGTGCAGAAGATGCCGATCTTCGGCTGGGTGCTGTGGATGCACGGCGATATCCCGGTCGAACGCGGATCGCGCCGCAGCGCCAAGCGGATGATGGAACGCTGCGTCGAGCGCCTGTCGAGAGGTACTTCGGTCATCGTGTTCCCGGAAGGGACGCGGACGCGGACCGGCGAGATCGGCCGCTTCAAGGACGGGGCTTTTCTGGTGGCGAAAAGTGCGGGCGTCGGCATACAGCCTGTCGTGATCGACGGCACGTGGAGCCTGATGAAAGGCTGGCGCGTGCGGATGCCGCACACGTTCCGCGTGCGGGTGCTCGATCCGATTCCGCCCGAGCGGGTCGCTTCCTCGGAAGCCCGGGAGCTGGCCGGACGGACCGAAGCGTTGATGAAGGAAGCGCACGGACGGATGCTTTCCGAAGGGAAATAGAATATTTTGAGGAATCGTCATAACGCGGGAAGGTCCCGCATCCGAAGAAAGGAACGAACATGAACGCAGCAGCAGACTACGGCGACGAGCATATCCGGACGCTCGACTGGAAGGAGCATATCCGCCGGCGCCCGGGCATGTATATCGGGAAGCTCGGCGACGGCACGTCGGCCGACGACGGCATATACATCCTGATCAAAGAGGTGCTTGACAACTCGATAGACGAGTATATGATGGGTTTCGGCAAGACGATCGACGTCACGGTCGGGGACGACGGCCGCGTGTCGGTGCGCGACTACGGGCGCGGCATTCCGCTCGGCAAGCTCGTGGACGTCGCCTCGAAGATGAACACCGGAGCCAAGTACGATTCGAAGGCTTTCAAGAAATCCGTCGGCCTGAACGGCGTCGGCATCAAGGCCGTCAACGCGCTGTCGAGCGAGTTCACGATCCGCAGCGTCCGCGACGGCGAGGCGCGCACCGTGCGTTTCGAGGCAGGCGAGGAGATATCGGACACGTCCGAGAGCGGCGTCGGCGACCGCAACGGCACGAGCGTGTCGTTCGTGGCCGACCGGAGCGTATTCGGCGAGTATGCCTACCACATGGAGTACGTCGAGACGATGATCCGCAACTACACCTATCTGAACGCCGGGCTGACGATCCGCGTCAACGGGCAGGCTTTCGTGTCGCGCAACGGCCTGCTGGACCTGCTCAACGAGAATCTGGGCGAGGAGCCGCTCTATCCGCCGATTCACCTGACGGGGACCGACATCGAGGTGGCGATCACGCACGGGCACGGCTACGGCGAGACGTACTATTCGTTCGTCAACGGACAGCACACGACGCAGGGCGGGACGCATCAAGCCGCGTTCCGGGAAGCGATTGCCAAGACGATCAAGGAGTTCTACCGCAAGGATTTCGATGCGGCGGACATCCGCACGTCGGTCATCGCGGCAATCAGCGTCAAGGTCGAGGAACCGATGTTCGAATCGCAGACCAAGACGAAGCTCGGATCGAAGGATATGGGACCCGACGGGCCGACGGTGCGCAACTTCGTCGTCGATTTTCTGAAAACCGAGCTCGACAACTATCTGCACAAGCATTCCGAGACGGCCGACGTGCTGCTGCGGAAGATTCAGGAAAGCGAGAAGGAACGCAAGGCGATCTCCGGCATCCAGAAGAAGGCGCGCGAGATGGCCAAGAAGGTGAGCCTCAACAACAAGAAGCTGCGCGACTGCCGTATCCACCTCACCGACAAGAACGAGCGGGCCGAGGAGTCGATGATTTTCATCACCGAGGGGAATTCCGCGAGCGGGTCGATCACCAAGTCGCGCGACGTGAACACGCAGGCCGTGTTCAGCCTGCGCGGCAAGCCGCTCAACAGTTACGGGCTGACCAAGAAGATCGTTTACGAGAACGAGGAGTTCAATCTGCTGCAGGCCGCGCTGAACATCGAAGAGGACATGGACAACCTGCGCTACAACAAGATTATCGTAGCGACGGATGCCGATGTGGACGGAATGCACATCCGGCTGCTGCTGCTGACGTTTTTCCTGCAGTTCTTTCCCGACGTGATCCGCTCGGGACACCTTTATATTTTGCAGACGCCGCTGTTCCGCGTGCGCAACAAGAAAGAGACGCGCTACTGCTATAGCGAGGAGGAGCGCCTGCGGGCCGTGAACCAGCTCGGGCCGAACCCCGAGATCACGCGCTTCAAGGGCCTCGGGGAAATCTCGGCCGACGAGTTCAAGAACTTCATCGGCGAGGACATGCGGCTGGACAAGGTGCGGATGACCAAGGACGATCCGATCTGCGATCTGCTCGAGTTCTACATGGGCAAGAACAGCGCCGAGAGGCAAGGCTTCATCATCGGCAACCTGCGCATCGAGGCCGACTATGTCGAGGATTTGATTTGACGACTTCCAAGAGCAAACGACGAACATGAGCGATAAAGACAACGAAAAGGAACTGTCCGCGAATCCCGAGGACCTCGGATTGCGGGAGCCCGGCGCGGGCGACGACGGCGCAGGCGTTCGGGAGGGAACCGTCGCGGAGGGCGCTGCGCCGGACGACGGCGGGGCGGAGGCTTCGGCTGCGGGCGAGGCGGAGACCGTTGCGGAAGCATCCGAGACGGGCCGTCCGGCCAAGTTCGGCCGGCTGACGGGCGACGGGGCCGACCGGCGAAAGCTGACGGGCATGTACAAGGACTGGTTTCTGGACTATGCTTCGTATGTGATTCTGGAGCGTGCCGTGCCCCACGTCGACGACGGACTGAAGCCGGTGCAACGGCGCATCCTGCACGCGATGCGCAAGCTCGACGACGGACGCTACAACAAGGTCGCCAATATCATCGGCTCGACGATGCAGTACCATCCGCACGGCGACGCTTCGATCGGCGACGCGCTCGTGCAGCTCGGGCAGAAGGATATGCTGATCGACTGTCAGGGCAACTGGGGAAACATCCTGACGGGCGACGGCGCCGCTGCGCCGCGGTACATCGAGGCGCGGCTGTCGAAGTTCGCGCTCGACGTCGTGTTTAATCCGAAGACCACCGAGTGGATGCTCTCCTACGACGGCCGCAATCAGGAGCCCGTGACGCTTCCGGTCAAGTTTCCGCTGCTGCTCGCGCAGGGCGTCGAGGGAATCGCCGTCGGACTGGCGTCGAAAATCCTGCCGCACAATTTCAACGAGCTGATCGACGCGTCGATCGCCTATTTGCGCGGCGAGCCGTTCGAGCTCTATCCCGATTTCCCGTCGGGCGGGCTGTGCGACGTGACGCGGTACAACGACGGATTGCGCGGCGGGGCGGTCAAGGTCCGCGCGCGGATCAACAAGATCGACAAGCGGACGCTCGCGATCACCGAGATACCCTACGGCACGACGACCGAGTCGATCAAGGAATCGATCATCAAAGCCAACGACAAGGGTAAAATCAAGATCAAGAAAGTCGACGACAACACTTCGGATCAGGTCGAGATCATCATCCACGTCAGCAACGACGAGTCGTCGGACCGGACGATCGACGCGCTGTACGCCTTCACCGACTGCGAAGTCTCCATATCGCCGAATTCGTGCGTCATCATGGACGACAAGCCGCACTTCATGGGCGTGCACGAGATTCTGCGTCGCTGCGCCGACCGCACGCGGGAATTGCTGCGCCGCGAGCTGGAAATCCGGCTCGAGGAGTTGGAGCAGGACTGGCATATGTCGTCTCTGGAAAAGATTTTCATCGAGAACAAGATTTACCAGCGCATGGAGGAGGCGACTTCGCGCGAGGCGGCCTATGCCGCCGTCGACGAGGGACTGAAGCCTTTCGCGCATCTGCTGCGCCGCGAGATCACGCTCGACGACGTCGTGAAGCTGACCGAGCTGCGCATGATCCGCATTTCGCGCTACGACTCCTTCAAGGCCGACGAGCATGTGAAGAGCGTCGAGCAGGAGATCGCGCAGGTGAAACGGCATTTGGCGACACTGACCGATTTCACGATCGCCTACTTCCGCCGGATTAAGGAAAAGTACGGCCGGGGCCGCGAGCGGAGGACCGAGCTGCGCGAGTTCGACTCGATCGAAGCGACGAAGGTCGTCGTAGCGAACGCCAAGCTGTACGTCGACCGGGCCGAGGGCTTTTTCGGTATCGGGCCGGCCATGCGCAAGGACGAGTTCGTATGCGACTGTTCGGACATCGACGACGTGATCGTCGTGACCAAGGAGGGCAAGTACGTCATTACGAAAGTGAGCGAAAAGGCGTTCTTTGCGAAGAACATCTACTATATAGGCATTTTCAAGCGCAACGACGAGCGGACGATCTACAACGTGCTCTACCGCGACGGCCGCGGCGGCCCGCTGATGATGAAACGTTGCGCGATCAAGGGTATCACGCGCGACCGCGAGTACGACCTGACCAAAGGCACGCCGCGCAGCGAGATTCTCTACATGAGCGTCAATCCGAACGGCGAGGCCGAGGTGCTGAAAGTCTACTTCAAGCCGAGACCGAGGCTCAAGAAGCTGATCGTCGACCTGAATTTCGGCGAGCTGGCCATCAAGGGCCGGCAGTCGCAGGGCAACCTGTTCACGCGCTATGCGATTCATAAGATCGTGCTCAAGGAGCGCGGCGCGTCGACGCTCGGCGGCATCAGCGTGTGGTACGACGACGAGATCCGGCGGCTCAACACGGACGGCCGGGGCGAGTTGCTGGGCGAGTTCTCGGGCGACGACAGGCTGATCGTGATGACGGGCAAGGGCCTTTACTATACGACGGGCTACGATCTGGGCGTTCACTTCCCGGAGGAGACGATCCGCGTCGAGAAGTACGATCCGGGCCGCATATACTCGGTCGTCTATTTCGACGGCGAGCAGAACTACTATTACGTCAAGCGCTTCACGGCCGAGCCGAGCGACCGGATGCAGAGTTTCGTCGACGAGGCGGCCGGAGCGTCGCTCGTGGCGATCAGCGGCGACCGTTATCCCCGGCTGCTGGTCGGCTATGCGGGACACAATGCCGGCCGGCCCGACGATACGATCGACGTGGACGAGTTCATCGGCGTCAAGAGTCACCGGGCCAAAGGCAAGCGCGTGACGACGCTCGAGGTCGGCCGGATCGTCTTTACCGATCCGATCGAGCGGGAGCCTCGTCCCGAGGAACCGTCCGGAGAGGACGATCCGGGGAACGGTTCTTCCGGCGAGGGGGCCGGAACGGATGCGGCATCGGCCGGCGCTTCCGGAAAGGAGAGCCCGGCGGCGAAAAAGCCCGAGCCCAAGAATTACGTGGCGGGCGATACGGTCGAGTTCGACGTGGCCGGCGAAGAAGAGAAGGGCAACGGGCGACAAATGGAACTGTTTTGAGCGGAGGCTTGCGGGTGACGGCAGGCCGTCTTTCCGGAAAGGGCTGCCGTTCGACGAATGTTGTGCGAGGGCCGTCCGGACGGCTCGTCGGAGAGGTTTAGGGGCATGCTGATATTTCTGGTAGGATACATGGGGTGCGGCAAGAGCACGATCGGGCGGGCTTTGGCCCGCCGGCTCGGCAAGCCGCTTTTGGATATGGACGCGCTGATCGAGGAGCATTGCGGCAAGCGCGTCGGCGAGATTTTCGAAACGCTCGGCGAAGACGGATTCCGGCGCATGGAGCGCGATACGCTTGCCGAAGTGATTTCGTCCTACGACGATGCGGTGGTCGCGACCGGGGGCGGAACGCCCTGTTTCTTCGACAACATGGAGGCGATGAACCGCGCGGGCCGGACGATCTATTTTCAGATGAGCGCCGAGAAACTGGCGGTCCGTCTGGAGCATGGCCGAGCCAAGCGCCCGCTGCTGCGCGACAAGAGCGAGGACGAGCTGGTCGAATATATCCGCGAGAATATCCGCAAGCGGGAACCGTTCTATTCGCAGGCCCGGCTCGTGATCGGTTGCGACGGCGTGAGCGACGACTATGTGGTGAGCCACGTCGTGTCGTATTTGGAGCATTGCGGGGCCGACGAGACCGCGCGCCGGGACCGCTGATGTCCGGAATATGCGCGGGGCATCGGCTGCCGGATGGCTGCATAAGCTGTGCTGCCGCGCGAAGAAGAGCGAGGGCCGAATCGCGGCACGGTCTGCGGGATAGTTCGGTTTTTCCGGGCTGTCGCAGCGGGGGGGCCGGAGACCGGCGGCTTCGTCGGCTGGGAACCCGATTCCGGGTCCGGAACTTTGCGCTTGCGCTTTGTTTGTTCGGCGCGATAGCGTAACTTTGCACCGTGTTCCGCCGGAGCGCAGGAAATGCCTTGCGGAGCCGATGCCGTAGGACGGAATCCGGAGAAGCATTCGCGGACCCGGCAGGCCGGGCCGGCGGCCGAAGCGCTTCCGGTGCAGATCGGAGCCGCAGGGGCGCCGGAAGGAAAGGATTTGCCGGAGCGGACGGCAGCAGAGACGATCGATATAACGAACATACATAGTCAGGATGATACTATTTTTCAGGAAAGACCGTACCGTGTACGCCGTGCAGGCCGACGCGGCACTTTCTGCCGAGCAGACGGACAGCCTGCGGTGGCTTTTGGGCGGCGCGGATTTGCTCGCGCAACAGACGCTCGACGGAGTTTTCGTCGGTCCCCGGCGCGAGATGATCACGCCTTGGAGCACGAATGCCGTCGAGATCACGCAGAACATGGGATTGCCGGGCATCCGCCGCATCGAGCAGTTCGTCGAGGCGGAAAGCGAAGACGTCCCGTTCGACGCGATGCTGCAGCGCAAGTACCGCACGATCGACCAACAGGTCTTCACGATCAGCAAGAAGCCCGATCCGATCGTCTACATCGACGACATGGCGGCGTACAACCGGCAGGAGGGACTGGCCCTGAGCGACGAGGAAATCGCCTATCTGGAAAGCGTCAGCCGCCGCATCGGGCGCAAGCTGACCGACAGCGAGGTGTTCGGCTTCTCGCAGGTCAACTCGGAGCACTGCCGCCACAAGATATTCAACGGTCAGTTCGTCATCGACGGCGAGGCGATGCCCTCGACGCTGTTCGGTCTGATCAAGCGTACGACCAAGGAGCATCCGGGCCGCGTCGTGTCGGCTTATAAGGACAACTGCGCTTTCCTGCAGGGGCCTGCCGTCGAGCAGTTCTCGCCCGCGGCGCACGATACGTCGGACTACTTCCGAATCGAGGAGTTCGAGAGCGTGATCTCGGTCAAGGCCGAGACGCACAACTTCCCGACGACCGTCGAGCCGTTCAACGGCGCGGCGACGGGTACGGGCGGCGAGATACGCGACCGCATCGCCGGCGGCAAGGGAGCGTTCCCGGTGGCCGGCACGGCCGTTTATATGACCGCTTATCCGCGTCTGGACGGAGGGCGCGAGTGGGAGAAGGCGACCGAGCCGCGCGAGTGGCTCTACCAGACGCCCGAGGACATCCTGATCAAGGCGTCGAACGGGGCTTCCGATTTCGGCAACAAGTTCGGTCAGCCGTTGATCTGCGGTAGTTTGCAGACGTTCGAACATTTCGAGAACGGCAAAAAATACGGCTTCGACAAGGTCATCATGCAGGCCGGCGGCATCGGTTACGGCCGTAAGCGCGACAGCATCAAGGACGAGCCGGAGGCGGGCGATCGCGTCGTGCTGCTCGGAGGCGACAACTACCGCATCGGCATGGGCGGGGGCGCCGTCTCGTCGGTGGCTACCGGCGAGTATGCGGGGGCCATCGAGCTCAATGCCGTGCAGCGATCGAATCCCGAAATGCAGAAGCGGGCCTACAATGCGATCCGCGCCATCTCGGAAGAGGGCGTCAATCCGATCATCTCGATCCACGACCATGGTGCGGGCGGACACTTGAACTGTCTGAGCGAGCTCGTCGAGGCGACGGGCGGCCGGATCGACATGGACAAGCTGCCTATCGGCGACCCGACGCTCAGCGCGAAGGAGATCGTCGGCAACGAGTCGCAGGAACGCATGGGGCTCGTCATCGACGAGAAGAACATAGACAAGCTGCGGCGTATCGCCGAACGCGAGCGGTCGCCGTTCTACGTGATCGGCGAGGCGACGGGCGACATGCAGTTCACCTTCGTCGACAACCGCACGGGCGAGAAGCCGATCGACCTGAAGCTCGAAGACATGTTCGGCAAGGCGCCGCGCACGGTGCTCGCGGATCGGACGGTCGAGGAGCGGTTCGCCGAGCCCCGTTATACGGCCGGCAGTCTGAACCGCTACATCGAGAACGTGCTCCAGATGGAGGCCGTTGCCTGCAAGGACTGGCTGACGAACAAGGTCGACCGCTCGGTGACGGGCAAGGTCGCCATGCAGCAGACCGCCGGAGAGGTACAGCTTCCGCTGAACGACTGCGCCGTCGTCGCGCTCGACTATCAGGGTACGCACGGCATCGCCACGGCGCTCGGACATGCGGTGGGCGTCGCGATGGCCGATCCGCGCAGGGGATCGGAGATGGCCATTACCGAGGCGTTGACGAATATCGTCTTCGCCCCGATCGACGGCGGCCTGCGCTCCGTCTCGCTGAGCGCCAACTGGATGTGGCCCTGCAAGAACGAGGGCGAGGACGCGCGGCTCTACGCGGCCGTACAGGCGGCCAGCGACTATGCGGTGGCCCTCGGAATCAACATACCGACCGGCAAGGATTCGCTGTCGATGACGCAGAAGTACCGCGACGGAGAGCTCGTCTACGCGCCGGGAACGGTCATCATCACTTCGGCGGCCGAGGTCTCGGACGTCAAGAAGGCGGTTTCTCCGGCCTTGAAGCACCGTCCGAGCCAGATCGTTTACGTCGATATGAGCCGCTCGCCGTTCGCGCTGGGCGGCAGCAGCTTTTTCCAGAGCCTCGGAGGCGTCGGATCGGAAGTGCCTGCGGTCGAGTCGGCCGACTATTTCGCCCGGGCGTTCGGCGCCGTACAGGGCCTCATCGGCGACGGGAAGGTGCTCGCCGGGCACGACGTGTCGGCCGGCGGCCTCGTGACGGCGCTGCTCGAGATGACGTTCGCCGACAACCGCAGCGGCATGGATCTGAGCTTTGCCGCGCTCGGCGAGCGCGACATCGTCCGGCTGCTTTTCAGCGAGAAGCCTGCTTTGGTGTTGCAGGTCGAGGACGGCGTGCGGACCTGCGAGGAGCTGAAGTTCGCCGGGGTGGATGCTTATGTGATCGGCGACGTGAATTTCGAGCGCCGCTTCCGTTTCGCGCACGACGGTCTGGAAATGGACTTGCTTATCGACGAGCTGCGCGATACGTGGTTCAAGACTTCTTACCTGCTCGACCGCCGTCAGAGCGGGGCGCAGAAGGCGTCGGAGCGCTTTGCCAACTATAAGAATCAGGAACTCCGCTTCCGCTTCCCGGAGACATTCACCGGCAAACTGTCGCAATGGGGGCTCGAAACGAGTCGCCGCTGTCCGACGGGCGTCCGTGCGGCGATCATCCGCGAGAAGGGCATCAACGGCGACCGCGAAATGGCGTGGTTCATGTACCTGGCCGGTATGGATGTCAAGGACGTGCACATGACCGACCTGATCGAGGGCCGCGAGACGCTCGAGGACGTGAACATGATCGTCTTCCCCGGCGGATTCTCCAATTCGGACGTACTCGGGTCGGCCAAGGGATGGGCCGGGGCATTTCTTTATAACGAGAAAGCCAAGCAGGCGCTCGACCGGTTCTACGCCCGTCCCGACACGCTGTCGCTGGGCGTCTGCAACGGCTGCCAGCTGATGATCGAGCTCGGGCTCGTCACGCCCGGCCACGAGCGTAAGCCGCGCATGCTGCACAACGAGAGCCATAAGTTCGAGTCGGCTTTCTTGGGCGTCCGCATCGAGCCGAACGAGTCGGTCATGCTGCGCTCGCTCGCCGGCTGCGAGCTGGGTATCTGGGTCGCTCACGGCGAGGGCCGCTTCAGTCTACCGTACGAGGAGAGCCGCTACTGCATTCCGGTCCGCTACTCGTACGACCAGTATCCGGCCAATCCGAACGGGAGCGACTACAACGCGGCGGCCCTCTGTTCGGAAGACGGTCGCCATCTGGCCATCATGCCTCACTTGGAGCGCGCAATCCGGCCGTGGAACTGGGCCTGCTATCCCGAGGACCGGACAGGAGATGAGGTGACTCCGTGGATTGAGGCTTTCGTCAGCGCCCGCCGCTGGATCGAGGATAAAACGAAAAAGTAGCGATGAACGACGCGCCGATAGGAGTTTTCGACTCGGGGCTGGGCGGGCTGACCGTATGGAGCGAGCTGCGCCGCCGCTTGCCCCGCGAGTCGCTGCTGTACTACGGCGACGGCAAGAACTGCCCGTACGGGGACAAGACCCGCGAGCAGGTGACCGAGGCCGTCGATTTCGCCGTACGAAGGCTCGTCGACCGCGGAGTCAAGCTGATCGTCGTGGCCTGCAATGCCGCGACGGCCATGGCGATCGATCACCTGAGAGCCGCCTATCCGATTCCGTTCGTCGGGCTCGAGCCGGCCGTCAAGCCGGCCGCGCTCTCGTCGCGCAGCGGCGTGATCGGGATTCTGGCGACGGCGGCGACGCTGCGCGGCAGGCTGTTCCGCGAGACGTCGCGCCGCTACGAGGACCGGGTGCGGATCATCGCCCGGGTCGGCGAGGGTTTCGTCGAACTGGTCGAGCAGAACCGCGAACGGACCGAGGAGGCCTATCGTCGGGTAGAGCGTCTGCTTGAGCCCATGATCGAGGCCGGAGCCGACCGGATCGTGCTCGGCTGCACGCACTATCCCTTTCTGAGCGAGGCGATGCACCGCGTGATCGGCGACCGCGACGTCCGTCTGGTCAATCCGGCGGCGGCCGTCGAGCAGCGGACCGAGGCTCTGCTGCGCGAAGGGGGAATCGAGGCTTCCGGAGGCAGTCGGCCCGTATACGAGTTTATGACCAGTGCCGACGAAGCTTACCGGCAGCGGCTGGCCGCCAAGAGCGAGGAAGCGCGGACGATGCGTTTCGAGTAGGCGGGAGAGCTTCGGCGTCGGAGGTCGTCCGGGACGGAATGCGGGGAGGTGGCGGCCGGACGGCGGTGCAGGGCCGTTTCCTGTTTCGGGGAAAGGGACCGTGTTCCGGTTTCGGAGGTCTCCCGAATGCGGGGCGTACTGCAAGGGGCCGGGGATGACAGAAAATGCGAAGTCCGAAGGTGGCCGTCCATTCGGTGCGGCTCGCAGGCGTCCGGAACGTTAACGGGAAAGATACGGGGCGCCGGAGAGTCGGCGAAAGGCCGCTTGGTCGGAAAGTGCGGTTGTCGGCCGTCGCGTATCCGCCGGGGCAGAGATGAAAAACAAGAAAGAATGACCGCTCCGGGCGGTCGCAGGAATATGGCAACGAAGAAGAAAACGACGGGGGCTTCCCAGCCCGAGGTCAGGGGACTGAGCGACACGAAGCGGTGGATTTACGGCTTCGCGCTGCTGTTTTTCGCGCTGTTCGTCGGCGTGGCCGTCGTGTCGTACTTCATATACTGGCGCGACGATCAGAACGTCGCGCTGTGGAGCCGCGTGCTGGCTGCGGGCGAGCAGCCGGTGATGAATTGGGGCGGCAAGCTCGGCGCGGTGCTTGCCAACTACATCGTGGGCGACTGGTTCGGGTTGTTCGGGTTCTGCGTTCCGGTCGTGCTGGTGATCCTGTCGCTTCGGATCATGCGCTTCCGGCCGGCCATGCTGCGCAAGTCGGTACGGCTGACGCTGATCCTGATGATTCTCGGCTCGCTGACGCTCGGCTACCTGTTCGGCGATAGCTGGACCGTGTTCGGCTCGGGGCTCGGCGGTCAGCAGGGCATCGAAGTGTCGCGCTGGCTCGTGTCGGTGCTCGGGCGCGTCGGAGCCGGGCTGTTGTTGTTGCTGTCGATCATCCTGTATGCGATCTATGTCAACCGCAATACGATCTCGCTGCTCAACCGCGTAGGCAAGGAGATCGTCGATAACGGCAAAAAGGTGGGCGGCGCCGTGACGTCGACGGCTACGGAAATGATCCGGCACGAGCTCAGGGGCGGCAATAAGAAAGTCGCTGCGGGCGCAGCGGCGGAGCCCGCGGAGGGCCTTGCCGAGAATGCGGCGACGGAGCCGGCCGGCAGCGAGGACGACGACGTATTCACCGTGCGCGATGCGTCGGAGCGGAACGACACGCCGTTCTATCCGGGCGAGCTGATCGACGACGACGGCTTTGTGGTGGTCGATCGCTCGGGGCTGTCGCGGCCTCCGATCGTGCCGAAGGAGGAGAGCGCTCCGGCCGGCCGCACCGAAATCGATGACGACGGCTTCGTCGTAACGGATCTGACCGTCGAAGAGCCGCCTCGCACCGAGGTCGACGAGGACGGATTCACGATCCAGTATGCCAGCGGGGACGGAGAGGCGCTGCGGGAACCTGCGCGTGAAGCCGTCGATTCCGTACCGGTCGGATGGCGGGATCCTGCCGCTGGGACCGGTCTGGTTACCGGTGCCGCTTTAGAGGCGGCGGGCGGTGCGGTCGGGCAGGAAGCGAGAGCGGCCGAGACGTCTGCCGTTGCGGCTTCCCCGGAAGGCCGGATCGCAGTCGGCATGCCGCAGGCGGGGGCTTCCGTTTCGGAGGACGACCGTTTCGTGGCCAGCGTACCGGGCGACGCGGCGATCGAAGAGCGCGACGATATGGCTGTCGAGCGCCTGCCTCAGGACGAGACGCTCTCGGAGGACGAGATCGAGAGCACGCTGTACGATCCGACGCTCGATCTGTCGTCGTACCAGCGCCCGCCGGTCGAGCTGCTCGAGGACCACAGCGTCGAGGTCAGCGTGACGAGCGAGGAGATCGTCGAGAACAAGAACCGGATCAAGGAGACGCTCGAGAACTTCGGCATCCGCATCGAGAAAATCAAGGCGACGATCGGCCCGACCGTGACGCTGTACGAGATCGTGCCGTCGCCGGGCGTGCGCATTTCCAAGATCAAGAATCTGGAGGACGACATCGCGCTGAGCCTGTCGGCCCTCGGTATCCGGATCATCGCTCCGATACCGGGCAAGGGGACGATCGGCATCGAGGTGCCGAACAAGGACAAGAAGATCGTGTCGATGTACTCGGTCATCAAGTCGGTGAAGTTTCAGGAGTCGAAGTACGACATTCCGGTCGTGCTGGGCAAGACGATTCAGGACGAGACGTTCGTGATCGATCTGGCCAAGATGCCGCACTTGCTCGTAGCCGGGGCGACCGGACAGGGCAAGTCGGTCGGCCTGAACGCGATCATCACGTCGCTGCTCTACAAAAAGCATCCTTCGGAGCTGAAGCTCGTGCTGGTCGATCCGAAGAAGGTCGAGCTGACGCTCTATTCGAAGCTCGAGCGCCATTTTCTGGCCAAGATGCCGGGCGAGGACGACGCGATCATCACCGATACGCACAAGGTGATCTATACGCTGAACTCGCTCTGCATCGAAATGGACGCCCGCTACAATCTGCTGCGCGCGGCCGAGGTGCGCAAGATTACCGAGTATAACGACAAGTTCATCCATCGCCGGCTGAATCCGCAGAAAGGACACCGCTATCTGCCCTACATCGTCGTGATCATCGACGAGTTCGCCGACCTGATCATGACGGCCGGTCGAGAGATCGAGACGCCGATCGCGCGAATCGCCCAGTTGGCGCGCGCCGTCGGCATTCACCTCGTCATTGCGACGCAGCGCCCGACGACGAACATCATCACCGGCGTCATCAAAGCCAATTTCCCTGCCCGCATCGCGTTCCGCGTCACGTCGATGGTCGACTCGCGTACGATCATCGACCAGCCGGGAGCGAACCAGCTGATCGGTCGCGGCGATATGCTCGTATCGACGGGCAACGATCTGATCCGCGTGCAGTGCGCGTTCGTCGATACGCCCGAGATCGAGCGCATCACCGAGTTCATCGCTTCGCAGCGCGGATATGTAGGAGCCTACGAGCTTCCCGAGTATACGCCCGAGGGCGGAGGCGAGGGAGCCGCCGGCAACAAGACGAACGATCTCTCGCAGCTCGACTCGATGTTCGAGGAAGTGGCCCGCTTCGTCGTGCAGAACCAGCAGGGATCGACTTCGTCTATCCAGCGCCGCTTCTCGATCGGGTATAACCGGGCCGGCCGTATTATGGACCAGCTCGAAATGGCCGGCGTCGTAGGCAAGGCCGAAGGCAGCAAGCCGCGCGAGGTGCTGATCGCCGACATGATGTCGCTCGAAAAGATACTTTCGTCGCTCGAAGACTTGTAGCAGGCGCTTCGCATGGGCCGGGGAATCGATTCGCTGCGGAACGGAGCGGTGTGATGTCTGGGAAGCGGAGCGAGTGGCGGAAAGGACGGATACGACGGGGGAGATGAAGGCGGGAGACGGACGTCGGTCGTCGGTCGAAAGCCGGACGGGAAGAATCGATGAGAGGGCGATGCGCACGAGGATCGGGAAATTTCGGAGATGTTGCTTTTTCTGCGGGTTAAGCGTAAGCCCGACAGGTAAGGCGTGAGGTTTTCGAAATAGCCGGGCCGCCGGGTTCCGGCGTTCCGTTCCGCAGCGGTCCTGCCGGTCGCCGGTGCGGCGGGAGGACGGCGGTAAGATAATAAGGATTGTAAAGCGAATGTCGATGATACGAGTATTGTTCTGTACGCTGCTAGCCGCTTGGGCGGTCCTGCCGCTCCGGGCCGACGACCGGGGCCGGGCGCTGGTCCGGAGCCTGTCGGCCAAAATCGCCTCCTACGTTTCCTACGAGGTGTTGTTCACGGCCGATATGGACGGAGAGTTCGACGGCGTGCAGGGGCGTATCGTAGTGAACGGCGACCGGTACCGCGTCGAGGTGAACGGCTCCGAGCTCTATTGCGACGGCAAGCTCCTCTATACGTTCCGTGCCGACGAGGACGAGGTGACGATCGAGCGTCCCGACCCGGGCGACCGCTCGCTGCTGTCGAATCCCCCTCGTTTTTTCCGCCTCGAGGGCGACGATTTCGAGGTGGCTTACAAAGGCCGGGAAGATGCCGGAGGGCGTAGTCTCGACCGGTTGGAACTGACGCCGAAAAGTCCCGATGCCGGCTATCGCTCGATCGAGATAGGAGTCGATCCGGCGGACGGTATGCCCGTTCAGGTCGTCTATCGCGTGGACGGGGCGGCCGCTCCGCTGCGGATACGGATCGACCGGCTCGTGCCGAACGTGCCGGTGAAGGATTCCGATTTTACATTCGATCCGCGGAAGCATCCGGGCGTCGAGGTGATCGATTTCCGCTGATTCGCCCGTCCGGACGAATCGGTCGTGTGCGGCACGTTTTGTCTTGGCGAATGTCGTACAAGCCGCCTGTTATGTGTTTCTGCCGGATGTTCCGGAAAGGTTCTTTTCGGTTCGGTGCCCGTGTTTTGAAAAGGTACGGACAGGAATCGTCCGTACCCGGAGTCGGGAGGCTGCCGCTTGTTCGTTATCGGATTCCCCGCCGGTTCAACGCCCGGGCGTATGCTTGCGCGTTGCGGTTATGCTCGGCGAGCGATCGCGCGAAGGCATGAGAGCCCGACAGGTCGTCCTTGGCGCAGAAATAGAGATAGTCGTGGTTTTCGTAATCGAGCACGGCATCGATCGCAGCGATCGACGGCATGCAGATCGGCCCGGGCGGCAGACCCGGATGCCGGTAGGTGTTGTAAGGGGAATCGACTTCGAGATGCTTGTTCAGCACCCGCCGGATCGAAAAGTCGCCGAGCGCGAAGCGGACCGTCGGATCGGCCTGAAGCGGCATGCCCCTTTTCAGCCGGTTGATGTAGACGCCCGCCACGCGCGGCATTTCGTCCGTGCGTTTGGTTTCCTCGTAGACGATCGATGCCAGCGTATAAGCTTCGATGCGGTTCAGTCCCGTGCGGGCGAGCTTCCGTTCGCGGCTCTGCCAGAAGCGCTCGTTTTCCCTTTGCATCCGCGACAGAAATTCGTCGGACGAACAATTCCAGTACAGTTCGTAAGTATTCGGAATGAACATCGCCAAAAATGTCTGCGGCGTGTATCCGTATCGGGCGGCGGTCGAGTCGGCGAGCAGCAGTCCGGCTAGCGAAGCCGAGTCGAGCTCGAGCCTGCGCGAGATGCTGCCGGCGAGCCGGTCGAGCGTGCGGACATTGTTGAACGTAACCCGCGCGGGCGCCTGCAGCCCCGCCTTGAGGCGGTTGATGACTTCGCGGTAGGTCATTCCTTCTTTCAGCGCGTAGCGTCCCGGACGGACCGCGCGGTCGAGTCCCACCGCCCGGGCCGTCAGATCGAATCGTTGGAAATCGGGGATCGCCCCCCCGGATCGCAGCGAGTCGGCCAGTCGGCCGTAGTCGCTGCCGGTCGGGACCAGCACGACGGCGTCGCGCGCGACGGCCTGGCCGAAGTATAGGCGCGCGACGAAAAATGCGCCAGCGATCAGCGCGAGCACGACGGCGCCGGCTGCGTACCAGCCCTTTTTATGCTTCATCCGGGAATAATTTTTGCAAATATAGCGAATTTGTTTAATTTTGTCCCGGGTAAGTCTTATACGACCAGCTCCTGCTGAATCCCCCAGAGTCGGAAGACGGCAAGGGTAGGTGGTTGTAGCGGTGCGATATAAGTAGCTTACCCATTTTTTATTCCGTTTCTCCGCGAGCGTTTTCCCCGGAACCGATTAACAGCCGTTTGACGCGATGATCAAGATATATGCTCAGAATCCCAACGAGAAGGCCGTCGCCCGCGTGGCGGACGTGCTTCGCTCGGACGGGGTGATCGTCTATCCGACCGACAGCGTCTATGCGTTCGGCTGCTCGATCAGGAGTCCGAAGGCCATCGAACGTCTGCGCGCGCTGAGCGGCAAGAAGGGCGACGAATTTTCGATCGTTTGTCCCGATCTGAGCACGATTTCCGCCTACGCGCGAGTGGACAACGCGGTGTTCAAGGTGCTCAAGCGCAATCTGCCGGGACCGTTCACGTTCGTGCTGAACGCGTCGGGCAAGGTCCCCGACAAGTTTCTGGAGAAGCGAAAGACCGTCGGCGTGCGGATTCCCGACCACGCCGTCGCGCTGGCGATCGTCGAGGCGCTCGGGCATCCGCTCGTGACCGCTTCGGTCAAGGATTCGGAGGAGGAGTATACGACCGATCCGTCGCTGATCGAGGAGCGCTACGGCTCGGCGGTGGAGGCGGTGATCGACGGCGGTTACGGTCTCTGCGTGCCGACGACGGTCGTGGATTGCACGGACGAGAGCGATATCGTCGTGTTGAGGGAAGGAATCGGAGAATTAGTCTGACAGGATTATGATGAAGGATATGGAAAGAAGTCTGAGCCGGACGGAATGGCGCGAGGCCGCTACGGGCGGCTTGTATGCCGGATTGGCCTATGCCTTGCTGACGATTGCGGCGCATGCGGGCCGCTCGATGCCGGGTCTCGTGACGATTCTCAACGCGGTGAGCTTTTTCTCGTTCGCCGGATTTCTCTATTTTTACGCCCGGCGCATGGCCGCCTATGCGGGCGGCGACGGGTTTTCCTACGGGCGGAGCCTGCTTTTCGTACTGAAGATGTCGCTTTTCGCGGGCGTTCTGGCCGGTGTCGGCCAGTTCGTTCTGGTCAACTGGATCGATCCCGAGGGATTCCGCGAGCAGTTCGATCTGATGGTCGCCAACATGGCGGGCGGCGGCATGGGCGAGAAAGAGGCCGAAATGGCCGGGTCGCTCGGACTCAAACTGATGCGCAATCCGCTGTTCGCGGTGTTCAGCGGGATTTTCAGCATGTTGATTTACGGCGGCCTGCTCGGTTTGTTGATCTCGATTTTTGTCCGGCGTCCCGCCGATCCGTTCGGGGGCGGAACGTCTGCCGAATAGCGAGGGTACGGGTCGTCCGGACGAAAAAGCCGTCGGCCCGTTTCGGAGGCGGCATCCGGCGCCGAATGTGTAAGTAACGATAGCGAACAATGGAAGACAACAGCCGAATCGACATATCCGTCGTGGTTCCTCTTTATAACGAAGAGGAGTCGCTTGCCGAGCTGCACGAGTGGATCGTGCGCGTCATGGGCGAGAACGGTTTTTCGTACGAGATCGTGTTCGTCGACGACGGCAGCAGCGACGGATCGTGGGAAGCGGTCTGCCGGCTGAAGGTCCGCGATCCGCATGTGCGGGGCATCCGGTTTCGCCGCAACTACGGCAAGTCGGCCGCGCTCTACTGCGGTTTCGAGGCCGCCCGGGGGGAAGTCGTGATTACGATGGACGCCGATTTGCAGGATTCGCCCGATGAGATTCCGGAGCTCTACCGGATGGTCACCGAGCAGGGATACGATCTGGTCAGCGGGTGGAAGAAGAAGCGGTACGATCCGCTGGGCAAGACGCTGCCGAGCAAATTTTTCAATGCGACGGCTCGTCTGGCGTCGGGCATCCGGCTGCATGACTTCAACTGCGGCCTGAAGGCATACCGGCGGAAGGTCGTCAAAAGCATCGAGGTATACGGCGAGATGCACCGTTTCATACCGGTACTGGCCAAGCAGGCCGGTTTCCGGCGGATCGGCGAGAAGGTCGTCCGTCATCGGGCCCGCAAGTACGGGGTTTCCAAGTTCGGTTGGGAGCGGATGATCAAGGGGTATCTGGATCTGATTACCGTCATGTTCATGACCCGTTTCGGCAAGAGCCCGATGTATTTTTTCGGCGGTTTGGGCACGCTGATGTTTCTGCTGGGAGGCGCTACGGCCGTTTATCTGATCGCCGAGAAACTGTACAAGCAGGCTCACGGCCTGCTCGTGCGGGGCGTGACGGATCAGCCGCTGTTCTATATTGCGCTGGCGGCGGCGCTCGCCGGCGTACAGTTCTTTCTGGCCGGCTTCCTCGGAGAGCTGATCGGCCGCAACTCGGGCGACCGGAACCGCTACCTGATCGACGAGCGGATCTGATCGGCGGTCGGAAAGCCGGTGTCCGAACCGGGCCGGAATGAGGCTCGCCCGCATGCCGGCAGGTATTCTGCGGAGGTTCACGGCCATAGAGTACGGAAGGCGACCGAGCGGATGTTGCCGGGGCCTGCCGGGGAAAGAACGGGAGATTGGGCAGGAAATTTTCGCGGTGTGTCCGGGGAAATAGTATAATGTAATGTTTCGGGGGGCGTCCCCGTTTTGATTGACTTGATTATGATACAGCGCATTCAGACCGTATATCTGTTTTTGTCGGCCTTGTTTACGGCCCTGTTGCTTTTTTTGCCGTTGGCCGTCGGGGTAACCGTTTCCGGCGGTCCGGTCCGGGCTACGCTTTGGGGCTGGACCGACCCTGCCTCGGCAGACTCGCTGAGCTCCGGGGCCGTCCATTGGATCGCGGGGGGCTTGTCGGTGCTCGTGCTCGCGCTCGCTCTGGTCACGATCTTCGGGTTTCGGAACCGTCCGTTGCAAAAAAAACTGTGCGTCGTGCAGGTCGTTCTGTTGCTTGTTGTCTGCGGGCTGCTGGGCTGGTGCCTGGGCAGCTTTGCCGCTCCGCTTTCCGCATGGAGCCTTTCCGCCGCCTCGGTCTTTCCCGTCGTATCGCTGATCCTGACGCTGCTGGCTATGCGGGGAATCTCCAAGGACGAGCGGCTGGTCCGCTCGCTCGACCGGATTCGGTAATTTCCAAGAGAGCGCCCGACCGGTTTTTTCGTCCCGGTTGTGCTTGTCGGCGATCTTCTTGCGTCCCGAGGGTCAGGACCGTTCGGATTTGTGTGCGTTGCTTGGGGGCCGGTAGCGGCTATGCGGCTCCGATTGTCTTGAGAAAATGCGCTGGCCTATGGTCGATTCGGTTTTCGGTCAGTTGTCCGAAGGCGGGAAATAAACCGGGATCATATAGTAGCAATGGGCGGGTTCTTTTGCAGCGGTATCCGGTTCCGTTAAGTTGACATACGGCTTACATCGATCGATCATGCCCGGTTCCCACCTTGGCATGTTTCGGACGACGCGCAGCGCTTCTCGGTCGCATTCGGGGGATAACGAAACCAAAACCTCGGGTCGGACGACGTTCCCTTTTTTATCTATAACGCATTTGATCCAAGTCACTCCCCGGATATTTTCCTGCTCGGCTTTGCTCGGATAACGGGCGTTTCGGCGGATGAAAGCCGTCAGGCTGTCGTACCCTCCCGGGAAAGAGGGCATCCGATGGGTTACGACGCAGACGGTGTCTTCCTCGGGTTCTCCGATGGCGGGGAAATCTTCCATGAATACAGTATCGAGCTTGTTGTATTCATAGATACTGAGAAGCGCCTTTTCTTCCGTAGCCGAAGAATTCCCGCTCGCGGTCGTCCGGTCGTTTCCGTTTGTGGATTCCGGCGTCGATCGGGTTCCTGTACGGCTCGGGTCTCCGCCGTTTCGGCAGGTCGTGAGCAGGGCCAATGCGATGAAAGCCGGCAGGATTCTGCCGGTAATTGCGGTGCATAGGTCGTATCGCTTCATGGTTTGGGGATTTCGGGCGTTTCCCGGTCGGGACGGAATGATGGGAGAACGACGGTTCGTGGAATGATGCGACGAAAGCGCTGCCATGCCGGAATCGGCATGACCGAGATGCCGAAGCGCGAATCGCCGCTGTGGCCGGCCGGTATCCGCGCTTCGGCGTCTTGTCTTACAGTTCCCTGATCCAGATATTGCGGAAACGGACCGGGTTCAGGTGGTCCTGCAGCACGATCGGGCCGCGACCGTGGGCGACCGTTTTCGGGAAACCGATGAATTCCGTCGTGCCGAGGATCAGCGTGTTGTTCTGGATCAGCACGCCGTTGTGCAGCACGGTGATCCGTCCGTGCGAGTGCAGCGTACCGTCGTCCTTGAACCGGGGCGCCGTGTAGATGATGTCGTAGGTGTTCCATTTGCCCGGTTTCTGGCAGGCGTTGACCAGCGGGGCCGACTGCTTGTAGATGCTGCCGGCCTGGCCGTTGGCGTATGTCTCGTTGCCGTAGTTGTCGAGTATCTGCACTTCGTAGCGACCCTGCATGAAGACTCCGCTGTTGCCCCGGCCCTGACTTTCGCCGACGATCTCCGTCGGCGCGCTCCATTCGAGGTGCAGCTGGTAGTCGCCGAAGTCGCGGCGAGTCTGGATGCTGCCCGAGTTCGGGATGACGGTCATAACGCCGTCCTCGACGCTCCATGCGACGGGTTTCCCATCGCAGCCGATCCACTCGGGCGCGTCGTCGGCGTCCAGTCCCAGCAGGACGACGGCGTCGGAGGGAGGCGGTACGGCCCGGTCCATATCGGCCGGCGTGACGATCCGGGGCTGAGGCTCCCAGAATTCGGACATGTCGTGGGTCATCGGCGCGGGATCCGGATATTTCTTTCCGGTCTGCGCGAAAGAGGCCGTCGAAACGGCGACGCACAAGGCGATGCAAAGCGGGTTCTTTCCGTTCATGGCTTAGTAGTTTGGCGATTGGACAGGTTTTGGGCCGTCGCGGGCGTCCGCCGCGCGTACGGCATGCCCAAGATAGTCGAAAAAGTTCGGATTTCCTATTTTCGGACGGGAGAATCGGGAGGCCGGTTATCGTTTCGCGCGCATTTCTGCTTCGGGATGCGCCCTTACGGTCGCTGGCTTCGTTCCGTGCTTTGCCGTGCGGACCGTCCCGGAAGCCGGTTTGCAGCCGATCCGTTATGGAGCGGTTCGCGAGAACCGGATATGTTCTTTTCATCCGCGGCATTTTCCCGAAGCCGGGCGACGAATCGCGCGTATGACGATCCGTTTGTTCCGAGCGGCTGCCGTACGATGTACCGTGACCGTCTGGAATTTCCTCGGTCGGTCCGTTTTCCGGTTCGTCGGTCGGGATTGCCTTTTCGTTTGCCGAGACTTTCCGAACGGGCCGGCGCTTTGAAAGAGAGTCGTTCGGTAGGAGAGACCGAGGGTTTGTCGGTGCGAGGGCGCTTCCCCGTCCGACCATGGGCATTTTTCTTCGATCGGTGTCGACGAAGCCGGTCGATGTGACGATTCTTCGGATCGCATAAGGATTTTTTCGGTTGCATCCGTCTTCGGTCGGTCCGTCGTACCGGTCTATTCGGAAGGGAATATCGGTCTGAGCGTCAGTACGGTCCGGTCGTGCAAGCGGAACCGCTCTTCGTTGGCCGGGTGGGTGTAGATCAGCTTCAGGGCGAGGGTCAGCGTATCGCTCAGCGTCGGATAGATCCTCAGTCCGATCTCGCCCCGCAGCAGGTTGTCGTAATAGTCGTCCTTCCCGAAGCGGACGACCGGAGTCGTGATCTCGTAGTCCGTCCCGGCCACGGCCGTCGTCGAGTCGGGCATCACGGCGAAATTCACCGTGTCGCTGTCGTAGACGAAGTTCCGGGCGCGAAAGACCAGCACGACCGTATCGACCGGTTCCGGCTCCCGTGTATCGACGGAAAATGTCTGCTTGGCGAGCGGGAACCAATATACGTCGGAATAGAATTGCGAGCCGTCGTCCTCTTTCAAGCATCCGGCCAGCGGTGCGCACAGCAGAAGCAGTCCGTATAACAGTCGTGTTCTTTTTTTCATCGGTCGTCGGTTTGCCGTGTGACGGACCCGGCCTTCACCTGTCGTCGTGCGATCGGCTTTCTGCCCGTTCCGGAGCGTTCGGCCGGGATCGCCGGGGCAGCGGGAAGGGACTCTCCCGTCTCCTTGCCCGGCAGCCGCGGGCCGGTTTCGGAATCAAAGTTACGAGTATTTTCCGAATAATTCAGCGGACGGTCCGATTTTGTAAAAATATCCGTACCGGGCGGCACGGCCTGCGAAACGGAACACCTGCGCAAGAAAATGGTCCGTTCACGATAGGAAATCGGACGGGAAAAGCGTAATATTGTGAAAAGAAACGGATTTTGTCTCGGAGAAATACCCGTACCTCTGAAAACGGGGCGGGAACGGACCGGTTGGTTGGTCTTTCTCGATTAGGTAAGTTGGGTTAAGTTAGGTTGGGTCCGGCGTATGTCTCATATGCCGGGCCTTTTGCCGCGTTCTTCGGCTCGTATGGAAATCGGGCCCGAACGATGTAAACGATGAAAACGATGAGCAGAAAACGCATGGCGATATATGCGACGGGATGCCTCTGCTGCCTTTCGCTTGCAGGGACGTCCTGCGCGACGGGCGAGGAGCCGGTCTACGACAACCCGCTGAGAACGTCGGCCGGCGACACGGTGCGCTTGGCCGATCCTTTCGTTTACGAAAGCGATGGACTTTATTACATGACGGGTACGACCGCCTCGGCCGAGGCATCGGGGTTCGACTACTATGTATCGTCCGATCTGGTTGCATGGGAGTACGGCGGTCCCCTGTTCCGCAAGTCCCCGGCCCATTTCGGCGCCGGAGCTTTCTGGGCTCCGGAGGTCGAGCGTTACGAGGGCCGCTTCTATATGACATACAGTTGTCTGGAACCCGAGCGCGGCGTGCTGCTTTCGTGTCTGGCTGTCAGCGACCGGCCGGAGGGACCGTTCGAGGAGCTCTACACGCCCTGGTTCGATCTGGGTTTTTCGGCGATCGACTGCGACATTTTCGTCGACGACGATCCGCAGCATACGCCCTACCTCTATTTCAGCAAGAACGGAAACCGCGACGGGTACGCTTTCGGCGAGAACTGGGTCGTAAGGCTGAAGAAAGACCTCTCCGGATTCGACGGGGAGCCTCGCCTCGTTTCGCGGGCCTCTCAGCCGTGGGAGCTCGTGAACCGGGAGCGGAACCGCTGCAACGAGGGAGCTTTCGTTTTCAAGCGCGCCGGAGTTTACTATATGACCTATTCGGCCAACGATACGGGCTACTCGGATTACGGAGTCGGCGTTGCTACGGCTCCGCATCCGCTCGGCCCATGGACCAAGAGCGAGGACAATCCGCTGATGACGACCGACCTCGCGCGCGGAATCTCCTCGCCGGGACACGGCTGCGTCGTCGATCTGCCGGACGGGGAGTCGTATTTCTTTTACCACCGGCATGCCGATCCGCACGGCAGTAAGCCTTCGTTCGACCGGGTCGTGTGCATGGACCGTCTCTTTTTCGACGGGGACGGGGCGCTACGGACCGACGGCCCCTCGTCCGAGCCTCGGCGGAAACCCGGGCTTCGTCGAGAAGACGGTTCCCGACCGGAATGAACCTAACCAAAACCCTGTTATAAGATGATAAGAAAGAAATGGCTCGCGGTTGCCGCCTTGTTCGGAGGTTCCCTGTGCGCTCAGAATCCGGTCGTACCTCCCGGCGTGTTCGCCGCCGATCCGGAAGGACACCAATGGAAGGACGGAAGGCTTTATCTTTATGTTTCGAGAGACGAAAGCCCCGACTTCTATTGCTCGTGGAGATACGATCTGCTGTCGACGGACGACCTGAAGAACTGGACGATCCATCGCGACGCCTTCGCATCGAAAGGACCGAACGACGAAGTGCCTTACAGCGACGGCGAGCTGTACGCGTCGGACGCCGCTTACAAGGACGGCAAGTACTACCTCTATTACAGTATGCGCGATGCGATCGACGAGGGCGTGGCCGTGGCCGACGCTCCGGCCGGTCCGTTCCGCGACGGCCGGCCCGTCGAGGGAATCTCGCAGATCGATCCGGCCGTTTTCATCGACGACGACGGGCAGGCTTATCTCTATTGGGGACAGTTCTCGGCCAAGGGCGCCAAGCTGAAGGACAATATGCTCGAGGTCGACACGACGACGATCGTCGACGGGCTCGTGACCGAACAGGAGCACTTCTTCCACGAGGGCAGCAGCATGCGCAAGCGCAACGGAATCTACTACATGGTCTATTCCCATCTGCGCAAGGGGCGTCCGACTTGCATCGGATACGCGACGTCGCGCTCGCCCCTCGGTCCGTTCGAGTACGGCGGGGTGATCGTCGACAATGCGGGCTGCGATCCCGAGTCGTGGAACAATCACGGCTCGATCTGCGAGTTCGACGGCCGGTGGTACGTGCTGTATCACCGGACGACGAACGGAACCCGCTCGCTGCGGAAAGTTTGCATCGAGCCGATCGAGTTCAACGAGGACGGGAGCATCGACGAGGTGGAGATGACCTCGCAGGGCGCGGGCGATCCGCTCGACGCGTTCGCGGAGGTCGAGGCGAGGCGCGCCTGCCTGTTGTGGGGCAATACGCGTGTCCGTACCTGTGCTGCCGACCGGGAGGAACTGGGCGGTATCCGCAACGAGGATTACGCTACGTTCAAGTATCTCGATTTCGGGGACGGGGCCGACACGTTCAGCGTGACGGTGACTCCGCATGCCGGCGGACGGATCGAAGTGCTGACCGACAATCTGTGGAGCGCTCCGGTCGGGACGGTCGAAGTGCCTACCGCCGAGGGCGCGTCTCGCAGCGTGACGCTGACGGTTCCGGTCCGTCCGGTCGACGGAGTACGCTCGGTAACTCTCCGCTTTCTGGGCGATAAGGAGGCCGGGGAGCTTTTCACAGTCGATTCGTTCCGGTTCGGGAAAAAGCGCTGAGCGGATTTCCGGATATTCCGATCGTTATGGCGGGAAAGGGCTTCGGGCTTTTTCCCGCTTTTTGGTTGCAAAACTCTTTTGCCGGACTCGGACGCTGAGCGGCCGGTATTTGTCGGGCAGGCGTTATCCGTTTGCAGGCGAAAGGTTTTGTCGTTGCCGATAGCTTCTCTGCTGTTCGGTCGCCATGTCCGGCCCGGCGCTGTGACGGGACAGAATGCGGCATCGGACGGATCCGTGCCGCAGGCTTCGCTGAACATGGGAGCGACTCGGCCGTATGCGGAAGCCGTCGTTCCGTTTTTTCCCTGTCGTTCCGATTTCTTCGGGTTCTTCGGCCGATCGCTTGTTCGGAGCGAAAGGGAAACGACCGGCGATCGGAGTTTCCCTCCGATCGTTTCGTTCGATTTCCCTGTATCCGACCGGCCGAAGGGAATCGTTCCGGGGGGCTATGTCGGCTGCTTGCAGAAAACAGGGGGAGCGATGGTTATGCCGAATGAAAAAGCGGATACCTCGTTTCGAGGTATCCGCTTTTTGGAAATTGTGTCGGACTTTTCGGGCCCGGGCCGGATCGTTATTCGGCGTAATCGACGCTTTCGATCACGACGGGACCGAACAATCCTGCCTTTTGCAACGGAGAGTCGGCTTTCCACGAGTTGATCGCCGCCCATGTCGTGCGTTTGGCTTCCGGCAGATTCAGGTCGCCGATCAGGCGGTTGAGCCATGTGTTGACCACCTCGATCTCGACCTCGTTGTCGCCGGCTTTCACCAGATCGGTGATGTCGAGCGTGTAAGGCGCCGTCCACAGGCCGCCGGCATCCTGACCGTTCACCTTGACGCGCGCCATGGCGACGAAATCGCCCAAGTCGATCAGAATGTGGTTGCCGTCCGGAGCCGCGTCGAGCTTGAACGAGCTCTTGTAGACGGCCGTGCCCGAGTAGTATTTGATCAGGTCGTCGGAGTTCGTCGTCCAGTCGGTCAGCGCTTCGAATACGACGGGTTCCTTCGGGCCGCGTACCTTGTCGAGGAAGTCGACGGTCCACGGGCCGTCGAGCCGGGCGATCTGTACCGGCGTCGGGTAGTTGGCCTCCACGCCGCCGTCCGACGGCTGTCCCGCCGCGTCGAAGAACACGACGAAGGCGCTCTCATACGGCGCGAGCTTCATCGGCACGGCTGTCGCGCCTTCCTTCTGCTCGAAGGCGGGCAGCTTGCGGATTTCGCCCGTCGCGGCGCTCCACAGTTCGGGCTGCTTGCCGGTCACGCGGAACTCGGGCGTCACCTCGATCGTCCGGTCGCTCTGGTTCGAAACGAAGTAGATGTCGCCGTTCTCGAGCGTACGGTGGCCGTAATGTACGGGAGCTCCGTCCGGAATCCGGCAGTCGGGGATGCAGTCGATCAGCGCAAAGGCTTCTTCCATCGTCATGCCGTTGAGGATCATACCCTTGCCGACTTTCCGCGACTTGACGTTCACGCCGTCCACATCGCCCCAGATTTCAGCGGCCATCTGCCGGACTTGCTCGTCGGCCTCGGGCTGGTTCTGCAGGCTCGGCGAGCGGCTGGGCTGCGGTCCCATCACCACGGCTCCCTGCTCGATCAGCTGCTTGATCTTCGCGAGCAGTTCGGGACGCATCGTTTCGAGTTGCGGAAGCACCAGTATGCGGTATTGCGTACCGTGCGGCAGCGTGATCTTGCCGTCCTGTACGGTCATGTATTTCTCGATCACCTCGGCGTTCATGTAGTCGAACTGGTAGCCTGCGGGCAGAGCCGGATCGGTCACGCCCGTCATCTTCGGGGCGTCCTCGCCGATGAAGTAAGCCGCATCGGCCACGTTCAGCCCCTGCTGGAGCATGAAGTTCACTCGCTTGAGGTATGCCGTGAAGACATCCATCTGAGAGAACCATGTGTTGTGACGGTTGAATTCGTTGCTGAACCACGCGTTGATACCCGGTTCGCGGTCGTCGGGCTGCGAGATGTAGACGTGCAGCAGCGTGTTGTTGATGCCTTCGGCGAAGAAGCGGTCGCTGCGCTGCTTCATCATGCGCGGATAGCGGGTGAACGGAGCGGCTGCGGCCGTATTCGATTCGGCCGAAATCTTACGCTTGCCGTAGATATGTCCGCACGACGAGGCGGCGCGGTTCTCGATGTCGCCCAGCTCGCCCTCGCTCCAGAACTCGCCTCCGATTTCGTCGGACTGGCCGCCGTACATCAGGAATTCGCCGGGGAAGCCCCAGTGCCCGTAGTTTTCGAGCCATGTATGCAGTCCGTGCTCGTGACTGACGTCGCGCAGACCGCCCACGTAATCATAGGCCACCTTGTCGGCCACCATACGGCGCACGTCCCACAGGAAGCGGTCCGACGCTTCTTGACTGCCGACCACCACGCCCTCGTAAACGGGCAGATAAGGCGTCGGGTCGTAGCCGTAGCGGGTTTTGAACTCTTCGATCATGCCGTCGGTGAAGTTCTGTCCGCCGGTCTCGTAGCTGTCCTGAACGACTACGCGGAACGTCTTGCGGTCCTCGGCCGGAATGCGGCGCAGAATTTCGCCCATATGGGCATCGAAGTGGGCGGCGGCATGCTCGCGGCTCATCTTGTCGATTTCGAAGCCGGTAGCCTCGGGCGAAGCCGGAGAGTTCGTCGTGCCGGTCGGCGTCATACCCATGCGCAGGATGACCCATTCGCCTTCGGGTGCGTCCCACGTCAGCGTTCCGTCCTCGGCCATGTACTGCGAAATATCCTGCACGCTGGCCGGATCGACGACGGTCGCCGGGTCGTCCACGACGGGCTGTGCCGGCCACTGATAGTCTTTCCAGTAAGGCAGCGGGGTCGGGTGCATCTTGGCCAGCGATTTTTCTTTATAGCGCTCGACGCGCGGAGCTTCCGACAGGGTCACCTCGGCCAGTCCGGCGCTGCCGGTCGCTTCGGTGAGAACGAGACGGAAATCGGTGCCGGTCGTCGCAGGGATCGAGACGATCACCGGAGCGTACGGGTCGAATCCGACGTTCAGCGCGGTATTCAGCCGGTCCAACGTGAATCGGGAGAGCGTGCGGTAAGCATCGTTCTCCTTGACCTGCAGTTCGCCCTGCATCGACATCGAACGTTCGGCGGGGCGTACGGTCAGGCTGCGCGCTGTGAACGGGGTCTCGGCTTTCAGGTCGATCGTGAGCCGGCCGTTCTTCGGCAAGTCGACGCTTGTTTTCGGGTCGCCGTCGATTACCTTGGCGATGCCTGCGACCTGAGGAGCCGATACGACCGATGCGTTCGACGCGTTCAGCGTAACTCCGTCGCCTTTCGGCGCGGGATATGCGATCACTCGGACGTCCTGAAACTGATCGACCGGCTTATCGAGTTTGAGGCTGACCTTCTGGGGACCTTTTACTCGGGTTTCCGACGAGGCCAGATAGCGCATCGCCTGTTCGGGTTTTACCCACGGGCCTCCCGACTGGCTCCAGCCGGGGGAGTTGAATATGCCGATCTCGATGTCCAGTTCGGTCGCTTTTTTCAGTGCGGTGTGGAGAACGTCCCACCATTCGTCACTGAGCATCTTGACGTTGCCGTAAGGTACGTCGTCCTGACCGATGTTGCCGATGAACGCCCGGTTGATACCGGCCTTTTTCATCGACTCGAGGTCCTTGACGACGCCCTCCTTCGAGATGTTGTTCGATATCCAGTACCAGTAAACGCTCGTCTGGATCGAGTCGGGCGGAGTGACGAATCCCGAAGCCAGCGCTTCGCGGGATACGTAGCCCGGGCTTGCCGCCTTGTCGGTACAGCAGGAGGCCAGCGCGGCTCCCGCCAGTGCGCAAAGCGAAAGTTTTGCGATTTTCTTCATGGGTCTTTAAATGGTATTTAGGTGTTTTGGTTTCGCTGCTCGTGGGGCTCGCATGCGTCCGACGCCGAAACGCACTCCGGCCACCGAAAGCCGGTGGCGCGCGGGTTACGCATTGTCCCGAGCGTAAAAATAAGCATTTTAGTCCGCTCGAACAAGCTTTGCCGGCGATTCGCTGCCGTTTTTCGCAACTATTTTTCTTCGGCAAGGGCGTTTCTTCTGTCCCCGAGCCGGGCGATGCGGACGATACGGCCGGCTCGGGCGGGTGCCCGGCCGGCCGTGCCGTTTATCGGAGAAGCGTTGTTTTCGGGAGTTACAGCGTGGAGTAGACGAAGTTGAAGCGTCCGCCGGGAGCGGTGTCGCCGTTGACGTAGAAGTCCATGATGTTGCCGTTCTCCTGCATGTTGTCGTTCCACTTGAATTCGATATCGACCCGGTCGTCTGTCAGCCCGAGAATGCTCCGGGCGATCGATAGTTCGAGCTTGTCGCCGCTGACGGCCATGGCCGCTTCTCCGGCCTTCTCCCATTCCCAGCGTCCGCCGACGTTGCGCTCGACGATCGCCTTGCGTCCGTCCGGCGACAGACGGTTGACGATCACGTCGTATCCGTTCCAGCCCGTCGAGCGGTCGCGGTCCGTGTCGATCAGCAGCATCATCCAGTTGCGGTCGGTGCTGGGCGTGAGCCGGTCGGCCGTCTCGACGTAGAAATAGAGGTTATTGTCATCGCGCGCCACTTTCGCTCCGACGATGTCGTTGCGGCCCGTGTTGTTCACGTAATATTCGCTGTATCGGCCCCGGTGGTCGCGGTGCATCGTGTTGCCCCGGTAATGACGGTAATAGGGCGCCACGTCGTTCCAGCCGTCGGCGCGGCCGATGCGGATCGTTTTCGGAGCCGAGGGCTTTTCCGGTGCGTCCATGCCTTTGAATTTCCGGACTTTGTCAACGAGTTGCAGATAGTATACGTCGCCTCGGTCACCCCAGCCGGCATTGGGCTCGATGTCGCGGCTGCAGTTCCAGTTGTACTGATCGACGAACGAGAACGGATCGCCGTTCCAGCTATCCTTGGGCAACCATTGTCCGGCGATGAACTCGTTCCAGCCCGTCACGAAGACCAGCTCCGGATCGAGCTCGTAGGCGCGTTCCCACTGCTCGTCGAAGTTCCAGCCGTACAGGTATCCGTCCACGCGCGGATCGAAGCCGTTGCGCACGCTGAAGTTGCGGCCGTAGGCGTCTTTGACGTTGAACGCTCCGCAGTGTCCTTTCCGGTCGGGCGACGTGTTCTGCGCGATGCCGACGGCCACCTGTTCGAAGTCGCCGTCCGGGCTTTTGACGTATCCGTGCTGCGGATAGACCTCGAGCCAGCCCCATTGGTCGTTGCGCGTCGGGCCGTCGACGTAGTCGGGCTGGCCGGGGCGGAACGTGAAGAAATCGGCGATCGCCCGGTCGGTGGGCGAGTCGGTCAGGTTGTCGGGATAGGCCATGATACAGGGTTTGCCTTTCCAGACGAACCACAGGTTTTCGTAGCGTCCGGGCTTGTACAGGTCGTTATAGAGCTGCCGCAGCGAGACGAGCGAGTGCGGAGCCGGGCCGAACGGGAGCATGAAAGCTATTTTCGGAACGTTCACCCCGTCTTTCTGCGCCTGATCCCAGGTTTTGAGCAACGCTTCGTAGGAGTCCTGCCATGTCAGGCTTCCGTTCGTACAGTCGAAGAACACGGCATCGACGCCTGCGTCGGCCAGCATTTCGGCGTGCTTGCGAAGCACCCACGGGTCGGTCGTCTTGTAGTATCCCAACAGGGGCTGTTCCCAGAAGAAAAAGCCGGGTTGCTTCGTGCCCCATGCCGGATGATGGTAGTCTTTCATCGCCTCGGGATGCTGTCGGACGATTTCGGTGATGTTCTTGACACGGTAGGTCGTGTCGTCGTTTCCCTGATGCCATGTCCAGTAGAACATGGCGACGAACTTGTCGGGCTTCTTGGCACCTGCTTCCTGGTAGTCGCGCACCTTGCGGCCGAGCGCGTCCGTCGCGGCCCACGAGTCGCTGCCGACCGTCTGGGCCGGAGCCGTTCCGCCGAGCAATAGCGCTCCCGCGCACAGGCTCGGCCATAATTTTTTCGGTTTCATAAAAATAGGGTTTGGTTAGGTTAATGCGCGGATCGGTCCGATCCGCCGCAATCGCCTTGGGTGGAAACGATTGCCTGCAACAGTAAAGATATGAAATGTCTGTGAGTTATGCAACGTTCGGCGAAAATCTTCGTTCTGTCTGCGGGAAAATGCCCGGCTTTCGAGTCTGTTGTCATGAAGCGCACGGGAAAGACGATCCGTCGGAGGCAATCGGGAGCTCCGGAAATAGTCCTGTATCTCGGGCGAGCGAAATATTTCCAGGGAAAGGCTGCCGGAATAAAACGAAACGCGGCCCGCTCGGGCCGTTCGATACATCGGATATGTGGTGGGAAAGCGCGCTACTCTTTTTTCAGGATGACGATGTATTCGCTGTGCATCGTGTTCATGTTGGCGCCTTTCTTGTTCGAGGGGCTCGTGACGCTCGGCATCCGTTTGCCGGTGATCGACCGGACGTAGGTATGCTCGTGCCGGAAGCCGTTCTGCTCGAACATCTCGGCCGTAAAATGATCCAAAGGGATCTGTATTCCTTTGACGGTACGGTTTCCGACGACATAGCAGACCCTGCCGCCGCTACGCACGACGCTCGATACATGGGCGATGGAGCGATGGTAGTCGTCCAGAAAGGTCATGACTTCCACGTATCTGCGCCGGTCGACCTCCTTGATCTGCTCGAGCTCGCGGGCGATCGTTTCCGTGCGGAAGGAAAATTCCGTCTTGAGTTGGCCGCCCATCAGCAGCGAGTCGATCTTTTGCGCGTTCTCGAACTGGAACCACTCGTTGGTCCAGCGTGAGAACTGGCCGTAAGCCACTGTCGTCTTGCTGTCGCCGTACGGAGGGGATGTGATGACCATATCGGCCTTGCGCCCCTTGAATATCCGTTGCGGAATGCCGTCGATCGTATTGAAGTTCGATACGACCGTCCGGCCGGGATGCGCGACGGTGCTGTAGGCCGAAAGCCCTCCCAGATTGCGCTGTACTTTGCGAATGAACAGCTTGAAAGGATCGACGTCGAACTTGCTGATTTTCGAGGGCGCTATCCGGTAGCGTTTGAACTCGCCGTTGCGCGTGTAGGAGGATTCGCGGATTACTTCCGACAAGGCCAGACGGAAAAAGTTTACGAACGAGCGGTCGGCGTGCGCGTCGATCAGGTCGGTCAGGAATCGCAGCTTGGCGAGGTTTTCCGCACTGTACCAGTAATCGGCTTTTGTGATATGGTCGTAACAGTATTCGCCCTGCAATCGGGGATCGTACGTTTCGAGCCGCTCGGTCAGGAACTGCAGGAACTCTTTCAGCCGGTTTGCGTCGTATCTTGTGGTTTTCACCTCGGCGATCAGACAGGCCAGCGGGTTGATGTCGGTTCCGATCGAGTCGATCCCTTGGACGGAGGCCTCCACCAGCGACGTGCCCGAGCCCATGTAGGGATCGAACAGCAGCCCGAAATGTCCTTCCGGGCGGTACTCGTTGAGCAGCTTTCTGGCGATCTGCGGAATCATCATAGCCGGGTAGTTATGATAGCCGTGCGTGTACTCCTTGGTATTCACGTTCTTGAAGTCCCATTCGGAGGAGTATGTTCTTGGATACATTATGGAATTAATTTAGTGCAAATATAGCAAATACTCTCACATTGAGGGCGGCAAATACGGGATAAATTCATATATTGCCCTCAGAATGTGTGCAATGTCATTATGAAAACCGATTTTCAGCTGCGGGTTATCAACATCATCCGCGAACTGAGGCAGGGGCAAAATGCAAGCCAGGCTTACGTGGCCGAGCTGCTCGATCTGCGAAGCTCCGGACTGGTCGGCAATATCGAGAGTCCGCGTTTCCCTCACAAGTATACGCTCAAGCAGCTTTCCGTCCTATGCGAGGCTTTTCAGTACCCGTTCGAGAACCTGTTTCTCGACGAAAAGGAGACGCTATTGCCTTATAAGGAGCGTATCAAACTGCTAATCAATAAAATTATCGACTATGATGGATGAGAATTTGATTGTCGAAAAATTCCGTGAGATCAAGGAACTGGGGTTCGTCAAAAGCAAGCGGCCTTACAGTACGGGGATAGGCAAGACTTTCGAGGATTACCTGGGGGTTACCGAGAACAACGAGATCGGGCCCGATTTCGCCGGGTTCGAGGTGGTCAGCAAGCGCACGCAGACCTCGACTTTCCTTTCGCTGTTCACCAAAAGCCCGTCGCATCCTCGCAGCGTCAATACGATTCTGCTCGAGCGGTACGGCGAGGAATACGAAGGATATCCCGGAATGCGAAAGCTCCATACGTCGGTTTTCGCCGGCAAGTTCAATACTTACCGCAATGCCTACGGTTTCCGGATCGTCAATGACACGCAAGGTAAAAAGATCGTGCTCGAGGTCAGCTCGCTCCCGGAGATGGAAGTGATCGATTCGAGCGTCTATTGGACCTACCACGATCTGGAGCAGTGCCTGCTGACGAAGCTCAAGGCGCTGTTCTTCGTGTATGCCGACTCGGATATGCGCGACGGCACCGAGTATTTTCATTACACTCAGGCCGATATTTATCTCGATCCCTCGCTCGAGAACCTGCTGAAGCTGATCGACCGGGGCCGACTGATGATCGATATCCGGATCGGGTCGTATAAAACCGGCAAGATGAAAGGCAAGCCGCACGATCACGGTACCGGTTTCCGCATCCGGCCGGAGGATTTGTCGCTGCTCTACGAGCATCACCTGCATATCGACTGACGCTGTCGCCGGGCGTTCCGGCCGGAAATCCGAGTCCGCCCGCCGTCTTTCGGTCTGTGCGGGCGATTCGGTCCTGTAACCCGGAAAGTTTATTTGCAACGTCGGTTCCCGTTCGCTATCTTTACGGACGTATTCGGTTATGAGAACATGCTGGATACGGGGGGCGCCATGCGCTTGTTTTTCGTTCGACTCGGATATAAGTCTAACTCGTTAAATATATAATTGAAATGAAAATCGGTAAATTGTTTCTGACCGCGGTAACTTTCTGTTCTGTCGCTTCGCTGCAAGCCCAATCCGAGACCCAAATCGTCGCGCATCGGGGATATTGGAAAACCGAGGGATCGGCCCAGAATTCCATCGCTTCGCTCGAAAAGGCGATCGAAATCGGGTGCCGGGGCTCGGAAATCGATTTGATTCTGACGACCGACGGCGTGCTCGTGTTGCATCACGACGATGCGATCGCCGGCAAGCGGGTGGATGCGAGCACCTATGCCGAAATCAAGGACGTCAAGCTGTCCAACGGCGAATCCCTGCCGACGTTCGACGCCTTTCTGGCTGTCGCCCGGAAGCAGAAAGGCACCAAGCCGATCATCGAGATCAAGCCCCATCAGACCAAGCAGAAGGAGGATGCGGCCGTCCGTGCCGCGCTGGACGCCGTTCGCCGTGCGGGGATGAACAAGCGGGTCGAGTATATCTCGTTTTCGAAGAACATTTGCGAGCAGTTGATAGCGAACGGCCCCAAAGGAATCAAGGTGGCTTATCTGGGCGGCGACCTGTCGCCCCGGGAGCTCGCCGAGCGGGGATATACCGGACTCGACTATCATATCGGCACGATGCGGGCCCATGAGGAGTGGTTCGACGAAGCGAGGAAGTTGGGCCTCGAGATCAATGTCTGGACCGTCAATGACGAGGAATCGATGAAATACCTGATCGGGAAAGGTGTCGATTACATCACGACCGACGAACCCGAGCTGTTGCAGAGCCTTCTCGGCAAGTAGCGGTCAGAGGCGTCCGCCGGTCTGCTTGGCTCAAAGGGGCGACCTTTTACGTTTCGTATGGCATGGCCGGGAGTGTCCGTTCGGATCCGGGAAGGGGGCGGTGTTCCGGCCTTTGCCTTTACGGATTGTTGGTCATGATTGGCGTGTCGCATATGCTTCTGATAATCAGTAATTTATGCGATCAACGCATGGTCCGGCGAAAAAAAATGAAAGTTTTTGCCGGAAATTCGGGAAATTTTTCCCAAATTTGCACTCGCAATTCCGCAAGGATGCGCGCGTTGCCAAAATAGCTCAGTCGGTAGAGCATTTCATTCGTAACGAAAAGGTCGTGGGTTCGAGTCCCACTTTTGGCTCCGGAGCAGGAGACGGGACAGGTGAAAGCCTGTCCCGTTTTTTTCTGTTGGCGTATAGCTTTGTTTCTTCTCCGAATGGATTTCCCGGACACTTCTGCCATATTTCTTTCGCCCGGTGTTTCTGTCGTAATAAAATCATACGGGGCTGCGGCCTTGCGTCCGGCCGATCCGGAAGAAAACGGAGAGCCCTCTGCGGTCAGAAAACGTTGGAAGAAGCGTCCGGCGATTTCGATATGAACGTGCCGAACGAGACGAGCGCAACGGATTTCGTTAGCCGTTGCGCTCGCATGCGTTAACCGACGGGTTTTATCGGATCAGCCGGTTCGTGTCGGTGTCGGGAAAGACCACCCATGGCGTGAAGCTCTTGGCTTCCTCGAAATCCATGCGCGCATAGGAAATGATGATCACCACGTCGCCTACGACGCACTTGCGGGCCGCCGGTCCGTTCAGACAGACGGCGCCGCTGCCGCGCTCCCCCTTGATTATATAAGTCTCCAGCCGCTCGCCGTTGTTGACGTTGACGATCTGCACCTTTTCGCCGGCGATCAGATGGGCCGCGTCGAGCAGGTCCTCGTCGATCGTGATGCTGCCCACGTAGCTGAGGTTGGCCTGCGTGATGGTCACCCGGTGTATCTTGGACTTGAGTACCTCTACTTGCATGTTCATGACTTTGTCGTCGATTGATTTTCCGTTCGCTGCGGGTATGCTACGGACGGAGCGCCGTTTACGGGAGGCAAATTTATATAAATATATCCGAATACTCAAAAACGGCGCTTTCGTCCGACCCGGCGTTCCGTAGAGTCGGGGCTAAGCGATGGCGATGTTGTCGATCAGGCGGATGTCGCCCGCCTGCACGGCTATGCAGCAGCGCATCGGGAACGAGTCGCTCCACGTATCGATCTCCTCGAGCGTCTCTGCGTGGACGACCGAAAGATATTCCGTCTTCAGCAGCTTCGTCGCGTCGATACGCTCGACGACCCGGCGGCGGAACTCCTCCACGCTCATCGTGCGCGCGGCGGCCGCGTTTTCGCTCAGCGCGCCGTAGATCGTCGGCGCGGCCGCGCGGTGGGCGGGGGTGAGCAACGCGTTACGCGAGCTGAGGGCCAGTCCGTCCGCACCGCGAACGATCGGGCATGCGATGATCTGTACCGGGTAACCGTAGCGACGGACCATTTCGCGGATCACGGCGATCTGCTGGAAATCCTTCTCTCCGAAGTAGGCCCGCTCGGGCCGGACGATGTCGAACAGCCGGCTGACGACCTGGGCCACTCCGTTGAAATGACCCGGGCGGTGGGCTCCCTCCATCGTTTTGTCCGTCGTACCCAGATCGAACACACGGGTGTCCTTCTGCGGATAGATGTCTTCGACCGAAGGCATCAGGACATAGTCTACCCCGGTTTTCTCGAGCAGCGCCAGGTCGGCTTCCTCGGTGCGGGGATAATTCTTCAGGTCGTTCGGGTCGTTGAACTGCGTCGGGTTGACGAAGACGCTGACGACCGCGCGATCGCACTCCGCGCGGCATTTCTCCACCAACGAAAGATGCCCCTCGTGCAGGGCTCCCATCGTCGGGACGAGGCCTGTCCGCCCGGCTCCGCGAGCCATTTCGCGCGACAGTTCCGCGTTTTTCGTAAAGACTTTCATCGGGTTTTATCGTACGCCTTTGGCGTTTTTTTTGACATGGCAAAGGTAGAAATTAGATTATAATATACGAAGCTTTTTTCGGAAAAGGTCGTAACTTTGTACGGAACATAATCATGTAACTGTATGAAGAAAATTTTTACGATTGCGCTTATGGCAACACTCGCTACGGGTATGTACTCCTGCCGTCAGAAACAGGTCGGCGAGCAGAAGTTCGACTGGATAGCCGACCGCTTCGACGATATCAAGGTGCTCAAGTACCGCGTTCCGGGTTTCGACACCCTTTCTTTGGACGAGAAGAAGCTGGTCTACTACCTGAGCCAGGCCGCCCTGTCGGGCCGCGACATCCTGTTCGACCAGAACGGCCGGTACAATCTGCGCATACGCCGCACGCTCGAAGCGATTTACCGGGGGTACACGGGCGACCGGACGAGCGAGTCGTTCAAGCGGTTCGAGAAGTACCTCAAGAAAGTGTGGTTCGCCAACGGCATTCACCATCACTATTCGACCGACAAGTTCCATCCCGAGTTTACGGAAGCTTATTTCGACGAGCTGATCGCCGCGACTCCCGCCGAGAATTTTCCTGCCGACTTCGGCTCGGTGGAGGAAGTCGTGGCCGAGATCAAGCCGGTGATTTTCGATCCTGCCGTGATGCCCAAGCGGGTCAACCAGGCCGAGGGCGAGGACCTGATCGTCACGTCGGCCAACAACTACTACGAGGGGGTCACGCAGAAAGAGGTCGAGCGGTTCTATGCCGAGCGGATGAATCCGCACGATACGACGCCCGTTTCGTGGGGACTGAACAGCAAACTGGTCAAGGAGCCCGACGGACGGATCGTCGAGCGGGTATGGAAAGTGGGCGGCATGTACTCGCCTGCGATCGAGAAAATCGTCTATTGGCTCGGCAAGGCCGCCGAAGTGGCCCGAGAGCCGCAGAAGCAGACGATTCTCGCGCTGATCGACTATTACCGCAGCGGCGATCTGAGGCAGTTCGACGCTTTCAACATCCGCTGGGTCGAGGATACCGTGTCGAAGGTTGATTTCGTCAACGGCTTCACCGAGAACTACGGCGACCCGCTCGGCTACCGGGGAGCATGGGAAGGCATGGTCAATTTCCGCGATGAGGAGGCCACGCGCCGGACGCAGACGATCAGTGAGGAAGCGCAGTGGTTCGAGGACCATTCCCCGATCGACCCTCAGTACCGCAAGGAGCGGGTGAAGGGCGTTTCGGCCAAGGTGATCACGGCGGCCGTTCTGGGCGGCGACTGCTATCCCTCGACGCCGATCGGCATCAACCTGCCCAACGCCGACTGGATCCGCCGCGATCACGGCTCGAAGTCGGTGACGATCCAGAATATCACGGATGCCTATGACGAGGCGGCCAAGGGGAACGGATTCGCCGAGGAGTTCATCCTCGATCCGTCGATCATCGAACTGCGGGAAAAGTACGGGTCGTTGGGCGACAACCTGCATACCGACCTGCACGAGTGCCTCGGTCACGGTTCGGGCAAGCTGGCTCCGGGCATCAAAGGCGACGAGCTGAAGAACTATTCGTCTACGCTCGAGGAGGCTCGCGCCGATTTGTTCGCGCTCTATTATCTGGGCGATCCGAAACTGGTCGAGCTGGGGCTCGTGCCGTCGTTCGACGTGGCCAAGGCCGAGTATGCCCAGTACGTTATGAACGGCATGATGACGCAGCTCACGCGCATCCGGCCCGGCAAGACGGTCGAGGAGGCGCACATGCGCAACCGCAAGCTGATCGCCGAGTGGTGCTACGAGAAAGGCCGCGCCGACAACGTGATCGAGAAAGTGGTCAAGGACGGCAAGACGTATATCGTCGTCAACGACTACGAGAAGCTGCGGACGCTGTTCGGCGACCTGCTCCGCGAGATTCAGCGTATCAAGAGTACGGGCGATTTCGCGGCGGGTCAGGCGCTCGTCGAGACTTACGGCGTGCAGGTCGATCCCGCGCTGCACAAGGAGGTGCTCGACCGCTATGCGAAGCTGAAGCTGGAACCTTATGCCGGATTCGTCAATCCGGTTTACAAACCTGTTATGGAGAACGGCGAGATCGTCGACGTGCTGATCGAGTACACGGACGATTATCCGGGCCAGATGATGGAGTACTCCGAGAACTATTCGTTCCTGCCGTCGGTCAACTGATAGGACGGTCCGATTCCGGATTAATCGGGAATCTTTTCGCTTGCGGGCGGACGGGCAACGGGAGCCCGTCCGCCTGTCTTTTGTCCGGATGTCGACAGAGTTGCTGCCGGCCGTTTTCGAGGTTTGGCCGATGCGGTCGTATAAGTTCCGTACCGGTTCGTTTATGAAGCCTATGGATGGGTTTCGAACGGCGTTTCCGGTTATGGCGCCCGTTGTGTGTCGGGATGCTTTCTGCGCGGTTCTTTCTTGCTGCCGAACGGCACGGCTTTGCTCGTAACGTCATTCGGCGATCGGCTTGCGGTTGCGCATGTATGTTGCCGTGTCGGTCTTACGGCGCCGCCGGCGGTCGGGCGAAGCCGTGCTGCATTCGGAAACGCCATGTGCCGGACCCGGTCGGAAGCCATACCGATAGATCCGCGCATCGGATCGGATTATTTGACGTTCTTTCCTCTTCTGACGGGCCACAAAAGTGAACTCCGAACCGTCGGAACAGGCAGGAATCGTCCGCACTGTGACGGGAATGGACTCGGCGGAGCGAAAAGTCGTTCGATCCGAACGACCGCTCGCCGCTATTTGAAAAATTTCCGCTGGAAGAGCAGCATGTAGAGCACGCCGATGGTGATGTAGCTGTCGGCCAAGTTGAAAATCGGACTGAAGAACAGAAACGACTCGCCGCCGATTCCCGGTATCCATGACGGATAGGTGCCTCGGAATAGCGGGAAGAACAGCATGTCGACCACTCTCCCGTGCAGAAATCCGGCATAGCCTCCTCCTTCGGGCAGGAACGTCGCCGGGGCGGTGAATGTCGATTCCGAGAAAAGCAGGCCGTAGAACGCGCTGTCGATCACGTTGCCCAGCGCGCCGGCGAAAATCAGCGAGAAACCGACCAGCACGCCTGTCGGGGCCTTTTTACGAAGCAAATGGTGGATGTAGTAGCCGAGCGCGCCGATAGCTACGAGCCGGAATATGCTGAGAATCAGTTTGCCATAGCTGCCTCCGAGCTCAAACCCGAATGCGGCTCCCGGATTCTCTATGAACCGGATGAAGAACCAGTTCGGAAAGACGGTCACGCTCTCGTCGAGCGCGAAGTGGGTCTTGATCCATATTTTGACGATCTGGTCGACGGCCAGCAGCGCGACGATCAGCAGGGCGATTTTTTTCTTGGCCATGGCTTCGCGAGATTTCCGGTTGCAAAGATGTCCCATTTTTCTGAAACGGACAAATTTAGGGTGCGGCCAGTATCCGAGATCGCGTTTCCGCTCGGGCGGATTGAACCGGCATGGGATAGCGGACGCCTTTCGACCCGGGGAGCGGCTGCCGGGTTGCGGTCGGGTATCCACCATGGCGCGGCGTTCCGGTTCCGGCGCATCGGATCTCTCCGGCTTCCGTCCGGTCGGCTCCGTTTCTCCGGCTTGTCAAGAGCAGGCAGCCGCGAAAGGATGTCCTTTCGCGGCTGCCTTTATCGAACCGTTGACCGGTTCCGCATTTTTTCGCAGTAGTTTTCGCAGCGGGGCGAAAACTATTTCACCAGCGCGTTCAGTTCGGCGCCGGCCTTGAATTTCACGACGTTCTTTGCGGCGATCTTGATCGCGGCGCCCGTGCGCGGGTTACGTCCGGTGCGGCCCGGCTTCTTGGCTACGGCGAACGATCCGAATCCGATCAGCGCGATCTTGTCGCCTGCTTTCAACGCTTCTCCGGTTACGTTAATGAAAGCGTCCAGCGCTTTCTTGGCATCCACCTTGGTGATCGAGGCTTTCTTCGCGATTGCGTCAACGAGTTGAGTTTTGTTCATGGTAGTATAAGGTTTAAAGGATAGTAATTTCCGCTACTTCTTACAAATATAGCAAAAATGTTTTTATCTGAAAATAAACTTTCGGGGATAAAGCGACTTGATTCGTTTCGCGCGTTGCCTCTTCATAGTCCCGCTGCAGGGAAAGGGAATCGGGGAGAAAATTGGAAAAGTGAAAATTCCGTTATATTTTTACGCCCGGAAAGATGGCAGAGTGGTCGATTGCGGCGGTCTTGAAAACCGTTGAGCTGAGAGGCTCCGGGGGTTCGAATCCCTCTCTTTCCGCCGGAATGTCAAGGAAGAACTGAAATCCCTGCGAGTTGCACTTGCAGGGATTTTTTCGTTTCGGGCGGGATATGTTTTCGAGGCGGGGTTTCTTTGCGAGGGAAGTCCCGCTCCGACCGGATAAGAACACGCTGTCCGGCGGCCGAAATGCCGTCGGACAGCGTGTTTTGCGCATTTCGCCCGGGAAGATCAGGGTTTCGTGTCGGCGAATACGTCTCGAACAGCCTCCAAATATTTCATGCCGTGTACCGAGTCGGGCTCCAGATAGCTTCCCTCGGTCCATTCGTTCCAGCAGTTGATGTTCAAAATACGCGGACCGTCGGGGTCGGCCAGCAGGCGGTCCTTGGTCATCTGCAGCGCGGCCCGGAAGTTCTCCGGCGTGTTGTCGCACAGAATGCCCGAATAGGGGTAGCCGTAGGCCGGGTTCCAGTCTTTCTGCTGGTTCGTGCGCGGCGAAGGATCCCAGCCCATCGTTACGTTCGGGTAGTAGGGTACGCCGTACTCGGCTTTCGCCTTGTCCCAATAGGCCATATAGGCGTCGCGCACCGAGTTGTAGGCCGTACAAGTGTCGGCGGGCCAGCAGTGGTGTATCCATACGTAGGATGTGGCCGAGTCGAAGCCCAGCGCGCGCAGCAGTTCGAGCGTATTGGCCGGCACCTTTTCGACCGGAAGGATCGGATTGCCCCAGACGACCAGATTCCAGTGGACTCCTTTCAGCCCGGCGGCGACGGCTTTCTCGCGGAGCCGGTCCATGGCCGCTTTCGTGGCCTCGAGCGAGCCGAAACTCTCGACGAATTTCTGCACGTCGTAGACCGAGAAATAGGCCTTGCCGTCGATCAGCCAGTAGTTCGGTCGCGTGAAGTAGTCGCGCACCAGCTCGTCGCCGATCGTTTCGAACGCCTCGGGCGACACCTTGCCCGGGTAGAGCAGCTTTTGCGGTTCGCCGTGCGTGGCCGGATGAATCTCGACCCAGTCGTGATTGGCCCACATCAGCCCGAAGCGGATGTCGTTCACGTTCGGGGCCTTCAGGAACCCTTCGTCGAGGCAACGGTTCAGAAACGGCACGCTGTCGTAGCGATACCAGTCGAACAGCATCACGTCGATGCCGTGCGACGCGGCGGCCTCGATCTTACGGGCCATCACGGCCGGGTCCTTCTCGTCGGTATAGCCCCACAGCGGAACCTTGGGCTGGTCGTGCCCCTCGAAGCGCGGCTGCGCCTCGCGCACGAGTTTCCACTCGCTCCAGCCCTCGCCCTTGTTGAGCTCGTTGAGCGGGTCTCCGGTGTGGTAGTTCGGAAAATAATAACAGGCGACCGTGATGTCGTCTCCGGCTACCGGTCGCTCCGAGCGGCAGCCGGTCAGGACGGCCGCGGCGGCGGCCAGCGTCAGCAAAGTTCTATTCATAACAGTTCGGTTTGGTTAGTTTTTGACGGTTCGTTCTCCGGCCGTGCCCGTTCCGTTCGCTTGCTGCGAGCCGAATACGTCGCGCACGGCCTCCAGATAGCCCATGCCGTTTTCCGTGTCGGGCTCCAAGTAGCTTCCCTCGCCCCATTCGTTCCACGAGTTGATGACGACGATGCGTTCCGATTCGGGTTTGGCGAGGGTCCACGCCTTCGCTTCGGCCAGATATTTCTTGAACAGATAGGGCGTATTGTCGACGATCACGGCGCCGAACGGGTAGTCGCGCCGACGGAGCCACTCGCCGGGCGTTACGTTGCCGCATCGGGGAGACGAGTCCCATCCCATGCTGATGTTGAGATGGTACGGCACCGGAATGCCGGCCGCTCCGTTTTCGAGCCCGTTCGATCCGCCTCCGTTGCGGACGGAATTCATGTATTGGCTCGCGGCCTTTTCGTAGCGGGTGGCCGGAAAGTCGGGCAGAATGTTGTGATGAATCCAGACGTACGAAGTCGTCGAGTTGAGCCCGAGGGCGGCGACGGCCTGACTGAGAATGCCGCCCAGACCGAACAGCACGCCGTTGAGGTGCAGGTCGGGGAAGCCGGCTGCCTTGACCTTTTCTCGGAAGCGGGCGATCGCCTCGCCGGCCCGGGCGTAGTCGCCTCCGAACGTAGCGAGGAACGTATTCACCTCGTAGATCGAGAAGTAGGGGCATCCGTCGACGAGCCAGTACGACGGATGCTTGAAGTAGTGCTCGATCACATAGTCGGTCAGCAGTTCGAACGTCTCGGGTGTCACGGCTCCCCGGGCGATGTCGCCCAGATCGTGGTTGCACCACAATAGCGAGAATTTCATCCGGTCGTTGTTCGGAGCTTTCAGGAATCCTTCTTCCAGCGCCGAGCTGAGGTATTTGTTGCCCGGCATCTGGGCTTCGTCGTAGAAATACCAGTCGAAGATGAAGACGTCGAGGCCGTGGTCGGCCGCCGCATCGATTTTCTGTTGCATCACCTCGGGGCGATTCTCGTTCCGGTAGCCCCATGCCGGGACTTTCGGCTGCTTGTGTCCGTCGAACATCGGTTTGGCCCGTTGCAGGCTTCCCCATTCCGACGTGGCGACGGGCCCCCAGTTCGGAAAATAATATGCGGCGACCGTCACGTCGCCCGGCGGGACGTCGATCGGCGGCCCGCCGGGAGCGGATCCGTCCTTCGGATCGGAGTTGCGGCCCGACATCAGAGCCGGAACCATGCAGAGCGCCGCAGCGCAACAGATCGGGAGTATGATATTTTTCATGGCGTTTGGGAATGTAAGTTAGCAAAAAAACTGCTGCGGGCTACATCGGCAGCCCGCAGCAGACTGCAAAAAAGAGAGAGTGTATTACCTCCAGCCCGGATTGTTGGGCAGCAGGTTCGGATTCTGTTGGGTTCGGCTTTGTGCGATAGGCCAGTAGTAGTGCATCTCGTTGAAATAGGGTTCGGGCGTTCCGCAGATGTTGTCGACGATCTCGACATAGTATTTCTGCGTTGCCCAGTCGAGCTTGTAGCGCATGCCGTGCCAAGCGTGCGAGAGGTCTTGTACGGCGGTCCGCCAGCGGCGTACGTCCCAGTAACGGTTGCCCTCGAACGCCAGCTCGATCTTGCGTTCGTGGCGGATCTGCTCGCGCGTGATCGATTGCAGTTCGGGCATGCCGGCCCGGGCGCGGATCTTGTTCACGGCCCACAGCGCCGAGTCGGGCTTATTCAGTTCGAAGGCTGCTTCGGCGAAATTCAGGTAGATTTCGCCGAGCCGGAAGACGATCCAGTCGGTTTTCGAGTAGTAACGCTCGGGGATCATGGCCGACGACTCGTCGAGGTATTTCAGGATGCCGAACGGCGTGGGGCGCCAGTTGTTCGCGCAGACGCCCAGCGCCGGCACGCCTTCGTAGAAACCGTCGTTGATCCACTGTCCGTCGACGAAGATGCCTACGTGGTAGTCGAGCGTCACGGAGGCTCCCTCGTGCGTCCATGGCGTGCCTTGCGTATAGATCGAGGCTTTGAAGCGAGGGTCTTTCTTGCCCCACAGCTCGTCGAGCGTCCATGTGTAGTACTGGGCGACCTTCTCGCGGTCGATCGTGGGATCCGAGCCGTCGATGTTTTCGTACGACTCGACGAACTCCAGATAGACGCAGTTCTGCTGTCCGCCGGCCCATGCGTTGTATCCGCTCGGATTCTGCCACATGTCCCACGAGTGGCCCTTGCCCGACTTGCCGTCGTAAATTTCGGAGAAAATCACCTCGCAGTTGTTTTCGTCGAGGAAGATGTTCCGGTAATTTTTCGAGCGGTCGTCGGGATATTTCTCGTAAAGCGCGAACGGACTGCCGTACAGCAGGCGGTTGCTCGCGTTGAGCGACTCCTGCCAGAAGTGTTCCTTCTTGTCGGCCGGAATACCCACCAGACCGTCGAGCTGGACCGTTCCCCAGCTCGCTATGCTACCCGCGTACATCGCGGCTCGGCTTTTCAATGCGGCGGCGGCATAGAGTGTCGGTCGTCCCAGATCGGCCGCTCCGTATGCGTCGGGGAGCAGCCGGTTGTCGATGATGTCGTTCATCTCGTCGAGAATGAACTGGTAGACGGCCTCTTCGGTCGCGCGTTTCGGGTAGAGCTCTTCGGGCGAATCGGAAAGTTGCTGCGCTTTCAGGATCAGAGGCACGCCTCCGTAACGCTTGACCATGTTGAAATAGGCGAATGCCCGGAGGAAGCGGGCCTCGGCCGTGCGGGCCGTCCGGACGGCTTCGTCGACCGGTGCGGTCTCCATTTTTTCGATAAATACGTTCAGTTTACGGACGGTCGGATAACCCCACCAGTCCCAGTCGCCGCCGCTGATGCTCAGCCAATGGGTTTTGGGTGTCTGGGTCCATGCGCTGGTCGATTCGTCGGCGAAGCCGGTCGCATACATGCAGTTGAACCAGTCCTGCGTCGCGCCGTAGGGCATCTCGTTGAAAAAGCACATTTCGGCGTAGCATTGCAGCAGGTAGTTGTCGATCAGTACCGGATCGTTCCACAGCACGTCGTCCGAGATGATGTCCAGCGGCTCTTTGTCCAAAACGCTCGTGCAGGAGCTCAGACCGCAGAGTATCGAAATCAGTATGATATGGATTTTTTTCATGGCTGTTCGGGTATTAAAGGGAAATGTTCAGGCCGATCGTAAAGGTACGCATCAGCGGATAATAGCGAGTTCCCGCGCCGCTCGGCGCTTCGGGATCGAGCTTGTACTTGTTCAGTTTGCTGATAGTGAACAGGTTGGTCCCGGCAACGTAGATTCTCAGGTTGCCGATCTTGGCGCGGCTCATCCAGCGTTTGGGAAAGGTATAGCCGATCGACATCGACTTGAGGCGCAGGTACGAAGCGTTGACCAGACGGTAGTCCGATGCCCAGTCGTTCGAGGCGGCTCCTCCCAGACGGGGAACGATCGCATGACGGTCGTTGTTCTCGTAGGTCCAGCGCTCCTTGTACATGATTTCGGGGAAAACCATCGCGTGGCGCAACACGACGTTCTGGCTGAAGCCGAAAGCCCCTTGGAACAGGGCCGACAGGTCGAATCCCTTGAATGCGAGATCGAGGTTCAGTCCGGCCATCCAGTGCGGCATCGTACCTTTGCCGATCTCGACCTGGTCGCGCCAGTTCAGCACGTCGTCGCCGTTGGTATTCAGCAGGTGGACGTCGCCCTGTTTCAGGAACGAGTTGTCCGACCCGTCCAGATAGCGGTAGTCCAGCGCGTCGATCTCTTCCTGCGAGGTAAACAGTCCGTTGGAACGATAGCCGAAGTCCCGGTCGATCCAGTTGCCCGTCTTCTTGTAAAGCCGGATCTCGTCCGGGTCGGTGTATTCGGGTTCGTCGTAGTAGCCCCATTTCGAGCGGGCCCACGATATGTTGGCCGCCACGTTGTAGCGGAAGTCGCCCGCCGCGCCTTTGTAGCCGAGCGTGAACTCAAAACCGCGTGTGTTGATGCTGTTCAGGTTTTCGGTCGGAAGCGTGGCGCCGAACGTGTCGGGCAGCGAGACGGCGCGGCTGCCCGGGATGCCGTCCCTCACGCGGTAGAACACGTCGGCCTCGCCGTAGAGCCTGCTGTGGAACAGCCCGAAGTCGAGACCGACGTTCCATATCTTCATCTGTTCCCACGACAGCATCGGATTGGCGAGGCCCGTCGCGGTGAGTCCCTGCACGGCCTGCGAGCCGATGATATACGAGCTTCCGTAGACATAGCCGGCCAGGTAATCGAAATTGGCCACGCCGTCATAGCCGGTCATGCTGAATCCGGCCCGCAGCTTCAGGTTGTCGATCACGCTCGTGTTGTCCTTGATGAAAGGCTCCTCGGAGATTCTCCAGCCGGCCGATACGCTCGGGAATACGCCCCAGCGCGAATGTTTGTCGAATTTGGCCGAACCGTCGTAGCGGACGGTCGCTTCGAATAGGTATTTCGAACGATAGGCGTAGTTGAGCCGGCCGATAAGGCTCGAACGGCCCATTTCCGACGCGCGGCCGTCGGCGAACTGATTCTGGAGTCCTCCGGCGAACAGATACGGGATGGAGGTCGTCGCGAAACCGGTCCGTTGCGCCGTGATCCAGCTGTCGTCGTAGTCGATCAGCTCGTACAGCAGCAGAGCCTTCAGGTCGTGGTCCTCGGCGAAAGTACGTTCGTAGTTCAGCGAGAACTGGGCCGTCAGCCGCTGTCCCTTGCTGGCTTGCTGAGTCAGCTTTTTCTCGAGGGAGAGAGACTGGAGCGTGTAGGTGTCCGATGCGTAGTTGTACAGATAGGTATCGGGCAGGTATTGGAAGAATTTGTAATCCTGGGACCATTTGTCCAGCGCTACGAATGCCTTGGCCGACAGGCCAGGTACGGCGGTCACGTCGTACTTGAGCGAGCCCGAGGCGCGAATCGATTGCGTGTCCGTGTCGCGCGTGCCGCTCAGATTACGGTTGCTCGAGATGTGCGCGCCGCCGGTGCCGTTCGTGCTGGCGTACGGAATCTTCGTCGGGTCCGGAAGCGAGCTCGGATAGATCGGCTCGGTGTTCCAGATATCGTTCCAGACCGAGTTCTCGCCCTGGTCGTCGCGCCAAGGGAAGCGGCGGTTCTCGATGATCGTCGAGAAGTCGACCGACATGCTCAGGTTCTTGAGTATTTTCGCGTCGATGTTCGAACGGATATTGTAGCGCTGGTAGTTGCCGCCTCCGCGCCGGATCATCGATTCCTGATCCAGATAGCCGAAGAATCCGTAGTACTTGATCTGCTCGGTTCCGCCCTGCAGCGACAGGTTGTGCTGGTGCTGGGGCGTCATTTTGCGCATCAGGTAGTCTACCCAGTCCGTGCTCGGGTAGTCGGGATCGGTGCCGGCGTAGTACTTTTGTATCTGCTCTTCGGAGAACCGGGCCGTTTCGGCCGGCTGACCCGACTGGATATGCGCTTCGCGCACGAGTTCGGTATACTGTCCGGCCGAGGTCATTCGCATCAGGTTCGTCGGGTTCTGGAACGTGACCGTGCTGTTCAGCGTGATCGTCGGCTTGCCTTCCTTGCCTCGCTTGGTCGTGACCAGAATCACGCCGTTGCCGGCCCGGGCTCCGTATACCGCTGCCGAGGCGTCCTTAAGCACCGAGATCGACTCGATTTCGTTCGCGTCGATGTTGTTGAAGTCGCCTTCCACGCCGTCGACGATCACCAGTGGAGGATCGAAGCCCCGGATGCTGAGCGTCGCGGCGTCCGCTCCGGGCAGGCCGCTCTGCTGTTTGGTAATCAGGCCCGGCAGCCGTCCGGCCAGCGCGTTGGTCGTACTGGCGACCGGTGCGACGGTCAGATCCTCCGAGCGGACCGTCGCGACGGCTCCCGTCAGGCTTTCCCGCTTGGCCGTGCCGTAGCCGATGACGACCATTTCCTGCAATTCGGTGGATTCCTCTTCCAGCGTGATGTCGATCCGGGTCCGGCTGCCGATTTCCACCTGTTGCGGAATATAGCCCAGATAGGTGACTTGCAGCATGTCCTCCGGCGATGCCGTGATCCGGAAGCTGCCGTCCGTTCCCGTGGCGGTGCCGTTGGTCGTCCCCTGCACGAATACGTTGGCGCCGATAATCGGGTTGCCCAACGCGTCGGTGATCTTTCCTGTTACGGTGACCGGTTTGGACGACCGCGCGGGGACATGGCCGATCGTGATGTGCCGGTCGGAGATTTGGTATCCCAGACCGGTTCCCCGGAGCAGTAGGTCGAGCGCTTCCGAGAGCGGGCGATTGCGGACGTTCAGGCTGATTTTGCGGTTCCGGTCGATGTCATCGCTCTTGTAGAGAAACATCAGTCCGGTTTGCCGTTCGATTTGTCCGGCGGCTTCCGAGAAAGTTCCGTCCTGCACGGCTACCGTGACCGGTCGGTTCAGCACGGCCTGCTGGGCCGATGCCTGTAAAATGCTAAATGCCAATAATAAAAAGCAGGGTAATATGGCATGTAGTGAAAAATTTTTCATAAATTTGTACGTTTTTAAAAGGTCGCCGATACCCGTTCCGTCTACTTAGGGGGTAATGGACGGGGATCGGATTGAATGGATTAAAAACAAACGGAGTCGGATCGGGTCTTACCTGTTCCGGCTTTTTTTAGGGGGGGATCAGCTGGTTTTCATGGCTCGAAGTGGTTTTAGGTTTTCGGTTTCGGGATTATGACGGTTCACTTTCTTTCCAGCGCGAAGTCGTTTCCGTGCTGTACGACCGTGAATCTTTTCTCGAAGTTGAGGGTTTCGAGCACTTCCGTGATTTTCTGTTCCAGAGGGAAGGCGCCCGTGTAGCGGACGGAGCCCAGCGAATCGTCGACGGCGATTTCGATCCCGTAGTATTTTTCCAGCCGCGAGACGATCATCGACAGCGGCTCGTCCCGGAAGCGGAACACGCCGTCGGTCCACGTGCGGTTCCTGTCTTCGTCCGAGAGCAGGGTTGCGGTCAGCTCTCCGGTGCGCGTGTCGAAGCGGCATTGCTCGAAAGGTTTCATTCGCACCGATTCCAGCAGCGAGCCCTCCGTTCCGAGCACGTCGAGCTGCACCGCCCCGCTCAACAGCGTGACGATATTGAACGTATCTCCGTCGTAGGCCATCACGTTGAACGAGGTTCCCAGTACGCGGATTCTCTGGCGCTCGGTGTGCACGACGAACGGTTTGCGCGGGTCGCGCGACACGTCGAAATAGGCTTCGCCGTCGAGCCATACCTCGCGGACCGATCCGTCGAACGAGGTCGGATAGCGCAGTCGGGACGATGCGTTCAGCGTGACCCGGGTCCCGTCCGAAAGAACGACTTCCGAATGGTTTTTCGCTTCGGCGGCCACTTCGTTGTATCCGGCGGCTCGGTGCAGGACGACATAACGGCTCATGGCGAAGCCGGCCGACAGGGCGATCAGCGCGACGGCGGCATAGCGCAGCGCGGTCCGGGCCATGCGGCGCAGAGGCGTACGGTCCGACGTCCGGCCGGCGGTTCGGTTTTCGCCGCTCCGGATACTCGTTTGCCGGACGAGCCTTTCCCAGCCGGCTTCGATTTGCCGCTGGTCGAGCGGATTCATCCGTCCCAGGTCGTACAGGTTCTTCATCTCGAACAGCGTTCGGCGGGCCTGCTCGTCCCGCTCGATCGTTTCGAGCAGGCGCTCTGCCTCCTCGGGCGACAGCCGTCCTTCGAGGTATGCCGCGGTCAGGGATTCCATCGTGTCGTTTCCGTTCATTTTCCTGTCTGTTTGGCGTCTTTGGGCCGCCCTTTTATATTACAAACGATTCTGAACGGTTTTTTACTTACCGGATCGGTCCGATATTTTGCATGGAAACGAGAAAAATCAGAAAATTTGCCTGCCGAGAACCAGCCAGCCGCCCAGCGTCAGGATTCCCGTCAGCGAGCGGCGGAGCAGTTTCAGCGCCTTGTACAGCTGAGCCTCGACCGTGCGCTGCGAAATGCCGAGTTCCGCCGCTATGTCGCGGCTTTTGCAGCCGTCGAGGTATGTTCTCCGGAAAATCTCGCGGCAGCGGTCGGGCAACTTGTCGATTTCGAGATAGACGGCCCGTAGCTGCCGCTCGTCGGGAGCATGTTCCCAGTGCGCTTCGTGGTATTCTAGTTCGTGCAGCTTCAGTTGCGCGATGGTTTTCGACAGGAAGTTGTTTTCGACCTGCTGATGCCGGACGTGATCGCGGCAGGCGTTCAATACGCAGCGGAACAGATAGCGGCGTATTTCCGTTTCGGGCATCCGGAACCGCCGTGCGGTCCAGATACGGACGAAGACATCGTGTACGAGGTCGCGTGCCGTGCCGTCGTCGACGAAACGTTCCGCATAATTGACCAAGGCCGAGACATGCAGCCGGTAGAGCAGGTTGAATGCCGTCAGTTCGGAAAGCTCTGTTTCCGTGGAGTATGCCGGTGACTCCGTCATGGTTGGTCGGGTGGATCGCTCGCGGTATGGGTTACGGATATGGAACAAAAATAATATTTTCGGGCTTAAGTGTGCTTTCCTTCGGTTCTTTTTTTCGGGGCGAGGGAGAGGCCGGTGCGTCGTACGACGCGAGCGGGAAAAGGTAGGACGACTTTCCGGAGACCGGGAAGGTCGCGTTTCTGGCAGGATTGTCCGGATTCCGGCGCTGAGACGTAAAATGTTCTAGTCTGAGGACGGGTGATTCGCCGGGCCGGATAAAAGCGTACGCGTTCGCTACTGGTCGGAGTCCGATATGGTTTCCTTGATTTCGCTCAGTTCGACCAGTTTGTTGACTATGGCATAGATCGTAAGTCCGGCCGGGCTGTGGATCTGGAGCTTGCCCGCGATGTTGCGGCGGTGCGTGATGACCGTATGCAGCGATAGGCACAGCTTTTCTGCGATCTGCTTGTTGGTCATGCCTTTGACGACGCATACGACGATCTCGCGTTCGCGCGCGCTCAGCGCGTCGTGCTCCTTGCCGCCTGCCTCGGAACCGTGCAGTTGGAGAAGCTTCTCCTTGATCTGCTCGGCCGTGTCGTAGATCGAGATCGTCTGGTCGTATGCTTTCAGCGTCGAGGAGTCCGTGACCGAGTATTGCAGCGCTATGCACTTCATCGGGAGACATCCTGCTTCGCTTTTGATCTTTTGGAGCGAGAACATGCCCAGCAGCGCCGGATTGACGATCAGCATGTCGGGCTTTTGGCGGCAGAGCGCCGAGCCGAGCTGCGCTATCTCGGCTATCTCGAGTATCTGGATATTCAGAGTTGTCAGCCGTCCGAGCACCGACAGCAACCCGCTGCGGATGATGACCGACGGCTCGGCGACGGCTATTTTCATGGACGTGCTCATCGCGAACAACCGTTTTTGCGCTCGAGCTCCGCGATCAGCGGCACGAACAGGTTGTCTTCGATGCGGTTGTGGGAAGCCAGATCCGTTGCGCAGGAGAATATGTCGAACAGCACGCTGTTGAGCTCGTTGCTTCCGGTAGCCGGATAGTATTTGATGATGATATTCTTGAGCTCGGCCAGCCGCGACTCGACCTGATCGTGCTGCTTGCTGAAGATGCCGATGTGATATTTTCCGTTGCCGGATTTTCCCTGTACGAGCGAACGGACGTAGGGGAAAACGGTGGTTTCCTCGTAGTTCATGTGCTTGCGCACCTCGGCGACGTACTGGTCGAAATAGCGCATGATGGCGAACGAAACGTCGCTGTGCCCGCAGTCGATCGCTTCGATCAGCTTGCGGCGGATCAGGGGCAGGCGGAAATCGAGGAAATAGCTGTGCGAGTTTTGCAGATAGCTTACCAGAGCCTCGACCGAAAGCGACGGATCGATCTGTTCGGCGGTCGTATGGTCGTCGAGCAGCAGGTTGACGATCGTCAGGAAAGTTTTCGTATCGACGCCGCTGTCCTCGCAGACTTCGCCGATCGTTTTGTCTCCGAATCCGAGCGATATGCCGAACCGGCTGATTACCAGAAGCATCGGATAATTTTCGCAGATCAGATCGCTCATTCTGTCGGTCTGCTTGTATCGGCCGAGTTTGTACATCTTCATTTTCGTTTTTCGAGGCTTGTTCGCTATGACAAAGATAACTATTTCGCGCGACTCGCCTCGGTCGGGTCCGTAGTTTCCCGGTGCCGCTCGTCGGAAGCGTACCGTCGGACAGCGCTCCGCACCCCGAACGCGACTTCAAAGTTCGCGCTTTCCGCCGCGACGGGCAATCCGTGCAAATCGGTATTTCGGGTGGTCCGAATACCTATTTTTGGGTAGTCCGGCTCGGGGTCCGACCATATGGAGCGAGTCCGGATCGCGCCTCGCGGGATGATCCGGACTCCGTGAAACTTAAAACAGATGGCATGAAGATGAGAGAAGCTATGCGGTGGCTTTCCGCATGCTTTTCCGATCGCAGTACCTCCGGCACTGCATCGATATGTCGTAGCCGAGCATCGCGCCCAGCATGAAGTCCTCCTCGGGCGACAGCCGGTTCAGAGGCTTGTGTATGAATGTCTTGACGGCGTCGAGGCATTCCTGTTTGCCGAAGTACAGGTTGACCTTCTTTTCGGAGACCTCCTGAATCATGTAGCCGATTTGCTGCCCGCGCAGCCTTTCGGCCACGATCGAGGCGCACGTACGGCACATCGTGCAGAGGACCAGGCTGCGGACTCCTTTCTTGAATTCGTAGATATGATGCATGAACATCTTCATATCGCCGAACCGGGCGTATTCCTGCTCGCTCATGACAGTTCCCTTTTCACCGCTTCGATCCAGCGGTCGGTCCGCGCGGCGGTCTTGTCGTCCTCGTTGAGTTCGTCGACGGCCAGTCCCACGAACTTTCCGTCGCGGCATACGCCCGAGTCGGTCACCGCGTAATCCTGCGGCTCGTATGCGCCGACGAACCGGCAGCCGGTAGGCTGAAGCTCTTCGTAAATCGTGCCGAGCGCGTTGCAGAACGTGTCGGGGTAGGATTCGCTGTCGCCGCAGCCGAAGAGCGCTACCGTCTTGCCGGACAGGTCCCGCGTCTTGATCTTGTCGAGAAAACCGTACCAGTCGTCCTGCAGGTCGCCGTCGCCCCATGTGGACGATCCGAGCAGCAGACAGTCGTAGCCGTCGATAGTATCGGGAGCCGCGTCCGCTACATCGTGCGTATCGGCTTTGGAAACGCCCGTTTTCAGGGCAATCTGTTCCGCGAGGGATTGGGTCGTTCCGGTCGAGCTCCCGTAGAATATTCCGATCTTGTGTTCCATATGTCTCTTTTGTTTTTGGCAAAGATAACGGGACACGACCGGTTGCGAAATACCTAAACATAGGGAAACGAGCGGTCGGAGATACCTGGAACCGGAGGAGGCCCTTGGGGGCCGAACGTAGATCGTCCGGCGGCGGACGGTTTCCGAAACCTCCGGCCCGGGACGTCGACAGGAGCGTGCGGCGAAACGTTTCGGCCGGAGCGGCCGTTCGGACGCGTTCCCGGACGCATTCCCGGACCCGTGTCCGGGCGGACGGCGGGGCTTTCGGCTGCCCTTGCTTGATTGGAATCTGATTGCAGCCGCGTCTGCTGGGATGTTCCGGCGGCAGCGAGCGTTCCGGCATAACATGGAAACGGTACGGACTGTTCTCCGGATTCAGAGCGAGTTCTCGTGCGCCGTCCGGACGAAAGCGTGGCGGAGGCTTGACGAGGCTTGCGCGAGCCGGAAAGTCAGCTTCCGCCCTTCCGTCGTCGTCAGACGCAGGCCGTATCGCCCCGACGGATCGAGAGCGGCCACCGATGCCGAAGGCAGCGCGAAGACCGTTTTCTTCTTCCCGAAAATCGATCCGACGAAAATCAGCCGCCGGTCCGTCAGTACCAACCGGCCTCCGTGCAGACCGTACGTGGCCGCGCTACCGGCCAGCAGGACCTCTCCCGGCTCCATATCGGGCCGGATCCTGTCGTAGCGGGCTATTTTCTGCCGAATCCAGGTCGCGTAGACATAGCTGATTATCCAGCTTAAAAGAATGACGCCGGCCATGTTCAGCGCCAGATAGGACGGCGACGCATTCGGTCCGGGATGGACGAGCAGCCGGTAAGCGCCCAGTACGAGGGCGAATTTCCAAAAAAAGGAGCGGCGGATGTGCGTTGTTCGGTTCATCGGGTGAGATTTTGAAGGTTTATGTTCGTATTCGTTCCCCAATATAAGAATTAAAATATTTGTTTGCAAGCGGTTCGGCGTTTCGGGCTTTGGTGTTTCCGGTTCGGCTGCGCAGTGGCGCTTCTTGGGGGGCTTGAAAAATAGGACTCGAGCGTGCTTGCCGCTATCGGCGGTCGGAGACCGTACTCCCGGCCGGGGAATGCGGCGTGCCGGCCGTTGTTCGGAACGGACCCGGACTTGAGTTCCGGAACCGAAAAGTCCTTGTTCCGATCCGGCCGCGTTGCCATGCCGCTTTCTGAACAGAACCTTGAGGCCGGCTCTTCTTTCCCGATAATTTTCGTAACTTGCCCGCCGGAAACGTTTTCCCGCCCGGCTCGTGCCGTTCTCGTTCCGGCGTGTCGTTTCCAAAGTAAGAATAGGGTATTAGGAAAAAAGAAGCTTTATGGGACACGATCATCACCATCATCTGCCGGTCGACCATCTGAACAGGGCTTTCGTGGTCGGCATCGTGCTGAATTTGGTTTTCGTCTGCGTCGAGTTCGGGGCCGGGGTCTGGCTCGACTCGGTCGCGCTGATCTCGGATGCCGGGCATAACCTGAGCGACGTGGTCAGTCTGGTGCTGTCGCTGATCGCTTTCCGGCTGGCTCGCGTGAAGCCTACGGCGAGCTATACCTACGGTTATCGGAAGAGTACCGTGCTCGTCTCGCTGCTCAACGCCTGCATTCTGCTCGTGGCCGTCGGCGTGATTCTGGTCGAGAGCGTCCGCAAACTGTATGATCCGCAGCCTGTCGACGGCGACAGTATCGCGTGGGTGGCCGGCATCGGCATCGTGATCAATGCGTTCACGGCCTGGCTGTTTATCCGCGATAAGGAGAAGGACCTGAATGTCAAGGGGGCTTATCTGCATATGGCGGCCGACACGCTCGTGTCGGTGGGCGTGCTCGTGTCGGGAATCGTCATCCGGCTCACGGGATGGTATGCGATCGATCCGGTTGTCGGCATCGCGATCGCCTTGGTAATCTTGTTTTCCACGTCTAAGCTGTTGCATGACAGCCTGCGCCTGTCGCTGGACGGCGTGCCCGTCGGAATCGACAGCGAACGCGTGCGGCGCTCCATTACGGAGACCGACCCGCGTATCGAGGATGTGCACCATGTGCACATCTGGGCGATCAGTACGACGCAGAACGCCCTGACGGCGCATGTCGTAGTCCGGTCGCTGGACGATGCCGAAGAGCTCAAGCATGAGATCAAGCACCGGCTGGAGCACGAAGGAATCGGTCATGCGACGCTTGAGTTCGAGCTTTGCGGCGAACATTGCGCGAAGGAGTGCCCGGAATGCAGGTAAGCCCGAGCACGTGCGACGCAGTCGCTGCGGCGACCGCCGGGACGAGCGGGCGCCCGTAACCCCTCCGAGGCGAGCCGTCGGACTTGTGAATCGGTAGCGCGCGTTTCATTATTTCGTTGTTGTGCGGCGATAGGGTACCGTTGTCGCTCCTTAACTCGTTTCGTGTTGCTGGCCGATTCCCTTCGCGGATATTTTCGTGCCGTCGCGATCCGTTCTCGCCGTATGCACACAAAATTTGAAGAAAAATTCGCGCGAACTTTCAAAATATCGCGGATTTGTATATCTTCGCACCCGGAAATGGAGAGATGCCGGAGTGGTCGAACGGGGCAGACTCGAAATCTGTTGAACTGCTTATGTGGTTCCTAGGGTTCGAATCCCTATCTCTCCGCAACAAACGCTGAAAATCAGCAGATTGCAAAACAAACACCCAGTTT
>ERZ1643251.59-NODE-59-length-194719-cov-17.958513_pt1 | contig 194719 bp, 153 predicted proteins | sample MGYA00579261_ERZ1643251 | MGnify/ENA primary metagenome ERZ1643251 (study PRJEB29033, sample SAMEA4952267) | chicken gut metagenome | biome: Broiler Chicken; feature: Gastrointestinal Tract; material: Caecum | place: Ireland | collected 2018 | study: Broiler... | reverse complement strand
CAAGGTTGAAGTCGGTAAACCGCGATTTGCGGCCCTGAAACGAGTTCAGGGTGACAGGGAGGAAAATCTTTTTATCATCCTAAGCCAAAATTCCAAATCCTCACGCCCCGGCGGGAAATTCATCGGCAGATTGGGCATTTTGAGCGGCAAAATCAAATGTTTTAACCTGCGCCAGCGGATTTGCGCTGTTTATCCTGCCAAGGCTGTAATGTATCCAGTCATTGTTGATAATATCCTCATACTGGTAAAAATCCGTTAGTTTTTTACAAATTTCCATGTCAAATCCGCTCAAATCAATAGCCCCCAGATATGTTTTCATAGTTTCAAAAAACTCCTGTTTTAACGAGAAGCGAATTTTGTGAAATAAGGTATTTAATTGGGTATATTTATACTGGAAAAGAGCGTATTTATAGGCGTCTTCCATACCTGCCACTCTCACCTCGTCACAAACCTTTTCAAAAATATCAAAAATGTCAAAAACGTTTTTTCCCAGGGAATTCGTAACCGAATTTTCATTTGTAACCCTGTAACGGTAGTAAGTTTCGGACGAAACGAGAATGCTGCTTGATTTCAGGAAAGTTTGCATATGGAAAAGCTGATGTTCAAAAATTTTGTTTTCCAGAAACCTGATATTGTTTTTTCGCAAAAAATGTGCGTTATAAATCTTGTTACAAACCGTCAAATTGCCCGTAAAAGGGTCAATGCAGTTATAAAAAGTGTGTATTGTGTCTTCAGTTGCGTGATTTTTCCACACATCAATATTGAGCATTTTTTTTGAGAAAATTTCTTTTGAATTTTCCACATAGGACTCGGCGTTAAAATTGTAAATATCCACGCCCTGAGGCGGATTGAGCTTTACGAAAATTTCATACAAAGAAAGCAAAATCCAGTCATCCGCATCAACAAATGAAATATATTCGCCGCTTGCCGCTGTCATTCCGTAGTTTCGGGCGTTCGCCGTACCCGAATGCTCCTGCTCAAAAACCCTTATTCTGTCATCTTTTGCTTTGTATTCACTCAAAATCTGCGCAGTGCCGTCCGTTGAGCCGTCATTGACAATTATTATCTCAAGATTTTTGTATGTCTGCAAAATTACCGAATCAAGGCACTTTCTGAGGTACTTTTCACCGTTAAAAACAGGTATTATGACAGATATTTTGGGGCAGACCGACATTTAAACAACACCTCCCCCAATTGCCTGTGCGCCTTTGAGTATTCTGACGAACTGTCCGAACTCGGGCGCTATTTCAAGGAATTTCAGGTCATATTCGTTAAGGCTCATACCCGAATATACCCGTTTTATTTCTGCGCAGAAAGGTTCTTTTAGCTCAGGGCGGACTTTTTGCAATTTATCAATAATTGTCCGCATTTCAAACAGCAAAAACCTGTCACGGTACTTGGGCCACAAGCCCTGTGTAACAAAGAGGTCTTTGGACATTTTGAGAATTTTAAAAATATCCCAGAAGTCCCGTCCGCCCGTCGAATTAACGGAATTTTCCCGATTTAGACGGTAAAAATACAAAAATTTGTTGACAAAAGAAATTCTGTCGGCTTTCAGGTATGTTCGGGTAAAAAATACAATATCTTCAAAAATCATTCCCTCGGGGAAATATATGTTGTTGTAGGTTAAAAAGGATTTTTTGTAAATTTTATTCCACGCAAAAACCGGAAGTTTAAAATACAAATCCGCGTCCGAAGTCAGCTCGTTGAAAGGATTATTCACAAAATTGAGCTCGACATGGGGCGGAATCCCTCTATCGACGTTAAAATACCGGTTTCTGTCGGGGCGGAACCACAGTGAATTCGCATAAACCACATCGCTGTTGTTTAAAATCGCGCTCCTGTACAAGTCCTCCACCAGCACAGGCGCAACTTTATCATCGCCGTCAACAAAAATCAAATAATCCGTCGCAGAAGCCTCAATACCTGCGTTTCGTGCCGCAGAAAGCCCTCTGTTTTGCTGGTTTATGATTTTTATACGGGAATCAAATTTCGCATAATTGGCCAGCAGCGCAGGCGATGAATCCGTAGAGCCGTCGTTTATGCAAAGAATCTCAATCTCCTCCAGCGTTTGTGCCAAAACGCTGTCAAGGCACTGGGCAAGATACTTTTCGAGATTATAAACGGGTATGATTACAGAAACTTTTGCCATAACACTATGGTAATTCATTGAAATAATGCGGTCAAGCTTTAATATGTTCGTAACTTCCCAGAACTTTGACGAAATTTGTGTGTTTTTTTATTGCGCAAAGGGCTTTTTGGCTTTTTTCTTCTTCAATATGAGCCTCAAAATCCGCAAAAAACACATACTCACCGAGGTTCTTTTTAGACGGGCGCGAATCAATATAACAAAGGTTAAGTTTCAATTCATCAAACACGTTCAGCACCTTTACAAGCGCACCCGCTTCGTTTTTTGTAGAAAAAGCAATACTCGTGCGGTCACAACCCGTAGGTGGCGCGGTGTTTGGAGAAATAAACACAAATCGGGTTTTGTTATCGGGCTCATCGTTGATTTTGTATTTTAAAATGTTAAGTCCGGCAGATTCGGCTGCAAGCTCGTTGCCTATTGCTGCACAGGTATCGTCTAATCGGGTCAAATCGTGTATCGCTCTGCCCGTGGATGAGGTTTCAATTGTTTCATATCCGCTTAAAAGCAGCGTTTCCAGCGTATTATGACACTGCGCAAGCGCCTGCGGATGGGAATAAACCTTTTTTATGCGGGAAATATCATCACCGGCGCAGATTAGGCAGTGATTGATTTCTATAACAGTTTCAGCAGTGATATTTATGCCCGACACCTTTAAAAGATTGTCCATTGTTTCTCTGACAACGCCCTCAATCGAGTTTTCAATGGGTATAACGCCTGCCGTATCAGGTGTGTTTCGGGTAAATTCAATCACTTTTTTTATCGATGAAAGCGGAATGGATTCTTTGATACCGAATTTTTCGCCAAAAAAGTTTTTTGCCTCTTCGCAGTAGGTTCCGCAGGGCCCGAGAAACGCAATTTTGTTTAAAGTTTTGTTTATCATTTGAAGATATTCCCGAAATCTGTTAAAATAACAAATATTGTAACAAAAAGGAATCAAAAATGGCAAACGATCCGGACCCTCACCCTCAAAACACTATTAAATTCGGCACTGACGGATGGAGAGCCGTCGTGGGAGAAGATTTTAACTTTAAAAATGTCGAAACTGCAACAAAAGCTATTGCCAAATACGTTTTTGACACGGACGGCATTGAAAAACCTTTTATAATAGGCTATGACCCCAGACATTCGGCAAAAGAATTTGCACGCTACAGCGCTGTTATACTGGCGGAATTGGGCTTTAACGTGATGATTTCGCCGGAAGTCGTTCCAACACCGGTAATCGCATACAGCGCAAAACTCTACGCCGCCAACGCACTGATGTTCACAGCGTCGCACAACCCGCCCCAATATTTAGGTATAAAATTTATACCCGATTACGCAGGGCCGGCAACAACAGAAATAACCAATGCTATTTCGGAAAATCTCGCGCTGGCAAAGGATTTGAAGCCTTTTGCGCAAATTCACGGGGAAATCAAAGAAAAATCCTTTAAAAACAGGTATTTTGAACACATTGAAGAACTAATTGATTTCAAAAAAATAGCAGAGGCAAATATCCAAATAATTTACGACGGGCTTTACAGCGCAAGTATCGGGTATTTTGACAAGCTTCTTGAAAGAAACGGCATAAATTTTGAAGAACTCCACATGGAGCATGATCCGGACTTTGGCGGCGGAATGCCCGAGCCCAAAGCAAAATTTCTTTGCGAGCTCATAGATGAAATTTCCCAAAGAACCAATGCAATTGGTTTGAGCAACGACGGTGACGGCGACAGATTCGGCGTAATCAACGAAAAAGCCGAATACGTCAGCCCCAACGAAATTATTGCACTCCTTTTAAGGCACCTGATTAAAAACAAAAAAATGTCAGGAAAGCTCGTAAAAACCGTCGGAGCAAGCCAAATGCTCGACATAGTTGCCGAAAAGTACGATGTTGACGTTATTGAAACGCCTGTCGGGTTCAAATGGGTCGGAAAAGCCATGCGCGAGAACGATGTTATCATCGGAGGCGAAGAATCAGGCGGTTTAAGCGTCAAAGGCCATATTCCGGAAAAGGACGGCATTTTAGCCGATTTGCTTGTTCTGGAAATGCTGGCGTACGAAAATCGTCATCTCTGGGAGCTTCAGGAGGATTTAAAGCACGAAGCCGGCTGTGAATTCTTCAACAAAAGGCTTGATTTAGAGCTTTCATCGCAGGAAGAGCTCAAAAGCCTTATGGAGAAGTATTCTTCACTTGATAAAATCGGGTCTTATCAGGTAAAATCCTCTGACAAAAAGGATGGTATCAGATATTTTCTTGACGACAGAACGAGGATTCTTATACGTCCGAGCGGCACAGAACCGCTTTTGAGGATATATTTTGAGTCGGATTCAAAAGACAAAATCGAAGAACTGACAGCATTTTTTAAATAACACGCTAAAATGCAGAACCTCCTCAAATGGTTTTATAAATAATAATTAAAAAGCCCGTTTTAAAACAACAATAAATCAGGTAAAATCGGATAATCAAAATTAGAAATATCCTGTTGTCTAATAGCATGGAGGATAAATAAAATTTTGAAAAGGCGAATAATAAATGCGTTACATTAAGGAGGTACTTATGTATAAATTCTTGAAAAACGCATCTTATATCCTTGTACTTTTGGGTGCGCTTAACTGGGGTCTTGTAGGGCTTTTCGGCTTTGACCTTTTTGCGTATCTTTTCGGAATAATGACGCCTTTAACACGCACGCTTTATGCTCTGGTCGGTTTGAGCGCGTTGGTTTCTGCAGTAACAATGTACTCGGAACATGTAGATGAATGCTGCGGATGCGAATATTAAAAAATCTAATCAAAACCGCTTCACCGCACCTTCTTCGGGGGTGCGGTTTTTAATATCGGTAAAATAAAAAATCTGTCGGGCAATGAAGAATTTGCTTCTTTTGATTAGCCTTTTAATGTGGGCAAATGAGGAAAAACCAATGGAGAAAGTTATATTTTTTGATGTAGAGGATTATGAACGCGAATTTCTTGTCGGAGCGTGCGAGGGAAAATACGATTATACGCTCGTTTCGGAGCCGCTGAACGACCTGAAAAAAATAGATAGTGCCTTTGCAGACGCAAGAATAATCTCCTGTTTCACAAATTCCAGAGTAAATGCGGCAGTGCTGGAACAATTTAAAAATTTAGGGCTGATAGCGCTGCGTTCCGTGGGTTTTAACCATATTGACATCGCCTATTGCAAAGAGCACGACATTGCAGTAGAAACCACGCCCAATTATGGCAACATGAGCGTTGCAGAGTTTGCAATGGGGCTTTTGCTTGATGTTGCGAGAAAAATTACCCGATCATACCTGAATTTAAAAGAGCGCGAAGTTGACCCGATAGCAAGTATCGGATTTGAGCTGCATGGGAAAACAATCGGAATAGCGGGGCTGGGAGCTATTGGTGCCGAGATGGCAAGACTTGCAAAAGGGTTTGATATGAAAATCCTCGGCTACGATATACGCGAAAACGCAGAGCTGGAAGAAAAATACGGGGTAAAATACACCGATTTTGATACGCTTTTGCGAGAATCGGACATAATTTCGCTCCACATGCCTCTAACAGCCGAAAATAACCATATTATTGACGCTGCGGCCTTTAAAAAGATGAAAAATACCGCTGTAATCATAAACACAGCGCGCGGCGAGCTTATCGAAACAAAAGCGCTCTACACAGCGCTTACAACCGGTGAAATTGCAGGTGCGGGGCTTGATGTGCTGGAATTTGAAGAAACGCTCTCAAATCCTGATTATCTCGACGATATAGACAGGCTGACGAACAAAGATTTGCGAAAAACGCTGCTCAACAACAGAATACTTACGCTTAATAATGTAATTGTGACGCCGCATATAGCCTACGATACAAAAGAGGCTATTAATCGGATTTTGAAGACTACGATGGAGAATATCGGGGAGTTTACCCAAAATCGTATCCAAAACAATGTCGCATGGTAGTTGCTTGGGGGGATTCGCAGGGATTGAAGACGGTTAGCCGCGCCCCTGCGGCTCTGAAACAAGTTCAGGGTGACAAAAAACGTGTCGTCATTCCGGGCTCGACCCGGAATCGCAAGATTGAAGTAAATAAACTCAAATCTTGCTGCCGAAAACGTGATTTTCGTACCCTTGCGGCCCTGAAACAATTTCAGAAAGTAGGGTGGGAATAGCAACGCGGTTCCCACCGGCGTCAAAGCTGCCATGTTTTAATATTGTTGGGCAGGTATGCCCAACCGACATTTGTTTCCTCATAAATTTGAGCGTGACGGGGAATTGCAGGGTTGAAACCGATTTTCCCGCCACTGCGACCCTGAAACAAGTTCAGGGTGACAAAAATCACTCCGTCATTCCGGGCTCGACCCGGAATCGCAAGGATAAGTTGATAAACATCGCCCTTGCGGCGCTGAAACAGATTCAGGTGGCAAAAATCCCGCTGTCATTCCGAACTTGTTTCGGAATCGCAAGGATGAAGTTGATAAACATTGCCCCTGCGACCCTGAATCAGGTTTAAAGTGGCAGATTTGAAAGCTTAGCGTGCAGTGTACCAGCAGCCGCGGGTTTTGCCGTGTTTTTCTATTAAGTTTGCGCAAACCATAGCTGCGAGGTGCTTCTTAACAGTGTTGACATTGGCTTTTGTCTTCTTGACTACCTCGGAAATCGTTATGGTTTCTTGTTTTTCAAACATTTTCATGATTTTGCACTGCAATGCCGGCAATTCCTTATAAGTGCGGCGCTTCGCCGGCTTGGGAGCGTCATCAGCCAGCTCGCAAAGCGGGCATTCTTCGGTTTCTTCCGCGAATTGGGTAAATACGGGTAAATTAGCATTTATTTTTGACATCGCCAGCGACATAACCTCAGCCTGCTTGACGAGGAGCTCCAAAAACAGCTTAATCCATCCATCATAGTCAGGTGATGAGCTTTTGAAAGCTTTTTCGTATTCCACTTCATATTTGTCATAATTCCGGTCGATTAGCGCGTCCAGAGAGTGAAAAAGCTGATATGTATATCCCGATTTCAAGAGCAAAAGAATGGTCAAAAGCCTTGAAAGGCGGGAATTGGCCTCAGGATAGACTTTCAGCTTCAAAAATTCGGCAACAAAAATCCCCGCAGCAATCAACGGATGGAGGGTATTTTCCTTTGTGGCTGCATTGTACCAGCTGATTAAGTCCTCAAGCGCGCAATCCTCCTGCACAGCCGCGGGAGCCTCCTCATACAAGCTCATTGTGCCAAAAATTGAACCAAAATCCTCGTTTGCGGTATTTTCTGCGGGTTTTGCCTGCGGAATATTTTTTTCGATTTTCGCATTTGCAGGTTTATTTTGTATAAGATTGTATAATTTGTCGATATTTTTTTCACTTAGATTAATAACCCTGTAATCCGTAAATACCCAATTCAAAGCCATTATATAACCGCTCATATCAACAGAATTTGCACCGCCCATGCGCTCTTTTGCAGCCTCGGCGCTTTCTTGAACGGTGTCTTGCACGGACATTGCTTTTTCAATATTAACGTAGTTCTGAAAACACTGCCAGTACCCTTTTTTTTCGTCAATACGCGCTACACTGCTTAAAATTTCCTGCGATAAATCAATCTGCGGTGCATTAAACATTTTAATCTCCTTACCCGATAATACCTGTTTTATTTTTTCAAAAAATATCTAATTTTGCAAATAATTTGCGGAGAAATTTACTAAAGTACATATAAAACTGTTACCTGAATCCGGTTCAGGGGAGCAAAACTTGTGGGGTAGGAAAAATGAAACTTTCCCTCCGGATTCCTGTTTGGTGCCGGTGGGAACCGCGTTGCTATTCCCACCCTACTTGCTGCAATTCCGGTGCACACTTTAACTTAGCAGAAAAAATGTCGGTTGGGCATACCTGCCCAACAATTAAATCCGGATTTCCCTTTGGTGCCGGTGGGAACCGCGTTGCTATTCCCACCCTACTTCTGATTCAGGGCCGCAAGGGCGATGTTTATCGGCTTCAATCCGACAAACCCGACAAACCACTGCTTTCTTAACCTTGCTTAATAAAAAGCGACACAAAATATTAATTTTCCACTTTTTTATCAAATTTTAAAACTCTTGCTGCGCCTGATTTTAGACCTTATCTCGTAAAGAATTGTAAAAATATTAAATCATTCGTCTGTATGACGTTTAAAAATTGCAAAACGTGGTATATATAATGTAGGAGCTGTTACATTTATGTAACACCTTTCAACTGGAACTAAGAGGTGCGTAGATGGATAACCTTAAAGTGCAAAAAAGTCTTTGCGCGGCGTCGCTTTTGGCGGTGTTGTCTATCGGTGTGCCTGCTTATGCTGACGGAGAACCCCCCAACCCTGCAAAAGATTTAACCATAAACAACTACCTCAATATCCCCACAATTGCGCCTGCGACCAGAGCCGTGGTTCATGATGAAATTTTTGACACAGTTAACGGTGCCATAGAAGAAACCACGCTTGAAAACTGGACATCAGACACGGCGTCCTCCATCATGTTCGACGCTGACCTTGCGAATAATGTTTCCGACAGCATAAATATCACGGGAACAGCCGAAGGCACCGTAAAATTAATGGGGATAAACATTTACAGCGATTCTACAACTAAAGACAACACCATCACCCTCTTTAAAAACGGTATTTCCCCTGATATCGACATATCCGATTATATCCAATACACAAACGACCGAAAATACATCGTAACCAAAGGAAACGCAGGCGAACTGGTGCTCAAGGGGTACAATATTAACGGCGGATTGAAAAACGCAACCCTCGATACATCGGCAAATCGCACATATTCTGCAACCGGCAACACGACATTGCTTTCTGACCAGCCTGTGGGAGCGTTACAGGGCGGCGATATCTCAATATACGGCAATGGCTGGGATTTTGACATCAAAAATTACCTCCCCATTGCGCTCACCTCGGGGCAAAAAATGTATATTGACGGTGTAATCGCTCCTGGTCATACTGCAAAATCAGAAAGCGGAGCCGAAACCGTCATAAAAAACTCAAACCTCAAAATGTTCCATATAACGAACGGCTCAATAAACGTATCAAACTCGACACTGGGTAATCATGCCGCTACGGTCACAAACGATACATATACATGCGCCATGGCAGGATGGATAGCCGGCAATACGTTAAAATTAACAAATACAACCGTCCAAAATTCAAGCATAACTAACCTTGGAAACGGAAGAGCTTATGCCGGAGGCGTAGAAACTGCGGCGACTACGCATATTTTCGGTTCAACATTTGAAAATAACTTTGTAAAAGCCCAATCAGGGTCAGTATGCGCAGGCGCGCTACTGGCGAGGGGCTTTACCAGAAGTTATGATACGGTTTTTCGTAACAACTATGCTGAAAATACCGCAGACAATGCGTACGGCGGGGCAGTAGTCGGGGAAACGGTGAACTTCACCAGCTCAGAATTTACCGAAAACAGGGCAAGTTTGGGCGGTGCGGTGTATGCAAACAACAACACCATCATAGATTCTGTTTTTAACAAAAATAGCGCAACAAAAAGCGGCGGAGCGATTTATTTTGCCCCGCAAGACGCAAATCAAAAACTAATAATCGGCGGAAGCTCATTTTACGGAAACACAGCCCAAAACGGCAGCGCATTGTATATGCAAAACGGAGAAATGACCATCGGCTCCACGGTTTTTGGCGGTGAAAGCGCAGAATCAGGCAACATCTCGACAGCAAGAGGCGGCGCAATCTTCATAGAAGCGGGTACGGCGAATATTTATGACTCGATTTTCAGCTATAATCAGGCGGGTTCTGCATCAGCAATATTTAACTCAGGCGCAACCATTAATATTTACGGCAGTACATTCAAAAATAATACTTCTAACCACAACGGTGTAATTTACAGCGCCGCAGGAACCATAAATATCAAAAATTCAGAGTTTATTGAAAACGCTACCAACAGCTCTCATGGCGGTCTTAACATTGCAGGGGGCAATGTTAATGTAGAAAATACAATTTTTTCGGGAAATTCGGCTTTGTATAGCGGTGTTATCGACGTTAACGCCACTAAACTTCATATAAATAATTCCGTTTTTGAAGCTAATACCTCCACCAACAAAGCTGCAGTGGGAATTACCGCAAATAGCAGCGCAATTATCAAAAATACTATTTTCAAAAACAACACTAGCAGCGCAAACGAATATCCTGCTGCCGCAATCCAAAATTACGGCGGAAATACAGCTATTTTAGCCGACAATGGTGTAACAGAATTCTCAGGGAACGCTGCAAACGGTGAATTTTTGGCGATTACCAATATTTCCAGCTCAAGCCTCAACCTCAACGCCTCAAAAACAGGCTCTTTCATAATCAATGATAACATTGCAGGGCAAAATAACAATAAAATCTACATAAACGCCGCAAATACCTTATTCGACGGCACATCCGCCCCCACGGACGGAAATATCCAGATGAACGGCAAATTCATCGGCTCGAGCGTCATTCTTAATAACGGAAGCCTGACTTTGGGCGAATACGGGCAAAATTCAACCGGATATTTTGAAAACTCAGACCTCACAATCAACGGCGGAACATTGAACATCGCCAACGGAACCGTCGATACCATTGACCTCAACAATTTTAGCGCAAACGGCGGCAGCGTGATTCTGGATTTGGCCGGGGAAAACAAAACCTATGACAAATTCAATATCTCAGGTACAACATCGGGTACATTAAACATAGGCGCGGTCAATGTTACTTCCGAGCTGAACAACACCTACGGCGCACCCGGACGGATTAATTTAGACCTGTTTTTACCCGATAATGCACCTGCTTTAACGGTCGGCTCAAACACTTATACTAATAATTATCTATATGAAATAACAAACTCTTCAACAGCAGGCTCACTAAGCGTGAACCAGCTCGATATTACGCAAAAAATAGACTCTGTGCTCGCAGACGCGAACACAGCCGTCAAAGTCTTTACCCTCTCCGGCAACCTCAAAAACACCAGTGATTTAGGGTCTATGCCTGGCGGAACATTAATACTCGACGGAGGGGGTTTTGACTGGGACGGCAATTCTCACGCAGGGCTAAGCGTTTCCAGCGGTTCTTTTCTTGTGATGGATGGATTTGGTTATGTTGATGAAAACGGAAATATAATCAATTCGATTCACGATTTTGTATTAGATGGCAGCGGCTCGGTGCTTAACCTCGGCGGGATTGCAAGTATTAGCAATTCTGTTTTCTACAACAACAAAATAACTGCTATCAGCGCTCAAGGCTACGACGGGGGCGCTATCAGGATGAATACCGGCAGCAAATTATATCTGAACAACGTTATATTTGATACAATATCCGCAGAGGGCACAGGTTCCGGCGGAGGGGTTATTGGTGCGTACGGCGACACCATCATCCGTGGCTCAACATTCAACAATAACTCAACTAATTACGTTGGCGGAGCAATATATGTAAAAAATGCCGATTTACGTGTTTTTGACACAACATTCACAAATAACACATCAACCGACACCGGTGGCGCGATTCAGTTCTCTAATAACAATGACGGATTAATATTCGGGTCAACTTTTGATAAAAACCAATCCGTGTCAAGCTCTGGCGGCGCAATCAGCAACAATAGCAACCTGCATATTTCTGATTCAACTTTCACAAACAATTCCACCGCAATGACCTCCGCAACGTACGGCGGAGCGGTTTATAATACCTCAAATTTGACTGTTTCCGGCTCGACATTCACAAACAACGCCGTCCCTAAGATACCCGCAACAGACACAACCGCTGAAATCATAGGACAAGGCGGAGCCATAGCCAACTTTGGCTCTATGGCGATTAACAATTCGGTATTTACGGGTAATATCGGGTTTACTGGAGGCGCCATCCTTCTGGGGAGCAACTCAAATACTACCATCACAAACTCCACATTCAATTCCAACACAGGAAAGGGCGGAGGTGTATTTATATCAGTTAATGACACTGTAAATTTGTCCATTTACAACTCCGAATTCACCTCAAACAGCTCAACCAGCGGCTCCGGCGGGGTCGGGCAATTGTCTAATAAAAATTTGTTCATCTATGGAAGCACTTTTGACCAAAATACCGCCACAAACTTCGCGGGAGCGATAGTTGCTGCAGGCTTAAATCAATATATAATTGATTCTACATTCAAAAACAACACAGCAGCAACAAGCGGAGGCGCTATTGCGCTGAATAGCGGAAAATTAACCATAATGGGCTCGACTTTCACCGAAAACCAGGGCACCACAGGCTCCGGCGCTATATATAGCGCAGCTAATCTCGTTGTTATGGACTCAGTATTCGACAATAACTCAGGAAGCAACGGCGCAGCAATCAAAAATGCCGGCGGCTCCTTAACAGTGATGAACACCGACTTCACAAACAACGCAGGTGCAAACTCATGGGCAGGTGTAATCACCAATACCAACAATAACGGCAAAGTTCAGATAAACAACTCAACTTTCGACGCAAATACAGGCACCAGAACCATCTATAACGTGGCGCAGGGCGCTGTTGTCATTGTAAATAACTCAACTTTCACAAACCATAACAATAACTCGGAGGGATTCGCCAGCGTATTATATTCAGGCGGAATGGGCTATTCCGGCAATGATTCTTTCGTTTACAACTCAACATTTACAGATAATACGGCAAAAAATACAGGCGTGCTTTACGGTGCAGGCGTAGCCAACAGTATTTTCAAAAACAACACCGCAAATGTAGGCAGAGGCGGTGTAGGACACAATGTAACTGTCGAAAACTCGGTTTTGGAAAATAATTCGGCAACCATTGAAGGCGGCACGCTCTTTATGGAAAATAATTACGCCTTAAACTCTACTTTCACCGGAAACCACGCCGGCAAACGCGGCGGGGCGATTTCTTCAAATGGAAATAATATAATAAGTTCTTCCGTGTTCAAAAATAACTACACCACCGATACGCAAAACGACGGAACCAGCGATTACGGCGGCGGAGCAATCTATTTTAAAGGCATTAATAGCAATAATACTGTGTACACGCTGAACATAAACCGTTCAGAATTTGAAAATAACGCAAGCACAGCAGTCGGCGTCGGCGGAGCAATCTTTCAAAAAAATGGCATAATGAATATTAACGCCTCGACTTTTACTAATAATACAGGAAATTCTGCCGTTTACATCGCCGCAGGTACTGCAAACATAAACAACTCCACTTTCACGGGCAATAATTGTGCAATAACTAATGTAGGAGCAGGAACCACTACAATAAATAACTCAATTTTCACCGGAAACAACGGTAGTTATGGCGCAGCGATTTATACAGATTCGGGCGGAAGCACAACGATTATAAATTCATCCAGATTTTATAATAACCAGATACCATCATATCAGCCAAGCAAAGCCGGCGGGGTGCTATATTCAGATAGCGGGTCTGATTCGCTTTCAGATGTAACTTATGCAAACTATTCGATATTTTCAGGCAACCTGGGAATGCAGGGTGGAGTTAGCTATGGGGACGTTCACTATAAAGGCTCTATTTTCGATTCTAACGGGATAATTGAAAGCGCATACGGCACGAACGGGGATATTGCCGGAGCAGTTGCAATCGGCACCATCGATTCTTCAATATTTAAAAACAATACAGCGGGCCGTGGTGGAGCTACTATAACATATCAAGCAGTAACTAACAGCCTTTTCCTTAACAATGCAGCAATCCAGCGCGAAACCAATGCCGACGGGGTAACCACCGGAAACGGCGGCGCAATGTACCACACATCATTTTCATTAACACACGATGGCCTCGCTTTCATCGGAAACCACGCTGACGGTTACGGCGGTGCTGTTTATATGGCAGACAACTCAAAACTCGCATTCACGGGCTCGCTTTTTAAAGAAAACTACTCCAGACAGGGCGGGGCGATTTTCGCAGGAAAAGACACATCACTGACCCTCGACTATACCCGATTTTTATCCAATTATACCCAAACTACAATCGCAGACAATGAAGATGACGGCGGCGCCATCTTATCTATGGGTGACCTGACAATAAACCACTCCGCTTTTAATTCAAACTCCGCAAAAGGCGGGATGGGAACAGCTGCCCAAGGGGCAAACGGCGGAAATATCTGGCATAGTAACGGAAAACTAACCATCAACTACAGCGCACTTACCGGCAATTCAGCACCTGAACGCGGTGGCGGCGCAATGTATGCACTCTCAGAAGTTGAAGCCGCTCTAAGTTCGTTTGACGGCAATTCCGCCGGACTTAACGGAGGCGCAGCATTCCTAAACGGCAATTCAATATTTTACAGCAGCACTTTTTATAATAACACCGCCGAAAGTAACGGCGGCGCAGCATATCTCACTGCCGCCACAGCACAATTTATGGGTTCGGTCTTCAAAAACAACACCGCAGGCTACGGCGGAGCCATTTTTAATGACGGCTCACAATTAACTGTTTTCCTTTCATATTTTGGCGACAACACAGCTCTAACCACGGGCGGAGCTATTGTCAACACAAATAACAGCACGGCAAAAATCCTGAATTCCGTATTTGAAAACAATACAGCCGGTGACGGAACAGATGGCATGGGCGATGGCGGGGCTTTTGCTAACTATAGTAATTCAACCCTCACAATCCAGAACGCTGTCATAAAAAACAACAAATCCTACGATGACGGCGGCGCAATCGACAACCGCGCTACGCTGAACATCATCGGCAACGGCGGGGCGGTTTTCTTCAGCGGGAATAAGTCAAAAAACGACGTCAGTAAGGCAATAGCAAATCTTGGCGGCGTAGTGAATTTAAATGCCGGAAACGGCGGTATTGTCCGCTTTGATGATGTAATAGGCGGCAGCACAAGAACCGACGCAATCAATATTAACCAATCAGGTATAATCGGGTACGACGGAACTGCGGCGCCTACCGATGGAATTGTTATTTTTAACCATCAAATCAGTAATGCAACAATCAATGTATATAACGGAATGCTCACACTCGGTCAATGGGGCAGGACACCGGACACTTCCAACACAACAATCAACTTATACGGCGGTATTTTCTCCACAGCGAACGGCAGCCTCTCGGATACATCACAAACTATCAACATAGCCGGCAATGCAGGGGTGATGTTCGACATGAAATGGGGCTCCAGCGCCAATGTTGAACCCACAAAATACTCTGTCACCTCCGGAAGCCCGTTTATCGCAGGTATAAATATTACTTCTTACACTGACAGCGGCACAAGCGGCTTTGACAGCAACAGATGGAACGGACTGGACGTCTCAAACTACGGCGGAACTTACACCAATAGTTCTAAAGTCTATTTTTACCGCCAGAGTGGGCGAGATGGCGTTTATTCCACAAAAACCAGCGATTCGTACTCCCTTGGCAACGCATTCGAGAATACCAGCGCCTACAAAGCGTTCTCCGCAACAGCGGATTTTGAATACGGCCAAAGCAGAAATTCCACTTTATCAACAGGAATGCTCACAATCTTCGGGAATCAGCATTCATTTACTTTCAACCAGAGCTCAAACATCTATCGCTTTGCCATGGGCTCAAACACAACCCTCAACATCTTCGGAGTGGGCAAATATAACTACGATACCGGCACTGTAGAGGCCGCATGGCAAAATAACAACGATACAGTAGGAGAGGGCATTATTGGCGGATGGGCCGCTACAAACGCGACCTTGAATATTGCGGATTCTGTCTTCTACAATAACAAAACATCCACAAACGGCGCTGTTTTACAGTTCGGTCATGGCGCCAGCGGCACAAGTTCCAGCGTCGGAAACGGAAAACTGACCATAAACCATTCGGTTTTTGCTTCCAACCACGCCCTCGGGTCATGCGGCGGCGTTATGGAGCTCGGCGGAACGGGCACATACACCACAATCCTCGATTCGCTGTTCAAAGACAACACTGCAGTTACGGCCGGCGGTGCTATTATACTGTATTACGGCAATTTGCACGTTTCCTCATCGGAATTCACCGGAAATACCTCGGGTTCCTCGAGCACAGAGGGAAATGGCGGGGCGATTTTTGCCACCAATAATTCAAAAGTTACGATTTTAAGCAGTATTTTCAATAATAACAAAGTATTATCCAATAACAGCGGCGGCGCATTATGCGCTACTAGCGACGTAAGCATGAATATCGTGGATTCTTCGTTCACAGGCAATTCAGCCTACAACGGCGGGGCGATTTCTAACTTCGGGGTTATGAATATTGTTCATTCCGACTTTACGAACAATACAGCAACTTCCGTAGGCGCATACTATGGCGGAGGAGCAATACTTAATGGGGACGGCGGCCGCATGGACGTCGTGGGCTCGACTTTCACAGGAAACAAAGCTTATGATGGCTCTGCCATAACCAACCGAGGCATTTTGAGCGTCATAAAATCCGACTTCATAAATAACGTAACAACTTCCAGCGGAACAATTTATAATTATGCAAATGCCCAACTTGAAGTAGTAGATTCACTCTTCTCCGGCAACACTGCCGGCGGCGGTGGCGGGATAGGAGCCCATGGCACAGCCAATATCACAAATTCACAGTTTTTAAACAACTATGCAAGTGGCAGTGAAGTAGGCGGCGGGGCGATTTACGCGCATGCAAACTCGGATTACAAGATAAACGCCTCGGAATTTAGCGGCAACCATGCATATAGTTTCGGTGGAGCGATTTATGTTCATCATAACGAGTCTATCAACGGCACAGCCTACGATGCCGGTAAAATCGCTGTTTACAACTCGACTTTTGACGGAAACTATTCAAAAAAAGGCGGCGCTATCTTCATGCGGAGTGGCTCGACCGCCAGTATCTACAATTCCGACTTCTTAAACAACTACATCACAGACCCCAGCAACGCAAACATCAATGGAGGCGCGATTTACAACGAGGGCGGAACCCTCACGGTCGTAAACTCCAATTTTAGCGGAAATTATACGAAAGATTACGCAACCTCCAGCACAGGCTCAAACACCGGAGGCGCTATCTCATCCTCCGGCTCCGGATCAGTAACAAACATCACAAACTCCACTTTCACTAATAACTCGGCTTATGGGGGCGGTGCTGTGGAGGCTTGGACCGGAAAAATGACAATTACGACCTCGGATTTCGTCGGAAACTGGGCAACCAACAACGGCGGCGCGATTTCAGCATCTAACGGGACAATTCTGGAAGTAAACACCTCCACCTTTAAAGGCAACTACACCAGTGACCCCAGCGGAAACGGCGGCGCAATTGGCGTCTATGACGTAAATGCGACCATAAACAACTCGATTTTCGGCGGAACGGGCGACGGTGAGGGAAATACTGCCAAAAATGGCGGCGCTATCTACTTTGAACCAACAAAAAACACAGGTTCAGGCTCGCTCACCATCAACGGTTCCGATTTCATAAACAACCACGCAACCAACAGCGCAGGTGCGATTTATCAAGCCGGCGGCACTTTGACCGTAAACGGCTCGCTTTTTGACGGAAACTCCGCTATAAACAACTCCAACGGCGGCGCAATAAGCAGTTTTGGCAGCGGAAAACTCATTATTGACGGTTCAAAATTCCTGAACAATACCTCCTACGCCGCAGCCGACAACCATTGCGGCGATGGCGGGGCTATTTACACGAGCGCCGGATACGAAACCGTAATCAAAAACTCATATTTTGAAAATAATATTGCCGTGGAGAGCAGCCTTTCCAATGATGGCGGCGCCATTATCCTTTACGGGTCAAAAGCGGAAATCTCCGACACGGAATTCTATGCAAACAAAGCAAGCCACTATGGCGGCGCTGCATATATGAGCACATTAACCTCAATATGGAAACAGGTCAACTTTATCGATAACGAAGCAAAACATTACGGCGGTGCAATCAATTTTGAGGCACGCGGCGGCGGTGCGACTGCTGAGTTTTATAACTCAAAATTCTACGGAAATAAATCAGGCAATCTAGGCGGCGCAATATACAACGGAATCACTCTCTCTATAACAAATTCCATCTTTGGAGCCGAGGGCGACGACAAAGGCAACACCTCCAAAGGCAACGGCGGGGCGATTTATAGCTCCGGCAATCTCACCATCACCGGCAGCCAGTTCATTAACAACTCTGCCACCGGCATAACCGGCCAAACAGTCTATGGCGGCGCCATCAGCAACACAGGCGAACTAAATATTAACAACTCCGTCTTCAAAGGCAACTCCGTAGGTTCCAGCGGCATGGCAGGGCACGGCGGAGCAATTAACCAGAACGGCAGCAGTGCTACAATAACTAATTCCTCGTTTGAAAGCAACATCTCAACCACCGACGGCGGGGCGATAAGACTAGGCTACAACACAAACGTAACTATTTCCGCCACAGAATTTATTAAAAATCACACAAGCAACTACGGTGGCGCAATTTGCGGTTCCGAAAGCATTGATACAATCACAAATTCTATATTCAAGCAAAATTCAGCCGCTTACGGTGGAGCTATCGGCAAATCAGGCGGAACCACCACGATTAACGACTCGATTTTTGAATCAAACAGCGGTAACCTCGGAGGAGCGCTATACGCGTTCAGTCAGGCAACATACAACATAAATAACTCGACTTTCAGCAAAAACGAAGCCTCCGGCAATGGTGGCGCAATCTACAACACGAGCAGCACGATAAATATTGCGGATTCGGTCTTCGACAGCAACCACTCCGCAAACAATGGCGCTGCTATCAGCAACTACGGCACAATGACCGTCAAAAACTCCGTATTTAAAAACAATGACAGCTATTATTCCGCAATTTTTAACAACGGAACGCTTGATATCATTTCTGAAAGCGGAAAATCAACCATTTTTACCGGCAACAACAGCGAACAGTACGGCGGTGCCGTCACAAACGGCGTCGGACAAACGCTTACCTTTACCGCGAACGCCGGCAGCTCACTGCTCTTTGAAAACAACACGGCAGCTATGGGCGGCGGTGCAATACTTAACACAGACTCCGGTTCAAGTGTTGTTATCAACGGCGCAGCAGGCAGCCTGATTGAATTTAACAACAACTCCGCCGGATTCGGCAGCGCTATCTACAACACGCGCAATTTTAACATAACTGCCGACACAATTAAGTTTGTGGGCAACACAACGCTCGACAGCGGCTCAACATCACCGTCAGGAAACCATGACGGCACAATCTACAACTCGGGCACAATGGCTATCGACACAAACAGCGCGATTTTCGTTGGAAACACCGCAACAAGAGGCGGGGCGATTTACAACACGGGCACTTTGAGCCTCAACAACGGCTATTTTAAAGGGAATAGTGCTTTAGATGGCGGGGCAGTCCAAAATTATAATGGAAATATAGTAATTTCTAACTCTATTTTCGAGGGAAATACCGCCACGGCGGGCTACGGCGGTGCATTGTATAACCAGAACGGCAACGTAACCCTCATCAACACCAGCTTCTATGACAACAAAGCACACTCCTCCAGCGCTATTGTAAACTATGGAACGCTTAACATCATTGCTGACGATGGTATTTCTGAATTTAAAGGAAATCTAAGAAGCAATGGCAATATTTACAGAGCAATTTCAAATGGCTCATCCACTTTAAGCACTGTAGTCAATTTGAACGCCGGAAACAACGGCAGAATAGCTTTTTACGATGCTATTCACAACGCTGCCACAATAAACATCAACAAAACCGGCATAAAACTCGCCGACGGTTCAACTGACGCGCCAACGGACGGCGAAATCTACATCGCAAATACAATCCAAAATTTAGATGGCACTGATAGCACAATCAACCTCTACAACGGCACTTTGACCCTTGCAAAAGAAGAATATTTATCCGATGGTACCCAAAACCTGAACCTTAACGGCGGGGTTTTGAACCTGATTAACAACAAAATCGGCACGGTCGTTGTAAACGATTTCAGCTCCTCTGCTGACGCTAAATTAAATATTGACGCAAATTTACAATCGGGTCAAAACGGGTATGGACAATCTGACAACATCACAGTAAACGGCACTTTTGCCCCCTCAAGCGCCATAAAGCTCAACGCCATAAATATCCTTGCTGACGGCGACGCGCAATACCTGACTATATTCAATAATGCACCCGATGATTTTGTAATTAACGCCGGTGCAACTTACACAAACGGCGGTTATAAATACACCTTTACACAGAATGCCGACAACAAAGGCGTTGTAGATGTAACGCAGGGTGAAAAAATCGACTCCGTAACCCTCACTGACGCAGGATTCGCCGCCGCATGGAAAGATTCGGGCACAAGAGCGTTCTCCGCAACAGAAGACGTCAATATCCGCGAAGATATGGGGCTTATGATCGGCACAGAATTAACCATTTTCGGCAACAAGCACTCTATCAACGGCAACGGAACAGACCGCCTGAAAATCGAAAGCACCACAACATCGCCAAAAACGCTAAATATATATAATGTCGGCTCCGTTGACGAAAATAAAAACGTAATCGCGTCCTGGAACGGGCATAAAGGGACCGATGACGGCGGCGCATTAACGGTTATTGGCTCAACGCTTAATATAAATTCATCAGTATTCTCTGACAACCATTGCATTGACGTTCAAGCTGGAACGACATTAAATGGCGGAGCAATTTTCGGCAGTGATTCAAATTTGAATATCAGCAATTCCTATTTTATAAACAATTCCGCCACTCATGCGAACAAAGCCTCTCTGGGCGGAGCAATTTCAGCAGGAGATTCAAATGTAAATATAATTAGCTCTTACTTCAAAAACAACAAGGCTCAAAGCGGCGGCGCACTAGAAATCAGTGGCAGCACAGCAAATATCATCGGCTCGGAATTCGTCGAAAATACAGCTACAACCGACGGAGGCGCAATCATCATTGCAAGCAACACCACAAGCATCGCAAAATCAACTTTCACCAAAAATAGTGCAGCTTTTGGTGGGGCAATGTATGTTGAGGGCGGCAGCACAAACATAAGCGACTCCATATTCACCGAAAATACAGCTACAACCCACGGCGGCGCTATTTACACAAAATACGACACCGGTGCTGTCGTAAATATTACAAACTCAACTTTCACCGGAAACAAGGCAATAGCGGCGACCTATGGCGGCGGTGCAATCCTGAATAACTTCGGCACCACCATGACCATAGATAATTCCAAATTTACCGGAAATACTGCGACAAATTACGGTGGCGCTATCTACAATCAGGGTGAATTAACCCTCTCAAGCTCCGAATTTGATGGAAACAGTGCGGCTTTCGGCGGTGCAATTACGAACTTCAGCAGCAATGCAACTACTAATATCACAAATTCAACTTTCAAAAACAACACAGCCACCAACGATGGCGGAGCAATCTATAACTACGTCGGAACAACGAATATTACTGCCGAAAACGGCGGAAAAGTCGTATTTTCGGGCAACTCCGTGACCAGCAGCAACAGTGTAGAAACTCACGGCGGCGCAATAGCCAACATAACAGGCGGCGTAGTTAACCTCACAGCAAAAGCCGGTTCCTCTTTCCTGTTTGAAAACAACTCGGTTTCCTCAAATGCTTATAACGCAGGCGGTGCGATTGCCAATATTTCTACTAACGGCAGCGCTTTCCATGTTTACGGCGAAAACGGCAGCATTTTTGAGTTCAAAAACAACACCTCCAACAGCACTGCGGGCGCAATTTACGCCTCAAGCAGCATGGATATGGATGTTGATACGATAATTTTCGACGGAAACTCGGCGAAAAACGGCGGTGCGATTGCTATTACAACCGCTGATACCTCTACACACACGACAGTATTCACTCTGCGCGCAAATAACGCCAAATTTATCAACAACACCGCACAAAACAATGGCGGAGCAATTCAGATTGCAGGTAACAGCGTAGTCAACCTGATTACCGATTCCGGAGAAATTCTTTTTGACGGAAACAGCTCCGCAAACAAAGCCGCTGACGCAATTTATATCGGCAGCAACGCAATATTGAACCTGAATGCAGGAAATTTCGGCAGAATAACCTTTAACGACTCGATTTTGGGGCTTGCAGCAAACAGTTCCACAATTAACATCAACAAATCGGGCGATGTGACCATAAACGGCGCTGCGCAAGCAAGACCCGAGGGCGGCGAGGTCATATTTAACGACAATGTTTCAAATGCCCTCGTAAATCTCTACTCCGGCACCCTGACAATGGGCACGGCAGGAAATTTTGTAAATTCTGACCTGAATCTCAACGGCGGAACCTTTAACCTCGCCAACGGTTCGATTCAAAACCTCAATTTGAACAATTTCACCTCCGCAGCGGGCGCAAAAGTCAATGTTGACGCTGATTTGTCCTCAGGCGCCAGCGACAACATCACTGCGGGCACAGCCTCCGGCGAGCTTGCCATAAACGCAATAAACGTTATCAAAGACGGCTCCGCAAGCTCGATTACACTCTTTAAGAACGGCATTTCTCCGACGCTCGGCACACTGAAAACCTTTACGGGCGACGCGATTTATACTTTCTCACAGGCAGCAACCGCAGGCGTGCTCGATATTAACAAAACAATCAGCACTCAAGCCGGTCTTCACGAGGCAATTGCTGATACCAGTTTCACAAGAGCATTCTCGGCCACCCGCGATGTCGAAATCTCCAAAAATCTCGGCTGGGTGGGCGGCGAAAGCGGCGCTACGCTCACGATTTTCGGCAACGGATACAATATCAACGGAAACGGTTTCAACGCAATGCAAACCACCTCCGGCAAAACCATAAACATCTACAATGCAGGTTCTGTAGATTCTGACGGAACGATTTTAAGCAGTATCAACGGGTTTGCGGGCACAAACTATGGCAGTTTCATTGATTTTTCAGGCGAAAATAACATAATCAACATTGTTTCCAGCGTTTTCACCAACAACACCTCCAAAAACGTAAACTCCTCAACCGGCTACAATGCAGGCGGCGTAATCAGAAATTATCAAGGAAAATTGACCATTTCTGACTCTGTGTTCAAAGATAACTTCATTGATGACACAAAAAGCGGCTTCGCAGGCGCAGTTTATTCGGGAAGCGGCAAAACCGATATCATTAACACGATTTTCGATTCAAATTATGTAAAATCAGATAATTTTGCTGATGGCGGCGCCCTTGCAATCAGCGGAAGCAGCACAATCACAAACTCAATTTTCAAAAACAACTACGCCGAGGGCACAAACACTGCAAAAGGCGGGGCGATTTATGTAATGGGCATAGATACATTAACAATCTCAGGCTCAACTTTCAGCCAGAACGAAACCATCGGCACAAACTCCAGAGGCGGCGCTATATTTACCGGTTCTTCACTTGTAGTCAAAGGCAATACCACCTTTACAAGCAACACAGCTACTGAGGGAGGAGCGATTTATGTTGAAGAAGTTGTTGAAAATGACAGCCCTGAAAGCAAATTGACCGTTGAAAACGGCGTAATCTTTGATAAAAACACTGCAAACTACGAAGGCGGAGCGATTTTCAATGTTTCCAGACACGAAAACACCATTACCGGCGCGACTTTTACCTCAAACGAAGCAACAAATGCCGGCGGAGCGATTGCTAATTACGGCAAATTGACCATCACCGACTCTACATTCGGCGGAGAAACAAGCAATTATGGCAACAGCTCGCCCAACGGAGGCGCAATCTACAACACCACATATAATGGGGTTGCAAGTGAAATTGCATTAACCGGTTCAAACAACTTCAACAATAACTACGCAGCTTCCAACGGCGGCGCGATTTATAACCATGGCATAATGATAATCGGCAGCGCCGATGACGCAGATAGCGTTAATACCTTTAAAAATAACGAATCCGGCATAAACGGCGGAGCTATTTACAACACCGGAGGCGGAGAATTGACCATCTCGGGCACAAACCTCTTTGAAAGCAACTCCGCAACAACCGAAAATGGCGGCGCAATATACAATATCGGGGCTTTGACCATAAACGAAGGCTCAACATTTGTATCCAACTCCGCAAATGAATCCGGTGGGGCTATTTATTCGGCCGGCAGCGGCAACAACACCATTACAGGAGCCACTTTCAAAGGCAATTCCGCTAGTTCATACGGTGGTGCGATTTACAACTCATCAAACCTGACTATTTCTTCCTCAACCTTTGGCGGAAATGCTGATGATGACGCGAATATCGCATATTATGGCGGTGCAATCACCAACAATGGCGGAATTTTAACCATTGAAAACACATCCTTTGTCGGAAATAAAACAAAAGACCAGCCAGAATCATACGGCGGCGCGATTTATCAAGAGGCAGGTTCGTTAACAATAAAATTAGGAACAGAATTTATAAATAACAGCGCAAAAGCCGGCGGTGCCATCTTTATCAACAACACCACCGACGGCTCGACCAACACCATCAACGGCGCGGTCTTCAAAGGCAACTCTACCGAAAAAGGCGGAGGCGCAATCTACATAAGAAACTCAAAAGTCGCCATAACAGACACTATTTTCGGCGGAACAGGCGATGGTGAGGGCAACACAGCGAATACCTACGGCGGGGCTATCTTCAACACAAGAGGTTCTGCTCTCGCTATCAATGGAAATTCCTCATTTATCAACAACTCAACAGGAGGCGATGGTGGAGCCATCGTAAACTACGCAGAATCGGGCTATGAAGCTTCAACACTGACAATTTCCGGAAATGTTGCGTTTTCCGGCAACACAGCTGTTTCCGGCGGCGCAATTATGAATTTAGCCCTAATGAATATCGGTTCGGGAACGACTTTTGCCAACAACATCGCACATAAAAACGGCGGCGCTATAAATAACGCTTCAAATCTCGCCAATACCATTACCGGTGCTACTTTCACAGGCAATAAATCGCTTTTTGAGCCTACCGATGATACTGAAAACGTCTGGGAATACGGCGGTGGAGCTATTTACAATGCAGCAGGCTCAAATATTACCATTTCTGACTCAACTTTCGGCGGTGACAACGCTGCTGACGGAAACACAGCATACATCGGCGGTGCTATATATAACAAAGGAACCTTAACACTTTCCGGCGCAAATGTATTCAAAAATAATAACGCTGGTAAAGGAACTAGTGCTGGTGCAGGAAATGGTGGCGCGATTGTAAGCTACAATGGAACTGCAACCATAGGTGCAGGCACACAGTTTATTTCAAACAGTGCCTTTCAGGGTGGAGCCTTATATACCGTTGGTGGAACTTATACGATTGAGGGCACACTTTTCCAAAATAATATCGTATCAGGACATGGCGGTGCTATTAACTCCGGCAACAAGGGAAATAACATCATCAGTGACGCTATTTTTATCGAAAACAAAGCTACTCACGGAGGTGCTATTTATAACTTAAACAGCACATTATCCATTGATAATTCAACATTCACAGGCAATCAGGCCGCAAGAGGCGGTGCTATTGCAAATATCGGCACAGGAGATATGACCCTGACAGATAACGTCTTTGGCAGCGCCGGTGCAGGCAACTTTGCAACCAGATACGGCGGCGCTATCTACAATGAGGGCACATTAGCCATTGTTTCCGATAAAAAAGACACTATTTTCACAGACAACACCGCTACAGAAGGTGGCAATGATATCTACTCAACAGGCACTTTGACATTCAAAGGCACTATGAACACCAATATCACAGGCGGGATTGCCGGTTCAGGCACCATAAACAAAGAAGAATCAGGCATTTTAAGCCTCAAAGGCGTAAATTCAGGCTTCGGTGGCACAACCAACATCAATGACGGCAAAATCCTTTATACAAAAGCCTCTGACAGTGATTCATATCTCGGCGGAACCACAAAAATCAACACCGGCGGCACGCTGGAATTCAACATCGGCGCTGATTTGGAAGATTCTATCAACGGAAACATAATCAGCACGACATTTGCAGACAAAACAGGCACTTTCCTGAAAACAGGCTCAGGCACAGTTGTTCTCAATGCTGACAACAGCCTTTTCAGCGGTTCAACCGAAATCCAATCGGGTAAAATCAGGTATTTGCAGGACGACAAAAACGACAAATACTTCACCGGCACAACCCTTATCGACACAGGCGCTCAGCTTGTTTTCGATTTGACAAATCATGACGAAATATTGACTTCAAGCTTGAGCGGAAGCGGCGATTTCGTCAAAAACGGCGAAAATACCTTAATAATTGACGGAAACGACAACTCCCCGTTCTCCGGCACAACCTACCTCAACGAGGGCAAAATCAAATTCAACAAAAACACCGCTTCTGACAAATATTTCGTCGGTGAAACAGCCATTAAAGACGGCGCAGAGCTGGAATTCAACATTGCCGCGGGCTTGAGTGAATCAACTTTCATAAATGCCTCAGGAAACGGCGATTTCAGAAAAACAGGCAGCGGAACCCTTGACCTCACAGGCGACAACAGCGGATTTACGGGTGATTTATTCGTAGATGAGGGGCTTTTGACCTTTACCGAGGGCGCAGGCAAAGCTTTCTTTGACGCTGCATCGATTAATATTCAAAACTCCGGGCTTGAATATACTTACGCAGGCAGCGGAACCTTTGAAAAACCCGTCAACCTCGGCGGAAGCGGCACACTTTCGCTCTTTGCGGGCTCCGCAGGCATAATTAACGTAAACAGCCCAATCGCCATGAACGGCGCAAACAACACTATAAACCTCAATAGCGGCTCCTACATTTTCGGACAAAATATCAACACCGTCTCCGCAGCAGACAACAACAAACTCGTGCTCAACAACACAACTCTGGGGCTGACATCTGCTGTAAGTGAATTCGGCTCCTCTGTATTGAACGCCGAAGCCGAAAATTCGCACATTGACCTGAGAAATGAAGGCATTGGCAATGTAGTATTCGATAATTTAACCCTCAATGGCGCAAATAACTCGCTCAGCATTGATATCGACCTGATGGGCAACAAAGACCAGCATTCACCCACAACACCCGACCCGATTTCCGATAAATTAACCGCTAATTCCGGTTCAGGCACTATTAACCTCGCAAATGTGGCAATAATTCGCGACGGCGAATGGTACAACAAAGAAATTCAAGTCGTTGACGCTGGTGATATCACCCTTGAATCCTTTGATTCAAAATTCACCGCATTTACTTCCGGCGGCTATGTTTACGATATAACAAACTCCCAAACCGATGACAGAAACATCGTTATTTCAACCACAGATTACAATGTAGCCGAAACCCTCAAAAAAGCCCACATGGCAGAGGGCGACAGAAGCTTCACAATCCAGTCGGAAGACCCCTACAGAGTTCTCTCGAACCTTGAAACAATGGGCAAAGGCGAATTTACGGTGAATGGCGCCATTGACACTGACGGAAACCGTAATCGGGTAATTACGGGTAACGGTTTATGGGAATTATTCAATGTTGACAGCACTGACGGCGAAACAAGAACGCTTAATATAAATAACGTCGAAATAACCGGCGCTGTAACCAACACCCGCGACAATGGCGCAGCAATCGCTGTTGACGGCGCAGACAGCACAGTTAATATTCACAATGCCGGCTTTACAAACAACACCGCAAACAATTACGGCGGCGCTATTTACAACAACGGCGGCAAAATTTCAATCGAAAACAGCGATTTCACCGGCAACACAGCTGCTAACGGCGGTGCTATATACAGCTACAACACAACTGAAGACAACAAATTAACAATAAATCAATCCTCTTTCACCGGAAATACCTCAAATGGCACCAATGGCGGCGGCGCTATTTTACTTGTAAACGGTTTCGCAGAAATTACAAACACTAACTTTATACAAAACAACACCTCCTCCGGATCAGGCGGCGCTATAAAACTTATTGACAGCACGCTCAACCTCACAGGCGGCACTTTCGACGGAAACTTCGCAAATGCTAACTCCGGCGGCGCTATTTATGTAAGTTCAAACAGCACTCTGAACGTTGACGGCACCAAATTCATTAACAATTACGCCAGAAATGACAGCGATACACTGGATAACGGCGATGGCGGCGCTTTAGCAATTTCCGGAACCGCAACAATTAAAAATTCTTACTTTGAAAACAACAAAGCAATTCAAAGCTCGCTTTCAAACGACGGCGGAGCAATAATTTCCGGCGACAACTCAAATATCACAATAGAATCGTCAATCTTTAAAGCAAACGTCGCAGAATCAGGCGGCGGCGGAGCTATTTACAATAAAAATATATTATCCGTATCAGATTCGACCTTCACAGGCAACTCTGCCGGAGCACAGGGCGGTGCTCTTTTCAACAGCGCCGCAGGAAATATGACCCTGACAGATAACATCTTTGGCAGCGCCGGTGCAGGCAACTCTGCGACTGAAAAAGGCGGCGCAATCTACAATGAGGGCACATTAACAATCGTTTCCGACAAAAAAGACACTATTTTCACCGCAAACACCGCCGCAGAGGGCAATGACATTTACAACGCAGGCACTTTGACTTTCAAAGGAGCGTCAAATACCTACATCACAGGCGGTATTGCCGGCACTGGCACTATAAATAAGCAAGAATCGGGTATTTTGAGCCTCAAAGGCGTAAATTCGGGCTTCACGGGCACAACCAACATCAATGACGGCAAAATCCTCTTCGACAAAACCGCCTCCACCGACACTTATTTCAGCGGCACAACAAACATCTCAAGCGGTTCGGTGCTTGAATTCAAGCTCGGTGCTGTTGAAAACCTTGTCGGTGAAAACAAAATCCTCGGTTCAGGCCAATTCATCAAAACCGGCGCCGCAAACCTCAACATCAGCGGCGCAAATGACCAGTTCTCAGGAACTTTCACCGCAGGCGAGGGAACCGTCAACTACAATCAAACCGTTGAAAACGGCTGGTTCGGCGGAATGACCGAAGTCCTGAAAGACGCTGTTTTGAACATAACAAACGCCTCTGACGACAAAATTACCCTCAAAGGCAACGGCACAGTCAACAAAACCGGCGCCGGAACCCTCAAACTCACGGGTGACAACTCCGGATTCGCAAAAGACTACTCCGCACTCAACATCAACGGCGGAAAATTAGACTTCACAAAAGCTTCTGACAGCGATAAATTCGTAAATTCAATCGTATCGCTTGCCGACAACACTGAGCTGTCAATGAATCTTGCACTTGATGAGGCAATCGCAGGCAATATCAAAGGCACCGCAAACAGCACCCTGAGAAAAACAGGCTCCGCAGACCTGCTGGTTTCCGGTGATAACAGTATTTTCAACGGCACAACAATAATTGAAAACGGAAACATTGTCTTCACAAAAGAAGATGATGGCGACATTTATTTCGGTGGAAAAACCCAAATCGGCGCCGGTTCACAGCTTGTTTATGAGCTTGATATCGAAGAAACGCTCCATGGTGCAAATAAAATCACAGGTGAGGGCGAGTTCGTCAAAAAAGGAGCCGATTTAACAGTCGATGGTCAGAATAACGCATTCACAGGCGGCGTTGTAATCGAATCAGGTAAAATCAGCTACGCTCAATCCGCAAACGGCTCTTACTTCGGCGGTTCTACAACATTAAAAGATAACACAATCCTTGATTTTACAAACAGCACCGTCGATTACATCCACGGAATTCAAACAGACGGCACGCTTAACAACGGAGAATTTAACAAATACGGCGGCGGTGAGGCTATTCTTAACGGCAACAACGCTGATTTTGGCGGCACAACAACAGTTTATGACGGCACCTTGACCTACACCAACGGAAACGCAGACGACAGCTTCCTCGGAGGTCAAATTCTCGTCAAAAACGACGCTGAATTGAAATTAAACCTCAACTCCGCAGAAACAATAGGCGGAAACATTTCAGGTGAAGAAAACGCGCTTATAAATAAAACAGGAAACGCACAACTCACAGTAAACGGCGACAACAGCGGCTTTGACGGAACTCTCAAGGTTTCCGGAGGCACGCTCAAATACGAACAAACAGCAGGCGGCTCCTATTTCAACGGCAAAACCCAAATCGAAAGCGGCGCTTCGCTTGAATTTAACAACTCAATCGCCGACGAAACAATAAAAGCAATCTCCGGCACAGGAAGTTTCACAAAAACCGGTTCAAACACGCTTGAAATGACAGGCGACAACAGCGGTTTCAGCGGAAACATGACTATTTCCGGCGGAACAATTAAATTTAACGACCTGAACAACAAATTCGTATCCTCTCCTGTCGTAAACATCGCAGGTTCCGGTTCAAATCAGGCAAAACTTGAATACACAATAAACGGCGCCTCCTCAGTCACCAACCAGATTGCGCTGGGCGGAAATGCCGAGTTTGAGCTCTCCGGAATCGCAAACGCCTCCGGTGACAACCGCAACAGAATCGAAATTAATAACGAAATCCAAAGCTCCGGCGACAACAACACTTTCAGCCTCTCCAACGGAACCTTTATTTTCAACGACCAATTCACAAACTTCGGCAAAACAGGCTCAGGAAACAGCCTGAATATTGATAATTCCACAATCGAGCTCGGAAACGGAATCTCGAATTTCGGAAACAGTTCGCTGAATGCAGATATTAACAATTCGGTACTCAACCTTGCAAACAACGGCTCTATCGACGATTTAGTATTCAACGAGCTCAACCTCGGCACGAATGTTTCGATGACAATTGACCTTGATTTGAAAGACAACCCTGATCAGGGCTCCCATGTTGCAGACCCTGAAGCTGACATGATTACTTACAACAACGGTTCCGGTACTTTAAAAATCGAAAACGTTGTAATTTCACAGGACGGCCAGTGGAAAGACACAGAAATTCAGGTTCTTGAGGGCGACGGCATAACCCTTGATATGAATAAAACAATTTCTGCCGCAACCTCCGAAGAATACGAATATGCTATCCAAAAATCCACTGTAGCAGGCCATGAAAACACTCATATTCAAATAACAACAACCGACTACATAAGCGACCCCACCGCTGACAACTATTCGCTGAAAAGAATGCACACCAGAACCTCACCCGACCCGACCCATGAAATCAGCGAAACAAGAAGCTTTAGCGTGGTTAATGACACACCCTACAAAGTCCTTTCCAACCTCGATAAAATGGCAGAGGGCACTTTCAGCGTAAACGGCGGAGTAGATGCCGACGGAAATGTAAATCGGGTAATTTCGGGTAACAATCTCTGGTCGTTATTCAACGCTGACTCCACAGACCCCGCTGATGACGGCGAAAGAATCCTTAACATCAACAATTTAATCATAAAAGACGCAACCACCGCCAATGACACCCGAAAAGACGGAGCAGCAGTCAGCGCAACAGGCGCAAACAGCGAAGCCAACCTCACAAACTCCTATTTTGAAACTAACAAAGCAGAGGGCAACGGCGGCGCTGTATATGTTGACGGCTCAAAACTCTCCGTCAACGGCGGCGGCTTCACAGGCAACGAAGCAGGGCTCGCCGGCGGTGCAATTTACAACACAAACACAATCGCAAACCCTGACGCAAAAGCTGAAATTGCAAACGCAGATTTCTCACAAAACAAGGCTCAAAACGGCGGTGCAATTTACAATGACGCCTCAATGAACATTACTAACGTAAATATCACCAAAAACGAAGCAACAAACGGCTCCGGCGGCGCAATTATCAACTCCGGCACAACAACAATCAAAAACGCAAACATAAACGAAAACACTGCCGCAGAGCAGGGCGGCGCAATCTCTAACAGCGGAACAATGAACATTGAAAATGCCGTTTTAAAAGGCAATTCCGCTGAAAAAGAGGGCGGTGCAATAGCAAACAGCTCCGATTTAACACTCACCGATGTTTCTTTTGAAAACAACAGCTCAAAAGTCAACGGCGGCGCGATTTTCAACACCGGAAACCTCACAATCAACTCCTCTGCCGATCAGACAATGACTTTCCAGAATAACACGGCAAACGGCGTTAAAAACGATATTTACACAACAAACGGGCTTACCGTAAACGCAGACGGAAACGTAAACATCCTGAGCGGGCTTGCAGGCAGCGGAACCCTCGAGAAAAACGGCGACGGAATCCTCAACATCAGCGGTGTAAACGAAAATTACGCAGGTGACGTCCAAATCAACGACGGAACACTCGTATTCCACAAACAAAACAGCGGCGACAGCTACGTTTCCGGCTCGACAAACATCGAAGCCGACGCTAAACTGGTTTACAACCTTGCAGCCGAAGAAACCGTCGACGGAAACATAAAAGGCTCCGGCACTTTCATCAAACAGGGCACTTCCAACCTGACAATCAGCGGCAAAAATGACGGATTCACGGGCGGATTCGAGCTTCAACAGGGCAACGCCACTTATCTCCAGACCGACGGCGGCTCATACTTTGGCGGCACCACAACCCTCTATGACAACACAAAATTAACCTACGTAAACGGCTCTGATGACAACATAACAGGGCTTATCGGCTCCTCATCCTCCGAATTTGTAAAACAGGGCGCAGGAACGCTGAATGCAACCGGCGACAACAGCGGATTCTACGGAAAAGTGTCGATTGAAGAAGGAATTCTCAACTACGTACAAACCGACACCAGCAAATACTTTGGCGGTGAAACCTCAATCGGCGAAAATACCAAATTCTTATACACATCCAACAACGATGGCACAAACAACGTCGAAACAGTTTCCAAAATCAGCGGAAAAGGCGATTTTGTCAAAGAAGGAACCGGCTCTGTCAAATTAACAGGCGATATGAGCGGATTTGAGGGCAAAGTCGAAATCAACGACGGAAAACTCGTTTATAACAAGACTTTAAACAAAGAATCCTACATAAAAGGCGAAACCATTATCAATGAAAACGGTGAACTTGAGTTCTGCCTGCGCAGAGATGAAACCCTAACCGGAAAAATAACCGGAAACGGTACTTTCACAAAAACAAAAGATTCAACACTGACAATCAGCGGCGACCAGAGCGGATTTACAGGAACAATCAACCTGAACGAGGGAACAATCGCTCTTGGAAAAGGAGCACAGTTCTTTGGCGCAGAAAACTTCAACATGGCAGCTGACACCCTGCTCGATTTGAGAAATACTGAAATGAACCGCATAAACCTCGGTAATCTTAACCTCGCAGCCGGAAGTTCCAACCTCGGACTTGATATAAACCTCCAAAATTCCACTGGCGACTTCATCAGCGCCTCCTCCGTAAGCGGCGAAGGCTCGCTTGTGATTAAGTATCTTAACGTAATCTCAGACTGTTTCTATCCCGGCACAACTATCTCCGTTATCGACACAGCGAACGGGTTGTCCGGAAAAGTTTCCCTCGACAGCACTCTCAACCGCGTAATGGGCCCGATTTACCAGTATGCAGTTTCTTATAACCCCAATACCGGTAACTTATCTTTCGCCGGCGGTCAGCTGCCTCTTGATTCCAGGTACAACCCTGCCGTATTAATGCCACAGGTCGCAGCACAAATAGGCGGATATCTGACCCAGCTTCAGTCCTACGATGACGCATTTGCAAACATGGATATGCTTATGCTTCTTCCGAGAGCAGAAAGAGAGGCACTCCATCTCAAAAACCGTTATGCAGCGGCTGACTCCAACATTGTGTTCACTCCGACCATGATTCCCGAAGAAAGAGCCGGAACATGGTTCAGACCGTTCTCGACATTTGAATCAGTACCGCTCAAAAACGGCCCGACAGTTTCAAACGTAGCTTACGGCGGCATGATGGGTGCCGACAGTGAAATAAAACACCTCAAACACGGTGTTGACGCTGTATTCAGCGCATATGTAGGGTATAACGGTTCACACCAGACCGCTCTTGGCACAAGTATTTACCAGAACGGCGGCGTACTCGGCGGTACAGCAGCATTCTACAAAGGCAATTTCTTCAGCGGCTGGACTGCTAACATCGGTGCATCTCAGGCCGAGCTCAGTGCTATGTTCGGAAAAGACGATTTCACAATGCTCACGGCCGGTGTTGCAACAAAATCGGGTTACAACTGGGAACTCTTTAACAACAAATTCATAATTCAGCCGAATTACATGATGTCATACACATTTGTAAATACTTACGATTATTATAACAGCCAGGGCGTAAGAATCAGCTCCGACCCGCTCAATGCAATCCAAATCGCCCCGGGAATCAAGTTTATCGGCAACCTGAAAAACGGCTGGCAGCCTTACATCAACGTTCAGGTAGTAATCAATCTCCTTGATTCAACAAAATTCAAAGCCAATGTCGTAAGTATGCCCGAAATGTCCGTTAAACCTTTCGTAGTCTATGGTGCAGGTGTTCAAAAACGCTGGGGCGAAAGATTTACAGGATTTGCGCAGGCAATGTTCAGAAGCGGCGGCAGAAACGGCGTGGGATTCAATCTCGGGTTGAGATGGTCAATATAAATTGAACCTGAAAGCTCAATTTTCCATTTTTTACCCAATTTGACCCAAATAGCCCAAAAGAATCTGCTATTGTATTTTTGTACGGATACATAGGAGAAAAAATGGGTACAAATTACAACGCGGCAACAAAAAATTTTGTCTGGAACAAAGCGAAAAAAGTTGACAACAAGGATTCAAACAAATGGCGGAAAGATTACTGCGGAGCGCTGATTTGCTATGACGATTTCGGCAAATTGTCCGAATACGGCTGGGAAATCGACCATTATGTTCCGCGCTACAAGGGCGGAAGCGACAATCTAAGCAACCTTTTCCCGCTCCACTGGAAAAATAACAAGCTAAAAGCGGGAAATTTTCCGGACTACAGAATTGCTGTTTATTTTAACGGCACAAAAAACGTAGAAAAATAAAAACAGGCAATTTAACGGCTTGATTGATTAAAATTCAAGCCGTTTTTTAAAAACCGGCTTAAATCCGGCAAAAACCTAAACTTCCAGCGCCAAAAGCGCTGCGCCGACCATTCCTGCGTTGTTTTTCATCTGCGCAAGCTTCAATTTCATCGGAGGAACGACCAGCTCGTCATTAATCCTCTTTTCCAGCGCCGAAATATTGATAAATTCGCCCATTCCTCCGGAAATAACAACACATTCGGGGTCAAAAATATCAACAAGGCTCACAAGCCCCGTATAAATGTAATCCTCCCACCGTGCAATGACCTTTTCGCAGAATTTATCGCCCTTTTTCAGCCCCTCAACAACATCATAAGTCGTGAGCTCCTCAGGTTTTTTATTATTCAATAAACTTGTTTTAAATTCGGGCTCTGAAAGGGCCATTTCCTGCGCATTTCGCCGCAAACCGGTGCCGGAAGCGTATGATTCCCAGCAATCATAACGATGGCAGGTGCATTTTCTGCGTTTGTCGGCAAAAATCTTCATACTGCCCGCCTCCAAAGCCGCGCCTGACTTGCCTCTTATGAGTTTTCCTTCATTTACAACGCCCGCACCAATCCCCGTGCCCAGCGTAATAATCAACGAAAAATCGCACCCTTTAGCCGCGCCGAGCTTGTATTCTGCCCATGCAGCCGCATTTGCATCGTTTTCAACAAAGACTTTTTTATCAGAAAGCTCCGAAAAATCCAGCGAATTGTACCCCTCGGGCAAATTCGGCGTGGAGGAGCATACACGCGTGTTTTCACGGTTCACCGCACCCGCTGTGGCTATTGCAACCGCGTCGATTTCATTTTCAAACTCTTTTGAAAGCGCTTTCAGCTGTTCAAAAATAGCCTCTGACGTAGATGGTGTGGGAATTTTCCGGATTTCGCTCAAAAATTCGCCGTTTTCGCCTATAATTGCGTATACGAGCTTTGTTCCGCCGATATCTATCCCCAGAGCCTTTTTCACTGCACACCTCTTGATGTAAATTTCTTCGTAATTAGCTGCGGACGGGTAATTGCAGAGCCGATAACAACCGCATGAGCCCCCAGCTCAAACGCCCTGTCAACCTGCTCGGGCGTCCAGATTCTTCCCTCGAGAAAAACAGGACAATCCACCGATTTTACGAGCGATTCGAGCAATTCAAAGTCCGGTTTGTCGGAATTTTCCGGAGAAAACTGCGTATAGCCCGAAAGCGTAGTAGAAATAATATCCGCCCCCAGAAGCCTTGCCGCAACGCCCTCCGAATGCGTCGAAACATCCGCCATTGCTATTTTTTTATTCAATTTAACAAATTTTATAATCTGTTTGAGGTTGTTTTCGCCGCGCGGGCGCGAAGTTCCGTCGAATGCGATGATATCCGCACCCGCCTGAATCAAATCCTTTGCGTCCTTAATTGTCGGCGTAATATAAACGATTTCCCGCCAGTTCGGGGGGATAACCTCGGGTTTTGTAATGCCGATAACGGGCAGTTTTGTGATTTTTTTTGCATTAATCACGTCGCGCACCCCGGCAACCCTCAGCCCTGCCGCTCCGCCTTTCAAAACCGACTGCATCATCGCAACCATGCATTCTTCACGGTACAACGGCTCGGACGGCATTGCCTGAACTGACACGATAACCTTGTTTTTAAGCTGTTTCAATATCTCCATTCCAATATTATACCGCTTTTTTCAATTTTGCTCAACAAATAAATGATTCAAGAAAAATTGCTCTTGAATTTCACAATTTTCATCCCGGCAATGACAGAAAATTAACAAATTTGACACCTTTGCAAAAAATTCCTAAGATAATATTGAAAACACAATGCCTGGAGCGGTAATGACCAAAATTATTTTTGAAAAATCAATTGACGGAATGCGCGGCGAAATCCTTACGGACGAACCGTTAAATGTTGATTTTATTGATAAAAAATACCTGAGAAAAAACGACGCCAAACTCCCTCAAGTCACCGAACTCGAGGCTATGAGGCATTTTAAGGAGCTTTCGGACAAAAATTTCTGCATTGAAACCGGTTTTTACCCGCTCGGCTCGTGCACAATGAAATACAACCCAAAAGTCAACGAGCTGATGGCTTCTTTGGACGGTTTTTGCAGCCTGCACCCGCTGCAGGAGGACGAAGACGCTCAGGGCGCGCTCGAATTGATGTACAAGCTTCAAGAAAGCCTCAAAACCATCACCGGAATGGACGCAATCACACTTCAGGGCTCCGCAGGCGCTCATGGCGAGCTTTGCGGGATGATGATTGTAAAAAAATACTTTAAAACAATCGGCGAAAACAGAAAAAAAGTCATAATTCCGGATTCTGCGCACGGCACAAACCCTGCGTCCGCGGGCATGTGCGGATTCGAGATTGTAAACGTTCCCTCGAATGAAAAAGGGCAGGTTGACGTTGAGGAGCTGAAAAAGCTTCTGGATAAGGACGTTGCGGCGATTATGATGACCAACCCCAACACGCTCGGGCTTTTTGAAGAAAATATTTCCGAAATCGCCCGCCTCGCGCACGAATCCGGCGCTTTAATGTACTATGACGGCGCAAATTTCAACGCGATTATGGGCATTACAAACCCGAAAATCATGGGTTTTGACATCGTACACCTGAATTTACACAAAACTTTCTCAACACCGCATGGCGGCGGAGGCCCGGGAGCAGGCCCTGTCGGGGTTGTTGAAAAATTGAAAGACTTTTTGCCGGTGCCGGTTGCGGATTTTGACGGCAAAAATTACTTCCGCAACTATGGTTTGAAAAATTCCATCGGAAAAATCAAAGAATTCTACGGAAATTTCAATGTTCTTGTGAAAGCTTATTCTTACATTCTGATGATGGGCAAAAACCTGAAATCAGTGTCCGAAGAGGCGATTTTGAATGCAAATTACATGAAAGAAAAGCTCAAAAAGCACTTTAAACTGCCTTATGACGTACCGTGCATGCACGAATTCGTGTTGTCGGGCGATTTCCAAAAAAAAGAGGGCGCAAGCACCCTTGCTATTGCAAAACGCTTGATGGACTACAATTTCCACCCGCCGACGATTTATTTTCCGCTTATTGTGCACGAAGCGATGATGATTGAGCCCACAGAGTCGGAAACCAAGGCCAGACTGGATGAATTCATCGACGCAATGATAAAAATCGCCGGAGAAATCAAAGAAAATCCTGAAAAAGTCCTCCACAGCCCGCACAACACGCCCGTCAAAAAGGTCGATGAAACTCAGGCTGCGCGCCATCCGGATTTGAGGTACGGCGCCAATGTATGAATACGGTTTTAAAATAAAAAAAGGCGATTTGGAGTTTGAATTCTCCACAACCGACAAAACAGCGTTTGAAGAACAGCTCTCTGACTGGATTAGAGGCGTAATGAAAAGCGAATCGCCCATTGTTGAAACACCGGTTATTGCAAAAGAAGACGTGCCGCAAAGAAAAGGCTTTATTGAGGTTAAAGAACTGGTAAAAATTAACGAACTTCAATCATCCGCGCCATCTATTCAGGAGGAGTTTGAAGAAATTCTCGAAGAATCAATGGAAAACCCGAAAACCGAGGTAATTGAGAAAACCGAGGTAATGACACCATTCAAAGCCTATCTATCAGCGTTTTTACCCAAAAATTCCACGGATTATCTGGTTTTGACGGCGAAATTCCTTGCTGACAACGAAAACCTCCACAATTTCTCTTTAAAACAGCTAAACGCAAAGCTCGTTCCCGCAATCGGCATGCCGATTGACCATAATGCCGTAAATGAGGCAATAGAGGCAGGTGTTCTCGCCGAAGTGCCGAATTATACGGATGTTTCAGACGTAAAAGAATATACCCTGACGGAAGCCGGTGAAAACTATGCAGTCGAACAATAAAAAGGCCGCTGTGGCGCTCAGCGGAGGGCTGGACAGCAGCGTTACATGTTTTTTGCTGAAACAGCAAGGCTATGACGTTGTGAGCATTACCGCAAAAATGGTCGATGACGAGAATTTTGAACAGGTTGTCCGGAATGCAAAAAAAGTTGCTGAAAAGCTCGAAATTCCGCATTACGTGCTGGATTTGAGCGAGGATTTCAAAAAAAACATCATTGATTACTTTGAAAACTCCTACAAATGCGGAAAAACCCCGAATCCGTGCATAATGTGCAACAAAACTATAAAATGGGGCAGGCTGTTCGATTTTGCAATAAACGAACTCGGCGCAGATGTAATCGCGACCGGCCATTATGCAAAAATTGAGCATAAAAACAGCATATCAAGGCTTTTTCCCGCATCCGACAGGAGAAAAGATCAGCTTTATTACCTTTTTGAACTTTCACAAGAACAGCTGGAACGCACGATTTTCCCGCTTTCAGGGCTTGTGAAAGATGATATCAGGCGGATTGCGCAGGAAAACGACCTGCCGTCAAAATCATCAAAGGAAAGTCAGGATATTTGTTTTATCAAAAAGCCCATGACAACAAAAAAATATCTTCTCGAAAAATTAATACCCGAAAAAGGCGATTTTATTCTTGAAAAATCAGGTAAAAAATTGGGTACGCATGAGGGGTTTTTTCAATATACAATCGGGCAGCGAAAAGGCGTGGGAATAGCTTATTCAGAGCCTTTGTATGTCACCCGTATTGACGCAAAAAACAATATTGTTTATCTAGGAACAAAAGAGGAGCTTTATTCTGAAAGCGTAACGGTCAAAAATTTCAAAACGCAGTATCCGACAGACGAAAAAAGCATGGAAGTATTGGCTAAAATCAGGTATAACATGGATTTCAAACCCGCGCATGTGGAAATAGACGGAAATGCTGCAAAAATCAGCTTTAAAGAGCCTGTTGCGTCCGTTACTTCGGGTCAGGCGGCTGTTTTGTACGACCCTGTTGACGGGCATTTGATAGGGGGAGGATGGATAGAATGACCGAAAAATTCGACATAGGCATAATCGGCGCAGGCCCCGGCGGCTACAGCGCAGCAATAAGAGCCTCACAGCGGGGGAAATCCGTAGTATTGTTTGAAAAAGACTGCGCCGGAGGAGTTTGCTTGAATCGAGGCTGTATTCCGACAAAAGCGGTTTTGCACTGCACAGATTTTTACAAAAACCTCAAAAAAGCTGAAAAATTCGGCATAACCATCGAAAACGCCGCATTTAGCTGGGAAAAAATATTTGAAAGAAAAAACACTCTCACACAAAAAATCCAAAACAACCTCAGAAAGTTGATTTTAAGCCATGATGTGACGATTATAGACGAAGAAGCCGCTCTTATTTCCGAAAAAATAATCAGCGCAGGCGAAAAAGAATACCAATGTGAAAACATAATCATCGCCACCGGAGCAAAACCCGCACAAATAAAGGGTTTGGAAACAGACGGACGCTTTATTGTAAATTCCGACGAGCTTTTGCAGCTAAAAAGCATACCCGATAATATACTAATTATCGGCTCGGGCGCGATTGGTATTGAATGGGCGAGGATTTTCTCGGGATTGGGCAAAAATGTGACAGTTGTTGAGATTGCGCCCTCGCTGCTCCCGCCTGCGGACGCTGATATCAGCGCCAGAATTGAACGTTTGCTCAAAAAAGACAAAATCAAATGCTTCAAATCAACCTCAGTTCAAAAAATTGAAAATAATCAGGTATTTTTGGATAACGGAACAACTATTGACACGGAATTAGTTCTTGTTGCGGCAGGCAGAACGCCGGTTTTACCTGAAACAGCAAATATTGAGCTCAAAATGAACGGAAAATTTCTTGAGGTCAACGAAAACTTCCAAACAAGCATTGAAAACATCTATGCAATCGGCGATGTAAACGGAAAAATCCAGCTTGCGCATGCTGCGACCCATCAGGCAATCAGCGTCGTGGATTTTATTACCCGTAAATACCCGATTCATTTTGACGCAATAAAAATTCCCTCGGTGATTTACGGAAATCCCGAAATTGCGTGGGTCGGGAAGACCGAAAAAATGCTTGAGGGCGAGGATTACAGGGTTTCGTGCTTTCCGGTTGCAGCGCTCGGAAAAGCGCAGGCGGATGACGAAATCGACGGCTTTATAAAGGTGATTTCCGTAAAAAACCGGATTGTTGGTGCCCATATTGTTGCGCCGGAAGCGTCTTCGCTGGTTCAGCAGTTCGCGTTGATGATAGATAATGAAATTCCGACCGAAAAAATTCTTGAAACGACATTTGCGCACCCGACCTACTCAGAGGGCGTTTTTGAGGCGGTTTTGGGGCTGGAAAATTTGTCGTTGAGCTTGCCAAAGGTGAAATTATGAAAAGATTACCCGATTATTTAAAACGCGGAATCGTTGATACGGAAAAAACAAAGCTTGTGCGCTCGATTTTAAAGACGCAGTGCCTGAACACCGTTTGCGAAGCCGCAAGATGCCCAAACAAAGCGGAATGCTACGCAAAAAACACCGCCACATTTTTAATAATGGGCAATATTTGCACGAGAAACTGCCGATTTTGCAACATTTCAGGCGGAAAACCCGAACCGCTTGACCCGAAAGAGCCTGAAAGGGTTGCAAAAGCAGTAAAAGAGCTTGGTTTGAAATATGCGGTAATCACTTCCGTAACCCGTGATGACCTGCCGGACGGGGGTGCAGGGCACTTTGCAGAAACGATTTATGCAATCAGAAAAATGGCGCCGGAGGTTAAAATTGAGGTTTTAACGCCGGATTTTCAGGGGATTTCAGGGCAAATCGACATCGTTATCAATGCAAAGCCCGATGTTTTTAACCACAACGTCGAAACAGTCGAACGCCTCTACAAAAAAGCCCGCCCGATGGCGATATATCAACGTTCTTTGGAGTTTTTGGGTTATATTAAAGCAAAAAGCCCCGAAACTATTACGAAATCAGGGATTATGGTCGGTTTGGGAGAAACTTTTGAGGAATTAAAGAAAACTTTTGAAGATTTGAGCGCAAAAAACTGTGATATCGTGACTGTGGGGCAGTACATGCAGCCCTCAAAGCACCATCTTGAGGTGGAAAAGTATTACACGCCGGACGAGTACGAAAAAATCAAAAAACTTGCAAAAGAAGCCGGAATAAAGGAAATCATTGCGTCAGGGCTTGTTCGCAGCTCTTACAATGCGGCGGAAGCCTATCGGGCAATGGATTAGGAGCTCAAGGGGGCCCAAAAAGTTCCACATTTTGTAAAACGTTAAAATAAGTTAAAATAACTGGCTCACGCGCATGCGGTTGTGGTTTAATATTGTTAAGGGGATGGGAAATGCAGTACGTACCACTACACTTACACACAGAATACAGCCTTTTGGACGGCGCAATCAGGATTAAAGACCTTTGCAAATTCGCCAAAGAAAACGACATGCCCGCAGTTGCACTGACTGACCACGGAAACATGTATGGCGCAATCCAAATGTATGAAGAAGCCAAATCAGCAGGCATAAAACCGCTTATTGGCTGCGAATTTTACGTTTATGACGGCGATATTCATGAAAAAAATCCCCAGAAAACCCACCCTTTCCACCTTGTTTTGATTGCAAAAGACCAAACAGGCTACAAAAACCTTGTAAAACTCGTAAGTATCGCAAAATGTGAGGGGATGTATTACAAACCGCGCATTAACCACGAACTTATTGAACAGCACCATGAGGGTTTGATTTGCCTATCTGCCTGCGTTCAGGGCGAGCTGGCATATTACATCATTACCGGCGAAAAAGAAAAGGCAATTGAAACAGCAAAGTTCTATAAAGGGCTTTTTGGCGAAGATTATTACATAGAGCTGCAAGATCACGGGCTGGAAAAGCAAAAAATGTCCAATCCCACGCTGATGGAGATTGCAAAACAGCTCGATATTAAAATGGTTATCACAAACGACAGCCATTACCTGAAAAAAGAAGACGCTGACTGGCATGACACGCTTTTGTGTATCCAGACGAACGCGCTCAAAGAAAGCACGAACCGTTTTTCTTTCCCGAACAACGAATTTTATGTAAAAACCCCCGAGCAGCTTCGTGATTCGTTCAGATGGATGGAAGCGGAGGAATTTGAAAAATGTATTGCAAACACCGTCGAAATCGCTGAAAAATGCCATCTGATAATCGAAATGGGCAAATATCACATCCCGTATTTTGAACTTCCGCCCAATTTTACATCAGAAACCTACCTTGATTACAAAACAATGGAGGGAATCAAGAAAAGATACGGAAAAGTTACGCCGGAGCTCAAAGAACGTATGGATTACGAGCTGGGCGTAATCAACAAGATGGGTTTTGCGGAATACTTTTTGATTGTTGCGGATTTCATCCATTTTGCAAAGACGCATGACATCCCCGTAGGCCCCGGGCGCGGCTCTGCGGCGGGAAGTCTGGTTTCTTATGCGCTGGAAATCACTGATTTAGACCCAATCCGGCACAATCTGTTGTTTGAAAGGTTCCTGAACCCCGAACGTGTCAGCATGCCCGATGTGGACATCGACTTTTGTGTTGAAAAACGCGGTCAGGTTATCGACTACGTAACGAAAAAGTACGGCGCGGACAAGGTTTGCCAGATTATCACCTTCGGTACGCTCGCCGCCAGAAACGCAATGAAATCCGTTGCGCGCGTTTATGATATTCCGTTTGCGCAAAGCAATCAGTGGGCGCAATTAATCCCCGCAGAGCCGAAAATCAAAATCGACGACGCGCTGAAAGACGGAATGGAGCTGAAAAAACTATACGACACCGACCCGACCGTCAAAAAGCTTGTCGATATGGCAAAATGCGTTGAGGGGCTGAAAAACAACACAGGCATGCACGCCGCAGGCGTAATTATCTCCAAAATGCCGCTTTCCGAGGTCGTTCCGGTTGAGCCCTCAAAGGAAGGTATCATCGTCACCGAATACACAATGACCGAGGATGAGCATATCGGGCTGCTAAAGATGGACTTTTTGGGACTGAGGAACCTTACCATCATCCACAACGCCATCAAAATGATTAAAAAGCGCCATAATATTGATTTGGACATAAACAATATCCCGCTTGATGACAAAGAAACCTATGATTTGCTTGTTTCAGGCGATACGGATGGCGTTTTCCAGCTTGAATCTTCAGGCATGAAGAAACTTGTTAAGGATTTGAAGCCGAACGTGTTTGAAGATATGGGCGCTCTTGTTGCATTGTTCAGGCCGGGGCCGCTGGAATCGGGCATGGTTCAGGATTTCGTCGAAAGAAAACACGGACGCCAGAAAATTGAATACGCGCACCCTGATTTGGTGCCGATTTTGAAAGATACATACGGCACAATCGTTTATCAGGAACAAATCATGCAGATTTTCCAGACGCTGGCTGATTATACGCTCGGCGAGGCGGATATGGTTCGCCGTATGATGGGTAAGAAAAAACTCGACGAAATGGCGAAGCAAAAAGACAAATTCATCGAGCGCGCCGCAAATCACGGAATGAGCTCAAAAGATGCCGCAACGCTTTTTGAACAAATCGAAAAATTCGCCGCATATTGCTTTAACCGGAGCCATTCTGCCGCATACGCTTTCGTAGCTTACCAGACAGCCTACCTGAAAGCGCATTATCCTGTAGAATATATGTCCGCGCTGCTTTCCAGCGTATCAAGTGACCAGGAAAAAACCCAGCTTTACATCGCAGAATGCCAGAAAATGGGCATAAAAGTTCTCGCGCCCGATATCAACAAATCCAGCGCGCATTTCACCCCTGACGGCGGCGATATTCGTTTCGGGCTGGCCTCAATTAAAAATGTCGGGCAGGCTGTTATTGATTTGATTGAAAAAGAGCGCGAGGAAAAGGATTTTGAATCGCTTTACGATTTTTGCACGCGGCTCGACCCGAAATGTTTGAACAAAAGGACGCTAGAAAGCTTAATCAAGTCCGGAGCCTTTGCAAACATCGAAAAAAGCAGAAAACAGCTTATGGAGAACCTTGATTCGCTTGTTTCTTCGGCGTACAGGGAAGCAGAAGCAAAAAGCCTCGGTCAGGTCAGCCTTTTTGCGGGCATGACGACTTCAACAGGCGAACAAATGGGCGGATTTTCGCTGCAGGGGAGCGATGAGGAGTTTGAAGACAAGCAAATTCAGGCTTTTGAAAAAGAATACCTCGGATTTTACGTTACCAGCCACCCGTTGTCGAGCATTGTGGATAAACTGCCGTTTTTGACCACGCACAACATTGCAGAGCTTTCCGAAATGCCAAACGACAAACCGGTCACGATTTGCGGGCTTTTGAGTCAGGTGAGGCAGATTCCGACAAGAAAAGACCCGACAAAATTCCTAAAAGCAGGCATGATTGAAGATTTGACCGGAAATGTCGAGTTTGTGGCTTTTCACAAGACGCTTATGGAATACAATTCTTTTCTTGAGGCCGAAAAAAAGGTAATTATTTCAGGAAAAGTCTCAAAACGCGACGAGGATTCGTTCAGTGTGGTCGTTGATTCGGTAAAACCCGTTGAAAACAGCAACATTGTAACCGTTTCGCTCAAGGAGGACATGCATTTCGAAGATTTGGTCAGCCTGAAAGACATGCTCACCCGTTTCAAGGGTTCAGACCCTCTGGTTTTGAAGCTGGATTCGCCGGAAGCAGGCGGAGTTCGGGTGCTTTGCGGCTCAGGTTTCTGGGTTAATTCCTCAAATGACCTCACTTATGCTTTGCGCACAAATTACGGTCAAAAAATCGAAGTTTCAGTAAAATCGCTTGATGAATAATTTTAATCTGTTAAAAAAGGCGGAATTTAAACCCGCCTTTTTTTTGTTATTTAATTTTTCTCTAGTCACCGCTTCCGGCATAATGATTTCCATAAGGGGAACTACTGCTGCTGCCGGAATCTGGAACCCAAACCGGGTCATAACCCGCTCCGCTCCATGGGCCCTCCCAATCATCAGGATAAGCATTTTCCCATGCTCTGGTTTCATAATGTCCGGCTCCCGAACCGTAACCGGGCTGACCGGGCCGGATTTCTTTCTTCTCGCCGTAGCCTTTGAAAGCCGGTGACGAATTTACTTTGTTCTGAAACCTGTTAGATGCTTTTTGAGTGCTTAAATTTGAAAAAAATCTGATTGCTGATATAGACATATAAACTTTCCTTTCTACAAAGATAGTAGAACCAAAAATTTTTCACTTCAATATCCCAATAAAAATATTTACATTTCATCATATTTGTTGATTAATATGAAATATGATAAAAAAAGTTCGGGATTGGAAAGATTATTATAAAAAAACATACCTGAAAAATTACCTGATTTTTTCTGATGATTTTCGCCTGTTAATAAGCAAGTACAGTGATTTTTCTCAACAGCAAAAAGCAGATTTTTTCAAAAAGTACTACGACTTTACCCGAAAAACGCTCAAAACTTTCGCCTACCTGTTTTTTAATAACGGTCTTTTCACAAAGTCAGAAAAAACCGTCATTTTGTACATACTCAATTTAGAAATCAGCAGCAGGGGAAAAGATTTTTTCAAACTTGTAAAAGCGCTGAAAAAACTAAAAAACAACGATTTTCTAAACACCACAGAGCATGAAAAATTTCTGGATTTGAAATATCTTTCCATTTTCGACCGGTTTAACGACTTTTTCAAAAGCAGGATGAAAAAAGAGGAAGAATATGGGTTTTGATATGCAATATATTGAAGAATCAATGCGTCATCCTGCCTGGAAAACCCGATTTGTCGAGGCTTTTTCGCCTTTGTACCTTGATTTTGTGAAATATTGTCCGAAAAACAACGATTCCCTAAGTTTCGGCTTGAAAAATCTTTTCAACAGGATGATTAAAATTCTTCAAAAAAGGCTAAAAGAAGAAAACGGAATAAAAACAACTTTTCCGACAGATGTTGTTGCGGAGGGGCAAAAACACGGTTATATTGAGGACAAAGAGCTGTGTTTTGAAATTATAAAATATTTAAACAGTTTCCTTAGCGACAAAAACAGTTCTTCTGGCTTTAAAAATGAATATCTCAAGGTTTTAGACAGATTTTATCGCAAATTCTCAAAGGATGTGGAATTTGCCGGCAATATTTCAGAAAAAGTCAAGAAAAAACCGCTTGTGGATAAATTTTTCGGGTTGGAAGAGGAATATTATGAAATTCTTCTCAATGAACTGAAAAAAACTAAGGCAATTAAATTTGTTAGAATTTTCGGCTCAAGGGCAAACGGCACGCATAGAGAATTTTCCGACATTGATTTGATTTTTGAGGGCAATTACACGGAGAAAGGTTTTGCAAGAATCATAAAGAAACTTTCAAGCCTTGAAATTCCTTATTTTATAGATATTTACGATGTTCATTACAGGCTAAAACCCTTTATTTTCCGCAATACAATGAGAAGCGCTTTATTTTACAGACGCTCAGACTATTTCAAGGACGATTTTGTTTCGTTTTTGGATATGTAATGATTTTTTGTAAAAAAGACCCCGCAATCTCTTGCAGGGTCTTTAAATTTATATGCTAAAATCAGCTTTGCCGCTTGTTATTTGCAGCCGCATAATTCTTTGCATTTTTTTTCTTCGATAACCGCCTGAGCAGCCGCGAGTCTAGCCTGCGGAACTCTGAACGGTGAGCAGGAAACGTAGTTCAAGCCGATTCTGTGACAGAATTTAACAGATTCGGGGTCGCCGCCGTGTTCGCCGCAGATACCGCGTTTGAGGTTCGGTCTTACGGGGATTGCTTTAGCGAGCGCAATCTGCATTAACTGTCCTACGCCTTCCTGGTCAAGAGTTGCAAACGGGTTTGCAGGCAGGATTTTGTTATCAACGTATCTGTTGAGGAATTTGCCTTCCGCATCATCTCTTGAGTAGCCGAATGTCATCTGTGTAAGGTCGTTTGTACCGAATGAGAAGAATTCAGCGTATTCAGCGATTTGGTCAGCTGTGAGGGCTGCACGCGGAATTTCAATCATTGTGCCAATCATATATTCAACACAAACGCCTTTTTCGTCCATTACTTCTTTGGCTACTTTTTCTACAACAGCTTTTGCTTCTTTAAGCTCGTTGACGTGGCCTACAAGCGGAATCATAACTTCAGGTTTTACGTTAAGACCTTCTTTTTTCAGGTCGCAAGCTGCTGAGAAGATTGCTCTGGCCTGCATTTCGTTGATTTCAGGCCATGTCAGACCAAGACGGCATCCGCGAAGACCCATCATCGGGTTCAATTCTGACATTGATTCAACGAGGTGAAGCATTTCTTCGTCTTTTTTGCATTCTTCGTTGAGCGCTTTCTTTCTTGCAACTGTCGCAATGAGTTCTTCCTTAGAAGGCAGGAATTCGTGAAGCGGCGGGTCAAGAAGACGGATTGTCATCGGTTTTTCGCCCATTGCTTTGAACATATCATAGAAATCCTGATACTGCATAGGAAGCAGGTGGCTCAAGGCTTCTTTTCTCTGTTCAAGGTTTTCAGCGATAATCATTTTTTGTACCCACGGAAGTCTTTCCGGAGCCATAAACATGTGTTCTGTTCTGCAAAGACCTACGCCCTCAGCACCGAGTTCAAGTGCTTTTGCAACGTCAGCCGGAGTATCTGCGTTAGCGCGAACGCCGAGCTGTTTAACTTCATTGACCCATGTGAAGAGTTTTTTGAAGTTGTCGTCCATTACAGGAGGAACGAGGTGTACAGCGCCTTCAAAAACTTCGCCTGTACCGCCGTCAAGCGAGATTACATCGTTTTTGTGGTAAACTTTTCCGCTTGCGTCAGTCAAAGTTTCGTTTTTCAGGTCGATTTTCAGGTCTTCGCAGCCTGCAACGCAAGGTTTGCCCATGCCTTTTGCAACTACTGCTGCGTGAGAAGTCATTCCGCCTCTGAGTGTCAAAACACCTTGAGAAGCAATCATACCGTGGATATCGTCAGGGCAGGTTTCCAAACGAACGAGAACAACTTTTTCGCCTGCGTTGCCGCGTTCAGCAGCTTCTTCCGTATCAAACACAACTTTACCAACAGCAGCACCCGGAGAAGCAGCAAGACCTTGAGCGATTTTGTGAGCTTCTTTTTTAGCGGCGGGGTCAAAGTCAGGAAGCAATACCTGATAAAGCTGGTTAGGATCAACAAGCTCGATTGCTCTTTCTTTTGAGATAATGCCTTCTTCAGCCATTTCAACAGCGATTCTTACAGAAGCTTTTGCAGTTCTTTTGCCGTTTCTTGTTTGAAGAATGTATAATTTACCTCTTTCGATGGTGAATTCCATATCCTGAACGTCTTTGTAGCCTTCTTCGAGTTTTTTGGCAATGTCAACGTACTGTTTGTACTGTTCGGGCATTTCTTTTTCGAGGTCGGCAATCGGGTGAGGAGTTCTGATACCTGCAACAACGTCTTCACCTTGAGCGTTTGTCAGATATTCACCGTAGAATTTGTTTTCGCCTGTAGACGGGTTTCTTGTGAAAGATACGCCTGTTGCACAATCATCGCCCATGTTTCCGAATACCATTGTTTGAACGTTTACGGCTGTACCGTAATTGTGGTCAATTTTGTAGTGGTTTCTGTAAGCAACGGCTCTGGGGATGTTCCAGGAGCGGAATACTGCTTCAATAGCTTCTTCGAGCTGTACATAAGGATCCTGCGGGAATTCTTTGCCTGTTTCAGCTTTGATTAAAGCTTTGTAAGGTTCGATTAAAGATTTCCAGTCGTCAGCTGTAAGCTCGATATCAAGTTTGTAGCCTTTTTCAGCTTTGATTTTGTCGATATATTCTTCAAATTTCATTCTTTCAATGTCCCAAGCAACAGAGCCGAACATTGTTAAGAATCTTCTGTATGAATCGTAGCAGAATCTCGGGTTGTTAGTTAATTTAATCATGCCTTCGACGGTCTGGTCGTTCATACCGAGGTTGAGGATGGTTTCCATCATGCCGGGCATTGAAAGTCTTGCGCCGGAACGAACTGAAACGAGAAGCGGGTTTTCAGAATCGCCGAATTTTTTGCCGGCCTGTTCTTCAACTTTTTTCAAAGCCTCTTTTACTTCGTCCATAACGCCTTCAGGCATTTTGTTTCCATGATTGATATAATCCATGCAGGTTTCTGTAGTGATTGTCAATCCGGGGGGAACGGGAAGTCCCAAATTAGTCATTTCAGCAAGGTTTGCACCCTTACCGCCGAGAAGATTACGCATATCAGCGTTCCCCTCTTTAAATAACCATACTCGTTTTTCTGTCATGTTTGTTTTCTCCTTTACAATAAACTGAGTAAGTGATTAAAACCATTAATTACACACTGAAACCCTACCACAAAAATTCGTTTCTTACAAATATTTTTATCTAATCTAGTGTCGCCTTAGCCGATTCGCCTACGCGAACCGTCCAAGGCTCACCTTTTCCAGTAGTCACTCAAAAAGTTCGTTCACGTCTTCCTCTCACAAAATGATACTCAATCATTTTGTTCGGCAGAGTGTTCCTTATCACGAACTTTTCTCGGACAATTTTAATATCGGGCAAAGGATATTGGCGGTTTTGTCACGATTGTAGTGAATTCAGCTAATTTTGGTGGGAACCGCTGCGCTTTTCCCACCCTACAATTATGAGAACGGTTAATTGCATGTTTTCCGGATTTTCTTCCATCCCCTATATAATTTATTGATTTTTCAAGAATTTTTATGTAATATTTTAAATAGTGAGATTTTTCACTAATGGTCTAAAAATTGTGACAAACAACATTGCAGACTGAAATGGTAACTTATGGTAAAAAAGGAGAAATAATGAGTTCAACGGCTCAAGCGGGATTTGACTACGAAAAAGTCGACGCCATTATGGAAACATACGGCTACAAAAAGTCAAACCTCATCGCTATCTTACAAAAAGTGCAGGAAGTCTTCCGATACCTGCCTCAGGATGTTATGACTTACATCGGAACAAAAATGGAAGGGCTTTCACCGGCAACAGTCTATGGCGTGGCTACTTTTTACGCCCAGTTCAGCCTTGAGCCAAAAGGCAAGTACGAAATCAAAGTCTGCGACGGCACAGCATGCCACGTTAGAGGCTCAATGCCCGTTTTAGACGCAATCAAAGCCTCTTTGAAACTTCAAGACGGCTCATCGACCACTGTTGACGGGCTTTTCTCGCTCGAAACGGTCAGCTGCCTGGGCGCATGCGGATTGGCACCGGTTGTAGTGATAAACGAAAAAGTTTACCCTCAAATGACCTCTGACGCAATAAAAATCGTTATTGACACGATTATCCACGAAGACAAAAAAGAGAGCGAGGGTGCATAATGACAAAAACATTAATAAATATAGAAAAAGAACGTGAAAAAGCGCTCGAACATATAAAAGCACAGGGTTTGCGCGTTCTGGTATGCTCGGGAACCGGCTGCGTTGCAAACGGCTCTCTTGAAGTAATTGAACGATTCAAAAAGCTCGGCGTAAACGTCGGAACCCTCCCGCATCACGAAAAAATGACAACAGTGCCCACAGGCTGCCACGGTTTTTGTGAAAAGGGCGTTCTGGTAGTTATTCCCGACCTGAATATCAGTTATGTTAAAGTAAAACCCGACGATGTTGAAGAAATCGTCGAATCTCACATAAAAAACGGAAAACCGGTCGAAAGACTGCTCTACGTTGACCCCAAAACACAGGAACACGTTCACAAAAACGAAGATATCGGTTTTTATGCAAAACAAACAAGAACTTCTCTCGCAAACTGCGGAAATATCGACGCAGAATCGCTTGAAGAATCAATTGCAGTAGGCGGATACGCTGCTTTGCACAAGGTTCTTGAACAAAACGACCCGGACGCTGTTATAAAAGAAATTGAAGCCTCCGGACTTAGAGGACGCGGCGGCGGCGGGTTCCCGACCGGTACAAAATGGAAATTTACCGCAGCAAACCGCGGCGGAAAATCATACGTTGTCTGCAACGGCGACGAAGGCGACCCGGGCGCTTTCATGGACAGAAGCGTCATGGAAGGCGACCCGCACAAGCTCCTCGAGGGCATGGCAATTGCAGGTTTTGCAATCGGCGCTGATGAAGCTTACATCTATGTCCGCGCAGAATACCCGCTGGCTATTAAACGCTTGAGAAAAGCAATTTCTGACGCAGAAGCAGCAGGATATCTCGGAAAAAATATTATGGGTTCGGATTTTAACTTTGAAATCCACATAAAAGAGGGCGCAGGCGCGTTTGTTTGCGGTGAAGAAACCGCGCTCATCGCTTCAATCGAGGGCGAAAGAGGCATGCCCCGCCCGAAACCGCCGTTCCCTGCTAACAAAGGCCTTTTCGGACGCCCGACGCTTATCAACAACGTTGAAACCCTTGCAAATGTTCCGCCTATCATCCTGAAAGGCGCTCAATGGTTCAGCTCAATGGGCACAGAACGTTCAAAAGGGACAAAAACCTTTGCTCTTACCGGCGAAGTAAACAATACGGGGCTTATTGAAGTTCCGATGGGCACAACTCTTCGCGAAATCGTTTTTGATATCGGCGGCGGAATCAGAAACGGCAAAAAATTCAAAGCCGTTCAAATCGGCGGCCCCTCCGGCGGCTGTTTAACCGAAGAACACCTTGATTTGCCCATGGATTATGACAATCTTATCGCTGCAGGCGCAATGGTCGGCTCGGGCGGGCTGGTTGTTATGAATGAAGATACCTGTATCGTTGAAGTTGCAAGGTTTTTCATGAATTTCACCCAGCACGAATCCTGCGGAAAATGCGTTCCCTGCCGCGAGGGTACAAAAAATATGCTGAAAATCCTTGAAAAAATCGTCAAAGGAAAAGGCGAAATGAAGGATTTGGACACGCTGGAAGAACTTGCAATGGCCGTAAAAGACGGTTCTCTCTGCGGGCTCGGAAAAACAGCCCCGAATCCGGTACTTTCGACCTTGAAATACTTCAGAGATGAATATATTGCTCACATTAAAGACAAAAAATGCCCCGCAGGCGTATGTTCGGCAATGAAAACTATCACAATCGACCCCGAGCTGTGCAAAGGCTGTTCAAAATGCGCGAGAAACTGCCCTGTCGGTGCAATTGAGGGCGAAGTCCGCTCACCGTTCAAGATTAATCAGGAAAAATGTATCAAATGCGGTGCCTGCCTGAAATCTTGTCCGTTTAAGGCAATAAAACAATCATAAAACAGCACAGTTGTCACCCTGAACCCGTTTCAGGGTCTAACCGATTGAATTACCGGCAAAAAACCGTTATTCACACCGGCAAGATACTGAAAAAAGCTCAGTATGACAAAATAATAACTGACTATGAGGCTAAAAAAGCCTGATATCTACAAAAAAATAAGGATTAAACCAATGAGCGATACAAAAACACTTACAGTAAACGGAAAAACGGTTGAGTTCACCGATGAGCCCAATCTTTTAGAAGTTATCAAAAAAGCGGGATTTTCAGTGCCGACATTTTGCTACAGGCCTGATTTAACCCAGTTTGGAGCTTGCAGAATGTGCGTTGTGGAGGTCGAATACCCCAACGGAAGAACTTTGATTAATTCTTCCTGCACAATGCCCCCCGAAGCAGGCATAAAAGTAAAAACAAACACCGAAAGAACCCGCAGAATCAGAAAAACCGTGCTTGAACTGCTTCTTGCGAACCACGACAGAGAATGTACCACCTGCGAAAAATCAGGCGACTGCGAACTGCAAAAATACGCAGAAGAATACGGAATCAAGGATGTTTCAAGATTCGTGCAGAAGAAAAAAGAAGATTTTCTGCCAATCGACGATTCAAATCCCTCACTCGTACGCGATCCGAACAAATGTATCCTTTGCGGAGCCTGCGTAAGGGCTTGTGCGGAGTTTCAGGGTCATTCGGTGCTCGGATTTGCAAACAGAGGCTCAAATACCGTTGTACAGCCGATGGCAGGAATGCCGCTTTCAAAAGTTGACTGCGTATTCTGCGGTCAATGTCAGGCTGTGTGCCCCACAGGCGCTCTGACCATCAAATCCGAGGTAAACAACGTCTGGTCAATGGTTACAAACCCCGAAAAGAAAGTCGTTGCACAAATTGCACCGTCAGTAAGGGTCGCTCTGGGCGAAATGTTCGGGCTTGAACCCGGTGAAAACACAATCGGGCTAATTGATTCGGCTCTGAGAGAAATCGGCTTTGATTTGGTCTTCGACACGAACTTTTCAGCTGATTTGACGATTATGGAAGAGGCTTATGAGTTCGTACAAAGGCTTAAATCAGGCGAAAATCTGCCGCTTTTCACATCCTGCTGCCCTGCCTGGGTCAGATACATGGAAACCCAGCACCCTGACATGCTCAACCATTTATCCAGCTGCAAATCGCCTCAGGGAATGCTTTCGCCGGTTTTAAAAGAGCTTGTGCCAAAGTATTTTGACGGATTTACAAAAGAAAATATGGTTGTTGTTTCAATAATGCCATGCACGGCGAAAAAGGTAGAAGCCAAGAGATATCAGCTTTTCGGCGAAACAGATATTGTAATGACGACAAAAGAACTCGGAAAAATGATAAAATCCGCCGGAATCGACTTCAAATCGCTTGAACCCTCAAAACCCGACTCACCGTTCGGCGAATATTCAGGTGCAGGAACGATTTTCGGTGCGTCAGGCGGGGTTGCGGAAGCAGCTGTCAGAACAGCTTACGAATTTGTAACCGGTGAAGAGCTACAAGACGTTGATATCAAGCCAATGCGCGGTGTTGACAAAAATTCGCGCACAAAAGATGTCGAGCTTGATGTAAAAGGCACGAAAGTCAAAGTCCGCGTCGTTTCCACCCTCAAAGAAGCTGAAAAATCAATTCAGGCAATCAAAAACGGCACAGCTGATTTTCAAATGCTTGAAGTTATGGCTTGTCCGGGTGGATGTATTAACGGCGGAGGCCAGCCGAGAAGCTGTGATGACGCAAAAATCAAAGAATACCGCGCAGAAGGGCTTTACAAAGAGGACAGAGAGCTTCCCGTGCGCCGTTCGCACCAGAACAGCGAAATTAAAAAGCTCTACGCAGAATTCTTGCAGGCTCCGGGTTCACACAAGGCTCATGAGCTTTTGCACACGACTTATGCGGATTTATTCGCAAATTCTTACAGAGATTTGGTCAAAAAATAGTCTGCAATCCATAATAAATAAAAAGAGGCGCCCCAAAAGCGCCTCTTTCGCTATTCACGCTTGTTGACGCAGGCGGGAGGGGGTAGTTTTTTCAATATGAGCCACGCGAATATTTGAAAACGGGTCGGTCAACTATTAAAAACGACAAAAAAACGCTCCCCACCCTGACCCTCCCCCAGTCGGGGAGGGAGAATTAAGCTAATTCCCTCTCCTAACGGGAGAGGGGAATTTTTCAATGTGAGCATTGCGAACATTTGAAAAATTGGTGAGGGACGATTAAAAATAATGGTCAAATCTAGCAGTTTGACCGCCGTAAGCTTTATTAATATTGGTTTTATCGCTCCCCACCCCAACCCTCCCCGAGTCGGGGAGGGAGAATATAGCTAAATCCCGTCAGCGCGATAGTTTATGCGTCAGGCGTGTAGGGGAAAATGTCATTGGGCGTGCATTCCAGCGCCCAGCATAATTTGTCTAAGGTTTTAAAATCAATCCCTTTGGTTTTGTCGTTGTAGATTTTTGAAATGGTATCATTTGTTAATCCTGTAATCCTGGCAATTTCTGCTATTCTTACTCGTTTTGAACCCATTAATGTTGACAAATTATTTGTAATCATAATGGTAATTGTAACAAATTGATTAAAAACTATTGATACCACATTGTATAACTTGTATAATACAAATTATCAAATGCATTATACGCAATATTTTTTAAAATTGGACAATAAAATAGTTACACCTGAAAGCAATACCATAAATTAAAATAAAAAAAATAACAAAGATAATAACTATTTTTTCCAATTCAGGCGGATTGCAATCCCGCCTTTTTTATTCAACAATAACAGCGCCCGTTTCTTCAACCGGAAGCGTCAAAATATCTGATTTTACATTCAAACCGTCCCAGACATCAGAAACGGTCTTTCTAATTTTATCCAGATTGTTTCCGTAAGAAATAATAAGCACGGACGGGCCGGCACCGCTTAAAACGACGCCCAGCACGTTCTCCTCGTGTTTTAAAGCCTCTTTTATCTCTTTCAATCCGGGAATTAGCTTTTCCCTGTAAGGCTGGTGGATTTTATCCTGCAAAGCGTATTTCATAAGCTCTTTGTCAGCAGTATTTACCGCTTGAATGAGCATTGCAGAGCGTTTCAGGTTAAAAAGTGCGTCGCGAATCGGGATTTCGTCAGGGATTACCGAGCGCGCAATGTTCGTGGCAAGCTCATAATCAGGAATACAAACCGTAATATTCCAATCTTTCGGGAAATTCAGCTTTCTATAAACCACGCTGCCGTCTTCTTCAAGCGAAGAAAGCACAAATCCGCCCAGAATCGCAGGAGTCGAGTTGTCAGGATGCCCCTCAATTTCTGCAGCGATAGAAAGAAGTGCAGCTTCATCCGCAGGACGTCCGAGGAGCTCATTTGCAGCAAGCAATCCGCCGACAATAACAGAAGCCGAGCTTCCCAGCCCTCTTGCCACCGGAATTTGCGTATTTATGGTAATTTTCAGCTCACTGGGGGTTTGTCCGATTGAGTTGTAGAGCATTTCTATTGCTTTATAAACGATATTGTTTTCATCCGTCGGAATTGAGAGGACATCCATTTCGTTTGTTTCGTCTATGATGTTGATTTCAATCCCTGTACCCGGCATAACGGTTTCTTCGACGGTAATTGTGTTATAAATAGGCAACGCAAGCCCCAGACAATCAAATCCCGGCCCTAAATTCGCAGTTGTTGCGGGTACTTTAATACTGAATTTCATAATTCACCAAATCTCTTTCACTAATATTCCAAAACTAAAAAAACAGCCGAAAAGTTCCAATCCGGCTGTTTTTTAAAATCTATCTAATCTGGATAGGCATTATCAGGCACAGATAGTCATCTTCGCTATCCGGTCTGAATAGAGTAGCAGAAAGGCTTCCGCCCAATCCGATTTTAATTTTTTCCGAGTCCATAATTTTCAATGAATCGAGAACATATCTGTAATTAAACGCGATTGTAAGCTCTTCGTCGCTGTATTCGGCATTGATTGAGTCTTCGCCGAGCCCTGCGTCGGGGGTATCGGCTTTCAAAAACAGTGTATTTTCGCCGAAAATGAATTTTACAATGTTAGTACGCTCATTGACCATTACAGAAACCCTTTCGAGGGCTTCAATCATTTCTTCGCGGTTTATGACTGCATTTTTCTCGCAGGTTTGCGGGATGAGCTGCTTGTAAGGGGGATATTCGCCCTCTAAAAGGCGCGAAGTCATTATCATACCGGAAGTTTTAAAGATAATTTTTGTTTTTTCGATAATCAAACCGACGCTTTCATCGTCGAGGAGCGCTGCTATTCTCAAAAATTCCTGAAGTGTTTTTGAGGGGATTACGCAGCTGATTTCTGATTCCGAGCCGTTTTGAATTTTTTCAATAATCCTTGTCAACCTGTTTCCGTCAGTTGCAGCCATTTCGAGGTTGTCTTTTGAAATCTGGCAGAAAACACCGCTGATTATGTTGCGGTTTTCGTAGTTTGCAGCTGAAAAAGCTGTGTGTTTTATTGATTTCAGGAGCGGATTAAGCTCGATTTCAGTGCATTCTTTGTCTTTTATTTCTTCTTCGGTGGTGATTGCGGGGAATTCGTCCGCACTGATTCCGATTAGTTCAAATTTTGCGTTTCCACAGGAGATATTTACAACGTTTGTAGCCGCATCAAGCACAAAAGTAACGGGTTTGTTGCTGATTTTTGATGCGATTTCGGAAAGTTTTTTTGCGGGAAGTGTAATTTTTCCTGATTCTTTAACCGAAGCAACAGTTTTTGAAACGATGTTTATGTCCAAATCCGTTGCGCTGAATTTTATAAAGTTATCTTCGGACGCTTCGATTAAAATATTCGAAAGCACCGGTTGAATGCCTCTTGCGACTGTTGTTTTTTCAACGATTTTTAAATTTGTTGAAAGCAGTTCTTTTTCGATTGTGAATTCCATTTTTGCTCCTGAATGCTTTTTCTTTTTTCCTTTTTTAATATTATAAATTAATATAATATAATAATATAAATAATAATAGTAATAAGCACGCCGTTTTTCTGTATAAAACTATTGTAACCCAAATATAATAAGAAAAAAGCTGTTCATAACATTGTGTAAAGATTGTTCAAAACTTTTCAACAACTTTCAAGAACTTTTTAAGTTATATACAGTTTTGAACATTTTGAAAAGTTATTAACAGGCAAATTTGACTTTTGAACAAGTTTTGAACAAGTTATCTACAGGCAAAAATTGACCATGATAGCTCAAAAAAATGGCATGGAAACATGCCCGCAGTGCATGTTTTAACAATTTTTAAAATCCTGCGGTTTTCGCTCATGAATCCATCTTGCATATTGCTGCTGTTCAAAACTCAGTGCAAAATTGTACAATGCGTCGATTAATTTTCTGCCGCTCGGTGATTTGCCAATCATAAAAAAATCCTCGGCCTTGTTTTTTGCAATATAAATTTCTTTTTGAAGAATTTTATCGACATTTGTTTTTGCCGGAGTTTCGAGCTTGTTTTTTACCCAGAAAAACAGCAGAAAAACCGGAGTTTTTGCATTTTTGTCCGAAATCGGGTCGTATTTTTCATAATAGGCCTGTAAAAATGTCGAAAATTCAGTCAGAATCATAGTTTTAATATTATATCACAATAGAAATTGAGTAATTTTCACCTGCCGACCCCTTTTTAATCGCCCCTCACCCGCCCTACGGGCACCCTCTCCCCCCGGGAGAGGGAATTAGCTATATTCCCCCTCCCCAACTCGGGGAGGGCCGGGGTGGGGAGCGATAAAAACAGTATTTATAAAGCTTACGACGGTCAAACTGCTTGATTTGACAGTTATTTTTAATTCTCCCCCCTCTTTTTTTAATCGTCCCTCACCCATTTTTCAAATGTTCGCAAAGCTCACATTGAAAAATTACCCTCTCCCGTCTGGAGAGGGGTTTAGCTTGGTTCTCCCTCCCCAACTCGGGGAGGGCCGGGGTGGGGGACAGCCCAGAGGGGTAAATTAGGAGAAGACCGGGGTCGGGAGCGTTTTTTCATTATCATAAGGCGATATGCGGGTATTTATACGCATGTAACCCCCTTATTTTTATTGTTAAACCCCAAATTCCTAAAAAATACCTAATTCCGTCTATCCGGTAATTTTTGAAGTAATATCCGAAATCGTCTTCGCAAGCGAATGATTCGTCGGAATCTCCTCTTTCACTTTTTCATAAGAATAAAGCACAGTCGTGTGTTTTTTCTCAAAAAACTCGCCAATAGCCGGAAAACTCTGCTTCGTCAGGTCGCGTGCAAGATAAATAGCAACCTGACGCGCCTCGGCAATTTCTTTCTGCCGCGCAGAACCTTTAATTTCCCTGGGCGGAATGTTGTAATGCGACGCAACAGCTTCTACAATGCCCTCAAACGTGATAGTTTTGGTCTTTTCCGAATAATTTATTATTTTTTTGACATTTTCAATGCTTAATTCGACCTCATTTATGCTTGCATAAGCCGTAACGCGGTTAAACGCGCCCTCAAGCTCCCTGATATTGCTTGCATAAACCGTTGCAAGAAACTCAATTACAGCATTCGGGACCTCAATGTTTGAACTTATTGCTAAATTGTTCAAAATTGCCATTCTTGTTTCTACATCAGGCACCTGAATGTCCGCCATAAGCCCCCATTCAAACCTGCTGACCAGCCTGTCTGAAATTGACGGGATTTCTTTCGGAGTTCGGTCGGAGGTGATGACGATTTGCTTTCCTGCGCTGTGAAGAGTGTTGAATGTGTTGAAAACCTCCTCTTCCGTGCGGGTTTTTCCGGCAATCAGCTGGATATCGTCAATCAAAAGCACATCGACTTTTCTGTATTTGTTTCTGAATTTGTTCATTTTGTCGATTGTGTCATAGCCGCGTGCGAGTGCGTTTACAACATCGTTTACAAATTCTTCAGCCTGAACGAATTTAACCTTTAAAGACGGCTTATTTTTAATAATGTAATGCCCGATTGCCTGCATAAGGTGGGTTTTCCCCAATCCCGGGCCTCCGTAGATGTAAAGCGGGTTGTATTTTATTCCCGGACTTTCGGCTACGGCTTTTGCGGCAACATAGGCGAGTTTGTTGTTTGCTCCGACAACGAAATTTTCAAATTTATACTTCAAATTCAAATTTGATGATTGCATTTGGGTTAAACTGTCGTATTTCGGGCGATTAGGCGTAGTTTCTTCTTCTGTTTTTTTGGCTTTGCTTTTCTTTTCGAGCTTTTTTTTCAATTCTTCGTCGAAAATTATTTTTATTTCGAGCTCCTTGCCAACAACGGATTTTATTGCGTTGACAATTTCCTCATGATGGTTTTTTCTGAGCATTCCGGGCGCAAAAGACTGCCCCGTGTGCACAACAAAATTGTTTTCGTCGTAATACTGGGGCTCAAGCGGCTGAATCCACGTGTTAAACGTCGATGGAGAAATCTCTTTCTCCAAAATAGCCAAAACCGAATTCCAAACTTCTGCAACATTTTCGTTAGTCATGCCAATATTTTATCTCAAAAAAGTTTTTAAATATAGTCAGGTGCGCGGATTGGTAGTTTTTGAGCCTGAAGGGGTAATTTTTTCTTTATTGCGGGGTGAAATATGTGAAAAAACGCTCCCTACCCTGCCCCTTGCTTTTCCCTACGGGATGTCCCCCACCCCAGCCCCTCCCCCAGTTGGGGAGGGAGGATAATTAAGATAAATAAGTAGGGGGAGGAAGAAACAAACTCAAAACCTTTTTCCGTCGCCCTTAATGACCAGGTTTTTTACCCGTTCAAAACCCTTAAGAACGCCTCGCCATATTTTTCGAGCTTTTTCTCGCCCACACCGCTGATTTCGCCCATTTTTTCCAGCGAATCCGGCTTTACGTAAACCATTTCCTGCAAAGTTTTGTCGTGGAAAATAATGTATGGCGGAATATTCTCTGCCCTTGCAAATTCCATGCGAAGCGCCTTGAGCTTTTTGAAAAGCTCCGAATCTCCCTCGTTTTGAATGTAAGAATCGAAAAATTCCTTTGTTTTCTTTGGTTTTTTAGCTTTCGGAAGCAGAATATTCTTCCTCAACTGAATATGAATCTCGCCCCTGAGCAGTTTTACAGCTTCTTTCGTAAGACTGAGCGTCATATGTTCGGGATTAACATCAATAAACCCCATAATAACCAGCTGACGTATAATCGACTGCCACTGGCGCGCGTCAAGGTCTTTTCCTATTCCGAAAGTAGAAAGTTTGTTATGCGAAAATTTCAGAACCTTTTCCGATTCTTTTCCCATCAAAATATCCACAACATGCGCGGCTCCGAACCCGAATCCGTCGCTTTTTATCCTGTAAATACAGGAAAGAACCTTCTGCGCATCAACCGTCGCATCGTAAGTTAAAGGCGGATTAAGGCAATTGTCGCAGTTTCCGCAGCCCATCGTAGGGTAATATTCGTTAAAATACTCAAGAAGCATTTTCCGCCTGCAAGATACCGTCTCAACATAGCCAAGAAGCGCGTTGAGCTTTCTTCTTTCGAGCATTTTTTGCTCCTCGGGGGCGGTTGAGGCGGTTATGAACATGTTCAACTGCACAATATCTTTCAACCCGTAAACCATCCATGCGTCTGACGGCAGCCCGTCGCGCCCTGCGCGTCCGGTTTCCTGATAATAAGATTCCATCGACTTCGGCAGGTCAAGATGAGCAACAAAACGCACATCAGGCTTATCTATGCCCATCCCGAAAGCAATCGTGGCAACCATTATGACAGAATCTTCCTTTATAAACCTGTCCTGATTAGCTTCGCGCACGGTTTTGTCCAGTCCTGCGTGATACGGCAGAACATTGAACCCCTCTTTTTGCAAAAATTCGGCGATTTCTTCCACGCGCTTTCTTGAATTGCAATAAACGATTCCGGAATCGTCGGGATGTTCGGTTTTTATGAAGTCAAGGAGCTGTTTTCGCTCTTTGTCCTTGATTTGCACGGTATAGCGGATGTTAGGGCGGTCAAAACTCGAAATAAAAACTTTACATCCATCCATGTGAAGATTTTTGATAATATCGTCGCGCGTAGCCTCATCAGCCGTCGCTGTGAGGGCAATTCGGGGGATTTCAGGGAAAAGTTCTTTCAACATATAAAATTTTGTGTATTCAGGCCGAAAATCGTGACCCCATTGCGAAACACAGTGCGCCTCGTCGATTGCAAAAAGCGAGATTTTTGTTTTTGAAAGAATCTGCTGAAAACTTTCCATATTAAGCCTTTCCGGCGAAACATAGACCAAATCCAGCCGGTTTTGCAAAAGTTCGTTTGTAATTTCCTCTTCCTGCGCAAAATTCAGCGTAGAATTTAAAAATTCAGCCCTGACGCCGAGTTCTTTCAGCGCAAAAACCTGATCCTGCATAAGCGCAATCAATGGAGAAACCACAACTACCACTCCGTCAAGACAAAGCGCCGGAATCTGGTAGCAAAGCGATTTTCCGCCGCCCGTAGGCATTAAAACAAGCGCGTCATTGCCTTTAAGAATATAGTTTATAATATTCTCCTGCTCGCCGCGGAAACTTTTGTAACCGAAAACCTTGTTTAAAACGCCCAGTGGTGTATTTTCAGAATGTAAGTTATTATGATTAATCACATACGAAAAGATATCACAAAACATGTCGTCTTGCAATTTTATCCTACCCGCAGGATGTTATTTCTATCATTGCGGGGCATGGAAGCGGCCTAGCGGGCTTAAGCTATATTCTCTCCCCCTATAATTATTCCCCCTCCCCAGCTCGGGGAGGGTCGGGGTGGGGTGCGATAAAAATAGAGGCCAGACTGCTTGATTTGACAGTTATTTTAATTCTCCACTCTTTTTTAATCGTCCCTCACCCATTTTTCTAATGTTCGCGCTGCTCACATTGAAAAATTACCCTCTCCCGTCAGGAGAGGGGTTTAGCTTAATACTCCCTCCCCGACTTGGGGAGGGCCGGGGTGGGGTGCTATTTTTCTTTTTTGCGTTGCCCCTCGCCCGTTTTTTATTCGTTCACAAGCTCAAATATTTTTTTACAAACCTCAAAAACCCTTGCTGCGCCCTCAAAATCCAGCATATTCGGGCCGTCGCAAAGAGCTTTGTCAGGGTCGGGATGAACCTCGAAGAAAAGAGCGTTTGCGCCTGCCGCAGTTGCTGATTTGGCAAGCGTTTCCACGAATTTTCTCTCGCCGGAGGAACATTCGCCCGCTCCGCCGGGCAGCTGAACACTGTGAGTTGCGTCAAAAACAACAGGGTAGCCGATTTCCTGCATAATCGGGATGGCTCTCATGTCAGAAACAAGGTTGTTATAGCCGAAACTTACGCCTCTGTCAGTGAAAAGGATGTTTTCGTTTCCTGATTCGCTCACTTTGCGCGCAAGCGGCGCCATTTGAGCAGGAGCAAGGAATTGCCCCTTTTTTATGTTTACAATTTTGCCTGTTTTGGCCGCTGCCACAAGCATGTCAGTCTGTCTGCACAAAAACGCCGGAATCTGCAAAATATCCGCAACTTCTGCAACTAAAGCTGCCTGTTCGGGCGAGTGAATGTCCGTTACAACGGGCAAATCGAACTCTTTTTTTACTTCTGCAAGAAGTTCAAGCCCTTTTTCCAGCCCCGGGCCCCTGAAAGAATTTATAGAGCTTCTGTTTGCTTTATCAAAAGAGGATTTGAAAACATAATTTATTCCCAGATTAGCAGTTAGTTTTTTTAAAAATTCCGCTGTTTTGAAAAGGATTTCCCTGCTTTCGATTGCGCACGGGCCGGCGAGGATTGTGAGAGTTTTTCCCCCGATTTCAAAATCTCTCAATTTTATCTTTTTTACTTCAACCATTGTATTTCCCTTTATTTTTTTGACAATCAATCATTACAAATGTAAAATAATTATAACATTAATGAAGAAAAATAGGAGATTGTTGGAATGCTTATAGAAGAGTTGTTGGAAGATGCCGTAGGAAAAGGCGCAAGTGATATTCATATCTCATCCGACCTGCCTCCTGTTTTTCGTATAGACGGCAAACTGGTGAGAACAGACCTCGAACCGCTTACATCGGACAATGTAGAAACGCTTTTGTTCCCGATTTTGAACAATGAGCAGAGAAGACGCCTTGAACAGGACTGGGAGCTCGACCTTTCATACGGAATTAAGGGAATCGGGCGTTTCAGGGTAAATATTTATAAAAACAAAGGCACTTACGCAGCTGCATTCAGAACGATTAATACCGAGGTTCCGTCTTTTGACGCTCTCGGGCTGCCTCCTATTGTTAAAAAAATTACCGAAAAACCGCGTGGATTGATTCTTGTAACAGGGCCTACGGGTTCGGGTAAATCTACTACTCTGGCGTCAATGATTGACCATATAAATTCGACCAGAAATGAACATATTTTGACGATTGAAGACCCGATAGAGTTTATTCATACCTCTAAAAAAAGCGTTGTTCACCAGCGCGAACTCGGTCAGGATACGCGTTCTTTCGCAAACGCACTGAAATCAGCGCTCCGTGAAGATCCGGATATTATCCTCGTAGGTGAGCTTCGTGACCTTGAAACTATCGGTCTTGCTATCACAGCGGCAGAAACGGGCCACCTTGTTATGGGAACGCTCCATACTTCTTCTGCAAGCCAGACGATTGACCGTATTATCGACGTATTTCCCGAGGCGCAGCAGCAGCAAATCAGAATTCAGCTTTCCAGCTCGCTTTGTGCGGTATTTTCACAAACTCTTCTGCCAAAACTTAATGAAGACGGCGAGAAAAAAGGTCGTGTTATGGCTCAGGAAATCATGGTCGTTACCAGCGCGCTGGGCAACCTGATTCGCGAAGGTAAAACCTCACAGATGTATTCAACAATCCAAACCGGCGCCCAGCACGGCATGCAAACGCTCGAAACTGCTCTTGCCAACCTTTACAGGCAAAAACTCATCACAGCAGAAGACGCGCTTGCAAAATCCAGCCGTCCTGAAGAGTTAAGGAGACTTATCAGCCTTTAATTCGGGTGAAAAAAGCAAATTTTCAAAAAAGGACGGTTTTTATACCGCCCTTTTTTAACAATTAATTACCCGCAAAATGATTTTTCACAATTTCTGCAATGTCCAGAAGCCTTTTGCTTATTTCTGACTGAGAAAGATTTGTTTCTTTCGCAATCTCTTTTTGCTTCATTTCACGGACATATCTAAGGTAAAATATTTTTAAATACTCTTTTTCGGGCTGATTTTTTTGCGCAACGAGCACAATATCAACAACTTTCTGGAGTAAATCCTTTCTTACGAGTTTTTCTTCAAAAGACGCTCTCGGATCGGCAATATCATAAAGAACCTGCGAGATTCCGGCGGAATTGTCAACCGTTGCGGGTGTTTCTGCTGCTTGTGCGGTTTGTGCCGGTTCTTCTTTCGGTGCCGGTGAGGCAGAAAGCGGAACTTCGTTTGTGCTGACATATTTATTGTCGCGTCTTCTTACGCGTCCGGATTCTTTAAGCACGGTAAGAATCGCCGTGTTGACAACTTTGGAAATATAGCTTTCCAGATGGTCTTCGTCCAGCGTTTGGAACAAAGAATAAGAGCGTTTAAAAGTTTCAGAACAAAAATCCTCAAAAAGATCTTCATTTCCTGAAAATTTGTTATTACTTTTAACGAGTTTCTCTATAAGCTCACGTTGTTTTTGTACTGTATCCATTTGTGTCCGAATTTTTATTATACGGTTTGATGTAATTATTATACATCATATCATAAAATATTATATTACCACTAAATTTTAGAAATTCACAACAACAGAAAGGTTGTAATTTCCTTTGTAGTCTTTGATATTCGGCGCATTCACGTATTTAAGCGTTTCTTTAATACTTTGTAATACAACATTGTCAATTTGTTCGGAGCCGCTTGATTCCGTGACCTGAATACGCTTGATAGTGTTGTCTTTTGAGATTTCAAAAGACACTTTAACTTTCGGGTTGTAATTGATTTCTGTTGTGTAGGACAAATCGTTTTGCAGGTTCATCTGGAGATTTTTTCCCGCAACCTGCAGGTAATTTCTGAACGAATCGTCGTTTGCGAGGCTCTGGCTTACTTCCCACGAGATTTTAGTGATAGTAAGCGCCGCCGGCTGGTCGGAAAAGACATTTGTAATCGATTTGTTCAAATCCTGTGACATCGGAGAAGCCGAATCGTCCTTGTTCTGAGGCAGATTTGCCGCTGCATCCGGAAGAGAACCGTCTTGCATGGGCATGTCCGCATCAGGCAGCGCGTCCTGATTTGCCGCCTGTTTGTTCTGGTTTAAATAAAGGGCGGTAATGCTTCCTGTTGTTATCAAAAACAGCACAACAGCCGCAGCAATGAGTTTTTTAGCCAGACCGCCGTTTTTGCCGGGTTCGGGCTGCATAAATTCCTCCTGAGCACTTTCACCCTCGGCAGGAGCCTCCGGAGCTTCCTCATAAAGCGAGTCAATGACTTCTTCGCCGTTTTCTTCCTGATTTTCGCTTTCAGAATCGCCGGATTCTGCAATCAGGTCGAGATTGTTGTCATCAGCTGCTTCTGACTCGGTGTTTTCGTCTGAATCATCATCTGAAGAAAGAAGCTGCATTAATTCATCATCGAGAAGCCCCTGAATTTCTTCATTAACTTCGTTTTCTGGCTGTGTTTCTTCTACGGGTTCGTCGGACGGGGTCGAATCTTCGTCAATCAACTCGATTCCCGCATATTCAGAGATTTGTTCTTCGTTATTTTCAACAGGCTCTTCTTCAAGAAGTTCCGCAAATTCCGATTTTGGTTCTTCCGGCTCTTGAATGGTTTCTTCAATGGTTTCTTCGCCCGACTCCGGAAGAATTTCTTCAGGTGCCTCTTCAGTCAGCTCAATAGCTTCTGTTTCTTCCGAAATAACAGGCTCCTGCGCTTCGGGTTCGGCGGTTTCTTCCAAATCCTGTGAAAAATCAGGGATTTCTTCGTGTTCAAGCAAGCCGAGCGGTTCATCATCGCTTTCGAGCTCTGTTAATTCTTCATGTTCAGAGATTTCTGCGACAGGTTCTTCCGGCGCTGCTTCTTCATTTTCCTCAAAGGCCGGCTCGGGTTCAATTTCTTCCGGGTGTTCTTCATGAACTTCTTCCAGAACCATTTCTTCGTGCTCATCGAGCGTTTCAAGGTCTGAAAGCTCAAGCTCGTCGTGAGTTTCCAGCTCCAGAGGCTCTTCTTCGGCCGCAGCAAAAATGTCCTCATGTTCTGTTTCGTCAGTTTCTTCTATCTCTTCAACTGGTGCGGATTCTGCGGGAGTTCCCTCATCTACTGCCTCAGGAACGCTTTCTTCGTCAGATTCAAGGGTCATTTCTTCGGCAGCTTCCTCCAGAAGCTCCATTGGCTCATCTTCTTCAAGTGTCAAAGTGTCTTCTTCTTCGGAATCCTCAGTATTTAGAAGCTCCGGAGCTTCATTTTCTTCAACTGTTTCTTCTTCCTGTTCGGGCTCGCCGGGTGTTTCTGAAAAATCAGGAATTTCTTCCGGTTCGGTCAAATTCAGCTCCTCGCCTGATTCTTCGAGCTCGCTCAAATCGTCGATTTCTGCTGAATCCTCTTCATTTTCGGGCTCGTCTTCTATATTTTGGTCATCTTCTTCTGAAATTGAGAGCAGCGACAAATTGTCTTCCTCATCGCTAATATTCTCAAGCGTTTCAGCGGTTTCTTCCGCGGTTTCAATGACCAGCCCGGCAGCACCGGCTCCGGCTGCTTGCGCAACTGTTTCCGCAGCCTCAAGCCCTGTTTCCAGAGCAGCAGCGTCTTTAACTAATTCCAGAACAGAATTGGAAATTCCGGTTTCGAGAATTTCGGGTTCATTTTGTTCCTCTTGCTGCGAAGAAACATTGCCGGTAAGGACATTAAGCGTGCTGTCGTCCAAAAGTTCCGGATATTTTTTGACCTGTTCAATAATCGAATCAAATTCGCTGAACTCGCACAATCTTTCACGGCAAAGCGGGCAGTTCACAACATGTTTTATGAAAAAGATTTTTTCACTTTCGGAAATTTCTCCGTCAAGGAAAGAAACCGCCAGCTCAGCAGCTTTTTGGTGGTCGCCTGCAGCGCATTCATGCTCTTCGGTTTCAACTGATTCCACAGCTTTTTTAAAACCTTTCATGGAGTTGAGTTTTTTTAAGGGGCAAACGAGGTATTCTTCGACGGATTCACATTTTTCGGTTTCTTTTGGGAAAACAAAGCCCTCAATGCTCATTTTCGAGAGGTTTTTCTCCATTTTGACCACTACATAAAGGTCAGGCGCTGCGTCATATTTTTTATGGGTTTTCGGGATATAGAAATTTTCGTTGTCAAACGTTACTCTGACGTCGATTCTGACATTTCCAATATACAAATCGGCAAGCTCAAAATTTCCGGCAAACGACGGAACTTTAAAAAGGCTGTGCTTAAATGAAACGCCAAAACCGTCGGATTGCAGAGCTTTAGCGAGTGCCAGAGCTCCGGTTGCAAGAGCGTATGCGCGTTTTCTTTCCTGCGCGTTTTCGATTCTTGCTGCGGTGTTTTTTGCCATTTCTCTTAAATTTTTATCGATTTCTATGTTTTTTTTCATTTCTATTCCTCGTTTTTAATCCTTTATATTTATATAGATTACAGTTCTTAAAAAAATATTCCGAAATTTTCAAAAATATGTTATAATTGTAAAGAAATGTATCACATGTGGTGTTTACATTTCTTCATGTGGCAATATTCATGGTTTTTGTGTTTTATATGAGCAAGTCTCAAAAGGAGTGTTAGTTATGTCAACAAATTTCTCAACAATCGCCCCGCTCAGCGCCTCAACAATCTCGCGCGCACCCTCTTTTGTAAAAGAAGGAGCCGCAGAAACAAAAGCTGAGCCAAAGGCGGAACAACCCGTCGCAAGCAGCAGCATTTATGATGACGGCACCAAAAAGAAAAAAAGTCACTGGTTTTTGAAAACAATTGTTTCTCTGGCGGTGATTGCGGGTGGTCTTGCTGCTGCAAAAAAATATGTTCCCCAGCTTAAAAACCTTGATACTACTGTAAAATTTGCAGATGTCAAAGGTTACAAAGACAAAGCCCTCTACTTAGTAGCAAAAGGCGGGGAAAAAGTTATTGAATACTGGAATTCCGGTTACAACTGGGTGAAAAGCCTGCTGCCAAAAGGCAAAGAAGCCGCAGCAAAAACTGAATCCAAAGCTTAAGCATTGAAAAAACAGCCCCTAAAGGCTGTTTTTTTATGGGGATTTATATATTAATACTATTAACCGCTCTCATTCCAACCTACCCAAACCCGGGGAAGGAGCAGTCGTTGCATTGCGCCGGTATTGCGTGCGAATGCGGGTGGGGAATGACCTTAAACTGCCTTGAAAACCCTCAAATACCCATTTTTACTTTACAAGATTTTGCGGTGGGAACCGTTTCACTTTTCCCACCCTACAATTCACGCAGGCGCGGGGTTTGCTTAATTCTCCCTCCCCAAGCGCTACTTATTTCTGAATTATTCCCCTCTCCGATGGGAGAGGGTGCCCGCAGGGCGGGTGAGGGCTTACACTTTAGGGAAAAACCAGGGCCTGGCTGGGGAGCGGCTTAAAACCCTTTGAAAACCGGAGATTTAGATTTTTAGATATAAATTCCTTTTCACAGCATTTGAGTTTATTAAAAATGCTGTGTTATAATGCAACTAATGAATATAGTTGTACGGAAATCAGTTAAATTACTATTATTTTGGGCGCTAGTTTCGGCGTTTTTTGCCTCGAATGCCCATGCGGGCGTTTTTGCACCGCTCCAGCCGGTGCCGGAACCGGAAGAAACAGAAGAACAGCCTGTTGACAATCCCGAGGTTCAGATAAACAACGAAGAACCCGCTCCCGCTGATTACGGACTATTTCCGGGATTGCAGTATTACGGCGTTTCTTCGCCGGTTGTAGAAACAAGAACTCTTCAGGGCGGAACCACTGTACTTCGCAGAGAAACAAAACTCATGGAGGGGAAATTGATGTTTATGGGCGGCGATTTGCCTATAAAACTTCGCCCTGCACAAATAATTTCCACCGCAAACCCGCTTTTAAAAGCCGGTGATACCGTTGAATTTGTGGTTGCGGAGGATGTTTTCCATAACAAAAACCTTATTGTAAAAAAAGGCACGAAAGTTACCGGTTTAATTCTTTCGCTGGTTGAAAACACCTATCATGGCGCCGCTGCGGAGATTACGATAGGGCAATTTGAGATAAAAGAAAAAGGAAACCGCACTTTTAACATCAAAGGTGTGATTGAAAAAAAAGGCTCAACCCACGAAAAAGCAATCAACAACTGGAGTTACATTATCGGGCCGGCTGTTTTCTGGATTAGAGGCGGCGAAACAAAACTTACCCCTGAAAAAGACCAGTATACGCTTTATATCGGCGATTATGCACAAACCGAAGAAACACCGATTGAGGGATTATGATGAAATTATTCAGAACGTTTTTAATATTGACCGTAATATTTTTTGCTTTCGGGCTTCCGTCCGAGGCTAGAAAACTGGTATTAAAAATCACTCCCGCCCAGAATATCTGCACAAAAGACGGCTCAATCCAAAAAGATGATGTTCTTGACTTTGCTGCTGCAGAAGATGTTTTGCGTGAGGACGGTTCCATTTATATTACAAAAGGAACACCCGTAAAAGCTATGGTTAGTTTTGTCCAGAGCGACGCATGGGTCGGTGACAGCTCGATTCTTGACCTTTCTCATTTTGAAACCAACGATGTTGAGGGCAATCCGATAGCTTTTGATTATAACCTGAAAATTACCGGCAAATACGGCTTATCCACCCCCTCGGAGCTCGCAAAATATTTTGTAAAAAGCTTTTTCTTTTACGCAAACCTTAATTATAAGCCCAATGAAGTCGTTTTTAACGTGCTTTTTGATGAATAGAGAGCCGGCGTAAAAAGATAGAATTTGCTTCACGCTTTAGAACGCAGGAAATTGCGTTAAGAGGCGGGGATTGTCCTTTTCCGTTCCGATTCCCCCGGGCATTTTGCGAAAAAAGAGTGAAATTTCGCTTTTTGAGCCCTCCTCCATAGTCACTCCAAAGAACAATCCCCGCCTCTTAACTTTACAAAATATAAAGCAGCAAATGTTAAGAAATATAAACCACCGAAAAAATAGAAATTTTTTTGATGATTTTTAAAGTTTCGGATAAAAATTTTTTATTTTTTGCAAAAATTTTTGCAAAAATTCTGCGATTGTTTAAAAAATAATAAAAAATTCAAATCGTTTTTGAGATTTTTCAATCTCCTGTAAACTGCTCTATACTTGAAAAATTGCCCTCCATGGTATTAAATGGGATAATCTGAATCGGGAATGATTTCCCGAAATTTATATGTAACAATGCCGACATTAAGGAACGAAAAAATGGAAAAAATCACAGTAATTGATTATCTTGTAAAAGAGCTGCAAAAACTAGGCGTGGAGGACTTTTTCGGGCTACCCGGGGATTATAACTTCAATATTCTCGACGCAATAATCGCCAATCCCGAAACAAACTGGATAGGCTGCACAAACGAACTCAACGCGGGCTATGCAGCGGACGGATATGCAAGAATAAACGGCTACGGCGCTGTTGTTACGACTTTCGGGGTGGGGGAATTGAGCGCGGTGAATGCAATTGCGGGAAGCTACGCTGAAAATGTCCCTGTTGTGAAAATTGTCGGCGTGCCGGCAACGAAATTTATAAAAAACAACACCTTGCTCCACCATAACTTCCAAAATCCCGACTATTACGCCTTTCAGCGGGTGTTTTCAAATGTTGTCTGCGCCAGTGCTTTTCTGGATTTTGATAATGCGAAAAATGAAATCGACAGAGTCCTTACAATAATGTTAAAAGAGCAAAAACCCGTCTATATTGCGGTTCCGATGGATGTTTGTTATGCGGAAATTGAGGACGAACCGCAGATTTTTGCACCGGAAAGTGATGAAAAATCGCTCAAAGAGGCTTATGAACACATTATTGAAGTTCTAAACAGAGCTGAAAACCCGATTATACTCGCTGATGGGCTGGTCGAGCGTTTTAAAGCAAAAAAAGAGTTTACGGAATTTTTAAAAGCCTCAAACTACCCCGTAACAACTCTTTTGATTGGCAAAGACCTCGTGGATGATGACTACGGGCGGTTTTTGGGCACATATCAGGGCGAAGATATGAATAAAAGCGCCTATAATGCGATTAAAAATGCGGACGCGGTGGTTTGCGCAGGTACGGTGATGAGCGATTTGAACACAATCCGATTTAGCGTGCCCGTGGATGCCAATAAGGCAATTGATATTCAGGGAAATTATACGATTGTTGAAAATGTGCGCTATGACAACGTTTTGATGAAAGATATTTTGAAAAAACTTGCGCGGGGCGTGAAAAAAATTGATACCCAAATGCCGGAAACCGGCTGCGGATACCTTATGGAGCGTGCGGAAGCTGATACAAAACTTGCTGCGGACAACTTGTATCCGCGTTTCCAGGAATTTTTGGAACCATACGACCAAATTTTTGCCGAAACCGGCATAATTGCTTACGCAATGGCGCCTTTGCGCCTGCCAGAAGGGGCTAAACTCAATAATCAAATACTCTGGGGCTCGATTGGCTGGGCTACGCCTGCGGCAATGGGCGGTGCGTTTGCCTGCCCTGAAAACCGGACAATCCTCATAACCGGCGAGGGTTCACACCAGCTTACGGCAATGGAAGTCAGTACAATGATGAGAAACGGCCTGAAACCTGTTGTTTTTGTCATAAATAACGACGGTTACACGATAGAACGCCTGCTTTCAAAAGACCCGACGGACTGTTTTAATGATATTGCGCAATGGAATTACTCAAAACTGCCGGATGTTTTCGCTGGCGAAGTCTGGACGGCTCAAGCGCGTACTGTGGGCGAGTTTGAGGAGGTTCTTGAGCAGATTAAAACTATTCAGAAAACAAAAATGTGCTACGTTGAACTTTTTGTTGATAAAATGGATGTATGCGAGCTGACAAGGCTTGCTTTGAAAGGGTTAAACAGCAAAAATCCGGTAAAGGCATAAAATGCAAAAGACAAAAACGCTTTTTGATGTAATAGGGCCTGTAATGATAGGCCCATCCAGCTCTCACACGGCAGGTGCGGTGCGGCTGGGGCTTCTGGCGGGGAAAATTTACGGCAAAACGCCCGAAAATGTGAAATTTGTGCTTTACAATTCTTTTGCCAAAACCGGCAAGGGTCATGGCACGGACAAAGGGCTTTTAGGCGGGGTTCTCGGGTTCAATGTGGATGATGAGCGTATAAAAAACGCCTGTGAAATAGCCCGTGAAAGAGGAATCGCCTATGAATTCGAGTTTCGGGAGGATAATAACAGGCACCCGAATTCTGTGGAGATAATTTTTGAAAATCCCGACCGGATGACGCTTTGCGGGAGTTCGCTCGGAGCGGGTGAGGTCGTAATCAACAAAATTAACGGTTATTCCTTTGACATAAAAGGCGATTTTCCTACGCTCGTGTTGATTTACAGGGACAAACCCGGCATGGTTTACCGCGTTTCTGCGCTGATTCAGGGGCAGGATGTTAATATTGCCACGCTGCATTGCGACAGGAGCGCAAAAGGCGAAGAAGCGTCGATGGGCATTTGTCTTGATTCGCCGCTTCCGGATTATGTTATTCGTGAGCTGCAAAAAATTGATGAAATGTATTTGATTAGAAATATTGAAGCGTTGGATTAAAAAAAATATGGAAAAAATAGAAACTTTTGAAGATTTAATAAGTTACAGCGATTCTTCGGGGAAAAAAATTTGTAAAATCTGCGAGGAGGCTGAGGCGGAACATTTTGAAATTCCTGTTTCAAAAGTGCGTGAAAAAGTTAAAAATCACCTCGACGCGATGAAAAATGCAATAAATATCGGGCTGGAATCAAAAGAAAAGTCTGCCAGCGGGCTGTGCGGGGAGGATTGTGCAAAACTCAAGGCCCATTATGAACATGGAACAACGCTTTTTTCAAAAACATATCAAAAAGTGCTTTTGTATGCGCTGGCTACGATTGAGCAGAATCTTCGCATGGGGAAAATCGTTGCCTGCCCGACGGCGGGTTCGTGCGGGATTGTTCCTGCGGTGATAATCGCGCTTTCAGAGGCAATTAACGCGCCGGAAGAGGAGCAGATTAATGCGCTTTTGACTGCGGGCATGATTGGAGAGATTGTTTCTCATAAAGTTGCTCTGGCGGGTGCGGTTGCCGGATGTCAGGGCGAGTGCGGCGTTGCTGCGGCAATGGCTGCGGGTGCTCTTGTTGAGCTGTACGGGGGAAGTTCGTCGCTGGTTGTAAATGCTGCTGCTTTGACGTTGAAAAATATTATGGGGCTTGTTTGTGACCCTGTGGCGGGGCTGGTTGAGGTTCCCTGCGTGAAACGGAATGCTTTTCTCGCCATAAACGCTGTTACGGCGGCAGAATTGGCGATGGCGGGGGTAAAATCCGTTATTCCTGCGGATGAAGTTGTGGACGCAATGCGGCAGGTCGGGCAATTAATGTCGCCCCATCTGAAAGAAAGCTCCGAGGCGGGGCTTGCTGTGACCAAAACCGGACTTGAGATTTCCGAGCGCCTTGCAAAGCAGTGGGGGCTGGCGTAGGTTAGAAATTTACGCTTTACCCATCAATTTGCGCAATTCGTAGATTTCCTCGATGTGTTTTTGCGACAAATCGTGTGAACCGCCCAGAATAAAGGAATTCAAATAAATCTGCGCGTATGTTTCAGCGGTTTCCATCTTGTAATATGCGTCTTTTATGTCTTTTCCGCCGATGATAATCCCATGATTCGCCATCAGCACCGCGTCATGCTTGTCAAAGAATTTTGAAGTAAATTCGACCAAATCATCCGATGAGGGCATTGCGTAGTCAGCGAGCGGAATTTCGCCAAAATAGAAAACATTCTCCGAGATAATCGGTTTTGATAAAGGTATGTGAGCCACTGCAAACGATGAAACATAAGGCGCATGACAGTGAATAATTGCGTTTATGTCAGGGCGCATTTCATAAATCCGTGCGTGGAGGTGTTTTTCGGAGGAGGGTTTCTTTTTTCCTTTAACAAGATTTGTTCCAAAATCCATAATAACAACATCTTCAGGGCGCAAATCTCCCAGCGCCGAGCCCGACGCCGAAATCATGATATTTTCGCCCAGCCTGACGCTGATATTGCCTGATGTGCCCGGTGTGCAGTTTTTTTGACCTAATTTTTTGCCGTATTTGATAATCGAAAACAGATTTTTAAATTCATATAAATTCATGATTCCTATCATACCAAAGTTTGAGTTAAAATGGTATAATGTAAAAGCAGGAATTAGAGTATGGTTACAGATACCTACATTAATTATGACGAGGTTGCGCAGTGGCTTGAAGAATACAGAAAGCTCAAAACCTCACCCAAAAAAACGCAAATGCAGAACCTTATCGCAATTGCGTGCATGCCCCTTGTAAAAAAAATTGCCCATACTCTCGCCAGAAGAAGCACCGACCCTATTGAAGACATTATTCAGGTCGGGAGCGTAGGACTTTTGAAAGCAATAAGGCTTTACGACGCGGGTGTGAGCAAAAATTTCAAAAGTTATGCAATGTACATGATTACAGGCGAAATCCGCCATTATTTGCGCGATAAAGCCTCCATGATTAAGGCTCCGAGGGCTATTCAGGAGCTTGCTTATCGTGTGCACAAACTCAGCGCGGAACTTGCCGATGAAATAGGTGAAAATCCTACAGAAATGGAAATTGCCGACAAAATGGATCTTCCTGTTCAAAAAGTTTCGGAGGCAATCGAAGTAGATAGAAGAAAACACCCGATTTCTCTTGACCAGCTTGCTTTTACAACAGAAGAGGAATATTCGACATGGGGAGATCAGATTGCGGATTTGAGCTACCAAAATTTGCAGAATTTTCAGGAGGACAGGATTCTTCTTGCGGAATCTTTGAAAAATCTGGACAAATCATACAAAGATGTCATTGATATGATTTATTTTCAGGAAATGAGCCAGACGCAGGTCGCGGAAAAGCTCGGTATATCGCAAATGCAGATTTCACGCAGGATAAAAAAGGCGCTGCATATGCTTTTTGAGATGATTAGAGAGAAAAAAGAATGATTTCGATTGAAACAGTTTTGGTAGTTTGGGTTTTTGTGATGGCGATTTGCCTCGGAAGCTTTCTGAATGTTGTTATTCTCCGCGGTTTCAGCGGTGAATCAATTGTTCTTCCGCCCTCAAAATGCCCGCATTGCTCTCACAAACTGGCGCCATGGGATAATATTCCGGTTCTTTCTTTTCTCGCCCTCGGGGGAAAATGCCGGTACTGCAAGGAAAAAATCAGCTTTCAATACCCGCTGGTTGAGCTTTTCACCGCACTGACGGTCACGGGGATTTATTTAAAATACGGATTTACGCTCAACACGCTGTTTTTAACGGCTGCCGCTGCATTGTGCATTGTGATGGCGGTTTGCGACATAAAAGAACGCATTATTTTCGATACTCATGCTTATATTCTGGGCGTTCTGGGGCTGATTTACAACTTTTTTAACATTGCAGGCACAAATCATACAAAAATAACCCTTTTTCTCGCCGGAATTAAGCTTACAATCTGGCAATCCTTTATTTATGCGCTTCTCGGGCTTGTTGCCGGCATAATAATAATGGAGGCGCTCGCGCGGATTCCGCAAATTTTTATCGGCAAGCGTGCTTTCGGAGAGGGCGACACATACATAGCGGGCGCGCTGGGGGCTTTTTTCGGGATTTCAAACCTTATTGTAATTATTTTGTTCAGCCTGATTTTTCAGGTGCTCATTATACTTCCGATGTTCCTGTACAAGCTTTTCAAACAGAAAAATTACAGGCTTTTCAGCGCTTTAATTCTTTTTTTGCTGCTTTTTGTTCTCATCGCTCTTGGCAATTTTTATGACGTGCTGGGCGAGGGTTGGCTTTACTGGTTTGCGATTGCGCTGCTTGCGTCGATTGGATATTATTGCTGCCGGGGCATTTTGACGGGAATAAAAGACGGAAACGGCCTGACTTACCTGCCTTTCGGCCCTGCGCTCATTCTCGGAGCGTTTGTGGTGATATTTTTTGCCGGTATTTGAATTTTTTAGCTTAATTCCCCTCTCCTGACGGGAGAGGGTGATTTTTCAATGTGAGCAACGCGAACATTAGAAAAATGGGTGAGGGACGATTAAAAAATAGCCAGTTCAAGCAGACTGACCCCTGCAAACCTCACAAATACTGTTTTTATCGCTCCCCACCCCGGCCCTCCCCAAGTCGGGGAGGGAGAACCAAACAGCCTTCCCCAACTCGGGGAAGGAGCAGTCGTTGCAATACGGCAGTATTGCGTACGAATGCGGATGGGTAGCGGTCACAAGCCATCATAAAAACCTGAAATTTACACTTTTGCACGTTTTTGCGGTGGGAACTGTTTTACTTTTCCCACCCTACAACTGCGAGAGCGAAAGAGTGCATATTTTCCCTCTCCCGACGGGAGAGGGTGCCTGCAGGGCGGGTGAGGGGGCGGTTAAAAAAGGGAAAATTCAAAAAAACAACCCGAAATTCCGGAGTTGCTTCGTAACAATAGAAAAAACTTTACCAATTCGCCGTTTGCCCCGCAATGACGATTTTTGGGGGTATTCCGGCATTTTGAAGCGGAATTAAGAGCAAATTTTCTTCAAATCCTTTTTTGCATTGTCCGAAATCTGCCTGAAACCGAACTTGTCGCGCAGAAAATTAATCATGTTGGGCGTGAGAATGTTTGCTGAACATTCCGGCAGGTAAATGTCGCGAATCCCGATGAGTTTGAGGTTAAAAAGGTGCGAAATCGTGTGAAGATTGCACTGCGTCATAAACATCGACACGGGAAATTTTGAAAGGTCAATATTTTCTTTCAATTTTTCAAGAATCTTGTAAATCAGCGAGGTATTGAAGTACGAATCAATGTGGAAAACATTCTCCCTGTCCGAGCTTACGGCGGTCGAAAGAACATAGCTTGTTTCGGGCACATTTGCCACCAGCTCGTTAAAATAATCCTGCGCAAAAAGCGAATGATTAATCAAACCGACGATGAAAAGATGTTTTATCTCGCCGTTTTTGATTTTTTCAATGATTTTATCGACTTTTTCCATAATTTTTTGCTCGTCATAACCAACAAGCACCGGAGGCGATTTTACCTCGTCATCAAAGCCTTTTGCGTCGATTGCAGCCTGAATAACGGGTGAAAAATCATCATTTACGATTTTTCGCATGCCTTTGCCGGAAATCGGATTGGTTGTAAAAATTCTGCCTCTAAAAAGCCGCTCAAATTTATGCTGGGCGTTCTGGGTAATGACGATTGCGCCTTTAAAAAGCGAAAAATCCATCTGAAAATTGTCCAGCGACTTTTGAAAATGCCCGACAAGGTTGGGATATTGGGCAAATTTCGGGTATGCGTGCGCAACAATCATCCCGTCATGAGTATAAATATTTATATCCTCATTTTTTGTCGCTTCCAGCAGCCTTTCAAAATCGTACAGATTTTGACCTGTAACAAGGATTGCCGGCCCCTTTTTAATCTCTGTTGAAATCTCCACGGGGCGGATATTTCCGTAATATTCTTCTTTTGCGCTGTGAAGTTTTCTGTGGATGTCAAAATTTGCTTTTGCAAAATCGTTTATTTTTCGTGTGAGTTTTGCCTCGTTAAAAGTGCTGAAATTCAGGCTGTTAAAGAGTTTTAAAATTGCATTTGTTTCCTGATTGCAGTCGGATTTGTAATTTTCCAGCTCAACAAGCCTTACGGCAGCGCTTTTTATGAGCTGCAGGATGATTTCCGTCAGGTTTTTGACATTTGTGCTCATGGCTTTGTTTCTCAGCACAGCCTGCCTTTCGCCCTGATTTATCATGCTGATGAAGTCAAAATTTTCGATTTTTAAGTGCGAATGCAAAATCTGGCAGTCGATATTTCTTTTTTCGCATACCTCCATAAAAACCCGCTCGACTTCTTTCTTTTCACGGTTAATTTCCCTCAAAAGCTGTTCAAATTCCTGCCTGTTAAACTCATAGCCGACGATGATTAGCGAAAGGTAGCGGATAATTTTGGATTTTAGTGCCGGATTGTCATATCCCAGCTCAAGCATTTTCACCACGTAATAGGTGATTTGCTTCAATTCGTAAAGCAAAATCTCCATCAAAGAGTACATTACAGGGTCAATGCTGCAATTTCCCTCGATTGCGCAATCGTTGAATCCGATATTTTCGTCAGCGTAATAGTTAAACATAATTTTCCCGAATCTAGCCCGTCCTCTGTGTAATTCCTTGTTTATGAGCGGCAATTGTATTTTAAACTCAATCATAATTTTTTCCATTAGAAAAAAGTTTAATTTTTATATTGGGCGGAAGATTAACACTCTGCACTCGCCTGCGCGGATGGGAGAGGGCATATTTTCCCTCTCCCGAGGGGTTAGCGGGCAATACAAAAAAGGACAGACCCGAAAAGCCTGCCCTTTTTCATTTGATGTGCGTAAATTAGTACATTTCCAGTCCCATGTAATTTGTTCTTGCCTGATTGGCAGTGGATTCGAGCATTTTTGCAAGCGCGTTTTCCACGAAAATTTTAACTTTTTTTACGTCGGCCTGAAGCTTCAAATAATTTTCTTCTTCAAGCTTCTTTAGAGCCAATTTGAACTTGTAAAAATCAAAACCGTACATGATAAATACTCCCTTTTGTTACTTTCTGTCACATTTAATATAACGGCATTTTGTGTTTTAAACTTTAGTACATTATGTTATATATTTACATTTGTTTACAATATACTTAGGTGCTATAATTTTTGTATGAAAAAGTTTTTGTATATATTCCTGTCAATGCTGCTATTTGCGGGCGTTTGCATGGCGTCGGTTCAGCCGACTTATGTTTCTACCGTGCCGAAAAATGTTTACGGCTTTTTGCAGGTGGAAAAAAATTTCGGAATTTACGATAAACCCGAAGAAAAAGCCCAACTTTTGGACTATATGTCATGGGATAATGAAAAAGTTGACCTCAATAACCATAAACTTTACCCGGCGCAGGTTTTCAGCGTTTTTGTGCCCAAAAAAAATTACGCTTTCTGCTATGTTATGGATGAAGAAAACGGATTTTATAAAATTGTTTATGACAAGAAAAACGGGCTCACGGGCTGGGTTAAGCCTGAAAAATCCGAAAATTTCTGGACGCTCAAGGATTTTTATACATATTTCGGTAAGAAAACAAGCCTTTATTACCTGAAAGACGTAGATATTCACACCCGGAACCTGCGCAGCGCCCCGTCAGATACGGCGCAGTCAATCGGCGGGTTCAATGTGGCAAAAAACATAAAACTCGTGCTCATAAAAGGAAACTGGGCGCTTGTTTCCGTGATTGATTACGAGGGTACCGTTCCCAAAACCGGTTTTGTCAAATGGCGCGACGCAGACGGGTCGGTGCTGCTGTTCCCTAAAATGGATTAATCCCGCACCGCAGCCGCGTACGGGCAATTATGTGAATAAAACTAAGAAAAGTTAAAAACTGAATAAAAAGCAAAATAAAAATAGATAAAAAACGGACAAAAAACCAAATCCAGGCCCGGTCTAAACAAAAACCCAACCCCCAACCCTGGCCCAAACCTCACCCCCCAAACTTTATCCTTAAACGTCACCCTGAAATTGCTTCAGGGTCTAATCAGCATGATATATATGTTTTTAACGTTGAAAAGCTGTTTTATGTTTTCTGGTGAGACCCTGAAACAAGTTCAGGGTGACGAAAAGTAAGCCGTCATTCCGGGCTTGACCCGGAATCGCAAGGTTGAAGTCGATGGACATTGACCTTGCGACCCTGAATCAAGTTCAGGGTGACAGAAAGCGTGATGAAAATGTTATAACATACGTTATAACGCACGTTATAACCTCATTTCACCCCTATATGTTATAATTGAGAAATTAACATAAGGAGAATATCAATGAAAATGAGCGACGAAAAAATTAAGGAAATCTGGGATATCATCAACATGCAAAAAGTTTCCCTCTACGCGGAAAAATGGCTGGAAAGCGGCGGAGACGGGGAACACGAAGCCCTGCTTACGCAAAACGAATACCTGCTGCACAAAATCCAAACCTTCTGCTTCAACAATCTCGGTCTTCCCGAAACTAAAGAAATCTAAATAAACGAAAACGCAAGAAGCAGGCTGATAACCAGCGTCAGAACCTGAACATTCGTATAATATTGAATTTTTTCATAGCTTGCAAAATGCCCGATTATGAACGGCAAAAACAGAAAAATCGGGAACATCGCCGCATAAACAGCGTTTCCGTTGTAAAGATTGCTCAACGAAAACCAGATAATCGAGATAAAATACGCGACCATCGTCACGCTGATAAAAACCGTAAAAAGTGAAAGGAATTTTACGCGGTTTTCAAACCTGTACAAAAGCAATTTTCCGAAAATAAAGCCGAAAATAAGAATTATGTTCGTGATAATTATTGCCAGAAGCGAGTTCGGGAACAGCCCGATGATTTTTGCGATTTCACTTAACATAAAGTTGCCTCCTGCGGCGCAAATTCGGAGATTTTGTTCATAAATTCAATACATTTTCCAAAAACAAAATCACGCTCATTGTCCATAACCACCAGATGATAGCTGTTTTCGAGCTGAATATACTCACGAATGCTTGATGAAATGTTTTTGTAAACAAATTCTGCACTTTTCGGGCTTGTAAGGTCGTCTTCTTTCGCGTGCATGAGCAAAACGGGCGATTTTACCCTGTGCATGTTTTTTTGAGCCGCTTTTGACATTTTTAAAAGCTCGTAAATGCAGCTCATCGGATAATTGTCCAACGCAACCGTGTTTTTCTTCTGCAAAGCGGCGATTTTCTTCCTCAGGGTTTCGTTTTTCAGCCCGTAAGGCTCTCTTTCGGGGAACGAATAATAATATCGCAAAATCGTATGCAGCCCCATGGGCATTAAGAAATTGTACCACGGAATCGTCCATCCATCGAGGAAAAGCGTCGTAGAAAGCGAAAGAATTCCCTTTACATCATCATATTCGGACGCAATAGCAAGCGCAAGCACCGCACCCATGCAAAGTCCGCCCAAAAACACTTCGTCGTACTTTTTTGACAAATCCCTGTAATGGCTGGTCGAATCAGTGTACCAATCCTCCCATTTTACGGTTTTTATGCTTATCGGGCTGGTTCCGTGACCGGGCAAACAATAGCAAAACACGTCAAAATCCGCCTCAAAAAGCGCTCTGCCGAGTTTTTTCATTTCAAAAGGGCTGCCCGTCATCCCATGGAACAACAGGACAGCTCTTTTACAGGATTTTTCATGCTTGAATTCAAAATCTAAACTTTCAGCCAATTTTTAACCCTTTGTATGTCTGGCAAACAGCTGGTCAATCAATTCAAGCGCCATGTCGATTTCCTCATCCGAGAAATAGAGCTGCGGAACGAGCGTGATGATATTTTTATAATATCCGCCGTTATTTAGAACAATACCGCATTTTTTACCTTTATATGTGAGGTTTCCTTTCAAGCCGTCTTCGATAATGTCGTCACAAAGCTTTTTCGCCGGCGTAAATCCGTCTTCTTCGGTAACTTCAATGCTCAAAGCAAAGCCAAGACCGTTGACAGTACCGATATTTTTGTATTTTTTCTCTAATTCTTTCAGTCCGTCGAGGAATTTTGCGCCTTTTCTTGCGATTTCGCGCTCAAGCGTTTCTCTTTCTTCCTCAAATATCGACATAACTTCATATCCGGCGCGGGTTCCGATGGGGTTAGCCGCATAAGTCGAATGAGTTCTGCCGGCTGGGAAAACTTTCGGGTTTATGAGCTCTTCTTTTGCCCACATTCCGGCAAGCGGGTTCATGCCGTTTGTGATGGATTTTGCAAAGGTCATTGCGTCGGGTTTTACGCCGAAATGTTCCATTGCCCAGAGTTTTCCGGTTCTGAAACATCCCATCTGGACTTCATCGACCATAAATATTATGTTATGTTCGTCGAGAACTTTTTTGAGCTCTTTAAAATAGCCTTTCGGGGGAACAATGTACCCGCCTGTGCCCAAAAGCGGCTCTGCGATGAATCCGCCGAATTCGCAATCTTTTGTTGCAGGGTCATAAATGCCGTTATATTCGCTTTCAAAGAGCCTTGCGAACTGTTTTGCGCAATACATGTCGCAGGATTCGCATTTTTTGCCGTAAGGACATCTAAAACAGTACGGGAACGGCACAAAATGCGCTGTATCTGACATATGACCGAAGTGTTCGCGGTAGCGGTAGCTGGAAGTTACGGCTGTGGTGCCGATTGTTCTTCCGTGGTAGCCGCCCATGAATGCGAACATTCTGGGTTTTTTCGTGTAATTGCGGATGAGCTTGAGCATATCTTCGTTTGCCTGTGCACCGCCTACGTTAAACTGTACGCGCCCTTTAATTCCGTATCTGTCGAGGTTTGCCAACGCAATTTTTCTCGCAAGAAGGGCTTTGTAGTCATAAACGAATCTTGAAGAAATCTGGGGCATTGAGCTATATTGATCCATAACAGCGTCGAGGATTCTTTTGTTTTTGAACCCGAGGTTGCACGCAGAATACCACATTTGCAAATCAAGATAAGGAGTTTCATTGCCGTCGTACATGTACGAGCCTTCGCAATCTCTAAAAATGGTCTGTTCATCGTGATAGTGAACCGTATCGCCCCATGAGCAGTATTCTTTGTCTATTTCTTTGATTTCGTCATCCGACAAATTGACTCTTTTTAAACAAGTATCTTCTTTAGTTGCGAGCATTTGAATCTCCTTTATAGTGTTTTTAAAAATTCCGGTATTTCTTTAAAAGAACTAAACCCAATCAAACCATTTTCTGCGATTTTATTCTTTTTACAATACTCCAATAGTCTTCCCTTGGCAAATATTTTGTCAGCTTTTTTAGAAGCACAAAAATCCGAAACCCCGTCACCAACGTAATATACGGCTTTTGTAACATTTTTTCTGTTTTTTATTATATTGCACTTGCACATCCCTGCTCCTGTCCTGCATTCGGGGTTGGAGTAGGGGAAAGTGCAGAGAAATTTCCCGTTTTTAATTTCAAGGTGGTTTGAAAAAACTTTTATGTCATTTAGTCCGTTTTTTTCGAGGATTCTGTTTATAAAATAGTCGAATCCGTCTGAAACAATGCAAAAATCAATATTTTCAGCTTTCACAAATTCCATAAATGCTTTAAAATGCTCATCAATTTCAATGCTGTCAATGAAGTTTGAGATTTCTTCGTTCGTGAGCTGCGGAATCAACTCCATCTGGCGCGAGGTGCATTCGCGCGAGCCAATTTTCCCGCTAATCCATTCTTCTTCCAACTCAAGCCATTTTTTGTCTGCATAAACGCGTAAAAATTTGTTTAGTGTGTCTTCTTTGGTAATAGTTCCGTCAAAATCGCAAAAGATTTGGAGTTTATTCATCAAAAATCCTCTCTGTATAAGGATTATAAAACAAAAACTGGAAAAAATCATAAAAACTCATCCAATAAAGCAAAAATCTGCCCTCCCTCATCCGTCAGGAGAGTGTTTAGCTAGATTCTCCCTCCCCAAGCGGGACTCTGCCGAGCAAACGATTGAGTATCGTTTGTGAGAGGGGGCCGGGGTGGGGGACAGCCCAGAGGGGTAAATTAGGAGAAGACAGGGGTGAGGGCCTGCCCGTAGGGAAAAATCAGGGCCGGAGTAAGGAGCAATTCTTGAAAAAACCCGCAATCTTACCTCAAAAACTCCTCAAAAGACTTCTCCGGAACGATTTTGAACCCGCAGCCCTCAAGCATTTCAAAATTTCCCGACAAAATCCTCGTATCATAAACCGGATAAGCCCTGCAATAAAGCGACCGCCAGCGGTAATCTTTGCATAAATTGTCTTTTCCGAGCGATTTGCAGGTGAAAAGCAGCGTGCCGTCTTCTTTTGCCCCGCTGATGAAAAAATGGTTGTATTTTTTGTCCCATTCTTTCATTTTTTCAAACTGTTCAGGGGTTTTTATGTAATTTTCGCCTATCAAAAACGTAATATTCTTACAGCAGGCGCCGCATTTTTTGCATTTGCCCGAGAGTTTGTAGCGCGAAGCACGTTTTGAGCAGAACAAGGAAAAATACTGTTTTAAAAGCCGGAAAAATCTCATCCCTTTACCCAAAAATCGTTTCTCGCAAGCGGAATATCAAAATTATCAAAACTAAAAATCTGCATAAAATAATACCCCTTTTCTCCGAGCACAAAGTAATCAATAAAATAATTTTTCGTTGTATCTACGTGAAAATCGCGTGACTGGTAGATTTTGTAGCCCCAGTGGTTGGTTTTGTCCTCTTTTTTGACAATTTGCACGCGAATGTATTCGTTTTTGAACCCTTTTGGCAAAATCAGCACGTAATGAATCTTTTGCCCGACGGCAAAATTGCGTGACGGGTAATTTACGGTTTCTTTTGTAATCGGCTGGGAATTAAAATACAAAAGCGCGTCATTTGAACATCCGGACAGCACAAACGGCGCCAGAAACATAAGCAGTAAAAGGAAATTTTTAAAAATCTTTCTCATTTATTTAAATTTTCGATTTAAGGAAATTAACCCTGTCTTTGAGCTCTGATTTTAATTTTTCGTCGGTTGAAAGGTTGATGAATTTTTCATAATTTTCGACCGCTTTTGCGTAATCCTTTTCCGTTTCGTACGCCATAGCCAGAGTGTAGTATGCATATGGATATTCGGGGTTTATTTCCAAAATTGCGTTCATTAGCTCTTTTGTTTTCTCAAAATTCTTCTGCTCCGCGTAGCAAAGCCCTGCATTGAACATTGCGTCAACATTTGCGGGGTTGACTTTCATCAGATGTTCGTATTGAGCAAGCGCTTTTTCGGTTTCGTTGTTGAGTTTGTAGGTATTTCCGAGCTTTAGAATCAGCGCTTCGTCGTTTGGCTCGGTTTTGAGCGCTTTTTCGTACTGTTCAATGGCTTTTGCGTAGTCTTTTGACTTCAAATAATTATCTCCGAGCCCCTCGAGTGCGTCAGCGGAATTTTCGTCGATTGAAAGCGCTTTGTTGTATGCAGCCTGCGCTTCAGCGTCTTTGTTGTATTTTGAAAGCGTTCCAGCGTAACTTACGATGGTTTCTTTGTTTTCAGGATCGATTTCAAGTGCGCGTTCGTACTGTTCGATTGCTTTGGACTTGATTCCGAGCTCGTCATAGGAGCGCGCCATTGAAGTAAGCGCTTTAACATCGTCTTTTTTCAAGGCGGCTGCTGATTCGTAGCAGTTTATTGCTTTTCTCTGGTTTCCGGCCTTTGCAAATGCGTCGCCCTGAGAAAGATATGCTTTTGAGAGGTATTCTTTGACCTTTGGTTCGGCTTTTTGGGAATAAAGGCTTTTGTAAATCGCGATTGCGCCGTCAAAATTCTGCATTGCATGGAGCGCAATGGCTTTATTGAACAGCACATTGTAATCATTTTTGCTTTTCAGCAGAATTTCGTCATAAATTTTGATTGCCTGCGTGTAATCCTTGTTCAGGTGGTAACTTCTTGCAAGTTCGCGTTTTGCGTCGTCATAAGCCGGATCCGCCTCAAGAGCCCTTGAGAAAAATTCAATAGCTTTCGGGTATTGCCCGTTTTTTTCGTAAATCACCCCCAGATTGAACAACGCGCCGGAGCTTTTCGGGTTGTGAACGAGATATTCCTGATATTTTGAGATTGCGTCGTTAGTTTTGCCCATATCAGCCAGAAGATTTGCATAATCGAGCTTCAAATCCTCCAAATCCGGTTTAATTTCAAACGCTTTTCTGAATTCAATCAGCGCAAGTTCATTTTTTTCAAGTTTTACATAAGCAATCGCCATATTTCCATGCGAAGCGTAATCAGAAGGGTTTGCCTGAACGGCTTTTTTCAGCATTTCAACAGCGTTTGTGTAGTCGCCCGAGCGCAGCATTGCAAGCCCGTAATTTGCATATTCTTTGAAGCCTGCAGGATTTTTTGTGTAAAGATTTGCGTATTCGTCTGCAGCGTCCTGATATTTTTCGAGTTTCATGTAAATTGAAGCGATATTTTCACGCGCCTCGGTGTTGTCAGGGTAATAGCCGAGGAAAGTTTTGTAATATTTGACTGCTGCGGGGTAATCTTTTTGTAAAAACTTAACGTTTCCGAGATTCAGGTAGTTATATTTATACTCGGGGAAGATGTTCAGCGCCTGAGAATAAGCCTGAAAAGCGCTTTCGTAGTCATTTTGCTGCTGGAGGATATTTCCCATGCTTATATAGACAACAGCGTCATTAGGCTTGATTTTTATCGCTTTTTTGTAAGCCACAAGCGCGTTTTGCCAGTCGCCTATTTCAGAATACAGGCCTCCGAGCTTTATGAACAGGATTGCCTCGTCGGGCGAGGTTTCAATAGCTTTTTTCAGCTGGTCAATTGCCTGCAAATAGTCGCTTTGCTTCTCAAGTGTGCTTGCGTTCTGGAAATATTTGTAAGATTCAGAACTCATCTTTGCATCAGCGCTCATCGCGCCAAGCGCCAGAACAAGGGATATTGCCAGTATTAGTTTCCTCTTCATGCTTTCAATTATCGCCTTTTTTAGTAAATCAGTCAAGTTTTAAGTTTTTTGGGGGGCGGGGTGTGAAATAACAGGGTTTAGCTTAATTCCCCCTCCCCGACTCGGGGAGGGGCGGGGTGGGGAGCGATAAAAACAGTTGTAGGGTGGGAAAAGTGAAACGATTCCCACCGTAAAAACGTGCAAAAATGTGAATTTTAGGTTTTTGTAATGGTTTGTGACCGCTCCCCATCCGCATTCGTACGCAATACTGCCGTATTGCAACGACTGCTCCTTCCCCGAGTTGGGGAAGGGTGCTTGATTTGACCATTATTTATCCTGCTCACCAACAAGCTTTTTATAAACCTGTGAATTAATCTCGCCGCCAATAAGCATAATCAAAGACGTCCAGTAAAGCCAGACCATAAGCATTGCAAACGCCCCGATTGCCCCATAAACGCGGTTGTAAGTGTTGAGATTGTTAATATAAACCGAAAACCACCAGGAGCCCAAAAGCCAGAATACGCAGAAAAACAGCGTTCCCGGCAGGGAGGATTTGCTTTTGATTTTTTCATGCCCCCTTGTTGCGGGCAAAATGTAATAGTTCAAAAACGCCATAAAATAAAGCACAACAAAGGAAACAGGCCATCTTGTTATCATGACGATATTTATGAAATTGTCGCTCATGTGGATGAAATTCAAAAGGAATTGGAGGATGATTTTGCCGAAAATAATGAGGTTTACGGAAATAAACATCACAAAAGCGTTGATAAATACCATTAAAACCGAAATTATCCTTGTAACAATCAGATTTCTGTATTCTTCTATGCCCAGCGCGCGATTCAGCCCTTTTATGATTACGAAAATCGCATTAGAAGCAAGAGCCACGGTCACTACGAACCCGAAAATCGCCAGAAGACCGCCTTTTTGGAAAATTACGACCTCCTCGAGCACCTCTTTTATCAGCCCCACGGACTGATTCGGGGCGACTGAATCCAGAAAATGGATAATCGGCATCATTAGCGATTTTTTCCCGAGCCAGCCGAAAAACGACATCACAAAAAGCATAAACGGAAAAATCCCGATAGCAAACCAGAACCCCATCTCCGCAGCCATGCCGAGAAAATCATCGACAATAACACGCCTGACGAGATTCACAAGATAATTTTTTGTACTGTTCACTATTTCCATAAAAATCCGTAATGCCCTACATCAATTTTTCTATTTCTTCAAGAAGCTTGTTTTTTGCGACAACCAGCGGTTTTTTGATTGTGCAGCCCGCCGCAAAAGTATGCCCGCCGCCGTTGAAAACGGACGCAACCCTGCTCACATCAATGGTTTTGCTGCGCAGGCTGACTTTTGTTGTTTGTTCGTCAACTTCTTTTGCAACAAACGATACCTCTGTTGTGTTAATCTGCCTCAAAGCCTCCACAATCCCCTCTGTGTGGTCGTTTTCAGCATTAAAACGCTTCATATCTTCATTGGAAATGGTTACATAAGCGATTTTTTCACCCGCTGCAAACCCTGCATTGGCAAGGCAATACGCCTGAAGCATAACCATCGGCTTTGGCTTGGATTCGTAACAAAATCTTGAAATAGAAGCGGGATTTGCGCCCAAATCGACCAATTCAGCAGCTTTTCGGAGTGTTTGGGCCTTAGTGTTTTCAAATCTGAACCCGCCCGTATCCGTCAAAATCGATGTGTAAAGGCAGATTGCGGTATTTTGGGAAATTTTTATGCCGAGCTCTTTTAAAATGTCAAAAAGCACCTCACCCGCAGAAGAAGCGTCAGCATTGATAAAATTGACCATGCCGTAACCGTTGTTTGTCTTGTGATGGTCAATATTCATCGTGGTTTTTGCGGATTCAAAAATTTTCAAACCGTCAGTCATGCGGTCTTTTGCGGCAATGTCGATTGCGATTGCAGTGTCGAAATTTTCGTTTTGAATTTCTGCTGCGCGCTTAACATTTTTTATTTCAGGCAAAAAATGGTAAATATCGGGCACTTTTCCCGCAACGACCATTGTAGAATCCTTTGAAAACTCCTCACGGAGGACGTTATGAAGCGCAAGCATTGACCCGAGCGTGTCGCCGTCGGGGTTTACGTGTGAAAAAATTACGATTTTCTCTGCTTTTTCGATTGTATCCGTAAATAATTGATAATTCATAATTTTTATTCTTTAATAAAAAAATTATATAACAAAAATAACGGAAATTAAGGTTAATTATGCTTATTCACGCAATCCTCCTAATCGCAATGCTTTTCGCCATCGTCGGCTCCTGCGTTGTGTTCACAAACGCAATCGAACACCTCGGAAAAGCCTGCAATCTCAATGATGGCGCTGTGGGAAGCATTCTCGCCGCAATCGGCACGGCTTTGCCGGAAACAATTGTTCCGCTCGTGGCAATTTTTGGCGCATATCTTTCAAAAACAAGCATTTCCACCGGTCAGGACATCGGAATCGGCGCGATTCTCGGCTCGCCTTTTCTGCTTTCAACGCTGGCGATGTTTGTGACGGGCGCTGCGGTTCTGGTTTTTTCAGGGATGAAAATCCGCGCTGTTTCGATGAAAACAGATTACAAAATCGTTTTTCGTGACCTGCGATTTTTCATAATTAGCTATTCTGTTGCCATTCTGGCGGGTTTTGTGGGAAATTATCCCGTAAAATGCCTTATTGCAGCCTTTTTGCTGACTTATTATTTAATTTACGTTTTTCGGACAATAAATCGTTCGCTCTGTGAAATCGAGGGCGGTTGCGAGCTTGAGGAGCTTTATTTTCAGCGGATTTTCAGAAAATACAACATTTTTGTAATCGGTATTCAAATAATCCTCGCAATTGGTGCGCTTGTTTACTTTTCTCATGTTTTCGTTTTACAAATCACTTATTTTTCGCACGTTTTTCATCTGAATCCGCTGATTTTGAGCCTTTTTCTCGCTCCTGTGGCAACAGAGCTCCCTGAAATGTTCAACAGCGTCATCTGGTCAAAATCCGCCAAAGACACGCTCGCGCTGGGCAATATCACGGGCGCAATGGTCTTCCAGAGCTGCATACCGACCTCAATCGGCATTCTTCTGACCCCGTGGGTTTTTAATCAGACCTCAATTCTAAATATTGCCCTTGTTTTTGCCTCAAGCCTGCTGCTTCTGGGGTATTTGAAAATCAAAAAACGGGTTTCTCCGGCGATTTTGCTTGCATGCGGGGCTTTTTATGCGTTGTATGCGGTGTTGATTTTTGTTTAGTACGGATTTAAACGGAGCCTTTCGTTAATTCCCATTTTTTGAAATAAATTCAAAGCTTCTTCAGCCATTTTCTCATGATTTTCGAGCTTATTTTTCTAATGCTCGAAAAAACTTACATTGAAAAATTTCCCTCTTCCATCAGGAGAGGGTGCCCGCAGGACGGGTGAGGGTTTTCCCTTTAGGGAAAAACAAGCGCCTGCCCGGAGGGGAAAATCCGATTAGGGCAGGGGTGGAGAGCGATTGTGGACAAATTCACCTTACAGCGAAACTTTCTCCATCACTTCATCCGGAATATCAAAATTCGAGTAAACATTTTGCACATCATTGTGCTCCTCGAGCCTGTCCATAAGCTTCAAAAGGCTGGTTGCGACTGCGGGGTCTGTTACTTCGATTGTGTTCTCCGGAAGTCTGGAAAGCTCGGCAGATTTGTGCGTGAACCCTAATTTTTCAAGCGATTCTGTCACAATCTGGAAGTTTTCCACCGCGGTAATTACTTTGTATTCGTCTTCTTCGTCCAAAAAGTCCTCAGCACCGGCGTTTATCGCTTCTTCAAACAACTTTTCGTAGTTTGTTCCCTCTTTATCAAAGGTAATTACGCCTGCCTGCTTGAACATCCAGCCTACGCAGCCGGTTTCGCCCATGTTTCCGCCGAATTTTGTGAAATTGCTGCGCAAATCGCCCGCAGTGCGGTTTCTGTTGTCGGTCATGGCTTCGACAATGATTGCCGCGCCGCCCGGGCCGTATCCCTCATAGACAAGTTCTTCATAATTCTCAGAAGCGCCCTGTCCGGAGCCTTTTTCGATTGCGCGTTTGATGTTGTCGTTCGGAAGTCCGGCTGCTTTTGCCTTTTCAATCGCCGTTCTTAAACGGAAATTCGCTGCCGGATCAGGGCCGCCGAGTTTTGACGCTACGATGATTTCCATCGAAAATTTCTGAAAAGCCACGCCCCTTTGTGCATCGACTTTCGCTTTTTTGTGTTTAATTGTTGACCATTTTGAGTGTCCTGACATACATTTTTCCTTTTTTTCATATAGGGCGGGAGCCCATGGCTATCTTATCATGATTTTAGTGTTTGTTTAGGGGCACAGCCCCGTTTCCAGTCCTTGGTCTGAGTGTACTCCCTCCCCCTAAGTATTTCTGAATTATCTTCCCTCTCCGCTGGGAGAGGGTGCCCGGAGGGCGGGTGAGGGCTATCCCGTTAGGGAAAACCAGTAGAGGCGAGGGCTACCCCGTAATCGCCCCTAAACTTGCGCTCTGTACTATTTTAGCATACTTCGCAAGATATCCTTTATTTTCTTTTGGCTCCGGCGCTTTGAATTCCGCTTTTCTTGCGGAAATCTCCGCTTCATCAACGCAAAGCTCAATTTTTCGCTCCGGAATGTTAATTTTTATCAAATCACCGTCCTTAACAAGCCCGATGAGCCCGCCCATCGCCGCTTCCGGACAAATATGCCCTACGCAAAGCCCGCGCGTTCCGCCTGAAAAACGCCCGTCCGTAATAAGCGCAACTTTGTCGCCGAGCCCTTTTCCGACAATCATCGAGGTAGGCGCAAGCATTTCACGCATGCCCGGGCCGCCTTTCGGGCCCTCATAAGTGATTACCACAACATCGCCCGCAGCGATTTTATTCCTGTCAATCGCCTCCATTGCTGCTTCTTCGGAGGTGAACACCTTTGCTTTGCCCTCAAAAACAAGACAATTGGGCGAAACGCCGGAAATTTTAATCACCGCGCCCTCAGGAGCAAGATTTCCGCGAAGTACGGCCAGACCGGGGTTTGAGGTGATAGGATTTTCCATTGTTTTTATGACATTGTTGTCAGCCCACGCCATTTTTGCGATTTCGCTGATTTTTAAGCCCGAAACGCCCTTTGTGTCTTTCAATTCGCCGGTATGACCCCACATTGTCTTGAGAACAGCGGGAATTCCGCCTGCGTTGTGCAAATCAGTCATTGTCGGCAGCGCGGACGGGTCGAGTTTTATGATTTGCGGGATTTTGTGGCTTAATTCGTCAAAATCGTCCAAAGAAAGCTCGATTTCACCTGAATTTGCAATCGCAAGCAGGTGCAAAATCGTATTCGTTGACCCGCCGAGCGCCATATCAGCGGCAATTGCATTTCTCATTGAATCGCGCGTGATGATTTTTGAGGGGGTAATATTTTTTTCGACAAGTTCAACAACTTTTAGCCCTGATTCAAAAGCAATCCGGCGTTTTTTAGCGGAAACAGCCGCGGCAGTAGCGCAGAACGGCAGGCTCATGCCCATAACTTCTGTGAGGCAAGCCATTGTGTTCGCCGTATAAAGCCCCTGACAGGCGCCTGCGCCTGGGCAGCATTCGTCTTCAAGCTCGGTGAGGCGCTCTTTTGTGATTTCGCCGTTTGAAAATTTCCCGATTGCCTCAAAAGAGCCGCGAATCATTGTTAAAACTTCATTTTTGCTGCAACCGTCCATCATCGGGCCCGCTGTGACAACGATTGCCGGAATATTGAGCCTCATTGCAGCAATAAGCATGCCCGGTGTGATTTTGTCGCAGTTTGTCAAAAGCACGAGCCCGTCAAGCTGATGAGCTGACGCAACGGTTTCAACGCAGTCAGCAATCAAATCGCGTGACGGCAGGGAATATTTCATGCCCTCATGCCCCATTGCGATTCCGTCACAAACGGCAGGGACGCCGAAAATGAAAGCCTGACCGCCGCCCGAGTGGATTCCTTTTTCAATCTGGCGCTCCAAATCGCGCATTCCGGCATGTCCGGGCACGAGGTCGGAAAAGGAGCTTGCAATCCCGATAAAAGGACGTTTCATCCCCTCTTTTGAAACGCCGGTTGCGTACAAAAGCGCTCTGTGCGGGGCTCTGTGGATACCTTTTTTAACATTATCGCTTCTCATATTCTTTCCTTTGTCCTTGTGTTTGAGGGTTTGTGATTATTATACAACAATTTTTGGTTTATTATGAAATTTTCATGCTAAATGCGGGTGAATCCAAATAATAATCAATTCAAGCTGCCTTAAAACCGCTCCCCACCCCATCCCCCTCTCACAAACGATACTTAATCGTTTGTTCGGCAGAGTCCGTGCGGGGGAGGGAGCAGTCACCAAACTAGCTTAAAAAACTCAAAATCACTCCCTATCGTAACCTTCCCCAACTCGGGGAAGGAGCAGTCGTTGCAATACGCCAGTATTGCGTACGAATGCGGATGGGGAGCGGTTTTAAACCATAACAAAAAACTGAAATTTACACTTTTGCACAATCTTGCGGTGGGAACCGTTTCACTTTTCCCACCCTACAAATCAACAATCTTAAAACTGCTTCCCACACCGGCTGAAAAGCAAACAACTACCATCGTCCCAACACCGATTTTGGCTCCTGACTAATATAAAATTAAAAAGAGCAGCCCGTAAGCCGGGTTCTGTTTTAGATAATCATCTGTCTGCGCGCACGGTTGCCCGTGAGCTTTAGCGATTTGTTTAAAGACGGCGGACAGCCTTAACCTTTAGTTCAATCTTGCATCCAATCGGGGTTTACCTGAACGGTATTTCTCAATACCGCCGGTGAGCTCTTACCTCACTATTGCACCCTTACCTGCGCTTTCGCACATAGGCGGTGTATTTCTGTGGCACTATCCTCGCGGTCGCCCGCACCGGACGTTATCCGGCGATTTGTCCTCGGATGCCCGGACTTTCCTCACAAACCGGCGGTTTGTGCGATTATCCGGCTGCTCTTTCAACTATTTTACTATCAAAAACCTCAGATGTGCAAATAAAAATTACCCGGGTGGGTAATATAATATACCCGACTGTCGAATAGGCATAAGAAGCGTATTTTAGTATCATTGAACCGATAAAAATGGTGTAACATGAAGAGATTTATAACATTGCTGTGTTTTTACGCGGCAGGACTTTGCGCGTTTGGCGCGCATTGCTATCCCGAAAAAACCTACCAGCAGCACTGGTGCAAAATAAACGGCGGAACTCAGGAGGTTATCCTTTTTGATAAAGCAAGGGTGGACTGCCTGACAAAAACGCATGCAATTGAGTTCGATTTTGCGCCAAAATGGGCGGAATCTATCGGTCAGGCGCTTTATTATTCGATTGTAACCGGAAAAACCCCCGGAATAGTGCTGATTATGGAAAACCCGAAAAAAGACCAAAAATATCTCGCCCGTGTAAACTCTGTTGCGAAAAAGTACGGAATTTCCGTGTGGACAATGAAAACATCGGATTTATTTGTGCAGAAAAACTGCGCTGTTCGCTAGAGCGTTTTTGGATGTTGATATAATGCCCGAATCCCTTGAATTAAGCCGCTTTGTCCGCTTTTTTGGGGAGTTTTTCGCTGATGTAGTTTGCAACCGGCGTTAAAATAACAGGGCCGACAAATCTGTAAATGGTTGTAAAGATTACCAGCGGGCCCAAAAGGCGGATGGCCTGTTGACGTTTTGCGAGCAGTTCTTCTGACATTTGGGGATTTGCTTTTTTGTAAATTACTTTGAATTTGTCGAGCATTTTGTTAACTTTTCCGTCAATAATGTAAGCGCCTGCAGTACAAGCAATTGCTGTAATGCCCTGATTAATAATCATTGCGGGTTTCTGGTCTTTTTCAATTCTTTTGGACGCCGCGGTCTGCTGCATGTAAAAACCTGAAAGCAAAAGGCTTTCTGCGGCAATCAGGTGCGGGAACCACTGTTTTTTCTCGCCGAGCCAGTTAACAAAGCGTCTAAAACCATTTGTGTCGGCAATTTTTCCAACGCTCTTAGCAATTCCCTCTGTTACGGCAGCTCCGGGAAGCCCTTTGAACGACGGATTTGCTTTGAAATTTTTGGTATTGTTAATATTTCTCGCTGCTGCGCCCGCTGCCATGGCTGCTGAAACGCCTGCGAAGTTCTGGAATGCTTTGTTATTAGTTTCATCGCCTTTAAAACTCATCATGGAGTATTCGATTTTTGCTTTTGTTGCCGGCGGAAGCTCATCTTGAGCTTTATTGAGCCCCAATCCTTTCAGAATCGGCTTAATAATTGCAATTGTCAACATTGCGCGGATTGGCAGGAACAAAGGCTGATGAAGTCTTGTAGCTGTTTCTTTGAAAACACGTTCTTTTGTGTAAGCGCCGTCGGTTTTCATGTATTTTGCGGGGTTTTTGATAACTTTCATTACACCGCGTTTTAAAGGTTCGGCCACTGCAAACGTCATGCCCAGCCCCAGAATACCGGTAGCGATTGAGTGAGCAACCTGAGAGTTGTTTTTCTTCTTTTCGGCTTCATCTTTTGCCGGAATAATGAAAATCGACAACGGGCGCAGAACCGAAGTCAAAAACAGTGCAATAATTCCGTCTGCAATGAGCGAATTTGAGGAAATAATATCCAAAAATTTGTTAAATGCGCCATTTTTTGCGAGTTTTTCAGCGATTTGTGTTCCGACTTTTGCGCCGCCTTTAAAACTCAAACGACCGCTCGGATTTTCTCCGGCGGTCGTTTTGTTCGCACTTGTATTCACATTTATTTTGTCACACTCTTGCACAGTCGTATTCTGGCTCACTCCGCTATACACTCGCCCGTGCTCCTGTCCCGGGCCTTTAAACCTCGGACTGTTGGGGTGAGAACCCTTGTATGTGGAATTTAGTGTGTTATTAATTATCATAATTTGTTTGGCTCATGCAATCTGTGTGCATGCTTAAACTCTAAGAAAAGAATTATTTGCTAATTATACACAAAAAAATAAAAAAAGGTAACAAAAATTTTACAATTGTTTAATATTTTATCTCATGATGCAAAATACTACCTTTATCGCTCCCCGCCCCGGCCCTCTCCCAGTCGGGGAGGGAGAATCTAGCTAAACCCTCTCCAGACGGGAGAGGGTAATTTTTCAATGTGAGCAACGCGAACATTAGAAAAATGGGTGAGGGACGATTAAAAAATGGAACGATTAAAAATAATTGCCAATTCAAGCAGCCTTCCCCAGCTCGGAGAAGGAGCAGTCTTAAACCATTACAAAAACCTGAAATTTACACTTTTGCACGTTTTTGCGGTGGGAACCGTTTCACTTTTCCCACCCTACAAATCAACTAATTTTCCCCTCTGGGCTGTCCCCCACCCCGACCCTGGTTTTTCCCTACGGGTAAGCCCTCACCCACCCTGCGGACACCCTCTCCCATCGGAAAGGGGAATAATTAAGATAAATAAGTAGAAAGTAGGGTGGGAATAGCAACGCGGTTCCCACCAACATCAAACGAGAAACCGGTATGAACATTTCACTTTTCAATTTTGATACGTCACTCAAACAACCCGCCCTCTGGCACCCTCTCCCAGTCGGGGAGGCGGGGAACCAAGCCAAACCCTCGCCTGCGTGAGCGATAGAGTGATTTTTCAATGTTAGATTAATCTTTCAGCGCGGCTTTTAATCTCGCCATTGCTTTTGCGAGCGCAATCTGGGCGCGTGCGTTATCAATTTCGACATCATGCGAACCGAGACGGGCTTCTGCGCGGGATTTGGCCTCTTTTGCCCTTGTAACGTCAATATCCGAGCCTCTTTCAGCCAAATCGGTAAGAATAAGAGCCTGATTGTCCTTAAACTGGAAAATTCCGCCCATTGTGGTCATGGCTTCGATTTTTCCGTCTTTTTCAACCCTTGTAACCCCGATATCGAGTGCGCTCATAAACGGGATATGATCAGGCAAAATGCCGAACTCGCCATCAACGCCCTTTGAATAAATCGCGTCAACATCTTCGTTAAACACTTCGTTTTCATGAGTTATTATTTTTAGGTTTATTTTTTTAGACATAGTTTGTGCTCAACTCCTGCCGATTTAATCTTTCCGCCGATGAACACGGCGGTTAAGAACGGTTACGGCTTTTATGCTTTCATTTCTTCAGCTTTTTTAACAGCTTCTTCAATCGTACCTACCATGTAGAACGCTTGTTCCGGCAGGTCATCGTGTTTGCCGTCGAGAATTTCTTTGAAGCCTTTGATTGAATCTTCGAGTTTTACGTATTTTCCGGGGATTCCGGAGAACTGTTCTGCTACGAAGAACGGCTGAGACAGGAATCTTTGAATTTTTCTTGCGCGGTTGACGGTTTCTTTGTCTTCTTCAGAAAGCTCGTCCATACCGAGAATTGCGATGATATCCTGCAAATCTTTGTATTTTTGAAGAACTTCAAGCACTCTTCTTGCTACATTGTAGTGTTCTTCGCCGATAACCTGCGGGTCAAGCACGCGGCTGTTAGAAGCCAACGGGTCAACTGCCGGATAAATACCCAAAGACGCAATCTGACGTGACAATACGGTTGAAGCGTCAAGGTGTGAGAATGTAGTAGCCGGAGCAGGGTCGGTCAGGTCGTCCGCAGGCACGTAAATCGCCTGAACAGAGGTGATTGAGCCGTCTTTTGTCGAAGTAATACGTTCTTGCAACTCGCCCATTTCGTTGGCAAGTGTAGGCTGATAACCTACTGCTGACGGCATACGCCCGAGAAGTGCGGAAACCTCTGAACCTGCCTGTACAAAACGGAAAATGTTATCAACGAACAGCAAAACGTCCTGTTTTGAGAAGTCACGGTAGTATTCAGCCGCTGTAAGAGCTGAAAGACCTACTCTCATTCTGGCTCCCGGGGGTTCGTTCATCTGACCGTAAATCAGGGCAACTTTATCAAGTACGCCTGATTCTTTCATTTCGTTCCAAAGGTCGTTACCCTCACGTGTTCTTTCCCCTACGCCGCCGAAAACGGACACGCCGGAGTGTTCGGAGGCGATATTGTGGATAAGTTCCATAATCAAAACGGTTTTACCAACGCCCGCACCGCCGAAAAGGCCGATTTTTCCGCCTTTTTGATAAGGTTGAAGCAGGTCGATTGCTTTAATACCTGTTTCCAGAATTTCAACGTTTGTATTCTGGTCAACGAGTTTCGGGGATGGTCTGTGGATGGGGAGTTTCATTTCTGTATTGATTTCGCCCATTTCATCAACGGGTTCGCCGAGAACGTTGAGGATTCTGCCGAGAATTTCTTTTCCTACGGGGATTTCAATCGGATTTTTTGTATTTATGGCTTTCATGCCTCTTTGAAGACCGTCAGTTGAGGACATTGCAACCGAGCGAACCTTGTTTTCGCCCAGAAGCTGCTGAACTTCTGCCACGATTTTTGTGCCGTCTTCTGTATAAATTTCAAGTGCGTCATAGATTTCCGGCAAATTGCCTGCCTGAAACTCAACGTCGATTACCGGCCCGATAATTTGAGTGATTAAACCCTCATTCTCTGTCAATACTGTCATTTTTATCCACCTTTATTTATAAATCTTGCTTTAATTATACAAGCGTAAAAAAATTAATACAAATATTTTAATATTAAGCTTATTCTCCCCTCTCCCTACTTATTTATTTTACTTTATTCCCCCTCCCCAACTCGGGGAGGGCCGGGGTGGGGGATATCCCGTGGGGAAAAACCAGGGCCGGGGCGGGAAACGATTGAGGACGGGAAAAGTGAAATGCACCCACTGACTTCTCGCTTGATGTTGGTGGGAACCGCGTTGCTATTCCCACCCTACTTTCTCGGGGAGGGATGGGGTGGGGAGCATTCCGTTCAAAAAAACTCTTTTTTTACAATAAACATCTTTTTTTAATACTTTCTTCAAAACCGCCGCTGCTAGCCCTCATATTCAATTCATTTCAGCGAAAAACACAGTTAAAATTAAGTACAAAATTAAGGAGGAAAATTATGCCCGAATTTTCAAGCAGCTGTAACGTCAAAAACTGCGACAGAAAACTCTCTGAAGAAGAAATTATAAGAGCAATCCGCTTTAATATCGCAGCGGAATACGAAGCAACCCAGCTATACCAGCAGGTTGCACAGGCCACGGACAATGAGCTTGTTAAAAAGGTCGTTTTAGACATCGCCGATGAAGAAAGAGTTCATGCCGGCGAACTTTTGAAACTTCTTATACACCTTTGCCCCGAAGAATCAAAACATTACGCTGACGGAGCAAAAGAAGTGGAAGAAATGATGGAAGAATTAAACATAAAAGGAGAATAAAAATGAGTATAGTAGCCAAAACGCAGGAAAACCTGAAAATGTGCAAATGCATGAGCTGCCCGTCTTACACAACCTCATGCAAAATCAAAGAAATGCCGCACAACATCATTGAAGAACTAAAAGGAATCGAAAATACAGAAAGCCTTGAAAACCTTTTCTGCGCTTACACAAAAAGCCGCTGTATCGACGACAACAAAGGCTGCCTTTGCGCGCAGTGCGAAGTCCATGACAAATATGACCTCGAGGACGGTCACTATTGCCTTAGCGACGGCGGGTTTTAGGGAATATTTTGATAATTTGAAAAGGGCGCGTAAAAATAACGCGCTTTTTTTCTTAAAAAAACATGAAAAGCAGCGGAAAAGGGAGATTTATTTTTCGACGCCTATGAGCGATAGCGAATCGAGCTAGAAAAATAAATCTTCATTTCCCGCTGCGCAATAGCTTTTCTTGCGGATTTTTCTTCTGGAGCGGGAATAATTAAAATAAATGCACAATAAAGAGAAAAATTTGCACTGACGCCATAAATACTGCATAATATTCCTATGCAAGAGATTACACCCGTAAAAAAATACGTTTTACGAAAACAGCAAACCGGAGCTGTTTATAAAATCGCCTACGAAAAGGAACTAAACCCCGCACAGCTTGACGCGGTAAAGTTCGACAAAGGCGCTGTGCTTGTAATTGCGGGGGCGGGCTCGGGCAAGACAAAAACCCTGACCTACCGCGTGGCAAGGCTCATCGAAAGCGGCGTTGCGCCGGAAAATATCCTGCTTTTGACGTTTACGAAAAAAGCTGCGGATGAAATGCTGAATCGGGCGGTTATGATTCTGGATTCACGCTGCGAAAAGGTTGCCGGCGGCACTTTTCACTCTTTTTCAAACGCGATTTTGCGAAAATACTCGTCCTATCTGGATTTGAAAAGCAATTTCACCATAATCGACCGCGCCGACGCCGAAGACGTCATAAACCACATCAGAGGACAGATTATCGACAAAGGCGAAAAACGTTTCCCGCGAAAAGGCACGATTTTAGATATTTATTCTAAAGCAATCAACAAAAACATGGCTGCGCAAGCCGTGATTGAGCAGGAATACCGCCAGTTTGAGCACTGCACGGAAAAAATTAACGAAATTTCCCGCGAATATGCGATTTACAAGCGCAAAAACAGCCTCCTTGACTACGATGACCTGCTTTTGTACCTGAAAACGCTCTTGAGTTCAAACGAGGAGCTCCGAAAAAAAATTTCTAATCAGTACAAATACATTCTAATCGACGAATATCAGGACACAAACTCATTGCAGGCGGATATAATTAAACTTCTCGCGTCCGAGCACGGAAATGTCATGGCGGTGGGCGATGATTCACAGAGTATTTATTCTTTCAGAGGGGCGAATTTCAGGAATATTATGGAATTTCCGCGTATTTTCTCTGACACAAAAATCATAAAACTCGAGCAAAACTACCGCAGCTCTAAGAATATTCTGGCTTTGACAAACGAAGTCATAAAAAAAGCAAAGGAAAAATATTCAAAAACCCTGTTTTCGACCATTGATTCCGTGGAAAAGCCCGCACTGATTTGCACAAAGGACATGCAAACCGAGGCGGAATTCATCTGCCAGCGTATTTTGGAATTGCAGGAAGAAGATATTGCCTTAGACGACATCGCGGTTCTGGCGAGAAGCGCGCGCATGACGTACAACCTTGAAATTGAACTGGCGAAAAAATCCATCCCTTATCGCAAATTCGGGGGGCTGAAATTCATTGAAACAGCGCATGTTAAGGATATTATCGCGTATTTGCGCGTTATTTTGAACCCGACGGACGTTATAAGCTTAAATCGTGTCCTGCTTTTGCTCGACGGCGTCGGAACGCAAACCGCAGCAAAGCTTTTACCGATTTTGACCGCACCGGCGGCAAACGGAACCCCTGCTTTGCCCGCAAAATGCTCCGACAACATCAAAAAACTTTTTGTAACCGTTGAAGAAGCCCGAAAAACGGTTTTCAAACCCGCGCAGATTGTGGAAAAGGTGCTTGAATATTATTATCCGATAATGTCGGGAAAATATGACGATTATACCAAGCGGCAAAAGGATTTGGAGCATTTTTTGTACCTTGCGGAGCAATATAACGACCTTGAGGATTTTTTGAGCGATTTGGCGCTTGAGCCGCCGGATTCCTCGGTCGGGGATGTTGACGGGGCGCAAAAAGACGAATGTTTGACCGTTTCGACCATCCACAGCGCCAAGGGGCTTGAATGGAAAGCGGTTTTCATAATCGGAGCGGTTGACGGGCGCTTCCCGTCTGTGTTTTCGTTCAATTCTCCCGAGGAATTAGACGAAGAACTGCGCCTGATGTACGTTGCAACCACGCGCGCGAAGACATATCTTCATATAACCTACCCGATTGACATGTACGACCACGCTACGGGCATGGTTTTGTCAAAACCATCGCGATTTTTGGAGGATTTGCCGCCCGATGTGCTTGAAAGATGGATTTTAGAGGTGGAATGATGACATCCGATGAAGTCCGGCAAACTTTAGCGATTTTGCCCGAGTTGAGCGGGTCTTACCAGTTTTTTGACGAAAACGGCGAGATAATTTACGTCGGAAAAGCAAAAAACCTGAAAAAACGCGTCCACAGCTACTTTAACAAGCACCACGATTCCCCGAAACTAAGAATCATGGTTCCCCAAATCCGAAAAATCCAGTTCATTATCACGGACACCGAAGTCGAGGCGCTGATTCTCGAATCGCACCTGATAAAAAAGCACAAACCCAAGTATAACGTGCTTTTAAAGGATGACAAGAAGTTTCCGTATTTTGTTATAACCGACGAGGAATATCCGCGCATAATTGTGACCCGAAAAGCCAATGTCAACAGGATTAAGGGGAAATATTTCGGGCCGTACACGGATTCGCGGGCAATGTATTCGACGCTCGACCTTTTGAAAAAACTTTTTCCGCTAAAACAGTGCAAAACCCCGAAATTCAAAGACCGCCCATGCCTGTATTATCAAATAGGGCGCTGTTCTGCGCCATGCCAGCGGCTCGTGACGCCGGAGGAGTACAAAAATATTTTAAAAGGCGTTGAGTTGTTTTTGACCGGAAAACAGCAGGAATTAATCAACCGGCTGCGCGTCGAGATGGAAAAATACGCTGCAAATCAGGACTATGAAAAGGCTGCGCGCTACCGTGACAGTTATTTTGACGTACAAAAAACCATGGAGCGCCAGAAAGTCGTTTCCGAGAACACGAACATAAATCAGGACATTATCGCCCTGTTTTGCGAGGGAAATCTGCATGTGGTGTCGCTTTTGCAGATTCGTCAGGGACGTTTGACGGACAAAAAGGATTTTCAGTTCTCAAACCTTGCACTTTCAGGCGAAAATGAGGTTTTATCGACATTTTTAAAAGAATATTACGCTATGAGCTCAGAGCTGGAAATCCCTGCGGTGATTGTGATTCCCGATTTGCTGGAAAAGGACGAAATTGAGCTTTACACAAAATGGCTCTCGCAAAAAACCGGCAGAAAGGTCAAATTCGACAGCAGGCCGACAAAACGGAACATTGAGCTGATAAATCTTGCCTGCAAAAACGCAAAATTCTTCTTTGAAAAAATCAAACTCGAAAAATTAACCGAAATCCAGCGCGATTACAACGAAGTGGGCTCGTACATTCAGGAAAAACTGGGCTTGAAAAAATTCCCCTACATCGTGGAATGCTTTGATATTTCTCATATTCAAGGGACGAACACGGTCGCTTCAATGGTGACTTTTGAAAACGGCATGCCGAAAAAATCCAAATATCGCAAGTTCAAAGTCCGCTCAACTGAATCAAAACCGGACGATTTTCAGTCCATGAAAGAGGTTGTGGAGCGCCGTTATACAGGAAAGCTTACAGAGACGCTCCCCATGCCTGATTTAATCATCATTGACGGCGGAAAAGGGCAGCTGTCCTCGGTTATGGAGGTTTTTGAGAAAATCGGGATGGAAAATCAGGACGTTGTTTCACTGGCAAAGCGGCTCGAGGAGGTTTTTAAGCCCCATCAATCACAGCCCGTCATTTTCCCGATAAATTCGCCCGCACTTTACTTTTTCCAACGAATAAGGGACGAGGCGCACCGTTTTGCCATCACATATCACAGAAATTTGCGCCAGAAAAGCGCCACAAAGTCGGTTCTGGACGAAATCAAGGGGCTTTCGGCGAAAAATCGGGATATTTTGCTGCATGAGTTTAAAAATGTGCGAAAAATCTCCCAAACTTCCGCTGAAGAATTAGCCGTAAAAATCGGAAAGCGCGCTGCTAATGCGGTTTATAGGTTTTTTAACGAAAAGGGGGGTCAGAAGTAGGGTTTTAACCTGTTTCCCTACGGGATAGCCCTCACCCGCCCTTCGGGCACCCTCTCCCATCGGAGAGGGGAAAAATATGCTCCCTCCTGTTTATGCAGGCGAGGATTTGGGTTAATACGCCCTCCCCTGCTCGGGGAGGGTTGGGGTGGGGGACAGCCCGGAGGGGAAAATCCGGAGAGGGAAAATATTTTCCGTCACCCTGAACTTGTTTCAGGGTCTAACCAATGGGGAAAAGACAGCATTTAATCAGCACGCCGGTAATTTATTATGCATGGTGCCAGATTTCCCTAATACATCGGATTAAACTGCCTCATCTGGTTATTCAAACGCTGCATTTCGTTGGTTCTCAGGCGGTTTGCATTCTCGCTTTCCTTTTTCTGCCTCGTTTTTTCACGGTTTTTCCAGCTTTTATTCTCTGCAATTTGCGATTCTTCAAGCTTTGAATAGCACACGCCCCTTGCTTTTTCAGGCAGCGCGCCGCAGGTCTTTAAATATTCGTCAAAATGCGCTTTTCTGTCCAGCCAGTACTGGACATTTTCGTTGTATTCCTTGATTGTGGAGTTTAAAGGGGGCAAAATTGAGGGGAATTTCGCACAGTATTCTTCGCGGGTAAGGATTTTTACCCCGAGAAATTCTTTCGGGCAAAAGTCTTCCCACGCGGGGATTTGAGCCTCCTCCCCGTATGAAAACGGAGAGGAAACGCAAAACATTATGAAAAATATTGCCAGAGCTGCGATTTTTTTCATTATTTCACCAGATAATCCGCGTTTTGGACTTTGAGCGCAAAATACGGCTGAGATTTGCCGCTTTCTTTCATGAAAAGATAGAATTTTTTATCAAAATCAAAGCTGCGGGCGGGTTTTATTGGCATAGACATTTTCATAATATCCATTGCCGCTTCGCTTTTGAGCTTTCCACCTTTGTTATCCATGTCGAATTTAATTGTCTGGATTGCTTTTGCGATGTAGAGGCGGTCGGTGTTTTTGATTTCGCGGTTTGTGAGTTCATCGTAGCTGAATTCTTTATCCACCTTGATAAAAGGCACTTTCAAAGAGTCAATGTCTTCAAATTTTTCGTCTTTTTTAGTCTTTGATTGAACTTCTTTGTAGAGCGCGGTGAAATTGTTGTCAGAATCGGTTCTGTAAAGGATTACGTCCTCGCTGTTTTTGGTTTTGAGGCTGACGGCGTAGTCAGAGGGCGAATTGTAAAAAAGAACCGTGATGTTTTGTTTAAGGTTTTCAGGCGCGTTTGATTTTACGCCGAAGAATTTGTAATTTTGCGCAGAGCCGTTGAACGGGGCGTCTGCCAGTTTTTTAAAGGGCGTGGGGAACTCAAAATTTTTCACGAGCATGGCATAGATAAAATATGCGTCTTTTGTTCTTTTCCAGTCGAATTTGTTCAGAATATCGCTTTTTTCGCGGAATTTCCACCAGATATTCCATTCGATTTTTCTTTTTAAAGCAGGTGATTTTTCGCCGAGAACCACGTAGTAGGAATTGTCCGAGAGCATGTCTTTTTTGAAGTTCTGTTTATTGAGTTCGTTTGCTATGGGCGGGTTTCCACCGATAAATTCAACGGGGCCTTTGACGATTTTGTCCATCAATTCGTTCCACACAAGCTGAAAAGTGCCGCACCACATATCTTCCGGTGCTTTTGCGCTCACTTTTGAAAAGTTAAAACCCGCTAAAACAGCGAAAATCAGCAGTACGGGCGCAAGAAGTTTAAAAAATTTGTTCATAATTTCTCCTTTTGATGTTTAAAATTTATTATAACTCAAATCAGCGTGATAAAATATTAACCAAAAGGAGTTTTGATTATGAAAATAGCTATAATTTCAGACATTCACGGAAACATGCAGGCGCTCGGTGCTGTTTTGGATGAGATAAAAAAGGAAAAATGCGATAAAATCTTTTGCCTCGGTGATTTGGCAATGGCAGGGCCGGAGCCGTCAAAGACTATTGATAAAATTCGTGATTTGATGAAAGAGTGCGATTTCACGCTCATTCAAGGCAATACCGATGAGATGATTGCAAATTGTGACAATCAAATGCTCCACATGCTTGAAGAAAACAATCCCGTTATGGCGCATGCCTTAGAATGCGACGCTGTCGAGGTTTCGGACGTACAAAAAGAGTTTTTAAGAGGGCTTCCCGCCCAAAAAGAGCTCGAAATTGACGGGGTCAAAATCCTGCTCGTGCACGGTTCACCAAGAAAAAACAACGAAAATATTTTTCCGGATTTGACCATTGAAGAAGTGGAAGAAATGATTGCGCCTACTAAAGCGGATTTGATTTTTTGCGGTCATACCCACGTCCCGTGCGGTTATCAGACGAACACGAAGCAGACAGTCGTGAATGTGGGCAGCGTCGGGCGTCCTTTTTCGCAGGAGCCGAAGTCATGTTTTGCAATTCTTGAGGTAAATGACGGGGCTTTTGAAATCAGCCACAGGCTCGTGCCCTACGATGTTCAGGCGGCGGCGGAGATTTTGCGGCAGAGGGAATTTGAGGGGGCGGATAAGCTTGCGCAGATGTTGATTTGCGCTACTTCGCGGTATCCGCAGTAGGGGGTGTTGTTTTGGCGCAAGAATGGAGGGGTTTTCCCTACGGGCAGGCCCTCACCGGCCCTGCGGGCACCCTCTCCCATCGGAGAGGGGAATAATTAAGGGGAATTCATAGCTCCTCCATAGTCACTCCAAAGGAAAATCCCTCCATTCTTGCTTTAAGAGCTTTTATATGGATTTGTCCGGCTGCCGGTGCAGGATATTGAAAAGTAAAAAGCGCGGAAATTTCTTTTTTCGACGCCTATGAGCAAAGCGAATCGAGCTAGAAAAAAGAAATTCCCGTGCTTTTTACGCCTGCGCTATTCAACTGTTATTATAAAATTACTTTTGCGATAAAATAACAATATGAAACCCGAAAATTCCGTATTTTTTATTTCAAAAAGTGAAAAAGCAGCTGCGTTCGTCAGAGAAAAACTGCTGTTTTCCCGCGCTGCGGATAAATTTGTGCACATCGGGTACGAAAACTGTTATGAAAACGTAAAATTGCACACCCCGCAGGTGATTTTTTATGATATAAGGTTCAATCAGAGTGAATTTTTTGAGTTTTTGAAAAAAGTAAAAGCCACGCCCTCGCTGGATTGCAGCTCGGTTATTTTGATTTTTGAAAAGGTTGACGAGGAGCTTTTGTGTTCGGCTTTTGAGGCCGGAATCACTGATTTTTTGACTTTTTCGGCAACGGATTCGGAGTTTACGGTGCGCGTTTTGTGGGCTTTTCGGAAAAAAGGCAGCATTCAGGCAGCGCGCAAAAAAACGCAAATCCTTTCAAATTTGAATATTCTCGACAAAAAAACCGGAATTTACACAAAAAATTACACCTACACAATCCTTAAAGATGAAAGCAAACGTTCCCCGGGCGCGCTGGCGGTTGTTGCGCCGGATGTGGCTTCGCGTGCCAAGCTTACGCCGGAAATCCTTGCAAAAACCGCAAAAAAATGCCTTAGAAAAACCGATATATTAGGTTTTTCAGGGGATTTCAAGCTTTATATCTGGTTTCCTGACACGAGTGCGGGGATTGTGGTTAAAATTCTCAAAAAAATCGAAAAAAAGCTCCCCGACGGCGTTTCTATCAGTGCGGGTATTTATCAGAGCAGCTCTTTTGACCAGATGGAAGAAAACGCCAACAAAGCGCTTTCTGACGCGCTTTTAAAAGAGAATTCGTTTGTAATTTATTCGCAAATCGCCGCCCGAAAGTCCGAAGAAACCGGCGAATCATACAAAAACTTCAATTCTTTCAAGCAAAACTTCCTGAAAAAATACGAAAGCGAAGTTTCGCCTGTTTTTTACAGAACGCAAAAAATTATTGAAGAAAAGCTGTTTAAAACCAGCGTAAACCAAAAAATTGACGAAAACGAGAGCGTTTTTTCGCTCACAAACGAAAATTGTAAGAGCACATTCCGCGTAACTTATCCCGCCTATGCTGCAATAAATATTGATATAACGCATGATAACGGGTTTGAAACGCGCAGGCGCAAAACCAGTTTCAGGCTGAAAGAGCTCGATGGTGACAGGATAGGTGCGGTTTTGGACGATTTTATAAAAGAATTCCAGACGCTTTCAAAATGATTATCTTATAATCTGTTTAATTCTTTGTCCTGCTTCGTTGTAAAAGTCCATGTACCAGTTGAAAATGCCTTTCAATCCGTTGTACAAGGTTTTTTCTTTTGTTTTTACGCCCTTTGCGCCGACTTTATAATAGTGCCTTGCTCCGATTTCGGGGTCATTTTCAATGCTGAACGCCGGTTTTCCGTCTTTGAACTCTACAAATCTGTATCTGCCGTCATTGTATTTTGTGAGCTCGGAAACTGATTCTCCTTGAGGGTTCTTTTTAATCAAGACCTCGGAACGTTTCAATTTTTTCATGTAAGTTTCTGATACGCCGGGGATTTTTTTAACAAGTTGGGCATTTTTGAGAGAGGTGCTCATTTTTTCTTCCTTATTTTGTAAATTTTACTCTTACAAAACATGAAAATAAAAAAAATTGCTATTTTAATATAGGGCGGGAGTTGGGTTTGGTCTTAACGCGGACTTTCAAGACAAACAACCACTACAATCATGCCAGAGTCGAACCCATCTTCCGCCCTGCTGATTTTTCTGATAAAACTATCCACCGTGTGACGGGGCTGTGCCCCTAAACAACCACTATAGTCGTGCCAAAGTCGCACCCGACTCCCGCCCTATATAAAAAAATCAAAACCAGTCGCACTTACCGTCTTTGCAGAAGGCTTTTTCGAGGTCAGCCATGATACTTTTGTGGGTCATTTCAAAAGTTATGGGCGTGATGGAGATTTTGTTCATGCGAAGCGCATTTATGTCGGTTCCGTCGTTTTCGTCGTATTCGATTAACTCGCCTGCAAGCCAGTAATAAACTTTTCCGCGCGGGTCAACGCGTTTTTCGTAATTGCTGGTGAACATCCTTGTTCCGAGCTTTGTGATTGCAACACCGGCAATGTCCTCAGCGCCTAATGACGGGAAATTTATGTTTAAAATGCTCTTTTGCGGGAAGTTTATTTCTTTAATCTTTGGCAAAAATTTACACATAAACTCGGCAGCAAATTTAAAATCCTCAAGCTCTGAATGCAGCCCCGCAAGCGAGGTTGCAATTGCCGGATAACCGAGCATAGCGCCCTCAAGAGCGCAGCTGACCGTTCCTGAATAAAGAATATCCGCACCGAGGTTCGGGCCATGGTTTATGCCTGATAAAACCAGATCCGGCTTTTCATCCTCGCTCAAAATCGCACTCAAACCGATTTTTACGCAATCACCGGGCGTGCCAGTCGTAACCCAGTTGCGTTTTGCACCGAATTTTGGCTCCAGCTCTTCCACCCTCAACGGCGTATGGAGGGTTAATGAATGCCCCGCAGCGCTTCTTTCGCGGTCAGGCGCTATTACGTAAACATCGTGTTCCTGACTTAGTGCTTCTGTCAGCGCTCTAATGCCGTTTGCAACTATGCCGTCATCGTTTGAGATTAATATTTTCATTACTGCTCCTGATTCATTTGCGGGACATAAAAAGCATGCCCTAATCTGACAAACTATTTCGCTTTTTTCATTTTATTACTATTTATTGCATTAATTAATCCTGCAAATAAAGGATGTGAATGTTCGGGGCGGGATTTGAACTCCGGATGGAACTGCGAAGCCACGAACCAGTCGTTTTTCGGGTATTCAACGATTTCACACAGCATTCCGTCCGGCGAAAGCCCCGAAAATACAAGCCCTGCGTCTTCAATTTGCTTTTTGTACTCGTTGTTGACCTCGTATCTGTGGCGGTGGCGTTCGTAAATAACGTCGGATTTGTAGGCTTTTTGGGCTTTTGAGCCTTTTTTCAGCCTGCATTCGTACTGGCCGAGCCTCATTGTGCCGCCGAGCCCTTCGATGTTCTTTTGCTCCAGCATAATGTCAATTACGGGGTAATTTGTTCCTTCGTCGAATTCCGTGCTGTTTGCGTCTTTTAAACCGGCAACATTTCTCGCAAATTCAATAACTGCGCACTGCATGCCCAAACAAAGCCCCAAAAACGGCACATTGTTTTCACGCGCGTAGCGGATAACGTTCAATTTGCCCTCAATTCCTCTTACGCCGAATCCGCCCGGCACGACAAGCCCGTCAACGTCTTTCATCGCTTCTTTTGCCTTTTCATAATCCACACATTCTTCCGATGCAATCCATTTTATGTCGATTTGTGCATTATGCAGATATCCCGCGTGCTTTAAGGATTCCACAACCGAAATATAAGCGTCCGAAAGCTTTGTGTATTTTCCGGCGATTGCTATTTTGAAAGTTTTTGTGGGATTTTTGATGTTTTCAACGAGTTTTATCCACGAATCGAGATTCGGCTTTTTATCAAGCAGCTGTAAGCGTTTTAGCGCAACCTGCGCAATGCCCTGCGCCTCCAGCGCTAGCGGAACCTCGTAAATCGACTTCATATCCTTGCATTCAATAACCGCTTCAGGGTCAACCGAGCAGAAAAGCGCAAGTTTTTCTTTTTCTTTTTTGGGAATAGGTTTTGATGTGCGGCAAACAAGGATTTCCGGCTGAATTCCGTAACTTCTCAAAACCGAAACGCTGTGCTGTGAGGGTTTTGTCTTTAGTTCTCCTGAGGTTCCCAAATAAGGTACCAAAGTGACGTGAATTGAAATACTGTTCCCGTAACCAACGTCAGAGCGGAACTGGCGGATGGATTCAATGAACGGCAGGCTCTCAATGTCGCCGATTGTGCCGCCAACTTCGATTATAAGAAAATCAGGCTTAAACTGGCTGGCGGCTTTTTTGATTCTGGACTTGATTTCGTTTGTGATGTGCGGAATTGTCTGAACTGTTGCGCCAAGGTATTCGCCTTTGCGCTCTTTTTTGATAACGGTCTGGTAAATGCTGCCGGAGGTTACGTTGTTGATTTTTCCGAGGCTTGTGTCGGTGAATCTTTCGTAATGGCCCAAATCAAGGTCAGTTTCTGCGCCGTCATCGGTTACGAAAACTTCGCCGTGCTGAAACGGGCTCATTGTGCCCGGGTCAACGTTTATGTAGGGATCAAATTTCTGGATTACGACTGAAAATCCTCTTGATTTCAACAATCTGCCCAAAGACGCTGCAACAATCCCTTTTCCCAGTGACGAAACAACACCGCCGGTTATAAAAATATACTTTGTTGACATATTCCAACTCACTTTCTGCCAGTTACGCTATTTAACTTATTTTCAACGAGCTTTTAAAGCTTTTTGACCGGCTTTGCCGGAGATTCCGAAACAAGTTCGGAATGACATTGATTTTTGAGGTTTTATCCGGCTTCGCCGCCCTGACCTTGCGATTATACTAAAAAATCGGCTGGTTAGCCGATTTTCGGGACCCTAAAAAATCCGTCTTCTTTCAACGGCGCATTCGCCATCAATTCTTCCCTGCTAAACTCATGAACGACTTCATCTTCTCTCATCACGTTCACAATCGGGATTGCGTGTGACATGGGCTCTACGCCTTCTGTGTCGATTTCGTTCATTTGCTGGGCATATTCAAGAACATCGCCGAGTTGTTTGGAAAATTTTACTTTTTCCTCCTCGGTAAGCTCGAGCCTTGCCAGTTTAGCAACGTGTTCAACTTCCTTTATTGTAATCATACAAAAATTTCTCCTATATCAATATATTTTACCATGACAAGGGGAATTTTTTCATGAATATTACATAATCGTAAACAAACGCCGCAAATTTAGAGCGTGGCGTAAGTAATTGCATACAAAGCAACAATCGCCGCCGCGCTGAACAGAATCCAGCAGTTGATGACGGGGTGCTGGTTTGCAAATACGTCAACAAGGGTAAATTTTTTATCTTCCGCAGTTATGTTGTCAATTTTCATAATTCACCATAACCTTTCTCATCTTGATTTTACAGTTGTGGCGGGATTTTACATCAACCGTATTGCGTATTTTGGAGCAAAAAGTTTTCTGAAATCAAATTCATTATTTCAAGCCCCGTAAAACTCCCAAAGGCCCCCCAGAGTAAAAAGCAAGGAATGTTTATTTTTCGACGCCTATGAGCGCAGCGAATCGAGCTAGAAAAATAAATATTCCTTGCTTTTTACGCCCACAATGCAAGCAAAATAAGCAAAAACACACTTCCGGCCGGCAAAAGGCGCAAAAAAGCTTAAATGAAGCTGACTTCAATACTTCCGTTATCAAATTTGAACCTCAACTTGATTTTTTCACCTTTGTATGAGGCGGGCGGGGCGTTAAAGCGGGGAACGCGCATTAACATGTAATAAACCGCGTCATTGAGCGATTTGTTGTCGGATTGGTAGGTAAAATTGCGATTTGTGAGCTTTCCGCTCGAATCAACATTAAATTCCACCGCACAATCTCCCGAACCTTGAATTGACGGCACATTGAGGTTGTTAAAAAGCGCCATGCGCAGGGCACCTTTGTAATTTTCGAGCTCTTTTTTCTCCTGTGCGCTCAACTGCGGCGCGGTTTTTGCGGGTTTTTTCTGTACAGTGGAGGTTTTGGGCTTTGCTGCGGTATTTTTTGTTGAAACAGGTTTTTGCACAGCCTTTTGAACAGGCTTGTTTGCTGCTGTCGAAACAGGCTTTGAGGCAGGCGCTGTCTTTGTTTGCGGGGCATGCACATAAACCTGTTTTATGACCTCAATTATGCGTTCTTGAACAGGTTCGGGCTCCTCGATTTTCTCCTCCTGAGCTTGTGGCGTGCTCCACAGGGTGTCAATCCGGGGAATCTCTTTTTTTACGGGAACGGGCTTTTTGTCAGTGTTTTGGGGCATGGTTTTTACGGGAATCATCCATGGTATTGCCGCCAGAATCAATAAAAACACAAATATTGCGCCGGAAATCCTGTTTTCTAACGAAACACGTGAAAATCTGTTTTTTAACTCCGAAAAAAAGCTGTATTTGCCCGAATTCTTCTGTTTTTGCACCGGTTCGGCTATTTTTTCAAAAGTATCGTTCCCGCAGTCGCAAAAATCAGGACGTTTTTCGTATATTTTTGAACAATCTGTGCATTTGAACATTTTTATTTTTTTACCTTTACTTTTTCAACATCGGAATAATCTTCCGGACTGCTGTAACGTGAATCTGTGCTGACGGTGAATCCGCCTTTGAAGTTTGTAATGATTCTTTTTGTGCCGGCGGGAAATTCAAGAATAGCGTCATTCTGGTAGCCCGAAATTACGGTTTTTATCCTGTAAATGTCGCCGGGCTGGGCGTTTGTGGTTTCTGACCAGACTTTTATGTTCGACACCCTGCGATTTTTGTCAACCGTGAATGAAAACATAAAAACCGTGCCGCGCGGCGAGTATATTTTTGAATCCTGCATAATCTGATTTTGCAAATCGCTGTGCCATTTGTTCCAGACTATGATTTCCTCTGCTTCGGTAAGCTGTTTTGCAGGTTTTGGCGTGGATTGAGCAGTTCTGGGGGCCGGTTGGACATTTTGAACTGCTTTTTGTGCCGGTTTTTGAATGGTTTTTTGAGATGTTGCAGTGCTTTGAGGCTTTGATGATTTTGTGGGGGCGGGCTCTTGCACCACAACAATTTTTTCGACGATTTTTGTTTTTACGGGCTGTGTTTTTACGGTTTTTGTGCTTTGTGTGTTGACAGTCCGGATTTTCGGAGCAGGTGCAGGCTGAAAATCTCTTTGGACAACCTTTTCAGGCACGCTGTTGAACGTCCGCACCGTCAATTGCGGTTTAAAAATCGCCACACACGCCGTAACCAGCGTAATTAGCAGAACTATTAAAATTGTCCATGTAAATTTGTTCATATTTTGTCAATTTTTGAAATAAGTTCGTCACTTGCCCAGATTTCGTATTTTGTGCTGCTCAGCATGTAAGTTTCTGCAATCAACAGCGCTGTGGGCACGAGCGCGGCAATAAGGCTCAGAAAAATACCCTGCAAATCACCGCCGATTTCGGTCATAAAGTAGGAGGTGTTCATCGAAAACTCAATGAAAATAATCGAAACGCCGATAATGAGCGAACGGGTTTTTTCAAAATCAAGTTTTCTGACGTTCTGGAGCCCGAAAATATCTACGCCATGCGAGAGAAAGTTTCTGAATCCGTCGTTTTTGATTACCTCGGAGCCCTGAATTTTTCTTGTGCAAAGGAACGCGTTAACGAAAGCGAAAAATGCGAAAATAATGAGCATTGTCGCCAGAACCAGAAAAACAGGGCTGAATCTCAAGCCCGAAATCCTTATCCAGCCCGCGGCTTCCGGAAAACACATCGCAAGCGTATTCGACACGCCGTAAGCCAGAAAAGGCGCAGTTAAAATGCCCAGAATCGTTTCTCCGACGCCTTTTAGCTGGAGCGTGAAGAGTTTGTCCTTGATATTCGTGAGTTTAACGGGGCTGAGGTTGTTTATGTATTTTTCAATCCAGAGCTGGTAGTCGTTGAGCACGTTTTCAAATTCTTCGTTGTATTCGTGCTTGTCGAGCGCAACAGAAAGCTCATGAGCGCCGTATTTGAAGTATCCGCAGCTTATTCCCAGCGTAACTGTCAAAGCGATGAAGAAAAGCGAAATAAAAACCGCAAAAACGATTTTTCCGCCGGGATTCATGTAATAAATCAGGTTTATTGCATAAAATGCAGCCATAAACACGCCCGAAATCACCAGCATGAATTTTTCAGCGAGGAGAGTTGCAGGCGTTGAAAAACTTTTGTTCTGGAAAAAGAGATAAACGCCCTGCTTCAAAACGAGCGCGATTCCGAAAGTTATAAGCGTGAAAAGCGCAAGAAGTTTGATATTTGTCGGTAGATTTATGTAATTTCCCGCTTCGGTCACGGGAAGTCCGGTCAAATAATTTGCCACCCCGAAAGAAGTCACAAGCGAGCTCAAAAACAGCGCAATATTAAGAAAAACCGACGCTTTGAAGTTCAAAGAAATGCGTTTTTTCAGGTCGTTGATTTTGTAGGCAATTTCTTTGGTGATTGCGATTCTATCCTTTTCGATTTGGGCTTTTTTATTTTCAATTTTTATGCGGGTTGCAGCGTTTACGTCGTTTCCGTAGAGCTCTTTTATGTCTTCTTCGGTAAATTCCTTTTGCCCGATGGCTGAAACTGACGGCGAAGAGGCGTTTTCAAGGATTTTTATCCCCAGAAATTCATCACTTCCGTCTATCATCAGCTTCAAATTACCTTTTGCCTCGAGTTTTTCGCCCATTGGCTGTCCTTTGAAAAGGATTCCCGGGTTTTTGAAATTGTTGAGCAGAATTATTTTTCCGTCGTTGATTTGTGCGGTGAGCATAAAATCAAATCCGGTTTCCATCACAAAATCGCAATTTTGAGCCGAACCTATGGTGATGAATTCTTTTGATTCAAAGACTTTTTCTTTGTTTAAGGATTTTATTACTACGGTCATTTTTGCCTCTTTCTATTTTTCGCCTGAATCGGTTTTTAGCGTTTGAGCGAAGATATATGATGAAATTTATCGCCCGAGCGCGTTGATGAATGAACGCAAAGCCCTGTCAGCATTTTGTTCCGGCGAGAGTATGAGCTTTTTTTCGCCGAGCACGGGGTTGAGCTTTTCTTTTACCATGTCGAGCTTTTGCGGGTGCGCCCAGAGGAACATCATCGCAACGTCAGGAGCATATTTTTTCACATTTTCCACGTTTTTGTCCATGTTTGCCCAGTCAGCCTGTTTTGTGATGTCACCCTCGTTCTCCAAATCGCCCAAAACCACTACAGCAGGCGTGTAGCCGTCCTTTTCTGCCGTAAGAACATACGAAAAAGCCTTTTTAAGCGCTTCACCGTATGCCGTGCCGTATTCTTTTTCGTTGTATTGCGTAAAAGCGTCGGTGGCTTTGGTTATTCCGGAGTTGTTATGCGGGGTTCCCTCGTAAATCAGGTAGGCTTCTTGCGAAACTTTGATGATTTTTATCTGATCCTCGGGGTCGAGCGAGGTGCAGATTTGTTTCAGGAATTTTTTCTGTTCGGGCAGGGATTTTTGGTTCGACGCTGAAGAATCGACCACAAAAACAACCATTGCGGGCTTAAAGTCGTCGAGTTTTACATTTTTCAACGCCCCCCACAGGAGCCGCAAAACCACTGATATCCCCAGTATTAAAATTCCTAAAATTATTAATCTTTTGTTCATAAAAATTCCTTTTTTTGTTTTAATCCTATTTATTTTACCTGATTTTACCTGATTTTTCTAATAGTTTACAAAGGATAAGCTTCAACCTGCAAAGGGGCGGATAATTGCAGCTGAATCGGCGTTCCCTGCGGAAGTTCGACGTTTTCACCCCTTGCAGTGGCGCCTGCGAGGGCACCCATCGAGCCTCCGGCAATTGCACCTGCTAAAAGTGCAGACGGGTCACCAGTCAAAGCGAGCATTATTGCGGCAAGTCCAGTTCCTATTATTGCCCCGCCGGCAACGGATTTTGTCAGGTTCCATGCGCGGTTTGTATCGACTTTTATGGAGACTTTTTTCGCGTTTAACGGGATTGTGCGGCCGTCGGGCGTGTAAAGTTCGCGAAAATCTATGGTAATTTGCCCGTTTTTCATAGCCATCCCTGACGCGTCGGCATCTGTTACGGTTCCGTTGATAATACTGCCCTCGGGCGCAATCAAAACCCCGTTAAATATCCAGTCCGAGGTCAACTGCGCGGAAATAAGATCATTGTTTGAGGTAGTTTCGGAGCTTATGTCGGAATTTAGCTGCGCGTCAATCACCGCGCCCGCCTGCACATAAACAATTCCTGATTGCAGCGTCAATTCCGGCTCGCTTTCGAGCGGCGCAAATGCGTTTTGCCCGGGAATGTTCTGCTGCACGGTTTGGGCAGGGGTTTTTGACTTTTTTTGTTTTACTTTTTTAGTTTTTTTTGTGGTTTCAGTTGGAATCTGAAATTGTACCTGATTATCCGGTAAATATGCGCCGTTCGTGCGATTGAACTCTTCCTGCGCCTCATCGCTGAAATCATAAACACCCGTTGCACCCATTGCGGTCAACGGGTGCAGCAGAAAAATTGTGCATAATATGATTGTTAGTATTTTTTTATGGCGCATTTGATAAAAAAGTCCTTATTTCCGGCTTTTTGCCTGTTGGCGGGGATTAAAAGAGTTTTTCGAGCTCTTTTTCGTCCTCAAATGTTACCTGACCGATAACTTTTTGGAGCTTTCCGGAGTTGTTTTTGATATATACGTCAAAATAGCCGCAGGTGCCGATTGTGCCGTTGTTCAGGGTTTCTCTGATGTAATTCAGGTCAATGTAGGCGATTTTGTCAACGTCAAAATCCAGTGATTTGTCGCCGAAAGCAAGTTTTCCGTTGTTTTGTAGCCTTACAAGCCGGACATTTGCTTTTTTTAGCTCGGCGCCGGTGATTTTTGTTGTGTCGGAATCGCTGTTCAGGGCGATTAGGGATTTAAAGATGGATTCGCGCGCGTCATCATACCCGACAATGTCTTTAAATGTGTAATTTCCCGATTTATTTTCAAAAACGAGGTAATATTTTACGCCGTTGATTTTGATAATGTACGGGTCGCTGTTAATTGCCCGCGCAATTGCGGAGAAAGTGTTTCCTTTGGGCGGAACGAGGATATAATTGCAGTTTGAGCCGGAATCGAACTCATATTTGTAGGGCAAATTTTGGATTGTGGGCTGCGGGATTGCCTGCTGGATTGTGTAGTCCGCTGCATTTGCGCACAGCCCTCCTGCTGCGAGCATAGCAGCAATAATCAGAGTTTTTTTCATCTTCGCACCGTCGCTTTCTTTTTGTAATTATTATTATAAACGATGGCGGAAGATTTTTGTTCAAAAATGATTTAATAAACGATATGTTATAAAAACAATAAACCTTAAATATTTTTTACAAAAAAATTTTAAGATTTATAGCAAAAAACTTGATTTTCATGTTTTACATGTGTAGCAAACTTTGTGTCGTTGTGATATAATATTTCCATAACCAACTTGTTTGATTTTATATAAAATTCACAAAAATGGTAAAAGGAGGCTATTTAAATGGCAATTCTCACTGCATCTACTACAAAAACGGAAGTAAAAAAATCCAAATTTAACGATGAATTTGAAAAGTATCTTGAGCGTCAGTGCTTGAAAACTACATTCAACGGGTTGGAATTGGAAACTTTTAGCTGGTACAAAAAAATGCTCGGTCTGGTGTAAGCTGATTGTTATCAAAAAGATTCAAAAGAGGGCGAAAGTCCTCTTTTTTGATGGCAAAAACCCGATTTTGACCTGTTATTTCAAATATTTGATGTTTTCTCTGTAAAATTCATCATAACGGTTTTCCAGAATGGCTTTTCGGGCGTTTTTCATCAGATTTATGAGAAATTGCGTGTTATGAATGGAAAGGAGCGTCGCTGCGGTCGCTTCTCCGACGCGGTAAAGGTGGCGGATGTAGGCGCGCGTGTGGTTTTTGCACGCGTAGCAGTCGCACATCGGGTCAAGCGGTGACGCATCGTGTTCAAATTCTTTATTTTTGATGATTTTTCTTCCCTCATGGGTGAAAAACGAACCATGGCGGGCGTTTCTGGTCGGCATGACGCAATCAAACATGTCCACACCGCGCAAAACCCCGTCCAAAAGGTCTTCCGGCGTGCCAACACCCATCAAATATCTGGGTTTTAGCCTCGGAAGCAAAGGTGCGGTCAACTCAACAAGATGATTTTTAATATCCGCAGGCTCCCCGACGCTTACCCCGCCGATTGCATAGCCGACCGCGTCAAAAGACGAAATCACATTTGCGCTTTCTTTTCTCAAATCGTCCTCAAACGCCCCCTGCACAATCGGGAAAAGCGCCTGATTTTCGCGGGTATGCGCTTTGAAACATCTTTCGAGCCATCTGTGCGTACGCTCCATAGCCTCTTTTGCCTGCTGGTAAGAACACGGATATGGCGCGCATTCATCGAACGCCATGGCGATATCAGCGCCCAAATCCTGCTGGATTTCCATTGAAATTTCAGGGTTAATGTAATATTTTGAGCCGGTTTTTGTATCTGTAAATTTTACGCCGTCTTCGGTGATATCACGCAGTTTTGCAAGGCTAAAAACCTGAAATCCGCCCGAATCGGTCAAAATTGGCTTGTCCCAGTTCATCCATTTGTGCAAACCGCCGAATTCCTTGATTAATTTGTTTCCCGGGCGCAAAAACAGGTGATATGAGTTGGACAGGATAATTTGCGCGCCTGTTTCGTAAAGATGATGGTTCGTCATCATTTTTACAGCGGAATTTGTGCCAACGGGCATGAAAATCGGCGTTTCAATGTCGCCATGCGGAGTATGAAGAATACCGGCGCGAGCACCGGTATTTTTATCTTCGTTTAACAATTCATAACTAAAAAAATCGCTTTTACTCATTATTCCAGCGTACCGTTTTGCGCCTCAAGAACGAGCTCCATCATTGTGTGCCAGTCTTCGCATAATTCTTCGGGTTTGAAGTAGATTGCGATTTCGCGTTCGGCTGATTCTATGCTGTCGGAGCCGTGAACTACGTTGCATTCTTTTGTCATGCCGAAATCTGCTCTAATTGTGCCCACTTCGGCTGAATTCGGCACTGTAGAGCCCATCATGTGGCGTGTGCCTTCGATTACATTTTTACCCTCAACAACCATGGCAATAATCGGGCCTGATGTGATGTATTTAATCAATTCAGGATAAAAAGATTTTCCCTCGTGTTCAGCGTAGTGTTTTTTAGCCATTTCCAGCGTCGGGTGAACCATTTTCAGGCCTACGATTTTGTAGCCTTTGTTTTCAACCCTTTTGATAATTCTGCCGATTAAACCTCTTTTTACAGCGTCCGGTTTAATAGCAAAAAATGTTCTTTCCATTAAAAATCTCCTCTTACTTTCTTCATTAGAGCATAAACAGGAGTTTTGTACAATAGCGGACAATTGAGATTTATGTACCAAATTGCGTGAAAATCTAAATTCCCCCTCCCCAACTCGGACTCTGCCGAGCAAACGATTGAGTATCGTTTGCGAGAGGGGGCTGGGGTGGGGAACGATTTTAAGTCTGTTTATTTATAGTGTGGGAAAAGTGAAATGTTCCGCCGGCTTCTCGCTTGATGTTGGTGGGAACCGCGTTGCTATTCCCACCCTACTTTCTACTAAATTCCCCCTCCCCAACTCGGGGAGGGCTGGGGTGGGGAACAATTAGTAAATTTAGTGCGATAGCGTTACCCCATATCCGAATTATAAACCACAACCCTGTTTCTTCCGCCGCGTTTTGCCTCGTAAAGGGCAATGTCGGCTTTTTGGTGAAGAATTTCGGGATTTTCGTAATCTTTTTCGTACCTGCTGACGCCCACGCTTATAGTGACGTTCAAAACGCCCAAATCCGGCACCTCAATATCAGTTTTTTCAACAGCAGAACGCAGCCTTTTTGCAACATATTCGGCTTCTTCAAGATTTGTGTCGGGCAAAAGAATGCAAAACTCCTCGCCGCCGTATCTTGAGGCAATATCGTACTCACGAACCTCCCTTTGAATCACGCCGGCTACGTTTTTTAAAACGCAATCCCCTGCCGCGTGCCCGTAAGTGTCATTAACCTTTTTAAAATGGTCAATGTCAAGCATAATACAGCACAGCGGCTTTTTTTTACGTTTTGCGGTCGCAACTTCCTGATTTAAACGTGATTCAAACTGGCGCCTGTTGTTTAGCCCCGTCAGCGCGTCCAAAGTGGCGTATTGAAGGACTTGCGCGTAAGAATTTGCCCGCTCAATCGTAATCGAAGCCTGACGCGTCAAAAGTGCGAGATATTCAATGTCTTTTGTGCAAAGCTTTTCAGAGGTGCTGCTTGCGGCGATTGCGCCAATGACGTCCTGTTCGTTTCTGATTGCCCAGACGCCTGTTTTTCCGTCCGGCGAAATTCCGTAGGGCTTTTCGACGGTGAGTTTTTCAAAAAGCGAGTAAATCTTTTCGTCATTGCAGTTTGCGGGCCAGACGAGCCGAAAATCCCCGTTTTCGTCTTTCATAAATATGTAAATCAAATGGTCAGCCACGAATTTGTCCACCATCTCGCCGATAATCGGAAGAATATAAGCCAAATCGTACTGTGTTTCGATAAGTTTTGCGATATTTTTCATTACGCTCTGAAAACTTATATTTATGAGCATTTTCCGGTTCAAAACCCTGTTCATAACCGCAGCGGAGATTTGCGCCGCAGAAATCCCAAGTGCAACAAGAAAATCCTGCGTTTTTATCTGCTCAATGACGTCATCAAAGTTCAGCTCAATCAATCCCGCGATTTTTTTCTCGTTTATAATCGGAAAATAAAGCAAATTGTTCTCCGGACGGAGATATTTTGAAAAATTCTTCACCAAATCCTTTAAAGAAGCAAAACTAAGGATTTTGTTGTTAAGAATAAAACTTTTTTCAGGTGCGGTTTGCATTGTGATGTAAATTTTTTCAAACTGCTGCTGCTGCCTGTTTTTTCCGACAAAAATCCATTCCCTGACAAAATCGCGCAAATTTGAAGTTCTTTCATCCCAGAGGCTTATCTGGAGGGAGCGGAGATTGAAATATTTTTCAAAAACATTCTCGAGCGAGCTGAGAAAAACCTCCTCTGTGCAATTTTTCGTCAACACATTGGAAACCTCCCATAAAAAATCAAGCTCAAGTTTTTGAAATCCGCTCATTTAAGCTCCTCGTCTTCGTCTTCAAAGTATTTTTTCCCGCTGCATTTGCTAAAACTTTTTTTGAAGTATTTTTCAGCGTCTTTTGAGGCGGTGGCTTTGCCGTTCACATAAGTTATGTAGCCTTCGTTCATCGGGTCGCCGGTATCTTCGACTTTTTCAGTGACAATGTGCATGTTGTGGTATTCTTTTTTCTGGAGTTCGTCGGGAGTGAAGCCTTTTTTCATTTTTGGATGGGTGCCGTCTTCGGCTTCTGACTGGGCGGCGTATTTTTCTGTGATTGTGCGCATAACCTCGAACATATACTTCGCAATATACGGATCGCCCGTGTTATCCACAATCAGGCTGGCTTTTTCGAGCTCTTCAATGGATTCGGGGTATTTTTTCAAATGTCTTAACAAAATCGAAAGGTTGTAATGCGCGTCAAAAGCCATCGGCTCAAGCTCAATCGCTTTACAGTAACCGAGCCCCGCTTCTCTGTAATTTCCGAGCAAATGATTTGCGACAGCGTAGTTAAAGTTTACATTGTAGCTTTTTTTGTGGCGTTTCAGGGCTTTTTTGTAACATTCTATGGCTTTTTCAAGGTACATGTCGGACGCGCGGGTTTTTTCGCCCATCAGGAGCGATTTTCCGCGGTAGGCAATGCCCATGTTGTACCATGCAATTGATTTGTTGTCGCGTGTGCTTTTTACGTTGTTGTAAATCAGCGGAATATGTACGGGAACGCGTTTTGTTTCAATAATGGTGCGGTATTCGCGTATTGCGGTGTCGTAATCTGCAAGTTTTTCTGCCGAAACAATCCCCAGATTCATGCGGCAGACGATGAATTTCGGGTCATATTCAAGCGCTTTTTCGTATTCTGTGACCGCGGAGGTGTAATCTTCGTATTTTACGTAAATATTGCCGAGATTGCAGCGTGCAATGGAGTGTTCGGGGTATTTGTCGAGCCCCTGACGGTAGAATTTTATGGCTTTTTCGAGTTTACCGCGTTTGTAGGCTTTGTCGCCCTGATAGACGTAGTAGAAGCCGACGCATTTGTTAAATTGTTTTTCAAACCATCCCCAAAACACAAATAAACACAGCAAAAACGCCAGAATCATTATTAAAAGTACAATTTTGGTGACGGTGCTTTTGAGAATTTTCAATAAAAACTTCATATGTTTTATTTTATACTTTAAATGCCCTCATGAGCAAGTTTTTTATATATCCTCCCTCCCCCTACTTATTTATCTTAATTATTCTCCCTCCCCAAGCGGGGGAGGGCCGGGGTGGGGGACAGCCCGGAGGGAAAATCCGGGCAGCGCCGGGGTGGGGAGCAAAAAAAGCCCAACCCAAGTGAGAGCGCGGGGATTTTTCTTTGTAGTGACTATGGGGGAGCTATGAATTCCCCTTAATTATTCCCCTCTCCGCTGGGAGAGGGTGCCCGCAGGGCGGGTGAGGGCTTACCCGTAGGGAAAATCCGGGCAGCGCCGGGGTAGGAACGGAAAAGGAAAATCCCCGCGTTCTCACGCCTTAGCATCCAATTCTAAACTCTCAACAACGCAAAGCAAATCTTTTTGAAACGATTGCATTTTTTCATCAATATCATACAACAATGTTAATAAATCTTTTTTTGTTAATTCATCGTTATCCACAACATTAACGTAAATTTTCATCATGCTGGCAATGCAATCAGCCCGTAAATAAACCCTTTTGAGGGTATCTTCTAATTCTTCCAATTTCAATTTTACCTTTACATTGTATTAGTCTTTGTAAGTCTATTTGAGATTATAGCAATTTACTATGATTTTGTCTAGTTTATTGTAAGAGTAAATATCATATGGAAAGAAAATTATTCAGGTCAGGCAATGGCTGGGCTTTGTTCATAAATACTACAATTTTGAAACTTTTGAAGATTAATCCCGAAACTGATAAGGTCGAATATCAGATTGAAAACGATGTTTTGAAAATTACTAAGGTTAAAAAGTCTTAATTTTGCTTTTTTGGATGCAGGGGCGTGAGAACACGGGGATTTTCCTTTTCCGTTCCGATTCCTCCGGCCATCCGGCGTTAATTTCTGGTTTTCTTGCCCTTTGAGGCCTCCCCCATAGTCACTACAAAGAAAAATCCCCGCGTTCTCACTCGGGTTGGCTTTTTCCGTTCTTATCCCGCACTTCGGGCGGGCGCTTCCCCGCAGGACAGGCCCTCACCCGCCCTTTGGGCACCCTCTCCCATCGGAGAGGGGAATTTTTTGCTCCCTCGCCCCTACTTATTTACCTTAATTATTCTCCCTCCCCAACTCGGGGAGGGCTGGGGTGGGGGACAACCCGGAGGGGAAACCAGAGAGAAAGTAGGGTGGGAATAGCAACGCGGTTCCCACCAACATCAAGCGAGAAGCCGGCGGAACATTTCACTTTTCCCACACTATAAATAAACAGACTTAAAATCGTTCCCCACCCCAGCCCCCTCTCGCAAACGATACTCAAACGTTTGCTCGGCAGAGTCCGAGTTGGGGGAGGGAGGATTGGGTGAAAAACTCGCCTGTGCGGGCAGGAGGGAGGCTAAGGAGGGATTTTGGGCGGTGGAAAAACGGCAGAAATGTAAATAATTCCGTAAAACTATTCCATTCTAAGAAAAAAGAGTGTAAAATGTTTTTTACAGGAGATTATAGTGTGGATTTGAACGCTCAACAATTGTATCTAGATGTTCCTCCCACAAAACTGAGAAACAGGGATGAAAAGTTCAGGGAGGCGAAAACAGGGCCGTTTTGGATTTGGCTCGCAGATAGATTTTTCTACGGAATGCTGGAAAATCGCTTCTATTCGATGATGATAAAAAATAAATCGAACTACGATAAACGCAACCCCGAATTCTCCAACATCCTCTACGCCCCCCATGACAACTGGTGGGACGGAATCGTCGGCTATAACCTCTGCCGCCGCGTTTTTCGCACCGAAATCCGCATGATGATTGAAGAACTGAACAGATTCCCGATTCTTGCGAAAGCAGGCGCTTTTGCAGTGAATAAAAAATCCCCGCAGGCCTCCATGAAAGCCCTGAAATACGCCGTTGACCAGCTAAAAGACAAAAAACGCTCGCTCTGGATTTTCCCGCAGGGCATTATCCGTCCGCCAATGTACCGCCCGATTGAATTTCAGACCGGCATGGCTTATATTGCGGAAAAAGTCGTCAAAGAAACCGGCGGCGTGAACCTTATCCCGATTTCGACAAATTTTATGTTCCTGCGTGAAGACCGACCCGAGGTTCTTGTGGAAATCGGCGAACCTATTGTGCTCACTGACCCGTCAATCCCCAGAAAAGACCTGAATCACCAGCTCGAAACGAATTTTGAAGCGCTTTGCGACAGGCAGCTCGAGGATATCAGAAAAGGCGATGTCGAGGGCTATGAATATGTCTTTAAACAAAAACTGAAATGGTACAGAAAGCTCGAAAAACGCCTCAAACGCGTTAAAATCACACAATCAGGCGTGTAAAACAAAATTTTCTATGATTTCGTGCCCGAATTCAGTCAAAATCGCCTCCGGATGGAACTGAACGCCGTAGAGCGGAAATTTTTCGTGCTCAATCGCCATCACAATCCCGTTTTCGGTTTCCGCAGTGATTTTGAGGGGCGGTTTCAGGGTGTTTTTTGCCGCAATCAAAGAATGGTACCGCGTTGCGCTGAAACCGTCCGGAATTCCGGCGAAAAGCGGCGATTTTGCTTTGAAAAATATTTTTGAAACCTTTCCATGGAACGGATTTTCGTCTTTTACGATTTTTCCCCCGAAAACCTGCGCTATGCACTGCATTCCAAGGCAAATGCCCAGAATTTTCTTTGTTTTGTAATATTTTTCTATCAAAGGAACGCAAACCCCCGCATTGTCAGGGTTTGAGGGCCCGGGCGAAAGGATTATTGAGGAAAAATCCAGTTTTTCGATTTCTTTTAAATCCATTTCGTCATTTTTTATCACAATCGGCTCAACCCCCGCCATTCGCAGGTATTGAACGATATTCCACGTGAAAGAATCGTAATTGTCAATCAAAAGCATACTTTCACCATCCCCCGAACCGAATTTACGCAAAAAATCGCGTCAGCGCTTTCTAAATCATACATTTTCAGGATTTTTTCTTTGCATTTTCCGCTTTTTAAAAGCTCCTGCCTGAAAATTCCGTTCAACAGCCCGCATTCCACGGGCGGCGTGAAGAATTCCCCGCCTTTTTCAATAACAATGTTCGTGCGCGCGCCCTCTGTCAGCTCGCCATTTTCGTTGAAGAAAATTTCATCGTAAATTTCTCCGTTTTTGATTTTTTCAAACGCAGCCTCAAAATGCGGGCGGTAGGTTGTTTTGTGCCTCAAAAGCGGTTCTTTTGAGCACACTTTTTCGCCGGAAACTGCGATTTTGAAACTTTTTGGTGCGTCAAATTCCCTGAAAGAAACCTCAAACCGCCCTTCTTTCCCCAATAAAACCCTCATTATCGCTGTTTTTTCGTTTATAGGGTAAAAATTCGGGGTGAGGGGGTCAACAACTGCGTTCCCAGAACGCAAAAACCCAAAAATCTCGCCCGCCGCCGCCTCATCAAACGCAAATCCAAGCGCCTGCGCACCCTTTTTCATCCTAAAAAAATGCTCCCGCCCGAAAACCGGCTCCCCGTCTTCAATTTTGACGGTTTCAATGAGCTTTAGTCCGGCATGATTTGCGGTCAAAAACTTCGATTTAACAATTGTTTCCTCCCATTCGTCTTCCGGCGTGGAATCCCATACTATTGCGCCTCCGACGCGGTATTTGAACACGGTTTCGCCATTTTTTCGCTGAAGAATGCGAATCGGCACGCTGAAAACCGTTTTTTCCGGCGAAATAACCCCGATTGCGCCGCAATATACATCTCTTTTGCCTTTTTCGACTTTTTCGATTATCTCCATTGTGCTGATTTTCGGCGCGCCCGTTATTGAGCCGCAGGGGAAAATCGCATTGAAAATTTCGTACAAAGTTGTGCCATTTTTCACTTCTGCCTCGATTTGCGAGGTCATCTGGTGAAGGGTTTTGTGGGTTTCGATTTCAAACAGCTTTGTGACTTCGACAGTTCCCGTTTTTGCAATCCTGCCGAGGTCATTTCTCAAAAGGTCAACTATCATTACGTTTTCGGCGCGGTTTTTAATGTCGTTTTTGAGAAAAATTTTGTTTTCTTCGTCTTTTTCGGGGTCATCAGAGCGTTTTACCGTGCCTTTCATCGGTTTTGTTAGAATTCTGCCATTTTCCAGCTCAAAAAACAGCTCCGGCGAAAACGAGAGAATTTCCTCGTAATTATTGCGGATAAAAGCGTTGTAGGGCGTTTTTTGTTCCCTTAAAAGGCTTAAAAACAGACTATAAGAATCCCCGAAAAACTCCGCTTCATGGTCGTATGTATAATTCACCTCGTAAGTGTTTCCCTGTGCGATTTCGTCCTTGATTTTTGTAATTGCTCCAGAGAATTCTTCATAAGTTATTGACGGTGCCGGGAAAATGTATTCCTGCGGGGCTTGCGGCTGTTGAAAATTCTGTTTTTCTGCCTGATTTTCGCTTTCGCTCTGCGCCGGTTCCGGATTTTGCTGCTTTTTGAGGGAATTCCCAAACCCGCTGCAAACGGACCCTCCGACTTTTTCCATTTTAGCGTCGCAGGTGTTCGGGATTTTTGCTTCGCAGTGACTATGGGGGAGGCTTCTGTAGGCGGGAGTTTGTGCTATTTCCTGTGAAATGCCGGAGGAATCGGAACGGAGAAGCAAAAATCCTGAACACTCCCCATCATCAAACCCATCAACCTCAAAAACCTCAAAATACAAAAGCGGCATGCCCGAAATCACAGGACGCCCCAGAAAAACGTTTTTTGCCTCATATCTGACGTATCCGGCGAGAATATGCGTTTTTCTAAGCGTTTCAATCTCCTCAAACGCCTTTTTAAACTCCTCATTGTTGAACGCAGTGATAGTTTTTACCGGATTTTTAAGCTCTTTGTTGAAAATAATCATACCGGATTATTTTACCACGTTTGCTGCTCAAGGTCTCATAAACGGGCCGCGCACCGGAGGTTTTAATGCGGAGGTGTCGATATTTATCACGCCTGAAGATTCGTCATTAAGGGTTTTTGCGGCTTCTTCGGGATAATAATCGTAGCGGACATTCATTTTGCCTGAATTTATGAACTCAATCACCCTGTCAAAATATTTTTGCATGTTTTCGACGAGTTTTGTTTTCTTTTCTATCATTTCATCATACGGAAGCTGCCCTCGCAGGCGGTTGCAGCGCTGGTGGAGGATGATAAAGTTCTTCGGAAAGCTCTCGCCCCTCGGAGGTTTTTCAACATCGGGCATTTTTTTGTCAAAAATTATGTGATTGGGGCGGATATGCTCGTTTGTCGCACAAAACGGCTGCAAAATATTCTGGATTGTTTCGTTAGAGTTGCGCTGTGCGTATTTGACCATAAAAGCGCTTACATCGTTTTTCGAGTAGGGTAAATTGTTTATTTTTTTCAAAATTTCCGTATAATCTTTAAGTTCCTCATGCTGCACACTAATGTTGTTGAACTTTTGTATTATTTTTCCGCGCCTGTGCTGGAGCTGCCTGTTTTCGTTATGTATCATTTTTCTTGAATATTTGAGCGTTTTTCTGATTTGGTTGCGGGTTATTTCAGAAAATTTGGGGATTTCTTTTTCAATCTCTTTTAGAATTAAATTTTGCTTATGCTCAAGATTTTCAAGGTAAAACGTGTAAATCTTTTCATTATTGAGGATTTCTTTGATTGTGTGCTCGGGGAACATTTGTGAATATTTTTTCAAAAGCAGATAAACGCGTTTTTCATGCCCTTGAATCCTTTTTTCGTAAGGTTCAAGAATTTTAAAAACCTCTTTGGACGGGATATCCGCATTGTTGCGGTCAAAACGGGTGTAGATTTGATTCGGAATCACGAGTTTTCCGCAGATTGCACAGGGCAAATCCGGAATATCGCGCAAATCGTTGATTAGGGGCTCGGATTTTTTGAACACATCAATTTTGTCATTTACGGTGCCCGCAAATGACGTTTTCTTTCCGGTAGAAAGAAAAATCGGTGTTGTGTATATGGGATTAATTCTCATAACAATTATTCAAAAACCCGTGATGGAAAAATTTGCTATTTTTAAAAATTTTTTTAAACTATTTCCACAATTTCATCAAGATTAATCTCAAGACATTCAAGCTTTTCGCAGGTTGTCTGGCGTTTGTCCCACAGGCATGGACGGCAGTGGCAGTTGTTTTTTATTGCCACACAAAGCTCGTTTTGCGGGAGCAATTTTTTTTCATCAGTCGGCCCGAAAAGCCCCAGCGTCCTTGTTCCCACGCCTACACCGATATGCATCGGCGCAGAATCCGAACAAATCAGAACTTCGGACTTTTTAGCGAGTTTTGCAAAGTCCATGATGTTTTTTGTCGTGCCGTAAAGGTTTTTGAAGTTCGGATTTTTCGTGTCAACGAGCTCAAGAACCCGTTTTATGCACTCTTCGTCGTCAGGGCCCCCGATGAGCGATACGTTTTTGCCTTTTTCGAGCAGTTTTTTAATCAATTCCGCCCAGATTTCAGGTGTCCATGTCTTTATAATGTGCTTTACGACGCTTATTTTGCTCACACCGGGGTGAACAAGCACAGAATTCGGCTCTTTTTCGCACTCGGGCACATCAATTTGCGGATATTCCGTAACAATCTGTGTGACCGGCGTTACAAGCTCATGGTACATTGCGCTTGCGTAGCGGTTTTTCTTGAGCGGAACGGCTTTTGTTAAGAAAATCCGGCTCAAAACCCCGCTGTCATAGCCATAACGGTATGTTATGCCTGTCAAAAACAACAAAATCGGTATCATCGGGTTTGCGCCCGACGAAAAAACCATGTCAAATTTGCCCAACCTTGCTTTTAAAACGAATTTCAACAGTTCAAAATACTTGTGTTTGCCCTTAATGTCAACGCAAATCACATCGTCAATGAGATTTGTGAGGTTTTTGACGGATTTGCTGCGGGGTTCGAGCGCAAGTGTGATTTTTGCGTCGGGATATTCTTTTTTCAGGCTCGATAAGGCAGGCAGGAAAAGGATTTCGTCCCCTATTCCGCCAAAATTTAATGCTAAAATCTTTTTCGGCTTAATCATTTATTACTTCCGCATTATAAAAACTCACCATTTTGGGAATTTGCCCGAAAAAAGTAATCTCGCAGCATTTTTGAACCCTTTGTGACTTTTTTCAACAAAACTTAGAAAGGTTTTGTCTGGTTGAGTTTGTTTCTTAATTCTCTAAATCTTGCGATGTCTTCCTGAGCTTTTGAGGACTCTTTGAAAACAACCTGTGAAGACGGGTGAACCATCAGCACGTAATCCATGTGAATTTCAAGGAAATTGTATCTTCTGGGCGGCTGATTTGAGTTGCGCGGATAAATCTCCACATTTGTGACCGCCAAAAATCTTCTTTCCTTGTCGTTTAAAAGGTCAGTGAGTTCACGATTTGTGTTTGTGTATTTAGATACGTGAACAGTGCCCTTTATGTCATGGTCGACGGTTAAAATCATTACTTCTATGGGTATTGTATCTACGTGTTTTGCCATTGGTCACCTTCTTATATGGAAATTATATTATATTTTTTTGTCAACTGCAATCAGTTATCTACTTGAGCCCTTTGATTCTATCTTCGGGGTCGGAAATTGAGGTTATACGAAGCCCGAAATTGTCTTCAATAACAACAACTTCGCCGTTTGCAATGTGTTTTCCGTTTGCGTAAAGCTCTACTGATTCACCTGCAACCTTGTCCAGCTCTACGATTGAGCCTCTTGTGAGTTCAAGCACTTTTTTTACGGGCAGCTGACATCTCCCGAGCTCAACTGTCAGCTGGAGTTTTATATCCATCAAAAGTTCAAGGTTTTTGTTCGTATCCGTGTTCGTCGGCGTATAGCTGTCGAATTGCGTAAATTCAACAGGACGAACGGTTACCGGGTCGTTAATATCACGTTCTTCAATTTTAACTTCGCCGTTTTCGGGTTCGGAATATTTTACAGCAGCTTCTTCTGCCGGTTCTGCGGCCGTATTTTCAGAAATTTCGGCGTCAGAAACCGGAGTTTCTTCATTCAGATTGTCATTTTGCATGTTTTCGTCTTGCATTGTGCGCCCTTTCTAAAAATAATGCCTCAGTGTGTTCGTATAGTCGTCATATCTGTCCGTAACCTTTACACAGAGCCTGTTTCGGATTTTTCCGGGCCTGCCGTAGAACTTTTTCTCGCCGTTTACCGTAACAATCAGGTCGTCTGTGCATAGATTATCCAATTTTATAACATCTCCCTCTTTCAGGGCAAGAATCTCGTCAAATGTAACCTCAGTTTCTCCAAAAATCACGCTGACATCAATAAATGACGTGTTTAATTTTTCAATCATCTTTTTGCGTTCTTCAGAGGTCGCAATCAAGCCTTTTGCCTGGAAAATATGCTGCGTGGTAAGCTGGTCAAGGATGTTTTCCAGAACCGGATAAGGGTAGCAAAGGCTGACAAGCCCGTAATGCTGGCGTGCAATGTGCATTTCAAACGTTACAAGCGCAACAATTTCACCTGTGGAGGCAATTTGGATGTTAGTATTTCCCGTATCAAGCCCGATTAGGTTTGCATTGACCGGAATTACGTGCGACCATGCGGTTCCGAGCGTCTGGATATTGCGCTCAATCATTTTTTTGACCAGAGATTCTTCAATATCCGTCAATTCGCGGGTATTTTGCTCGATTGCGCCGACGCCGCCGAGCATTCTGTCAACAATGCTCGATAAAACCTCGTAGCTGATTCCGATTAAAATCTGCCCGGGCAAAGGATTCAGCTCAAATATCCCGAGCGAAATCGGGTTGGGAATTGAGCGCATAAATTCGTCATAAGTAAGCTGGTCAACAGAAACAACGTCAACATCAATCTGCATACGCAAATATGTGGTCAAAACCATTGAAAGCTGGCGCGAAAACTCGCGGTGAATGTCCTGCAAACCCCTTAAATGGTCTTTTGAAAACTTATCCGGACGGCGGAAATTGTACAGTTTGTAACCGCGTTTTCTTTCCTCGGTTCCTTCCGTGTCTTCGATGTCGAATTCGTCGGAATCAAGGTCAATAACGTAGCTCTGTTCATCGTTTTCGTCAAAAACAGCCTGTTCGTTCTCTTCAATTTTCGGATTTTTATCTGAATCCAACTTTATTCCCTCTGTTTTCCGGTTTTTCGCCTCCGGCTACTGCATAATAAACTCGCCGAAACTTACTCTTATTACTTCTCTTTCTCCGTCAAAAATATTGTTTACGGATTCGGTAATCTGTTGTTTTGCAAGCTCTTTACCCTGAACTTTTGCGAGTTCTTCAGAAGTTTTGCTTGTCATAACAGTGATGATTGCGTCCCTGATGGCCGGTCTGTACTGCTCCATTTCAGCAACAACGGGATTTTTCACCTCCGCACCGTGGCCGCCTGATTGCGGAGCGGCAATTTCGCCTTCAGGTGTGCTAACTTCAATAGCAACGCTGATTTTCAGGTATCTTCTCGGCGCTACATCGGCAAGGTTCATTGTAAATTCACCCAAATCAAGGATAATGCCTTTTTCCGGTACATCAATTGTGTCTTCTGCATTTTCGCCGTCAGTAACAGCTTTTAGCTGCGCAGTTAAAAGTTTTGACTGCAAAAAGTAGTTTGCGCCGATAAAAATTGCACAAACAAGCGATGTGATGACGATATTAATAAGAATAGGGCCAAAATCGTTCTTCTTTTTTGTATTTTCTGGTGCCATTTCGTCTTTTCTTGCTGCCGGTTTTGTCATATCAATCTCCAACTTTTCAATTATTTTACAGAGCTCATTATAACTATGTCAACTCTGCGGTTTTTTGCTCGTCCTGCCGGATTATCGTTTTTGTCAACCGGCATATATTCTCCGTATCCGACCGCGGAAAGCCTGCCGGGCGGGAATTTTTTCGTTTGTGTAAGGTACGAAATTATATTTGTGGCTCTGGCTGTCGAGAGCTCCCAGTTTGACGGGTATTTCTCGTTTTTTATAGGCATTGAGTCTGTGTGCCCCTCTATAACAACCGGATTTGTGAAAGCTTCAAGCGAAAGGGCGATTTTGTCCAATTCAGCCTTTGCTTCCGATTTTATTATAGCAGAACCCGGGTCAAAAAGCATTGTATCATTCAGACGAATTACGACTCCGCGCTTTTCTTTGAGTATTTTCACAGAATTGTCCGAAATTGCTCCTGCTTTGAGCGTTTTTATGATTTCTTCCTGCTCAAGCACTTCAGGATTGGCGATTTGCTCCTGTGTTTCGGGTAATTGCTGCTCAATTGCGGGTTTTGAAGCAAAAACGCCTTTTAGCGAATCATTCACGTTTTTAACTTCGTTTTTGCCCATCGAATGCGCCGCATAAAGCACCATAAACAGCGCAAGAAGCATTGTCACAAAATCTGCATACGAAATCACCCAGCGGTTTATGTAATCGTTAGAATTCGTGTAATAATCTCTGTTCATCGAATCCCTCCGTAGCTTTCCTCAAGCGGGTGGCTTTTGTTGTGGTAATTCAAATATGCAAGCAGCTTTTCTTCAATAACGATAGGGGTTTCGCCCATCTGAATCGAAACGATTCCCTGCAAAATAACCTCTTTTAAAAGCATTTTTTCTCTCAAATTCATTTTCAGCTTGCCGGCAATAGGCAAAAACAGGAAATTTGCAAACCCGACGCCGTAAAGCGTTGAAACAAATGCCGTCGCAATCCCGTGCGCAAGCACATCGGGCTCTTGAATATAGCTCATAATCTGGATTAGCCCCATAACAGCACCCACAATCCCGAAAGTCGGCGCATATCCGCCAAAAGCCTCAAAAACGCGGGAATTTATGAGTTCTTCTTCTTCGTTATATGAAAGTTCGGCATTCAAGATGTCATAAATCATCTGCGGATTGTTATAATCCGTGGAAAGCTGGATTCCGCGGCGCAAAAAAGGATCCTGAATATTTTCAACCAGCTCGTTCAGCGAAAAAAGCCCGTTTTTCTTTGCATATCTTGCAAGGTAGATTATTTCGTCAATAACGCGAATTGGCGCCTGTTTTGGGGTGAAAAAAACCTCTTTTGCGGATTTTATGGCGTTTGAGAGGGTGCGCGGGCTGAAATTCAGAAGCGAAGCGCAAAATGTGCCCCCCAGAACAATTAAAATCGCTGACGGCTGAAATAACGACACGATAGAGGCTGCCTCTGACTTTTGTGTCATAAGAACTATCAATAACGCAATAATGATGGCTGCAACAGCAGAAATATTCACTTTATCCCTCTATTATCCCCAATATATTTAATAATATCATTCCATATTTTCGGGTTTGTGAATATACATCATTTAATGTATTTTTCCCGAGCATAAGCCCTCCCCGGCTTGGGGAGGGTTGGGTGGGGAGCGGATTATCAGGCACTTCCTCCCGCAACGGAAAACTAAAAAAGCGGGATAAAATCACCCCGCTTTTAAATTAGTTACATCCTGTTTCACAGTCATCCGCGCAATTGCAGTCACACCAGCCGGTTTTCTTTTCTTTGTGTTCTTTTTTCATTTTTTTGCAGATTTTTTTGTAATCCTTTTTCTGACAATCGTTCAAAATGCACATAAAAGCGTCTTTGTGGGCTCTTTCTTTGGCTTTGATTTGTTTTTTCAAATCACGCACTTTTTCTTTCTGGCATTTGATGTCACTTTTGCAGGCGTTGTTGCATTCCATTTGTTCAAGTTTGCATTTTTCCTGACAGTGGCAAATTTTTAACGGGTAAATTTCGTCAAAGAATTTTTCATCAATGCAGGTTGCCTGCTTAATCTGGCTTTCGACGAGGCAAATTTCTTTGTAAATGCAGCAGCGTCTTTCCATGAACGCTTTTTTGGCTTCGCACGGGTCATTGTCAGTGCACTGGCATGGCGTCGGGCAGTTTTGGGCGCAGGGTGCATTTGCAGGACAGCCACAGCCTACCGGAACCATATTTTCTGCCGGTGCGGCAAAAACGGCGCTGCTTGCACAAATTAATGCACCGAGAATTGCGATTGCGATTTTCTTCATTTTGAACTCTCCTTTTTTCATTCTTTGAATATTTTAGGGATTTAAAGGTTTTCATGAAACCACAACCGGATAGTCTGACGGGGCTATTTTAGATTTTTGCGCAGGCGACGGTTAAGCTGGATTTTCCCTCCCCAGCTCGGGGAGGGTGCCCGCAGGGCGGGTGGGGAGCGACAAAGGCTGATTATTATTTTTAATCGTCCCTCCCCCATTTTTCTAATGTTTGCAAAACTCACATTGAAAAATTGCCCTCTTCCGCCGAAAGAGGGTTGGGAAGAGGGGATAACCGCCTGCGGCCGTAAAAAGTGAAACATTCCAGCCCTGCTTAATTTAAGACAAATCTATAAATTCAGGATTGTTTTTTTTAATTAAATTGATTTTCCAATCTCTATGCCAGCGTTTTAACTGTTTTTCACGTTTTATAGCGTCTTCAATGGATTCTGTTGTTTCAACATAGACAAGTTTGTTAAGATTGTAGTTGTTTGAGAACCCATCGAGCAGTTTATTTTTATGCTCGTACATACGTCTGTTTATATCATTCGTGACGCCGATGTAAAACGTGGTTTCGTTGTAATTTGTAAGGATATAGACGTATTATTGTTTGTTCATTTTGTGATTATACACCACATTGGTTAGCTGCTGAAACAAGTTCAGCATGACAAAATAAAATGTCACCCTGAACTTGTTTCAGGGTCTATCCGGTTGTGTCTGTAATCATGAATCTCCGCAAACAAAAAAAGAGGCCTGAATTTCAGACCTCTTTTCTAATTTTCCGTCAAATTTAAACGAACTATTTACCGCAAGAGCAGCATTCAGAGCCGCAGCCGAAGTATTCTTTAACTTCGTCAACGCGAACTTTGATACGTCCGTCAACCGCAATGCCTTCACCTGTTTTTTCAGAGATGAGAAGCGGGTTGATGTCGAGCTCGTCGATAAATTTGAAATCGTTGACCATCTGTGACAATCTCAGGAGAGTTTCCTGAATTTGTGCGATGTCAGCGGGTTTTGTGCCTCTTGCACCTTTCAAAAGCTCGTATGCTTTAACTGATTTAATCATTTCATCAGCGTCAACATCCGTCAAAGGAGCGATTCTGAAAGTTACGTCTTTCATTGTTTCAATGAATACGCCGCCAAGACCGAACATCATCATCGGGCCGTATTGCGGATCTGTTGCAACGCCGCAAACCATTTCGCGGTTGCCTTTGACCATTTCCTGAATGATTACGCCCTCAAGACCGTCAATCAAGCCTTTTTCAGTCAATTTTGCAATCAAATCGCGATATTCTTCGCGAAGTTGTTCTTCTGACTGAATGTTTACTCTTACGCCGCCCACATCGGTTTTGTGAGAAGTTGTTTTTGAAGTCATTTTCATAACAACAGGGTAGCCGATGGAGTTTCCGAGCTGCGCAACTTCTTCTTCGTTTGTTGCAAGCCCGTATTTGCAAGCTCTTATGCCGTAAGCGTCCAGAACATCGATTGATTCAAGCGTTGTGAGCTGTGCACGACCTTCAGATACCGCACCTTTGATGATTTTTTCAGCTTTTGCTTTGTCAACGTCATATACAGGGCGTTTTCCTTCGGGTCTTTCCATCCATAATCTTTGCTGATTAAGTCTTTGGAGCCCGTCAACAGCTTCTTCTGCGTACATGAAGAACGGCATGTTGACATCCATGTTGGAAAGTTTTGTAAAGAATTCGCTCTTTGTCATGAATACGCCGATAAGCGGTTTTTCAGGGTGTTTAGCCTTAATTTCCATCATTGCCTGCGCAACGTCAATGTCTTTCAATCCGAGGAACGGAAGATAGATTGCAACAATCATATCAACGTTTTCATCAGCCATAACGGTTTCGATTGTTTGTTTGTAGTGTTCGATAGGTGCAGACGCAATCATATCGATAGGGTTTTTAACGCTTGCAGCTGCGGGCAGGAAGCTTCTGAGTTTTTCTTTTGTTTCGTCAGAAATTTTAGCCATTTGCATGCCGTATTCGCAAACAGCGTCGGTCGCCATGATACCGGGGCCGCCGGAGTTTGTGATAATTGCTACTCTATCGCCTTTCGGGATAGCAGATGTAGCGAAAACTTTAGCTGTTGCAAAGAGGTTTTTCAAAGAATATTCTCTGATTACGCCTGATTGCATTAAAAGGGCGTTGGCTGCTTTGTCAGCACCTGCAAGTGAGCCTGTGTGTGAGGAGGCTGCTGACGCACCTGCTGCGGAACGGCCTGCTTTCAGCGCAAGAATCGGTTTTTTCTTTGTGATTCTTGAAGCTAATTTTCTAAAGTTTGCAGGGTTCTGGATGGATTCCATGTAAAGCAGGATTTGTTCAACATCATCTTCGTTTTCCCAGTATTCCATAGCGGTTTCGGCGTTGATGTCAGCCTGGTTTCCGATAGAAATGAACTGTGCAAAACCGAGGTTAAGGTCTTTCAAAATGTTCAAAATACCGCCGCCCAGAGCGCCTGATTGTGAAACAAAACCGATATTTCCGCGTTCGGGAAGTGATTCAGCAAAGCAGCCGTCCATTCTGATGTCGGGAGCTGTGTTTACAACGCCTAAGCAGTTCGGGCCTACGCATCTCATGCCGTATTCTTTGAGTTTTGCAACGAGTTCTTTTTCAGCGGCAGCGCCTTCTGCGCCGGATTCTTTGAAACCTGCGGAAATAATGCAGATTCCTTTAATGCCTTTTTCGTGGCAGTCGTCGATTGCTTGAAGAACGAATTTTTGAGCAATAACGATGATTGCCAGATCAACGTTTCCGGGGATTTCTTTTACGTTTGTATAAGCTTTGAAACCTTCGATTTCGCCGCCTTTAGGGTTTACAGGGTAAATATCGCCTGTGAACTTGTATTCTTTTAATCTTTTCATGATGTCAGAACCGATGGTATGGTCCTTTGTTGACGCACCTACGACCGCAATGGCTTTCGGGCGCATGATTTTGTCCAATTGTTCTTTTAGCATTTTTTCACCTTTCTTAAATTATAAAAATTCACGATATGCGCAAATTAGTCACGATTTCTACTAAAACCATCACTAATTATTATCGTACGAAAAAAATTTTTGTACAAATTTATAAAAAGATTGCTTCAAAAGTGCAATTTCTACTTTCTCGCCCCTACTTATTTACCTTAATTATACTCCCTCCCCAGACGGGGGGAGGGCTGGGGAGAGGGGGCAACCGCTTGCGGCCGCAAAAACTGAATAATTTTTCCTAAAAATCATGATTTCGGGGCTTTTTATGTAAATAACCACAGTTTAGTTTTCCGCTTTATGCCGGTGGGAACCGCGTTGCTATTCCCACCCTACGACTCTGAATTATTCCCCTCTCCGATGGGAGAGGGTGCCCGCAGGGCGGGTGAGGGCTTACCCGTAGGGAAAATCCAGGTAGGGCCGGGGTGGGGAGCGATTTTTGTAATTGCCGGGTTTTTTACGTGAACAACCGCAGTTTAGCGTCCCGCTTTATGCCGGTGGGACCGCTTTGCTATTCCCACCCTACGACTACGCCTAGCATTCAGCCAGAGCCGCGATTTTTTCGGCTTTTGCAAACAACGAATCAGCTTTTGAAGTATTGCCGAGTTTTATCATTACAAAAGCGGCTTTTTCGTAATTTTTTGCGACTTTTGCGGGTGATTGTGCCTGTTCGTAGAATCTTGCCGATTCCTTGTAATCATTGAGCGCGCTGACGTTTTCTTCAAGCATTTTCAGCGTGTCGCCTGATTTTGAGTAGATTGCTCCGAGGGTTTTGTTGTCTTTTGTTTCGGCCGCAATGTTTTTTGCCACGCTCATGTAGGTTATGGCGTTGTTTTTGTCGTATCTTTCGGCGTACATTTGCGCAATGTCCGTGAGCGCCTTTGATTGGGCGTTGAAGTTCTCGGTTTCGCCCGCACAGGAGATTGCAGCGTAATAATGGTTCATTGCGGGCTCAAAATAAACCGCGTCGTTATAAATTTGCGCCATGGAATAATACGCACGGGCTTTTAAGTTGTTATCGGCTGTGTTTTCAAGGGTTTGATTGTAATATTTAAGCGCTTCTTCGAGGTTGTCGGCTTTGTCATAAATCTGTCCGATTTCATAGCAAACCATGCTGGCTGCCTGACGGTCGTTAAGGTCGTTTGCCTGAGAAAGCGCCACGCCGAACGCCGCAAGCGCCTTTTCAGAATCGTTTATTGCAGCATATTTTTTGCCCTGAATAAAGGATTTTTTCAATTCGGGGTCTTGAGGGATGTAAACTTTTGATTCTTTAATCGGAGATGTTGCAGCAGCGCTGTTTTCCAAAGCTGCGGGGGCGGTTTCGGTTTGTGCGGGGGTAGTTTGCGGGGTTTCGGCTTTTGTTTGTTCAGCTTTGTTTTTTTCCGCAATAGCAAGGGCTTTTGAGTTGTCTTTTCCGGGAAGTTTTACCAGAAAATCGGGATTAATGCTGTTCGGGTCTGATTTGTAATCAACCTGCTGCAAAAATAACGCGTCAATCCAGTTGTTTACGACATTTGATTCTTTATTGAGCGTTTTTGAGATGAAATCGTCGAGGATTGTCGAGGCGTTTTTCAGGTTTGTTTGAATAATTTTTTTGTTCGGTGAGCCCTCGAGTGATTCTTTTTCGGCAAGGGAAAGGTAGCTTTCAACCTTTTCGAGGACATCATCGGGCGTGCCTATTGCTTTTTCGGTTGCTCTGAAATCGGTGATAATTTGTGCAATATTCACCTTATTTTTTGAATAGTCAATTTGTGATTTTTGACCGTTGGGGTACTCTTGGCGTTTGTAAGTATCTTTATTTTTTTTGCTCGACTGATAAATATCACGGTTTTCCCTGTACAGAGCAGCATTTTGGGAGGTCTCCTCTCCTGAGGCACCTACCTGCTTTTTGTTCTGTGGAGGAACGTATGGTTTGATATTTACCGGATAAATCGAGTTATACATCAACTTCCTCTAAGTCTTTTACAATCTGCCCTTAATTTTATTGTCGGTATAATTTTATGGTTTTTGAATTTTCACACCTAAAATCATACTTTTGTATTAGACTTGTCTGCTTTCAGAGTTATTTTAATGATTTTTCCTCTAAAGTCATGTTTCCATGCCTTATTTTTACTTAAATAAAATGTTAAAAATTCATAACAATGTATGATTTTATAAAACTAAAGTATGTGTAGAATAATCCTATACTCCTTAGAAGACGACGATACGCATATCCCTAATCTAACAGCTACGAACCCCTAAGTCCGTAGCTTTTTTTTATATTGGGCGGGAGTCGGGTGCGGTTACGTCACGATTGATGTGTTTGCTTAGGGGCACAGCCCCGTCACACGATGGTTGGTATTGTAGGGGGGGCAACCAGCATGATATTGGTTGAAACTATTTCCGCAGCGTTTCGCCCCGCAATAACGGAAAGACGAAAATACTCCGTTAATTCAAAATTTATGCTAAAATGTCCCTAACAAAACAAGGGGAGATTTATGAAAAATTTAAAACTAAACCTGATTTTAGCGCTAATGAGCATGGTCATCGCATGCGGCAGTGCATTTGCGGCACAAAAAACAGCACCGGAGCCGGAATTTATACCGACAATTGATATCCAGCTTCCTGCTCCGCAAACCGAAGGCGGCATGCCGCTTATGGACGCCTTAAAAAACCGGAAAACAGTCCGGACTTTTACATCACAGGAGCTTGATGAACAAACTCTCTCAAATCTCCTCTGGGCGGCTAACGGAATCAACCGCGAAGACGGAAAACACACAGCGCCCAGCGCAATGAATCTTCAAGAGGTCGTGATTTACGCGATAATGCCAAAAGGCGTGTATTATTATTACCCGAAAGGGCACTTTTTAAAGCGTGTTATGAAAGAAGACCTGCGCCCGCTCGTCGGAAATGCGCCTTTGACGCTGCTTTATGCTGCGAATCTTGCCCAGCAGACAAAAATTAACGCGGCATGTGATATCGGGTTTATCGGGCAGAATGTTTATCTTTTTGCTGCTGCAAACGGGCTCGCAACTGTATTCAAAGGAAGCCTTAACACAGCTGCAATCGACCAGAAACTCGAACTGCGCCTCGGGCAGGAGGTTTTGTACGGCCAATCAATAGGTTATCCGTCAAACAAAAGAAAATAATCCGTTATAATAGTTTTTCAAAGCAAAGGAGAGGATAGTTTTATTTTTTGACCTATTCCAGCGGAGCGAATCGAGGCAAAAAATAAAACTATCCTCTCCTTTGCGCTAATGTATCAATAATACCTCCTGGAGGCTTTAACATTGCCGTTTTTATCATAACCCGTGTCCCCGACCCAGTGCGTGGTGAGGTTTTTGGACTTGTCGAAGATATATTGTTCATATTTTGAGATGTAATATGCACTTCCGATGAGATTTCCGTTGAGGTCATAAGTTGCGACGTTGTGCGGGTATTCAAGCCTGCTTTTTTTGTCCGTGTAGTCGAGTTTTCCGTCTTTTGTGTAATAAAAAGCCCGATAAGGGTCATTTTTGTAACGTACACCGTAAATCCCCGTTGAAAATTTGCACAGCTCCCTGTCTTTGAGGTCAATTTGCCCGTTCAAAATGGCATTCATGTTTTCTTCGTAGTTGGGGTCGATTAAATTTGCGAGGATTAAATCTTTTGAAACATTTCCCGAAACATTATCAAAAGCTGCCGCGCGTGCGCCGTCAATATCCATTGAAACCCCGCCTTGAAGCACTGTTTCACCGAAACATGCGTATTGGAGCGTTAAAAATATCAGAATTGTAAAAATTTTCTTCATATTCTGATTATTAATGATGAATTTTTAAAAATCATCATGCTTTTGCCCAAATTTACCCGTCTAAAAGTGTAGATTTTTAAGAAAAATAGGCTGTTTTTTGTCATATTGTTTTTGGCTATCGGGGTTTTTAAATTTTTTTGCAAAAAAATGGGTCAGGGGTGAACACTTGGAATAGCCTGATAGGCTGGACAAAAATAATTATGGTGTAACTATTATCTAAAATAATAAGGCATGTGACGTCACATGTCAATAATAAATTTTCCATGAAGCAGTTTTACAGCCTTAAAATCCGCGCGGGGAGCGGATATAATGCCAATATTATGAAAACATTTAAAGAAGCACTTGGTACAAAAATCAGAGAATATAGAAAAAGCCGCGGGCTTACTCAGGAAAAGCTTGCTGAGATTATTGATGTGAATCAAAGACAGCTTGTGAGGATAGAATCCGGCGAAAATTATCCGTCAGCAGAAACTTTTGAAAAAATCTGTCTTGCACTTGAGATTTCTCCTGACGCATTTTTCAAATTTGAATGGCAAATTAAAGAAAAGATTATGAAAACCGGCACTTACAATGTTCCTGTGTTGAGCCTTGTTAAAAAGGACGAAAATGTGACGGTGAAAACAGAATCGCCTGCTTTGAAAAAGGAATTCAGCAAAAAGCGCACTTTCCCGTCAAGCAAATCCGAACTTTCAATGATTGAAACAGCAAGAAAAATCGGTACTCCGATAAAAGTTCAGTATTTTGACGGACGCCAGCGTGACGGGATTAAAGTTTACAATCCCGATGGCACAATTGAAACGCTTGTTTCTCAAGAGGATATCAAACAGTTCAAGATTTATGACGATGTTTTGGCTAAATTGAAGAAAATTTCTGCTGATAAGCAAAAACTTGAGTTTATAAATCTTGCTCTGGAAGCGTTTTCAGATAAAGAAGCCTTGCAGGAATTGATGATTACGGTCAAAGGCATGCTGCTTCTTCAGGATAAGTAGGTTTCAGGCGGGCGATTGGGTTTTTTGTGGAATTTCCATTTTTTAATTGTCCCTCACTCATTTTTCTAATGTTCGCAGGGCTCACATTGAAAAATTACCCTCTCACGTCGTGAGAGGGGATTTTTTGCTCCCTCGCCCTGCGGGAGAGGGCTGGGGAGGGGAGCGATTTTTCGTTATTGTGAGGCAATGAAATTGAAAAATGAGCCATGTAGGGTGGGAAAAGTGAAACGGTTCCCACCGCAAAATCGTGCAAAAATGTGATTTTTATGCTTTTAAGATGATTTAAAGCTGCTCCCCATCCGCATTCGTACGCAATACTGCCGTATTGCAACGACTGCTCCTTCCCCGAGCTGGGGAAGGGGGGCACGGTGTACTGTTCTTTCCTGTGCGCAGGTGGTGGATTGGCTTGATTCTCCCTTTCTGACTTGGGGATGGATGGGGTGGGAAGCGATTTTCATGATTGCGGGGCCATTTACAGAAAAAAACTGCAGTTTAGTTGCCCGCTTTATGCCGGTGGGAACCGCTTTGCTATTCCCACCCTACGCCTCTGCCGAGCAAACGATTGAGTATCGTTTGCGAGAGGGGGATGGGGTGGGGAGCGCGCCCAATTTACATGTTTAACGCATAAGCAAAGATTTCGCCGGCATGGTGATTGTAGGCGATTCCGTCTTCTTTTGTGAAAAGATTGTTCCAGTGGCTGTTTGCGTCGCCAAAAGCGGAATAAGACGGGTTGCACATCATCAAATGGTGCGTGTTTGTGTCATACCTGAGCGGGAAAAGGTCGTGCATTTGCATAAAACTCGGAAGCTTGTCCGAAGCGAGATTGTACCCGAAAAGACAAGAACGCATGCGGTTCAATCTTTCTTCATAACTGTACCATCCTTCGTCGTTGTCGTTGGACACTTCGGGCCCGGGTGCGTATTCACGGCAGTATTTGTATTCTTCGGACCATCTTTTTATGTCTTCGATGTCATCAGCGTTGCCCCAGGCGGTTCCGCAGGTTACGCCCATGCCTTTGTACCTGTTTATGTCCCAGTCGCAGCGTTCTCCGGCAAAACTCAGGTCGTTTCTGTTTGAACGGCTCCTTATTTCGTAGAAAATATACTGCATAAGCTCATAATCGGGTGTTTTGCCCACGCCTGTGTAAAAATGAGGCTGATAACCGTCAACATGCTTCAAAGAATCAAAGAAAACTGCGTCAAATCCGAGATTTACGGCTTTTACGTTTTCGTTGATGAAAATTTCTACATGTTCGTCGTTTTCCCATTTAAAGGGCTCATCAGGCTTGTCAGGTGAAGCGATTTTGAGCTGGTCTTCGGAAATGAGCATTCTGAAACCGGTTTTTAGCCCCCTAAAATGCGCAATATCGTTGAAAGCGCGGATTTGTTCTTCCGGCGAAACCGGCGGAGTCTGGTTTTCCAGCCCGGGAAGCAGAATATTTGCGCTGTAGCCCGTGTTAAAACGGATTCCATAAAGCGAATTTTCTTCCCAGGGTGCTTTGTTGTAGCCGTCGCCGTAAATGTTCGGAAAAAGCTGAGAAAGAATAACACAGTTTGCCCAGCTCCGTGCGGAGGGAGGGATTGCACCCAAAAGCTTTATTGCACTCAGCATTCCTCCCGAACATTTATCTTTTTGCATTCTTGCAATGGCGCGGTTGTTGATTTCTATGTAATTTGCGTTTCTTCCCCATTTGTCGCCGTAGGGCGGGGTTTCGATTTTCGGGGGGAAGATTTTGTAAAAATCTCCGCTTTCGCTCAAGGTCGAAATTGTTTCGAGCGATTCTTTGAGCGTGCGGTTTAAAAGCATTGCGGGCGTAATTCGTGCCATCCAGCGTTTTTTGTTGGCGTATTCAATTCCCCGATAGGCGAATTCGTCGGCCCAGTTGTCTTTTTTCAGGATGATAGAACCCGATATTGCTTTCAAAAGCTTGTTTACCGGAGCAGATTCCTCCCAGAACTGCTCTTTTAACAGCTCGTAAATTGTATTTTCGTAATCTTTTATTTCAAAAAGGTTGTTTTTTTCTTTTTTATTTAATTTTTGTGCGGCATTTTTTTCCATAATGACAGTATATGGGGCATTTTGTGCCGAAACATTGCCGCAAACTACTGTCTTGTCACGGGGGTTGAATTTTGGATATTGTACGATTGTCGTAGGCTCAAACGAAAGATTTGTTTTGTCCCGCAAAGAAAAAGTGCAGGATTAATCTTTGAAGTGACTATGGAGGAGGCTTCTTTTAACCCGAATATCCAAAATTGACGTTGAATGCCGGAGGAATCGGAACGGAAAAGAGGAATCCTGCACTTTTTCGCCCAATCATCACCCTCACCCCGTTTTACCTTATCCGATAAAGCTTCGTGCATTCTGATTTTTCGCCGTCAATTGTCATTCCGTCGGTCAGAAAATCAATATAAACCTCATCATCGCCTGTTGAACCAAGAATTTTTACATCATAAAGCTGACAATCAAAATTTTTGAAATCGACCTTGTGCCTGAAGGGCCCTGCATAGATTGGCAAATCCGGTCTGCCTATTTCTGCGGTTAGCTTTTTGGAGTATTCAATAATCGCATCGCGAATCGCGTCATTATACTGATATTTCGTGCTGAGCTCAATATTATCGAGCACAAGCGCTTCTTCTCCGTCAACATCGGCAATGTAGCACATCGTGTTGCCCGCAAAATCCTTGCCATCCATCACTTCTATGCCTGAAATGCATTTGTTCATAATATATGCCGGTGCGCTCCAATCATTGATGCCTGTTCCGACTGCTGTACAGCAGCCGGCGTGGTTTCCGAGGAAAAGCGCATGAGAAATGTTGTTCATGTCCGTCTGGTGAACTTCCAGCTCAACTTCGCTGTCGCTTTTCATATTTCTGGCGTTTTTGTAGTCGTTTGAGCGGAGTTTTAATATGTGGTTCAGCAGCGTAGTCCTTGCGTTTTCGACTTTTTGGCTGCTTGCTGTTGTGTTCCAGAAGTTATCTTTGTTCATATACTCTTTTATTGCCTCAATTGCAGTTCCGAGCTGTTCAAATTTAATCGGCTCACCTCCGCAATAAAGCCGCCTGACGGTTTTTTCTCCATCTGAGAAGCCGTCGGCGTCGTAGTTTATTTCTTTTTTGTCTAAAAGCTCAATCCCTGCGTTTTTCAGTGCTTTAACGAGGTTTTTGCGCGCTTCTTCGGGGATTTGGTCAAAAGCAGGGTCGTTAAAATCTTTTTCGAGGTTTAAAACCGCTGATTTCTGCGCTTTATCAACATCTGTTTTAATTTTTACTTTTATATAAGAGTTTTTGTCTGCATTTGCCCATCTGGTGTAATTTATTCCGCGTTTTTCCAGCGCAAGGCAGGTATGAATGTTCCGGTCGAGCGAATCCATTATTTCGCGTATAGATTCATCCGGATGTTTTTTGAGCAGGTCAAATAAAATGCCAAAATTCTCTTTAAAATCGTCACCGGTCAAAAAAAGGCTGGCAAAATACCTGCTATGTTCAAGGTTCAGGCGTTCTGCCGTTTTTTTGTCGTATTCGCAGTCGAGAAAATCGTATAATTTTTTTGAAACGAGTTTATTGAACTCCTCTTTTTCCTGCGGAGTTTTGGGGTTCATTTTTTTAAGGAAATCCTCAAAAAACTGATTGTCGTAACCATTATATGTTGCGCTGAGTATCACGAGTTTTTGAATAATTTCCTGCGGGTCTTGAATGCTGTCTTGCAGAAGCTTTTTGCATTCGTTATTTAAACGATTTACCTTTTCAATTGCTTTTTTGACTTCATCAGAGAGGGATTCTTTTAGGAATTGTTGTGTTTGCGCGTGTAAATCTTTAATTTGTGCGGTTTTTTCTTTTATTTCTTTTTTTAATTCCGGCGTTTTTGCAGAATCAATCGTTTTTTGCGAAAGTTCTTTCTTGAGTGCGGAGATTTTGTCATTTAGCAGTTTGATTTTTTTGTTATTTTCGTCCTCGAGCCTTTTTTGTTCGGGGGTTTTCGAGTTTTTGATTATTTCTTTGTAGTATTTTATATTATTTTTGTAAACTTTGTATCTGTATGAATTTTCGGGGTTGGTAATCCTTATCAGTTGCTGCTGTTCCCCGTTTTCTTCAAGAGTGCCGCAGAGCGGACCGATTGAGCTGATAATGTCGTCAAAATTGTCCAGCTTCATTGAAAAAGCACTTATGAGTGCATTTTTTCCGGCCAGACTTGCTGCTTTGGAAATATTTCTTATATTATTAGTGAAAAACTCTTCAAGCTCATCATCGCTCAAATCTTCAACAGCCGGACGCAGCTCCTGCTTGTGATTTTTTGCCTCATCCAGAAGCTCGAAGAAAAGTTTTGCGCCCTCAAGGTCAAAAAACTGATTATTTTCATTGTAAAAAGTTTCTATTACTTTATCCGGGGATTTGAAGCCTTTTTCGAGCATACTTTTGATAAATTCAAAGTTTTCTTCGTTGACTTTGTTGTTTTCTTTGTCGTTTATGCACATTGCGATTTTGCTTAGAACCAAACCCAAATCTTCTTCAATCACAGGAAATTTTAAAAACTTTGTTAATTCTTTGGCAGCTAATTTGTTCAGCCTGCCGTCATTATTTTCGAGTTGTTTCAATACTGCTTCCGCTCCCACGTGGTTTATGTTTTTCAACGAGGTTAATTTGTCGTAAATTGCGAATTTATCCTCATCGAATTCACCGGTTTTTTCATCAATACTTGCACAAAAAGCCGGAATGCTGTCCTCAAATTCAAAAGTGGGTTTGTGTTTGGCGTAGTATGAGCTCAAATCATTAAATCGTTCCACAAGTTTTTCGTTTAGAGGGGTGCCAAAGTCTTTTTTAACTTTTTGAAGTATTGATTTTATAAAAAGGGGTTTTACATCGTGATGTGAGAGGTTGGCAACGAAAGCTGCTGTTTTTTGGTCAAATTTTCCGTCATTACAAAACAGTTTCATTATTTCTTCAATATTTCCCATTTGTTCGTTGTTTGTAAAATATTCCGGACGGAAAGTTTTTGACAAATATTCGGCTAATTTGGGAACAAAATTTCCCTTGTTGTCTTTGCTGTTTGTAAGAATATTTTTTGTTTCTTTTATAAATATATGATCGGAGAAATCTCCGTTTACCGAACCCCTGTCATTAAATTCCACAATTTTTCTTCTTGCAAAATCCAGTGCTTCATCTGAAAATTGTCCGTCCTGATTTTTGCATACATCCAGGATTTTTTTGAAATCGCATTTTATGCTGCTGTAAAACTTAATATGTGAATTAAGACATTCCGAAACAAATTTGAGTGCTTTGGGGTTGAAATTTCCGCTGTTATCCTTGCAAGCAGCCGAAGCGCTCTGATAATCGGTATCCAGATAGTAATATCTCGCGTTTAATGCACAAAGTAATTCATAAGCTGAATTGTTAAATGTTCCGTCTTTTTCTTTGGCGTTTGGGAATATACTATGCGAAAGAACATAGGGCGTAACGTTATTTTTGTGCTCATAGAATGAAGAAGCAATATCAATCATTTCCGTCTGGAATTCGCCATTTTCTTTCTTGCAGACGTCAAGAAGCATTCCTGCATAATCAGGCATGTATTTTTTGTAGTCATAAATTTTCCCGAAAAGTTTTTTTACCTTTTCAACGACCTTTTCATTCAAGCTTCCGTCGCTGTTTTTGCACTTGTCGAGGAGTTTTGCGGTGTTTTGGTCTATGTATTTTTCTCTTTTTTCTTCAGAACTGCCAGATAAGCCTTTGAATGCTGGAATTTTTGATTTTACAAAACAATCCTGCGCGGGTCTAAGCGGTAAAGATTGACCGCGTTTGTTTTGCGAATTATTTATATAATTTGGGGAAATGGGAAAGGAGAAAATTTTCATATTAACTTAAAATCCGGGCAAAAGAATTTTTGCCACATTGTTAAGCAAAAATTCTTCAAATTTAAGAAAACAGAGCTTTCAAAGTAAAAGGAGAAATTGGTTTATTTTTCGACCTATTCCAGCGAAGCGAATCGAGGCGGAAAATAAATTAATTTCTCCTTTTACGCCTTTTCATCCGGCTCCCTAGAACTAATCAATCGAGAAAATGTCTTTCAAATCTTCATAAGTAAGCGATTTTCCGATGTTTCTGTCAACGGAAATTACGCTGTCAACCAAATCGCGCTTTCTGGATTTGAGTTTTTGGATTTTTTCTTCAACAGTGCCTTTTGTAATCATTCTGTAAACGAAAACTTTCTTCGTTTGGCCGATTCTGTACGCACGGTCGGTTGCCTGGTCTTCAACGGCGGGGTTCCACCACGGGTCGTAATGGATTACGTAATCTGCGCCGGTCAGGTTGAGCCCTGTGCCGCCTGCTTTTAAGCTGATAAGGAAAATCGGGATAGTTGGGTCGGAATTGAACCTTTCGACGACCTCCTGACGGTTTTTTGTGCTTCCTGTGAGGTATTCGTGCTTGATTCCGGCGCGCGTGAGCCAGGCTTTGATGATGTCGAGCATGTCAACGAACTGGCTGAATAAAAGTACGCGGTGTTTTTCGGAAATAATTTCCTCAAGCATAACTTTAAGCTGCTCGAATTTGCCGGATTCTTTGATTCCTTTGATATTTTCTTTGTCGTAAAGTTTCGGGTGGCAGCAAATCTGACGCAGGCGCAAAAGTGCCGAGAAAATTGACATTCTGCTCTTTTCGATACCGTTTTGTTCGATACTTTTGAAGAGTTCTTCTTTTGTTGAGTCCAGAACCTCCATGTAAAAGTCTTTTTGCTCCGGCGTAAGCTCGCAGTATGCAACGTTTTCGATTTTGTCGGGCAAATCTTTCGCAACATCGCGTTTCATACGGCGCAGGATGAACGGATAAATCTGCGATTTGAGGCGTTTTTCGACTGTTTTGTCCTCGCGCTCGGTAATCGGGGTTACGTAGCGGTAATTAAATTCTGATTTGTCAAAAAGGAAGCCGGGCATTAAAAAGTCAAAAACCGACCAGAGTTCTTCAAGCCTGTTTTCAATCGGCGTGCCGGAAAGCGCAAGTTTATGCTTGCAATTCAATTCTTTAACCGTTTGTGCGGTCTGGGAGTCGGCGTTTTTGATATTTTGCGATTCATCGAGGATTACATATCTGAATTCGTGTTTTTTGAGCTTTGCGATGTCGCGGCGGACGAGCGCGTAGCTTGTGATAACAACATCGTACTTGGAAATCTCTTTAAAATGCTCTTTTCTGTCTGTACCGGTCAATTTCAGGCAGCTCAAGCCCGGAGCAAATTTTTCAATTTCATTTTCCCAGTTGAAAACAACAGATGTCGGGCAAACAACGAGTGAGGGCGCTTTTTTGTCCTTTTCTTTCGCTTTTTGGAGCAAAGCGAGCGCCTGCAAGGTTTTTCCAAGCCCCATATCGTCGGCAAGAATGCCGTTTAAGCCGTATTGATAAAGGAACCACAGCCAGCCGAAACCTCTTGTCTGATATTCGCGGAATTCGGCGTTTATGCCTTTTGGAAGCGACGGAACGTCCATGTTCGAGAACGTAGAAATCTGTTTCCAGAATTTTGAGAACTTGCGGCTCATTTTGGGTTTAATTCCGAGGTTTTCCATTTCGGAAAGAAGCCCGGCGCGGTAGGTTTTTACAATATATTTGTTTTCTTCGTTGCGATAAACGTCGAAAGTGTTAAATGCGCGCATTAGCGAATAAACATTCATCGTCGGAACTTCCGCAAAGCCGAGATTTTTGATTCTGACGTATTTGTTGCCCTCGAGCGTGAGGTTGTAAACCTCATCAAACGGGATAATTTCATCGCCGACTTTTCCGTAGAGCTCGACTTCAAAGCTATCCGTGGAATTCAGGCAAAAATCAATATCTGCAACGAGTTCAAAGGGTTTTGGCGTCATTTTGAAGAACGACATATCGTCTTTTTCCTCAAAAACCCAGCCTTCGCCTGCTTGTTTTATGTAATAGTTTATAAAATCGATTGCGTTTTCTTTTTCAAGGGCGAGGTTGTTTGTCTGCATTGGTGCGAATTTGCAGGCAATTAGCATTTGATAAGCGATTTCTTCATGCTGGATGTTTCTTTTTACCCAGTAAAGCAGGTCTTCTTTGGGTTTTTTGATGGTTACGTAGGGCGTTTTGTCCGTATGTTTGGAATAAGGCACCCTTGTACCGTCATAATCGAACTCCAGAGAGGCTTTTAAAGAACCGTCGTAATCCAGCCCCATTGTAACAATATTTGTGGGCGGTTTTTGCTCGAGGCAAAGCTTTTCAATGTTTTGTGCGACGTCAACTTTCATAACCTCGCGCAGTTTTGGCAGTTCTTCAAAGATAAATTTTGCACCGTCAGCGTCGCGTACATCCGTAAAGCTCGCTTTTATCAAATTTTGGGGGAGTGCGCTTACGGGGGTGGTTGTCGGGAAGATAACGTTTTTGTACCTGCCCCATTTCAGGTGGCGCGAGAAATATCTGACCTCTTCAAACGGGTAAGAATCGCTTTTGTCGGGCCTTTCCCAGTACAAAGAAAGCAAAACGTTGCCGACCATTGAAAAATTCACGGACAAACCGAGCGTCCATTCGTTATCGTCGAATTTCAGCGTTTCTTTGGTTCTTCCGTCGATAACTTCTTCGGCTTTTGCGAGAAGCTGGAAAACTCCGTCGAATTTGTTAATAGGGATATCATACCAGCCGGCTTTTTTGTCGAGCCTTGAGCGCTGTAAAAGGAGCTGGAAAATTGAAACTTCGACTTTTTGTGCGTTGTTCAGTTCAAAAGTCGGGTCAGAGCGCTGGATTTCAATCAATGCGCGTAAAATCGCCTCGATGTCTCTTATAACTTTGCCTTTTTCTCTGTCCATAACCAGAATGGAGAAGAAATTCTGGCGTCTTTTTGCGTTAAAGTGGAAAATGTAGTTACCCTGCGGATTTTCGGGGTGGGGAATGTTTTCGTCAGGGTACTGGGGGTGGATTTTGTGGACGCGTTCGAGATATTCGTCATAAATTTTGTCCTCAATGACTTTAAGCCCCACAGCAATCGAGTGTTTGCACCATTCTTCTTTTAAAGGGCAGCTGCATTCAGCTTTTACGCCGGTTTTTGTAAAGGTAAGGCTGGTTTCGTATGAATCCTGGAAATTCCCTTTAACTTTTGCGTCAACGCCTGCCAGTTTTGGTTCACACGAAAGCACCACGTCATTTTTGTGGCTTTCATATCCGCGCCTCCAGCTGCCGGGTGTTGCTTTGTCCTTAATGTACTTGTAGTTAAATTTACAAATTGCTGCCATAAATTTTCATAAAAATTCATTGCTCAAGCAAGTTTATTTGCCTGATAATGAACCAATCGAACCGCAAAAACAAAGGATTTTGCCTGTTCGCTAAACTTCGGGTACGCTAAAACAACTCACTAACTGCTACCCGAATAATAGTATTGCACGAAATCGGAAAAATGACAAGTTATATTTAACAAAAGCTAATTTTTAGCTGTTTTTTTCTTGCTGAGCCAGAGGCTTAATGAAAAATATTTTTTGAAATATTGATTTTATCCAGAAAGTCAAGCCGAATAAGACATAGCTAGTTAAAGCACCCCCGCCAAAAAGAGCAAATTCAAAAAATTTATTGTTAAGCATATCTTTACCCATGAAAAAACATACCAAATCAAATAATATTACGCAAAACAGCACTTTAAGCATGAATTTTTTATCAGAAAGAAATTTATCAAAAAAATTGTGCAAATTAGGGAAAAGTTTTTTGCAATTATAGATAATCGGAAAGATTAATATTTTGAATAATATAAAGATTAACCAGCATATAAAGCTAATAATGGCCAAATTAATAAATGCTGCATCCCAATCTTCTTCAGTATTGAAGTTTGAAGAATCACCCATTAGAGGTGAAAAAAGTTCCAGCAAAATATACATAGCTATTATGCCGCGACTCAATATTATATTTGTGAATAAGAAAAACAAAAATTCAAAATATTTATAATATTCTTTGGAGAATTTTTTTAAAAATTCTTTAGTATTCTTAAATTCCATATAGAAATATTATTTGATTTGTTGTTTTTTGTATATCACGCACATGGGTAGTATTAGTTCTTAACCTCTTTTCTTCTGTTGAGCCAGAGGCTTAATGAAAAATAGCTCAATAATGTGCCGGTTCCTGTTATCAGCCAAACAATGAAAGTTCCTGCTATAAAATTAAAAAATTCAGCGTCTGATTCAGATAAAAGTCGTATGACAAAGAAAATTATTGCCTCAAGAGTGAAGAATAAAGTATCAGAAAGTAATGATTTTAACATGATGTTGTCCTGAAATTTTTCGTCATCTCTGAATTTTCTAAAAAAATCATATGCATAAGTACCTTTTTTGCTTTTTTTGAATAAAAATATAAAAATAAATATTTTCAAAATCCAGAAACACAGAAAAAGTGCTGCTGAGCAGAAACTTACAATTTTGAACCAGTTGGACGAAGAAATTGCCAGATTAATCCCGTCGCCCATAATCCATAAAAAAAATATCATGATAAATATTGGATATTTCAGGAGATTAGACCCCATAATTATATTTAATATTAAAAAACTGAATTTATTCATTGTTTTAGTTTGAATTTTCTCCGAATATCATATTACATTTATAATCATTAAGCCACAAATTCAACGCAAGGTAGCTTGTAAATAAACCACCGCCCATACACAGATTAATTAAGATAATGATGAACATGTAATCTGAAAAAGTAAAATTTATACTTTCACCGATTATTGGTATTGAACTTATGATGAACGAATCTGCGAAAGTACAAAAAATATCAAAAATTATCGAAAAGATAAAGACCTTAATTTTGAATTTTTTGTCTTTTGCAAACTTTTTAAAAAAATCATATGTATATGACCTTTTTGGGACACGTTTTATGAGGAAAATAAAAATAAATATCTTGAAAATCATAAATATAACGAATATCAAAATAATATAACCTACAGCCAGCATATTAATACTTAATTTACTTTCATCAAAGATTATAGGCAGAATTGCAAGAATTAATAAAATTAATGCAGGATATTTTAAGATGTTTGAGCTGAGTATAAAATTTAAGATATAAAAGCTATATTTTCCCATTTTTTCATTATAAATTACAAATTATTCTATTTGAATTCCAATTGATTAGTTTTTGGTGAAAATATTTTTTGAAATATTGATTTTATCCAGAAAGTCAAGCCGAACAAAACATAGCTAGTTAAAGCGCCCCCGCCCGAAACAGTATATTCAAAAATTTTGTCTTTAAACGTATAGCTGCCAATGGAAAAACATACCAAATCAAATAATATTACGCAAAATAGCACCTTAAGCATGAATTTTTTATCAGAAAGAAATTTATCAAAAAAATTGTGCAAATTAGGGAAAAGTTTTTTGCATTTATAGATAATCGGAAAGATTAATATTTTGAATAATATAAAGATTAACCAACATATAAACATCCCCATGATTGTGAGGCCTTCTATTTTGTTCCAATCCTGTTCAGTATTGGCGTTTGGAACAGCAGCTGATACAAAAAGCATGCAAAATATTGCCGAAATAAACATAGCCAGAATGCCACGGCTCAACAGTATATTTGTGAATATAAAAAACGAAAATTCAAAATGTTTATAATATTTTTTAGAGAATTTATTCAAAAATTCTTTAGTATTCTTAAATTCCATATAAAAATATTATTTGATTTGTTGTTTTTTGTATATCACGCACATGGGTAGTATTAGTTCTAAAAATGCGGAATTTTTATTGAAATTATTATGTAAAAATTTTCTAATTCTCCTGTATTTTGGAATCTTTCTCCTACTTTGCCCCTTGCACTGGTTCTTCCGGGGTTAAAATTATAGTAATCTTCAACTCTCATTGTTAAATTACCGTCTTTGTCCAATTTTATATTTTTTATCATTGCGCCATGCAGTGAATTATAAGTATCACCTTTACTAAAGACAATATTTTGGTCAGGTATGCTCTTATTTTTTTTGATTTTATCTTTATTTTCATTTAAAAATTTCTGAAAATCGTTGTCTTTTATTATTGTTTTTGCCAAAGAACTGTTATCATTCAAAACAAGCACTTTGGTATCTGTTTTATTTGATTCTGATTTAATACGGCTTCTTATTTCATTTTCTAAATTTTTATTGTTTAATTGGTTGATACTATCATACATTATTCCGTTTTTTTCAATATACTCTTTATTATACCCATAAGTTTCTGAAGCAACTTTATATAGCTCAAATGCTTCAGGCGAATTGTATTTTTTAGAAAACCATAGACCTAACTTGTCAACGAACTCTTTTGGAGCATCATTGGCAATATAATTTTCAGCTTTAATTTTCAATATAAAATATGCTTTGTCTATAACATTTAATGTGTCCTCATCATATTTATGTGTTAATATTTTTTCAATTTCGTTTTCCAATCCTTTAATTTCTTTTGCCAGCTTTTCTCCTTTGTATTTATGGCTTTTTATATTTTGTTTTGCTTGTGCAATCTTTATTTTATCTTCATTTTCTAGATTATTTTTTTGGTAAAGTTCTTCTAATTCGTTAATTTGATTGATATATTTATCTAAATCATTAATATAAATCTCCACCTCATCCTGAATAACCCTGACATCTCCATGGAGCTTTGCGAGCTCTTTCTGCGCATTTATCCGGTCTTTTGCCGCGGCTCTGCGTGCTTCGATGGGGTCAGCGGGGGAGGGTTTTTCTTTTTCTACTAAATTTATCCAGCATTTGCAATTCGGGTGCGGTTTTGCAGGGATATCGTCTGCGGATTCGTATATTGTTCCGTCCATTTTTTGACAAACTTCACATGCGCCCGGTTCGGACTTCCATTCGTAATTAAACTCGTTTTTTTCGACTTTACCGTATAATGTTTTCCCCATTTCTAATTCCTTTCACTAAATTTGCTTGTAATTTCAACGATTTTTTCGTCTGTATTAATTTCGGGCAGGTCTTTTGTTTGCCAGATATTGTTGTTTATGGCGCCGAGCCTTATGAATTGGGCGATTATGCTTACGGGGTAATATTTCATCGCGCCCAGAAGCGCACCCAGCGTTTTTTCGCCAAAATCCCCGTCTTCTTCAAGCCGGATTTGAGTTTCTATGCTGGATTGCTTTTTGTAACCGTTTAAAAGGTTTAAACCTGTCTGAAAATCAATAATTGCCTGCTCTTTTCCGGTATCCTGAACATATTTTGCGATATATTCAGCGAGCTCGGTGATTTTTTCATATTCCTGCCGGGAAATTTCTTCTTTTTCGTTAGAATGCCCGTATTTTAACTTTTTTAGCCCTTTTTCACGTATTTTTAGAATTTTTTCTTTAATTTCTTCATTTAGTCTTTCAGCGGAGGGTTTTGCTGAAAAAAGCTTTTGTTCAACGGTTTTGGGATTTGTTTTGTCCATTGCCATGCTCCTTTTTGTCTATAATCCGGGATTATATCAGATTTCGATGAGCCGGTTAGGTCAAATTTCGGTATTTGCAATTAAAAAGCGGCAAGAAAAGGGTAAAAATCGAATGTACTATCTTGTTTTTTTGTGCTTAATGGCGAACACATTTATCCGGGTCGTCAACAACAAATACCATCCATATTTTGTAAATAATGAAACTGAAAATAACGCCGTTGGTTTGCATTAAATAAAAGATAAACAAAGCAAAATACGGGCCATAGTGAACGAATTTTAAGTAAACCAGATAATCTATAGCTAAAGCGCATAAATAGATTAAATATCTAAAACGGCGTTTTGTACTGATTTTGTCCAAAAATTTATGAATAATCGGGAAAGTTTTTTCTTTATTGTAAAGAAAAGGAAGTGCTGCACCTCTTAGTATTATTGAGATGATTGCGAGTGTTCCCATAACAAGTGCACACAAAGGTTCCGGCTCATCGGGAGGAAGTATTTGAGTCAGCGTTTTTGTGTAGTGAAAAAAAGAGGAATACATATGGTTAAAAATAGACGAAGAAGCACTTATGAATAAAATAAAAAGCGCAAAAAATATTACTTCCAGGATATTCCGACAGTTTTTCATTTATTAATTTTATAAAAATAATAAAATTCTGTATATTACGCATGTGGGTAATATTATAGGAAATTTTTCCATACGTATTTGCAATTAAAAAGCGGTTTATAATTTCGGGGGCAATTTCTTTTTGAAAAATGTTTTTATATATCTATGAAAGTTCATAGATAATGCAGGTAGTGTTATGACTTTTGAATTTGAAAATATATCGATAGGTGTCGATGTTGAAGAAATAGAACGATTCGAGCGATACTCGGATGACAGAAACGCCCCGCTTTTGAAGCGAATTTACAACGAGGGCGAGCTGGAATACTGTTTTAAAACGAAATTTAGCGCAAAACGCCTCGCCGCAAGATATTGCGCAAAAGAAGCCGTATATAAAGCAATGTGCGCGCATGGCGTGAAGATTTTGAATCTGAAAGAAATTGAAATTTATCATGATTCTGCCGGAGTGCCGCAAATACGGCTTTTGAACGGCATGAACAGCGATTTTGAGATAAAAGTGAGCCTCTCGCATTCTCAAAAAACCGCAATGGCGCAGGTTATCGTGTATAAAGTGCCGGAAAAGAAAAAGTCTATCTTCAAAAAGGTAAACAGCGACGGAACTTTAAAATTTTTGATTCTCTAATGCAAAAACCATGAAATTTCCCTCGCCCCTTGGGTAGAGGGCAGGGTGAGGGGGGCAGCCAGCCCAAAAACCGCACCTCCCTAAGAAATCTTAACAGAAACCTCAAAAAACACAAATTTTCCCCTCGCCCCTCGGGGAGAGGGCAGGGTGAGGGGGTCAACCAGCCCTAAAAGCCGTACCAATCTAAGAAACGTTAACAGAAACCTCAAAAAACCTCTCCCACGGAAAAGAATACAAAATTTCTTTGAATTTTGTCCCCAATTTTCGAGCAACAAGCTTTTCAAACGGCTTCATAACCCTCTTGAGCTCTGCCTCATCCGGTTTTTTAACCGTATTTTTCAAATATTTTCTCAAATTAGCCTGATATGCCCAATCATCCAAAAACCGCACCGTCTGAACCTTTTTGAACGCATTTTCGTTAAAATCCTTTGCACAATATTTTGCCAGAGCGCAGCAAAGACCGCTTCCGAGCGTGTTTCCGGTCGTGTTCCATGCTGCATAGCCGAGAAAATTTTCTCCGTAAAAATCTTTGTCCGTGAGCGTGTTCACAAAATCGTTGTCCGCACCGTTGGCATTTAAAATATCAGCGATAAGAAAGGGCTTGTCAGGCAAATCAAATTCTTCGCCGAACCCCTCAACCTCAACACCCATAACCAGTTCGCCCTGAATATCCTTAAAATTGTTCACAAAAAGGATAATATCCGCTTCTTCGGGCGCCGCCGGCCTTGCTCCGGCAAGAAGAATCTGCCCTTTTACGGATTCTGCGACGGAAACATCTTCGTATTTTGAAATTTTGTTTTTATCGTCCGGATTTGTGTAAACGGGCGCGATTTTGAGCGTTTTTCCCTCGGTGATTATCCGGCTCAAAAGGCTCAAAGGGATTTCGTCCGCGCCGGTTTTCAAAAGCACATTTTTCAGCTCTTTTTCCTTAATAATCGCCTCAAATTTCCGGCATTCCTGAATGTTCAGCCCGAATTCCGCGCAATCGTCCTTGGAAAGCACCAGCGTGTCGAAAATTCCTGATTGAGCGTATTCAATGTAGCAGCAATTTATTTCAAAATTCCTTTTTCTCGTCAAAATGTAATCTTCTATAATTTCAGACGGGACATCGGTTTGCGCCTCGCCGTCTTTGGACAAATCCCACGAATATTTGAAGATTTTTTTGCCGTATTTTGACCAGTATTCTTTTTCTTCTTCATTAATATTGTTGTTTGAAATCCGCATTATGCTTGAAACAGCGAGGATTTTGGCATTTTTGGATTTAAAAAGGTCAATAAACTTTTCTACGCGGTTTTTTATTTCTGTGAGCGTTTCTGATGACCTTCTGGAGGGAATAAGCCCGCCATAAGCAATCGTATCAAGCGAAACCACCAGATAATCGACTTCGTTAAGGCTTTCAACCCAGCTGTAAATCCCGTCAATGCGCGAATTCTTCTTCAAATCACCGAGCAGCCATTTTGGCGGTAAAAGAAGTTCAATATCCCCGTCAATCGCCGCAATATCCTGCGCCAGTTCGTAACATACGGGCCTGTTATCAATCGGAATAAATGCAATTTTCTTTTTGGTCATCTGCACTTCTCTTTCATACACCCCCTACTTATTTATCTTAATTATTCTCCCTCCCCAGGCGCTATATATTTCTGAATTATTTCCCTCTCCGATGGGAGAGGGTGCCCGCAGGGCGGGTGAGGGCTTTCCCGCAGGGAAAAACGACCCTGCCTGCTAAAAATTGTCAATTCTTAATATTAATAAACTGATTTTCCCTTGAAATCGCCACTTTCCCCGAGCGCACAAGCTCTTTTATCCCAATCGGGCGCAAAAGCTCAATAAGCGAGCGAATCTGGCGCGAATCCCCGACCGCCTGAATCGTATAAGTTTTCGGTGAAACATCAATAATCCGTGCCTGAAAGATTTCTGCAATCCTCAAAAGCTCAGAGCGGTCTTTGTCCTGCGCATTTACCTTACAAAGAATGATTTCGCGCTCCACAATGTCTTCGTTTTTGAAATCGAGCACTTTTATGACCGGAATAATCCTGTTGAGCTGCTTTGTAATTTGCTCGAGCACCTTTTCATCGCCGTTTATGACGATTGTCAGCCTTGCGTATTCACCCTCGCAGGTGGGCGCGGCGGTTATGCTTTCTATGCTGTATCCGCGTGAGCTGAAAAGGCTGCTTATACGCGAGATTATCCCCGCTTCATCTTTTACCATTACTGAAATTATGTGGCTCATTCAAAATCCTTTATTTTTTAACTAATTGGGCTGTCGTTAGACAAAAGTACCTGATTTATCGGTTTTCCCGCCAATACCCACGGATAAACCATCTCAAACTCCTCGACCACAAAGTCTATGAACACCGGACGGCGTGATTCTATGGCTTTTTGCAGCGCGGGGATGATTTCTTCTTCTTTTGTAACCCTGATTCCCATTGCTCCGTAGGCTTCTGCGACTTTTACAAAGTCAGGGCCGGAAATTTTTGTTTCAGAATAATGCTTGTTGAACAGCTTTTCCTGCCACTGACGCACCATGCCGAGATAACCGTTGTTGATAATCGCAACAATAACCGGAATCCCGTATTCCACGCAGGTTGCAAGCTCCTGAATGTTCATCTGAATGCTGCCGTCGCCCGCAATGTCGATTATTATCTTTTCCGGCTGGGCAATTGCCGCTCCGATTGCCGCAGGATAGCCGAATCCCATTGTTCCCAAGCCTCCGGAGGTGATAAACCGTCTGGGCTCTTCAAATTTATAAAGCTGCGCCGTCCACATCTGGTGCTGGCCGACTTCTGTGCAAATTACCGTGTCTTTGTCTTTTGTGTATTCGTAAATTTTCTGGATAACCGTGAGCGGGCTTAATTTGTCCGAATTGCAGGCAGGAAGCGCGCGTTTTTTCTTCCATTCGTTGATTTGTTCAAACCATATTTGCTTAACTTCGTGATTTGTTTCGTATTTGTTGTTGTTGAATTCGTTGAGCATTGCACTGAGGACGTTTTTCGCGTCGCCTACAATCGGAATATCGACCGGAACGTTTTTACTGATTGAGCATGGGTCGATGTCGATGTGAATGATTTGTGCGTCTTTTGCAAAACGCTTCAAGCAGCCGGTAATTCTGTCGTTGAAACGTGTTCCGATGGCAAAAAGCACGTCACAGTTGGAAACAGCATGGTTTGCCCAGTAGTTTCCGTGCATACCGAGCATTCCGAGCGATTTTTCACGGCTTGCGGGGAATGCGCCCATTGCCATGAGGGTGTTCGCAACGGGAATGTTCAGTTTTTCCGCAAGTTCTGTTAATTCTTTTTCCGCACCGGACGCAACAACGCCGCCTCCGGCGATAATCATCGGGCGTTCTGCCTCGCAAAGCAGCTCAAGCGCCTTCACAATCTGGCGCGGATGCCCGTTATAAGTCGGATTGTAGCCGGGAAGATGAACTTTTTCCGGATAAACGAATTTTGTTTTTTGCGAAAGGATATCTTTGGGCAAATCGATTACGACAGGGCCGGGTTTTCCTGTTGTGGCGATGTGAAAGGCTTCTTTTATGATTCTTGGCAGTTGTGAAACGTCATTTACAAGATAATTGTGTTTGCAGCAGGAGCGTGTGATTCCGACGATGTCAGCTTCTTGAAAAGCGTCGTTTCCAATCTGGTCAAGCCCGACCTGCCCCGTGAAAACGATAATCGGGTATCCGTCATAATAGGCATTTGCAATTCCGGTGATTGCGTTGCAGGCGCCGGGGCCGGAGGTTACGAGCGCGACGCCGGGTTTTCCGGTTACTCTTGCATAACCCTCTGCAGCGTGGATTGCGGCCTGTTCATGGCGAACGAGGTAGTGTTTTATCTCATTACAATGATAAAGTGCTTCGTAAATAGTCAAAATGACACCGCCCGGATATCCGAAAATCTCTTTTACCCCCTCTTTTTTCAGGCATTCGAGGAAAATTTCCGCTCCGCTTAATATATCTGTCATTTCCGTGGTTTGTGTCATTTTGTGCTCCGTTTTTTGTTGATATAAGAACTATTCTAGCATTTTTTATAAATTTTTGAAAGGGGAAGATATTTCTGTCATTCCCCTTCCGCATTCGTACGCAATACAAGCGTATTGCTACGACTGCTCCTTCCCCGAGTTGGGGAAGGGTGGGATGGGGAGCGATTGAGTATCGTTTGTGAGAGGGGGTTGGGCTTGATTCTCCCTCCCCGACTCGGGGAGGGCTGGGGTGGGGAGCGATAAAAATAGTTTTCGTGAAAGTAGTTTTTTGAACTGCCATTATTTTGCTCCCTCTCCGCGTTGGAGAGGGAAAATATTGCAATTTATAATCTCGCCAGCAAACAAACCGATTCAATATGATAAGAATGGCAAAACATGTCGAACGGCTGAATAAACTGCGCTTTGAACCCCTTTTCTTCAAGGTATTTTATGTCGCGCGCGAGCGTTGCGGGGTTGCAGCTGACGTAAATTATTGCTTTTTTTGTCAAAGCTGCGGCAAAATCAAGCGATTCCTTTTCACAGCCTTTTCTCGGCGGGTCAAGAAGCGTTATATCAAAGGATTTTCCCTCGTTTATCAATTTTTCAAAAATCTTTTTAGCGTCGCCGTTGAGGATTTCGAGATTTTGCGCGTTGTTTAATTTAATATTCTCAAGAGCGTCTTCGGAGGCAGATTTGCATTCTTCTACGGACACAATTTTTTCTGCGCTGTCCTTTAAATAAACCCCGAAGCTCGAAACGCCGGAATAAGCGTCCAGAACGGTCGATTTCGGGAATTTTGTTTCAATAATTTCTTTTACCGTGTCAAAAATGTTCTTTGCTGTGCCCGTGTTTACCTGAAAAAAGCTGTTTGCGCTGATTTTGTATTCAATATCGCCGATTTTTTCAAAATAGAATTTGTCACCCGCAATGCAGCGCGTGTCGTTGGATAAAATTACGTTGCTTTTTGCGGTGTTGTAATTTATGCAGCAGCCTTTTACGTGGGCGAATTGTTTCATGAGTTTTTCTGAAAGAGTTTTGAATTTCGGGCTCAATTTTGTGTCATTCACTACAAAAATCACAAGACATTCGTTTTTTTCTTTGCTGTAGCGGATTACGATGTGGCGGAGCTCGCCTTTGTGTTTTTTTTCGTTGTAGCCGGAAATTCCGAGCTCCTGCGCGGTTTCTTTTGCAAATGCGAGAATTTTTCCGACGATATTCGGCTGAATCGGGCAGAATTTTACATTAATAAGCTCATGCGTACCCTTTTTGTAATACCCTGCGAGCAGGCGTTTTGAAACTTTTGTCTGTGAAACGGGATATTGAACTTTTGAGCGGTATTCGCGGGTTTGGGGGCTTTTTATTACGGGTTTTACCTCAATTTCACGTCCTGTAAATTTTTTTACGGTTTCTTCAACAATATTCCTTTTCTGTTCAAGCTGAAAATCATAATCAATGAACTGCCAGCCGCACCCTCCGCAGGCGTTATGCAAAGGACAAAACGGTTTTACCCTGTGCGGGGAGGGTTCTTTGATTTCAAGAACCTTTGCGCGGGCAAAATTCTTGTTTAAAACGGTAATTTCGGCTTCCACGATGTCTTCGGGGCATGTGTTTTCAACAAATACCGGAATCCCGTCAATTTTTCCGAGCCCTGCGCCCTCATAGACAAGTTTTTTGATTTTTAGTGTAACCTTATCGCCTTTTTTCATTAGTTTTTGGCACATTTTTCTTCAATGACTTTGTCTGAGTTAATTTGCGTGATTCCGTGGACTGTTTTTCCCCAATCCATGGTCTTTTTGCAGAAAATTATTTTAAAAACTATCACAACTACGACAGGGAACCAGATTCCGGTTAAATAAATGCCGGTTTGGATTGATTGGATGAGTGAATCTTTGCGTGAGAGGTTGTTGTATCTTCTTGCGCTGTAAATAAGGCCGATAATGAAGAAAATACAAACAAGAACCGCAACCGAAAGCGAGGAAAGTATGCAATTCGGCGCATCTTTGACGAATTTGAACGCCTGAAAACAAATCTCTGAAATCATCCAGAACGGGAGCAAAAATTCTGTAATATATGCAATCATATCTATGCTTACGCGAAGCGACATGTCTTTTGAGAAAAGCACGCCCCAGAAATGTTCAAGATAACGGCGGATACTGCCTTCAATCCAGCGTCTGCGTTGTTTTACGAGCGGAATAAATTTTACAACGCCCTCTTCATAAACGCAAACATTCTTGCAGAACCTCACATCCCAGCCTTTTATGTGCAAACGCGTTGACATGTCCAAATCGTCCGTGATTGTGTAGTTATTCCAGCCGTTTATGTCGGCCAGAGCTTCTCTTTTTATTAATTCACCGTTTCCGCGGAGCTCTACAGCGCCTTTTACCGCGTCGCGGCCGACCTGAAAATGGGTATCCAGCGCGTATTCGTTGTCCTGACAGCGTGTGAGGAAGTTTTCATCGCGGTTTATGATGACTTTTCTGGCTTGAACAGCGCCTACGTTGTCTTTTTCAAGGTGCGGAACCAGTTCTGTAAGAAAATCGGGGTTCATTCTGGCGTCAGCGTCGAAAACAAGGATTGCCTCGCCTTTTGCAATCTCCATTGCGTCGTTTAAAACGGCTGATTTTCCGGGGAATGCGTCTTTTGGGCGAATCAGGGCTTTTACGTTTTCATGTTTTTCTTCCAGCTCTTTTAGAACCTGTGCTGTGTTGTCTTCGCTTCTGTCGTCGATTACGATTACTTCGTATTTTTCATAGGTCATTTTTAAGACATTTTCGACGGTTTTTGCGATAACATCCTGCTCGTTATGGGCGGGAATCATTATTGATACAAAAGGTTTGTAGTTATAGTTGAGCTCTTCGGGGTATTTTTTGAGTTTTCTTTTCTGGTGTTTGAGGGCAAGCTGCATATACAAAATATAAGACAGCATGAACACGCCCAGAAAAATTATAGCCCAGAAAGTGGACATGTAGTTCTGAAAAATAAACAAAAAGACCCACAAACAAACGATAAATAACAGTAAAACAAATCTTTCTATCAAGCCCCAGACCTCCGAGAACCTTTCTATTCCAAAACTCTTATGACATATTACCATAAAACCATTTATTTAACTAATTTTTAACAAATGGAAGTATTCTGAGGGGGAGCGGAGGATTTTGTTTTTCGTTTTGATGTCTCTTGGTCTCTCAAATACCCTCACCTCAGGTCTGGTTTTTCCCTACGGGTAAGCCCTCACCCGCCCTGCGGGCACCCTCGCCCGTCGGAGAGGGGATTATTTTGCTCCCTCGCCCATCGGAGAGGGGTAATAATTAAGAAATATTTAAAATCCTCTCTTTAGTGTAGGGTCTAGACCACGAATATTCACCGTAAGGTTGATTTATAAATGTTAATATTTTGTAACAATATATTTGAATCCATCTAATGGTACTAAAAATTTGCGACACTAAAAGAGAGAATGGCATGAACTTAAACGAAGAATGTTTGCTAAAATACCTGCAAAATCCCGAAGAACTCTTTAACTTAACAGATGTTTTGAATGAATTTAACGTTGTTTTGAACAATTCTGAGAATAAAAATGCTGCAAAGGCGGTGGTTTTATGATAAAAATCGACGAAACGCTTAAAAACAAAATTATTCTCAAATATTTGCTTTATTCGGTCTATATAATTATTACAATTGCGCTGCTTTTAACCGTTCTGGGGCAGCCGCATATCAGAAATTTCTTCGTTAATATTGAAAACCAAACTTTCGACGTCAGACAAAATCTGATTTCTAATTATAAAAAAGTCAACAAAAATATCGCCATAATCTCCGTTGACGAGGCGAGTTATGAATATATTCTGGACAAATACGGCGAATGGCCGCTGAATCGTGGGATTTATGCGGATATGGTCGAATTTTTGCAAACCCAGAAACCTGCTGTCGCGGCTTTTGACCTTATGTTTGTAAAATCCATGAAAAGCGCTCATAATGATGATTTGAAGCTCGCAAAAAGCATTTCCAAATACGATAACGTCCTGACTTCAATAAATTTTGACAATCAGGAGTTTTCATTGCGAAAACCCGTGGATTTGCCGGATTATTTGAAAGCAAATGTCCAAAATGACGGCGATATCGACTTTTCGCCGGAAACTTTTACTAATTGCAGGGCGATTTTGAGCGAAATCATTGATTCTACGCCGAATATCGGGCATATAAACCTTATCCGCGAGGATGACGGAATCGCAAGAAGTATTCCGCCTTTTGTTGTGTATAAAGGCGATTTTTACCCCCATCTGGCGCTTAAAGTCGGGCTTAAATACCTCCAAAAAACCGAAAATTACTCCACAAACGACTTTAAAATAGATAAAAACGGCCAAATTCACCTAAAAAACCGGACAATTCCGGTCATGAAAAACGGTTCCGTAATCCTTAACTGGTACGGGCAGAGCGGTTTGAACAACCCGAAATCCTTTGAGTACATTCCTTTCTGGAAAGTGGAAAAAACCATGTACGGAGAGGAAAACCTTGTTCCTAAAGACTTTTTCAAAGATAAAATTGTCTACATCGGAACGAGCGCAACCTCGCTTTTTGACCTGAAAAGCGTGCCTACGGACAAAATTTTCCCGGGAGTTGAGATTCATACGACTTTTATAAACAATTTGCTTGACAATAATTTTATAAAACGTGCTTCGTTCCATGTTGATATTATTGTGTCGCTTTTGCTCGGGTTGATGGTCGGGCTTGTGACGCTCAGGACAAAATCCACGGTTATTTCTTCGCTATTCACGGTTCTGGCTGCGATTATTTATGTAATATTCGCTACTTTGCTGATGTTTTATTTTGATTACTGGATTGCGGTGATTATGCCTGTTTTGTCTATGGCGGTTGTGTTTACGGCGGTTTATATTGCAAAATATATCCTTAAATCACGCGATTTTGAATATCAGTACGCGCTTGCGACCACGGACGGGCTTACGGAGCTATACAACCACAGATATTTTCAGGAACAGATGATTCACAACGTCGAAACCGCAAAACGCTACAATTCGGAGTTTTCGTTGATAATTATTGATATTGACTTTTTCAAAAAATTCAATGATAACTACGGACATCAGTCAGGGGACGCTGTTTTGAAGCAGGTTGCGCAAATTTTAAAGAAAAATGTCCGCGCAACTGATATAGCTTGCAGATACGGCGGCGAGGAAATGGCGCTTATCCTCACAAACACAGGAAACAAAGACGCTCATGTCACCGCGCAGAAAATTTGCGATACAGTGGCAAAAAAAGTCTTTAAACTTGCAAATGACGTCGAAACCCACGTTACAATAAGCCTCGGCGTTTCAACATACCCTATGAACGGGCAAACTCCGCAGGAATTAATAAAATACGCTGACGAATGCCTTTACAATGCCAAAGAAAACGGCAGAAATCAGGTTGGCAGCCACGATTAGCGCGCAATTATTCAGCTGTTTGCTCCAGAGCGTCATAAGCGCGTTTAATTTCCTGAATATCCTGCCACATGAGCCATTTCGGGCTGCCTTTTTCGCGTGAATCGTTGCGAAGAAGATAGGATGGATGGAAAATCGGCATCATTTTGGAGCCATAAGGCCCGTCAAACCATTGTCCGCGCACCCTTGTAATCCCTTTTGCGCCCTCAATGAACGATTGTACGGCAACACCGCCGCACAAAAGGATAATTTTCGGGCGGAGCGTTCCGACCTGCATGTCCAGATATTCACGGCAGGCTTCTTTTTCTTCCGGGAGCGGATTTCTGTTGTCAGGCGGGCGGCATTTCTGCGTGTTGCAGATATAAACGTCTTTTTGGCGCGACAAACCCACGGACGCAAAGATTTTATCCAGCAGCTGCCCTGCTTTTCCGACAAACGGCTCGCCTTTTTGATCCTCCCAGTAGCCGGGGGCCTCGCCGATAAGCATAAGTTTGTTATTTGGCACGCCGCCTGAAAAAACGAGCTTTGTTCTGGTGCTGCCAAGCGAACATTTGCGGCAGTTTTCGCATTTTGCCTTTACTTTTTCAAGAATTTCATAATTTTCTTGAGTTTCAACCATGACGCATACTCCTGTTTGTCATGATTTTACCTCAACATCAAACTGCCGCAAACTCTTTTTTAATCTCCTGCCTTTTGAGCTTTCTGGTGGTGGTTTTGGGCAGGGCGTCTTTTTTTACGATAATATTTATCGGGCGTTTGTAGGGTGCAAGGCGTTCTGACAGGATTTTTGCTTCATGTCTTATAATTGTTTCAAGTTCCCTGTCATCAGCGGTTTTTTCGATAATTTCTTCTTTAGGAACAACTACGGCAACAATATCTTCGGTGCCTTCTTTTGAACCGTCTTTTCTTGAGGCGCCGAAAACGCAAACTTCAGCGAACATAGGGCTTTTTTCAAGCACGGATTCGACTTCTTCGGGGAAAACCTTTTTCCCGCCGCTTAAAACAATCATATTTTTGATTCTTCCGGTAATATAAATGTGCCCGTCCTTGTCGATTTTTGCGATGTCGCCCGTGTGGAGCCAGCCGTCGGAATCTATTACTTCTGCGGTCATTTCGGGCTGATTGTGATAGCCTTTCATGACAGCGGGGCCGCGCAGCATGAGTTCGCCGGAATCGGGGTCAATTTTTGCCTCAAAACTTCTCAACGGACGCCCGACGGAGGCCATTACGCCGCGTTTGTCAACGTTGACCGACACAACCGGGCTTGTTTCGGAGAGTCCGTAGCCCTGATAAACGCGGATTCCGATTCTTTCAAAGAATTCGCCGACCGAAACATCAAGCGGCGCCCCGCCTGAAATACAGCCGAAGAAATTTCCGCCGAATTTTTTCTGAATTTTTGAAAAAAGCAGTTTTCTTATTCTAAATGAGGGAATAAACTTTGAAATTTTGAACATTGCGTTGAATAAAAAGCGCGTCAAAGGCGGCGAATTTTTCACCTCGGTTTCTATGGCGGATTTGAGAAGTTTTAAAAACGCCGGAACAACAATCATGAAATTAATGTTTTTATCCTGCATAATCCCGAGAATATCCTTAGGTTTCAGGCTGTGCGTGTAATAAACTGTCAAACCCCAGTTCATCATCATGGAAAACCCTACCGTCATCTCGAAAAGATGGTTCATTGGCAGGATTGAGAGGAGTTTTATTGAGCGTTTTTCACCAAAAATCCTCAAATACATTTCCGCAAGGTCGTCCATCTGGGTAAGCATGTTCCGGAAGGTTATTTCCACGCCTTTTGGCGCTCCTGTTGTGCCCGAGGTATAAATTATCATTGCGAGCGAGTTTGTGCTTCTGTGGCGCCATTTTGCCTCGTAATTGTTGGGAATCGTGTAAATTGAGGGGATTTGTTCGTTATATGCAGGTTCGTCCATGACGAGAATGTGCTCAATTGAGCTTATTTTGCTTTTCAGCTCCAGAGCGGTTTCAAGATATGCAAGCGAGACAATTAAAACCCGCGGCAGGCAGTCATTCAGGATAGAAACAAGCTCATAAGTCGTTAATTTTATATCAAGCGGCACGGTTATTGCGCCTGCGAGCACCGAAGCAAAGACGCATGCGCCGTATTCGGGCTTTGATTCGGACAGAATCGCGATTCTGTCGCCTTTTGTGATTTTAAAATCGTTAATCAAAAAAGCCCCGAGTTTTCTTGATAAAAGACCTATTCCTTTGTAAGTAAATTCTTTCCAGCCAAATGCCGTGCGGATTCCGAGCGCAATTTTGTTTTTGTAATCCTCGGTTCTGTCCTGCAATAACAACAGAACGTTCTTTTCCCTGCTTCCCATTAGATGCTCCAACATATAATCTTAAACACTGCAATATTATAATATAAGAAACGCTTCAGGGGAAATAGTTTAAGTTATTTTAAGGTTTTGCAGAGCTTTTGCCGGCGGGCAAGAATTTTTTCTACACTTTAACAGGGGTTTTGTGCTAAAATTTAAGGAAATAATTATTTTGGAAGAAAAAATGAAAATTACGGCAAAAAACCTCATTAAAATTTACAACGACAGAACGGTCGTGAACGATATCAGCTTTGAAGTCAACAAAGGCGAAGTTGTCGGGCTTCTCGGCCCTAACGGAGCGGGAAAAACCACGACATTTTACATGGTCGTCGGGCTGGTCAAGCCAAATGGCGGACAGGTTTTTCTCGGTGACACAGAATTAACCAATGTGCCGATGAATGTCCGTGCAAAAGCCGGAATCGGCTATTTGCCGCAGGAAGCGTCTATTTTCAGAAAACTTTCTGTTGAAGATAACATAAAATTAGTTCTGCAAATGAACGACAAGCTCAATGAAGAAGAAAAAGCTGCAAAACTCGAAGATTTGCTCGACGAATTCGGCATGCAAAAGCGCAGAAAGTCTTCTGCCGTGTCACTTTCCGGTGGCGAAAGACGCCGTGTTGAGCTGGCAAGGGCGCTTGCGGCAAGTCCGGAATTCATTCTTCTTGATGAGCCGTTCACGGGGATTGACCCGATTGCTATCGGCGAAATTAAAGACAATATCCGGAAATTATCCGAAGAAAAGGGGCTGGGCGTTCTTATTACCGACCACAATCCAAAAGCTACGCTTTCAATCACCGACAGGGCTTATGTAATTTTCGACGGTAAAATCAAAATTCAGGGCAGAAGCGAAGAAGTCGCAAATGACCCTGTTGCGAAACAATTCTATCTTGGAAAGGACTTTACGCTGTAATGTCTATAAAAATCTTCGACAAATATCTATTTCGTCAGGTTTTTGCGGCTACTCTGGTTTGTATTTTCCTTTTTGTGGTTATCTGGATTGCGCCGGAAACGCTTTTAAAGGTTATTAAATACACTCTTCAGGGTTCAATCACCCCGCAGGAGGCAATTCAGCTGCTCATTTACGAGGTTCCGAAAATTATTGTCAAAGCGCTGCCCGTGGGGCTGCTTCTGGGGTCTTTATATTCTTTTGACAAGTTAAGCAAGGATTTTGAGCTTACTGTGCTTCGCGGAATCGGCATGTCTTTTCAGCGGATAATTGTGCCGGTTGTGGCGCTCAGTGTTGTGCTTACGGTGATTTGTTTTTCTATGCACAACACGCTAATTCCTTACAGTGAAGCAAAAAGCGCAAAAATTAAGCACCTTAACTACGAAACTCACTTTGTATACAACGTAAAAGCTGATAAAGACAAGCTCGAAAAAATACTTATTATCCCCTCGTACCACAATCATCAGATTTCCAGCCCGCTGGTGCTGAATTTCAACGCAAATCAATATACTGACACGAGCGTTTTAAATAGTATTTTGCTGGCTGACTATGCTGTTTACAAAAACGGCACCTGGACGCTGCAAAACGTGAAAAAATACCAGCTTACGGAAGCAGGGGTGTTCAAGAGTATTTCCAAACACAAAACTGTTAATGTTTTGAGCGGAGAAAACGGGGAAACCGCTTTCAAGCTTATGAATTATTCCGTAAAACGCGACAGAGAGCTCAACAACGCTCAGATTACCGAATATATAAGGCTTTTGAAAAAAGAAAACCTCATGGATGAGTACCGTGCTATGCTTAACAAGTATTTGCAAAGGTATTTTCATTCGCTTATTTGCATTCTTTTTGCGGTTTTGGGCTGCATTCTCGGGTTCAGCCAGCCGAGAGAACAAAGATTAGTCGGGTTTACTATTGGTATTGCAGTGGTGTTCGGGTATTATATTACAATTCCTTTCTTTGACATGTGCGCGGAGAAAGGTCTATTGAGCCCGTGGATTACCTCGTCAATCCAGCCTCTGGCAATCCTCGCAGCAATCTTTGTATTCAAAAAAATGAAGGATTTATAATGAAAAAAGGTATAAAATTTGCAGCCGTATTATTTTTGCTTGCCGGCTGTATGGTTTTCAGCGCGTTCAAAACCCCGCAAATCGAGGTTACAAATGATAAAGGCGTTTATGTAATAAAAGTTCCGCAGGAGAGCATAAAAAATATTCGTCCGCATATTGTGCGGTTTTTGCAGTACAACAGGACGGTTTTTGAAGAAACCGGCGCTGAGCTGGTTATAAATGCGGGATATTTTGACCCGAAGAACAAAAATACTTCGTCTTATGTGATTATTGACGGAGAAACGGTGCTTGACCCTACGACAAATTCGAGTTTGATGAACAATTCCGCTTTAAAGGCGCATTTGCCGCAAATCCTTGACCGGACGGAGTTTCGGGTGCTGGATTGTAACGGAAAACGAAAATATGACATAAGAAAACATTCTCTGCCTCCTTTCGGGCTGAAAAAGACCAGCTGCAAGGTTGTTCATGCGCTTCAGGCGGGGCCGGAATTGTATCCGAATTTGCGTTTGGAGGACGAATATTTTGTTGAAAAGTCCGCTGACGGGAAGATTTTGCGTGATTCGATTTCTGCATACAAAAAATGCGCCCGTACGGCTATCGGCATAAAAGACAACGATATTTATATAATTATCGCCACTGTTCAGCACCGGATGACGCTGCCCGAGCTTGCTCAGTACTGCAAATGTTTAAAGTTGACAAAAGCCATGAATTTTGACGGCGGCGGGTCGACCTCTTTGGATTTTAAAGGCAACGTTTCGACCGGAAACAAGCCGCTTGAGATAATTTCTGACAAGGACGCCTCGGCGAGGAAGTTGAAGTCGTTTTTGGTGATAAATTAGGCGGTTGACGGGTTGGGCAGGAAGAATCAAGCCAAATCCCCGCCTGCGTGAGCGGGAGAGGACAATTTGAAAAAGTTGATGGGTTGAATGGGGTTGTTTAAGCCATTCTACGGGCTGGGGGCTGATTATTTCTTCAAATATAAAATTCAGACAAAGCACTTTGCGGAACTTCTTTCTTATATACTTGTGCTCTTTTATATTCTGATGTTATTTCTCTGGGATAAGCGCCCATTACGCAAGAAGTTCCTAAATAGGTTTTGCCATCTTTATTATTTATTACCCTCACTTGCAAACACGGGATACGACAATTCATATCGTGCTCAATAACCGGTTTTAAAGTTACGATATCATCATTTCCGTTATTGATTAATTCATTAACAGCTTTCTTTGTTTCCTGCGAGCTAAAAAACTCTTTGAAGTCATCATTATTTGTATATACGAGATTTACTTTGGAGCCAAATGACAGCGAGTGATAGTTTTTGTGTATCAAGATTTCTCCTTTGTCAGATTTAACAACAATATAAACCCCCTAATTTTTATAAGTTGCGTTATTGTTTTATTTTATTAAGATTTATTAACAAGAAAGTAGGATGGGTTGAACAATTTCATTCAACCCATCAAAAACTTTTTGATACAATAAAACAATGAACTATCGTCGCGTTTTCATCAAAAATTCTTATGTCTTTCTCACAATTGTGACAAGCAAAAGGCGAAAAATCTTGATTGAAAATATTGAATTGTTCAAAATTGCACTGCAAAAATCTATAGAAAATTACAATTATAAAATTTTTGCAATATGCGTTTTACCTGACCATTTTCATATGATAATTAAGCCGTATGATTTTAAAGATTATCCCAAAATTATTAAACAAATAAAAACGTATTTTTCTAAAAATTTTGATGTAACGAAACTGCAAGATTACTCATTATCAGCAAGCAACATACAAAAACGCGAGCGGGATATATGGCAGAGAAGATACTGGGAGCATACAATTTTATCAGAACAAGATTTACAAAAACATACTGATTATATACATTACAATCCATTCAAACATGGCTATGTAAAGGCAGTCAAAGATTGGGAATATTCAAGTTTTCGTAAATTTGTAAAGAATGGTTTTTATGATGAAAATTGGTGCAATTTCGGAGATTTAAATAATATTCTCTGTTTAGATTTTGAATAATCTTTTGATGGGTTGAATGAAATTGTTCAACCCATCCTACCGGGGACTTTTTTGAACAGTTTTAAAGTAATTTCGTTATATAAAATGAATATAGTATAAGCAAAGGAATTATTTATGAAAAAAGTTTTTGTCTTAATCTGTTTGTTATTTTTGTCAAATGTATGTTTTGCTGGCAGTGTATATTATGGGCACGATGGTCGAATACGTTCAATTGGTGATGAAAGAGTATATTATGGCTACGATGGTCGGATACGTTCAATTGGTGATAAAAGAGTAGATTATAGGTACGATGGTCGGATACGTTCAATTGGTGATAAAAGAGTAGATTATAGGTACGATGGTCGGATACGTTCGATTGGTGATAAAAGAGTAGATTATAGGTACGATGGTCGGATACGTTCGATTGGTGATAAAAGAGTAAATTATAGGTATGATGGCCGGATACGTTCAATAGAGGACTAGCGAGTAGCGATTAGGTTGGGCTTTCAGCCCAACAAAAAAATTATCAATTTGTCTACTCAAATTTTCGATTTCAACTGTCGATATAAAGGTTGAATAACCCCATCCACCCATCAAAAACCCATCCTATGGGCTGCGGGGTTCATCTTTGGGCTTGGGGGGCTTTTTGCAATTGAAAACTTTGAAGAATGGTTTATAATATGGTTAGACGGCTTGATACGGTAAATCTTACGACCGGACCTACATCGGTGACAGTGGGGAAGCTTAAGTCCACATAATCAAGTTGTCTTTATTATTTTTTATGTGAATCTGAATGATGATATATAGTTTATGGGTTTTTGTAGGGTTGAAAGCTTTGAAGAATGGCTTATAATATTAATAGAACCTGATGACGGCTCCGCCCTTAGCGTGGACAACCCGAATCAGGTTTTTTGTATGTTTAAATAATTTTATGTTTTTTATCAATCCATCTTACAGGCTATTTTTTTTCAATGATTATGCGTTTTTTATCAACCGAAAGGACGACTTCGTCTTTTTGAGGGTCAATTCCCAATATTTTGAAGAACCACGGTGGTATTATCATTCCCCAGCTTCTTCCGAGTTTTACAAATTTTTTGTCTAAGTTCAAATTCATATCATCAATAATAACATTAAATATTCGTTATTAAAATGTAAAATTCGCATTAAAAAAGACCCCTTACGGAGTCTGATTATAATGGTGTCGAAGGCGGGACTTGAACCCGCAAGGATTTCTCCACACGCCCCTCAAACGTGCGCGTATACCAATTCCGCCACTCCGACAAGGCACCATTTTTTGGTTGTTATTTTTATTTAATTGTCAACAAAAATTATTTTAACACAAAAAAATAATTTTCAAAGAAAAATTTGCCGATGAAGGGACTCGAACCCCCATGAGTTTCCTCGCACGCACCTGAAGCGTGTGCGTCTACCATTTCGCCACATCGGCAATTAAAGTTTCAATGTTCAAAAACTTCGGTAATATTTATAATAAAATGCTTTATTTCTCACGTCAACCATTTATTCTTTTAATTAAAATAGACCGCACAAAAATCTTGTAGTAAAATATTATTACTATGAAATTTAAAAACGAAGAAAAAAACCTGAAAGAAGAACTCCTGAACAAAATCCTCCAAAACCCCGAGGATGAAAACAACTACATTGAACTGGGAAAAATCCATATTATGAACGCCGAATATGAAGAAGCTCTCGGCGTTTATGAAAATCTGCTTAAAATTAACGGCATGAATGCACAGGCCCTTATAAACGCAGGCAGTATCCAGTTTTATTTCGGAAATATGAACGCCGCTATTAACTATTATTCGCGCGCCTGCGAAATTGAAACAAATAATTATACAATCTACCTCAATCTTGGCAACGCATACGCAGAATTGCGCCAGTTCGACGAGGCTATGCACAACTATAACCGCGCAATGAAAATTGACCCGAAAAACCCGGGATTGTATAGCGCAATCGCACTTTTGTATCAGGACGCAAAAGATTATGTAACAGCAAACCTCTATTATGACAAGGCAATCGCCCTGAAACCCGACCCTGAAACTTATTTAAGCAAGGCAACTGTGCTTATGTCCATGCTGGTTTACAAAGAGGCTGTAAACGTCCTGATGAAAGCGATTGCACTCGATGATAAGTTCTTAAAAGGCTACATTACGCTCGCAAACTGCTATTCTTCCATGAAAGATTTTGATAATGCGGACAAATATTTTGAAAAATGTTACGAATTAGACCCGAATTTCTATCAGGCGTATGTTTGCCACGGAATTTCGTATTCGGATGAAAAACGAACCAATCTTGCAATCAAAAAATATGAAGAAGCAATAAAAATTAATCCGAATATGCCGAATGCCTATATTTTGCTCGCAAATATCCGGGTTGAAGAGCAAAAATACGAAGAAGCGATTGCTCTTTACGAAAAAGCAGCGGCAATTAAGCCCGATGACCCGAAAACTTATACTTTCATCGGAAATACATATTACATGCTCGGCGAGCTTGAAAAAGCGATAAATACTTACAGAAAAGCGCTCAAAGCCGATGCTGACAACCATGAAAACAAACTCGTTTATCTTGAAATCGTTCAGGAGTACATAAAAAGAAAAAGTGCTTAAAATTGTGCTTTTTTAGATTAAAAAAAGGGAAAAAAATTGCAGAGAGATTCTTATTACACGGGGCCGGCTCCGATTGAGAGGGTAATAGCGGCACTTAGTTATGTAAATTGCCTGATAGGGCTTGTATGGCTGATTATCGCGGCGCTTATGAAACGCGGAATCCGCCCGTTTTTGCAGTTTCATATTTACCAGTCGATTTTTCTTGCGTTTGCACTGTTTATTATCGGCTCGGGGTTCGCTCTTATAATGAAAATAGTCAATTTTATCCCGATTATTAACAATATTATCGGCGCAATCACATTTTTCCTTAACACACCGCTTTTGTTGGGCTATTCAGTGATTGGCTTTTTGATATTTCTGGTGCTTTTGTACCTTGCAATCGGGGCATTGATGGGGCGATACAGCTATTTTCCGTGGGTTTCTGATATAATTAAGGGAAATATCAGAGGATAAGGCATGAAATTCGATACAATTCTCGTTCAGGGCGCACACAAGGCCAAAGATAACCGTCATTGCATACCCGTTCCGATTTACCAGACAACGGCGTTCGATTTTGACAACGTTCAGTACGCTGCTGACCTTTTTGATCTGAAAACAGCAGGCGATATTTATACAAGAATCTCCAACCCGACCACGCAGGTGCTTGAAGAACGCCTCGCAGCGCTCGAAGGCGGCGTCGGGGCGCTTTGTGTTTCTTCGGGGCAGTCAGCGTCCTTGATTGCGGTTTTGAACCTTGCAAAATCAGGCGATGAGGTGGTTGCTTCTTCGACGCTTTACGGCGGAACGTTCAATCTTCTGGGTGTTACGCTTGAAAAGCTCGGGATAAAGACGATTTTTGTCGAATCCGAAGACCCTGACGCATACGAAAAGGCAATCAATGACAGAACAAAATGCATTTTTACCGAAATGGTGGGCAATCCAAAGCTCAACATCACTGATATCGAGCCGCTGGCCGGGGTTGCGCACAGGCACGGGATTCCGTTGATTGTTGATAACACCGTTCCGTCGCCTTATTTGTGCAAACCTTTCGATTTCGGGGCGGATATCGTGGTGCATTCGCTCACAAAATACGTTTCCGGACACGGAAATTCTATGGGCGGAGCGATTGTTGATTCCGGCAAATTTAATTGGGTAAAATCGGGTAAATTTCCCGACCTTGTGAACCCCGACCCGAGTTATCACGGTTTGAGCTATACAGAAACCTTTAAGGAAGCTGCTTTCATTGTAAAAGCGCGCGGGCAGCTGTTGAGAGATTTGGGAAGCTGCATGAGCCCGTTTAATGCGTATTTGACGCTTTTGGGGCTTGAAACGCTGCATTTGAGAATGCAAAGGGTTTCTGACACAGCGCTGAAAGTCGCAAAATACCTCCAATCCCACCCCAAAATCGCATGGGTGAACTATCCGGGGCTTGAGGGCGGCGAATATTATGAGCTTTCTAAAAAATATCTGCCAAAAGGCGCGTCCTCAATAATTGCTTTTGGCGTAAAAGGCGGGCGCGAAGCGGGAATCCGCTTTATTGAAAAGGTAAAATTGCTGATTCATGCAACAAACATCGGCGATTCGCGCTCAATTATCACATATCCGTGCCTCACGACCCACAGGCAGTTGAACGATGAACAGCTCAGGGCATGCGGAATTTCTGACGATTTTATGAGGCTTTCCGTGGGGTTGGAGGATTATGAGGATATTATTGAGGATGTGAATCAGGCGTTGGGGGGATGATGGATTGGTAAATTCCCTACGGGGAAGCCCCGCGCAGTGCGTTTTTCCCTACGGGGAAGCCCTCACCCCGGCCCTCTCCCGTCGGAGAGGGAGAATAATTAAGATAAATAAGTAGGGAGAGGGAGAATAATTTAGAAATACATAGCAGGAGAGAATTATGAATAGTTACGTAGAATCAAAAATAAGAGATATTGTGGATTTTCCCAAAGAGGGGATTGTTTTTCGTGATATTACAACCGCAGTTAAAGACGCACGCGCGCTTGAATTGATAATCGACTTTTTGACGGAAAAATTCAAGGACAAAGGAATCGATTATGTTGTTGGGATTGAATCGCGCGGGTTTATTTTCGGCTCGGCGCTGGCTTACAACCTCAAAGCGGGTCTTGTTTTAATCAGAAAACCCGGAAAACTCCCCGCTGAAACCATTTCGCAGGAATACGCGCTTGAATACGGCACGGACAAAATCGAAATGCACATTGACGCTGTCGAACCCGGCAAAAGAGTGCTCGTTATTGACGATTTGCTTGCAACAGGCGGCACAGTGAACGCAAGTATAAAACTTCTTCAAAAAACCGGCGCAAATATCGTGGGCGCGGCTTTTGTAATTGAACTTTCCGATTTGAACGGCAGAGAAAAGCTCCCGAAAGATATTGAAGTTGTTTCAATGATTAAGTATTAGACAAGGGCGTAAAAGTTTTATACAATTGGAAAAAGCACTAAGAGGTTAAAGATATGGAAAGCAATGTTTATGCGATAATTCTTGCCGGAGGGAGCGGAAGCAGGCTCTGGCCTTTGAGCAGAGAACTCCAACCCAAGCAGCTTATGAAGTTTTCGGACGATGATTCTACTTTCAAAACCACGTTTTTGAGGCTGCTTTCCAATGTTGACGACAAAAATATCATTACCGCGACCAACGTAAACCTCGATTCGCAGGTGCGTTTTCAGCTTGAGCAGTTGCAGGAAAAATTTTGCAGAAGTTCGTGCTATCGCATGATTTCCGAGCCTGCCGTGAAAAATACCGCTCCGGCAGTTGCTGTGGGAATAAAATATATTCAAATGCTTGATATTCCTGACGATGACCCCGTAATCATCGTTTCTCCGTCCGATCACACAATCGAAAACGAAAAGGAATATGCAAGGGTTTTAAGAGAAGCCGTGAAACTTGCACAGGAAGACTATATCGTGACTCTGGGCGTAAAACCCGACAAACCTGACACGGGCTACGGTTATATCCGCACAAAATGCAACAAAAAAATCAAAGAAATTTCCGAAGAAGCTCTCAAAGTCGAGTTTTTCACTGAAAAACCGATTCTAGATGTGGCAAAAGAGTACTGTGAATCCTCCAGATATTTCTGGAACAGCGGCATTTTCGTGTTCAAGGCGTCCGTTATGATGGAAGAATTCAAAAAATACGCGCCCGAAATCTACGAAATCGTTCAAAACAGCGAAATCAGCTCCCAATCACCCACAATTCCTTATGTTGATTACAACAAAATGCCTGATATTTCGCTTGATTACGCGATTATGGAGTTCTCGAAAAAGCTTGTTATGCTGCCTCTGGACTGCGGCTGGCATGATTTGGGCTCGTGGGAAGCGATTTATGACACGGCTGAAAAGGATATCAACGGAAATTACATTCAGGGCAATGTTCTTGATTTGGACAGCAAAAATTCCATGGTGCTTTCGACCTCAAAACTCGTTGCAACAATAGGGCTCGAAGATATGGTGGTCGTTGAAACCGAGGACGCGCTTTTGGTTTGTGAAAAATCAAAAACGCAGGAAGTTAAAAAAGTTGTGAGCCTTTTGAACGAAAAACACGACAGCACAAGCCGTGTTCACAAAACTGTTTACCGTCCGTGGGGCTGGTACACGGTTATTAACGAGGGTAAGGGCTTTTTAACAAAGTGCATTCAGGTGAACCCGGGCGGAAAATTGAGTTTGCAGCTCCACCACCACAGAAGCGAGCACTGGGTTATTGTTGAGGGCGTGGGAATCGTAATTTGCGAGGACGAGCAGTACGAAATGCACCCGGGCGACAGCATAAACATCAATGTCGAAGAAAAACATTCGCTCCAGAACCCGTTTGATGTTCCGGTCAAAGTAATCGAGGTCCAAAGAGGCGATATTCTCGATGAAAACGATATCGTAAGGCTTTCAGATATTTACGGCAGGGTTTAGTTATGAAAATTTTAGTTGTAAACGGTCCGAACTTGAATCTTCTCGGCACGCGTGAGCCGGAAGTTTACGGGACTTTGACGCTTGAAAAAATCAATGAGGAGCTTTTAAAATATGCAAAGGAGCTCGGAGTTGAGATGGAATTTTTCCAGAGCAATGTCGAGGGTGAAATTGTCAATGCAATTCAAGCTGCGCGCCAAAACTGCGCCGGAATTGTCATAAACCCCGCCGCATACACGCACACAAGCGTGGCAATCCGTGACGCCATCAGCGCTGTTGCCTTGCCTGCCGTAGAAATCCACATTTCAAACGTTTACGCACGGGAAGAATTCAGAAAAGATTCGCTTATTGCGCCGGTTTGTATCGGGCAGATTGCGGGTTTCGGACTTGACAGTTACAAGCTTGCAATGTTAGCATTAGTGAAGTTTTTGAATAAATAATCGGAGTTTGTATGGAAAAGAAAATAATATTAGCTATTGTTGCTGTCTTTGTGTGTATTCTGGTGATTATTAACGCGGGCTCAAATCCGGAAAAGAATCTGATGGATTCTCTGGAGGCGTATAATAAAGCCAACAACTGTTATTACAATGTCACTATGACTTTTAAATTCATGGATTTGAATGACATGTCACAGAGAATCGAAGAATACAAAAAAGACGGCAATTATTATTCCAAATATTACAAATACCACACAATGCCCACTCTGGTTAATGTTGCGGGTGACGAAACGAAATATTCGGAAAACCCCTACCTCGTGGTTTCCGGAAGCACGCAGGAATCAAAAGATGAAAAAGGTTTGTTCTGGCTCAATAAAATAAAACCCGAAGACATTTTGAAAAATTCTGTCAAAAAAATCAAAAAGCCGGATTCGGTTAATGCCGAGTGCAAAATGTACAGCGCGAAATACAAAAATGTTACGGATTTGGAAATCTGTGTAAACAAAGAGAATTTCCCTGTTTATATGAAGTTCAAAAATCTCGACTATTTTACGGATTTGTTTGATATTGTTCAATTAGACAGCGTTACCAGAGGAAAAGGGGAGGTTGTCGTAGAGCTTTCTGACATCAGAAATAACGCTTCTGTAAATCCCTCTTTTGAGATTAAGCCTAAAGGAATCAATATGACCGTGCAGGAGCTAAAAGCCTCCATGCAATCGCAGAGGTCTAATTTTCAGGAAGTGAACAAAAGTCTTGGCGAACTGAAAGATATGTCCAAAGATTTACAAAAAATGTACGATGACGGCGACTACGAGCCCGTCGACTATTCCCCTGCGGCTGTTCAAAAAAGAAACGCAGAACGCCAGAAAATGTTCGACGAGGCAATGAAAGATTAGGGTGGAGAGGGAATGTGCGACGCTCCTTCCCCGGCTCGGGGAAGGCTGGGATGGGGGTCGATTATAATGTGCAGAAATTTTAGCTTCTCTAAATTTTTTAATAATATGACCTATTTTTATTCTTCCGGACAGCCAATATTATTTATACAGCATTCTTTCAGTCTTCTCAAGGTTGAATCAAAAACTTCAATTTCGGCGTCGTAACCAAAATGGTTGCTATTCTCATGTCGTTGCCATTTTAGCGCATAAAGTGTTGTTTCAAATGTGTGAATTATGTCATAAAACTCTTGTACAACTTCTTGTTTCATTTTGATACCTTTGATTTGTTTCGTATATTTCAAAATAATGAAATATTCTTCATTATTTTGAAATTAATTTAACATATTGTTCTATATTTGTCAACATTGTTCATCTATTTGTATAATTGTTCAATATGGGAACAAATTTGAGTTCAAAAGAACAGGTAAAAATCATAATCGCAAGAGAAGCACTGACTGCACAGAAACTTGCTGACGCGCTGACGAAACAAACAGGTAAAAAATACACGCGCCAGAGTATTTCTCATCGTATTTCTGCAAGCTCTTTTGACTATGACGAAGTGAAAAATATTGCAGATATTTATGGTTATGAGATTTTAATTAGCAAAAAAGGCTAATTTAGGAATTTTTGTTGAAATATAAATGTCATTCCGAACTTGTTTCGGAATCTATTCCGTGCGATAGGTTGGCATGTTTCTAAAGTGGACTTCTGTAATAGACCTTGTCAATCAGTTGTCCCCCACCCTAACCCTCCCCGAGTTGGGGAGGGAACATGCGTGCTACTTCCGCTGCTCGGGGAAGGTTGGGATGGGGGACGATTTGGGCATTATTGACCCAGATATCTGAGAATTTCTTCGTAAACTCCATCGAGATTGGTTTTTATTTCATCATTCCAGAATCTGATTACCTTAAACCCTTTGGTTTTAAGATATTTCGTTCTTTCTTTGTCGTAGGCAATGTTCTTTTCTTCATTATGTTGACCGCCGTCAATTTCAATAATTAATTTTTTTTCGTGGCAAACAAAATCAACTATATAGTTGCCTATTGCGTATTGTCGTCTGAATTTCAGGTTATTTATGCTTTTCTTTCTTAAAAGCTGCCAGAGAATTTTTTCCTGTTCAGTTAGATTTTTTCTTAAATTTCTAGCTCTTGTTGTTTTGTCTTGCATGGTTTTTATATTAGCATAAGTTTGCTCCCCACCCTAGCTCCCTTTCGCAAACGCTCCTTCCCCAGCTTGGGGAAGGCTGGGATGGGGGTCGATTGATAATGTGCAGAAATTACTTAAAATTCTTCAATTGCCGAAATTCTGCTCCAAAATATCTCAAAATCTATCGGTTTTTTTAACAGTCGCTCCCCACCCTAGCCCTCCCCGAGTTGGGGAGGGAACGTGCGCTGCTCTTTCCCCGGCTTGGGGAAGGTTGGGATGGGGAACGATTTGAAAAACGCTCCCGTATCTAATAATTTAGCAAATTAAATAATTACTTTTTGCTTTCCAACTCCAGAAGCTTCTTATAAAGCTCGATTTCCTTGTCAGAAAGCTCTTTTGGCAGGGCGAGGCTGATTTTTACGTTCAGGTTGCCGTAACCGCCGCCTTTTTTGGGCAGCCCGAGTTCTTTTAGTCTTAATTTTGCACCGCAGGAGGTTTTTGGCGGGATTTTGATGGTTATGCTGCCATGGAGCGTGGAAATCTCCTTGTTTCCGCCGATAACCGCTTCTGCAGGGGTGACTTCAATGGTTTTTGTTAAATCAACACCGTTGATTTCATATTCTTTGTCCTTAAATTTTATGACGAGGTATAAATCGCCGCGTCTGCCTTGAGAGCTGGTTTGCCCCTCGCCTTTGAGCCTGATTTTTTGCCCTTCTTTGACTTCGGGCGGGAGTTTTACGCTTAATTGCTTGGATTGAACCACAACGCCCGAACCGCCGCAATCATAGCAAACAGAACCAACTCCGGAGCATTTCGGGCATTTTTCCATGCTGCTGACTTTCACGGAAACGGGTTTTTGGTTGAAAATATCTTTTGCGCTGACAAATAAGTCCTGCGTGATGTTTAAATCGAGCTTTTCGGCTTTGGGCGCGGATTTTTTTGTGTAAGCAGCGCCTAAATCCTCATAAAACGAGCCTGCACGTGAACCGGCGCGGCGTGATTGGGCTCCGCCTTGAGCAAAACCGCCGAAAATCGTGTTGAAAAAGTCGGAAAAACCGCCCAAATCCTCAAATCCTGCATAAGACGCCCCGCCTTGCGAGTATCCGCCGCCGCCAAAGTCGAAATTGATGTTTTCAAACCCCGGAGGAGGGGTGAAATTTGAGCCGTTCTGCCAGTTGGAACCAAGACTGTCATATCTCTGGCGTTTTTCTTTGTCGTTCAAAACCTCAAAAGCTTCGTTTATATCTTTGAATTTTGCGGACGCTTCGGGGGTTTTGTTTACATCGGGGTGGTATTTTTTTGCAAGTTTGCGGTACGCAGATTTGATTTCTGACTGTGACGCGTCTTTTTTTACGCCTAATATTTCGTAGTAATCTTTATATTCCATAAGTTTTCCTAATTTTAATTGTGTTCATTTATATTTTAGTCATTGCGCCCTTAAAACAAGTTTTGGGCGGCAATTTTATTATCTTTTACTTTTATAATAATACAAAATCTGCACTACTTAGTTGATTTTAATTATTTATTAATAAATTATGCTAAATTTTAGCCGTAATATATAACAGGATGATATAGTAAAATAAAACCATGAAAAAAATCATAGCTAACCTGTTAATAGTGATGTTTATACTTTGTTCGGCGAGTGCGCACAGGGCATGGAGCAAAGCGCCCGTTCCTGTTGAACATCCGCAGAACCAGCCTCCTGTTGAGGGGATTCTGAAGCAGGCGTCCATAAAAATCAACGCAACCGACCCCACTGCGGGCACAAATTTCAAAGGCAGCTTCTACCCCGGCGGGCGCGGCAACAACCAGCTTATTATTTATACACCGAACAACGGCCTGCGCACCGGAACCAATGAATTTGGCGCGGAGGCGATTGTTATTAACAATACTGTCGTGCAAATCAGCGGTGCGGACACGATTATTCCGCGAAATGGCTATGTAATCAGCGGGCACGGGCGCGCAAAAACATGGATGAACGAAAATCTCATCGTGGGAACCAAGGTTTTTATAGATAAAAGCACAAATACCCTCAATGCCTACCTTACGAATGACAGTTTTATTTTTGCAACAAAAGAAAAAATTAAAGAAGTCGACAAAATCATCAAATATTACACGGAAAATGACCCTTATTACAATTATAAAAATTCCAGAAATTTCATTGAAAAAGCGGAGGATAATCTTCGCCGTGCCGAAAAACGGCCGAATGATACGCAAAAATATTCCGCAGAAGCCATTGCAAACGCCAATAAAGCCATGCAATACGCTCTGCCGTACTATAAAGACGAGTTAAAAGGCGTATGGGTGCGCCCGACCGAAAAAACTCCCCAGGAAATCGAAAAAACCCTTGATAAAATTAAGGGCTACGGGATTAGCAATATATTTTTGGAAACTTATTTTCAGGGAAAAACCATTTTTCCGAGCTCTACGCTCGCAAGATATAACGTTCAGGAGCAAAGAAAAGAATTCAGCGGTTTTGATCCGTTGAAAATATGGATAGAACAGGCTCACAAACGCGGAATTAAGGTGCATATCTGGTTTGAAACTTTTTATGCGGGCAACGAAAACCCTCTCAACAACCCTAAAAACGTTTTGAGCGTTTATCCAAAATGGGGCAATGTAACAAAGGCAAAATACGACTCGCCGTCGCCTGTTTCTTCAATTTCCGAGCACAACGGGTATTTTCTTGACCCCGCAAACCCAGAAGTTCAGGCGTATTTGCTTGCTTTGCTTGAAGAAATAATCACAACTTACAAACCGGACGGCATAAACCTTGATTATATCCGCTATCCCCAGTCAATCAGTGCAAAATTCCTCGGATATGACCTTTCCAACTGGGGTTATACAGAATATGCGCGCGAAGAGTTTAAAAATGCAATGGGCGTTGACCCTGTTGATGTGAAATATAACACTCCACAGTGGGAAGCATGGGCAAAATATCGCATGGAGAAGATTACGAGCTTTGTTTTTAAAGCAAAACAGCTTACTTCAAAGAATAATATAATTCTCACCGCGGTAATTTTCCCCGACCGGCTGAAAAGCATGGAAATAAAAATGCAAGACTGGAAAACCTGGTCGCAATACGGGTATGTTGATGGTTTTACGCCTTTGATTTTGACCTGTGACAGGGATACGGCGGATTATTTAATAAGTGATATCAGAAATAATTCTTCGCCTAAAACGAAGATTTATCCCGGTCTTTTTGTGGCTTTTATGAACGGAAACCCCGATGATTTGCTCCGTCAGGTTCACCAGAGCAGAAAACTTAAGGCTTCGGGCGTGATTATGTTTGATTATGCACATCTTGACCCGAAATATACGGATGTGCTCCTGACCAGTGCATTTAAAGAGGTAAACAGCCCTGCCAGAATGAGCCCTGTGCCCCAAAGACCCGCGCAGCCTCAGCCGCAGGTCAAGAAAAAACGCGGATTTTTCTCAAAATTTAAGAAGAAATAAACCTTGAGAAGTAGCTGAAAATAGAATATAATTAAATAAAGAATTAAGTTAATAATAAAGGAATTTATATGAGGATTAAAAAAACAAAAAAGGGCTTTACCCTTGCGGAAGTATTGATTACGCTGACTATAATGGGTTTGATTGCTGCTTTGACAGTGCCCACGCTCAAGAAAAATACGGAAAGAAAAGAGTTTGCGGCAAAAATTTCAAAAACATATTCAGCTCTGGCTCAGGCAACAAAAATTCTTAGCCAGGAGGCGGCTATCAGGTACTGGAATAGCTCTTTTATAGATGACAACTCACAGGATTGCTACGCAAAAAGGCTCAGCTACCTTACAAAAGAGGTTTCAGGCACCTCAGTAAAATTTTATATGAACGATGGACAGACTATTGAAGCAAAAGATTTTGGTACAAAGCTCACAAATGATGATTTTGGGGCGGATGCTGACGATAAATTGTACGGATATTTTATTGTTGACGTAAACGGTGCGACAAAGCCCAACGAATACGGATATGACCGGTATGCGCTGGTTCTTGTCGATGGAAAAGGGTTGCTTCCATCAGGATATAGCGGCTGTACTGACAGTTACGGTTGTGCGTCAAAGGTTATTCAGATTGGAAAATCTAATTAGTAAAGGACAGATATATGGTTAAAAATAAAAAAGGTGCATTTACTCTTGCTGAATTGCTAGTTGCGCTGTCAATTCTTGCAGTTATTGCAGTTATGACAGTTCCTTCTCTGCGTGATGACGCGCAAAGAAAAGAAAATGCCGCAAAAGTGACGAAAGCTTATGCCTCAATAGCTCAGGCGTTTGACTATATGGAGGCGCAGCTGCCCATGACATTATGGAAAGCTGATTGGGCTTATGAACAGCTGGAAAAACAACTGAATATTGTCGGTGAAGACTGTTTTCCTGCTGTAGCTCTTCGATTCCCCAACGGCGATGGTGACTCCAATTATGGCTCAGCAAACAGCTATCGCCTCGCAGATGGCACCTGCGCAAAAATAACCATTACTGATGATTTAGGAGACCTTGCTTCCAGATGGGGAATGGGCTCCGGTAAATATAAAGCCTCTGTAAGCATTGATGTAAACGGTGCAAACAGACCGAATGTTTGGGGGCAGGATGTATTTTTGTTTAAGTTAATCCCTGAAAGAGGGCTTGTTCCGTCCGGTGCTGAAACCGGATGCGGTGACAAAACCGGTAATGATGATTATTTGAATGCCGGCAGCGACATATACGGATGTGCTGCTAAAGTAATTCAATATGGAAAAACAACCGAATGAGCGAATTTAAATCAGGTTTTACCGCCATACTCGGGCGCCCAAACGTAGGAAAATCAACGCTTTTAAACACAATCCTCGGTCAAAAAATTGTAATCGCCACGGACAAAGCCCAAACGACAAGAAAGCGGATAAAAGGCATTTTTACAAATGATGAGGGGCAAATTGTCTTCATTGATACCCCGGGAATCCACAAGCCGCTTGATAAATTGGGCGAATTTTTGATTGACGAGGTAAAATCCTCGGTTCCTGACGCGGATGTGATTCTTTTTCTCGTTGATGTGTCCGAACCTGCCGGCGCAGGGGATAAATGGATTGCGGAAAATATTTTAAAGGATATCAAAAAGCCCGTTATTATTGTTCTTAACAAAGTGGATAAAATAAAAGACCCTGTGAAAAAAGAGATGAATCTTTTGACTTACAAAACGCTTTTTGAGCAAAATCTGCCAACGGCAAAGATTTCAGCGCAAACCGGACGCAATATTGACACTTTGATTTCGACGATTATGAGAAAACTGCCGGAAGCACCGCCGATTTATCCTCCGGATGAGGTTACGGATGAGAGCATGCGTTCAATTGCGCAGGAAATTATCCGTGAAAAAATTCTTGTTAACACGCAGGACGAAATACCTCACAGCGTGGCGGTTATTATCTCAAAATACGAGGAAAAGGAGAAGATTGACCGTATTTTTGCCGATATCCATGTTGAGCAGGACAGCCAGAAAGGCATTATGATAGGCAAAAAAGGGCAAATGCTCAAAACCATCGGCACCCAGGCGCGGCTTGAACTTGAAAAAGTGCTTGATAAAAAGGTTTATCTTGAATTGAACGTCAAGGTTACTAAAAATTGGCGTAAGAAACAGAAGAATTTGGGGGATTGGGTGTAGGGTAGGCACTTGTTTTTCCCTACGGGTCAGCCCTCACCCGCCCTTTGGGCACCCTCTCCCGGCGGAGAGGGGGAATAATTCAAGATACATAGGAAAGGTCTAAATGAAACCTAATACTGAAAAAGCAAAAATATTAAGGAAAAATTTAACCTCCCAAGAACAGAAAATATGGAATTTATTAAGGAATCGTAAATTTTATGGTTTACAGTTTAGACGACAATATCCAATAGGTAATTATATAGTTGATTTTATTTGCCGTGAAAAGAAACTTATTATAGAAATTGATGGCGGTCAACATAACGAAACTAAAAATTGCACTTATGATAATTTGAGAACCAAATTCCTTGAATCATTGGGGTTCAGGGTTATACGTTATTGGAACAGCGATATTGACAATAATATTGAAGGGATTTTTCAGGATTTAAAAAATCAATGCAATATAAATTAACTCCTTTCCCTCTCCCTATTTATTTCTTAATTATTTCCCCTCTCCGATGGGAGCGAATGCGAGCCGAGGCTGGAGCGGTTCGCGTAGGCGAATCGCGTAACGCCGTTTAACGCGAGCATTCAAGACAGAGGGTGCCCAAAGGGCGGGTGAGGGCTGACCCGTAGGGAAAAACAAGTGCCTACCCCGTATCAAACCACCCTGCAAGCCCCCTTGTAAGTTTCAAGATACTTCTGCGCGCTCAAATCCCAGCTAAAATCCGCTTCCATTGCGTTTTTTTGGATTTTTTGGAACTCTGGCTTGTTTTTGTAAACCTCAATCGCGTATTTTATGCAATCAAGCATGGCCCATCCGTCATAATTCCAGAATTTGAATCCTGTCGCACCCTCCAGCGGATGACCGACAACGGTATTTTCGAGCCCGCCGGTCGCTCTGACAATCGGAGGGGTTCCGTATTTTAGCGCAATGAGCTGACCGAGTCCGCAGGGCTCAAACGCGGACGGCATTAAGAACATGTCGGCTCCGGCATAGATTTTTTGGCTCAAAGAAGCCGCAAACTCAATCCTTGCGCGAATATTGCTGCTTGTTGCATTCAAATATCTGAACAAATCTTCATATTGCTGCGCGCCCGTGCCGAGAATGATGAATTTTGCGTCAAGGCTTTTCAGCTGCTCGCACACTGGATGGAATAAATCGAATCCTTTTTGCTCAACAAGCCTTGAAACGATTGCAATTAAAGGCTGCCCTTCATAATACGGCATGCCGAACTCCTCCAGAACGGCTTTTTTGTTAATTTCTTTCTTTTCGAGATGATTTTCGTCATATTTTTCGGCGATTGCGTTGTCCGTCGCGGGATTGTAAACGCTGTAATCCACGCCGTTTAAAATTCCGACGAGCTTGTGCGCATTATGGTTGAGCGTCCAATCCAGACCGTTTCCGCCCTCAAAAGTCTTAATTTCTTCTGCATATTTCGGCGAAACAACGATAATTTTGTCGCTGTAATTAATCGCGCCTTTCATCCAGTTGAGCATGCCAAAATGTTCAAGCCCCCAGCAATTCCAGACGTATTTGTGGTCAAGCTGCGCAAAATAAAGCACATCATCAAACCATTGCCCCTGATATGCGAGGTTGTGAATGCTGAAAACGTTCTTTGTGTTCGCAAAAAACGGGTCATCTTTGTAATTAACCTTCATATAAACCGGAATCATCGCGGTGTGCCAGTCGTTTGAGTGGATTATGTCGGGTTTGAAGTTCAAAAGCCGCGCATATTCAATGCAGGCATGCGAAAACGCGATAAAACGTTCATGCTCGTACCTTGTGTCGATGTATCTCGGGTAAACCTCATGAAACGGCGCAAAATACTTGCTGTTGTCGAGAAAAAATACATTTATGTTCGAGCCGGGCAGTTTTGCCATTTTCAGGGTGAAATAATATTCGCCGTAGCTGTAATTTATTGTTAATTTTGAGTTCGGGATTTCTTTTATATCGTATTTGCTCTGGTCAATACAACCGTGAAGTGGTGTAAAAATTGCGATTTCGTGCCCCATTTTTTCGAGCACTTTCGGCAGGCTCCCCACAACGTCAGCCAGCCCTCCGACTTTTGAAAAGGGCGCTACCTCAGCAGATGCAAACATAATTTTCATAAAATTCTATCCTCTCTTAGTGTATTTAATTATAACATTTTACAGGGGCTTCGCAAGGGGAGTAAATAAATCACGGGATATGTATCTTTCAATTTTATCAAATTTATATTATAATTATATAAAATAAACAAAATCTGATGTTTTTTAATAACTGTGAGGATGTCGAATATGGATAAGAGAATTTCCGGAAGCCTGAAAAGCCTTGTAATACAAGTATTTTCGCCCATGGGGGGGGGGGGGCTGTTAGAGTAAGGGTTTGCGCCCTTTTTGCATTCTTTTTTGTTGCTATTTTTGTTTTTCCTGCTTATTCTGCTGATTCATCTTTTGATTTTTCTTCTTATGTTCAACCCGAATACGGTCATAAAGATACCGCGACCGATGTTTTATACTTTGAGTTTGATTCATCAGGTGGAAATAATGTTTTAATCAAAGGGACTGCGGAAAATCACGATTTTGCGTATTATGTGGATGCATCAAGAGAAATTGGTAGTGTCGCCCCTTCGACGATTGTTATTGACAAGGATGTTATTGGACATAGTCATGTTTATTGGTCAACTGAATATCCGTTTATGCGACTTAACAGTAATCAAGTATTTTTAGGTGATTTTGTAGATAATTGTATGAACTCGGATAAACGTGTGCTTGCCGGGGCTCTTTATATTGAACGAAGAGAGAAAGTAGCTTCAATTACTGGCAATTTTATTGGGAATAGTTCTATTGGGAATATTATGAGCAACGGTGCAGTATTTTTAAATGAAGAATCGGAGGTTTCAATAATAAATGGAGATTTCATCGGTAATAGTGCTGTTGGAACCACAAATGTGAGTGGCGGTGCGATATATCTTGCAAGAAATACAAAGATTGATACTTTAAACTCTAATTTTATTGGTAATTATTTAGTTGCTGCGCAACATTATGCATACGGCGGGGCTATTAAGAATTTAGGTGTTGGGTTGGATAAAATTACCGGCTCTTTCATAGGAAACTACGCAAAAGCTGACTCAACTAATTACTTCGCCTTAGGCGGCGCAATCTACACAAGCTCCAACATGACATTTCTCGCGGACAATAAATCCATAGAATTCACCGGAAATTACACAGAAGATTCCCGCGGCAAAATCCCCAACGCCATCTACGTCGACATCATCAGCACATCTTCACCCACAATAACCCTAACCGCCCAAAATAACGGTACAATAACATTCAACGACCAAATCGACGGCGGCGTGGCTTCGGGCGGTGCAATTAATCGCTCAAAACAATACAACCTCGCCCTAACAGGCGATTCTACCGGCAAAATCAACATAAATAACGAAATTATCAATGCAAACATAACCCTTGACGCCGTAACCCTCCACCTCGGGCAGGAAAATCTCCTCGAACAATCAAAATCACTCACAATTAACTCCGGCACTGTGAACACAATCAATAATGCCGTAAATCCAATAACAATTCCCTCAATAACCTTAAACGGCAACTTTAACTACGCCCTCGACGTAAATCTCGCCGCCGAATCCGCAGATTCGCTCCAAATAACCTCAACAAATACCCCCTCAAACATCCATATAACAGAAATTAACACAATCGGCGATATTCCCTCCGGCCAAACCGCTTCAATAATCCCGTTTCTCACCGGAAACTACGCCCAAAACATAACAACAACCCTCGCCGACGAACTTTCTACGATTTACGGTCAGTCCTACGCCTACCATGTTGGCATAAACAACGAAAACCTCGTTTTTATTCAATCCGAAAAAATAACCGGCCTACCCGGCGCCCTCTCCGACAACGGCGATAGAACTTTCATCATGCAATCCGATGAATTAATAACAGGATGGGTTTCTAACACACAAAACAGCATGCAGGGCAATAAACTTGTAATTCAGGGCAACAACAACGCTATAAACGGCAATTCTAACCCCGGAATTATCATAAATCCCTCCCAAACCCTCACAATAAAAGATGTAAAAGAAATTTCGGGCTTCAACTCAACCTCCGCCGGTGCAATTCTCAACAACAACGCCATTCTTAACATCATTGCCGAAAATACCGATACAATTTTCCAAAATAACACCGCAAACGGCGAATCCAACGCAATCCACAACATAAATTCAACCCTTAACCTCAACGCTTCGTCAGAAAATAAAATTATATTCAACGACAAAATTACCTCGGACAGCTCCAGCGTGTTGAATATAAATCCGGATTCGCAAAATGGCACAATTGTAATAAATAACGACATGTCCGGCTTTACAGGTGACGTGAATTTAGAGAATGGCACCCTGAAACTGACCGAAAACGGAACCTTTTTCAATGCTGCTAATTTCAATGTCAAAAATGGCACACTTGACCTTGCGAATAATATGCTCCAGTCCGTTAATTTTAATAATTTGAGTATTTCAAATACATTGAGCATGGCTGTGGACGCAGATTTGGCCGCAGGAACAATGGACACAATCAGCGCTCAAAATTCTATCGTTGATGCCGTAAAAATCCGGGTATCCTCCATAAACCTCCTGTCAGAAGCGACTTCGCCTGAAATAACAATTAATTTTACAGATGACAGCCTAAAATCTGCTGTTTCTTACACAGGAGCTGATGTTGCCTATTCAAATATCTATAAATATTCCGTGAAATACGATGAAAATACCGGAGATTTTACATTTACCAGATATTCTCCCGCAAATTCAAGCGGTTTCAACCCCTCGGTTTTAACCGGTGCGGTTGCCCAGCAGGGAGCATTTTTGACCATGCTCGATGTTTATGATCAGGCTTTTAACAATTTCGACATGCGCATGCTTATTCCCCGCTCAAAAAGGCATGCCCGGAAGTTCAAAAACATGCTCGCTTCGGGTTCCGGCATGGTGTATGAGGAAAAACATCCGCAGGCATGGTTCAGACCTTATGCTTCATTTGAAAATGTCCCTCTGAAAAACGGTCCCCGTGTAAGCAGTGTCCAATATGGCTCGCTTTTCGGCACTGAATCCGATATAATTCCCGTAAAATTCGGGTTTGAAAGAGTTTTGAATGCGTATGCAGGTTATGTCGGCTCACATCAGGCTTTTCAAGGACAATCGATTTATCAAAACGGCGGAACCATAGGCGCAAGCGCATTTTTCTATAAAGGAAACTTTTTTACCGGTTTTACTGCAAATACTGCCGGAATTCAGGCTGAAGCCGCAACTTTCTCCGGGCGGGATAATATGACCATGCTCACAGCCGGAATTGCCGCTAAAACAGGCTATAACAAACTCCTTTTTAAGGACAAATTAATCCTCCAGCCTAACGCCATGATGTCATATACCTTTGTAAACACATTTAATTACCACTCAAAATCCGGTGTAGGCATGACCTCTGAGGCGCTAAATGCAATTCAGGTGGTTCCGGGGATAAAAATGATTGCTAATCTCAAAAACGGCTGGCAGCCATACCTGAGTGTGTCAATGGTGTTCAATATTATGGATGATACGAGGTTTAAGGCAAATGATGTGTCGCTGCCCCAGCTGGCTGTTAAGCCTTATGTGCTCTATGGGGCCGGGCTCCAAAAACAATACGGGGAACGTTTTACCTGCTATATTCAGACCCTTTTGCGCTCCGGAGGCAGGAATGGAATAGGTTTTACTGCCGGATTGAAGTGGAAAATTTAGCTTCCCACCGGTACTAATCTTCCCGTTCAGAGAGAAAATCTGCCTAAATCTTGACCTCCTCGCCTCAGGCCTGGGTTTCCCTTACGGGCAAGCCCTCACCCGCCCTTCGGGCACCCTCTGTCTTGAAATCGGACGCTACGGGCTCCCTGGGCGTGAGCCCTCCGCAGGGGGCGTTCCGCTACGCTCCAGCCCCGTCCGATTCCGCTGTCTTGAATGCTCGCGTTAAACGGCGTTGCGCGATTCTTACCTCTCACAAAACGATACTTAATCGTTTTGTTCGGCAGAGTGCGAACCGCTCCAGCCTCGGCTCGCATTCGCTCCCATCGGAGAGGGGAAACTTTGTACAAGCGTGTGACGGGGCTGCGCCCCTAAACAACCACGCCCGACATGAAAAAACGCATGAATCTTCCGTCCTATATAAAAAAATGGAACAAAAAGAAAGGCATGTCGTCTGAGAAAATATAATGGCATGCCCATGACAATTGTTCTTTATACTTGAAAATATCAAAAAGACCGCAGAGGCGGCCTTTTTGATGGAATTTAATAGTAATTTATTATTACATGCTCTTTCTTATGTTTTCTTTGGTCTTGTCGAGAGTTTTGATTCTCTTTTCGGTATCTTTGACCTGCTGCTTCTTAGCTTTTCTTTGAAGCTTGATTACTTTGAATTGATTGTCGAGCTCAGCATATTCATTTTTGTATTGTACAAGCGAGTTCCTGATATCAACCTGAGCGCTGTCGAGCTGTAATAATGCACCTTGAAGCTTGTTTGTGTCTTCAACGGAACCGGTGAGAGCTTCAGCGGCCTTTGCTGTTGAGGAAGCGGTTGAGGCCGAAACACCCTGAGAAGCTTCACTTATAGGCGCAGATTCAAATACAGGTTCGTAGGGCATGCCGTCTGCAAAAGCCATCTGGGCACCTGCGGCTAAAATTACTGTAAATAACATGGAATTAATTATTTTTTTCATGCAAATCTCCTTTTTTAGACATGTGTATATAAATATTTTAAAGAAATACATGTCATGCCGCCTCATTTAAACGACGGAAAATTAGTAAAAAGATTAGCCAATTTGAAGAATTGAAAAAAATATAAAGAAATGTAAACCTGAAAAACCTTGAAACACGGGCTATCATGGAAAAAGCCCGAAAAACATGAAAAATTTTAAAAAAACATGCTTGAAATTAAAAATGCTTTGGGTTACATTAATAAAGTGGTCAGCGGGCCACGATGGGAATGGCAAAAAGCTGATATGTTAATAACAGCAAAAAGCCTCGCCGAAAAAGCGATTTAGTCCACCACGAACCTCCGGTTCACCCTAAGCGGGTCATTAAGCCCGTATTTTTAACCCCGCAATTTTGAAAAGTTTATAACCACTAGTTAAATCTGAAGCTTATAAATAAAAAACTTGACAACAAAATTTGAGAGTGATACGATATCACTTACCGTCTCGAAGGGAAGAAAAAGTCTTGAAGAAAGGCTTAATTAGACCGGAAGATAGTTGGAAATTAAAACGGTTGCGAATTTTGCACTGCGAATTTCTAAAAAAGTTTAAATCTTGAACTTTGAAAATAGAATAGCTAGAAACGATTAAATACCTGTTGATTCATGAATTAACAAAATTTAACGGACAACAAACGCGAACATAAAGTTAGCGTAGTAAAGAGTCAAACGGTCGCAAGACCGATGGACATAACTTTCTGACAATGGAGAGTTTGATCCTGGCTCAGGACGAACGCTGGCGGCGTG